>Ga0189289_10007_pt1 | contig 386825 bp, 329 predicted proteins | sample UW106minimetaG_FD_130313 | JGI IMG/M metagenome (GOLD analysis project Ga0189289, IMG submission 130313) | Marine microbial communities from the Costa Rica Dome - UW106 mini metaG | ecosystem: Environmental > Aquatic > Marine > Oceanic > Photic zone | place: Costa Rica: the Eastern Pacific... | reverse complement strand
TCAACTTGTGCGATTGCATTGATCCACGTGCCGGCGGAATAAGTGGTCCCACCCAAATAAACAGACTCTGCTAGTGTCGAATTGGCTCCAGTCTCTGGATTGTTTTGAACGAAAGAAGTCGTGTAATAGTCTTCCAAAAAACTATCGTCATCTTCGATGGTAACGGCAGTACCATTGTCTGTAAAAGTTGTTGTGCCGCTTTTGTTCAAGGCAGTAATGAACGTAGAATTCGCTTGTACTCCCGGTATGTGAGAGTAGGGATACAAATTTATCGTATAGGTGGGCATGTTTGTTACCTACTCAGCTTCTGTGAGGTTTGTTTTGCAGGCATTGCCTTGCTCGCCTTGCTCAAGGTTTTGGGTATGCAGTGCGTGATGCGCGTGGCAGAACGCGCGCCTTGTAGGCGCAGGTGCGATCGCATCTTGCTGCAAGAATTCGACCAATCAGGAACTCGCGCTTGGGTTTCATACTCACAGGCACCCTAGAGGGTGGCCTATCTCCGCGCGAACGAACCCTCGGATAGACCCAGTGTGCTGAAGTATAGAAATGGCAGTTTTGGAGGCCTAAGCCGCATCTGCCGAGGTCACTGTTCTCATTCACGAGACAATCAATCGCCTTGAAGGGATGGCGGCGTGTGGCTTTTCACAGCTTTGGCATTGTTTTCATGATATTTTCGGGAAGAATTGGGCGTCGTGCGCGCGTGCCGGCATCGCAAGCTGATCAACGCGCAATTATCCAGTGCTTGATCCAAGTGTCAGATGCTCTCGATATTCTAACCCGCGTCCTATTCCAAAGCGTGGCTGAGCGCGGCACCCACCATATCGCGCGCGCAACGCGCTAGATCATTGCTCTGATGGCCATTCGACACCTTGCCAATCGTGTTTCTTGAGAGTGAATTGGGGCTGTAAAATGTTATGGTCGCCTAGAGCTGACAAAAGCAGCGGTCGAAGAAGCGATATCGAAATTGCAGGATGAAATATGAAGATCGCGCTTTGGCAAACCACCCCAAAAAGCAGCGTGGACATCGCCCTGAAAGCGTTGGCGATGGCTGCCAGGGGCGCTGCTGATGATCGTGCGGATATCCTTGTCACACCGGAGATGTTCATCGGCGGCTATAACGTGGGCGCGGACACTGTGGTTGCCCATGCTGCCCAAGCTGCGGGGGTGCTCAACAGCCTGCAAGAGATTGCGCGCAGCTATCGCATAGCCTTGGTTGTTGGCTTGCCCGCACCTGCCGATCCGCGTCCCCAAAATACCTCGGTGATCATCGATCAAGATGGGAATGTGCTGGGCGCGTATTCCAAAACCCATCTTTTCGGTTCCGTGGATCAGGAACAGTTCATGGCGGGCGATACACTATCAGATGTTGTCACACTGAACGGTTGGCGCGTTGGTATGGCAATTTGCTACGATGTTGAGTTTCCCGAACTCGTTCGGGCACTCGCACTCAAAGGCGCAGAACTCATCCTCGTCCCGACCGCGAATATGACCCCTTTTGACAGTGTTGCGACGCGCTTGGTGCCGGCAAGAGCGGAAGAAAATGCCGTCTTCGTAGCTTACTGCAACTATGTCGGTGCAGAAGGCAGCTTTACCTATAACGGTCTGTCTTGCATTTGCGGCCCGGATGGCGCCGATCTTGCGCGCGCAAATGAGACATCGGAAGACGTTGTCTGTGCGACTATAACCCGGCAACAACTGTCTATAACTCGTCAAAACTACACGCATCTGCGCGACCGACGCGACGATCTCTACTAAGGCTCCATGCATGAAACCGCTGACCGTTTTTGGCCCTGATTTCCCCTTCGCCTATGACGACTGGATTAAACATCCCGCTGGCTTGGGAACTCTGCCAAAAGACGCGATGGGTGCCAAAATCGGGATCATTGGCTCTGGCGCTGCCGGTATCATCGCAGGCTATGAGTTGATGAAACTTGGTGCGCATCCGATCATTTTTGAGTCTGGAAAGTTCGGCGGACGCCTACGGTCGCAACCCTTTGAAGGGGCAGACAATGTGATCGCGGAACTGGGGGGCATGCGATTTCCTGTCTCGGGCGCGGGATTTTATCACTACGTCGACCTCCTCGGTTTAGACAGTGCCCCGTTCCCCAATCCGCTGACACCGGCTGCTGGGTCTACAGTCATCGATTTGTTGGGGCAAACATACTACGCGGAGAAAGCGGACGAGCTGCCCCCGCTGTTTCGCGAAGTCGCAGCGGCTTATGACGCCGCGCTTGAAGAGGGCGCGAACTTCAGCGCGTTGAAACAGGCGATCCATGATCGTGATCCGGCACGCATAAAGGCCATCTGGAACCCAATTGTTGCGGCTTGGGATGAACGGTCGTTCTATGATTTTGTGGCGTCTTCAGAGGCCTTTCAAAAACTGACCTTTCATCATCGCGAAGTCTTTGGGCAGGTTGGGTTTGGTACAGGGGGCTGGGACAGCGATTTTCCCAATTCCATGTTGGAAATTTTGCGCGTCAATGTAACGGAATGCGATGACAATCAGCGTTATATCATTGGCGGTGCGAACCAGGTTCCGCGTGGATTATGGGAGCACGCGCCTGACAAACTTGCCCATTGGCCAAAAGGCACAACGTTGGCGTCCCTCAACAACGGCGCAACGCGCGCCGGTGCTGCGCGGATCAGGCGCGGCACGGATAACCAGCTCGAGATCACGGATCAATGGGGGCATGCTCAGGCCTTCGATGCGGTCATCGTCACCTGCCAAAGCCACCTGTTGTCCACGCAGATTGAAACAGAGGAATCCCTGTTTTCACATGACTTGTGGATGGCGCTGGATCGAACACGCTACATGCAATCGGCAAAAACATTCGTCATGGTCGACCGCCCGTTTTGGAAAGACAAAGATCCTGAGAGCGGGCGTGATGTGATGTCCATGACACTGACAGACCGCATGACACGCGGAACGTATCTGTTTGATAACGGGCCCGACAAACCCTCTGTCATTTGTTTGAGCTATTCCTGGATGACGGATGCCCTCAAAGTGCTGCCGCTGCCTGTCGAAAAGCGCGTGAATTTGGCACTGTCAGCATTGAACAAAATCTACCCAAACGTTGATATTCGCAGCCACATTATCGGTGATCCCATCACCGTGAGCTGGGAGGCGGATGCCAATTTCCTTGGCGCTTTCAAAGGCGCCTTGCCCGGTCACTACCGGTATAATTGGCGGATGTTTGGGCATTTCATGCAAGATGATCTGCCCGCAGCCGAACGCGGCATATTCTTGGCTGGGGATGGTGTCAGTTGGACGCCAGCATGGGTGGAAGGGGCAGTGCAGACTTCCCTGAACGCGGTGGCCGGTGTCATACGTCACCTCGGGGGGACGTTTTCAAAGGAAAACCCCTCGCCCAGTGATCTTTACCCAGTGACAGGGCCGGTCGCGCCTTCGAGCCTTTGAACGATTGGGGAGCGGTGGCTATGGCCGCTGATGACCACTCAAAATCTCGACAAACCTCTGTTCAGCCTCGTCTTTCACCGCCCAGAATGATCGGCTGAAGGCTGCGAAGAGAATGCAATTGCTGAGTGCTGTTGAAATGCGCGGGCCGAGCGTTCCTATTGATCCGGGTTCAAGCAGCGCCCAACCGCAAGCGATGTGTGCAACAAAGCTGCGCGCCCTTCAGGCTCTTCATATCGTCAGATCAAGGCGTGGCTTCCAGAAGGGACGGAACAGTTCGATCTTGGGGCATCGGTTCATCACAACCTTTAAGCCGGCGTCTTCGGCCAGTTTTGCTGCCCTGTCATCGTAGACGCCGATCTGCCCCCAAAGCACCTTGGCTCTGATCGCAATGGCCTGTTCCGCAATCCTGTAGAGCTCTTCCTTCGGGCGAAAAACGTCCACCATATCAACTGGTTTGTCGATCTCTGCGAGGCTCCGATACACTTTGAGCCCCCTGATCTCCAAAACGGTTGGGTTGGGATTGACCGGCAGGATATCGTAGCCAATTTCGCTCAGTTGACGGAGCACACCGTAGCTGAATTTCGTTTTGTCAGCACTCGCCCCAACCATGGCAATGGTTTTCACTGATTTCAGGATCTCTGCGAGATACTTTGGATCGTAATCGTATATGTGTTCGATATCGGCTTCGGGCATGGGTCAATCTTCCTTCGGCGTCGCAATGTCAGCCTTCAACTCGTGCGGTTTGAGCGGATCGAGAAACGGGTTTCGGTAGAGCTTGTCATGGCTTTCAACCCCAATCTCTAGCGTGATGTCTGAGGTTGCGCGGGCCACACATAGTATGACGTAACCGTCTGCGATCTGGCGATTGTTGAGCGCGACCTGGCGCCTTTGATCCACCGTACCTGATGTGAGTTTGGCCGCGCAGGTGATGCAGCCTCCGTACTCACAGCCATAGGGCAGATCGACGCCCTGCGCTTTGAGTTGCGCGAGCAAGGGCCGACGCGCGTTAACGGCGTAAGTTTCCCCACCCTTGTTCGCGATCGTCACGGTGTGGGCCGTCATAGCCAGATGTCACTTGTGCAGTCGCCCCCGGGATAGCGCGCCTCATGGCAACGCGAGGGGCCGTTTGGCTCTTGGCCGAAATCGATGATGAAGTCCGGATTGATCTTCATGCCGCCATTGACCGGATCGCAGTCGATCAGCACCATGACGCCGCCCTTAGTGCGGATCTCTGGGTAAAACTGGTTGTCCCAGGTCGAGAACAGTGAGGTCGTCACATAAAGCCTGCGGCCATCGAGAGAGAGTTGGAACATCTGTGGCCCGCCCGCGACCTCTATGCCATTGACGGTTGGGGCCTTTCCCAAAAGACCACCCATGAATACCTGGCCGGTCAGCCTCGGATTGTGTGGGTCGGTGATGTCATACTGGCGCATATCACCATGCAGCCAGTTGTTGAGATAGAGAAACCTGTCATCCATTGAAATCAGGATGGCTGACATGACACCAGGCAAGGGGATCGGCCAGTCCGGGTGCAATTCGTTCTCGACGTCTATGATCTTTTCCCAATTCCATGTGTCGTCACTGTCTTTCCACCAGTGGATGACATTGGTCGACAGAGCGGCCCCGCAGAAGCCGTGCGTGCTGTCAGGGTTGTGGTGGAACTTAACCTCCAGCGGCAACAAACCGTCTTCGCCTAGATAGAAGCTTTCGATCGGTTCGCGCTTTTCGAAGTCCCAGAAGTGCAGTTCGCGACCATATTTCAGATGCCCGACTTCTTCGAGGTCAAAGCCCGGCATGAACGTGTTGGGCGCAGCCCATTCCGAACTGACCATCACGTTGTGACGAGGTTGGTACCAGAAGTCGTATCCAAACTTGATATCGCCCATGGAGTTTTCCCACCGGCCAACGATGTTGAACTCCTTATCAAGATGCAGATAGCCCCCGGGTGCTTCGCCCTTGGCGTTTCCCAGGAACGAGATGATGATCTCTGATCCCAGACAGTGCACCGTGTGCGGGCCGGACAGATCAGCCTTGGCCTTGATTTCGGCGCCCTCGATCACCTTGTGCAATCGTGGGGCGCGCGGGTCGGTCGCGGTGTCGACAATGTGCAGCTTGTTCGAGCGGACACCGGGCAGGATCAGGTATTTGCGCGACATCGAACTGTCGTCATGACAGGACGAGCAGGCATTCCATCCCATATGGTGGAGCTCATCCCCAATTCCCGGCATCTCCAGGCGGTGGATCACTTGGGAATAGGTGGTGCTGTCCGGGTCTACATCGATGGTTGCCAAGTAGTCGGGCTTCTGGATGCCGGTGCCTGTGTAAATGGCAATGGTGTAGAGCAGTTTCTCACGGGGGGCTTTGATTGCGTCTTGCGGGCTCTCGTAACCCGGTCCGCAACAGGTTCCATCCATCGATTTCTCGCTCCCTTGATTCCGCCTTTTTCTATCGTATAACGAGATATCGGTTATCGCAAAGTGAGAAAAATGCATCTCGATCGCGTCGCGCTTATCTTGGAAGTCGTTGGCCAGAAAAGGCGCGCGAGCGTTGCTGATATCTGTGCGCAGTCCGATATCCCAAAGCCCACCGTGTATCGGCTGGTCCAGGATCTTGTGGCATCTGGATTTCTGGAAGCCCCCGCGCGTGGACAGTTTTCCATTGGTACGCGGCTGAAGCGCATCACGATGAGTGACCATTCTGATGCTGCGGTGCTGGAAGTGATTGCACCGGCGCTAAACATTGCAGCCAGCGCCTATGGGGCAGCATTTTTCCTGTCTCGTTTACGTGGCCACTGGGTCGAGATCATTCACGTGGCCCCCCCGGAAACGGGGGTGTCGTACCTTCATCCTGGCCTCGGCAAGCGGCCAATACATGCGTGCTCCTGTGCCAAGGCAATTGCGGCCGTTTCTCCAGGCTTGTTGTCTCATGATGCGCTCAGTGGGCAGCTTAAGCAGTACACGGAACACACCATTACCGATCGCAAGGATTTGGCACGCGAACTCGAGGCTATCCGGGCCAAAGGTTACGCCGAGTGTGTTGAAGAACTGGAGCGGGGCATAAGCTCTGTGGCAGTGACGTTGGCCCCTGCAGGCGTTGGATCAAAGCTGTCGATCGGCGCAACAGCTTCGGTTCGTGTCTTTACCCCATTGCAGCGGGCCAAGATCGGCGCAGTTCTGGCTGAGCTTGCGCATGAACTTTCATCTGAGCTTGGATGGGGGTGTGCTGACGAAGAGAAGGCATCTGCCTAGGGAGAGGCTTGCCAAGGTTATGCTGGGGCTGTTTGACACCCAGCGTTGCCAAGAAATCGGATATTTTTGTGCGGGTTGGCTCGCATCAGACGGGGCAGAGTGTGGTGGGCGCTCCTACACTCATTGCCCGGTCACGCCCTCTTTTCCAGCGACAACCGGGTATAAGTCACAAAAACAAAGGCGGCTGGTGCTTTGACAACTTTCGCTGCATTGGATCGACGCTGGCTGCAAGCGCGCGCGCCTGATCCATGAGCTTTTCCAATAGCTTGGATTCTTTGCGTGCAATTGTCGCGCTCAACAGATCCTGCGCCCAACCGCTCTTATTAGGGCGTGTCTTCCTTCCGGGTAGGCTTAGAACAGGATGGACATGCCCTTACCCAAGGCGTTCAGCCCGAGGCAAAGGAAAAGAACACACAGAATGATTGCATTGTTCCGCTCCAGCCAAATCCGCCAAGACTGCAAGGTTTCCTTCGAAGTCTCGCCACCCATCAAATACAGCACAATTGGAACCAAAAGTCCGACTGTCCCCAGAAATGCAAAAACCACCATCGTCAGCGAGGTTTGCGCAAGGCCAAGCCCACTGGCAGAAATCACAGCGGCGGCAGAGGTGACGATCGGGAAGTTCTTTACGTTTACGGGCCCCAAAAGGCAGCCAAACCCAAAACATTTGACTGTGGAGTAACTGTCCAATGCGGCGAGCCAGGCTGCCGGTTCGGCCTCTTGCCCGGGCTCTGGCTGAGAAGTCCATTGCTTCCAAGCGAGGAAAAGCAGAAGCGTTCCGAATGCCAGTTTTACGATCCCGGCAATGGTCTGAGAGTCCTGTCCGGTGGACTCAGCCCCACCTGTCACCAGAAGAATGACCAACCCGCATAAAATAAGGATCCCGGTAAACCAGCCCAATGAGAAGGCAAAAGCGTTTCGTTGCCCAGAGGAGCCGGTCAGCATGAGGATAACCGCCACCAGAGGAATGGGGCTCAGCGCCAGACCGCCTGCGAATGGCAAGATATTTCCAATGGTCGAGATCATGTTGCGTGTCCGTAATTTATGGCTGGGCGCATCCTGCAGGTTGCTGTGGCAAATGTTGAGGGTTTTCGGGCCTTAAGGGGAATTTTGAGGATTGTTTTCCACTAGGTGTCGCATTGGGGGCCGCCTTTCCGGTTTTGATGCAGCCGCGCGGTGAGGTTTGTAACCGCGTGACGGCAACCGGGTGGGGAACCCGCGAGTGCCAGGCCAATCTTTGACTTAGAATCTGAAACCAACGGGGTAGGTCCGTTGGGAAATTTTTGGGGCCGAGTCATACTGTTGCCCGGTCAGCTTTCCAGATGCTGAGTGCGAACAAAACCACGCCTGCAATCATGAACGGCATATTGATCAAAGCGCCAGGCGCTGTGCCCGCAGTTTCGATTTCCTTATTGGCGCCCACCCACAGACGCATGGCGTACTCAAGCGCAAAGAGCAGATAGAGGAAGGGGATAAGGGACCGATATCGCAACGCGGCCAGGAGGTAGATAAAACCGATGATAAGCTGCGATAAACCCCACAGGCCGAAGATCCCGATGATCGTCCCGGCCGCATTGGTGGAGTAGGTATCAAGCGGGATGGAGGCGATGCTCTGTGCGCCGCCATCAGGGGCAAACAAATGATGTTGGCTGCGCCAGAGGGTCAGAGCAGTCAGTGCATAGAACACGTAGAGCGCAATTTTGTGGCCGGGAAATTGGTTGTCGAGCGCTTTCGGAAAGATGCGTTCCAGCATTTGAGAAACTCCTTCTTCAATTCTGTGATTGGATGAAATCGTATCGGCTGCAGTGGATAGATTGTCTGATTTCTTGGGGGGAAAGATTAATTTTTGCCACGTTTCGTCTGTGTCGCTCAAGCGACACGCTGTTGGGTGCATTTTCAGCCATTCCAGCAAGACACAGACCATCACCGGGGCGCATGACATTTGGCCTTGAAGAAAATCGTTTTGTCGCTGTGTGGTTTCTTTGTACCTTAGGCGCCTCACCGGTCACGAATGCAGGAAGCAAAGCATGCCTAAAGGATACCTGATCGCGCATATCCGTGTGCAAGACAAACAAGCTTTTGAAGCGTTTAAACAACTCTCTGGTGCGGCGATTCAGGCGCATAATGGAAAAGTCTTGGTCCGAAACCCGTCTCCTGATCATCGCGAAGGGGCGGCACAAGGCCTGGCAATTGTGATCGAATTCGAGAGCATTGCCGCCGCAAAGACATTCTACGAGTCAGAGGCCTACACCGAGGCAAGAGCTGTCAGAGAGAAAATCTCTGATACGGACCTTATCCTCGTCGAGGGCCTTTAACGCGGACGCCCGCTCGCCCCTCGGGGGAGAGCCGAGCGGTGCTGTTGAGGGCACCCTAGGCGGCATGCCGCTACGTTTGAATTATGCCGCGCTGGGGCGGCATTTCCCGATGACCCTTTGGCCAGACGCGTAGCCCGAATAGGTCTGCGAACCTTGCGCCGGAACGTCTTTTCACCGTGCCTGAATGTGTCGATTCCAGGCTGGGTCTGGAAGGATAAGCCTACTTACAGGCGTCCAGGGCGAATTCGCCATCGCGCACAGTCAGCTTACCTTCCCACAACATACGGTCGATAACCTCGTCTACGCGCACTGCGATTTCTTCGCGAGCATCGGCAACCTGATCCGCGGGGATACCTGCCGCCAGGGCCTCTGCTTCGATGACATCGCCGACGGTGCCGAGCGTCGATAATTTACACCCAGAATCCAGCATCGCCTTTGTAATGCGCTCCTCCCAGTCTTCAGTGGACAAGCTGGAAAGGCCGGACGCTTCGATCAAATCGCAGTCGGCAACAGTGAGCAAATCATCCGAAACAGCCAAGCTGCAGCTGTATGTGCGGCCGCCGTTATCGATGATCAGATGACCATCTTCAGACACTCTAACGGGTTCAGCGCCAAGCGCTGGGTCCATGGTTTGCGCGTGTAGAGGCGCAGAGAAAAGCAGACATGCCGCCGTCAGGGAAAAGAACCTTTTGATCATTGTATGCTCCGCAGGGTGTGGGATGGCTGGCGCTTCGCCGCGCCTGGGATATTAACTATCTTGGATATATGCGAAATTTATGCCCGTCCAGTGGAGGCGAGCGATATAATCAAACCCAGCTCATGTGCTGCGCCGGAGGATCCTTTCAGCCTGTTGCTCAATGGCGCGGGCCGATGATGGCCAACATGAATGCAGGCCGCAATTCCTTCGGGCATCTGTGGTTTGGACGTGTGGCGCGGGATCAGCGTTCGCTATCGCAAAAGACGTCAGTCCGGCTCACTGCGACCTGCTGCGCGCAGCACCTCTACGATGCGCTCTGCCTCTTGTGTATCGAACCCGCGCTGCGCTTGTCCAAAGCCAAAATCGACATAACGCCGGTCGAGCAGTTGTTTGCATGAGCACGAGGCATGGAACGCTCTCACGGACGTGTTGGCAATGAGATCGGGAAGGCTGGTGCTGGTGATGCCGCCACCTGCCATGATTTCGATCTGGTCGTCTGCGGCGGCGCACAACCGTCGAAGCCCTTCGATGCCTGCGGGCGCGCTGGGCGCGCCGCCAGAGGTGAGAACCCGCTTGAAGCCAAGCGCGATTGCCTCACCAAGTGCCGCGACGGGATCATCCACGAGGTCGATCACCCGGTGCAGCGTCAGATCGAGACCATCGGCCGCTTCCACCATGTGCTGCAAGGCGGGCAGATCGAGCTGGCCCGCCTTTTCAGCCCCGATCACGATCCCCTTGAGGCCCATTTGGCGCACGGCCTTGATACTGGTGTAGGCAACCGCCAGCTCATCGTCCTGCAGCGTGAAATCGCCACTGCGGCCGCGGATCAAAACATGTGTCTCCAGACCTGAAGCGGCCGCTTGCGCCATCAGGCCGGGCTCTGGTGTCAGCCCGCCCACGTCGAGGCCGGAGCACAGCTCGATCCGGTCTGCAAAACCGGCTGCTGCGGCCAACGCTTGGGCAGACTCCACGCAAATTTCGAACGTGAATGGGCTAGTGCTGGGCATTGCTTGCACGGGTCAGGGCGTCGGTGTCTGCGAAGGATTGCAGCCCCTGCAAATCGTCTGTCAGCAGGACCAGATCCCGGACATTCCGGCCCTGTATCTCTGCCCATTTGGGCTGCCTGACGACTTGTGCAGGCGTCGTGATCGCCATGCGCAACGCCTCTTCCAGCCCAAGACCCACATGATTGACCAACCGCGCCACGCCGCGTGCTTGCGTGACATGCGCGCCAGCCAGGCTGCCTTCTGTGTTCACCAGACAACCCTCCTGCAGGTGCACCTCGCGGCCGTAGAGCGCAAAGTGATCAGGCCCCCCCACCGTGGCCATCGCATCAGAGACCAGAAACATGAGGTCTGGGGCAGGGCGCGCCCGGCAGGCGAGGGCGATCATGCGGTCGTCCACATGGTGCCCGTCGCAAATGATGCCCGTGCGCAGTGTCGAGTTGATGACAGCGCCAACTGTGCCCGGAGCCCGTCCAACCATGGGGGACATGGCGTTGAACAGATGCGTTGCACATTGTGCCCCGGCGCGTGTTGCCGCTTCGACCATCTCGGCAGTGGCATCAGTATGTCCAAGGGAAACGATCGCCCCCAGCTTACATAGCTGGGCGATTTGCTCCGGCGTCGTGGCTTCCGGGGCAACCGTGATCATCACGGTGACATCGGCTTGGCGCAGGCGTGCAACCACGTCCATCGTGCGCGCATCCATGTCGCGCACAAACTCCGCCTCATGAGTGCCACGCCGTGCGACAGCGATATGCGGCCCTTCGATGTGCAAGCCAACGATCCCCTCATCTGAGCGGGCTGCAAGTGCTGCTGCTGCGGCTTTGTCCAGCACGTTCGGGGCATCGGTGATCACCGTTGGCATGATAGCCACTGTGCCAAATTGCCTGTGGGCTGCGGCAATTGTGGCAATGCCCGCACGGGTGGGGGTGGAGTTGAGCATGACGCCACCGCCACCATTGACCTGCAAGTCAACAAAACCCGGCGAGAGGCATCCCTTGATTGCCACTGCTCCGGGGGGCGCGGGCGCGACCTCAGTCACGTGCCCATCGGTGATGCGCAGCGCATGGCCCATCAACACTTGCTTTCCGTCAAAAAGGCGCTCGGGCGCGACCCATGTGTCTGTCATGTCGCCTCCTCAAAGAAATAGGGGGCCAATGCGGTCTGAATTTCCGCGTCGATAAGCCGTTGTGATTGCGGGCCGTCAAGACCTTCTGCGCGCGCCAGCACGGCTGGCGCGAAGGCCTGCCGCAATTGCGTGTCAGACAGGGGGCGATCAAAGGCGGATTTCAAGCTTTGAACGGCAGCCTGCGCTTTGGGTGCGGGCCAGTAGTATCTGATGCGATCGGCCAGCCCGAAGTGGCGCTGCTCGCGCAGGGCGTCTGGATTCCCGCTATAGTGGCCCTGCCATTTTGACGGATCTTCCAGCATGACGGCTTCCATCTCTGCCCGCAGCGCACCCTTGTCTTCGCGCAGTTGGTCCAACGCATAGAGTGCTTGGCGGTAAGCGAAGGTCAGTGCGGGGCCCACTTTCTGGAACGCAAATCCGAGCTGGGCGAGACGCGGATAAACCGCATCTTGCTGGTAATCCGTCGAATGGGCTTCAAGGCAAATGTCAGGATGCTCGGACAGCGCATTCAGCAATCCCGGATCGCGGCCCATGGGCAACGCGTGCACGGCGGTTGGGCTGAATTCGACGCCGGGTTGCACAACCAGCCCCCCGATCATCGGGGCCAGGGGCCCAAAGGCGGCGTCATGGGCGGCCAGGGTTCCCCGTGCATCAGTCGGAGTGGTGGCTGGAATATCCCCGTCTTCGTCGACCCGGGCGCCACCGGGCGGGGGCACCTCCGTACCGATCACGAACAGCAGATCCGGATGCACTTCGCTGCAAATCTGGGCCAGTCTGGCCGAGCGCGCAGCGGTGACATCATCGCCCAACTGGGCAGTCTCGCCTGCGCAGCCTTCCGAGCAATCAAGGTGGATTTTGTGAAAACCAGCGGCGACGTAGTCGTGGACGAGGCGGTCAGCCTTGGCAAGCGCTTGCGCGGCATCCATTGACCGCCAAGCTTGCGGGCCCAGATGGTCGCCGCCGAAAATAACCTGTGCGCGGTCAATCTTGGCCTCATCCGCCAGCGCGTTCACGAACTGGATGAAATCCACAGGTGTCATCCCTGTGTAGCCCCCATCCTGATTGACTTGGTTGGAGGTCGCCTCGATCACGATGTGGCGGTCAAGCTGGGCCGCGAGCGCCAGGGAGGCGCGCAAAACGTCAGGATGGGCAGAGCAAACCGAAGGAATGGCAACCGCTGCGCCAGCGCGATTGCGCCGGATGATATCACGCAGAACCTCAACCATTGTGCTGCTCCTGCCAGGCAGCATAGGCCGCTCCGCGGGCGCCGCTGGCATCTCCGCCCTGCGCAAGCGCTAGAGGCGGCGTTGAAAAATCTGCAAATTGTGCCGACTTCAAAGCGGCTGCCAGCGCGTCCAGCAGGCCGTCGATCTGGCTGAGCCCACCCGCCAGAACAAGGATGTCAGGATCGGTGGAAAGGGTCAGCCGGTGCAGCAGATCTGCTGTCAGTTCACACCATATTTGCCAGACATCGGACATCTGATCTGCCCGCTGTGCGGCGATCTGGCGTGGGGTCTGGCCGTGCCCGGTGAGATGCTTGGCCAAGCGCGACAGGCTGGGCCCGGAGATATAGCTCTCGATACAGCCCATGCGGCCGCAGCCACATTGGAAAATAGGCAAGTCATACTTTGCCACCAAATGCGCGGGCGCAGACATATGGCCAAATTCGCCCCCGGTGAGGGTCGGCCCTGGAAGGAGGCGCTGTTCGACAGCGATGCCACCGCCCACGCCGGTGCCCAGGATCACGGCCACCACGGTGCGATGCTCTTTACCAACGCCGAAAACGGCCTCTGACAGCGCAAGGGCACGGCAGTCATTCACATATGTCAAAGGACGCCCGATCTTGGCGGCGATATCCGTTGGGAACGGGTGCCCGGTGGCTGGCAAATTGGCCGTAAGCGCAAGGCCGTTCGCCGGATTGACGAGCCCTGCTGCCCCCACGCCGACCGGCGCATCTGGCCCAGCCTGTGCGAGGCCCCAGGAAATCTGGTCCGCCATGGCTTGCACCAGTTCGGGATAGCTGCGCGGCGTGTCCTGACGCTGGCGGCTCACCACCGCCCAGCTGTCATCAAAGATCTGTGTTTCGATCTTTGTGCCGCCCAGATCTATCCCAACCGCGCTCATCCCGTCACCGGATAGAGTTTGACGCCCGCCACAACGCGGCTCAGCGTGGATTTGCCAGCAAAAGGATCATCGACATTCAGCCCCAGCTCATCCGACCAGCTAACGCCGCGCATTTGCGCGGCTGCAATGCAGAGCGGGGCGGCCCAAACCGGGCCAAAGGGCATGGACACGTCGATATCACCGCCCGGCCCAATGGTTTCGACCCGCGCTTTGGGGAATTGCTGGCGCAATTCGCTGGCCAGATCCGCATCATAGGCAGATCCAGGCTGGCGTGCGCCGGTGAAGATCGTGATCGCGGTGCCATCCGTGACAAACGCCTTGGGACCATGGCGAAACCCAAGGGTGCTGTCCCAAAGCGCCGGGATCTGCCCGGCGGACAGTTCCATGACCTTCAGGGCGGCCTCGCGCGCGGCAAAAGCGAGGGGGCCTGTGCCCACATAAACCACGCGTTCCGGGCGTCCTGCAGGCAGGAACTGCGGCAGAAGATCATCCAGGCTGTCAGCGAGGGCATTCAGACGGGCGCTGACGTCGCAGGGCGCATCGAAGATCGCCAGTGCTGTCAGCAGCATGGTGGACAGGCTCGAGGTCATGGCAAAACCTGCATCATGCGTGGCCTCCGGCAGCACGACACATTTGCTCGGGGCGCGCGATGCGCGTGTGGCCAGAGCGCTGTCTTTGTTGCAGGTGATGTTCAGCCTTGGGGCCAGGGGCAGCAAGGCGTCCAATGCGTCGAGCGTGCCAATGGTTTCTGCGCTGTTTCCTGATCTGCCAAAGCTGACAACCAGGGGCTTGGCACCGGACAGAAGATGGGCCGGATCAGCCACGATATCTGTTGTGGGAACAGACCGCGTGCCGGGAAGCGCCGCCGCCAGCATGTCGCCGATATAGGCGCTGCTGCCGGCCCCACAAAACCAGACCACATCAAAGGATTGTGCGGCGACCCAGTCCCGCAAAGCGGTCACATCCAAGGCTGACCCCCAGCTGCGCCAGATATCCGGCTGCTGGTGGATCTCGTGCCAAGTGGCCCATTTTGCGTGGGGGGCGCTCATGTGGTTTGCGTCACTTTTGCCAGTGTTTCAGGTGTGTCTGGGTTCATGCCAAGGGCAAGCGCCGTATTCAGGATCACCGGGTAGATTGCCGACAGCAAAAGCGCGGCAGCGGCTGCGGGCACAAGCTTGTCAACGCCAAGATCTTGGATGCGGACGCGATGCACATCACTGTTAATGCCCCGGAATCTGGCCTCTGCCTGATCAAGGCTGGCCTGAATTTCGGGGTGTCCCGTGTCCAGCATCAGAACCATCAGCGGATTCGTTGCCAATTGCAGCGGACCATGCAGCACTTCCGAGCTTGAATAGGCTTCGGCATGAATGGCGCAGCATTCCTTGAGCTTCAGCGCCAGTTCATGTGCCGCGCCATAGCCGGTATCGCGCCCGATCACATAGACATGGTGGGCGCGCAGCAAGGCGGCTTGCAGCGCTGCGGCTTGGGGCAGGGCCAGCGTCAGGTCGCGCAGGGTGTCGGCTGCGTGCTGGGCATCGGCGCGGTAGGCCGGCTTCAGCGCCCCCAGAAGGGCAAGCCCTGCTGCAACAGAGCCGACAACGGATTTGGTGGCCGGGACCGCAAGCTCCGGGCCCGCGCCGATCGGCACTGTCAGCGAAGCTGCCGCCTCGACAGGGCTGTCGGGCTGGTTGGTGATTGCAAGCACCTGTGCACCTGCTTTGGCCGCGCCCTTGGCTGTGCGCACCAGATCGTCACTTGCCCCGGACTGGCTGATGACCAGTGCGGCACTGTCGCTCAGGTCAACGCCATCCCCAATGGAGAAGACCGAAGGCGGCAGAGATGTGACGGGCAGACCCAGTTCGCGCATATACTCGTAGGACAAGATATTGGCGGCGGCATCTGACGAACCCCGCGCCACTGTGTACATCGAACGGGGCAGGGCTGGCAGCGCACCGGCAATCTCTTGCGCAGCGGCATGGGCGAAAACGGACAGGCATTCGGCGGACTCGCGCGCCATCAGATGTCCGGGAGTGGTGGTTTCAGAGGTCATTGTCTTAGTCCAAAGCGATCAAATTCAGCCCATGTTTCGGTCATGTCGTGCATGCGTCCGGTCTGGCGCGCCTCATCGAGGCCCATCGCCACGAGGCCCGCCTCCAGCGCATCCACAACGCCCACTGGCAAAGTGTCGGCCTCGCCACGCAGGAAAGCCACGATATCGTCAATCATCATGTGATCCGCGCCGTAATGGGCAGAGGCGCGGGTGGCTTCCATCTGGGTGTAGTCATGATGAGCGATGGTGCTGCCATCGCGGGCAGTGGCCTTCAATGTGCCGCGCACAAAGTCCCCTTCGGCCATGCCATGGGTGCCCATCACGCAAAAGCGGCGATGCTGATCGGGCACATTGAGATTGGTGTGAAAGGCGAGGGAGGCACCGCTTTCATACTGCAAAAGCGCCGTCTGAAAGTCGATGATATCCCCGTCCGAGTGAAACGCATCGGGTGCGCTGCTCCAGATCGACGGCTTTTGGTGCATGATCTGGTTTTCGGCATTCACAGTTGGCGCATTGGCGGGCACGAAGGATTTGCGTCCGCCAAAACTGGCCAGCTTGGTCGGTCTGGAGCCGGTGACCATGTTGTATATGTCGATGTCGTGGCAGCACTTTTCCAGCATGAAGCCGCCCGACCACGACACCATCCGGCGCCAATCGCGCATGAAAAACGCACCGTGATAGGGCGCGATATGCTCATTGGCCTCAAGAGAGGTGATCTCGCCCAGTTCGTCCAACACCGCCCGCAGGTCGACCATGTGCTGCGAGTAGCGCAGAACGAGGCCCACCATCACACTGTCAGTGCCGTGTTCCGCCAGCAGGGCGGCCAGTTCCATGGTTTCGGCCTGCGTTGTCACGACGGGCTTTTCGGTGAAAATCCGGACGCCGGCAGCCAGACCCATGCGAATATGCTCGAGGTGGTATGCATTGGGCGAGCCGACGAAGAACAAATCGGGCTGCGTGTCGGCCAGCATGGTTTCAAGATCATCATAGCGCGGAGTGGCGCGCCTCAGGGCACCACAGGCCCTAAAGGCTGTGCGCTGTTGGCTGATCGATTCCGGAGTGGGAAAGCTGGGGTAGATATTGTCGGCTACCAATTCCCCGATGGCCGCCTCGCTGAGCGTTGTCCCGTCCACATCCAGGGCATTGTGCTCGGCCGGGTCATAAAACCCGACCAGCTCTGCCTCTGGCATCGCGTCACAGAGAATGGAGAGGACATGACCGGCCCGCAGGCCCAGGCCAGCCGTGACAACGCGCATGATCTTATCCGTTTGCAGCGATGGCCGGGGCAGACATGCGGCGCAGCACATCCCCCGATGCATCAAATACGTGACAATCTTCGGGTGACACGGTCAGCGCGAGGGGTTGGCCTTCCTCAACGGCGGCGTCGCCGGGCAGGGAGGCGCAGAAGCGCACGCCGTCGCCCAGTGTGCCATAGGTGATCGACACGCCGCCGAGGCGTTCCAGGACATTGACCGAGATCGGAAAGCCGCCGTCGCCGATCTGAACGTGCTCGGGGCGAATGCCAACCTCAACCTTGTCACCCTTCGCGACACGGCCCCCTTCCACAGGCAGCACCATTTCGTGCCCCCCTGTGAGGGTTACCTTCACGCCGGTCGCATCTGCTGCGCTGACGGTTGCGGGGATGAGGTTCATATTGGGCTGGCCAATGAAGGACGCCACGAATTTCGTGCGGGGGTGATGGTAGAGCTCCATCGGGGTGCCGAACTGCTCCACATGGCCGCCATTTAGAACAACGATCCGGTCCGCCATTGTCATGGCCTCGACCTGGTCATGGGTCACATAGACCATGGTTGCATCAAGGCTGCGGTGCAATTGGCTCAACTCAACCCGCATATCACCGCGCAGGGCGGCGTCGAGGTTAGAGAGCGGCTCGTCAAAGAGGAATACTTTGGGGTTGCGCACAATCGATCGCCCGATGGCGACACGCTGGCGCTGACCGCCCGACAATTGGCCGGGCTTCAACTGCAACTTATCAGTCAGTTGCAGGATGCTCGCGGCCTGCTGTACGCGGGTGTCCAGCTCTGCCTTTTCCATTTTCTGGACCCGCAGCGGGAAGGCGATGTTTTCGTAGACACTGAGATGCGGATAGAGCGCATAGGACTGGAACACCATGGAAATGCCCCGGTCGACCGGATGCGCCGTGCTGACATCCTCGCCGCCGATCATGATCTGGCCGGACGTGGCTTCTTCGAGCCCGGCGATGATCCGCAAAAGGGTGGATTTGCCGCAACCGGACGGGCCGACGAACACCACGAATTCCTTGTCCCGGATCGCAAGGCTGATGTCGTGCAACACCTTGGCCGAGCCGAAGGATTTGCTGATGGACATGAGCTCAAGAGTTGCCATGGCGCTGTCTACCTATTTCGAAAATTTGCAGATGTGTCAGGGCGGCAGCAAGCCACCGCCCCGACGGGGAGAAACCTTACAGGGCGTCGTCCAGCTCTTCGCCGGCGATCGTCACGAGGTTATCAACGGTGTCGTCCTCAAGCAGAATGCCCTGCACCATGTTGGTGAAGACAGACTGCAGGGATTTGAAGTCTTCCACGATCGGCTCGGGGCCACCGGTCGAGATCGACGCGGTGAAGTTCGGCCACACGCCGGCTTCGTAGTAGAGATCGTCCTTGCCCATTGCAGAGTAGTCGAAGATCGGGGTCAGGCCCCAGGAGCTGTCGAGGTCATACTGCGCATCGCCAGAGGTGATCCGCTGAGCCAGTTCCTGTGCCAGCTCTTCGTTGCCCGAGCCCTTGAAGACCACGATCGAGTCCGTGATCAGGATCGAGCCGCTTTCACCGGAGGGGCCTGCAGGCACAGGTGCAACCAGCTGGTTGATGTCTTCGTTGTGCTGGCCGTAGCCCCACGGACCCTGCACATACATGGCGATCTTGCCGTCGTTGAACAGATCCTTGAGCTGGTCACGCTCCCATGCGGTGGGGCCTTCCTGTGCAACGCTGGCCAGACGACCGTAGAATTCCAGCGTTTCGCGGGTCTGCTGGCTGTCCAGCTTGTTTTCGCCCGTTGCCGGATCGATCACAACGCCACCGTTGGAATACAGGTAGTTCAGGAACTGGTGCATCGTGTTGTCGAAATCCTTGCCAGCAAGGCCAACGCCTGCTGCATCGGTGTTGTCGACAACGCCCTGAGCCATGGTGAACATCTCGTCCCATGTGGTGGGCGCGACGCATTCCTGACCGGATTCCTCGACCAGATCGCAGTTGATGTAGAGGGCTTTGGTCGAGAAGGCGTGGGGGTAGCCCCAGGTGGTGCCTTCGATGGTCACGGTGTTCAGAACGCCGGGCTGGTAGGGCGCGCCCTCGGGGATGTTGGCTGGCACGATCAGGTCGTTGTTGGCCAGCTGGCGCAGGGTGCGCGAGCCCATGTAGGCGATGGACGGCGGATCGCCGGCGGCGGCCAGTGTCAGCGACTTGTCCTGGCAGGTGCCCCACGGAACCGCCTCGAGATTGACGGTTACGCCTTCGTTGTCGGCGATGAACTGATCCACAACGGCTTGGTCTGCTTCGCGGACTTCGCCGCCGCACATGATGAAGTGCAGCTCTTTTGCATGGCCGTCGGCGAAGGCCGTGCCGGCCACGCCGGACAAGAGCGCGGCGCCAAGAGTCAGTTTGGTAAGGTTCATTGTAGTCTCCCTAGGTTGCATTTTGGCTATTCTTTGACCGCACCTGCGGTCAGACCTGCCACGAGGTATTTCTGAAGGAACAGGAAGATGACCATGACCGGCAGGATGCCTGTCAGCGCAGCGGCCATCATCTGGTTCCAGGTAACGTCCTGATAGCCGATGAATTCGAAAAGTCCGGCTGGCAGGGGTTGCAGCTCACGTTGCTGGTTGAACGTGATTGCAAACAGGAATTGCTGGGCATAGGCGCCGATGAACACTGCGGTGCCGACGACGATCAGGCCCGGTGTTGCAAGTGGCAGCACCACGCGGCGCAATGTATAGAGGCGGCTGGCGCCGTCGACGAACGCGGCTTCTTCCAGCTCGCGCGGAATCTTTTCCAGATAGGAGCGCAGCAACCAGATGCCCTGAGGAATGAGGAAGGCCACGCCTGGCACAATCATCGCCCAGTAGGTGTTGAGCAGCCCCATGGAGCGCAGCACGCGATAGAGCGGGATCAAGAGCACCGCACCGGTGAACATGTTGACGCCCAAAAAGATCGCCAGCGACCCGTTTTTGAAGGGGAAGTTCAGCCGCGCGTAGGCATAGGCGGCGGGCACGACAAAGATCATGGTCAGGCCCGTCACGGCGGACGCGATGAAGACCGAGTTGAAGATGTAGCGGCCCAGCAGCGGAACAGTGTCCCACATGTCGCGATACGCCTGGAAGCTGAAATCATCGGACCAGAACTGGTAGGGGCTGCGGAACAGGTGCTCCAGAGGGCGCAGAGACGCCATGAACATCTCAAAGAACGGCAGCAGGATGAAGATCAGGAACACTGTGACCGCGGCGTAGATGCCCGTCATCTGGAGTTTTGTGTACTTGTCCATCATGTCACTTGGTCCCGTACTTGCGGTTCACGAACTTGAGCACGTTCAGATACAGCAGTGCGAAGATGCCCAGCAGGATCACGATGATCACTGCACGCGCGGACCCTTCGCCGAATTTGAAATTGCTGATGGCGGTCTTGTAGGTATCGACAATCAGCGTGGTTGTGGCTCCGCGCGGCCCGCCTTCGGTCAGGATCCAGATGATCTCGAAGCTGTTGAAGGTGAAGATCGCCGACAGAAGCGACATCGAAACGATCACCGGCATGATCTGCGGGATCGTGATCCGGCGGAACCGGTACCAGCGGCCCGCACCATCCACCCAGGCCGCCTCATAAAGATCACGGCTAACACCCTGCATGGCAGCGAGGAAGAACAGCGTCACCATCGGCGTGCCCACCCAGACGTCTGCTACAACCGCTGAATAAAAGGCCGATTGCTTGTAGGCGAGGAATTCGAATGGGCCGTCGGTGATGCCCAAGGTCATCAGCGTGCCGGACAGGATGCCGAAATAGCCATTGTAGAGCCACAGCCAGCCAATCATCCCGATCGCCATGGGGATGATCCAGGGCGGCATAACCAGCACGCGGAACAAGCCACGGCCCGGCACGGCCGCATTGAGAAGCGTTGCGCCGATCAAGCCCAGCACGAGCTTCAGGGCCACCGACAGGAACATCCAGTAGAAGGTGCGGATGATCGTCTGGTGGAACTTCCGGCTCTCGACCAATTCCTGGTAGTTTGCCAAGCCGACATATTCTTCACCGCCAAGGCCCGCATCCATGAAGGACAGGCGGATTGTTTCGGCAAGGGGCCAGGCGACAATGACCGCGATAAAGAGCATCGCAGGGCCGATCAAAAGCCATGCGAACACTGCCTCCGACAGTGTTTTCGTGCGTGGCATCGCGCTGCCGCTCGGCAAGGCCTGCGAGATCTCCGTCATTGGCTTCCCCCGGTTTGCGTCAACGAATCAACGCCGTTGCATCAAGGTTACCGCAGAAGTCCAACTTTGCTACCAATATAATACCATAAACTTCACGATGATAAAAAACATTTAAATACAGGGTATTGATCGGTGCAAAAAAATAGCCCATTGTTGAGTGGACTGGCATTGGTATTATAATTCGATACCAGCCCAAATGGCGAAGGAGTACGGGAATGGCGGAGCTCGCAACCCGGCTGGATCAGCGTGAATGGTACCGTGATGGCCGTGGCCCGCGGTACAAACAGCTCTGTCGTCATATCAGTGCTTTGGTCACTTCAGGGGCGCTGGCCGCAGAAGACCAATTGCCATCAGAGCGCGAGATTGCCGAGATCGCGGATGTCAGCCGCGTCACCGTCCGCAAGGCCATCGCGGAGTTGGTGGCCGATGGCATGATCGTCCAGCGGCAGGGGGCAGGGTCCTTCGTGCGCACGGTTGGCGAGCGGACGGAGCAGTCGCTGTCGTCGCTGGTGTCCTTCACCGAGAACCTGCAGGCGCGGGGCATCGCTTCCTCCAGCCGTTTGCTGCTCAACGGGCTCTTCCGGCCCACGCCGAATGAGGCGATGGTTTTGGGGCTCTCGCCGCACCATCAAGTGGCGCGCATCCATCGCTTGCGCAGCGGCGATGCGGTGCCGATGGCTTTGGAGTATTCATCGCTGCCCGAAGATATCCTGCCCCGTCCGGACAAGGTTGACGTGTCGCTCTATGAGCTTTTGCGCGCGCGTAATTCCGCGCCCAGCCGCGCGATCCAGCGGGTAACGGCAATCAACGCCACAGCGCCCGTAGCCGAATTGCTGGAACTGCCCGAGGGCGCCGCAATCCTTCAGATCGAACGGACCGGGTACCTGCAATCGGGGCGGCCCATTGAGTTTACCAGCGGCTTGTACCGCTCCGATGTCTACGACTTTGTCTCGGAACTTAGATTGGACTGACATGCACTATGATTGTCGTATCGAAGGGGATGCATTGCTGTGCACCCTCACCCCCGACCGCGCGCTGACTGGGGGCGTGTTCTGCTGCTCAGGGATGGCGCCACTGACCGTCGTCTCGGGCGGGACAGAGCTGCGCAGCCTTGGCAGCTATCTAGAGTTCGAACTGCCGGATCTGGCTGCGGGCGCAACCCATGCATTTACAATCAAATACGCGGGCGGCTTCACGCCAGCCAATCGCGCGTGGATGCCGCTTGGCCCTGCGGTGCGCCTTGAGGATGAGCTTATTGCCCTAACGCCAACGCGGGCCGGGCGCGACAAGCCGGTCCCCACAGCCGCGGCACAGATATCTGGCCTGCCCCTGCTGCCGCAGCCCAGCGTTTGGCGGCCTTCGGGGGCGCATGTCAGCGTGGATGGGTTTGCGGGCGATCATCCCGCAATGACCGCCGCGCAGGCCCTCGCCGCACGTCAGGGGATGGCGTTTTCTGGCAGCCAGTCAGTGGTGTTTGAAACGGCTGACATGGCCTTGGATGCCTACCGACTGCGCATTGCGCAGGATCAAATCACGATCTGGTCTGCTTCCTATGGCGGGGCATTTTATGCCTGCATGACCCTGATGACGCTTTTGCGCAATGGCCCTTTGCCCTGCGGCGAGATCGAAGACGCGCCTCGCTTTTCGTGGCGCGGCCAGCATCTCGACACGGCCCGCCATTATTATGCACCAGAGAGCATCATGGCCCTGCTTGATCTAATGGCGCTTTTGAAGCTCAACCGGTTCCATTGGCATTTCGCGGATGATGAGACCTTCCGTATCCCGATCGACACATTGCCCGAGTTGACTGAAAAGCTCACAACGCGGGGCGAGGGGCAATTTCTGCCGGGGCTGTTTACGGCTGCTCCGATGCAGGGCGGTTTGTACAGTCATGAAACCGTGCGGGACATTCTTGCCCACGCAGCGGCCCTGAATATCGAGGTCCTGCCCGAGATCGAGGCGCCCGCCCACGCGCTGGGCCTGGCCGCGCTCTACCCGGACACCCGCGATCCGGATGACAGCGGCGAGGAAGTCTCTGTGCAGGGCTATCGGGGCAACGTGCTGAACCCAGCCATGCCCAAAACATGGGAGGTACTCGAGAAGCTCGTGGATGGCATCACCGCGCTTTTCCCCTTTGGCCATCTGCATTTGGGCTGTGATGAACTGCCAGAGGACACCTGGATGGGCAGCCCTCGCGCCAAGGCCCTGATGGCAGAGCACGGCCTGCAAACCACGCAGGATTTGCTGGGATGGACGATCGCAAAACTCGCCGCTTATACCGCAGCCAAGGATGTGCGGCCCGCTGCCTGGGAGGAGGCCGCGCAGGGCAGCAACGGAGGGATCGGCCATGATGCGATCCTCTTCAGCTGGACGGGGCAGGGGCCCGGGCTTGAGGCTGCGCGCGCAGGCTATGATGTTGTCATGACGCCGGCTCAGCATGTCTACCTGGACATGGCACATACGGATGATACCGACGACTGGGGCGCCAGTTGGGCCGCATTTGTTGATTTGCCCGATACCATCGCATGGGATCCCGTACCGGACCCCGCCCTTGCAGACCGGATCATCGGGGTGCAGGGCGGCTTCTGGTCTGAATTCACGACCCGCGATGAGCAATTATGGCCAATGCTGATGCCACGTATGCTGGGCGTCGCCATGATGGCCTGGCAGACAGAACGCCCCGAGTTCGCAACGCTGCAGGCGCTCTCTCATGCCTATGAGATTGATGACGGCGGGCGCTTGGTCTGATTTGTGATGAAGCGGGGCAGGCCGCAAAGCTTGCCCCCTGCCCTTATCGTGATGGGGCGCAGCGGACGCGCGCCCCACTTCTTTGTCAAAGCTGCAAAAGCGCCAAGGCCAGACAGGCGATGAACAGGGTTTCCGCCACAAGAAGCCCAATGGCCGCGCGTCCGACGCCCAGAACATCCTTCAGGGATGTGTTCACCCCCACTGCGGCAACCGCCGTGAGCAAGGCCCATCGGGATACATTCGTCGTGGCCTCGATGACGGGTGCAGGCAGCAGTCCGAAGGAGTTGATTGCAACGATCACGAAAAAGGCCAAGACAAAGAACGGGATCAGGGGCGGGCGCGTCTGGGCTTCGTCGCTGCCCTTTGTGTTCCGCCGGATCACCAGTGCCGCGATAAAGACGACCGGCGCCAGCATCGACACCCGAACCAGCTTCACCACGGTCGAGATTTCGCCGGTTTCCTCGGATACGGAAAAGCCTGCGCCCACGACCTGGGCCACGTCATGGATCGTGGCGCCGAGGAATACGCCGGCGACCGTGTCATTCATCTGCAAAAGCTCTGCCAAGATCGGGTAGAAGATCATCGCGATCGTTGACAGAACCGTCACGCCCACAACCGTGAACACAAGACGCTCCTCGCTGCGCTCATCCTTTGGAAGGATTGCAGAGATGGCCAAGGCAGCAGAGGCTCCGCAAATGGCCACGGACCCGGCTGAGAGGAAAGAAAACCGGGCTTTAAATCCAAAAAAGCGCCCCACCATCATGCCAAAGAGGATCGTGGCGATCACAACGCCGACTGTCAGCCCGATGACGGGCCAGCCCAAGTCAGCGGCCATCGAAAAGCTGATGCGTGCGCCCAGAAGCGCGACGCCAATCCGCAGGACGCGCTTGGATGCAAAAGCGATGCCGGGGCCGCATGTGGGTTGCTCTGTGAGGAAGTGTAGCGCAATACCAAACAGCAGGGCCATCAGCATGGCGGGTGCGCCGTAGTGATCCGAGATGAACTGCGCGGCCAGCGCGATCATTCCGGCCACGAGCAGCCCGGGCCAGATATCTTGAACGCGGATCGTCCAGTCATTCAGCACAGTACGCATGATGTCCCCTAAGTCCGTTTCGGGTGGCGGGTCTGATCTGTCCTAAAGGGCCGCCGGGGGCAATGTAAAACTGGACATGACCTTGCGAACGAAATCCACAGAGATGGGCTGATCTACGCATAGGCGCGCAAGAGATGAGGCAATGTAAAGGTTCTGTGCTGAATCCTCTATACTGCAACTTTCAAATCGCTAAGATGTTTTTCGATAGATTTTTCCAATGATGTGGCGTGGCGATGATACCAAAACTGGAAATGTTGATTGCTTTGGCCAAGGAGCAGCATTTTGGGCGTGCAGCAGAAAGCCTTGGCATCACGCAGCCCACCCTTTCAAGCGGGATCCGTCAGCTCGAAGATTATCTTGGGGTGAAGCTCGTGACCCGCGGCGCGCGCTTTGGTGGCCTGACGCCCGAAGGGCAACGCGCGCTGGAAACGGCGCGCCAGATTGTGGGCGATATGCGCCGCCTGCGGCAGGAAATGCGGTTTACTCACCACGGCCTGTCCGGCCAGGTGCGTTTGGCCGTGATTCCAACGGCTTTGGCACAGGCCGCGCGCCTCGTGAACCGGTTCAAACAGGATCACCCGGGGGTCAAATTCCAGATCCTGTCGCGCACCTCTTCCGATATCCTGTCGCTGATCGAGAACCTCGAGGTTGATGCCGGGCTGACCTATCTCGACAACGAGCCGCTGGGCCGGGTCGCGCATCAGCCGCTCTACCGGGAAAGCTATCGGTTTGTATGCGCACCGGATCATGCCCTTGCGGGACGGGCTGAAATTCGCTGGCCTGAATTGGCCGAAACGCGTCTGTGTCTGCTGACCCCAGACATGCAAAACCGGCGCATCATAAACCGCAATTTCATGGAAGCGGGGCTGGACTCGGACACCATGTTAGAGAGCAATTCCACGCTCGTACTGGTGGCATCCGTCCTGGAGGGCGATTGGGCAACCATCCTGCCCACGGATCTGGCGGCTTTCCTTGCGCCCGGGCACGATCTGGTGTCCATCCCGATCTCGGGTGGCGTGCAAAGCCACAGTGTCGGTCTGGTCGCGCAATATCAGGAGCCGCAGACCCCGGTTCTGAAGGCGCTGTTTGATGCCACGCGAAAAATGGCCAAATCAGCATAGGCAGAGGCCAGCTTGCGCACATTGATCGGTTGGCATCGGCGCGTGGTGCATCTCCAAGGGCGCGCCATCAGTCTGCGGGCTCTTGTTCTGCGATGCGCAGGGCACGGGGCGTTTGCGTGAACTCTGCTTTGAAGGCGCGTGTCATAGCGCTGGCGTTCTCATAGCCGGAGCGCAGGGCGATTTCTGCGATCGGAAGCCGTGTGCTGCGCACAAGCCTGCGGGCCAGTCGCAGGCGCACACGGCGATAGAGCGCGCGGGGTGTGAGGCCTGTCTCCCCCTGTATGATCCGCTCGAACTGCCTTTGGCTCAGCCCGAGCTGTTTGGCGATCTGCCCGATGGTCAGCAGGCGCTCCGTATTTCGGCGCATGACCGCCACCGTTGCATCAACGGTGCCCCGGGGCGGCAGATAGGCGCCCGCATGGGGCCCCTCTGAGCCGATCATGAAATTTGCAGCAACGTCGAGGCGCAAAGAAATGCCGTGATCGGCCTCGATAAAATCCAGCATGAAATCAAGCGTAGTGGTGCCGCCCCCGCAGGAGGGGTGCTTGGGGTCGTGCACAACGCGGTCTTCCCGCACATGCACGTTTGGAAATGTCTCAGCGAAATGATCCAGAACGTCCCAGTGAATGGTGGCTTTGCGCCCATCCAGAAGGCCCGCTTCCGCAAGCAGCCAACTGCCGCTGTCAAGGCCGGCAAGCTGATCGAAGCGGCTGCTGGCAGCCCGCAGCGCCCGCGCCACCGCCGGCGTGACAAAGCCTTCGAAGCGGTCCCCGGCCATGACAAGCAGCGCCTGTCCCGTGCCGCTGTCTGACAAGGTAGCATCGGGGCTGACCGGCAGCCCGCTGGACGACAAAACCGGGCCGGGCGTGAGCCCCAGATGTCGCCACGTATAGAGCTTTTTGTCTGCAATGGCATTGGCGGCGCGCAGGGGCTCAACCGCATTGGCAAGACAGTGATTGGAGAAGGCCGGGCACAAAAGTACGGCGATCTCTTTTGGCGCATCTGGCGATTTGGGCATGAAGATCGACAATCCCTGCACAGCATTTGCGCCACCTTGCGCTAGAGTTGCGGCCAGAGCAAGCCGCAGCCAAAAGGAAAGACCCATGCCGCTTTCGATGACCCGCGAGGTGTTTGTGACCTGTGCCGTAACCGGTTCGGGCAGCACCCAGGATCGCAGCCCCCATGTGCCCCGTTCGCCTGAACAGATTGCGCAGTCGGCCATTGATGCGGCCAAGGCGGGTGCCGCTATCGTTCATTGCCATGTCCGTGATCCTGAAACGGGCGCCCCTTCGCGCCGTTTGGAGCTGTATCGCGAGGTGACGGATCGGATCAGGGATGCGGATGTGGATGTCGTGCTGAACCTGACAGCCGGTATGGGCGGCGACATTGTCTTTGGCCCAACGGATGCCCCTTTGCCCGTCAATCCCAACGGCACTGACATGATTGGCGCCGAAGAGCGCATGGCCCATGTGGCCGAATGCCTGCCGGAAATCTGCACCCTTGATTGTGGCACCATGAATTTCGCCGAGGCTGACTATGTCATGACCAACACCCCCGGCATGCTGCGGGCCATGGGACAGATGATGATAGATCTGGGCGTAAAGCCCGAGATTGAGGCCTTTGATACAGGCCATCTCTGGTTCGCAAAGGAGTTGGTCAAGGAAGGCATCCTGGAAAACCCGGCCCTTGTGCAGCTGTGCATGGGGGTTCCTTGGGGGGCACCCAATGATCTCAATACCTTCATGGCCATGGTCAATAACGTGCCCGACGACTGGACGTTCAGTGCATTTTCTCTGGGCCGCAACCAGATGGCCTATGCGGCGGCTGCGGTTTTGGCCGGTGGGCATGTGCGTGTCGGGCTGGAAGACAACCTTTGGCTGGACAAGGGGGTGCTGGCCACGAACGCACAGCTTGTTGAACGCGCCGTGGGCGTGGTTGAGGGGATGGGTGCCCGCGTGATCGGACCCGCCGAGGTGCGCGAGAAGCTGGGCCTCGTGAAGCGCGCTCCGGCCTGAAGTGGCCCGGTGGCGGCACGATAACAGGCCGAATTCGGCCCCGCTTTCGATCCGTTTAGCGGTTGGGGCCGTCTTGGCCATTATTTTGGCGCTGGTCCTGCCTGGCGGGCCCTTAATGGCCGAGCAGACCAGCAAGGAAGCCCTGCCAACCCAGCAGCAAGTGGCGGATTGCAAGGCGGATGCCGGGCAGTGGGTGCGGGCAGGTCTGCGCAATGCGCTGGTCTGTATCCGGCCCACGGCAGATGGCGGTGCGGCCTGTTCTGCCTCGGAGCAATGTGTCGGCCTGTGCCTTGCAAAAAGCGGCACCTGCGCGGCGGAAACACCGATGTTCGGGTGCATCCCGATCCTCGAGAACGGACAGGAGATCGTGATCTGTGTCGATTGAAGAAAACAACGGGGGCGCAGCTGGCGCCCAAAGGGTTCTGATCACGGCTGGGGGCTCGGGGATCGGGGCCTGCCTCGTGCGTCGTTTCCTCGCGCAAGGGGCGCGGGTGGCCTATTGCGATCTTGACCCTGGCCACGTGCCGGATGGGGCCATGGGCTATCAGGCGGATGTCACCGATGAGGCCCAGATGCAGGCGTTTTTCGATGCCGCTGAGGCCTTTCTCGGCGGTGTGGATGTGGTCTGTGCCAATGCTGGGATCGGCGGTCCGGCCTCTCCTATCGCAGAGATGGATTTCGCCGCATGGCGGGCCTGCGTGGCCGCCAACCTGGATGGAGCTTTCCTCACATGCCGCTGGGCGGCCGGGCGCATGGCGGCGCAGAACGGAGGCGCGATCATCCTGATGTCATCGACCTCTGGGCAATGGGGGGTTCCAACACGTTCGCCCTATGTGACGGCCAAATGGGGCATCCTGGGATTGATGAAAACGCTGGCCATGGAGCTGGGCCCCCACGGTGTGCGCGTCAATGCAATCTGCCCCGGTGCAGTGGAAGGGGATCGCATGGAGCGCGTTGTTGCGATGGAAGCAGCCGCGCGAGGCGTGCCCGCAGACAGTGTGCGGACCCTCTATGCAGATGGCAACAGCCTACGCACATGGGTCACCGCTGATGATCTGGCTGACATGATCCTTTTTCTCACCTCGCCTCAAGGTGCAAAAATCTCGGGTCAGGCCATCGCCGTCGATGGCAATACGGAGCGGATGACATGAAGGCAGCAATCATCGGTGGCGGTGTTATTGGTGGCGGTTGGGCCGCACGGTTTCTGCTCAATGGCTGGGATGTGGCCATTCTCGACCCTGATCCGGAAGCTGAACGCAAGATCACCGAAGTGCTCGACAATGCGCGTCGGGCCTTGCCGGGCCTCTATGACGCCGCTTTGCCCCCAGAAGGCAGGCTGCGTTTTGCCAATGATCTGGCGCAGGCCTGCGCGGATGCAGACTGGATTCAGGAAAGCGTGCCGGAACGGCTGGAGATCAAGCACAGTGTCTTGGCCGAGATAGATGCCGCAGCTCCTGCAAGCGCTGTGATCGGTTCCTCCACATCCGGTTTCAAGCCATCGGAATTGACGGCCAAGGGGGCACGGGCAATCGTCGCGCACCCCTTTAATCCGGTCTACCTGCTGCCGCTGGTTGAACTGGTCGGGGAGGCCGCACAATGCGCGCGCGCGGCCCCTTTGCTACAACAGTTGGGCATGTACCCCCTGCACGTGCGCAAGGAAATTGATGCGCATATCGCAGACCGTTTTCTCGAGGCGGTCTGGCGTGAGGCGCTTTGGCTCGTGAAGGATGGTGTCGCAACAACGGCCGAAATTGACGAAGCGATCCGGATGGGGTTCGGATTGCGCTGGGCCCAGATGGGGCTGTTTGAAACCTATCGTGTGGCCGGTGGCGAGGCTGGCATGAAGCATTTCATGGCACAGTTTGGTCCCGCTCTTGAATGGCCGTGGACCAAGCTCATGGATGTGCCAGAATTTACAGAGGAGCTGGTGGATCTCATCGCTGGTCAGTCCGATGCACAGTCGGGTCACATGTCGATCCGCGAACTGGAACGTCTGCGCGATGACAATCTTGTCGGCATCCTGAGGGCCTTGCGCCGCACGGGCAGCGGGGCGGGGGGCGTGATCACGGATCATGAGGCAAGCCTGTCCGTTCCCGTCGTTGACCCGCCGGTGACAGCCCAGCAACAGGTGCCCGTCACCTGGACAGATTACAACGGCCACATGAACGAAACCCATTACCTAGAGCTGGCGTCCCGTGGCACTGACGGGTTCATGGGACTGATCGGCGCAGATGCGGCGTATGTGGCGTCCGGGATGAGCTATTTCACGCTCGAAAACACGGTCCGTTACCTGGCAGAAGTGCACGCCGGCGAAAGCCTTGCCGTGACCACATACGCAACCCTCGCCGAAGGCAAGAAAATGGGCCTGCGCCACCTGCTGACAAAACCAGACGGCACCGTGGCAGCAGAGGTCGACAGCCTGCTCATCCATGTCAGCCTTGAAACGCGCCGAAGCTGTCCCCCGCCCACAGATATGATGCACCGGCTCGAGGCTTTTGTGGCAACCCACACCAAAGCGCTGGCCGCCCTGTCAGAGCGCTAAAAGCAAAGGCTTCTAAAAACCTAAGCGCGTCTTTGTCTTAAAAATACTCTGGGGTGAGCGCACGCCGTGCGCGAGGGGCAACGCCCCTTGTCGGGGTTCACACCTGCAACGCTCAATACGGTGTGATCAGGGGGCGCCGCGTGCAGCGCCCCCGGCAAAATTTGCATCAGATGGCTTTAGCCAATGATGGCATTCAGCGTTGCCGATGGCCGCATGAAGGCTGCGACGCAGCTGCGATCTGCATGATAGTAGCCGCCCTGATCCACGGCCTGCCCGGCATTCTGCAGCAGTTCGGCAAGGATCGTGCTCTCAGCTTCGGCCAATGCGGTGGCGATGGGCGCAAAATGTGCGGCCATGTCCGCATCCGCGTCCTGTGCGGCCAGTGCTTCGGCCCAGTAGCGTGCAAACCAATAGTGGCTGGCGCGGTTGTCCGGCTGGCCGGGCTTGCGCTGAGGCGAGCGATCATTGTTGAGCACACCCTGCGTTGCCACGTCGACAGCTGCGCCCAAGACGCCTGCCTTGGCATTGTCTTTGGCCGCAGCCAGGAAGTTGAAGCTCTCCCCCAGCGCGCAGAACTCGCCGAGGCTGTCCCAGCGCAGATGGTTTTCAGCCACAAACTGCTGGACATGCTTTGGTGCAGAACCGCCCGCACCGGTTTCGAACAGGCCGCCCCCATTCATCAGCTTCACGATCGACAGCATCTTGGCCGAGGTGGCCAGTTCGAGGATCGGGAAGAGGTCTGTGAGGTAGTCACGCAGCACATTGCCAGTGATTGCGATGGTGCTGTCACCCTTGGTGATGGTTTCCAGCGATGCGCGTGTGGCTTCGCGCGGTGCCATGATTTCGAACTTGTCGGCCACGCCCTTCGCCTCAAGGATCGGGGTGACATATTTGATCAGTTCCGCGTCATGGGCACGGCTGGCATCCAGCCAGAAAATCGCCCGGTAACCCGTGGCTGCCTGGCGATCGATCGCAAGGTTAACCCAGTCCTCGATCGGCGCCTTGCGCGCCGAGGCAGAGCGCCAGATGTCACCAGCCTCAACCGCATGGCTATGCAGCACGGTGCCATCCTCAAGGATCATCTTGACCGTGCCGGCCTCTGCGATCTCGAACGTAGTGGGGTGAGAGCCGTATTCCTCGGCCTTTTGCGCCATGAGGCCCACGTTTTGAACCGTGCCTGCGGTGGCCGGGTTCAGGGCACCGTTCTCTTTGAAGAACTTGATCGTCTCGTCATAGACCGGCGCATAGGAGGTGTCGGGGATCACGCAGTTGGTGTCGGACTCTTTGCCATCGGGGCCCCAGCCCTTGCCGCCGCCACGGATAAGCGCGGGCATTGACGCGTCGATAATCACGTCGGACGGCACGTGCAGGTTGGTGATGCCCCGGTCACTGTCGACCATGTACATCGGCGGCCGCTCAGCGGTGCACGCGTCAATGGCTGCCATGATGTCGGCGTCGCCTTCGACACGGGCGAGCAGATCTCCCATGCCCGAGTTCGGGTTCACGCCCAGATCAGCCATCTTGTCGCCATATGCCTCAAACACCGGGGCCAGCCAGGCTTTGACAGCATGCCCAAAGATGATCGGGTCAGAGACCTTCATCATCGTGGCCTTCATGTGCAGGGAGAACAATGTGCCCTCTGCTTTGGTGTTCTCGATCTCGGCAGCCAGAAATTCCGACAGGGCGGCGGCGCTCATGAAGGTGGCATCGACAACAGTGCCCGCAGGATAGGAAACACCTTCCTTCAACACTGTTTCACCGGACGCGGTTTCCAGAACGATCCGGGCCGTGGTGGCCGCGGGCAGGGTGGCGGATACTTCGTTGGCGCGGAAATCATTGCCCGACATGGAGGCAACGCGCGTCTTGCTGTCAGCCACCCATGCGCCCATGCGGTGCGGGTTTGCCTGGGCAAAGGCCTTCACGGCCCCTGCGGCGCGGCGGTCAGAGTTGCCTTCGCGCAGAACCGGGTTCACAGCAGAGCCTTTGATCCCGTCATATTTTGCGCGCACAGCCTTCTCGGCGTCTGTTGCGGGCTCTTCGGGATAGTCGGGAAGGGCATAGCCCTGACCCTGCAATTCCTTGATGGCCGCTACCAACTGCGGGACTGACGCCGAGATATTGGGCAGCTTGATCACATTGGCTTCGGGTGTCTTGACCAATTCCCCCAGCAACGCGAGGTCATCGGGGATGCGCTGCTCCTCCGAGAGGTATTCCGGGAAGGTCGCGACAATGCGGCCTGCCAGAGAGATATCTTTCGTGCCAACGGTCACGCCGGCAGCAGATGCAAAGCTCTGAACGATCGGAAGAAGGGAGGCACTGGCCAGTTCAGGCGCTTCGTCTACGATGGTATACACAATATCCGGTGAGTTTGCGTCAGCCATTTTTTCTACCCTTTTTTCGAGATGTCTGTGTTGGGGTCAGAGAAGAGGTGCAGCCGCCACGCCAAGCGCAGACCAGCCAGCGGCTTGGTATACGATTGTATGCAGTAATGTAAAGGCGGTGCGAAAGATCATGCGCGACCCTTAGACCACTGCCCCTGAGGTTGCACCATATCTTCGGTGGATCGTGGGGAGGCATTGTGACGCTGTTCGCGCGCATATGCTCTGGCGCGATACTTATACGGCGTGTTATCTACATGAAATTATTATATTTAGTATTTGGTAGGCGAAGTGGCTGCATATGGAAAATCCCGCCTGGTGATCATCGCCAGAGAGGGACGGCTGCGTGCCGTTCTCATCAAATCCGCGCCGACCCGTATTCCAATTCTCACCCCAGATGTTCGCAAGAATGTGCCTTTCTGTGCGTATCGCATCTTGAGAATGCGAGTCGCTTCCGCGTGCTTTCGACCAATTGCGGGATGCCGTTTGGGCGTCATGCCTGCCCGTTCACCGCCCGCTTTGCACTTGGCGCAGGGCTTTAGGCGTGGCAGCGTGACACCGCAGGATACGGCCCCCAAAACCCGAGACTCAGGCGAAGACCGTGATCGACATTCTGTCAGACCGAACCTTTAGGAATATGTGGCTGGCGCAGGTGGCGGCCTTGTTTGGCACGGGCCTTGCCACCGTGGCACTGGCATTGCTGGCCTATGATCTGGCGGGAGGGCAGGCCTCGTTGGTGCTCGGCACTGTGTTCACGATCAAGATGGTTGCCTATGTGTGCATCGCGCCAGTGGCGTCAGCCCTCGGGGAAAGGTTGCCACGCCGCAGGGTACTTGTCGGGCTTGATATTGTACGGTGTGCGGTTGCTTTGCTGCTGCCCTTTGTGACCCAGACTTGGCAGGTTTTTGTTTTGATCGCTGCATTGCAGGTGGCCGCGGCAGGGTTCACCCCGATCTATCAGGCCACGATCCCCGATATTTTGCCGGAAGAAGATCGCTACACAAAGGCCTTGTCCCTGTCCCGACTGGCCTATGACCTTGAAGCGATGATCTCGCCTGCGCTGGCGGCTGTGTTGCTGAGCGTGGTTTCGGCTTCTGCCCTGTTTGGCGGCACGGCGCTGGGCTTTGCGGCCTCGGCCGTTCTGATCTTTTCTGTGGCTCTGCCGTACCCTGCACAGGGCGAAAGACGTGGGATCTTCGAGCGCACGACGCGGGGTACGAAAATCTATCTGGCAACCCCCCGTTTGCGCGGATTGCTGGCTTTTAACGTGGCCATTGCGATGGCAGGGGCCATGGTCTTGGTGAATACCGTTTTGATCGTGCAGGGGACACTGGGCCTTCAAGAAGGGGCGGTGGCCGTGGTCATGGCCGCGTTTGGAGCAGGCTCAATGGCGGCTGCAATGGCCGTGCCGCGCTTTCTGGAGCGGCTGGGGGATCGCCCCGTCATGAGCTTTGGCGCTTTTTTGATGGGTGCCAGCCTGCTTGCCTTGGCGCTCCATGTCAGCCAGTTGGGTTGGGGCCAGGGGGCCTTGATGCTGGCATGGTTTGGGGTGGGTTTGGGCTTCAGCACGGTGTTAACACCCTCTGGGCGTCTTTTGCGTCGATCTGCGCAAGAGGCGGATCGCCCAGCCATCTTCGCGGCACAGTTCGCGCTGTCCCATGCTTGCTGGCTGTTCGGCTATCCGTTGGCGGGGTGGCTGGCCACGGCATTCAGCCCATTGGTCGGCCTTGTTTTGCTCGGGGTGCTGTGTCTTGCCGCTTTGGGGGCGGCGCGCTGGCTATGGCCGGCCGATGATCCTGCGGAAATCGCGCACAGTCATCCCGACCTTCCCCCCGATCATCCGCATCTGCGCGACCATCACGCCGCCCATAGCCACACGTTTCGCATTGACGATCTGCACCCGCAGTGGCCACGCCCCGGCTAGAGCCGTGCCGTGGCCTGCAAGCGGTGCGTTTAGGCGGCGGTGCGGCGCTTGTTGGGCCGACGCCGCTTGGGGCTTTGGGTGCCGCCGGGTTTGCTGGGCTTGGGGCCGCGGCTCCACTTGCTTTGGGAAGAGCCACCCCCGGATGAGCCATTGCCGCCCTTGCCCTTGGCGCCACCGTTGCCGCGGCGATTGCCCTGCGGTTTGCCGCCGCCACCTCCCCGGCGCCGCTGGGGCCTGGGGCTGGCATGGGCGGGGCGGTCACCGCTGGCAGTCGGAATTTCCATCTTCATCAGCTTCTCGATCTGCTTGAGAAGATCGACTTCTTCCTCAGAACAGAAGGCAATCGCCTCCCCTTCGCGCCCGGCGCGCGCCGTGCGTCCGATCCGGTGCACATAGTTGTCGGGCACATCGGGCAGATCGAAGTTTACGACATATGCCACGCCGGGGATATCAATCCCCCGGGCTGCCACATCCGTGGCCACCAGCACGTTGATCTTGCCATCGCGGAAAGCCGTAATTGCGCGATCCCGCTTGCCTTGGCTTTTGTTGCCATGGATCGAGTCTGCGTTGTAGCCATCGGCCACGAGGCCCTTCATCAGCCGTTCTGCGCCATGCTTGGTACGCGAGAAGACAAGGGTCAAAGCGCCGGGGTCGCGGTCGAGGATCTCGCGCAGCTTGCGCGGCTTTCCGGCCTTCTCAACGAAGTGGATCGACTGGGTGATCTTGTCTGCCGCCTTGCCCGGGGGCGCCACCTGCACCCGCATGGGGTTGTTCAGGTAGGCTTGCGACAGCTCTTCCATGAGCTTTGGCATCGTTGCGGAGAACAGCATCGTCTGGCGCGGTGTGGCCAGCAGCGGGGCAATCTTGCGCAGCGAGTGGATAAAGCCCATGTCGAGCATCTGGTCGGCCTCATCGAGCACGAGGAACCGCACCTGAGACAGCTCCAACGCCCGGCGATCCAACAGGTCAATCAGACGCCCGGGAGTGGCGACAAGCACGTCCGTGGGCCGGGCAAGCGCATTGACCTGCCGGTTGATGGAAGCGCCGCCTACCACCGTGACAATGCGCAGATTGGTGCTGCCGGTCATATCCCGCAGGCTTTCGGCTATCTGGTTTACCAGTTCGCGGGTCGGGGCAAGGATCAAGGCGGAGGGCAGGCGCGGACGCGGGCGTTCTTCTGCATGGATCAGTTGATCCAGCAGGGGCAGCCCAAAGGCCAGGGTCTTGCCGGTGCCGGTCTGGGCAAGGCCCATGACGTCATGGCCTTCAAGAACCAACGGAATGGCCTTCTGTTGGATCGGTGTCGGGTCGGTCAGCTTGCGGGCGTCGAGGGCCGAAAGCAGAGCGGGCGCGAGGCCCAGTGCGGAAAAGTCGTTCAAGGTATGTCCTTCAGGCCGTGACACTTACGCAGTGCACACGACGATATCTGTTGCACACGCACCCCATGTGCGTGGCGTCGCAGGTGATGCAGATCCTCTGGACAGGCGGGCGCACCCCGCTCTGTCTGGTGTCTGCTTCAGGACCCTGCGTGATGGGGAACTGTCGGTATCTGATACGCTGATGCGCCCGGTATTTATTCGTCTTGTCGGGGCGCGGCTTGCTCACGCGGCAGCGCAGCGTGGTGTGCATGTGGGGCAAAGCCAGCCTTCTGTCAAGCTTTGCCTGCCCTTATCGAGCTTGCCTCAGGGGCTGTCAGGGCGGCCGTGCAGGCGGAGAACCAGCATCGGCGTGAGGTACATGGGGATCTGGTAGCAACCGATAAAGATCATCAACGGGGCCGCGATATGGTCTGGCAAGACAAGCAGAAAAAGCGCGATATTGCGATTTCCCGCAAAGATCGACAGGGCGACTGCGTTCTGTACGCCCAGCCACCGGCACAGATGCAATGTTCCGATATGCAGGCCGAAGTTGATCGCCAGGGCCGCGATGACCCAACCCAGCAACTGCACCGGATCCGCCCGCAGCATCGGGCCCACCGCCGACATAAGCCCAATGACAATGATGGCCAATAGCAGGGCAGCGAGGCCTTCCAATTGGGGGCGTGCATCCGCTTGCCCAAGCCTTGGGAAAGCCGCCCGCAGCCCAAAGCCTGCGCCGACCGCAAGCAATATGGCGGCCATCAGTTGCGCAGCCAGCAGGAGCGCCCCGACGGGCCCATTTCCCAGGGGGTCCAGCAGGGTGAAGGCGGGCAGGGCAGTCAATGGGAACAGCGCTGTGCCCATCACCAAAATCCGCAGACCCGGAGCGGGGTCATACCCCACCATCGCCGCAAAGCTGGGCGCCCCGGCCAGTGAGGGCGCGCACAGCATCAGGGCCACGGCGAGACACAGCGGGGCGTCCAGCCAGCCTGTCAGCCAGAAGAGGCCAAGCACGCTGACGGGCAACGCAAATTGCAGGGCCAGCACGCGCCTCAAAGTGCTGCCCGCAGCGTCCAGCGCAAGCGCGTCACCTGCACCCACTCGGATGCCGGTTACCAACAGCAGCAGGGCCACCATTTCGCCGATCCAGGGCTGCAGAAGCTGCGCCGCGCCGGGCAGAAGCAACCCCGCAACGATGCCCGCAATCAGCCAAAGCCGCCCAGTGCGCGCTATCCAGGCGAGTAAGATCCCCATGTCTAGGGGCGGTTTCGCATGGTTTCAGGCAGCCACAGGGCAAGATCAGGCAGCCAGATCAGGATGAAGCACATCAGCACCATGATCAGAAACATCGGCAGGGCAGCGCGGGTGATATACCCCATCTCATGCTCTGTCATGCCTTGCAGCACAAACAGGTTAAAGCCGATCGGTGGGGTGATCTGCGCCATCTCGACGACGACAACCACGAAAATGCCAAACCAGATCAGGTCGATGCCGGCGTCGCGCACCATCGGCTCGACGACGGCCATGGTCAGCACCACCGAAGAAATCCCGTCGAGGAACATGCCCAGCACGATGTAGAAAACCAACAGCGCCATCAGCAGCTCAAACCGGGATAACTCCATCGTGGCAATACCATCCGCAAGGGCCCGTGGCAGGCCGGTAAAGCCCATGGCCAGCTTCAGGAATGCGGCGCCCGCAAGGATGAGCGCGATCATGGCCGAGGTGCGTGTCGCGCCCATCAGGCTTGCGCTGAACGTGCCCCAGTTCAAAGAGCCCTGCGAGGCCGCAAGCACCAGCGCCCCGATCACGCCAATCGCAGCGGCCTCTGTGGCGGTGGCATAGCCAGCATACATCGACCCGATCACGACGAAGATCAGCAGCAAAACGGGGATTAGGTAGCGGGAGTTGCGCAGCTTCTCGGCAAAGGGCATCCCGCGTTCCTGCTTTGGGTTCCAGTGCCGTGACACCATCGAATAGATCGCCACATAGCCCATAAACATCAGCGCCAGACACAGGCCCGGCAGCACGCCCGCAAAAAACAGCTGCGTAATGCTTTCATTTACGGTGACCCCATAGACGATCAGCGCCAGCGAGGGCGGGATCATCAGCCCCAGCGTGGCAGCTCCGGCGAGGGTGCCGATCACGACACGTTCGGGATAGTCGCGGGCCCGCAACTCAGGGATCGACATTTTGCCCACGGTGGTCAGCGTCGCTGCCGATGATCCCGAGACAGCCGCAAAGACTGTGCAGCCCACAATATTGGTATGCACCAAACCGCCCGGAAGCCGCGCCAGCCAAGGCGAGAGGCCGCGAAACATGTCTTCGGACAGGCGGGTGCGGAACAGGATCTCGCCCATCCATATGAACAGGGGCAGTGCGGTCAGGGTCCAACTGGAGGACGAGGCCCAAATGGTTGTGACCATCGCATCGCCTACGGGGCGATTGGTGAACAATTCCATTCCCACCCAGGCCACCCCCATCAGGGCCAGCCCGACCCAAACACCGGTGCCCAGCAGGAAGAACAGAACGAACAGAAAGATCGTGATCGCGTAGATTTCGGTCATGCCCGGTTACTCCGCATTGCTGCCCACTGTGTCGCGCACGATCCGATGTTCGCCCCGCAGCAGGAGGTGGAAGAAATTGTCCAGAAGGCACAGGGTCAGCAGGCCGCCGCCGATAATCATTACGGATTGCGGGATCCACAGGGCGGTGGCGTCTTGTCCCTGGCTCACGTCTTTGAATTTCCAAGACCAGTAGACAAACGTGCTGGCATAGTAGGTAAAATATCCTGCAATCGCGGCGCCAAGCCCAAAGCACCACATATCCAGCAGCCATTTCACCCGCGGCGGAACCGCGTTCAACAGGATCGACACCCGGATATGGGCACCGTGGGCGAGGGCATTGGCAAAGGCAAAAAAGCTGGCAGCTGCCATGGCATAGCCGGCGTAGTTGGGCGCGCCGGGAAACACTTCACCGGTCCAGCGGGCCAGCATCTGAAGCACGATCAAACCAAGGATTGCAATCAGGCACAGGGCCGCCATCACGCCCGATGCCTGGTAGAGAAAATCGAGGAACTTGCGCACAGCACCCATCGGTCTGACCCCGCCCTAAACATGTGTAGAAAAGCCGGGGCGCAGCCTGTGCCCCGCCCCGGCCAGCGTGGTGTCTTACTCGGCCTTAAAGCCGTCGACGATCGCGGAGCCGGTGTCTCCAGCAGCCTCCAGCCATTCGGCGGTCATGGTGGCGCCCACTTCCTTGAGGCCAGCCATCACTGCATCGTTGACGGGCTCAACGGTCATGCCGCCTGCAGCCAGGCCTGCCATGGTGAAGCCGGTATATTCCTTGGCGCGCCATGTTCCCGCATATTCCGCCATGTCGGCGCAGGCCTGAATGACGTTCTTGTTGCTATCGGAGACACCATCCCAGACGCTGGAATTCACCATGATGTAATTGCGCGGCAGCCAGGCATCGACCGTGTAGAAATAGTTCAGGCTTTCCCACACTTTGCGATCATATCCTGTGGCCCCGGATGACACCATTGAGTCTGCAACACCGGTGGCGAAGGCTTGGCTGATTTCGGCGGCCTCGATGGTGACCGGCAACATGCCCGTCAATTCGGCAAGGCGGGATGTGGCGTTGTTGTAGCTGCGGAACTTGACGCCCTTCATATCATCCATCGTCTGCACTTCGTCACGGAAATACAGGCCCTGGGGCGGCCATGGCACGGAATAGAGCAGCGTCAGATTCTGATCTGCGAGCACCTTTTCCACCTCGGGCTTGGCCACTGCATAGAGCTTGTCATGCTCATCGAAGGACGACACCAAAAACGGAACCGAGTCCCAGCCGAAGACAGCGCTTTCATTCTGGTGCCCTGACAGCAGACGTTCGCCAATCGGCACCTGCCCTGTCTGGATGGCGCGCTTGATATCGGCACCTGCAAACAGGGAGCCTCCGGGATGGGTGGTGATCTCGATGTCGCCGCCTGTGCCGGTGGTCACGCATTTGGCGAACTCGGCCCCGGTGACGGAGTGGAAGTTTGAGCCGGAATAGGCCATCGGCATATCCCATTTTTCGCCTGCTGTCGCGGGCAGGGCGGTCAAGGCTGTGGTGGCCAGTGCGGCCAGCGTCATTTTCACTGTGGTCATTTCTTTTCCTCCTTGTTGGTGGGCGCGCCGGTGGGCCGGCGTCTGTGATTTTGGCCTGTTATGCGAAGCGCATCGGACTGAATCTGGCGAGATCGATATTGGGCGGCTTGTCCGCCAGCAGGGCTGCCACCATCCGGCCGGTTTTCGGTCCGCCGGTCAGGCCGATATGGTGGTGCCCGAAGGCTGTGTAGATGCCGCTGGTACGGATTTCGCCGATCAGGGGCAGGCTGTCGGATGGGGCTGGCCGATGGCCCTGCCACTCGATTTCCTGCCCCCAAGTCATGGCGGGAAACGCGGCCTTTGTCTGTCGCCGCAGCAGATCGAAGGCCTTGCGGTTTGGGCCTGCCTTGAGCCCCCCGAATTCGAGGATGCCCGCGCAGCGCACCCCGGCGGCCATTGGTGTGGCAACAAACTTGCCCGTGGACACCATGATCGGGTGGGAGGGGCCATTTTCGGCGTTTTCAAAGATGATGTGATAGCCCCGTTCGGTCTCAAGCGGGATGGTGAGACCCAGTTTCGCCATCAGCGGCTTGGACCAGACCCCGGTTGCCAGCACGGCGCTGTCACAGGGCAGGCGGCCAGTGTCTGTCAGAACGGCAGTGACGTGTTCTGCGGTGATCTCGAAATCCTTGATCTCGGCCTGCAGAATGTGTCCGCCCGCATCCGTAAAAGCCTTGGCCAAGGCTTTCACATACCCGCCCGGATCCCGCACATAGCCATGATCCGACAGTGTCGCCAAAAGCCCGATCTCGGGGGAGAGGTTCGGCTCTCTCGCGCGCAGGTCGGGGCCTTCGATCAACGTGGGCACAAAGCCGTTGGCGGCCCGCACATCCCAGGTGTAGGCATCGCGTTCAAAGGCGGCCCTGTCGGTGTAGGCGAAGGAATAATCGGACAGCTGAACCCACTTCTCGAGGCCGGTTCCGGCGACCAATGCTTGGTGCTGGTGCACCGCATCGCCAATGATATCTGTCAGGCTCGCGGCGATCCGGCGCGTATCCACGTCGTTGGCGTGCGACAGGTATTTGCGCAACCAGGGCAAGAGCTTTGGCACATACCCCCAGCGTACAAACAGCGGGAAATCCGGATTCATCACCATATACGGAGCCTTTTTGACAAGGCCGGGTGCCGTGACCGGCGCCACCGAGCAGGCAGCGAGCACCCCTGCGTTGCCATGGGACGTCCCTTCACCGGGGGGCAGGCGATCAACGATTGTCACGTGGGCATCCGACATGCGGCGCAGCCACAAACCGGTTGAGATTCCGACAATCCCTGCTCCTGCTATGATCACGTTCTGAACGATCGATGCCTCCGGTTGTCCCCCCCTGCGCAGCGTTCACCTTTCCAAAAGCGCGATCAAGGATTTTCTTGTTTCAAATTTTCCCAATGCCTCTTTGGGGCGTCGGCGGTCTGTGCGAAGGGACAAAGACGTGTAAGCTTGCCAATGCAAGGCTGCAGAGGACGGTGCTGATCCAGGTTTGGGCAGGAAAGGGCATTGCGCATGACGCATCAAGATGATCGCGAAGGCCGCGCGGCATGTCTCGGCATCTTGATGCTGCAAACACGCTTTCCCCGGATCCCGGGGGATATCGGCAATGCCGCCACCTGGCCCTTCCCCGTTCAGTACCGCGTAGTGTCGGCGGCAACAGCAGATGGCGTGGTGCATGGGGAGGTTGGCACAGACCATTTGGAGGATTTCATCGCGGCTGGGCAGGCATTAGTGGCGCAGGGCTGCGATGGGATTGCCACCAGTTGTGGGTTTCTGGCCCCCTTTCAAACGCATCTGCGCGCGGCACTTGGGGTGCCCGTGGCCACGTCAGCCCTCCTGCAGGTGCCGTCCATCGCGCAGACCCTGCCCAAGGGGCGCAAGGTTGGCATCCTCACGATTTCGGCGCAATGCCTGCGTCCTGATCTGCTGTCTCGGATTGGCATTGCGCCAGATACGCCCGTCCAGGGCACGGCAGAGACCGCGCATTTCACCACTCAGATTCTGACCGATCAGCCAAGCTTGGACGTGGCGCAGGCCCGCGCTGACAATGTGAACGCGGCCAAGGCGCTGGTTGCGGCACATCCTGATCTGGGCGCCATCGTGTTGGAATGCACAAACATGGTGCCCTATGCGTCGGACATCCGCGCCGCCACCGGGCTGCCCGTTTTCTCGATCTATACCTATTTGCAATGGTTTCGCGCCGGGCTCTCCCCCCGCGTTTTCCCAGCCGATCAAACCGCGCGCCAGCCTTAATCCGGTCCGCCATGCTTGAAAGACATGCGCGGATGGCATCCGCTTTGTTGCGGCGCTACTGCGGGCCCACCAGCTGACAGATCTGCCGTGTGGCCGCCGCATAGCCTTCGATGCCAAGCCCGATAAGAACCCCGTCAGCCCGCAGAGACACATAGGAATGGTGGCGGAATGTCTCGCGCTTATGCACCTGGCTTATATGCACTTCCATCACGGGGCCCTCAAAGGCGTGCAGCGCATCGAGAATCGCGATCGAGGTGTGGGTAAATGCGCCCGGGTTGATGATGATCCCGCAGCAGCTTTCACGCGCTTCCTGAATCCAGTCGACCAGTTGGCCTTCATGGTTTGATTGCTCCGCACGGATATCAAAGCCGGGGCTGGCCGCGCTTTCACATAGGGCCAGCACGTCCGCCAACGTTTCATGGCCGTAGATATCTGGCTGGCGCTGGCCGAGCAGATTCAGATTGGGGCCATTCAGAAGCATGATGGTTGGCATAAAGACGGCCCCCCTTGGGCCTGCGTGGTGGTGTTGCACGCACCCTAGTCATGCTGCCCCATGATTGACAGCCACCCCGATCGCTTGGGGAGATCTGCGTGGCTCTGTTGCATCGGGGCTGTTTTGCGCGCCGCAGGGGGGCTGCACGATTGAAATGTCAGGCCCGTCAGGCGACACGCGCGCCTTCATTGCTCGAACTGCGCGGAACAAGCGCCTTAACGAGATCCTTCATGTCCAGTTGGCCAACCGCTTCTCCATCCTGCATGACGCGATAGACATGGTTGGTGTCCCCGTCCGACATGCTGATCAAGCGCTCGAGGGTGCTGCCTGCTTCGATATCACCATCAAACTGTTCGGCCGTCAGCGCCGACATGACAGAGCGCACGCGCAAAACCCGGGCGCGATTGATGTCGCTGACAAAGTCTTCGATGTAGGGGTCGCACGGATTGAGCAAGATATGCTGCGGCTCGCCTTGCTGCACAATTGCGCCATCCTTCAAAATCACGAGGTGATCCGCCAGTTTCAGGGCCTCATCCAGATCGTGGGTGATAAAGATGATCGTCTTCTCAAGCTCTTTTTGAAGCTCCAAAAGCAGGTCTTGCATATCGGTGCGGATGAGGGGATCGAGGGCGGAGAAGGCCTCGTCCATCAGCATGATATCCGTGTTGGCCGTCAGCGCCCTGGCAATGCCCACGCGCTGCTGCATGCCGCCGGACAATTGTGCGGGAAAGCGTTCCTCAAAGCCTTCCAAGCCCACCCGCTTCAGCCATTTGCGGGCCTCGGTGGTTTGGGTGGCGGTATCGACACCGCGCACCGAGAGCGGCATCTCTGCATTTTGCAGAACGGTCTTGTGGGGCAGCAGAGCAAACTTCTGAAAGACCATCGCCATCTTTTCCTGGCGCAGGCGGCGCAGCTTTGCGGCATCGAGGCCCATGACGTCTTGCCCATCGACGAGGATTTCCCCTGCGGTGGGTTCGATCAGGCGGTTGAGGTGGCGGATCAGAGTGGATTTGCCGGAGCCTGACAGCCCCATGATCACCGTGATTTCGCCCGCCTGCATATCCACGTTGATGTCTTGCAAGCCCAGTACATGGCTGTGCTTTTCCAGCAGCGTTGCCTTGTCCATGCCGTTTTGCACCAGTTCAACCATCTCGGTGTCAGTGGGCCCGAAGATTTTGAAAAGGCCCCGGATCGAAACCTTGGGCTGGGCGGTGGTGTCTTGTGTCATGCTGCCGTTTTCCTCAATGCGCGTTGCGCTGCTTGTCGACCCGCGACAGGGCCGCCTTGGACACCCTATCCAGGATGACGGCCAGCAAAACGATGCCGAGGCCGGCCACGATGCCGACGCCCAGTTCAAGATTGCGGATGCCGCGCAGGACAAGCACGCCAAGGCCCGGGGCTGAAACCAACGAGGCAATGACCACCATCGCAAGGCTCATCATGATCGTCTGGTTCACGCCGGCCATGATGTTGGGCAGCGCCAGCGGCAGTTGCACCCGCGTCAGTTTTTGCCGCGAGGTCATGCCGAAGGCATCGGCCGCCTCGATCACGTCCTTGTCGACCAGGCGGATGCCCAGATCTGTCAGGCGGATTACCGGCACGATGGCGTAGAGGATGATCGCGATCCCGTACAATTTTGACTCCGTAACGGAGAACAGGAAAATAAGGGGGATCAGATAGACGAAGGTTGGCAGTGTTTGCAGAAGATCGAGCAGGGGCACGATCAACCTTTGTGCCGTGTTGGAGCGTGACATTCCGATCCCGACCGGCACCCCGATCACCACAGACAATCCGGTACAAACAAACACGATGGCCAGCGTTTGCATCGCCACGTCATAGTGATCAATGAGCGAAAAGAAGAGCAGCACGATGGCCACGAAGGCAGTGACCGCACGGGATTTGCTGACAAACCAGCTGACAAGGATCAGCGCCGGGATCATCAACCACCAAGGTGCGCTTTCAAAGACGAACAGGGCGCCGTCCAACAGCCAGCTGAGAGGCTGAGTAACCGGATCCAGCACAAACTTGAGTTCGCCGCGGATCGCGAGAAACCCCTGTTCCAGCCCTTCTGTGAGATCGCGCGTCTGGCCGATTGCAGCGCAGGCTTCATGCATCACATCGAGCGACGGAAACGGCAGCCCTTCGGTTTCTGCGGCGGCGTCATCCCCTTGCGTCTGGGCAAGAAGCTGGGCCATGGACATGGGTGCATCGGTCTTGTTCGCGTCGCACCACTCCCGCAATCCGAGTGCGTCGAACACCTCTTCGTATCGAGCCATCTACCATCCCCCCGTGTCGTGCCGTCGGATTTGGCCTGTTTGTAAAAGGGTGCCCCCACGTTCGGGGGGCACCCGTTGCGCTGTCAGGGTGACAGGCGTTGTCTTTTGCAACAGATGTTTCGAGCTTACTCCAGCAGCGCCGAAAGCTTGTCGCGGGCCGCATCATTGAGCCATGCGCCCCATGTTTCGGGGTAGTTGGACAAGAAATACACGGCCGCTTCTTCATAGGAGGCGCCCTGTGCTTCCTGCCAAGCCAGGATTTCGCCCATCTGGGCATTGGTGAAGGTCACCTTGCTCATCAACTCGGCGATTTCAGGCTCTTCATTGGCAAAGCTTGTGGTGGCTACGGTCAACACGATGGCCGTGGGATAGGACGACATCGCAGGCGTGGGGCAGTCATCCTTGACGTTGCAGGTGTGGGCTTCCTCATTGTACGGGCCCATGTCGACCTGCACCATCGGGTAGCTGCCCAGCACCGACGTGGGTGCCCAGTAATAGCCGAACCAAGGGGCCTTGTCCTCGTAGGCTGCGGCGATCGCCGTGGCCAGCGTTTCGCCGGAGCCGTGCTGGAACCGTTCGATACCCGCATCCAGCAGGCCTGAGGCCTTCAGATTGGAGTGGTTTGTGAAGTTACATCCCCATCCGTCAGGGCAGTCATGGAAGCGGCCGCCAACCAATTCGGGGTTCGCGAGGATGCCTTCGATGGTCGTCAGTTCGGGATGCTCTTCCGCAAGATATTGCGGGATCCACCAGCCCTCAACACCGCCATCAACCAGCACATTGGCGAGTTCGACAACCTTGCCCTGTTCCTTGAGGTCGAAATAGGCAGGGGTGTAGGCCGCCCAAAGCTCTGTCACCAGATCGGGCTCACCGGTTTCCGCGAGGGAGGCAACGGCAGGTGTTGTGGAGGACGGCACGACCTGCACGGTGCAGCCATAGCCCTGCTCCATGAGAAACTTGGACACGTAGGTGACCACGGCCGAAGAGGCCCAGTCCATTTCGGTGATTGAAACCTCGCCGCAGTCGGCAGCAGCGGAGGTTGCTCCGGCAGCGCCGAGGGCGAGCGCGGAGGCAAACGCAATTCTTTTCATTGTGGGTTCCTTCCTGTTAGCGCCCCTACCTTTTCGAACACGTCCCGCGCATACAAGCTGTTCTTATCCCAACCTGCATGTTTTTTGACTGCTTGGCAGAACGAAGCGGGCCAACTTCCTTTGCTTTTGCGGCACGCTATCGATGCGATAAACGCCACGCTCTAGTTGGATTTATCATTCTGATCGAGGAAGCGCCGCGCCGCCCCATGGCTCAGCGCGTTGCTTTGACTGAAGTCGCACCGTCCCATTTTCATGGCCTTGTGCAACCGCCCCATGCAAGGATGCAGCCCATGACCTGCCCAGCGGACCACCAGAAGACCGTAGTTAGAGGCTTCAAAAAGCGGCCCGGCGGGGCTGTGTCTGCACGCAAGCAAGTTGCGGTTTGGTGCCGCCCCTGCAGCCACTTCAAGCCCAAAGGTGTCTCATGTCGAAATCCGTGATCATTACCTGTGCACCCACGGGTGGAATCCACACGCCCACGATGTCGCCGCATTTGCCGGTCACGCCGGCGCAGATCGCAACAGCCTCCATTGAGGCCGCTGAGGCGGGGGCGTCGATCATCCATCTTCATGCCCGCGACCCTGAGACTGGCAAGCCCGACCCGTCTGTCGAGACGTTCATGCAATTCTTGCCAACGATTAAGCAGGCGACCGATGCGGTCATCAATGTCTCGACCGGGGCAGGGCTTGGCATGAGCATGGACGAACGGTTGCGGGCGGCCACCTCAACCAGCCCGGAAATGGCCAGCCTGAACATGGGCTCCATGAATTTCGGCATTTTCCCCCTGCTGGAGAAATATGACAACTGGCAGCACGACTGGGAGCCAGAGTTTCTAGGGATGACGCGGGATTTCATCTTTCCCAATACGTTCGCAACCATTGAATACGCCCTTAGGGAGTTGGGCCAGAAACACGGCACCAAGTTTGAGTTTGAGTGCTATGATCTGGGCCATCTCTACAATGTGAAATGGTTCGTGGACAAAGGCCTGATCAAGCCGCCCTTCTTCATCCAGATGGTGTTTGGCATTCTGGGTGGCATGGGCGCGGAACTGGATCATCTGCTGCATCTGCACCGTACTGCGGATCGCTTGTTCGGCGCGGAGAACTACGAATGGTCGGTGCTGGCGGCGGGGCGTCACCAGATGCCGTTTGCCACGCAAAGCGCCATGCTGGGGGGCAATTTGCGCGTGGGCCTCGAAGACAGCCTGTATATCGGCAAGGGCGAATTGGCGACGTCTAACGCACAGCAGGTGGACCGCATTCGCATGATCGTCGAGGGGTTGGGCTTGTCCGTTGCAACGCCTGCAGAAGCCCGCGAACGGCTTTCACTCAAGGGCGGCGACAGGGTGAATTTCTAGCCGTCTGCACGGCGGACCAGTCCGGCCACGGGCGGGCGACAGCCCTTTGCCCGATTGCACCCGGGCGCAAATTGCGGCTTGCTGTGCGAACAGCGCAGAACACCGGAGAAACGGCCATGACAGTTCAGGATATTCAGAGCTTTGCCGCAGGACAGTGGCTGCCCTCGGGTGCCGGCGCGCGGCCGGTGGCCTCGGCCATCACCGGAGAGATCATCGGACAGGCCGGCAATGACGGGCTGGATGTCGCGGCTATGCTGGAATACGCGCGCAGCAAGGGCGGGCCGGCCCTGCGCGCGATGACGTTCCATGCCCGTGCCAAAATGATCAAGGCGCTGGCCATGGACCTCGCGGAGCACAAACAGACGCTCTATGATCTGTCCTTTGATACCGGCGCCACCCAATCCGATCACCTGATCGACATTGATGGCGGCATCGGCACGATGTTTGTCTTCGCCTCCAAAGGGCGCAGGGAGATGCCAGATGCCCATGTCTATCTCGATGGTGGGCTTGAGCAGTTGTCGCGCTCAGGCAGTTTTCTTGGGCAGCATGTGTGCACGTCCATGCAAGGCGTCGCAGTGCATATCAACGCCTTCAACTTCCCCGTTTGGGGCATGCTGGAGAAACTTGCCCCCACTTTGCTGGCCGGTGTGCCCGCCATTGTGAAGCCGGCCACGGCCACGGGCTATGTCACCGAACGCTGTGTGCGCATTTTGCTGGACAGTGGCCTGCTGCCGGAGGGCGCGCTGCAACTCGTGTCCGGAGGGATGGGCGACATGCTTGACCGCCTGACACATCAGGATGTCGTCAGCTTCACGGGCTCTGCTGAGACCGCGCTCAAGCTGCGCAGTGCACCGCATATCCTTGCCAACTCCATCCGCTTTGTTGCCGAGCAGGACAGCCTCAATGCCTCTGTCCTGGGGCCTGATGCGCATCCCGGCACGCCGGAATTCGATCTCTTCGTGAAAGAGGTCCAGCGTGAGATGACAACCAAGGCAGGCCAGAAATGCACGGCGATCCGACGCATTCTTGCGCCCGCAGAGCATATCGGCGCAGTGATCGAAGCGGTGCAGCGCAGGCTCGACGGCGTGGCTATCGGCGATCCACGCCAAGCTGACACCCGCATGGGCGCTTTGGCCTCGGCGGGGCAAAAGGCGGATGTGCTTGCCAAGGTGCGCCAGATCGAGACGGAAGCGGAGCGCGTCTATGGGGCGCCGGATGGCTTTGCCGTGCCGGGGGCTGAAAACGGGGCGTTCGTGCCGCCGATGCTGTTTCACTGCGCAGATCCTGACGCGGCGCAGATAGTGCACGCGGTTGAGGCCTTCGGGCCTGTTGCAACGGTCATGCCCTACCGTGACCTCGATCACGCAATTGCCACGGTCAACCGCGGCGGCGGCAGCTTGGTGGCTTCGGTGATCACGCGCGATGGGGATGTGGCCCGCCAGATGGTTGCGGGCGCTGCTGCCCATCATGGCCGGCTGTATTTCAACAATCGCGATTCAATGGCGGAAAGCACCGGGCACGGCTCTCCGTTGCCGCATATGGTGCATGGGGGGCCGGGCCGGGCCGGGGGCGGTGAAGAGATGGGCGGCGTGCGCGGCGTGATGCATTACATGCAGCGCACTGCGGTTCAGGGCAGCCCGGATATTTTGGCTGCGATCGCCCCGCGCTGGGTGCCGCAATCCGCCACCAGCGAAGGGCCGGCCCACCCGTTTCGCCGCAGCTTCCACGATCTGCAGATCGGCGAGACATTGCATACGCCCGAGCGTGTGATCACCATTGAAGATATCGAGCAATTCGCACATTTCACCGGTGACACGTTCTATGCGCACATGGATGAAGAAGCGGCTTTGCGCAATCCGTTCTTCCCGGGCCGCGTGGCCCATGGCTATCTGATCCTGAGCTTTGCCGCGGGGTTGTTTGTCGCCCCGGAGGAAGGCCCGGTGCTGGCCAATACGGGCCTCGACAACTTGCGGTTTCTCAAGCCCGTGCAGCCCGGTGCCGCCATTCGCGTGGCGCTTACGGTCAAACAGAAGACGCCGCGCACGGACACCTATGGTGAGGTGCGCTGGCATGTGGATGTCCGGGATGGCGCGGGGGATGCCGTCGCGGAGTATGAGTTGCTGACGATGAACGCCTACGCGCTGGGCTGAGCAGCGACGCGCCCACCTTTCTTTTGACCGGGTATCAGCCCCGTCGTGCGCCCTAGCGCCGGCGCGTTGGCGGTGGCCCAAGTGTTTGCCGCAGGCGGATGTCAGTGCTGAGCTCGACGCGTGTCTGCGCGCTGTCGCCGCTGACCATCGACACAAGCATCTGCGCGGAGCGCCGCCCCATTTCCCGATGCGGCACGTGTACGGTGGTGAGCGCTGGTTCGGCCAGTGTGGCCAACTCGATATCATCAAAGCCGGTGATCGAGATATCATCGGGCACGGACAGGCCCATCTCCTTTGCTGCGCGCAGGGCACCGACGGCAAGCACGTCATTCGCGCACAGAACCGCTGTTGTGCCGGGGGCCTTTGCCATCAATTCACGGAAGGCTTCGGCCCCTTCCTCGATCCCATATTGCGTTTCCAACAAGACGAGGTTGGCAGGCGGCAGGCCGGCTTCAGAGATCGCGTGCCGCACCCCCTCGACGCGATCACGGGCCCTGTCATTGGTGGGGGTGCGCCCCGAGATCATCCCGATATTGGAATGCCCCAATTGCATCACCTGCCGACCCAATGCGGCCATGGCGGCTACATTGTCAAAGCCGATCGCAGGCTGATCAGAGTGGTTGTCATATGCCCACGCCACAAGGGCTGGCACGTTGCGCCGCTCGAGAAAGGCGTAGAGTTCTGCGCTGCGATGATAGCCAATGAGCAGCAGCGCATCCGCGCCGCGCGCCACAAGGGATCGGATCTGTTCCGCCTCAAGATCTTCGCGGTAGCCAGAAGAGGCGATGAGCAGCGTATAGCCGTGCCGGCCCAGCTCCTCCTGAAAGGCCTGCAGCCCCCGCGCAAATATTGTGTTTTCGATCGTTGGGATGACAGCGCCGATGGTATTGGTGCGCTTGGCGGCAAGGGCGCGTGCATTGAAATTGGGCGCATAGCCAAGCTCATTCACAGCGGCCATCACCCTGTTGCGGGTCGCCTCTCCGACCTTGTCTGGCGCATTCAAGCAGCGCGAAACAGTGGCCGTCGACACATTCGCGTGGCGGGCCACATCGGCAAGGGTTGGTACACCGGTGGGCGGCTGGATTGGGTCTTCGGGGGCGCCGGATGTCACGTGGATGGCCTGTATTCTTGTGCGTGTCTGCGCAGTGTGCAGCAATGCAAAAATAACGTCCAGACAATTGATGTATGCGCTTGCATGGCAAAATGTAAGCGCTTACTTTCAGCGTCGAATCGTACAGTAGCCCTGTGCGAAACAGGGGTCTTGGATGGCGCTTTCGGCTTTTTATCGCTCCGCTATGTCCGGATCTGCGGGCCGTAGCGCAGTCTGCGCGCACCGGTTGTCCGGCCGCGCCCCATCCAGATCTTTCCGATGTTTACCGATAGGATGCACGCTGCCATGACACGTGAATATCTCAAGAAAGCGACCCTCACCGCGCGTTCCGATGCGTCCGATGTGAGTGAAATTGTTCAAGGCATCCTGTCCGATATCGAAGCGGGCGGTGATGCCAAGGCACTCGAATATGCGGCCAAGTTCGACAAATACGAGGGCAACGTGCTGCTGACCGAGGCTGAAATTGAGGCTGCGATTGCCTTGGTGCCAGAGAAGGTCAAGCGCGATATCGAGTTCAGCCATGGCAATGTGAAACGCTTCGCCGAGGCCCAGAAGGCCTCGATGCAAGACATAGAAGTCGAGGTGCTGCCCGGCATGGTTGCCGGACAGAAGATGATGCCGGTTGAGGCCGCGGGCTGCTACGTGCCGGGCGGACGCTACAGCCATATCGCCAGCGCCATCATGACCGTGACAACCGCTAAGGTTGCGGGCTGCAAACATATCGTTGCCTGTTCGCCGCCACGCCCCGGCGTGGGGGTGGCCCCTGCCATCGTGTATGCCGCCCATATCTGTGGCGCAGATAAGATCATGGCGATGGGCGGCGTGCAGGCGATCGCCGCCATGACTTTTGGCCTGTTTGATCTTCCGAAGGCCAATATCCTTGTGGGGCCGGGCAACCAGTTCGTTGCCGAGGCCAAGCGCATCCTGTTTGGACGTGTCGGCATCGATATGATCGCAGGCCCAACCGACAGTCTGATCCTTGCAGATGCCTTCGCCGATCCCATGATTGTCGCCACTGATCTGGTGGGGCAGGCAGAGCACGGCTACAACTCGCCCGTCTGGCTTGTCACAGACAGCCGTTTGCTGGCAGAGGAAGTCATGCGCCTGGTGCCCACGTTGATTGAGGCGCTGCCCGATGTGAACCGCGAAAATGCCACCGCCGCTTGGCGGGATTATGCTGAGGTGATCCTATGCGAGGACCCAGAAGAGATGGCGGCCACATCAGACGAATATGCGCCGGAACACCTGACTGTCATGGCAGATGATCTGGATTGGTGGCTGGAGCGCCTGTCTTGCTACGGCTCGCTGTTCTTGGGCGAAGAAACAACCGTGGCGTTCGGGGACAAGGCGTCGGGCACCAATCACGTACTGCCGACCTCGCGGGCTGCAACCTATACTGGCGGTCTTTCTGTGCATAAATACATGAAAGTCGTAACCTGGCAGCGCTCGAACGCGGATGGCATGAAACCCATTGCCGAGGCGACGGCCAGAATTTCGCGTCTGGAGGGGATGGAGGCGCATGCGCGCACGGCAGATATCCGTTTGGCGAAATTTTTCCCTGACGAGAACTTTGATCTGAAACCTGAGGAGTGATCGTGACTGCAGCGACTTCCCTTGACCTGACCGGTCGCGTGGCGCTGGTAACAGGTGCAAGCGCTGGCCTTGGCCGCCAATCCGCCCGCGTGCTGGCCCGGCATGGGGCCAAAGTGGTGGCTGTTGCACGCCGGGCTGAGCCCCTCGCAGACTTGGCAAGCAGCGCCCCGGATGCGATTCATGCGCTGACGTGTGATCTGGCTGATCGATCTGCACTCGAAGGGCTGGCCGCGCAGGCATCGGAGATATTCGGCCCCCCGGACATTCTGGTGCACGCTGCCGGGATAAACACCCGGGAGCCAGCCGATAAATTGACCTCAGAGGGCTGGGACGTGACCCTCGATCTCAACCTGCGCGCTCCCTTCTTCTTGTCGCAGGCCTGTGTGCCGGCGATGAAAAAGCAGGGCTGGGGCCGCATCGTGACATTCGCATCGCTGCAATCCTATCGCGCGTTTCCCGGTGGGCTGAGCTATGGTGCATCGAAGGGCGGCATCGCCCAGATGACCCGGGCAATGGCGCAAGCCTGGTCGGCGGACGGGATAAATGCAAATGCCATCGGGCCAGGCTTTTTCCGCACCGAATTGACAGAAGCCGTCTTCTCTGATCCGGAACGGGCGGCGCGCAATGCTGCGCAAACCTGCATTGGGCGCAATGGCGAACCTGAAGACATTGATGGGCCTTTGCTCTTTCTCTGCTCTGATCTTTCGGCCTATGTCACGGGTCAGGTTATGATGGTGGATGGGGGGTTCACTGCGAAATGAAGGCTCTTGTCTATACAGGCCCGGAAACGCTTGCCTATGGCGATGCCGCCGATCCGGTGGTTGGGGCGGGGATGCATCTTGTCCGGATTGACAGCGTCGGGGTCTGTGGCTCCGACATGCATGCTTATCTCGGCCATGACGACAGACGCCCTGCGCCGCTGATCCTTGGGCATGAAGGGGCTGGGGTTGTTGTCGGCGGCGACCGCGACGGAGAGCGCGTTACGATCAACCCCCTTGTGACCTGCGGCAAATGCCGCGCCTGCTTGGCGGGCCGTAACAACCTGTGCTCGCAGCGCCAGATCATCTCCATGCCACCGCGCCAAGGGGCTTTTGCGCAATATGTGGCCATGCCGGGTGAAAACCTCGTGACCGTCCCCGATGAGGTGACGCTGGAGCAGGCCGCACTGGCCGAGCCAATCGCCGTGAGCTGGCATGCGGTGCGCCTTGCCAAGCAAGCAATGGTGGCGGATCCGGCGCAGAATGCGCTGGTCATCGGTGGCGGGGCGATCGGTGTTGCGGCTGCCCTCTGCCTGCGGGCGCAGGGCATTGAAAACATCACTTTGGTTGAGCCCAACGATACGCGGCGTGCTTATCTGTCGTCTTTTGAGGCCGCAGAGGTGGTCGTGCCTGCTGCTGTGGACGGCAAGCAGTTCGATCTGACGATTGATGCGGTCGGCTATGATGCAACCCGCGCACAGGCTTCTGCCGTTACGCGTCCGGGCGGGATGATCCTGCATGTGGGGCTCGGCGGAGGGGCAGGGGGGCTGGATATCCGCCGCCTGACCCTGCAGGAAATCACCTTTACGGGCACCTACACCTACACGCCGCAGGATTTCCGCGACACCTGCGCGGTCATGTATGCAGGCAAACTCGGCCCCCTCAACTGGACCGAAACCCGTGACCTGTCTGAAGGGGCCAGCGCCTTTGCCGACATTCGCTCTGGCAAGATCGCGGCCCCGAAAATTATTCTTAAACCAAGCTGAACCCGGAGACCTCCATGTCCAACCCAACTCCCAATGAAATTCCGCATCTGCTGGTTCACGAAGAGGCCGACAACGTGGGCGTCGTCGTGGTCGAGGGATTGACCGCCGGCACCGATATGCTGTGCTGCATCACCCATGACAATTCCACCTTCCGCCTGACCGCTGGCGCCGATGTGCCGATTGGCCACAAGATCGCCCTGAAAGATCTCAAGGATGGCGACACCGCCACAAAGTACGGTGAAGATATTGGCAAGATCATCGCCGATATTCCCAAGGGCGGCCACGTGCATACCCATAACTGCAAGACGAAGCGCTGGTAATACCGCCCCCCCCTGCGCCGCAGGGTGCAGGGGTATCAGGACAACACGCACTTCGCTGCCCAAGCGAAGCAGGAGTGAGAGAAAAGCAATGTCAAAATATTCCAATATCACCTTCAAGGGTTTCCGCCGCGAAAATGGCCGTGTGGGTGTCCGTAACCACATCATCATCCTGCCCGTCGATGACATCTCGAACGCGGCCTGTGAGGCCGTTGCGAACAACGTGAAGGGTACGATGGCCATTCCCCATGCCTATGGCCGCCTGCAATTCGGGGAAGACCTCGAAACCCATTTCCGCACCATCATTGGCACGGGCGCCAACCCCAATGTGGCCGCTGTCGTGGTGATCGGGATTGAGCCGGGCTGGACCAAGCGCATCGCCGATGGCATCCGCCAGACGGGCAAGCCTGTGGCTGAGTTCTCTATCGAGCAGAAGGGGGATTTCGAAACCATCCGGGCGGCCTCATGGGCGGCGAAGGACTTCGTGCACTGGGCCACTGAACTTGAGCGCGAAGAGTGCTCTGTCAATGAGCTCTGGGTATCCACCAAATGCGGTGAGTCTGATACAACCACCGGTCTCGGCTCGTGCCCGACCGTGGGCAACATGTACGACAAGCTCCTGCCCGAGGGCATCACCGGCTTCTTTGGTGAGACCTCCGAGATCACAGGCGCGGAGCACATCTGCCAGAAACGCGCGATCAACGAGGAAGTGGGCGCGCGCTGGTATAAGATGTGGAAGGCCTACCAGGATGAAGTGATCTTCGCCCACCAGACCGATGATCTGTCTGACAGTCAGCCCACCAAGGGCAATATCGAAGGCGGCTTGACCACGATCGAGGAAAAGGCCCTCGGCAACCTCGAAAAGATCGGTCGGACATCGCAGTATATCGACATCCTTGAGCCGGCAGAGATGCCGAACTCTGGCGCAGGGCTCTATTTCATGGACAGCTCTTCTGCGGCAGCGGAATGCGTCACGCTGATGGCGGCTGGCGGTGCCGTGATCCACACCTTCCCCACAGGGCAGGGCAACGTGGTGGGCAACCCGATCGTGCCAGTGATCAAGATCACGGCCAACCCGCGCACCGTGCGTACTATGGCCGAGCATGTGGATGTGGATGTGTCCGGCATCCTGCGCCGCGAGCAGACGATCGATGAAGCAGGCGATGCGCTGATCGACATGATCCGTCGCACCGCGAATGGCCGCAATACCGCGGCCGAGGCACTTGGTCACCGTGAATTCTCGATGACCAAGCTGTACCGCAGCGCCTGACGAAAACGACCGGGGGGCGCCTGTTCTTTGCGCCCCCTGGCTGATGTGATCGCGGGGGGCGGATGCCGGAAACCACCAGACTGCAGCTTGCAGAGGCCGAAGACCTGTTGGAGCGCGTCTTTGGCGCCGCTGGACTGCCCCCCGATGCAGCACGGAGCGTTGCACGCGCGCTTGTCGCTGCAGAGGCGGAAGGCCAGGTTGGGCACGGGTTCTCACGCATCGCTGATTACGTGGCGCAAGCCCGCAGCGGCAAGGTCAACCCGGCGGCAGAGATTTCCATTCATGAACGCGGCCCGGCCTCTTTGCTGATTGATGCTGATCTGGGCTTTGCCTACCCGGCACTCGAAAAGGCGCTGGACGTCGGTCTGCCCCGAGCGCGAGACATGGGCGTATGCGTCATGGCAATTGCCAATTCCCACCATTGCGGGGCGTTGTCAGTACAGGTGGAGAAAATTGCCGCTGCGGGGATGATCGGCCTGATGGTGGCAAACACGCCCAAAGCAATTGCGCCCTGGGGCGGTCGCGACCCCCTGTTCGGCACCAACCCGATTGCCTTTGCAACGCCGCGCGAGAATGGCCCTCCTCTCGTCATTGATCTGTCGCTGTCGGTTGTGGCGCGCGGCAAGGTCATGAACGCCAAAAAGTCTGGCGGGGAGATCCCACTGGGCTGGGCCTTTGACAAAGATGGCCAGCCCACCACCGACCCTGAAGCGGCCTTGGATGGGTCCATGCAGCCTATCGGGGAGGCGAAGGGCACGGCGTTGGCGCTGATGGTCGAAGTGCTGGCCGCCGCGTTTACAGGCAGTGCCTTCAGCCGCGATGCAGGCTCGTTCTTCAATGCGGAAGGGCCGGCGCCACGCGTCGGCCAGACCCTGATTGCCATCGATCCAAGTGCGGATGACGGCTATCTGGCGCGGGTTGCAGATCTGTTGAACGCCATCGAGGGGACGCCTGGCGCACGCCTGCCAGGGGCACGCCGTCTGGCAGCCATCCAAATAGCAAGAAACGAAGGGATTTGCGTCCCCACACTCTATGTCGAACAGGCGCGCGAACTGGTAGGTTCTTGAATCGGCAGGGAAGTGGTCGGTTATCACGGCACTCGAAGGTTCAGAGGCGGGTAGGTTCTTCTTTGGCCTGTCCTCTCATGTGGCGCAGGTGGCAAAGTCTCGGCCTGTTGTGACATGCAGATCGAACTTGAGCCGTACCGCGTGGGATCAGTCGCTCCTGAGACCGTTGGGCCAGTAGGTTTCTACATCCGGTGTCACTAAATGCGCATCCACTTCGAACCGCGTTTGCATGACGAGGCTGTGAATGCGCCTGAGTTCACCTTCGCCCATAGTTTGGCTGGCGCACAGTTTTGGTGCCACTGCGAAATTATAAAGTCCCAATGTGCTGGAGCCAAAGCATCTGCACGCCCTTTATGGCTGACGAAAGAAGTCAGTCGTTCTTTGGGGTGTTTGGCGCATATCGATCCTTCGCCTCAGCGTGGAACTCAAACGAGAAAGGGTGAAGCCGTACTTCCTGTGAGCGTCTTCTAAGATACAGAATTTATAATGAAAAATTCCCAAAATCGCTCTAAACGTATAGAGTCCATATTCGGAGGCGACAGGGCTTAGCCCGAGGAGGCCCTCAAACTCAGATCACTCGACCGTTAACGTACGGAGTGGTCTAGATGTCGGTGCGGTTGGTCGTTCCACTCAGGCTGGTTTTAAATAAATGATCGCCCAGTGGAGTAGCGGTATGCCCAAACGCGTCTTGATCGTAGACGATCACAAACTCATCCTCGATCTCTTATCAGCTTACATAGAGCGCAAGTCTGAAATGGAAGTGACCTGCGTCACCAGCCGGGCGGAGGCGTTTAGTGCATTGGAGCAGACAGGCCCCTTTGACGCGGTTCTTGTGGATTTACGGATGCCGGGCGGGCAAACACATCTCGACCTCAAACAGATCGTCGAGTTGAACGGCGATGGGTTGGTCGTGATGCTGTCGGGATTGGCGACCTACGCAGATCTGGTAGCGGCTCAGATGATTGGTGTGCACAGTTATATGCGCAAAAGTTTGTCAGGCACCGAGATGGTGGCCTGTTTGAAGCGGATTCTTGACGATCCTACCGACATTCCCGTCCACATGCGCCTCGATGTTGCCACCCAAGTGCCGCCCGACCTCGAGGGCACTCTGTCCGTGCCGGAATGCAGCCTGCTCTGCCTGATTGCGAGGGGGGCCACCAACACCATTGCCGCAAGCGTCATGGGAACAAATGAGGCCAAAATCAGCCATGATTTGCGCTACATCTATCACAAACTGGGTGTCTCGACCCGCGTGCAGGCCGTAAACGCCCTGATGGGCACGCCGGTTTAGAGAATTTGCGCGAAACGCCTATACGCATCTATCCTTCTGCATAGATGGCGCTGGAATATAAAAGCCGGTTGTATGACCTCAGGACATAGCTTCGCCCCTTCCACCCCTCACGGAGCTTCGACTATGTCCTACTTCAGTGGCACACAGCCATGCCGCTGAAACCGTCCCTCCCCCCACGATCTATGATCGTGGGGGCTCGGTTTTTTAAGGCCTCCTCAAAATAAACGCAGCCTTGAAATGCGCGCTCGACGTCCGCTGTGCCTGCGGCATCTTTAAGCGGGAAGGCGCGTGCCGCTCGCAAGTTCGGGATGTCTGTAGGCCTCGGGGTATGTCATCGGCGCAAATGGACCAAGAGGGACCACACCGTTCCACGACCTGCCAAAATAGCCTTGGCGGCAATGCACAAGCGATCCGGCTTCGGCGACGCCATCCATCATGTACACGCGGCAGAGCCAGCGCCAAAGGTTTGGGTAGTCAAGAATGCGAGCCCCGTTCAGTTTCATTCGGGTATGGTACACGGGGTCATGGCGATACAGCGTTGGAAACAAACGTAAGTCGGCTTCGGTGAAGCTGTCGCCTGTGAGGTAGAGACGGCCATCGCTCAGCAAGCCTTCCAGCGCTTTCAATGTCTCGAAATAGGCTTCGAAAGCCTTTGCATACAGCTTCTGGTCTGATGAAAACCCAGCCTTATAGGCGCCATTGTTGATCGTTGTATAAATCCGGTCATTCAACGCAGCGATCTGCTCCCGGGCGGACTCATCTGTCGGCACCAGTTTTGGGCGATGCGGCGCTGTACTGCCCAAGGCCTCGGCATGGGTGTCCAGCATCCGCAGGATCTCTGCGCTTTCATTGTTGACGATGCGGCCTGCGATCTTGTCATAGAGAATTGGCACTGATTGCTCATCAGAACCTTCGCGCTGATAGATTTCCTTGGCGAGGCGCAACCCATGGCCGGTGCCCGTCTCTGTCGTGCATTCGGGCAAGCGGGCCTCGGTCAGCGACGCGATACGGTCTGGCGCAAATTCCCAAAGGTTGGCTCCGGCACGGTCCTGTGCACCGGTGCGATTGGGAAAAGCGACATCCATGGTAATGCTGCCTGACAGCCCCAGCACGGACCGTGCAAGGGTCACCCGGTGGCACCAGGGGCAGTTGAGCGCAACAAATAGATGATAGCGGCCGGGTTCTGCAGGGAAGTCCCGTTCGCCGATAGTGTGGCGAAACCCGCTGACGCCGCGTACGAATTCCCCCCGCGCGCGGCGGTTTTTGGCATCTGTTTGGTCTTCTTGCGTTGAGATGTCAGTGCTCATGTTACCCCCTCAAACGGTGGTGCAGGATGATCGGCACAGCATGGTCCCTTTCGTCCGACAGATGGTGCTTGGGAAACGCCACGATCGCTTGTGACACTGGCAAGACTGCACCTGCTTCCTCAACAGCCTGTTTTCGTCCGAACTTGCAAGCTTGGTGACGCGTTTTTGCCTTTAGGGTCAGGGCATCACGCAAAATACCAAGGTCTGTATGATCCTTTTCGAGCATATTGAGACCGCTCTCAAAGGCGCGGGTCGGCGACCGACAACTCGAAAAAAAACGACGGTCTTCCCAGCCGTGATGGCCCTGCAGGTTGTTGCTCAGATTGCCGCCGAAGTAAGACAGACGTCCGGCATGATCACCCAGAGCAATGTCTTTATCCAGCATCGTTTCGGTGTCTTGTTGGATGCGCTGGGCAACGTGACAAAACAAACGGTGCGCCCCAAGGTATTGGTAGAGGTTTCGCCGACAGATCAAATGTTGATATTGCCTGTAATATGCTCGAATGGAAAATTCTCCTTCGACACAGTGTATCTATCGCTTTTTTTGTGTGCCCTTCGGAGGGCTCAAGTGCAGGCGCTGACTTGTCTACTCAGCTATTGTGACCAGCATCTTGCTGAAAAGGACGACAGATGAAGGGCGCAATATACCTGTTTGATCGATCATTAGTGGATCACGTGCCGTGTCACAGAAGCTGGAAAAGACCTGCAATCACAATCGATGCCGATTTTGGAGGGTGCCAAAGACCTTGTGGGCCCAAGTGACGAAATGCTGGGCACCGTAAGACGCGGAATGCATCCCAGCCCCGCCTATCTTGATTGCTGTGGTATGCCGGAGGGGCCCGATGATTTGCACGCGCGCATATTTCTGCACTGCGGGGCCAATCGCCGGCCTAAATGGCGCTTCATCTTATAGAGTGTAATCGGTGGGCCATTTGTTTGGAGGCGCATAGGACGAGGCTGAGACACTGCGTGATACTGGCATCCGGTCGGTGAAGATGTGTCGGCTAGCCCAGCACCTTCGGCGAGGTGCATGGTGGCCCCTGTCAAATTGCAATTCTGATGTGCGCTTCGACTTGACGCTCCAGCGTGGCTGAAATAGGACACGAGGCACTGAGCGGGTATGGTGAAATGGTATCATAAGAGCCTTCCAAGCTTAAGGTGCGGGTTCGATTCCCGCTACCCGCTCCAGCCCTTCTCCTTGCCCCGTGAATTGTTCGTTAAGCTGTTGGATTTACTGCGATCTGAAAATGGGCGTGAGCAACTCTACAATGTGGCGACCTGCACGCAGAAACCAGCCATCCCAAATGCCGCCTTTAACGATTTCGCGATCCTTAAACCGCATTTTGGACAGTCTGTATCTCGTCTGTGGCGTTTGCTACGTTGTTCTTGCCTGCCAGCAAGGCTATCTCAGGGCAAACACGTGGAGTCTTGCGAATGGCGCAGAACCTGATCGCTGATGAAAAGGACCGTGCAGGTTCCAAAAAGGTCGGCTCGCTCCGGGCGCTCGTGCCGTTTTTCGCTCCATACCGCCTGCAAGTCATCTTAGCGGCGTGCGCGCTTGTGCTTACGGCCACGGTATCGCTGCTTTTGCCCATGGCTGCGCGGCGCGTGGTGGATGGCTTTGCCACGTCGGACGTAGCAATCCTTGATTCCTACTTTGCGGCGGCGGTGGCCATTGCCCTTGTCTTCGCCCTTGGCACGGCCGCTCGATATTTCATCGTGACGCGGCTTGGCGAACGGGTTGTGGCCGACATCCGCACGGCCGTATTTGATCGGATGATCGGCATGAGCCCAGCCTATTACGAGCGGCTCATGACAGGCGAGGTGCTCAGCCGGATCACTACGGATACCACGCTGCTGCTCTCTGTCGTTGGCAGCTCGGTGTCGTGGTTTTTGCGTAATATCCTGCTGTTTTTTGGCGGGCTGGCTTTGATGCTCGCAACCGCACCGAAACTCACGGGGATGGTTCTGCTGCTGGTTCCGCTGGTGATGGTGCCCATCATCTTGTTGGGGCGGCGCGTGCGCACCCTGTCGCGGGAAAACCAGGATTGGATCGCGGCCTCGTCCGGCAACGCCTCTGAGGCGTTGCTGTCTGTGCAAACTGTTCAGGCCTTTACGCATGAGGCCCCTAGTCGGGCTCAGTTTGCCGACGTGACCGAGAAGAGCTTCCAGTCCGCGAAGAAGCGCATTGCCGTGCGCGCATTGTTGACGGCGATCATCATCTTCGTGGTCTTTTCTGGCATTCTTGGGGTGCTGTGGATCGGTGCGCGGGACGTGCGTGCGGGCGCAATGTCAGCGGGCGAACTGGTTCAGTTTGTGATCTATGCCGGTATCATCGCTGCCTCCGTCGCGGCCTTGTCTGAGATTTGGGGGGAATTGCAGCGCGCCGCCGGTGCCACGGAGCGCTTGACCGAGTTGATGCATGCAGAAGACAGCGTGCACGATCCCGAGGCACCCGCAGCCTTGCCACTGCCCGTCCAAGGGGCCGTGCGGTTTGACGCGGTCAGTTTCACCTATCCGTCGCGCCCGGACACGCAGGCGTTGCAGGATCTGACGCTGGACATCCGGCCCGGCGAAACGGTGGCGCTGGTTGGGCCCTCCGGGGCAGGCAAAACTACCGTTTTGCAATTGCTCTTGCGGTTTTATGATCCGGCGGCTGGAACCGTCTCGCTCGATGGCGTCAATTTGCAGGATATGGATCGGGCTGGGTTTCGGGCGCATCTCGCGCTGGTGCCGCAAGACCCGGTCATCTTTGCCTCCACTGCCCGTGAAAACATTCGCTTTGGCCGCCCCGAAGCATCTGATGCAGAGGTGGAAGCCGCCGCACAGGCTGCGGCGGCCCATGATTTCATCATGGCGCTGCCGGATGGCTATGACAGCCCCGTTGGCGAGCGGGGTGTCATGCTCTCAGGTGGTCAGAAGCAGCGCATTGCCATCGCACGTGCAATTTTGCGGGATGCGCCGGTTTTGCTGCTCGATGAGGCAACAAGCGCGCTCGACAGTGAAAGCGAGCAAGCTGTCCAGCAAGCGGTGGAGGCGCTTTCGGCGGATCGGACCACGATCATCGTGGCGCACCGCCTGTCCACAGTGAAGAAAGCCGACCGGATCATTGTGCTGGAAGAGGGTCGGATCGTTGCGCAAGGCAGCCACGATGCGTTGGTGGCCGAAGGTGGCCTTTATGCCCGATTGGCACGATTGCAGTTTACGGATGGGCTTGCTGCCGAGTAACCTCGCAAGCATGATGTCACTGCACGGGCCGCGCTTGTATCGATGGGGATGCACGTAAAATAACCCAGCCGCGCAGGTAATCGAGAAATTATTGACGTTTTTGGGTACCCAAAGGCTCGGAACGCTACGTCGCAACAGGCTAGGTCCCCTAGCGTCAAGCCTTGCACGTTGGCTGCCTAGCCCCCAACCTAAAGGCCGCGGACGGGAGGTCCGCTCTAGGGGAGGACGACCATGTCTGTGTTTGTAAACATGGATGATCGCAATGCGATCCATAACGAAATGCCGTGGGAACAGCGCGATGTTCCATCTACGCTGTACCAGCTGATTGCAAATGCAAAGGCGAAATATGGTGCGCGTCCGGCCGTATCTTATCAGCTGACATCCGGCCCAACGGACCCGGCAGAAACGTTGACCTGGGCAGAGTTGCATGATGGCGTGTGCCAGGCTGCCAACCTCTTCCGGTCGCTCGGCGTTGGCGAGAAGGATACTGTCGCCTACATTCTCCCGAACTGTAATGAAACGGTGCTGGCGCTGCTGGGCGCTGCCGTGGCCGGGATCGTTAACCCGATCAACCCTCTGCTTGAGCCAGAGCAGATGGGTGCCATTCTGCGCGAAACAAACGCGAAGGTGGTTGTTACCCTGAAAGCCTTCCCAAAAACCGACGTGCCGCAAAAGGCCGCTGAGGCTGTAGCCTTGGCCCCCAATGTGGAGCATGTCGTCGAGATTGATCTGCTGCGCTACCTGACCGGCGTGAAGCGGTTTATCGTGCCCCTGATCCGCCCGAAGAACCCTGTGCGCCACAAGGCGAAGGTGCATGACTTCAAGAAAGCGGTTGCGGCGCAGAAAAAGACACTGACCTTTGCCGACAGCGAAGGGGACCGGGTGGGCGCCTATTTCCACACAGGTGGCACCACTGGCATGCCCAAGGTGGCGCAACACACCTATTCCGGCATGGTCTACAATGGCTGGCTCGGCGATAAGCTGCTGTTCACTGAGGAGGATGTAATCATCTGTCCTCTGCCCTTGTTCCACGTGTTTGCGGTGCATGTGATCTTGATGGCCATGATCACCTCGGGCGCCCATGTCGTCTTCCCAACGCCCGCTGGTTATCGCGGCGATGGCGTGTTTGACAATTTCTGGAAGCTTATCGAGCGCTGGAAGGTCACATTTGTGATCACCGTGCCTACGGCTATGTCGGCTCTGATGCAGCGTCCGGTTGATGCGGATATTTCCACTGTCAAACAGGCGTTCTCTGGGTCGGCCCCTCTCCCTTTGGAGCTGTTCAACAAGTTTGAGACAGCCACGGGTATGGAGGTTATCGAAGGGTACGGGCTGACAGAGGCCACGTGTCTGGTGTCCTGTAACCCTATTGGGGGTGTTAAAAAGGTCGGCTCAATCGGGATTCCCTTCCCCTACACCGATGTTAAAATTCTGCGGCAGACTCCGGATGGCCCGCAGGAATGCCCTGCGGATCAGATCGGTGAGATATGCATTGATAATCCCGGGGTTTTTGCAGGCTCGACCTATACCGAAGCAGACAAAAACCATGACCTGTTCCACCATGATGTGTACCTGCGCACGGGCGATCTGGGCCGCATTGATGAGGACGGCTATCTCTGGATCACCGGTCGCGCGAAAGATCTGATTATCCGGGGAGGGCACAATATTGACCCCGCAGAGATCGAAGAGGCCTTGGCCGGGCACGAAGCCGTGGCAATGGTGGGGGCGATTGGCCAGCCGGATGTCCACGCAGGTGAAATCCCCTGCGCTTACGTAGAGCTAGTAGCGGGTGCTAAGGTCACGAATGAAGAATTGATGCAGTATGCCCGCGCGCACATCCACGAGCGTTCGGCCCACCCCAAATATCTCGAAGTGATCGACGAACTGCCCAAGACAGCGGTTGGCAAAGTGTTCAAACCGGATTTGCGCCGCAGTGCCATTACCCGCGTCTACAATGCGGCCCTGGCAGAGGCAGGCCTTTCGGCAGAGGTGACCGCAGTGCTGGAAGACAAGAAGCGGGGCCTCGTCGCGCAGCTTGAGAAATCGGGTGATGTGGATGAAGCCGCAGTTGGCAAGGTGCTCGGCAACTTCACACGCCCCTGGGAGTGGGCAGCCTAAGCTCCCCCTGCGCCCGGATGTGCGGCGGCAGCGAAAGGGGCGCGCCCCGTCGCTGCCAGGCCCAACAGGGGCGCGCATGATCGCAGATCATCAAGGCCCGGCGGGAGCACCGCCGGGTTTTTCTGTTTCACGCTGTCAGGTTCTAGGTCAGCTGTGCCAGAATTGCGCGGGCATCGATGCAATCCTGGTCCATTTGGGCGATCAACTTCTCGATACCCTGCCACGTCATTTCGGGGCGCAGATAGGCGACAAGCCCGATTGACAGCGTGGCCCCGTAGAGATCGCCTTTGAAATCAAATAGGAAGGTTTCGAGGTTCGGGGTGTTCTCGCCAAACATCGGGCGCACCCCAAGGCTGGCGGCGCCGTGGTAGCTGCCGGCATGGGGGCCGTCCAATACATCGACAACCACGGCGTAGACGCCCAGCTTTGGCAAATGCCGGTCCGAGACATCCATGTTGGCGGTGGGAAAGCCCATTTCGCGCCCGCGCTTCTCGCCGTGGATGACGGGGCCCTCAATCCGATGCCAATGACCCAGCATGCTGGCAGCCCGGCGTGGATCCCCCTCACTGAGGGCGGTACGGATCGCCGTTGAGGATACCGCGCCCCCTTCTCCTGCCACCAGATCGGCGATGGTGACACCAAAGCCGAGGGCGGGGCCGGCGAGTTGCAGGCTTTTGCTGTTTCCACTGCGGCCTTTTCCAAACTGGAAATCCGCGCCCACGGTGACATGAGACAGCCCCAGCCCATCGCTGAGCACTTTTTGGCAGAAGTCTGTGTCAGACAGGCCGCGCAGCGCGTCATCGAACGCCAGTTCGAACAGCAGGTCGACCCCCAGCTTTTCCAGCCTGTGGGCCTTGGCCTGGGCATTCATCAGCCGAAAGGGGGGCGCATCGGGCTGAAAGACGCTGCGGGGATGCGGCTCGAACGTCAGAACGGCCAAGGGCGCGTCGGGGCGGGCGCGGCGCGCCGTATCGATCACCGCCTGATGGCCCAGATGCACGCCATCGAAATTGCCCACCGCGGCTGTCGCGCCGCGATCCGACTCAAGAACATCACTGAGGGCTCGAATGATCCGCATGATCACGGCCTAGCCTTTGGCGCAGTCAGGTGCAACAGGCACTTGGCGTTGGTTTGGCATGGGGCGCATCGGGCGGGCCTGCGCCCGCACATCGGGGGCGCTGACCCTTCAAACTTGCTTGGATTTGGTCAGTCGAACTTGCGTGAGGGCGCCAGAACAGTTGCCTCGCCCTTCAGAACTGGTTTGCCATCCACGAGGCAGCGGGTGCCCAGCTGCACACGGCGACGGGAATGCTCGATGTCCAGCACTTCCACCTCAGCCGTTACCCGGTCTCCCGGGCGTACAGGCGCCATAAATTTAAGGGATTGGCTGAGATACACTGTGCCATGTCCCGGCAGTTGCTCGCCGATCACAGCCGAGATCAGACCGGCCGTCAGCATGCCGTGGGCGATACGGCCCTCAAAGATCGTATCCCGTGCGTAGTCGTCATCGAGGTGCACGGGGTTCCGGTCGGTGGAGACCTGAGCAAACATCTCAATGTCTTCATCCGTCACGACTTTTGAAAGATCACGGATCATTCCGATCTCGAGATCTTCGATACAGATTGTCCCGCGGGGCATATTGTCGAGCATGGCATCTGTCCTCCTGCGCTAGGTAGGTAGCGCATTCAGTGCCGTGCTGCAATGCAGAAGGAAAGAATAATCCACTTCCAGGGTCATTTTTCGTAATTTTATTGCGAGGCGATTAGCGCAGGAACCCGATGGCATAGCGTGGCGCACTCTGGTGTGCGTCCACATAGCTGGACAGCAGGGCAGGGTCCGGTTGGGCTTCTGGGGTCATGGCGGTGCCGGTTTCCTGTGCGGCAAGCCCACCTGTAATCAGGAGCGCATCAAGGCCCTCGCCCATGGCGCCAGCCACATCTGTGCCGATGCCGTCGCCAATGCAGATGATCTCTGAGTCGGGCTTTCCGCCCACCTCCGCCAGACGCCGCCGCGCCAGATCATAAATCGGGGGATGCGGCTTGCCGAAATACAGGCTTTCCCCGCCCATATCGGTGTACAGCTCGGCCAGCGCACCGGCACACCACTCCCGGGTTTCACCGCGATCAACCACGATGTCAGGGTTTGCGCAAAGCAGCTTCAGCCCCTTTGTCTTGGCGTAGAGAAAATCAGGCCGGTTCACGTCCGGATCAACCATCGGATCGAACGGGCCGGTGCAAACAATGCCCTCGGCCTCTGTCAGCGGGACTTGGGTGATCGGCGTGGGGTCCGTGACAATGTGCAAGGGATCGAAGAAGGCCTGATCATGGGGCTGGCCAATGAAATACACTTTCTCGCCCACCGCCCCGGTAAACAGTGCATAGCGTGCGCTGTCGCCTGAGGTGGCAATGATGTCATAGGCATCTTCTGGCACGCCAAGCTGCTGAAGATGGACGCCCACAGCGGCGCGATGGCGCGGGGCATTGGTCACAAGAACGACCTTTCCGCCCTGGGCCCGAAACGCCTGCAGCGCTGCGACGGCTGCCGGATAGGCTGCGACCCCATTGTGGACACATCCCCAGAGATCGACAAAGGCGGCGTCGTAGCGGCCGTTGAACTGTGCAAGGCTTTCGATGATCTTGGTCATGGGGTCTCCGGGGGTGAACCATAAGGAAAGGGCGGCGCTACTTTTTGCATTCTTGGTGCGCGGGTACCAGAGGTTGCGTAATTCCGATGCATTGACTTCGGGAGTTTCATATTTTTTGTTGGCGGCCCAAGCGTCGGGAAGCCAAAGAATGTTTGAAATGTTTGCAAAGCCAGCACATATCTTGTGTTCTATTAGAGCCTTTGGAGCAACTTTGTGAACCATCGTATGGCATAGAACAGAGCGATAGAATGTTTTTTACAAAAGTTGGTGCATTTGTAGCTGGATATGGGCTTCTGTTTTTGGTGATAGGAAGCGCTTTCGCTCTATCTGCAGCAGAGCCAATTCAAGGTGTGCGTTTGGGACGTCTGCTTTTAGAGGGTATCAAAGTAGCGTTTGCCTTTTTGGCTCTAGGTACTCTTTGCGAAATCAGCAAACATCTTAGCAGTCTAAGGGACATCTTAAGTGACAGAGAAGCTGGTGTTTATATCGATAAGGCAGCGGGTTAGTGGACAGGTGGACTGCGGTCATTACTGTGCGTTCAACCGAAGTAAAACATCGTTTGCATCATTGGATTTTGCTGCGTTTCTTTTCTTCGAAGGTCTTCCATTTTGTCAGCCCCACCTGAGTGGTCCACCTTGATTTTAGGTGCATGACCGGCATTTGGTCCATCTGGACTATGGTTTCCTGGGCTGCTGGCTGGTAGCCCAAATTCCTGTGTGGTTATTTGGTGTAGTAGTGTTTCCTTCATTGTTTGATCAAGATTTGTGCTTCATGCAGGCTGTAGAAGATATTCCCAATATCCGTTCTCCCATGGACTGGCTGGTTCTATGTACGCGGTCTTCGCGCCGATGGCCTTGATCCAGTCTCGGACGGCCTGAGCAGCGAAGTCAGGACCATTGTCAGACCGAATAAACGACGGGATGTCGCGTAGGATGAACAAGTCACTCAGCACGTCGTTGAAATTACCTGAGTTTAGCTTGCGGTCTACTCGTATTGCTAAGCATTCTCGGCTGTATTCGTCGATGATATTGAGCGTGCGGAACGTTTTTCCGTAATTAGTTCTGCAATGCACAAAGTTGTACTACCACACATAATCGCGCCGTTCTGGGCGTAACCGAACGCACGATCCCTCCTTCAACCAAAGCCGTCCCCCTTTTGGTTGTTTCATTGGCAATTTTAGCCCCTCTCGTCGCCACAGCCTTTCGCCCCGTTTGTCGTTGACCTGCCACCTAGCATTATCAGCAGCGCCGCGATCCGACGATAACCGTATCGACCATATTGCCGGGTCAGCTCGATCATATCCGCTACCATTCGCTCTTCGTAGGGGCGGCCGACAGGTGCTTTGCGTTGTAGGGATCGGTGTTGCCGCAGGACGCGGCAAGCTTGCCTCTCTGAGATGCGGAGCCGGCTTCGCACATGGTTAATGCAGGCCCTAAGACGCGAATGGCTCAGGGGCTTCGCCCGTGCTGGCCTGACTTGATCAACTGGATCAAGTCCTAGACGGCCATCACTACCCGTACGGCCTCCGATAGGATCAGCTTGATCAATGTCAGATCAAACACGGCTCGATGCAGCCGATCATTCTCCCTCTGAAGCCGTTTTGAGCTCCTTCAGTTGGTCGGTTCCCACAACGCCATATTGCCTAAGCCAGCTATAAAAGCCCTGTTCTGTTGTCCGCACCTGCCGGATGGCATCCACGCGTGGTCTTACCTGGCCGCAAAGCACCTCAACCTGCCGTAAATTTGTGACAATCTATCCCGGCGTGTGTCGCTTGATGCCCATATTCGGCCCTCCGTTTCCCAACTATATGGGCGGGCCACTTCAGTGGGGGAGGATCAGCCCGCGTTTATCACCGCAGTTACGAGGCGCAGGGCATTGACCGTGAGCCAACGCAGCACTTCGGCTCTATTGCCAGTGACATGGAGCTACAGGGCAAGGCCTGGCTGCCCTTGAGAAAGCCTGTTTTGAAGGTTGGGCACAGGAGCACTTTTCCAAGCTTGCAGCGGCGTAGGATCTCACGCGTCAAGAAATCGATCTTCGCCACCATCAGCAACGCCAACGCCTAGAAGCCCGCATGCGCGATCAGTTTGGGCAGGCCAAGGCGATGATCAAGGCTGAGTTTCAAAGCATTGGTTGCCGGCTTGAGGCGAAGCGCGTTCGGATGGGGTTGCGTGATGTGTTGGGACGCACTCGCACCAATCAGACAGCGCGGCAGGAGTCGCGTCTAGTCTGCAAAGCATCCTGCAACGCGAAAACGATCAAAGGCAGGCTTGGGCTGCACGTCCGGTGCAGGAGGAAACCCAGCTCAAGAATCGGATGCAGGCACGTCTTGAGCAGCTTTCCCGCGGCGTTGAGAAAGCACGGGATCGGTCGGAAAATGATGGGTCGGCATGCAATGTCGAGAAACGCCCGCCTTTCGAAAAGAAGGCCGCCCCCAAGCGAGATCGGCCAACTCTGGAGACGCAGCCACAACTGCAGGCCCAAAAATCGCCATCGAAGCCTGCACAGGCCGCAAAGCCACCAGAGCAGGCATTCGCCCCGGAATTCTTACGCCGTCCTCTTCAGAACATCTCTAAACCGCTAGCGGAGCCAAGCGACCGTTTAGGGTTGAATGAAAGGAAGCGTACCAATGACAGCCCGCGCAACGAGCGCAATCAGTTGAAAATACCATGGGAGCTCAACATCGCTTCCAAAGGCAAAGAACCGCCTTGGAAACGGGATCGCTCTGAGGATCGCAAGCGTTTCTTCTTGGACAAGAAGCGCGGAGGTAAATCACGAGACCTAGAAACGTGCTGTTCTGCTTTCGGTGTAGCCATCGCCTGGCGTCGAAGGCGGACAGAATCAAGTTCTTACTCAATTCGGCGAAGTTTCTGCCATATGGGATTGCCTTGAATGAGGTTCCGCCTTGGTTCAGGGGTCAAACCAAGCTGCGGTGCGATCGACCAAGCAAAGGCTTCGCTTATGGGGAGTTGGAGATTTCTCAATATCCAGAAAATAGCACGGGGTCATATCGCAAAGAGGTATTGTCTTTCAGTTTGTCACCTTCAACTGAATTTTTGCCAAGTGGAGATAAAAGAATCAGACATCAGTTCTGAATTATATATTTCACAAATATAGCTCGCAGAGTGATAGCGTATTTCGTCTAAACGCGTTGGGTTCATATCATACTCCGTGACAACAGAAATTAAAGATTTGGCGAACGCAGATATATCTGCATCTGGCACACTTATACCGAGCCCCGCGTTGAAATACTCTTCCCCCCCTACTCCAGTATACCCTATGACTATACATCCTGCAGCCATAGCCTCAGCTGGGGGGAGACCAAATCCTTCTTGATAAGAGAACGATAGGAAAAGCAAACTTTCTGAAAAAAAGGCGATCTAGCTCTTCGGCGCTAATATTTTCAATCGATTTGAACGTCCAATCCGCCAAAAGCAGAGGGCCTGCCGGTACCGGTGCGGGCGCCGACTGATCAGGCGGCCCCCCTACCAGATTATTCTTGCATGTCCCGGTTTTGCAGAGAATTTCCGTTTTGTACCCCGTCCCCGCATTCTGGGCGACAGGTGTGCCTGTGCACGAATAACAATGAAGCTGTATGCTTTGGGAGAATTAACTAGAAAGTTCATAGTCCCCCAATTGTACTTTTCTGGTGTACCCGTATGGCAGGGCTCCCGTCATAGAACTGTCCTAAGTATACGTTTGGATAAGACAAATGTTCTTGAAAGAGCTGCTAGAGATAATGAACGGGGCGGCGGTGTATCTGAAATCTCCACCGACGTTATTGGTCGCTCAAATCAGTCAAAGTGAAGGAGAGGAGAGCGGCATGCCCTGTGGCGTCACCCGAGCTCCACGAATTATCGATTACGATCGGATCATCTGTGCAAGTGCTGCAGTTGTTCGCGGCAAAGAAGGTCGGTGCCGTTGCTGCGGCGATTAAAACAATGCTTTGGCCTGTATTCCGCAGGCGCCTCTCTCCAGCGCAACCCATTGCGATTGAATAAGTTAATCCCATTAAATTTAGGTCGACCATCGATGCTCGACTTGCCCTGTGGCTTTGGGAAGAAGTGCTCAAGACGGGCCACCTGGGCGTCGGTCAGCCAGGAAAGATCATACATGTTCACCGCTTGCTTTTCGAGCCGTGAGACATGCCCGAATTCCGAAATCAAAGGGTCCTGAACCTAGCTGAAGCTTTCGAGGCGTGTTCAACGAAAAGGGGGCGTGCTGATGCGCACGCCCCAAGCTTAGCAGATATGGAGGTTCTGATATCAGACCTTGAGACACGGGATAATCTGCTTTTTGCGGGACATGATGCCAGGCAGCACCACGGTGTCGCCTTCAACCACGGCCGCGAAGCTCTTTTCAGCCACGCCCTTGAGTACGTCGTTTGGGATCAAAAGCGTCGCTTCTTCCTTCAGAATATCCACCACAAACAGCGCAATCTGATCGACGCCATCCTGGGCGCACACGGTGGTCATAGTGTCCATCAGACTATTCTTGCGTCCCAGCGGGATATCTGGCGCGGTTGTTTCCAATACCGAGACGCGGAATTTCACACCGTCCACCTCGTATGTCTTGCTATCCATCCGGATCAGATCAGCGTCCGAGAATGCGGAGACATCGGATTTAGCGGCAAACATTTCTGCTGCATAGCTAGCAATGTCGACGTCCAATTCGCCGGCCAGACGTTCGGCTACGGCCCTGTCATGGGCAGTGGTGGTGGGAGAGCGGAATGCTAGGGTGTCGGACAGAATGCAGGTCAGCATTGCGCCCTTCACCCAGTCGGGACGCTCCATCCCGGCCATTAGGTCGTCCATTATAGTGGCAGTGCAGGCCAGTGGGCGCACTGTGATGTCGATGGGGCCTTTGGTCTCCAATCCGCCAACCAGTTTGTGGTGGTCAATGATGGCGCGGATGTCGGCATCGTTGATCGAAGCGGGCAGTTCGGCCGGATTGTTCGTGTCTACGATCACGACGGGAGCATCGGCGGCCACATCGTCGATGATCCGGGGTTTTGGTAGATCCCACTTTTCCAGCATCCAGGCCGCTTCAGTGTTGGGCTCGCCCAGCAGTACGGCCTCTGCATCACCACCTTGGGTGTTTAGGTACCAAGCCCAGGCGAGGGGGGATCCAGTGGAATCGGTGTCGGGGGACTTGTGGCCGAAAACGAGCATCGTCATTGCAATTGCCTCTCAGGGTTCTTTTCGCGCGCCTTATAGGCCCAAGTTTTAGTCCGCGAAAGGCCTGTTTGCTTAGGAGGACAAAAGGATTGGAGCGCAAACTGTGGCGCGAGCCAAATTGACTGTTGTCCAAGATCTGCAGTCAAACGATGGCAAGCTCATCCACTTGGTAAACAGTCCCATCGCCAAGCTCGATCTGTTCTATTTTGTATCTATCGTTGGAAGCAAAATGATGCTGAACCCGTACGCTATCGCTGGTCCCGTCAACCTCGATCAGTAAAGAGCCCTGCGATGTCGCCCCGCTTTCGGCGACGCGAGAGAACGTTAAATCAGATAAATCAGTGATATCGTTGAACACGATGACATCAACTGAGATCAGGTCTTCAATGCCGTCATATTCGGTGATCAGGTCCTGCCCATCCCCTGCATTCAAAATATACCTATCCGCGCCGTCACCGCCGCGCAGGTGATCATTTCCTGTTTGCCCATTCAGCGTGTCATCACCGCTGCAGCCAAACAAAACGTCGTTACTTCCACCCGCGATCAGATAATCATGGCCATCCCTGCCCTTGAGATAATCAATCACTGACCGGCCCACCAAAAGATCATCTTGCGCATCGCCAATGGTATCAACGTGCATGGTAAATGAGTCACCGCTCGACAAACGCAGCGTTTCCACCCTGTGCCGGCCATGAGATGCAAAATGGTTCTTTACCTCGACCTGTTCATCAAGGGCCGTTTCCAAAAGCAGCGTCCCTTCCCACGTGGAATTGGGCAGCACCGCACGAGAGATCGAAAGATCTTCAATGTTGGCAACGTGAAGGAACTCGATAACGTCGTTTTCACCGTTTTCGTCGTCCACCTGGTCCATCCCGTAGCCGGGGGCAAAAATATAGGTATCAGATCCGGTCAGCCCGCTCAGCACATCATCGCCTGCGTCTCCGACGATGGTATTATCCAACTCGTTGCCCAGCAGGGTCTCGCCCGAAGGAGTGCCAGTGATCGTGATGTCAGGGTTGCGGACAGTGATGCTGGCACTCGTTTTCGTGAATGCACCAAATCCGTCGGTTACCCAGAATTCGAAGGTGTCTGTTCCGAAGTAGTCAAAATCCGGTCGATAAAGCGCATAACCGTTGTCTTGTACGAACACTTTTCCGTTCAAGGGTTGCAACAGGCCGTCGACTCGGAGCGGATCTCCATTTGGATCAGATGAGAAAGCCAAAAGATCAATCAGGATGTCTTCTTGAAAGTCTGTGGACAGCTCAATTGCTTCTGACATGACCGGGGCCACATTGTCTTCTGGTAGTATCCCGTTGAATTTTGCGTTTGCATACCCGTGGTATTGGTTCCCAAGTGCAACATTCGAGTTAATCTCAACAAAATATGCTACTTTATGAATATCGCCGGATGCGCGATCAGAAAAGTAGTCTTCAAGCACAAATACATTTTTCCCGTCGGCTGTCTGAAAGTACCCATCGTTTTCCAGTATGTGAATGACTTCTTGCCTCGATGCGTCGTAATTGTCTGTTCCCCTTATGAGTGATGTTTTCCCTAAGCTGTCGGTTATAGTGCCAGTGATATCGACGCGGCGGCCTTGTGGATCCTGCCAGCCTTCTTTGTAGAAAAGGGGTGAATCGAGGCTTAGCTCAAAAGCATTTGGCGTAATGTCCTCAGCAGTGAGCAAGCTATCAAGATTTGGATCATAGTTTTCGTAATGGTTGGTGACATTGACGAAAGAAGGGTCAATAACTGTGTATTGGTGTAGCTCCGGAAGTAGGTCACTGGTGAATTTCTTACTGAGATTTATGCCAGAATTATCGAAACCCTCAATTTGAGCGTTTACTATTGTCATGTCACTTGTATTTGGGCCAAAGCTTATGCCATTTCTTGAATTTTTAAACGGAACACTCTCTCTGGCGATTAGGTCGAAGTTCTTAATGGTATAATGGGATGTGTACTCGAAATGTGCGCCTTCGACCACATTCCATGCAGTAAAATCATTGAGGACACTATTTATACCATGCCTCTGGTTTGGATTGGCTTTGACAACGTGTAGCCCCTCTTTCGCAGCAAAGGCTTCGTTATCCACAAAGTGTAAGATTGGGGCCTTACCAGGGCGGGTTGTTTCGTCCCATCCAAGTGCTTCTGGGAAATCAAAACTTGTCGCGTTGAAGGTTAGGGGTGAGCCACGATGGAAATATACAAAGCCATTGTTCACGCTTGCTGCAATGTTACCACTGCTCTCAACCATACGACCTTGAAACCAGAAGCCATCACCCGTGCGACCAGTGTCGAACGGGGAGAGTGAGACTGCATTTTTGGGAGCAGCCCAACTGACACCTTTGGCGTAAATGGCGATATTGTCAGACCAACGGCCAGTCTCATTTCCGCTTTCTGCTACGAAGCCTGCGCCAAAGGTATCAAAGGTGGCATTCTCGTGCAGGATTGCGTTGGAGTCGTGGTGTACAAAACCCCACCCTGGCGATCCAAACACGGCGTTTCCCACCAGTAGAGCCGGGTTCTCTCCATCCTCTGCGCCGGTTCTGTGGAGGTGTACCGAGTAGCGACCTTGTACATTGCTGTCGGCTGCCACGTCATCGAGGTCCATGACGTTAGTCGAGGCTTTTGACTTGTCGGTGCGGCCGAGGCCTTCAAAAGCGGCATACCTGACATCAACCGAGTCAGAGTGCATGAACATGACATGACCGCGCTCGTGGATGCTGACGTCATCTGGGCTGCTGAACGTTACATTGCGGGTATAGTTGGCGACTGACGTTGCAAGGTCCGAGCGCGGGCTGTCATGATCGTGGATCAGAGGTTCCTCGAAGAACACCCGTGAGCCGTCGATTTTTGAAATGGTTCGAACTTCGTCTTCGGCCTCATAATGACGGCCTTCCCTGATATCATTATCCCATTTGTATCCATCATAGTGTGTGCCGGCGATGACAATTGTGTCACCAACCTGCCAGCCCTCTGGCAATTCGCTCATTGCAATTGAGGTGTCGCCCGCCATAGGTGCTTCCGAAACTTTGCTATGAGTGAGTTTCTCTGCGCCATGTATCTCCACTTCGCCATGTGAGATGAGACCGCGTGACAGCAGCATTGGATCCCAAGTGGCATCTATGGCTCCATTCCCAGAGATTTGAATGTCAACGGAATGCGCGGCTGAGACGGGATTGTCTTCGGTTCCGATGGTGAGCTTGCCGGTTTGGGTGACAACGAAAGTGTCGACAACCATTCTGCTGTTTGCGTCATGCGCAAAGCTCAGAGCGCCATCGACGCGCAGCGTGAAGAGGGGCGTATCCGATAGGCCTGCATAAGTGACTGACACCCCCTGTGGGATGTAGACTTGAGCGTTTGGCCCTGGAACCTCTCCGTTTGACCATATGGTAGGGTCGAACCAATCCCCGCTTTCCAAGGCCATGTGGCTCGCGGCATCCATTGGTACCAGAGACGTGAAAGCCTCATGCTCTGTGTGCTTACTCGTTCCAACCTCATGCGGGTTTGCATGATCACCATGGCTGCCCATGCCACCATGATCCCCGTGACCATGGCCACCGTTAGAAACATCAGAAGTATTGTGGCCGGAAATCAGCATGTCGCTGACATGCCAGGCTGGAAGGCCTTCGCCTTGAAATTTTGCACCGTGGTGTCCACCCTTCGTTTGCACAGAGCTACTTGCCGGCAACTCCTGTGAGTTGCGAAAAGTATTATCGTGCATGAGAATCGCCCCCCTCAGAGCGAATAAAAGCAGAATGGCCCTAAACTCTTAAATTTCACTTTCTAAAAGGACACGCTTGAGCGTTTTTTGATGCGCATTTAACTCTAAAGGTGTCTCGTTCGGCGGAGAGGGTTCAATTTCTAAATTAGATAAATAAAGGCTATTTCAAGGAAATAGGCCGGCTATTTATTAGTGCTTTTCTGTTGTTTTATATTTATGTGGAATTTTACATTTTTGATACTATTTTTTTGCCGGGTCCCTTTGGACCTTCTCTGCGCTACCGCAAGTTGGTTAGAGCTGAATTGCTTGTCTTGTTGCGACACACAGACCACTGACGTTCTATTCTTGACCATTTGAGAAAAGTATTTTCCAACGACTTATTGGTATGCTAGGGACATACTGTATGGAGCTTTTGAGCCATGCTTGCATAGCGGTTTAGTAGAGTTCTATTTGGCTGCCCGGCCAGATACCTTGGTGGTGATCCGCATGACTATTATTTTTCGATCTGTCGCGCTGCTTTTTGTTCTGGCTCTCAACTGTGTCAGCAGTCCGCACGTAGCCGCTCAGCCCGCACAGCAGCTGCGCATCAATGCCAACAGAGTGCCTATCGACTTAAGCTTTTTAAACGAGAAGCCGGCTGGCCTTCGAGGTCATTTGAAGGCGGTGGGGGCTGATCTGGAATTCGAAGATGGTACTCCGGCAAGGTTTTGGGGAGCCAATGTGCAGGCATATGCAATCTTTTCCACAGCTCCAATACAAATATGTTCGCATGCTAGGCGTATAGCATCACTAGGCTTTAATCTTGTGCGCCTCCATCATCATGACTCTCACTGGGTAAGGCCAAATATATTTGGAGTAGGTGGTGGGAATACTCTTTCTACAGATCCTGTGTCTCTTGATCGCATCGGGAGATGGGTTGCCTGTTTAAAGGCTGAGGGCGTCTACACTTGGCTCGATCTTCATGTTGGCAGACGGATTACCAATTCTGATGGGATATCGCTTGCGGAGGAAATAGTTCAAAATAGTGACGGAGATGTAAGGGGCTTCAACTTTGTAAATGATACAGTCCGTGAGCGGATGGCTGAATTTCAGGCTGAATATCTTTCGTACTTTAACCCTCACACGGGTCTAGCCTTTAAAGACGATCCTGCAGTCGCGTTTGTGATGATTTCGAACGAAAATGACGCAACCTATCATTTTGCTAACCGACTATTGCCCGACAAAAACGTTCCCGGTCACACAGCGCGCTACTTGGCGCTTGCGAATGCGTTCGCGGGCACAACCGGATTGAAGCGCAGTCTGGTATGGCGTTCGTGGGAGCACGGAGCGTCTAAGAAGTTCCTAAACGATCTCGAATATCGCTTTTACGGCCCCCTGTCCGAAGAAATTAGGAAATTAGGCTTCAAAGGCATTACGGTTACCTCCAGTATGTGGGGCGGAATGGGTGCTGCTGGCCTGCCATCTCTGACCATCGGGGACGCAATCGATGTTCATAGCTATGGAAGAAGAGGAATTGGTAGAACTGATCCCACAGTTGAGGCAGACATGATTTCATATATAGCAGGTGCGCAAGTCGCCGGTAAGCCACTCACTATATCAGAATGGAACATTTCTCCGTGGCCAGAGGATGATCGTTTTCTGGCCCCACTTCGTATGGGCGCTGCGGCTGCGCACCAAGGCTGGGATGCTCCAATAATTTACGGCTATGCACAGCATTCTTTAGGATCGCGTGCAATCGCCTATAATTGGCATATCGCTGAGGATCCGTCACTGCTGGGCCCGCTGGCCGTCGCAGCTCTTCTATATCGGAGAGGAGATGTGGCCGTTGCCTCACGCGCAATCGCCATTGCTCCCAGCGATAAGGAGCTTTTTGGAGCTAGTCAAAAAGCCAGCACCTCAAATGCAATCCGCATGCTGGCAGAGAGGTCTCGTCTCTTCACCCAGCTCCCTAAGGTTGAAGAACTACGGTGGTTTGAGCCACCGCAAGAGCATGCCCATGAGGTTTTTGCTGGCTATGATTTGAAAACACCTAGTTCCTCTCCAGCTTTAATAGTCTCAGACACAGGTGAGATCAGGAGGAACTCTGACAGTGGTACAATCTGGATCGAAACAGAGCATTCGCTTGTCATTGCGGGAGATTTTAGGGGCGATCCGCAAAAGGTTGGAGGCCTGAATGTTTTCCTCAATTCCGATCTGGCTGGCGTGGCGCTCCAAAGTCTCGATGGAGTTCCTATCGCGGATTCAAGTGACTTGCTCGTGACGATCATGGGGCCATCGTGGCCAGTTGAAGACCAAATGCCGCCATTTTTGGTTGAAAAGCTGCGCGGTATTATTGAATTTGAAGCAAGGCCGACTCTGTTGTTGGATGCGTCAATGCCTTACGGTGGCGTTGCACACAGCAACGATGATGCAATGCACAGTTTGACATTCGAGGGGGGCCCTTCTGTTGGTTGGATTCGCCTAACTGCTCCCTAGTATATGCCATCCGCCATTCCCCAATTAAAATGCCCCGCTTTCCATACGGCAGGTGCGCGTCGCGCCTATCAAGTCTCCTTAGCATGCTATACCTTGTTGCGGGCAGCTGCGATGGGGACTGAGCGTGCCTTTTCGTCTTGGCGGCGTGATTGATCTGGGTTCGGGGCTGATCGAAGCCGCTTTGGACAGACCTGTAGAGCCGCGTTTCCTCAGATCTTTATGGTGACATCCTCATGCTGAAACCGGCGGCACGCGTAGCTGCTCTACGCCATGAGGCAACGAAGGAACAGATAAGTGGTCCTAAAAACCTGGACAGTATGCCAAGGTGTACCCCAAACCGTTCAAGGGATACAAAAATGGCAAAGAGCCTGAACTTTTCGGATCAGTCTAAGGCAAAGGTCCGCATTGGAAGCGTTGCGTGGGGATAAGCACTTGCAGGAATTCGCAGCGACGTTTTGATTCTATCCGAATCAGGTCGGTTAGTACATGGAAACGGTAGGCAATTGACGGGATGGCTGATGTGTTTTCTTGCTGCTAGCACAGCGGCTTGATGGGAGCGGAGGTCAAAGCGGTGAATGTTAAGACTGGGAGGCTGGTTGACTAGCATGATTTTTTGTCCGGACCGTTGAAGAGGTGAGCCCTCCCAAGAAATGCGCCATGGTCAAACGGGATCACCCTGACCTGAGCATCAGCCAGCAGTGTAAGCTGGTGCTGCTACAGCGGTCGGAGCGCTATTGTAGGCCGATCGGGATCGACGCAAATAGGCTGGCCATGATGAAAGAGATTGCCCGGTTTTTCGCCAAATAGCCGTTCTTCGGTAACCATCAGTGCGCTGCCTATCTACGAAAATAGGCCACAGTTGTAGGGCATCATCGCGTCCGGCGATTGAGGGTTAAGGTGGGCTGGGAGGCAATCTACTAACGCCCCTGAACCAGCCAGTCGCACCCGCAGCACCCGATCTATCCATATCTGCTTCGAGGCATGTGGGTTGACCGCCCTAATCAGGCCTGGTGTGCCGACATCAAATTCGTGCCGTTCAAGAACGGCTTCTTATATCTGGTCGTGATCATGGATTGGGCCACGCGCAAGGTGCTGAGTTGGAAACTGAGCAACACGATGTACGCAGACTTCTGCGTTGCCCCTTTAAACGAGGCAATCGTCAAATGCGGCCCGCCTGAAATCATGAATGTGGACCAACGCAGCCAATTCGCCGGGTTGGCATGGAAAACAACACTGACTGAAGCAGGTGTGCGCATTTCAATAGATATGCGCCGTCGATACCTGGATAACATCTTCATTGAACGTTGGTGGCACAGTCCCCATGAGAAGGCGACCTATCTCAAAGATATCCGGGACGGCTTCTAGGCGCAAAGAGTGGCCAAAAACTGGATGGCATTCTACGATACCAAGCTGCTCTATGCCCCGTTTGATCGGCGTACGCCCGACGACGCGTATTGGGCAGGCTTGGAAGAGTGCGAAGAACCATGAAGCCTAAACCCGATACACCATAGAAAAGCTGCGACACTGTCAAAAATCTAAGACCGATACGATGTATGGTCGGGCTTTCATTACTCAAGGAGTTTGTTTAGTTAAGGGCATCAGATGAATGCGCCCCACAAGGCTCTACTTGGAAACAGGTGGTTTAGGGCGGGATGCAGGCTTAAAGAACATCTGCTCTACTCAAAGCTGGCTTTGTGGAGATAGCACTTAACAGGATGTACTCGGAAAGCAAATACAGGAGCATTTGATGCCTAACTCACTGGCATTTTTGGTTGTTTTCGCGTACCCTCTGGTCGCTCTTGCATTCTTTAGGCTGTTCCGACCGCCCGTTGCCGCAGCCACCACAATTATTGCCGGCTATCTGCTTTTACCAACGAAGGTCCAGGTGGACCTTCCGGCTCTTCCTGCGTTGGATAAAGACCTGATACCAGCAATGGCTGTGATCTTGTGCGCCAGCTACATCAGTTTCAGTCGACGCGCACGCTCTCGCGTATCGAGTTTTGAACTCAAGAATGATTATAGAGCGCTCAACGGTTGGATGCCGCGGGACACCGCGGTCATTCTCCTGCTCACTTTATTGATGGCAAGCAGCTTTTTGACAGGCCTCGCCAACCGAGAAGCCGTTGTCTTGGGAGAAAAAATAATCAAAGGCCTAAATACTTATGATATGATGTCAGCAACGCTGGACATGATCGTGATGCTCGTGCCTTTATTAGTTGGTCGTCGCTTATTTGCGCATCCCGAAAATCAAAAAGCTCTTCTGGGCCTGATTGCCTTTGCTGGTTTCCTTTATGCTTGGTTGGCGCTTGTCGAAATTTGGCTCTCGCCGCAGCTAAACACATGGCTCTATGGCTTTTTCCCACACTCATTTGTACAACACGTACGAAGTGGTGGCTATAGGCCAACTCTATTTCTCGTCCACGGTCTTGCGGTAGCAACCTTCCTAGCGATGGCATTTCTTGCCGCAATTGGAGCTTATCGCTGTAGCGCTCCGCCATTTCCTCGATTTGTCTGGCTGATCTTTGCCTGTTGGATTTTTCTGATACTCACAAACTCAAATAGTCTGGGTGGGATTGTGCTAGCCCTGATTGCGCTTCCAATGGTGCTTTTCCTGCCACCAGCCGTCCAGATTCCAATTGCGCTAGGAGTTGCAACATGCGTTCTGCTTTATCCGCTGTTACGGACTGCTGGCTTCATTCCGGTAGACGCAATTGCAACTGCTGCAAATTCCATAGATCCTATGCGGGCTCAGTCTTTTCTTTTTCGAATTGAACATGAGCAAAATTATTTAGACCATGCTGAGCAGAGGCCACTTTTTGGATGGGGTGGATTTGCTCGCTTCCGGCCAGTAGTAGATGGGCGTGAAGCCACTGCAATCCCTGATGGCTATTGGGTCATTGTTTTGTCAGTTGGCGGCTATTTCCGTTATTTAAGCGAATTTGGACTGATCACTTACGGCTTACTACGATCTGGTTTGAAGCGCAAAACGCTTCAAATTGGAATAGAGGGTACAACCATTATGATGATGTTGGCGATTAACCTTATTGACCTCATCATGAATGCCACAGTAACCCCGATAACCTGGCTTTTGGTGGGGTCTGTGCTTGGGCGATTGGAACTGGCCCGTGCCGGCAACGAACCTGCGGAAACGCGGGCGGTGGATGCCACACGTATCGGAGGCCGCGCTCGCCACAGAGAAGACTTTCTCATCACTGGCAGAAAATACCCACAGCTCTCGTCTCAAAAAAACCAATTCAGTAGAACTCAAAATACAAAACTTGAGGATTTCGCGGGTGCCTCTGCATCAGGCAATAACCGAGAGCGCTCAGAACCTTCAATTGGCAGCCGCCACACACGATTTGCCCAGACACATAGTAGAGCTACGAAGCAGGCGCGCAAACCTGTGCATAGGCCACCAAATATGCGCTAATCAACGGCGAGTTTTGAGGTAAAAAAGGGCTCTACAAACTTCTGCGTAAACATAACGCATTCATAAGCGTCGGTTGTGACTGAGCTTGTAGGGAATATTAGAATCAGAAAACCGTTACTGGGAAATGGCTTGGCGAAGCTGGAAGCGTCCTTTTACCACTGTTTTCCTGCGTGGAGCGCTTAACTACGGCAATCATAATGCCTGGTTCGGCCTTTTGCTGTCCGGCTGCTCCTTTCGCCCGCTCAACCCCTCGCGCAGCAATCGTGCAAATCGATCTCGAAGTTCCTTTGGCAATGGTGCTGGCATGATGTGATCCTCCCAATCGAGGTGAATCACATATCAGGCGTCAACGGGATCCTTCCGACTCAAACTTTTGTCGAAACGGTTTAGGGATCAGGGCCCGTTCATCTTGCGGCCTTAATCTTGACCAACAATATATTCTGCGTACCTGACTGGCGCCTAGGATAAACAGGTCGTGCGCCTACGACGCCCAGCAGGCACTGAGCGTCGATAGCATGGTGGCCTGTGCCTCTCGCTGCGACAGATCGATTACGCAGGCGTCCGTCAGATCCTGCGCCGCCGCGCTGCTGGATGTCAGCAGAAAGAGCGGCCCGGACGGCAGATCAAAGCGTAGCGCCTCGGTACCGATGACCTGACCACGATAGCCGGCTTGTGCTAGGCGCAGTTGCAGGTTGCGCCAGGCAATCCCGCCCGCTGAAAAATAACCCTGGTCACCGACAAAGGCCACTGCTCCATCGCGCGGCGCCAGCACCTCCTCCAGCAGTATCTCTGTTACCACATCTCTATCCGCATGGGTGTAGGGGATGCGCGCTATCTGCCACAGATACCCTCCCCAGCTGCGCGCACCGTCATGGGTGCCGATCTGCTTGGTATTGGCCAGTGCAATGCGCAGATAGGGCGCCTCGCGAACAGGTTCCAGCGTAGCACCAAGGAAGAAAACCGTCGCGCCGACCCACAAAGCGGCCAGTCCACGGTACAGCATGGGAGACAAGCGGGCCGACAAATCGACCCAGATCAGCGCTGCAATCACCGGCATAAGGGCAAACGCCGGCAGCATGTACTTGGGTGTCAACATGTTGCGCGCGGCAAAGATCATCGGGGTCAGGCAGATCAGACCGATCAAAGCTGGGCCCCAGGCACGTGGGGTCAGCACGGTCCAGATCAACGCGATTAGCATAAACGCAAAACCTGTTGGGCTGAAGACCGCGGTGGCGACCATCACTTTGCTATAGTCATCCCAACCCGGGGTGTTGGCCTTGGCAATGATTTCGTCTCGCGCGATTTCATAGGTCTCGAGGGTGGCCGCAGGATCCAAAAGCCCGGCAAAAAAGGCCAGCGCAAAGACCGCCAGCGCAGCGCCGACGCCGATGAAGACCTCCGCAAGATCGCGCCGCGTCCAGATCCGGACTGCCCCCACAACCGGCGCGATTAGCACATAATCCATGCGCATCAGAACCGCGAGGCTCAGCAGGGCCCCGATCGCCGCCGCGCTGGCGCGGTGCTGGCCGGTAAAGGCCAAAAGAACGGCCAGACAGACCAGCGGAAAGCCAAGCGCGGAAGAGTTGAAATAAAGCCCGCTATACAGGATCTCGGGAAAGAGGATCAGCACGGGCACAAAAAACAACGGTGACAGCCCCAGAGTGCGCACGGCGAGATAGAGAATGCCGATACCTGCGGCGATGCTAAGTTGGGAAAGTGCGAAAATAGCGTCCACACTTCCACTGAGCGAATAGACGACCGTGCCCAGTTCATAGCTTAGCGGCTGCCAGGCTGGACGATAGATCTCTAGAGTGCCGCTTAGGGCGTCGCGCAAGTTCAGCATCGGGACAATGCTGTTGATGTCATCGCCCTCATATCCAGTCCGATCTGCGAATAGCCACAAAACCACAAATGCCAGGCCAAAGACGATCAGCGCTTCTATAGTCGCCGCCGCGCGCGTAGTCCCACGCTCAGACATTGGCTGTCACTAGGGAAATGCCGGAAATGATCAGCCCGAGCCCGGCCAGCTTCCACAGGCTCAGATCCACATTCTGAAACCGCCATTCGATCAAGGCCATCACCACAATCGCAAGTGCGGTCAGCACAGGGTAAGCGATGCTCAATGGCAGAACACGGATCGCCGCCATGAAAGAGCCAAGCAGCACTATGCCGCCGAACCCGCCGAGCCAGGCCCAGGGCGAGCTGATTAAGCCCGCGATCACTGAGCCTACCGAGCTGGTATCCAGACCGCGCATGGCCGCCTTCAGGCTGAAATTCGTCACGAGGTTGGCCACAACCGCCACCAGAAGAAATGCGAAACCTGTCGTCATTATCTTTGTTCCACAAGTTAAAACCCGTTCAGGGGAATTTCCCCACAAAAGCGGCCGCCAAAATCAGCGCGCCACAGACATAGCTGACCTGGTCCTTGGCCGCGAACACCACCGGATCGTCATTCATTTGACCTCGGTGGGCAATCAGCACAGTACGCAGCACCCAAAAAAGCAGGACCACACAAATCGCCCAAAGTGCATCTGGTCTGGCATAAAGCTCGCGCACCGCATCCGAGTTGAGATAAAGTGCCGTGATTAGAACGGCGATCATCCCCCCTGCCAGCGCAACCATCGAAACATAGGGCAGGTCATTTGCGGTGTAATCCCGCCCGCTTGCCGCCGTGGCTGCCGCACCCGCATCCACCAGCTCTGCCTGCCGTTTCACCGCGGCAAGAGACAAAAACAGAAACATCGACAAGGCCAGAAGCCAGACCGACAATGTGATATCAGTGGCCACCCCACCGGCCACAATGCGCATAGTATAAAGCCCAGCCAGCACACAGATATCAATGACGGCCAATCGCTTGAGCCACAGCGAATAGCCCGTGGTCAGTGCAAAATAAATCAGCATCGTCAGCGCAAAGGCCTGTCCCACGATCTGGGCCACTGCAAGCCCAAGACCCAGCAAACCCACTGCCATCAGCCCGCCATGAGACAGCGGCACAGTGCCCGAGGCAAAGGGGCGTTCGCGTTTGCGCGGATGGGCCCGGTCTGAGGCTAGATCCAGCAGATCATTCAGCACATAGACGCCAGAGGCCACCAGGCTGAACGAGACAAAGGCCAGCATAGCCTGAACAAATGTTCCCGCCGTCAGCTGATGGGCCACGATCATCGGCAAAAATATCAGGATATTTTTCAGCCATTGATGCGGCCGCAGCGCCTTCAGATGCGCTCGCCCGATCCCTGCAAAGGCACCGATATGGATGACGTCATCGGCCACGGCATCCGCCACTTTGCGCAGGCTTGCCGGGGCATTCACCGTCACCGCACCGGCGGCCATCTTCCAGACCGGCACATCGGCGCTTGAATCGCCCATATAGACAAAACCGCCCTTGCCGTAGAGCTTGACCAATAAATCGGCTTTTGCCGGACCCTTGAGATTGTGGGTCCCGTCCGAGCCGTAAACTGCATCAAACAGCCCCAGATGTGCTGCCACCTCGTCTGCCAATGCCTGCGTCGTGGCCGTGGCCAGAACCACATGCCCGCCGGCCGCGTGCCAGTTTTGTATTAACTCCAGAACATCCGCATTATAGGGCAGACTTTTGACATCAGGGCGCGCGCTGTCTGCCAGCCTGGTTTTCAGGACAGACCTGCCCCGGGCAAGCCAACCTGCGGCCTTCAGCGGCGTGCGCCAGTCCTGCGAAAAGGCTGACCAGAAATTCTCCAGCAGCATGTCGCTACAAAGAAGCGTTCCATCAAGGTCAACAATCAAAGGAAGTTGCGTGTTCACAAAAAGTCTCGCTTCATCAGAGGCCTGCATCAAAAGGATGCGCGGATATGCGTCTATTCAGCCGTGATCTCCACGATGCCGCTTAAGGTCGACGGCGGGCAAAACATATAGCGTCGCTGTGCAAAACGCCTTTAATCTCATGACAGTTCACCCCTTGAGAAATCTATTCTATTGACTTTCCTAGAAGGGAAACAAACCTACTTCAACCAACTAGCTGGTTCTTAGCTTTCATTAAAGTGAATTACTTTGATAGAGGTATTTAGTTTTTGAGCCCACATTCCCCAAGTGGCCTTCTGTCTAACGCTAAACTCGCCTGATTCCGAGCGCTGGACAAGCATTTTGCGCTGCGAGCGGCACCTGCGGTCGCGCAGGCTGTGGAACTTGGGCGGATCGGACCGTGAAGCTGCCGTGTTTAAGCCCGACGGCGATGTTTTTCAGCGCAGCGGACGGACTTATCCTGCCGCTTTAGTTCAGTTTGGGCGTGGATGGCGGTCACGCGCATGACGGAGGTGCTCACAATCGGCGGATCGCGGCGAAGATGGCGCGGACCATCAGTCCGGTGAGGGCCACCTCAGCCAGCTGGAAGGTGATGGCGCGGGCGTGACGGACGACACGCGCCCCGATCTTGATCAGCTTGAGTTGCAGGCTGGTCAACGACCAGTCCGCCATAGCCTCGGGCAACTTGATGCAGGGCAAGAAGGTGGCCAAGTTGTAGGCCAACGTGTGCAGTTGCAGACGCACCTCGTTGTCGTGGAACTTCCGGCATGACAGCCGCGTCCAGCGAAAGGCGTATTAAACTCCCTTGATGGGCTGTTTGGCGGTGCCGCGCTGGTTGTAGAGCTATACCACCCAGTCAGGCTCCATCGGCAGGTTGATGACGATGAACCCGACACGCGGGAACAGCTCGCCCGGATGCCATTCGATCTTAGCAATCACCCGGCGCTCCTTGCTCCAGGGCGCGGCCCGATAGTGGAAATCCTCGCAGAACCGCTTCACTTTGGTCTGCGAAGGCTTACCCACGGGCCGTATGAGCCGATGGGCGATCTTCTTGCGCAGAACGGTGTTGGCAGGCAACCGGATGGCGTAGAAGAACCGGGCTTCTTCCAGCCGCCAATAGATCGCGGAGATTGCGTAGGTGGCATCGGCTCGGAAGAACCGATCGCTGTAGTGCTCCGCCATTTCCTCGATTTGTCTGGCTGATCTTCGCCTGTTGGATTTTTCTCATACTCACAAACTCAAATAGTCTGAGTGGGATTGTGCTAGCCCTGATTGCGCTTCTAATCGTGCTTTTCCTGCCACCAGCCATCCAGATTCCAATTGCGCTAGGAGTTGCAGCATGCGTGCTGCTTTATCCGCTTCTACGGACTGTTGGCTTCATTCCAGTAGACGCAATTGCAACTGCTGCAAATTCCATAGATCCTATGCGTGCTGCGTCTTTCAATTATCGAATTGAACAGGAGCAATACTATTTGGATCATGCTCAGCAAAGGCCGCTTTTTGGATGGGGTGGATTTAGTCGCTTCCGGCCAGTGATAAATGAGCTTGCAGCCACTGCAACCCCTGATGGCTATTGGGTCATCGTTATAGCAACTGGCGGCTGGTTCCGTTATCTAAGTGAGTTTGGACTGATCACTTACGGCTTATTACGCTCTGTTTTGAAGCGAAAGTCACTTCAAGTTGGAATAGAAGACACAACCATTATGATGATGTTGGCGATAAACCTTATCGACCTAATCATGAATGTCACAGCAACCCCGATAACATGGCTTCTGATGGGGTCTTTGCTTGGCCGATTGGAACTGGCCCGTGCCGGCAACGAACCTGCGCAACCGCAGACGTTGGATGCCGCACGTATCGGGGGCCGCGCGCGCCACAGAGCGGACTTTTTGACCAGCGGCAGCAAATACCTACAGCGCTCGTCTCAAAAACCGCAAGTCAGTGGAACTCAACACGCACCACCACAGGATTTCATGGGCGCCTCTGCATCAGGCAATAACCCAGAGCCCCCAGAGCCTTCGATTGGCAGCCGGCACACACGATTTGCCCAGACACATAGTAGAGCGCCGAAGCAGGCGCGCAAACCTGTGCATAGGCCGCCGAAAATGCGGTAATCAACGGCGAGTTTTTAGACAAAAAGAATCTAGAAACGACTGCATAAAGATAACGCGGTCATAAGAGTTGGCCTTTACTGGCCCAGTAGGGGAAATGACAATAGGTGTTTACAAAAAATAGGAGATATTTTCCTTTTTATCAAGTCGCAAAAGTGCAAGGTCAAAAGTGTATTATACTTAAAGATTTCCAAAAAAGGCGTAAACGCATCGAAATCATGTTCAGGAGACAAAAGTACTGACGGCGCGGAAAAAAATGAATTTAAGTTATGCTGTGGGCGTGCTCTATGACCAGAGTGAGCTTCCCCATCTGAACTGGTCCGCCGCTATGTTTAGGAAACGGAGGACAAAGAATAGCAAACAAGCGACCGAAGCTGGAAGAGATTGTCCCGAAGTTACGGCAGATTGGGGTGCTGATGGGGCAAGGTATGCCACGGCTGCATGCAATCAGACAGAGCGGTGTTGTTGAACAGACCTACTGCCGGCGGTGCAAACAATATGTTGGAACGGGTGTAGATCAACTGATCGAACTCAAGCGGCTTCAGAGAGAAGCGATCGGCTGGGACGACCTATGTTAGACCTGACACTCGAGAAGCTGATCTTGACGGAGTCTGAAAAGGTAAACTTCTGAGCCCCGCTCGCCGTTCACTACCTGGCAGGCGCACGGGGAGTATGCTGTTGATAGAGGGTCTGCATCGAGCATGTGCGTTTTCATTTCAAATTGTCTGAGCGCAGCGCCCGTCATGTGCTTGGACAACATCGTTCAACACAGAGGCACATCTCAGGAGGCCGTCTCGATGAAGATTGGTTGGTTGCCGACTTGATCGAACTGGTCAGGCAGTACGGTCGATACGGCTATCATCGAATTGCAACCTTGCTCAGAGAGGCAGGATGGTCGGTGAGCGATGGCCGTGTCGAAAAACTATGGCGAAAAGAGGCGCTGAAGGCCCTAGCAAAACAACCTAATAAAGCGCGGCTCTGGCTGCATGGCTCATCATGTATCCGGCTGCGAGCTGAGTATAGAAACCATGTCTGGTCCTGCAGCTTAGTGCATTGCTGAACAGATGATGGCAAGGTGTTCCGCACCTTGAATATTCTTGATGATCCTAGCCGGGAATGTCTGGTAATCAAGATGAGGTGCAAGCTAAGTTCGACGGAAGTGATCGATGTTCTATCGGACCTGTTCATCCTTATGGGACCTCCCGCATTCATACGTTCCTACGATGGTCCGGAGTTTGTTGCACAAGCAGATTGGGATTGGATAGCAGCCGTCTGCTCTCAAACGGCCTGCATCGAACCGGGATTGCCGTGGGAAAACGGATACTGTGAAAGCTTCAAGCGGCGGTTCCGGGACGAACTTCTCGACGGACAGATTTTCTATATCCTGCGCGCAGCTCAAATCCTGATCGAACAATGGAAGAGACACTATAACACAAGGCGTCCCCACAGTGCATTGGGCTATTGCCCGCCATCGCTCGAAACCATGATGCCGATTGATCGCAGGCCAACGATGCACCAATAATCTACTTGGACAAGTCAGATGAGGCTGCTCATCCACGCCCCTCCTTTTTATCGCCCATGCTGGTCGCTGTTCGGTCGGGCTTAAGCTGGGGGACGGCAATCATGACGGTTTTTTCTTTGCATGCCCAGCGGGGAGGGCCATCATCTGTGCGAAGATGACCTTGTTGCTCTAGGGCATCCCACTGCGATTGTAGAGTATCTTGTGCGACGCGTATTCCGCAGGTGCGTCGCGCCAGCGCAGCCCATTGCGATTTTTGAATATATCACCAAACAACACACGCTGATCATCGACCCGCGGCCTGCCATGGGCCTTTTGGGAGAAGGGCCAAGACGGATCATCTGGGCATCTGTTAGCCAGAAAAGGTTAGCTTGTTCACCGCTCGCTTTTCGAGTGGTGAACCATGCCACTATGCCGATATGAATAGGCCCGTACCCTAGCCATTTTTGTTCGAGCAACAACTAGATCTTGTTTGCAGATGCTTATGTCTTGGTTGGAAGAAAATGATGGGTTTGTCCAAGCATAGCGACAATCGTCCACCGCTAATTTAAGCGACTCCCGTTACCAAAAATATCTACTTCAGGTTGTGTTAATTGTGTTTTAACCAAAAGTTGAAACTCTAACTTCTCCAAATATGGAAACCGTTTGTGCGGGCTGCACTAACCTTAAAGAGAGTCTTGAAATGCAAAATGAATGGATACTAGACGTGCTTAATGATCTCCGGAATTTTGCGGCAACCAACGAACTGCCGCAGCTGTATGTGGCTCTGGAAAAATCTGAGGTTGTCGCCCGCGAAGAACTCGGCAAACAAGTTTCACAGCAGGTGTCTTTGATCCATGCATGTTTTTCCGAAGGGGCTGATTTCATCGGTCCAACTAAGCGTCATTCTTGAACATTTGTGCGGTCCCAAAAAGGAAGTTCAGGGTGGTTAGCGCGGAAGAAAAATTTTTGGAAAAGTATTGCTCGGGGGATGCATCGATCCGCTGTTAAGCGGAGTTGAACAAGTTTCTTTCGACCAACGCTTGGTTCTTTATCTCGCGCTGTCTGAGAGCATTCTGACACCATCAAGACTAATTATAGATGTTGCGTTAGGAGATGTTGCATGTTTCGCTCAAACGGCCAGTCCTATGCCTCAGAATATCCGTCATTCAGCTTTAGGCGATCTTGGATCAGGGATCATTGATTTCGGCATTGGGGCATGCTTCACGACTCGAGAAGCGAGCGGTGGACATGTCAGACCTTTTCTGGCTGACGGATGCGCAGATGGCCCGTCTTGAGCCCGTCTTCCCATAATCCCAAGGCAAGCCGAGTGTCGATGATCGTCGCTCGTTGAATGAAAATATCTCAATCAACCACAATGGGTAGTGCTGGAGCGACGTGCCTGAGGAACACGGGTCGCACAAGACACTCTATAATCGTTCGGGGTGCAGGAGAGGCACGAGCATCTTCGCACGAAGTCCATGCTCGCGGCCGAGTACGGCGAGGAAAAGAGCCCAGTGATTGACGTCACCTACCTGAAGACGCGCCGGATAGCGACCAGCATGGGCGCCAAAAAGAGGATCTTGGACGCCTAATCGGCCGAACAAAGGGCGGCTTGAACACGCAGCAACAAACCGCCTGCAACACCTTGTGACGCCCGCTGGACTTTTAGTTACCGCGGGCAGGTAGTGATTACATTGGGGCACGGGCGCTGCTGGGTGGCCTGCGCAACGTTTTCTGGATCCTAGGGGGGCAGCCATGACGCCGATGGTTTAGAGAAGCGTTGCAAGGCAAGGGGATAGGCGCCTGCAAGCCGGGCCGAAAACAAAGTAACAAGCCTGTGAGTTAGGACAAATGGCGCAATCGCCCCTCTCGTGTTACTGCTGCGCAATCCACTGCCGGGCAGTGATGCTGGATCATGTTCGGCAGGCAAATGCTGGCGTGACACGTGCCCTAAACGCGGCTTTAGAAGAAGCGTCTGGTGTATATATTGCAAGGATGGATGCAGATGATTTGGCGCGACCTGAACGCTTTGCGCGACAAGTAGAGGTCCTTGATGCGCAGCCGGGAGTTGTTGCTCTTGGCACACAATTTCAATTAATGGATCCGCAGGGGCGCGCTCTGTACGTTTTGCCTGTCCCGTGCGATCATTCCTCAATTGATGCGCGGCTAATGCAATTCCAGTCGCTTTCAATTCTCCATCCTTCTGTGATGATTCGGGCTGAGGCGATAACTAAGGCCGGGGTATATGACTCTGCTTATCTATATGCTGAGGACATAGACATGTTCTTACGTCTGGCGGAAGTTGGTGAACTTAGAAACCTTGATGAAGTATTAATGGATTATCGTCTCCATTTAATGAGTATTGGGAATTGTAATAGGTCGCAGCAACAATTAAGTGCTTGGAAGGCAGGAAAGGCTGCAGCAAAACGGCGCGGCGTGCCATTTCTTACCCCCAAGCCTGAACATGATCATTACGTACGGCGGAAAAGTGATACTTGGCCCATGTGCGGATGGCGGGCCCTTGGAGCAGGAAACGTTGCGACCGCTCGCTATTATGCGTATCGTTCATTATTTCACAACCCACTGTCGCGTCATAATTGGTGGCTGGCTTTAATAGCAGCACGGGGATACTAGCTGTGTTGTGGGTGCCAGCCACATGAATTTAGAAAGGGAAGTTGTTCAGGCTCGCTTTAATAGCATCGTAATTGTTCGATATTGCCAAAGCGATGAATGCACAGCTTGCTACTCCAAACAATACGTCTTGCATTGGAATCCAGCCGCCATAGGGACGAATACGCCAAACCAAAACTGGATAATAGCAAATAGTAGCGAAAAGTGGTGCTAAGGCTGCTCCGGTTATCCCAAATGCGAATATCCCGAAAAACAAACACGCGGTTCTGACCACTGCGTTGAATATCATTAGAATAGCATATTTTCCGGAGTCCCCTGCCGCAAGCATCATGGAGCCGTAGTTTGCGGTAACTATGGTGGGCAATAAACCTATGGCCAGCCAAACAACAAGAATTCCTGCCGACTCATAACGTGGGTCATAAATTAGCTGGATGAAATGATCACCAAAAATTGAAAGAAGCCCAAGAAGCAACATGCTGAATCCATTCATTCGAATGCGTGCCTTTGCGATATTGCAAAAGTTTTCACGACTTTGGTTGGGTGGCAGTCGACTGTATAGAGGAAATAGAATCATGTCATTCAACTTTTTAAGTACTACTATTGGGATAGAGGCGAACATGAAGGCTATATGATACATGGAGAGATCAACTAGTGAGAAGGATTTTGCAATCACTGCCTTATCAAGTTGAAGAATTAAGAAACCCGCCAAGGTAGAGAGGAGCAAGTACTTCCCAAATCGTATTAATTCGTATGCCGATTCTCGCTCAAATCGGAATCTATTATTGTGTCCTGGTATCGCGAAATGTGAGAGCGCCATAGTGAAAAAAGGAGAGACTAGGGAGCCTATTGCTAATGCCCAAACGTTTCCCCAAGAAATTGCAAGAAAGATAACGGCGACAAGCCCTATTGTTGAGCTTCCTACTTCAATAAATGATAATCTTCCTAAAGTTAAGTTGCGGCTGGCTGATGCAATGGCAGTAGAATTAAGGCCCTGAAAAACTAGCGTTAAGCCCGCTACGGGAAGGAGATCCGCAAGGATTGGAGCTTCATAGAAGGAAGATAGCGGGCCTGCGATTGCGCACGTGATACCCCATAGTACAAATCCACGGATGATTTGAATTGTCCATGCGGTATCAAGAAACAGCGGTTCGGCGCCACGCGAATGTTGCACAATTGAGGCGCGGATTCCAAGGTCAGAAAACATATTCAGGCCTGCTAATACTACGTTTAAAAGTGCCATAGCCCCAAAGGCTTCCGGAAAAAGAATTCGGGTTAGGATTAGATTGCCTCCAAGACGGAGGCCGTTCTGGATGCCAAAATTTGCTATAGTTAGTAAAGCGCCGCGTGTAGACTTCTGTCTAACAGAATTGCCTGCGAAGATATTTTTTAACACCGCTTAAACCTCCTCATTTTACAAAAAGACAATTTGGTGCACTATCATTTTTTCTGTAAGTTGCGAATTCTACAATAAGAAATAATTTAAAGGAACTTTTTGTCATGTGCTTCTTCCTTGTGGTTTTTGGTATTTTGATATGCGTTGTGGGATTTTCGGTGCATTACTCAATCTTTGTGGTTTTGGCTAGGGGTTCCGCGACGCCCCTGTTTGCTTTGTTCTTCTGCAAAATAGGCGCAAAGGAGTCCTCCTGTCCGTGCAGCCAATAGGTTGGCAACTAATCAAGTTTCCTTTGTGTCATGCACGACCGCTTACTGATTTTTTTCATCTGCCGACATAGTAAGCGCAAGTTTTGAACTTCCGATGCCCGTGACACTTTGTTCCGTGCCGCCGTGGATTTCCCTTTTAGTTGTATGCTGTCTGCTTGACGTCATAAGTCCCTTTGTCTATCTGGTTGGCGTTAGCACTCACTTCATCCGAGTGATAATGAAGTTCAACGAGAGAACCCAAGGAGTGTCTCTGATGGCTTTCAAACCGCTTCACGACCGTGTTCTGGTCCGTCGCGTCGAATCCGAAGAAAAGACAGCCGGTGGCCTGATCATCCCCGACAGCGCCAAGGAAAAGCCCGCCGAGGGCGTGATCGTCGCAGCCGGTGAAGGCGCGCGCAAGGACAGCGGTGAGCTGATCCCGATGGCCGTTGCAGAAGGCGACAAGGTCCTGTTCGGCAAGTGGTCCGGCACCGAAGTCACGGTCGACGGCGAAGAGCTGCTGATCATGAAGGAAAGCGACGTTCTGGGCATCATTTCCTGATCCCATCCGCTTTTTCCTGACCAAACCTAAGAATTCCAAGGAGTAGCAAAATGGCTGCTAAAGACGTCAAGTTCGATACCGACGCCCGCAATCGCATGCTGAACGGTGTCAACGTTCTGGCCGATGCCGTGAAAGTGACCCTGGGCCCCAAAGGCCGCAACGTGGTCATCGAAAAGTCCTTCGGCGCACCGCGCATCACCAAGGACGGCGTGTCCGTTGCCAAAGAGATCGAGCTGGAAGACAAGTTCGAAAACATGGGCGCCCAGATGGTGAAGGAAGTGGCTTCCCGCACCAATGACGAGGCCGGCGACGGCACCACCACCGCCACGGTTCTGGCGCAGGCCATCGTGCGCGAAGGCCTCAAGTCGGTTGCTGCCGGCATGAACCCGATGGACATCAAGCGCGGCGTCGACATGGCCGTTGCGAAGGTCATCGAGTCGATCAAAGCGTCCGCACGCGAAGTGAAGGACTCCGACGAGGTTGCACAGGTTGGCACCATCTCCGCCAACGGTGAAGCCGAAATCGGCCGCCAGATTTCTGACGCGATGCAGAAGGTTGGCAACGAGGGCGTGATCACTGTCGAAGAGAACAAAGGCCTGGAGACCGAGACTGAGGTCGTCGAAGGCATGCAGTTCGATCGCGGCTACCTGAGCCCCTACTTCGTCACCAACCCTGACAAGATGATTGCAGAGCTGGAAGACTGCATCGTGCTGCTGCACGAGAAGAAGCTGTCCTCCCTGCAGCCGATGGTTCCGCTGCTCGAGCAGGTCATCCAGTCCCAGAAGCCTCTGCTGATCATCGCGGAAGACGTGGAAGGCGAAGCGCTGGCAACGCTGGTTGTGAACAAGCTACGCGGCGGTCTGAAGATCGCAGCCGTCAAGGCACCGGGCTTCGGCGACCGCCGCAAAGCCATGCTGCAGGACATCGCGATCCTGACCGGCGGTCAGGTGATCTCCGAAGATCTCGGCATGAAGCTCGAGAACGTGACCATGGAAATGCTCGGCTCTGCCAAGAAGATCCAGATCACCAAGGACGAGACCACCATCGTTGATGGTTCCGGCGAGAAGGCCGAGATCGAAGCTCGCGTGGCCCAGATTCGCAACCAGATCGAGGAAACCACTTCCGATTACGACCGTGAGAAGCTGCAAGAGCGCGTGGCCAAGCTGGCCGGCGGTGTTGCCGTGATCCGCGTCGGTGGCATGACCGAAGTGGAAGTGAAAGAGCGCAAGGACCGTGTTGACGATGCGCTGAACGCAACCCGCGCAGCTGTGCAGGAAGGCGTTGTCGTCGGCGGTGGTGTTGCTCTGGTTCAGGGCGGCAAGGCGCTCGAAGGTCTGACCGGTGCAAACTCCGATCAGGACGCGGGTATCGCCATCGTGCGCCGGGCCATCGAAGCGCCGATGCGCCAGATCGCCGAGAATGCCGGTGTTGACGGTGCCGTCGTGGCAGGCAAGGTCCGCGAGAGCGGTGACGACACCTTCGGCTTCAACGCCCAGACGGAAGAGTATGGCGACATGTTCTCCTTCGGCGTGATCGACCCGGCCAAGGTTGTCCGGACGGCTCTGGAAGATGCGGCATCGGTTGCTTCGCTGCTCATCACCACCGAAGCCATGGTCGCCGACAAGCCCGCCAAGGAAGGCGCGGCACCGGCCGGCGGCATGCCCGACATGGGCGGCATGGGCGGCATGATGTAAGATCGCAATTCCCTCGGGAATTCGATTGCAATCTGTCTAAGCAAAGGGGGCTACGGCCCCCTTTGTCACGTCTGCCGCATGGCCCTTGGGCTGGGTGCGGATGGCAGGCTTGGGTCGGTCCGTGGATCAGCGCTGCAAACTGCGCAGCCGCCCAAGGCAGATCAGCAAAACAACACAGACAACCGACAGCGATGACAGCGGCACCGCAAAGCCGCCGCTCACTTCGGAGAGCAGGCCAAACGATAAAGGTCCGAGCATGCCCCCGATTTCAGCCGTGGTGAAAAACAGCCCCCCAGCAAGCCCGAGCCGTTCCGGCGGTACATGCGGCGTTTCCATCAGCAGCAAGACGCCGACTGTCATCATGGACCCGCGGGCAATCCCCTGAAGCACCAGCCCTGTCAGCAGAAATCCGGGCGCTGTCGCATGCAGCAGGAGGCTGGCACCGAGCGCCGCCAGAAAGAGCGCGCCAAGAATGCGCAACCGCCGCTGAGGGGTGGCCAGACGGGGGATGATCAGCACGCCGAGAATGCCCACCGAGGATGGGATCGCCGCCCAGAAGCCGGCCTCTACCGGGCTGAACCCGCGCCTTTGCAGGATTTCGGGCAGCCAGTTGTTGAGAGCGTGATTGATGAAGAAGATGCCAATGCTCATCACCAGGATCAGGAGCACGTCCGGCAGGTGCAGAATGCCGGCAAAGGCAGCCAGATCGAACTTCTTTCCCTCGCCAGGCTTTGCGAGCAGGCCGCGCCGGGCTGCACGGTGCGAAATCACAAGCCAGATCGCGCCGCAGGTGAGCATGAACCCGCCATAGAGTTGCAAGACACTGCGCCAGGCATTGTCCACCAATGGCATGGCCACACTGTTTGTGAGCGCCATTGCAAGGATACCGCCCAGATACGGGCCGGTCACATAGATTCCCATCGCAGAGGCGCGCGCCTTGCCCGAGAACAGCCCGGTGATGGTTTTCGGGGCGCCGACGGATATCAAAGGCCCGCCGATGCCAAACAGCGCCACAGCAAGAAACATTTGCACAGGCGTTTCGGCCAGACTGCGGGCGCCCAGAGAGGCGGCCATGATCAGCGCGGCGCAAAACAGCATGCGGCGCGCGCCGAACCGGTCCAACAGGATGCCGCCCGGAATGGCCGAAGCCACATAGAGCAGGGGCCAAGCGCCCAGAATGGCCCCCATCACACCATTTCCCACGCCCAGTTCCCGGGCAATCGGGCCCACCAGCGGGGCCATTGAGGCAACACAGATGCCAAAGGCGAAATAGATCAGCCAAACCCCCAGCAAGACCAGCCAGCGGGTGCTGGTGTCGGCCTCGGCCGGCGCGCGCGTGTCTGTTGCCTCTGCCCCCATGATCGGCGTCTGCCTGCAGCCCCTAATAGCTGCGTGGCAGCCCGAGAACATGCTGTCCAAGATAGCCGAGGATCATGTTCTTGGAGATCGGTGCCGTCTGGTACAGGCGGGCTTCGCGCCATTTGCGCTCGATGCCGTATTCGCGGGCAAAGGCAAACCCGCCATATACCTGCATGCACATTTCGGCCGCCTGCCAGGAGGCGTCCGCTGCCAGCATCTTTGCCATGTTGGCCTCTGCGGCGGCGCGATGGCCGGCATCAAACAGGGCGGCGGCTTTCTTGACCATCAATTCCGCCGCCTGCGCATCGGCATAGGCTTTGGCAATGGGGAACTGGATGCCCTGATTGGCGCCGATCGGAGCGCCAAAAACTGTGCGTTCCTTGGCGTATTCCACGGCTTTGCGGATAAAAAATTTGGCATCGCCAATGCATTCATAGGCGATCAAAATCCGCTCTGCGTTCATGCTGTCAACGATATAGCGGAACCCTTTGCCTTCGGTGCCAACCAGCGTATCGCCCGGAATTTCGAGCTGGTCGATGAACACTTCGCAGGTGTTGTGGTTGATCATGGCATCGATCTTGCGCAACTCGAGGCCATTGCCGAGGGCTTGACGCATATCCAGCAAAAAGACCGACATCCCGTCAGAGCGCTTCTCAACCTGTGCGGCGGGTGTTGTGCGGGCCAGCAAAAGCATCAGATCAGATTCGAAGGCGCGGCTCGTCCAAACCTTTTGGCCGTTCACGATATAGGTGCCGCGCTCCGTGCGTTCGGCGCGGGTTTTGAGCTGCGTCGTATCGCTGCCCGTGGTGGGCTCTGTCACGCCGAAGGCTTGCAGACGCAGCGCTCCGCTGGCGATGCCGGGCAGGTAGGCCCGCTTTTGCTCCGGGGAGCCGTATTTGAGCACTGTGCCCATCGTATACATCTGCGCGTGGCAGGCAGCCGCGTTGCATCCGCGTTCGTGGATGGTTTCCAGAACAACGCCCGCGGCACTCAGTGGCAAGCCTGAGCCGCCATATTCCTCCGGGATCAGCGCGCCCAAGAAGCCGGAGTCCGTCAACCGGCGCACAAAATCCGTCGGATAGCGGTCATGCTTGTCCAACTCCAGCCAGTAGTCATTGGGAAACTCTGCGCAGAGGCGTCCAACCCCATCGCGAATCTCGGCCCAGTCGTCAGAAGCCGGGATCGAGATACTGTCCAGATCGACCATATTCATCTTGTCTTCCCTGTTTTCCTTTGCGCGCGCACCCGGTGCAACAACCGCTCCAGATGTCAGCGCGGGCCCGTTTGCCCGAGCCACTCAAGCAGCAGAGGCTCCCGCGCTGCGTTGGGCTGTTGCCGCCATTTGCGTCGCGTTCCATGCTTCTTGCACGCTGCCTGTAGCGGTACGCCATGGGCGCTGGGCAGGTCAATCGAGGGCACACCGTTTCCAAGATGCGACCCGACAGGCCGCAGCCGGGGTTTGCGCCAACCGGCTCACAGCAATCCGCAGGTTTGGGCGATGGCCAGCCGCCGTTGCATCGCCTTAATGACAGGGGCTTCAACCAATTGTCCGTCGAGCACAGCCAGCCCGTTGGGCGCGGCCTCAAAGGCGGCGATCACCCGTTGGGCATGGGCAATTTCCTCAGCGCTGGGCGTGAACGTCTCATTGATGAGCGCGATGCCCGCTGGATGAATGGCGGCCTTGCCCGTAAAGCCGCTGTCACGCGCGCGGACTGCGCTGCTGGCAATCACGTCCGTATCGCGGAAGTTCAACTCTGGGACGTCCATCACATCGATGCCTGCCCGCTTGGCCGCATGCACGATGCGACCGCGCGCATAGCTGAGCGGGCCCTCTGCGTTCGGGGTGCCGAGCTCTGCGCTGAAATCCACCGCCCCGAACATGATTAGCTTGAGGCGGCCGGTCGCCCGGGCAATGTCGGACACGTTCTCCAGACCGTCCAATGTTTCGACAAGCGCGGCGAGCTCAAGGCCACTGCCGGCCTCTGACAAAATCGCGTCTGCCAGCCGCAATTCAGCAGCCTCGCCAACTTTGGGCAGCATGATCATCCCTTGGGCGGGTGCGGCCTTGGCAACGGCGACAAGGTCTTCCAGACCGGCCCGGCTGCTCAGCCCGTTGATGCGCAGGCAGCGCGTGACGCCCGCGGGCCCCGCCGTGCTGAGAAAGGCGATTGCTTGGTCGCGGCTTGCGGCTTTCTGATCGGGTGGGACGGCGTCCTCTAGGTCAAGGCAGATGATGTCCGCGCCGGTCCCGAGGGCTTTCTCAAAAGCGCTCGGGCGATTGGCGGGCGTGAACAGCAGGGATCGCTTCGCGGTGTTCATGGCTGGCCTGCATGATGATGTGAAGGAATGGCTGTGATCCTGTTGCACGGGCGAGGGCGGCGCGAGCACGCCCCTGTCGCGTTTGGGCCGTTCCTGCAAGCGCCGGGCGGGTTTGGCTGGACCGTTGCGGCTGAGGGGGTGTCTGGCGTCAGCATGTCTGTGCGCTCCGATCCATTGGGCGATGTGCCTCTAGACTTAGTCGGATTTTCGAAAATTCTATCTCTCAGGCCCGTCATCGCCTTTGCGGCAGTCTGCGAATACGCAGGGGGCCCGAGCACCTGCGTCTCATGACCGCTTTTCAGGGCAGGAGGGGGCGGAAGGATCACGGACGGGCCTGAGGGCGATGAAGGCCCTCAATCCTTGCCGGGCGACTTGCCCGCGTGAGCTTTGGCTTTGCCCTTTGATACCGCGCAGGCTAAAGGCAGCCATGCTTCACGGTCTGCCCCCCATTCTTCCCGCCGATCCCCAGCGCCTGTGGCAGGGGCTGGATGGCTACACTGTGCGGCCGGGTCTGGTTGATCTGCACGGGGACGGCTTTGAGCGCCATCTTGCGCCCCGTCGCGGTGTCATGAAGGATTTGGGGGATGGGCTGGCCGCACTGGATGCGGAATTGGCGGCCAACGGGATCACCACGGCCGTCTTAGCCCAGTTCTGGTCTTGGGAAGGGGGTATTCGCAGCCCCGATTTCGCCCGCCGCTTGCTGCTGGCCTTGGATGCGGCGCGTGCGGATCTAGCCACGGATATGCAGGTGCAGCTGCGCGTCGAGATCAGCCTCGTCTCAGATTTTGATGAGATTGCATCGCTTGTGGCGCAACACGCCATCCCCATGGTGGTGTTCAATGATCATTTGCCGCGCGCGGCTCTGAACGCCGGAAAGCGCCCGCCGCGCCTGACTGGTCAGGCGTTGAAATCCGGGCGTTCCCCTGAGGCGCATCTGGCACTTCTGCATCAGCTGAACGCGGTGGATCATACAGCAGAGCTGGCCCGCTTTGCCGCCCGCTTGGCTGGCGCTGGCGTGGTTTTGGGCAGCCATGATGACAGCTCGGCGCAGACGCGTGCCCAGTACCGTGCGCTTGGGGCGCATGTCAGCGAATTCCCGGAAACCGAAGACGCGGTGCAGGCGGCACGGGCCGGGGGCGACGTGATCGTTCTGGGCGCGCCGAATGTTGTGCGCGGCGGCAGCCACGACAAGGGTATATCGGCACAGGCGCAGATCACTGCCGGGCGCTGCGATGTGCTTGTGTCGGATTATCACTACCCCGCGCTGCGCCAGGCTGCGCTGCACGTGCAGGCGACAGACACGGACGTTTGGCATCTGGTGTCCAGAAATCCGGCACGCGTGCTCGGGCTGACAGACCGGGGCACGCTGCAGGCGGGTCAGCGCAGTGACCTCGTCGTTCTGGATCGCGCGGGGCGGCCTGCCGGCACAATGGTGGCGGGCCAATGGTCCTATCTGTCAGGGCCGTTGATCTCGTGTTTGGCGCGGCAAACAGCCCCCTAATTTCTTGGAAAAATGGGCGCTGCTTGTAGCACCCTCGGCGCTGCACGCTTGAAACACGCAACCCCTGCCGCCTAGTATAGAGAAGGGTCACGAAAGCGTGATCGTTTGCGCCCCCATTTTGTTAGGGCGTCTCACAGCATTTTTATTCGCATAGAAACAGGAGAAATCAATGGGATACGATTTTTTCGCGTCGGGCGTCATGATCACCTCGAACGGCCCGATCAGCTTTCCCAATGTCAACCAGTCCAATCGCATTTGGGGGAATGAATGGGATTTGGACACCATGACCAAGCTGATGCTGAAGATGCGCGGCCTGCCAACGGGCACCTCCATCACCGGCGGCCTTACGATCGGCCTGCTGCGCGGCTATGCCATGTCTACTTTCAAGCGACTGATGGGACAGACGCTGCAGATGATGGCCATAAACAACAGTCACGGCACCATCAGCATCTACACACGGGATGCAAACCTGATCATGCCCGATCGCGTCGGTTTTCGAAGATTTCGCTTTCGCGGCGATGTCGAGCCCGAGTTCCGACGCATGTTGCGGTATATGGACGAGGTGGAGTTGAACTACATGGGCCCGCTGATGGACATGTTAAACACCTTGTCCAGATGGAACCCGGGCGCGCATTCAGGCAATTATCTGCTGTCCTTTGATTTCCGCTGGTCCTAACGCGCGACCCGTCTGCTTTTGGAAATTTGACCTCGCATCAGCCCCTTTGCGCTGGCGGGGGGGCGCGCTTTGACGCTAAGTGGCCGGGATGTCTTTTGATCCTATCCCGGAGAGGGCCCCGTGCGCCTGTTTCTTCTGACCGCGCTGACAATGTTGGCTTTTGCCGCCAACTCCCTTTTGACCCGGGCTGGTGTTGCGTCTGGGACAGACCCTGTCAGCTTTGCCGTCATTCGCGTTTTGGCGGGCGCAGGGGTACTGGCGGTGCTGGCTCTGGCCACGCGTGGCAGCCTTCCGCTGCGCCGCAAGGGGGGGCAGGCATGGCAGTATCTTCTGCTTTCGGTGCTCGGGCTTGTTGTGTATCTGGGCGGGTTTTCAATGGCTTATTTGACGCTTGATGCAGGCGTTGGCGCGTTGATCCTGTTTGCCACCGTGCAGGCCGGGCTGTTTGGAGCCGCTGTTGCAACAGGCCAGGCCATTGGCTGGATGCGGTGGCTTGGCATGGGGATTGCCGTGACGGCCCTGGCGTGGCTGCTCTGGCCGGGGCCGGATGCGCGCATTGATCTGTTTGGCGCGGGCCTGATGGTTTGCGCAGGGCTTGGGTGGGCGCTTTACACGTGGCAGGGCAGGGGATCGGCTTGGGCACTGGGCGATACGGCGGCGAATTTCCTATGGGCCAGTCTGGCGCTGCTGTTGGTCTGGTTGCCGTTGGGCGGCGCTGTCACCGCACAGGGGCTGTTGTGGGGCGTCGTTTCCGGGGCACTGGCCTCTGGGCTGGGCTATGCGCTCTGGTTCCATGTTTTGCCGCAGATTCAAACGACCACCGCGGCGCTTGTGCAATTGACTGTTCCGGTCATTGCCATTCTGGGCGGCGCGCTGTTGCTGGGCGAGGCGCTCAGCCTGCAAGTGGGGCTGGCCTGCCTGGGCGTGATCGGTGGCATCGCGCTGGGCTTGCGCCCGGCTCAGCCCAAAAGGGGCTCCAACGGATCATAGGTCAGATCGCTTTCCTGCCAGGCAACCTCCGCAAGGCAGGAGGGTTTGACAGTGAGATCGGCGATTTCGTCACGGTTGACCCAGATCCGGCTTTTGACGACCCCCTCCGGATCGCGCCACTCCGGATCGATGCTGCGATCGGCGACGGTGCAGCGAAAGAAAATCTCCACTTGGTGAAAGCCGCGCGCCTGATCGTGGAATTCATTGACAAGGCAGACGGCCCCTACCTCGGCGCGCAGCCCCGTTTCTTCGTAAATCTCGCGGGCCAGATTGTCAGGCAGCGCACTGTGGGCCTCGGCGCCGCCGCCGGGAGCACACCACAAAGCCGCACGATGGTCTGCCCAGGCATTCACGAGAAGCAGCCTGTTGTCGTGCATGACAAGCCCGCGGACGGCGACGCGGATCGCGCCGCTGCGCGGCAGCATGTCAGGGCGCCTTTCCCGGGGCGTCGCCCAGTCGGTAAACGCCTTCTGGCAGGTTCAGGGCCGCTGCCATGTCGCGCAACTGCGCCATGGACAGCGTGATCTTATTCACCCTGTCCGTATGGGGGTCTAGTTGTTCTACGGTGACGCATTCCTCAAAGGCATGCACGGTGACATCGCCTTGAAGATGGTTGGCGCCCTCATCGATGAGTGTCACGACGGTGGCGTCAAATTCGTGTTCGATCGTAAACATGACCCACATCTAACGCCTTGCGGCGCCTATGTCAGGCGCTTTCGTTCTCAGCCGCCTGCGGGGCGGGCTTGGGCTGGGCTGCCTGTGGCTGCTTGGCCTGAGCCGATGCTGCGCGTCGCTCGCGGCGCTTGTGCATGGCGTAGAGCGTGGGTGCCAGTACGGTGATGTAGAGCAGGCTTGCGAGGGTGCGGATCACCGGCAGGCCCACGATGCGGGCCAGCCAACGATAGCGAGGGATCGAGGACCACAGTTCGATGAAGGCGGGAACCCCCGACAGCAGTTGCCCGTTCTTGAGCACATGAAACCGCCGCGCGGCGCTGTCTTTGTCCAGCCCTACCCGTGCGAGGTCGGTCTCATGCAGATCGGAAAAGACGATGGGCAAAGCGCGGCCTTCGGCATGACGGCGATACACCGCCACTTCCGACGAGCAGATGGGACAACTTCCGTTGTATACGACTTCGATCTCTTTATGCATGAGTGTCAGGTAGATCGGTGTGCAGGACGGCAAGGGGGAAACATGCAAAACTGCGCAAAAAATGTGCTTGTGGCCCTTGGCTGTATGCTTGGGCTTGCGGCCTGTAGCGCCCCGCCGAGCAATAATGCGGACTTTTCAGCACGTTCTGCTGAAGAAAGCGCAGTGCTTTTTACAGGCGTGGTGGCGCGTGTCGAGCCGGTGGCCGAACAATATTGCCGGGACACGACACAGCGCCTGAACTGTGATTTTGAGATCCTGGTGCTGGACGATGCATCGGCGCCCGCCAATGCGTTTCAGACGCTCAACCGTGCTGGGCGTCCGCAGATCGTGTTTACGCTTGCTCTGATCGCCGACGCGCGCAACGGGGATGAGCTTGCTTTTGTGCTGGGCCACGAAGCGGCGCACCATATCGCAGGGCACCTCCCCCAAACGCGCAGCAATGCCAGGGCGGGCGGGCTTATTCTTGGCGGATTGATCGGACTAAGCGGCGGAGATCCCGCCTCCGTGGAATTGGCCCTGCAATTGGGCGCAGAACTGGGCGCGCGTGCCTATTCGAAAGATTTTGAATTGCAGGCAGACCGTCTGGGCACGATTATCGCAGCCCGCGCTGGGTATGACCCTGTGCGCGGGGCTACGTTCTTCTCGCGCATTCCTGATCCCGGCGACCGGTTTCTTGGGACGCACCCGCCCAACGCCGAACGCCAGCAGGTCGTTCGGGAGACCGCCGCGGGCTTGTGAGGTGCGGCGTCCTGAGATTGGGCGCCTATGCGCGGACTGTTTAGCCCGGAACCACACGTCCCCAGAGGTCATACTCACTGCTGTCGATCACCTCGACGCGCACGATGTCGCCCGGGGCCAGCGTGCTGGGGGGCTCTTCGATGAAGAGGTTTCCGTCGATCTCGGGGGCGTCGGCCTTTGTGCGGCAGATGGCCCCTTCTTCGTCGACCTCATCCACGATCACGTCCTGAAGGCTGCCCACCTTGGTGGCCAGTCGTGCCTCAGAGATGGCTTGGGCGGTTTCCATGAAACGCTCCCAGCGGTCTTGTTTGATCTCATCTGGTACGTGATCGGGCAAAGAATTGGCGCGCGCGCCTTCGACATTCTCGTATTTGAAGCACCCCACACGGTCGAGCTGCGCCTCCTGCATCCAATCGAGCAGGGTTTGGAACTCTGCCTCGGTTTCGCCGGGATAGCCGACGATGAAGGTCGAGCGCAGGGTGATGTCCGGGCAGATATCACGCCATTCCGCGATGCGATCGAGGGTGCGTTCGGCGGCGGCAGGGCGCGCCATGCGGCGCAGGGTGTCGGGATGGGCGTGTTGGAAAGGAATATCGAGATATGGCAAGACGCGCCCCTGTTCCATAAGGGGAATGACGTCACGCACATGGGGGTATGGGTAGACATAGTGTAAGCGTACCCAAGCGCCCAAACCGCCCAAATCACGGGCAAGGTCGGTCAAATGCGCCCGGTGGCCCTTGTCTTCTGCGTGTTTGATATCCACGCCATAGGCCGAAGTATCCTGACTGATGACCAACAGTTCCTTAACGCCGGCCTCAACGAGGCGTGTGGCCTCTCGAACAACCGCATGGGCCGGACGAGAGACCAGCCGTCCGCGCATGTCCGGGATAATGCAAAACTTGCACTTGTGATTGCAGCCTTCTGAAATCTTTACATAACTATAATGACGTGGGGTCAGGCTAATGGAGGGCTGCGGAACCAGATCGATATAGGGGTCCGGGCTGGGGGGCACAGCCGTATGCACCGCATCCATCACCTGCTCATATTGGTGGGGTCCGGTGACGGCGAGCACGCTCGGATGGGCGCCAGTGATGTAATCAGGCTCTGCTCCAAGACAGCCCGTGACGATGACCTTGCCGTTCGCTGTCAGCGCTTCACCAATCGCTTCAAGGCTTTCCGCCTTCGCACTGTCAAGAAAGCCACAGGTATTGACGATGACTGCATCCGCGCCGGCATAATCCGGGCTCACGCCATAGCCCTCGGCGCGCAGCCGCGTGAGGATGCGTTCGCTATCCACAAGCGCCTTGGGGCAGCCAAGCGACACCATGCCGATGGTGGGCTGGCCACTGCGTCGACTGTCGACAAGTGTGGGAGACGCAAGATCGGGGCGGAGGTTTGGGGGGTTCTGGGCCATTGGGCGCGTATAGCCGGGGTCGATGCCGTTGAAAAGCTGTCACAGCATTCCGCGCGCCAAAGACAATATAACCCCGGTATAGAGGAGATACCGGAGTTATACCGCATTTATACTGTGTGAAGCGTCAGCGGCGCCTGTCGCGGCGGCTCGACATCGGCTGGAACGCCACGCCGACATGGGCCTCGCAGTAAGGCTTGCCCGGCTGTACGGGCAGACCGCAGAACCAGAAATCATCCGTTGCGGGATCGCCGATGGGCCACTTGCAGGTCCGCTCGGTCAATTCCATTAGCGTCAGCTTGCGCGCCTTCTTTTCGACCTCGCGCACAGAGGCCAGCGCTTCCGGGCTGATCTCATTGGCGGAGGGCTGCGGCGGCAGTGGCTGGCCGGCGGGCACGATCCTACGGGCCGCAGGCGACATCAGCGAATTGACGGCAGGCTGTGCCGCAGGCGCGGGCTTCGGCGCTGCGGCGGGCTTTGGCTGTGCCGCTGCCGGCTTTGGCTCTGCGGCCTTTGCCTTGGCGGGTTCAGCCTTAGCGGCTTTTTCCTTGCTGGCGGCTTTGCTGCCTCCGGTTGCGCGGTTTGACAGGCCAAGGCGGTGCACCTTGCCGATCACGGCATTGCGCGTCACCCCGCCCAATTCCTTGGCGATCTGGCTGGCGCTCTGGCCTTCCCCCCACATCTTCTTGAGGAGTTCAACACGCTCATCGGTCCAGGACATCGTATTCTCCACAAAAGCCGACGGCAGGGGCGATCCCCTGCCGTCTGGGCTGTTTTCCTTGATGACATAGTGTATGGCGCAGCGCAGGCAGTTACAAGGCGGCGTAGCCGTCATGGGCGGCTTGAACGCGATAAATCGAAACGAAATAGAGGCACGGCAGCAATGACACCCATGGGCGAGCGCCGATTCGGCAAAGTGAACTGGCTGGGCCTGCAGACCTTGGCGCTGCGGGAAACCCAGCGTTTCATGGCTGTCTGGACGCAGACCGTACTTGCGCCACTGGTCACGAGCGCATTGTTTCTTGGTGTTTTCACCTTGGCCATCGGCCCCGCGCGCGGCGAAGTCATGGGGGTGCCCTTCATCGAATTTCTGGCCCCGGGCATTCTGACCATGACTGTGATCCAGAATGCGTTTGCCAACACGTCCTCGTCGATCGTTATTTCCAAGGTGCAGGGCAACATCGTTGACACGTTGATGCCGCCCCTTTCCGCATCGGAATTGGTGGCGGGCTATCTTGCGGGCGGTGTCCTGCGGGGGGCGCTGGTAGCCTTCACGATTACACTCGGCCTTGTGCTGGTGCTGGGCCACAGTGTGGCGCATCCGCTTTGGGCGGCCACCTTCGTTGTGCTGGGCGCGATCCTGCTGGGCGGAATGGGCGTTATCGCCGGCATCCTGGCGCAGAAATTTGACCAGATGGCCGCGATCACGAATTTCGTCATCACGCCGTTGGCGTTCCTGTCTGGCACGTTCTATTCGATCGAGCGCTTGCCTGAAGGGTTGCAATCGATCATCTACCTCAACCCGGTTTTTTACCTGATTGACGGCGTGCGATATGGCTTTATCGGCACATCAGATAGTGACCCAATGCTGGGGCTGATGGTGTGCCTCTTGTCCTGTGCTGCGGTGACAGGATTGTGCTGGCGCTGGTTTAGCACGGGCTACCGCCTCAAAGCGTAAGCCTTGGTTGCGCTTCGCGCGGCTCAAGCGCCCACATCTGGGCCCATGCAGTACATCTCCTCGCTCGCGTCTTCGGCAGCATAGGGCGTGGCTTCTTCGCTGCCATCCTCGAAAACGGCGCGCAACTGCCCGTTTTGCAGAAAGAATTGCCAGCATTGCGGGCCGCTGTCGGTGTTGTATTCAAAGCAGATATAGGGGCCGCTGGGGGCCCATGTGCCTTCCTGACATCTGCCGTCCAGGAAAGACCAGATCACCCGTCTGTTGGGGAGGTATTTCTCAATGCCGTAGGGGCTGCCGCCGCTGAAATAGGTCAGGGTGCGGCCCGTCGTGAACTGCTCGAACGCGTCTGCCGACAGCGGCTCTGTGGCCTGGGCAGGCAGGGCCGAGAGCAGGCCGGATAGCATGAGGGGCAGGCTGATTGTGCGCGTCATATCCGTCATCATGCCATAGGATTTAGGGTGTCAGAAGGTGTTTCGACACCCCCAAGAGTGACGATCGCAAAACGGTGAGGTCTTTTCACAGGGCGCGGACTGGCTTAGGTGGACAAGAACCGCAGTGGCTGGACACAACATGGCATTCTTTTCAAAACTCAAGGACAGGCTGTTCAAGTCCTCCAACAAACTGGACCAAGGCCTAGACGCAATCATTGATGACGGCGACGGCAGCGACGCGGCGGATAATGCGCCAGCAGCGCCTGAGGCCCCCGCAGCGGTGCCAGAAGCGCCCGAGCCATCGCTGTCACCGGTGGTGGATGAGGCCCCCGCCGCCGCCACAGCAGATGACGCGCCAGAGCCGCCGGCAGACGTGGCCGCGACGCCTGAGCGTCCGCTTGCCGACCTGGACACATCGCCCGGCCAATTGGTGCCAGAAGACGATACAGAGCCATCCTCTGCGCGGCCGGGTCTGCTGGGACGGATCATGGGTCGGAGCGGGCCTGAGGCCCCCCGGCGTGTTCTCGATGACGACATGTTGGAAGAGATCGAGGAATTGTTGATCACCTCTGACATGGGGGTGGATACGGCCGCGCGCGTCACCGCCAACCTCGCAGAGGGCCGTTATGGCCGCCGTGTGTCTGCGGCTGAGATCAAGCTGGCCCTGCGCGATGAAATTGCACGGGTGATGGCGCCGGTGGCGCGCCCGCTGCCGCTCTATCCGCAAAAACCGCAAGTTGTGCTTGTGGTGGGGGTAAACGGCTCTGGCAAAACCACCACGATCGGAAAGCTTGCGTCCCAGTTTCGGGCGGCAGGCAAGAAGGTGGTGATTGCCGCCGGCGACACTTTCCGCGCGGCGGCTGTGGAGCAGCTGCAGGTTTGGGGGGAGCGGGCCGGTGTGCCCGTGCTGACGGCGCCCGAGGGCAGTGATCCCGCCAGCCTTGCTTTCGATGCGCTCAGCCAGGCTCAGGCCGAGGGCGCTGATCTCCTGATGATTGATACCGCCGGGCGGTTGCAAAACCGGGCCGACTTGATGGAAGAGCTCGCCAAGATTGTCCGGGTCATCCGCAAGAAAGACCCGGACGCCCCCCACAACACCCTGTTGGTTCTCGATGCCACAACGGGACAGAACGCAGTCATGCAGACGCAAGAATTTCAAAAGCTTGCAGATGTCTCTGGCCTCGTCATGACAAAGCTCGACGGCACTGCAAAAGGGGGCGTGCTCGTGGCGTTGGCGGACAAGTTTGGCCTGCCCATCCATGCCATTGGCGTGGGCGAGCAGATCGACGATCTGGCCCCCTTCGATCCCGAAGATTTCGCCAATGCGCTGACCGGCACCGATGCGTGAGCGCAGGCTGTGCGCCCCGCGCCTGACCGCCGCCGCCTACTTGCGCAAGCGGGCCCATGTCCGCTTGCCGCGGTGCGCAAAGGAAGCGCGGCGCGGCATCGCCCTGTGATCCTGCGCGCTGTGCAGCAAGCGGTGCGCTGAGATGGGCGATTGGATCCTTGCGATCGAAGGAACCGCTGAAGGCCATCGCCTTGCCCTTGCGCTTGCTCTTTTGGCGGCGTTTCTGCATGCGGTTTTCGGCGCGCTGCAAAAGGGGCGACATGATCCATGGCTGACGCGGGGCGCGATAGATGCCAGCTATGGCATGATGGCGCTGCCCTTCGTGCTGTTCGTCGTGCCCTGGCCAGAGCCCCATATGTGGCCGATCTTCCTTGGTGTTTTCGTCATTCATACGGTCTACAAACTGCTTCAGGCGATGGCCTACACCCGCGGCGCCTACACGGTTGTTTATCCGGTCGTTCGTGGCACCAGCCCGCTTTTCGCTGTGATCGGCGCAGGGCTTTTGTTCGGCGAGACATTCACGCCAATCCAGTGGTTGGGTGTTGCAATCCTTTTGTGCGGGATTTTCGGGCTTGCGGTGTACAACATCGTGTTTCTGCAGGTGGACAGGGATACCCTCCTGCCCGCGTTGGGTTTGGCGGTGGCCACTGGTCTGTTTGTCGCCCTCTACACCACGTTTGACGCCTTCGGCATCCGTGCCACCGCGGATCCTTTCACCTTCCTTGCGTGGTTCTTTCTGATCGATGCGTTCGCCATGCCAGCCCTGGCGGTGCGGCGCTGGCGGGGCCTTGCCCAGACGCCCCCTGTTGCGGGCCTTGCCCTGCGCGGCGTGATAGGGGCAGTGGTGGCGCTTTTTTCCTTCGGCTCAATCATGATGGCGACGCGTCTGGACACGGTGGGTGAGGCCGCAGTGTTGCGGGAAACCTCGACCCTGTTCGCGGCTGTGATTGGTTGGGTCTTTCTGAAAGAGACCGTCGGGCCCCGCCGTTTGGCATTGATGGCACTGATTGCGCTTGGGGCGGTGGTGGTCGAGGCAGGAGGCTGATAGACAGCGTGTCATGACAGATAAGCGTGATGTGAATCCCTGGATCAAACAGATCCTAGAACTGGGCCCGCCCTTGTTGTTCTTCGTGGTCTACCTGCAGATCAAGGACAATACCTACACTTTCGCCGGTACCGAATATGACGGCTTTATCGTGGCTGCGGCCGGCTTTGTGCCAGTCATCCTGATTGCCATGGCCATCTTGTGGCGCCTGACCGGAAAGCTGTCTAAAATTCAAGTACTTACGGCCTTCATGGTGGTTTTCTTCGGGGGGCTGACCGTGTGGTTTAACAACGACGCCTTCTTCAAGATGAAGACGACCATCGTCTATGGGCTGTTTGCGCTTTTGCTGGGCATTGGCCTGCTCAGGGGGCAATCCTGGCTGGCCTATGTCATGGAAGATATGATGCCTATGCGGCAAGAGGGGTGGATGATCTTGACCCGCCGACTGACGTTCGCATTTGCGGGCATGGCGGTGGCCAATGAGATCATCTGGCGCACCATGTCCACTGAGACATGGGTGACGCTGGAGACCTTCGCCTTTCCGATCTTTCTGTTCGCCTTCCTGATGCTGCAAATCACGACACTGCAGAAGTACCTCATTGACGAGGACGCGGAAGACAGCTCGGACACCTCCGAAGAGAGCTGATCCAAATAGGCGTGGCCGCATCGCGCGTGCGCGCCGCCCGCAGAGTGTGCGGGTGCCGAGCGTGTCCCATTAGATGACAGGCCCGAAGGCCGACGGGTGCAAAAAGTGGAGCGCCACTTCGCGCGGCCTCTGCTTAGCGCTTGGGCCGCTTGGGGCTGTCAAAACCACCCTTGCCGCGCGGCCCGGAAGGTTTCTGCTTTGGACCCGACTTGCGCGGGCCCGCGCCTGCACCCTTTGGTGAAAACCGCTTTGAGGTATCGTGTGCATTGGCCTTTGCCGGAGCGCCCGGTTTGGTCCGCGTGGTTTGGCCGGCCTTGTTGGGTTTGCCTGATCCTTTTGCGGGGCGACCTTCGGCCCAAGTCGAGCGTCGGTTCTCGTCTTTCTTGAAGCCGCCGTCTTTTTTGTGGGGCCCGTCTTTTTTGGATGGCCCGTCTTTCTTGTATCCGTCACCCGACGACGGGCCTTTTCCCCTTGGCTTGCGCTCATCGGCCCGTGCCTCAGGCGCCCGGCGGGGCTTGGCGGAAGAGTCAGCCGCGCTGTTTCCGGCAGGTTTGCTGGGCTTGTCCCTGTGGGGGGCTGTGCGTGCTGGGCCAGCGGCGCGGGCCGGTTTGGCCCCATCGCCCTGGCTGTCCCCCGCATCTGCGCGGGCAGGCTTGCCGGGCCGCGCGGGTTTGCGGCTGTCATCCCACTTGGGCTTTCCGGGCTTGGCGTGGGCAGGGCGCCTGTTGGCACTGTCTGACGCGTCTGATGGGCGGCGTTTGTCGGCGTGCCCGCCAGCCGGGGAGGATTTGCCTTTATATCCACCGCGCGGGCCGGGTGCCGGGCGCGACTTTTGTCCCTTGTCCCCTCCCCGCGGCGCACGCGCCGGAGGGGGGCCAAGGTCGGGCACGCCATCGATCAGGCTGGCCGTGATGCCATCTTCGAGGGTGCCCGCATCGTCGAGCGCGGCAACAAAGCCCTCTACGCTGGCCTCTTTCAGTTCAACGAAGGTCTCTTCATCCCGCACCCGGATCGCGCCGATATCAGACTTGTCGAGTTGCCCAACCCGGCACAAAAGCGGCAGCAACCAGCGGGCTTCGGCCCGCTCAGTCCGGCCGACGGACAAACGCGCCCAGCGGCTGGGGCCGAAATCCTTCTCGGCGCGGGCCGCTTTGACAGGCTTGGCGTCGGGGGCGGCCAATTCTTCGGGGGCCGCGTTACGCTGCCGGAACAAGCGCAGATAGGCGGCGGCGACGGATTCAGGGCTGTGGGCATCGAGCAGGCGGGCGGCAAAGGCCGTCTCGTCTTCCTGCAGGGGGGCGGACAGGGTGTCATCGGACAGCAGACGCGCCTCGTCCTGACGCAAAATCTCTTCGGCAGAGGGGGGCTGCGTCCACTCCGCCGATATCTTGGCCCATTTCAGAAGGCGTTCAGCCTTCTTGGTGGCGCGGGGTGGCACGATCAGCGCTGAAATGCCCTTGCGCCCGGCACGGCCTGTGCGCCCGGAGCGGTGCAGCAGGCTTTCGGTGTTGCTGGGCAGATCGGCGTGGATGACGAGGGTGAGGTTCGGCAGGTCGATGCCGCGGGCAGCCACATCTGTGGCCACACAGACCCGCGCCCGCCCATCGCGCATGGCTTGCAGCGCATGGGTACGCTCGCCTTGCGTCAATTCACCCGACAGGCTGACGGTTGCAAACCCGCGGTTCGCAAGCCGGGCCAGCAGGTGGTTCACCGCCGCGCGGGTATTGGCGAAGACGATGGCCCCCTCATCGTGGTGAAAGCGCAGCAGGTTGAAGATTGCGTTTTCTGCATCGGCCTCGGCCACGCGCAGCGCCTGATACGTGATGTCGGCGTGCTGATCGCCTTTGCTAATGGTGCTGATCCGCAGCGCGTCATCCTGAAATTGCGCCGCCAGCTTGCTGATCATGGGCGGCACGGTGGCCGAAAACATCAGAGTGCGTCGCTGCTCGGGCGCGGCCTCCAGCATGAACTCGAGATCTTCCCGGAAGCCGAGATCGAGCATCTCGTCGGCTTCGTCCAGCACGATGGCCCGGATGTCTCCCAGATCGAGCACAGAGCGTTCGATGTGATCGCGCAAGCGGCCCGGCGTTCCGACAACGATATGCGCGCCGCGTTCCAAGGCGCGTCGTTCCTGGCGAATGTCCATCCCGCCAACACAGGAAGCGATGCGCGCGCCGGTTTTGGCGTAGAGCCAGCCCAGCTCCTGCTTCACCTGTATGGCCAGTTCGCGTGTGGGCGCCACCACGAGAGCAAGCGGCGTGGCGGCCGGCCCAAAGCCTGTTTCTGCGCCCAGCAGGGTGGGCGCGATGGCCAAGCCAAAGCCTACGGTTTTGCCAGATCCAGTCTGGGCCGAAACCAGCAGATCCCGCCCGTCTGTTTCCGGGGCGCTCACGGCCTCCTGGACGGCGGTCAAAGTGTCATAGCCACGCTCGGCCAGCGCTTCAGACAGGGAAGGGATCATGACGGGGGTTCCACTTGAAGGGTGGTCTGATGACAGACCAAGGGGGCAGCGCGAACGCCGCAGATAGAGCGACCTAACGGGTTCGCTTCCAAATGTATATGCGACATCGCGCTTTGGCGTGTTTTTTCCTTGGGCGGCGCCTAGCTCATCAGGAAGGACAGGCCGAGCGCGGCCAGAGCAGATGCGCTCAACGTGGCCCAGATCGGCCAGCGCAGCCCAAAGACCATGCCCGATGCCAGAAGGATCAGCGTCACGGCTGGCAGGCTGATCGAGGTGAGATCGGGCAAAAGCAGCCGGGCCGGGCCCAGTTCGGCGATTTCGAGCCGGCCGAACAGGACATGCATTGCAAACCAGAGCGACAGGTTCAGCATAACGCCCACAACTGCCGCCGTGATCGCCTGCAAGGCTGCGGCAAGCCTCGGCTGGCTGGACAGCCGCTCGATGTAGGGAGCGCCCGCGAAAATCCAAATGAAGCAGGGCACGAAGGTGACCCAGAGCGTCATCAAGCCACCCAGCACGGCCAGACCCAACCCGCCAACTTGAAATGCGGCCACAAACCCAACGAATTGGGTCACGAGGATCAGCGGCCCCGGTGTGGTTTCCGCCAGCCCGAGCCCGTCCATCATTTGCGTGGCCGTGAGCCATCCGAAATGCGAAACAACGTCCTGCGCCATGTAGGCCAAAACGGCATAGGCCCCGCCAAAGGTGACGACTGCAAGCTTTGAAAAGAAGATGCCCAACTCCGCCAACAAAGAGCCCGGGGCGATGGCCATTGCCAACAAAACCGGTGCCGCCCAGAGCACAAGGCCGATGCAGATAATGCGGAAGGTTGAGGGCAAGGACGGACGTGGCGGCAGCGCCTCTGTACTCTGCGCACCGGGGCGTGCCAGCAGTGCGCCGCAAAGGGCAGCGACGGCGATAATTGCCGGGAACGGCACATCAAAGGCATAGATTGCGATGAATGCGGCCCCGGCCAATATCCAATGGGCGGCACCGCCAAGGGCTTTGCGGGCCACACGTATCAGGGCTTCTACGACGATCACAACGGCAACGGCCTGCACGCCGGTAAAGAGCGCGTCCACCAAGGGCACAGTGCCCAGCGTCACGTAGAGCATGCCAAGCGCGAAGATCACGCAGGCCCCGGGCAAGACAAATAGCCCCCCCGCCACAAGCCCGCCCCGCACGCCATGCAGCCGCCACCCGGCATAGGTTGCAAGCTGCATGGCCTCGGGCCCGGGCAGCAACATGCAAAAGCTCAACGCATTGAGGAACTGGCGCTCCGTCAGCCATTGCCGTTCCTGCACGAGGGCACGGTGCATGAGAGCGATTTGCGCGGCAGGCCCTCCGAAAGACATCAGGCCAATGGCTGCAAATACGCGCAGAGCTTCGCGAAAGGAGGCCCGTTGTCCCACAGCATTCATACGGCCGGCCCGATGTTCACCCATGCGGGCGTGTCTGCGGAGGGGATCTGCATCCGTATGGGGCCCTTTCGGCATATTGTAAGGCCATACGCCTGCAAGGCGGCCATCGGTCGGTGCTCTGGTCCATTGCGCGTAGCAATGGCTGGGCAGGGTGTCAAAGAAATCCACCCGTCAGGGGCTGGCTATTCGGGGCAGGGGCGGGCAAGACTGCCGCAAATCAGCCGTTCTGAGGGAGCAGACATGCAGAAGATCGCTATCGGCACAACGGGCCTTTCGGTGACGCCGCTGGGCTTTGGCACTTCGGCCTTGGGTGATATGCCCGATACCTACGGCTATGGCGTGTCCGAGCAAACGGCGCGGGAGACGCTGCAATGCATCTTCGAAGGGCCGGTCAACCTCATCGATACCTCACGCAATTACGGCTTTGGGCGCAGCGAGGACCGGATCGGCGCTGCGCTGCGCGAACGGGGCGGTCTGCCGGAGGGGTTTGTCCTGTCGACCAAGCTCGACCGGGATATGGAAACGGGCCGGTTTGACGGGGATCGCGCCCGCCGCTCCGTGGAGGAAAGCCTCGAAGCGTTGGGAATAGACCGCTTTCAGATCCTGCATTTGCATGACCCTGAACATGCACGGGATCTCGACGAGGTCCGTGCCCGCGACGGGGCCATCACTGCGCTGATGCGGATGCAGGAGGAAGGGTTGGTCACGGCGACGGGGCTTGCCATGGGCCGCCTCGATATTATGACCGCCCTGTTGGCCGAGTTTCCGTTCGATATCGCCCTGACCCACAATCGCTACACCTTGCTCAACCGCTCGGCGGAAGCCTTGCTCGCGCAGGCAGCGCAGGCGGGGTGCACGGTGTTCAACGCAGCTCCCTATGCCGGTGGCGTGTTGGCCAAGGGCAGCGCTGAGATGCCGCGCATCACCTACCAGGCGGCCGATAAGGCTGCTTTGGCCCCTGTCGTGGCCGTTGAATGCCTCTGCGCATCTGCGGGCGTGGCCCCCGGCGCGGTGGCCTTGCAATTTTCCATGCGCGCGCCGCGGATCGCGTCCACGATCATCGGTGTGTCGCGCCCCGAAAGGGTGCAGCAGACGCTGGAATGGGCGCAAGCAGAGGTGCCTGATGCTTTGTGGGAGGCGCTGAGCGATCTGCCCGCAGAGAAAACGGATCCAGAAGCCAACCGGACCTACAAGCCGGGCTAGGGAGCCCGCCGCCTGCGCACCAGCCCGGAACGCGCTCTGGGCTGCGCACATACGTGTTCAGACAATCGGAGCCCCCATGTCGACCTTTACCACGCGCCCAGAGATCCGCGGCACCTTCGGCGTCGTCACTTCGACACACTGGATCGCTTCGGCGGTGGGTATGTCGATCCTTGAGAAGGGCGGCAATGCCTTTGATGCGGCCGTGGCAACGGCCCTCACACTGCAAGTGGTTGAACCCCATCTGAACGGACCTGCTGGGGATATGCCGGCGATTTATCATTCTGCGGAAACGGGCCGCACCGAGGTGATCTGCGGCCAGGGCCCTGCACCCCAAGCCGCCACGCTGGCGCATTATGCTGATGCGGGTCTCACGCTCATTCCGGGCTCTGGCGCGTTGGCAACGGTGGTGCCCGGGGCGTTTGACGGCTGGATGCTGATGCTGCGCGATCATGGCTCTTTGTCCCTGCGCGAGGTGATGCAGCCCGCGATCGACTATGCCCGCGATGGCCATCCCGTCTTGCCGCGGGTGGCCGATACGATTGCTGAGTTGGTTCCCTATTTTCAAGAAGAATGGCCCAGTTCTGCCGCAGTATGGGCGCCGGGCGGTGTCGCGCCTGCGCCCCATGCCCTGTTCAAGAACCCAGACCTTGCCGACACCTATGATCGCCTTGCCGACAGCCCCGGCGACGGCCGTGTTGCCCAGATCGATGCCGCGCGGGCGGCATGGCGCGAAGGCTTTGTTGCCGAGGCCATTTTCGACTTCCTGAAGGATGCGCAGGTGCATGATGTCTCGGGCGGGCGTCACAGCGCCGTTCTGGCAAAGAGTGACATGTCCCAGTGGCGCGCCACGTTCGAAGAACCGCTCAGCTATGACTACGCCGGCTGGACCGTTCACAAAACCCAGGCCTGGTCGCAGGGGCCAGTGCTGTTGCAGGCGCTGGCCATCCTGAAGCATTTCGATCTGGAAGCGATGGACCCTTGCGGCGCTGCGTTCATCCACGTGGTGATCGAGGCGATGAAGCTCGCCTATGCGGATCGCGAGGCCTATTATGGCGACCCTGATTTCAGCGAAATCCCGATGGAGGTGCTGCTGAGTGATCGCTACAACGCCGCGCGGGCCGAGCTGATCGGGGATCAGGCCTCCCATGCGCAGCGTCCGGGCCGCGTACCGGGCTTTGAGCATCTTGCCGACGCGTATATCCAGCGCGCCGCGCGGGATTTTGAGGTTGGTCCCGTGGCCGCGCAGGAACCGACCATGTCGCACCTGACAGAGCGGCGGGGCGATACGGTGCATCTCGATGTCATTGACCGTTGGGGCAACATGGTGGCGGCCACGCCGTCAGGGGGGTGGCTGCAGTCAAACCCGGTGATCCCCGGGCTCGGGTTCCCGCTGAATTCGCGCGCCCAGATGTTCTGGCTAGAGCCGGGTCTGCCCAGTTCGCTTGCGCCGGGCCGGCGGCCGCGGACCACCCTGACGCCAAGCCTTGCCGAGAAAGACGGGACGCGTCTGGTCTTCGGCACGCCAGGGGGCGATCAGCAAGACCAGTGGCAATTGATTTGGTTCCTGCGGTTTGTCCATTTTGGCATGGGCTTGCAGGAATGCATGGATGCCCCGCTCTTTCATTCCATGCATTTCCAAAGCTCGTTTTTCCCGCGCGATGCCCATCCCGGCGAGATGATGATCGAACCCGATGTCGGGGCCGAGGTGATCGCAGCATTGACTGCCAAGGGCCACAAGGTGACCGTGGCAGAGCCCTGGACGATTGGCCGTCTGACGGCGGCCATGCGGGAGCCGGATGGCACGCTGCGCGCGGCAGCCACGCCGCGCCTGATGCAGGCCTATGCGGTTGGGCGATAAAGCAGCGCGGCGCTTGGGCGCTTGGGCGCTTGGCCGCGCCTTGGGCTTGCGCTTGTCCAAAAGCTGAGACTGAATGTGCGGGCACCCATTGTTCCCAAGAAATGATCACAAGGAGGCACCATGCCGATCCGCAACCGATTTGCCGAACTGCATGCAGATATCACCGGGTGGCGGCGCGACCTGCATGCGCATCCAGAACTGCAGTATGATTTGCCCCGCACAACCCAGATTGTGGCCGAGAAACTCCGGGCCTTTGGTTGTGATGAGGTGGTTGAGGGGATCGGGCGCAGCGGGATTGTTGGGCTCATCCGGGGCAAAAGCACCGTTTCGGGGCGCACGATCGGCCTGCGCGCCGATATGGACGCCCTGCCGATCCTTGAGGCCACGGGGGCAGCCCATTCCTCGACCGTTGAGGGCAAGATGCATGCCTGTGGCCATGATGGACACACCGCAATGCTGCTGGGCGCGGCGCAATATCTGGCGGAGACGCGCAATTTCAACGGGACAGTTGCCGTGGTCTTTCAGCCCGCCGAGGAAGGCGGGGCAGGGGCCGAGGCGATGGTGCAGGACGGGCTGATTGAGCGCTTTGGTATCTCTGAGATCTACGGTCTGCACAATTCGCCCCTGCTTCCCTTTGGCGCGTTCGCTATTCGAAGCGGCGCATTTTATGCGGCGGTGGACAGTTTTCATATCGATGTGCGGGGCAAGGGCGGGCATGCGGCGCGGCCCAACAATACGGTTGATACCACGCTTGCGGCCTCTGCGATCGTGATGGCCCTGCAATCTGTGGTCGCGCGCAATACGGATCCCCAGCAGCCCCTCGTTGTCTCTGTCACATCGTTTCGCACGGAATCTGATGCGTTCAACGTGATTCCTGAACATGTGCGCCTGCGCGGCACGATCCGCAGTTTCGATATGGATGTGCGGGCCGCCACGGTGGATCGTATCGAGTCTCTGGTGGCGCTGACCGCGCAAAGCTATGGCGCCACGGCCAGCTTGGGCTTTGACGAAGAGCCCTATCCCGTCATGGCCAACCACGAGACGGAAACGGCCCATTGCGCCCAAGCGGCCCGCGAAGTGGCGGGTGCCTGCAACACTGACGCGCCGCGTACAACAGGCGGGGAGGACTTTGCTTACATGCTGCAGGCCTGTCCGGGGGCCTATATCCAGCTTGGGATTGGCAAGGGGCCGGGGCTGCATCACCCTGAATATGATTTCAACGACGACGTTATCCCGACCGGGTGCTCCTACTGGGTGACACTGGCCGAGCAGAGGTTGCCCGTGTGATCGTCACGGCTGGCCCGCACAGCAGCCATTGGGGCTTTTTCGATGCAGCCCTGCCGCCCGTTGCGACGATCGCCAGTGGGGGGGAGATAACGATTGAAACGGTGTCGGGGGCTCCCAGCGTGCTGCCGCCTGAAGGCTTTGAGGTGCCGGCTGCTTTGCGGGCCATCCATGCCGCGGGCCCACCTGAATTGCCCGGCCACATTCTGACGGGGCCAGTTGCCGTTGAGGGCGCGCAGCCGGGCGATGTTCTGCAGGTCGACATTCTCGATGTGCACCTGATGCAGGACTGGGGCTACAACGTGGTCCGCCCCCTTGTCGGGACGTTGCCGCAGGATTTCCAAGAGACGCATCTGACCAATATCCCGCTCGATGCCACGCGTGGCATCGCCCAGATGCCCTGGGGGCTTGAGCTGCCTTTGGCGCCGTTCTTCGGTGTCATGGCCGTGGCCCCGCCGGCGCAATGGGGCCGCATCTCCACGATTGAGCCGCGGGCCCATGGGGGCAATCTCGACAACAAGGAACTGGTGGCCGGCACAACGCTGTTTCTGCCCGTGCATGTGGCGGGTGCGCTGTTTTCCTGCGGCGATGGGCACGGGGCACAGGGCGATGGCGAAGTTTGCGTGACTGCCATTGAAACCGCGCTGCGGGGCCGTTTCCGACTGACCGTCCGCCGTGATCTCGACATCACCTATCCACAGGCCGAGACCCCAACCCATATTATCACGATGGGCCTGCATGCGGACCTGGATCAATGCGTTGAGATCGCTTTACGTCGGATGATCGATGTGGTGGCGGAGCGTGCGGGTCTGACGCGGCACGCAGCCTATATGCTGTGCTCGCTTGCCGGGGATCTGCGGATTACCCAGACGGTCAACCGCGAGAAGGGCGTGCACATGATGATGGAAAAAGCCCTGCTAGAGGCATCGGGCTGAGGGGTCTCCCGCGCCCCGGTGAGGGCGCGAGAGTCACGTCCATTAGGCGAAGGAAACGCCGTTGAGCTCCATCGGCATGGCGCTGACGCGCAGCCCTGTGGTGCTTGCTGCAATCGCGTTGGCCAGTGCCGGGGCAGCGGGGGGCGTGCCCGGCTCGCCCGCACCTGTGGGTGCTTCTGCCGAGGCGACGACATGCACATCGATCTGGCCGATGTCACCAATCCGCAAGGGCTCATAGTCGGGGAAGTTGTACTGGTCCACTGCTCCGTCTGTCAGCGTGATCTGATCCCGCATGACATGGCCGATGCCGTAGCCGATCCCGCCCTCCATCTGGGCTTTCACGATGTCAGGGTTCACGGCGATGCCACAGTCGACGGCGCAGGTGACTTTCTCGATCCGGACACCTGTCTCCGGCGTACCAGAAATTTCCACCACCTCTGCCACGAACGACCCGAAAGACTTGTGCACCGCAAGGCCTTGCGCACGGCCCTCGGGAGCGTTGCCCCATCCGGCCTTTTCGGTGGCCAACTTCAAGACCTGTGCCAGACGCTGCTGGTCGGCAGTGCCGTCAGACAGGTAATCCATCCGGAAGGCCATCGGATCACGCCCGGCAGCCTTGGCCGCCATATCCATCATGACTTCCATGACATAGGCCGTATGGGTGTGCCCCACGGCCCGCCACCACAGTGTTTCGGTGGCCTTGGCCGTGTCCGTCAGCCCGAAGGAGGCCGCCGGGATCGCATAGGGTGTATCCGCGGCGCCTTCGACTGAGGAGTGATCGATGCCGTCGCGCACAACCATCGGCTCGAACGGCGTGCCCTTCATGATCGACTGACCGGCGATGCGGTGATCCCAGCCGACGATCTGGCCCTCGGCATCCAGCCCAACGCGCACCTTGTGACCGAAGGCCGGGCGATAGTAGCCCGAGCGCAGGTCATCCTCGCGTGACCAGACCAGTTTCACGGGGCGCGACCGGTCTGTCATCACAAAGGCAAGGGCCGCCTCTACCTGGTAGTCGGCGGTTGGCGTGGCGCGGCGGCCGAAAGATCCGCCTGCCAGCATGGTGCGAATCTCGATCATCTCCATGGGAAGCTGGAAGATCTGGGCAAAGGCCATATGCGGGCCCGTGGGCATCTGCGCCCCATCATGCAGGATGATCTTGCCCTCGGCTGTTTGCTCGATGGTGCAATTCAAGGGCTCCATCGGCGCATGAGCCAGCAGCGGGAAATAGAAGGTTTCCTCAACGACCTGCGCAGCCGCCTCGATTGCGCCTTTGGTTGCTGCCATGTCCGATTTGTTGACGTTATAGACAGGCTCCGCATCAAGGGCGGCGCGGATCTCTGCCTCGATCTGGTCAGAGCTGCGCGTTTCGGCGGCGCTCACATCCCACGTTACGTCGAGCAAATCCCTCGCTTGCATCGCGGCCCAGGTGTTTTCGGCATAGACCACAACGCCTGCCTTGTTTGGCATGATGGCGGCCCGGATATACCCTTTGACTGACTTGGCCTCCGCGTCGTCAAAAGCCGTGGCAAGAGCGCCGCGCTGTTCGGGCCGTGCGATCATGGCGATCATCTGGTCGGGCAGGAAAACGTCGATGGCGAACTTGGCCTCACCATTGCCCTTTATGGCGCTGTCAAGGCGGCGCACATCCGGGTTACCGATCAGGCGGAACTCTGACGGATCCTTCAGGCGCGGGGCCTCCGGCGCGGTCAACTGCGCTGCGGCGGCAACGAAATCGCCAAGCGGAGCGGATTGCCCGGCCCCCTTGATCACTCCTTCCTCCAGCGTCAACGCGCTGGCATCTACGCCCCATGCCTGCGCTGCTGCTTGCAAGAGCATCTCGCGCGCAGCCGCACCGGCCGTCCGGTACTGCATGAATGAGTTCGCCATAGCGGTTGAGCCGCCGGTGCCCTGAAAGCCTCCGAAGAAGAGGTTGGAATAGAGTTCGGGGTTGGAGGGGGCGAAGGCATAGGTGACCTGATCCATGCGCAGGCCCAGTTCTTCGGCGATCAGAGTGGTCAGGCCGGTTGCGGGCCCCTGGCCCTTTTCAAAGTGCTTTACGATGGCTGTCACCGTGCCATCGGAACTGATTTTCACGAAGGGGTTGAGGTTGGTTGCGGCGCTGTGTCCAGCGGCCACTGCCCCTTTCGGCCCTGTTCCTACCAGAAGGACGGCAGCGCCGGCTGCGGCGCCCTTGAGAAATCCGCGGCGTGTTGTGTCGAGCGTCATATCAAGCCTCCAGGATTTCAGCAGCGCGTTGGATGCCAGCGCGGATGCGCTGGTAGGTGGCGCAGCGGCAGGCATTGCCGGCCATGTAGTCGTCGATGTCCTGCGCGGAGGGCTTCGGGTTGTCTGCCAACAAGCCCACGGCGGACATGATCTGTCCCGATTGGCAGTAGCCGCACTGGACAACGTCAAGCTCAACCCATGCCTGCTGCAAGGCGGCGCCAATCCGATCTTCGGAAATTGCTTCGATCGTGGTGATCTCTGCGGTGCCGACATCTTCCAGATAGGTCTGGCATGAACGCACGGGCACGCCATCCATATGGACCGTGCAAGCCCCACAGGAGGCCACGCCACAGCCGAATTTTGTGCCTGTCAGCTGAAGTTCATCGCGCAGAACCCACAGCAAGGGTGTTCCCGGATCGGCCTCAACCGAGCGGTTTTCACCATTAAGTTTTAACTGGATAGCCATTCTCACTCTCCCTACCGGCGGATATCGCCCTGAGTCGGTAAACTGGTGAGTTTACATCTACGGAGGGTAGGTGGCGGTGTAAACTCAAAAGTTTACTTTGGCATTTGACAGCACGAGCCCCGTGGCACACTGTGCATGACAATATGGTTGGAACCGTCCCCACAGTCCGCGCGAAACGCACTTCAGTAATGGAGGCCGCTATTGTTGAATTTCAAGAGCACGGCTTTGCTTCCGCGAGCATGGATGCGATTTCAGCCCGGGCTGAGGTGTCCAAGCGGACGCTCTACAAGTATTTCGAAAGCAAGGAAAATCTGTTCAACGCAATTGTTGAAAGCCTCTCAGATCGCATATCGCACACACTCGATGTGCAGTACGATCCTGCGCTCGAAATCCGCGCGCAATTGGTGAAACTGGCCTGGGCAGAGGGCCGGCTTCTGATGTCGCCGGATGTGATGGCAATGGCCCGCATGATCATCGGGGAGACCGTGCGCAATCCTCATATGGCGGCGAAAGCGCAGGAAGACATCGATAAGAAATCCGTTGTCGTCGCGCTGTTGCGAGCGGCCTCCGACGACGGTCAACTGGATGTACCTGCACCGCAAGTGGCGGCCGATGAGATGATTGGTGTGTTGAAGGCGCGAGCTTTCTGGCCGGTCATTTTCGGTGCGCCGCTTGTCACTGAGGCCCAGATGGAAGCAATCGTCGAAGACACCGTCGACATGATCATGGCGCGCTACGCAAAGCGCTGATCCGTCTGCCACCTTGACCCAGAGCGCGTCTTGAGCAGCGCCAACCAAAAAGGGCCGGCGCAACGGCCAGCCCTTGTGTTGGTGCGATATGGGCTCTTCTTAGCCCGCCGCAGCGCGCTTTTCGAGAAGCTCTGTCAGCCAGTTGGGATCCATTTCGGGCACGGAGGACAACAAAAGCTCCGTGTAGGGATCATGGGGCGGCTGGAACATCTCTGATTTCGGGCCCTGTTCGACGACGATCCCTTCCTTCATCACAACCACCTCGTCGGCGATGGCCCGCACGGTGGCCAGATCATGGGTGATGAACATGTAGGCGAGGTCAAACTCGGTCTGCAGCTTGTCGAGCAGCTTTAGGATGCCCTCGGCCACAAGCTGATCCAGCGCCGAGGTGACCTCATCGCAAATGATGAATTGCGGCTCAGCTGCCAGCGCCCGGGCGATGCCGATGCGCTGCTTCTGTCCGCCTGAAAGCTCAGAGGGCAGCCGGTCGATATAGTCGTCAGGCTCCAGCTCGATCAGATCAAGCAAGTTGCGGATGCGGTCTTCGAGCTGCTTACCCTGCAGGCCAAGATACATCTGCGCGGGCCGCCCGATCAGTTCGCGCAGGCGCAGCTTGGGGTTCAGCGCCGTATCCGCCATCTGGTAGATCATCTGGGCGTGGCGCAGCTGCTCGCGGCTGCGCTTGCGGTAATCTGCGGGCAGGGCTTCGCCGTTGAACAGCACCTCCCCGCGGCGCGGTGGCAGCAGCCCGGTGATCACCCGGGCGGTTGTGGACTTGCCCGAACCGGATTCTCCCACCACGGCCACTGTGCGCCGCTGGTGGATATCAAAGCTGACATCCTTGAGCACATCGATCGGCCCGTAGCCCGCGGTGACATTGCGCACGGCGACAATCGGGGTGCTGTCACGCAGGGGCGGTTGTTCCTCGCGCATGTGGCTGCGCACCGCCCAGAGCGATTTTGTATAATCCTCTTTGGGGGCCGACAGCATAGTGGGCGTGTCAGCCTCCTCGACCTCTTCCCCCTTGAGCAGCACTTTGATTTTATCGGCCATCTGGGCCACAACGGCGAGGTCATGGGTGATGTAGATCGCAGCCGTGTTGAACTGCTCGACGATGTTGCGGATCGCTGCCAGCACCTCGATCTGGGTGGTCACGTCGAGGGCGGTGGTCGGCTCGTCAAAGATGATCAGATCCGGGCGGCAGGCCATCGCCATGGCGGTCATGGCGCGCTGCAACTGCCCGCCAGAGACCTGATGCGGATAGCGAAACCCGATTTCATCCGGGTTGGGCAATTGCATGCGTCGGTAGAGGTCTGTTGCGTCGCCCTCCGCCTCGCTGCGGGCCATTACGCCATGCTGAACCGGGGCCTCTGAGTACTGATCAATCAGCTTGTGGGCCGGGTTGAACGAGGCCGCCGCCGATTGCGCGACATAGGCGATGCGGCGCCCGCGCAGGGAGCGAAGCTCGCTTTCGGAGGAGGCGCGCATGTCGATCCCGTCGAACATGATCTCGCCGCCCGAAATGCGGCAGCCATCGCGGGCAAAGCCCATGGCAGCCAGCCCGATAGTGGATTTACCCGCCCCGCTTTCGCCAATCAGGCCGAGCACTTCGCCCCGGTGCAAGGTCAGGTCGACCCCCTTGACGATCTCGAGCCAGGCTTCATCGGCCCTGCCTTCAATGCGCAGGTCCTTCATGGTCAGGAGAACTTCTTTGCTGTCTGTGCTCATCGGTTCACTCCTTCAATCCGCTGGCGCGGTGCAGCTGCCAGTCAACCACCCAGTTCACGCAGACCGTCAGCAGTGCGATTGCACCGGCGGGCAGCAGGGGGGTGATGTCGCCAAAGGTCATCAAGGTTGCGTTGTCACGCACCATTGAGCCCCAATCCGCCGTGGGGGGCTGGATGCCGAGGCCCAGGAAGCTGAGTGCTGAAATTGTCAGGAACACAAAGCAGAAGCGCAGTCCGAATTCCGCCACCAGCGGCGCCAGGGCATTGGGCAGGATCTCGCGGCTGATCAGGCGCCAGAGGCCTTCGCCCCGCAGTTTTGCGGCCTCAACATAGTCCATCACGACGATGTTCATCGCAACGGCCCGGGCAAGGCGGAAGACGCGGGTGCTGTCGATCAAGGCGATCACGAGGATCATGTTGATGATCGAAGTGCCAACGATGGTCAGCAAGAGCAGCGCAAAAATCAGGGCAGGGATGGCCATCAGCACGTCGACGGCGCGCGACAAAAGCTGGTCAATCCAGCCGCCCACGGTGGCGGCCAGCAAGCCCGCAACCGAGCCTAGGATAAAGGCCAGTGCCGTGGTGATGAAGGCGATGCCCACGGTGTTGCGCGCGGCATAGATCAGGCGCGAAAGCATGTCGCGCCCCAAATTGTCGGTGCCCAGCAGGAATGTGTCATCCCAGGGCTCGTACTCGCGGCCGACGATCTCTGTCTCGGAGAACGGCGCGATGGCGGGCGCGAAGATTGCCACGATGATATAGATCAGGATGATAACCATCCCGAAGCTGGCAGTGAGCGGCGCGGTGCGCAGCTCCTTTGCCAGGGGTTTGGGGCTGATGGCGACGGTGAAGGCGCGAAAGGTCCAGCCAATGGCGATAACGCCGATGACGATCGCAACGAGCCAGGCAAGTCCGGTGAGAAATCCCATGATGCGTCTCCTCTCAGCGGCCGTGCACGAGGCGCGGGTTGGACAGGGTCGCCAGCACGTCGGCTGTCAGGTTCAGCAGGACGTAGGCACCGGCGAACACCAGCGCGACCCCCTGCACCACGGGCATGTCACGGGCGGACACGCTGTCCACCATCAACTGGCCGAGGCCCGGATAAACGAACACCACCTCAACGACGACCACGCCGGTGATCAGATAGGCTAGGTTCAGTGCAATCACGTTGATGATCGGGGCCAGCGCATTCGGAAGGGCGTGTTTGACGATGACACGTATGGGGCTCATGCCCTTGAGGCGGGCCATCTCGATATAGGGGCTGGCCAGCAAGTTGATGATCGCGGCCCGCGTCATGCGCATCATGTGGGCCGTGACCACCAAGGTCAGGGTCAGTGCGGGCAAGAAGGCCCGGTATAGGAATTCTGACAGCGTTGGATCGGTCCGGAAGTTGGACATCGACGGGAAAATGCCGCCCGCGCCGGCAAGCCAGAAAATCAGGATGTAGGCGACGAAAAACTCTGGAAACGAGATCGACGTCAGCGCCGCAGCATTGGCGAAGCGGTCGAAGAATGTGTTGCGATAGAGAGCGGCCAGAATGCCCAAGGTCAGCGACAGGGGCACCGCGATCGCAGCCGCATAAAGCGCTAGATACAGCGTATTGCCCAGCCGCTTCCCAATCAGTTCAGAGACGGAGTTTCCGTTGGCCAAGCTGTTGCCCAAATCCCCTCTCAGGATGTCGCCCAGCCAGCTCAGGTAGCGGGTCAACAGGGGTTGATCGAGGCCAAGCTGCTCGCGCAGGGCCTTCACCGTTTCCGGCGTGGCCGACTGGCCCAGAATTTCTTGTGCAAAGTCGCCCGGCAAAAGCTCGGTCGCCATGAAGATCAGTATCGACACGACAAACAGCGTTACCACACCAAGCGCCAGACGCTTTAGGATCATGCCCCAAACATGCGCCATTGCCCGTTCCCCCGTTGAAGTTGTTTTTATCGGTGCAGCCCGCGCCGAAAGTATCGGGGGGCTGATAGAAAACACCCCCCGGGGCGCGATGGCCTCCGGGGGGTGTCTTGTTGGCTAGATCAAGCGAACCACCAGCGTTCTGCCAGACGCTGACCGTCATTGCGCCAGTTCGACGCGACGGTTTCATCATGGCCAAGCGCATCGCTGTAGGCACCCACATAGGAGGCGAACATCGGGATGATGATCCCGCCCTCGTTGGAGACGATCGCTTGCATTTCGTGGTACTGCTCGCGCCGCAGGCCTTCATCCAGCTCGGAACGCGCAGAGACCAGCAGCTCGTTGAAGCGGGTGTGGCTCCAGTAGGTCTCGTTCCACGGCACGCCCTCGGCGTAGGCGGTTGCGAACATCCAGTCCTCGGTGGGACGGCCGCCCCAGTAGGTGCCGGCGAAGGGCTTCTGCATCCAGACATTGGACCAGTAGCCATCGTTGGGCTCGCGGACGACGTTGAGGTTGATGCCACCGGCAGAGGCGGACTCCGAGAACAGGATACCGGCATCCGTCGCGCCCGAGAACGCAGCATCGGCCAGGTGGATGTCCACGGCCAGACTGTCCAAGCCAGCCTCTTTCAGGTAGAACTTGGCCTTGTCGGGATCGTAGGTCTTCTGCTCCAGATCGCTGTTGAAGAAGCGCTGACCGGGGCCGATCGGGTGGTCATTGCCCAGCGAGCCGTAGCCGTTGAGGATCGTATCCACCATCTGCTGACGATCGATCGCGTACTTCAGGGCCTGGCGCACATTGTTGTCCGAGAACGGTGCGGCGCGCGTATCCATCGGCAGGCCGTAGTGCTGGGTGCCGGTGATGGACAGAACGTTGATGCCGGGCGCGCGCTTGAGCAGGTGCACGGTGTTCAGGTCTGCGCTGTCGATATAGTCGACCTCGCCCGAGATCAGGGCGTTCTGGCGTGCAGCATTGTCGTAGATCACGATCTGTTCGATCTTGTCGAAATGCGCGCGGTCTTTCTTCCAGTAGCCGTCATGGCGCGAGTAGTCTGCGCGGACGCCGAACTCGAGGTTGTCGATCTTGTACGGGCCACAGCCATCGGTGGTGGTCGGATCGATGGTGCCATCTGCCTGTGCCGGCAGGATCGGCAGGTGATAATCGGACAGAACGAAGGGGAAGTCCGCGTTGCCGTTGGCAAGCGTGATGACCACGTTCATCCCGTCGGCCTGCATGTCGACAATGTCGGCCACGATCGGCTTCGCGGCAGAGGTCGAATCCTCGCCCCGGTGATGGTTGAGCGACGCGATCACGTCAGCGGCGACCAGCATGTGGCCGGAGTGGAACGACACGCCGTCACGGATCTTGAAGGTCCAGGTCTTGGCGTCGGCGGAGGCTTCCCAACCCTCGGCCAGTTCCGGGATCAGCGATCCGTCAGGCGCGATCTCGGTCATGTAGTTGTTGCGCGTATGCGCCTGGAAGATCATGGTGTCGTTTTCCCATGAACCGGGATCCAGCGAGTCTGTGGTGGAGCCGTGGGCCATGCCTACCCGCAGCGTGCCGCCTTTCTTTGGCATTGCGCGGGCGCGCGTGGCGCCCAGCGGCGCGATCATAGCCGCCGCACCCAGCGCGGTTGCACCTTTCAGAATTCCGCGACGGGAAATCCCGCGCGATCCATAGTCTGCAGACATTTGGCTCTCCCTATTGTCTCCGGGGCCGGTTGATCCAGCTCACCTTGACGTTATTACTGCCTGCATTTCTGCGGGTTTCAATGCTTTTATTGCTGTAAACGAGATGTTGAAGAGGCCGAAAATGCCGTCTTTCCCGGCCCGAGGCGTAAACCAGGCCGAATATGGCGATAACCCGCTTGTTCGAGGTCACAAGACAGCGCTCCGGTTGCCCCAACGGAAAGCGCGGCCTGCGCAATCGGATCGAAGGCAGCGCGGTAATGCACGGTACTTTTCACGCATAGAATCCGCGCATTTTCCGGCTGCATACCGATATGTCGGAAGTAGGCAAGGTCGAGGCATTGGTTGCGCACGGTGCTGACAACAATCTGCAAATCTGCTGTTGTATCGAGGGGGCGCAGCACGGCTGTTGGCCCGATCTGAGCGACCCCGCCGCGATACATTTCCCCCTCGTAGCGCACAGCCCCGTCGGACAGAGCCTCAACCCGGTAGCGGCCCATCACGGGCGCCTCCCCGGGCAGGCCTGAGCGACCGCCGAGCCCAAGGGTGCAGACTGCCCCGATGCCCGCCGCATGGGCCGCAGCCGCCGCTTCGGGATCATGCATCAGCCCCATCAAGACCCCTTGTGCGCCCTCGGCCATGAGCGCACGCAACAGCCCGACCGTATCCGAGGAGGTGCCCCCGCCCGGATTGTCCTGCACATCGGCAATGACCACGGGCTTGCCCCGTGGCAGGGCCATGGCAGTGCGAATGCCTGTAGCGGCATCTGGCAGGCGACAATCGAAGGCGGCCTCGGCGGCCAGCGCGTTGCGCAGCAGTTGATCGGCCATCGCCTGTGCCTTTTGCGGATCCTCTGCCTGGGCCAGGATCGAGGGGCCGGTATCGATCATGTCGCCCCCGGTGAAACCGACTGCCAACTCCAGCAGGGCGCCATCTATGCTGGCGTCGCGCGCCTGCGCATAGAGGTCAGACATTGGGGGCGACCCGGTGAACTGCGCGTGCATCGGGATCAGATACGGAAGCTGATGGAACACTTTATGCAACTTCTGCCCCGACATGGCCGCCCGCAGCGGGGGCAGGCAGCGTGCGCCAGTCTCTGACATGTCGAGATGGGGATAGGTGCGAAAGATGGTGATCGCATCCGCCAACGCCACCATTTTGCGGGTGACATTGCAATGCATATCGAGGCTGATCACGACAGGTACATCGGGGCCGACACTTGCGCGCACCCGGGACAGAATTTCGCCTTCCCCATCGGTGTGGGTTTGGGTGATCATGGCCCCGTGCAAATCCAGATAAACCCCGTCGAGGGGCATCAGGGCCCGCAATTGATCGGTGATACGACCGAGGATCGTCTCGAAAGCATGATCTGTGACAGGGCCTGATGGTTCCGCCGAGGCCCACAGGATGGGCTGTAGCTCGATCCCTGCATCGGCCTCACAGGCAGCCACGAACCCAGCGATGGGCAGGTTCATACCGCGGGTGACAGTGATCACGTCTTCCCCAGACAGCAGCCCTGGCCAGCTATCATCCATCTCGAAATCGGGCAGGTCCGCTTGCGAGCCGGCAAAGGTGTTGGTTTCGTGCTGGAACCCGGCGATGGCGATCCGTTTCAATTTAAGGCCTTTCAAAATGCGGCGTTGTCACATCTCCGTTGCCCAGAGTCCGGAGTGGGTATTTGTCTACTGGGGTTCTGCGAAACACAAAAAGTCATGATGTAAAAGCTTTTGTTGCTCCGAACGGATTCTTGGCGCTTGCCTGCGAATGATAACTGTCAATCCCGTGATGATGGCCTTTGGGGCGATTGCAGCATCCGCTGGACACGCCGTCCATGGGGTATGCACTGTCCGCCTCTGATGTCAGCAGGCTTGTTGAAACGCATCCGGATCGTCTTTTCTGGGCCATTTTTTTGGCATGCGCACACATGATTTCTGGACCTATTTGGCAAAGGTGAAGTTGAATAAATCTGGCCTTCTTTCATCATGCGGTAATAGAGCAGTCGATCACAACGTTGGTAAGCGTGCATCGCGCAGTATGGGTTAGGGCAGAGCGGTTGCTTGGCGCAGACTTTCTTCCTTCTGTGCCAATGCGGAAAGCTGTGGGGCGCGTAGCCGCCCTTTGCGCAGCATGCTTCAATAGACAGACACATCGCATAGATGCTCGAGAACAAGTGCAAATCAGCTATCGAGAAGAGTGAGCCTGATGGCGAAACGCCCCATTCGTAAAATCGCCTGTGTCGGCGAAGTCATGATTGAACTGATTGCCGATCCAAGCGGCTTTGCACAGCTTGGCGTCGCAGGCGATACGTATAATACGGCTGTCTACCTGAACCGGGCGATGCGGGAGCACGCTGTGGACGTGTCCTATGTCACGGCTCTCGGCACGGACCCCTATTCCGCGCGTATCTGGCGCGCAATGGAGGGGCACGGCCTTGATATGTCTGCCGTGGAACGCCGGGACGGGGCCATGCCGGGGCTCTACGCCATTGATACTGACGCCACCGGCGAGCGCAGTTTCAGCTACTGGCGCTCTGCGTCAGCGGCGCGAACCCTGTTCACGCCCCCCTGTGATGTCACGCTGGAAAGCCTTGAGCGGTTCGATCTTGTTTTTCTGTCGGGCATTACCTTGGCCATTTTGCCCGCGGGTATGCGTCGGGCATTTTTGATGTGGGCAAAGGGTTTCAAAGCGCGTGGGGGCACCCTTGTTTATGACAGCAACCACCGGCCCCAATTGTGGGAGGATGAGGTGTCCGCCCGCCGGATCGCGGCTGAGATGTGGGCCCTGGCTGATATCGCGTTGCCGTCGGTCGATGACGAAATGCTCCTGTTCGGAGACCGCACGCACGCCGATGTTTTGGTGCGCTTGACGGGGCTTGGCGTCAAGAAAGGCGCCTTGAAATGCGGGGCGGCGGGGCCCGTCAACCTGTCGAACGGGCAACGTCTGTCGGGCCTTTCTGGCCCCGTGCGCGTGGTCGACAGCACTGCCGCCGGGGACAGTTTTAACGCAGGCTATCTGGGGGCCGTGGTGTTGGGGGAACCCGAGGATCGGGCCATTCGTGCAGGCCATGAGCTTGCCGTGAAGGTGATTGCCGCCAAAGGGGCGATCCTGCCTGAAAACTGAGTGGCGACTGGTGTCGAGGTCCGGGCCAAACCCGCGCTTTTCTAAAGGATGCGTGGACCTTTACCCGTCATCGCGCGGGATCGCCTGAGCCGACAGGTTGCCTTCCAAGCCCTCTGACAGGGCCGCCCGCCGGATATTTTGCTGCTGCGGCACCACATAGGCGCGCCGGGCATCGAAGCGGCCTACATAGGGTCCAAAATAGAGGCTGCGTTCGCTTGCCAGACGCGACAATTCCAGCCCGCTGGTGAACGCATGGCCCAGCCCCGCGATGCGATAGCCGGACGGCACCGGCCCCGGGTTCAGGAACCCTTCCACAGACAATTGCGTGAGCGACATGTTGGATTGCGGGAAGCGCCCGCTGCTAACGCGCCGTGCTGTGAACACCCCGTCTGAGAATTGGCCGAGGAAGCTGGCATAGCTGCCAATGGCGGGTTTCAACTGGCCCGTGGGCAGCGTGACAGGCACGCCTTCGATAAACAGCTTTCCGTCGGCATCATGGGCGGCCACGCCGGCAAGGAGATCCTCTGCAGCCTCTGTCGGGTCGACACGGCTGAGCACCAGACCGCTGCTCTCCCATAGGCCTTGCGCGTCGACGCGCTGGCCCGGGACCAGCGTGCCAATATAGCCCGCCTCGGGGCGGACCCGCACACCGTTGATCCGCCAGCCGCCGCCGGGTGCGCGCTGCACGGTGCCGCGCAGGGGCATGCTGACGCGGACATTGCGCGCGATCAGCCTGTCGGCCTTGCGTGTGGCCAAAATAGTCAATGGGGTGCCGATGCGAATCTCGTCTTCACTGCCGGCACCGAAAGGCGTTGTGATGCGTGTGGAATTGACCAGTTCGACCCGCAGACCGTTCACTTTCAGGCTGCCGAAATCCGTCAAAAGGCCAACGATGCCCGTGCCGCCGATCCCGCCTTCAAAAGGGTCTTGGCTGGCGCGGCCCACCGTGGCCGGGGCCGGCATGCAACCGGTCAGGAGCCCGGCCCCCATAAGGGCCATCAGGTGTCGGCGTCCCAGAGTGCTCACGTCGTCACTTTCCTTCCCGACCCCCGTCGTCTGACGGGCCCCGGTCTTCGCGGTAGAAATACACCCCAAGCCGGTAGCGATGGGTGTTTCCTTCCTTTGTCTTGTCTGCCTCCTGAAGAGGCTGGCTGTCGCGGTTGATTGTCTCCAGCAGCGTTTGGCTGGCCCCGCGCGCGGCCTCTTCGATCTGATCGACCGAGTCAGCCGTTAGACGGTTATAGAACACGGCGCGCTCCAGAAAGCGAGGTTCCTCTGACGTAAGATTGTCAGCAGCGGCTGCAAGATGGTCGCCCACATTGGCGGCAAAGAAGATTGCGCGCTGATCCGGAGCGCCCGGGCCAGCGACCGCATCCCCGGCAATCTCCAGCATTCCGTCTTCTTCTGATTGCGTCACAAGGTTCTGGCGCAAAAGCTCATCGAGGATGGTGCGGGGGCGTATGTCGCGGTTGATGTCCCGCACCAGCGCCTCAAAGCTGGGGCCGGTCGGGGCCGTGCGCGGCAGCCTGCGCGGCAGGCCGTCGCCATCGAGATAGTCTTGCCGCGCCGTCCATTGTCCCAGCACCGTTGCAACCGTGGCCGAGCGGCGTCGCGCGGTTTCCCACGTCTCGCTGTCGTCGGCCAGGATGTCATGCACGTCGCGGCGGTGCACGCCTGTGAGCAGCGAGATCCGGCTCTGGGTGGGCTCTGCACCATCGAGGCCGAATTCATCGCGCGCCACTTCCACATAGACCCGTTTCATCATCCGATAGAACACCGGTGCCGACACGCCACGGGTGATGAGCATCCGGGCGAGAGGTCGGACAAGGCCCTGCAAAATGCGCAGGAAGGGATCGGGTTCGTTGGTGGCCATGTCATGGAAATATGGTGTGTGTAAAAAAATTCCACAAGTCCCCTTGACCAATTGAAGTGGTGCGACACATTGCGTTGTGTGAAAAATGCACACGAACTATCTGCACCGCTCGGACATAGCGAGAAACGCCCGGTGGTGCCCCAGAGAAAGGTTGAAGAAATGGATCGTAGAACTCTGCTGAAGCTTGGTTTTGCTGCTGGTGGTGCTGCTCTTGTTGCAGGGTGTGTTCCTGCCACGGGCACAGGCTCCAAGGACATCGTGGAAACCGCCGTCGCCGCGGGCTCCTTCACCACGCTGGTTGCAGCCGTTCAGGCCGCCGGCCTCGTAGAGACGCTGCAAAGCCCCGGCCCGTTCACCGTCTTCGCGCCGACCGACGAAGCCTTCGCCAAGCTGCCGGCTGGCACGGTTGAAAGCCTGCTGCTGCCCGAAAACAAGGACACGCTGGTTTCGATCCTGACCTACCACGTTGTGGCAGGCAACTACCCGGCCTCCAGCCTGGTGGGCAAGCGCGGCGCGCTGACATCCGTTCAGGGCCAAGGCCTGCACATCGATGGCCGCAATGGCGTGACCGTCGAGAACGCGACCGTCATCACCCCCGACGTGATGGCATCCAACGGCGTGATCCACGTGATCGACTCCGTGATGCTGCCCAAGTAAGCAACGCTGCTGCACATAGTGTAGCGACGATCGCCCCGCCAAGCTCTATTGCTTCGGCGGGGCATTTTTTTGTGGCTGCCCCACCGTTTATCTGTGCCAGCATGCCCTTGCGCGCTGAAAGTCGGCCCGCCATAGTCCCGCAAAATACGGGAAGGGTTCTTATGCAGGATGACGCGCACGCCACCACCCATGATGCAGAGGATGATCCACGCAACCGTGACATCCTCATCTACGTCAATGGCGCGCTCAAGCACCGTTCAGAGGCGGTTGTCTCAGTCTATGACAGTGGCTTTATGCTGGGCGACGGCATGTGGGAGGGGATGCGGCTCTACAATGGGCGCTGGGCGTTTTTCGAGGCGCATATGGATCGCCTGTTTGAAAGCTGCAAAGCGGTTGATCTCGATATAGGTATGACGCGCGAAGAGATCGCCGACGCGTTGGCGATGACGGCGCGCGCCAATGACATGCATTCGGACGTGCATTGCCGCTTGATGGTGACCCGTGGCGTCAAGGTGCGGCCCTTTCAGCATCCCTCTCTGTCACGCTCCGGGCCAACGGTTGTGATCATCATGGAGCATTCGAAACCTGCACAGGCCCTTGCCACCAGCGGCATCCGGCTGGCCACCGTTCCGCAGGTCCGGGGGCTGCCCATGTCACAGGATGCGAAATACAACAGCCATTCGAAACTGAACTGCGTGATTGCCTGTCTTCAGGCCGAGCAGGCCGGGGCGGATGAGGGCCTGATGCTGGATCCCCACGGCTTTGTGAACACCACCAACGCCTGCAATTTCTTCATTGTCCGCAAGGGTGAAGTTTGGACCTCAACCGGGGACTACTGCATGAACGGTGTCACGCGCGCCAATGTCATCGCGCTGTGCCGGCAAAATGGCATCCCGGTTTTTGAACGCAATTTCTCTCTGGTCGATGCTTATGGTGCTCAAGAGGCCTTCCTGACGGGCACATTCGGCGCCCAGACACCTGTCGCCACCATCGATGGCAAGCCGATCGGCGTTGAGGGCGGGCAAGGCCCGGTCCTGCGTCAGATCCGTGCACTCTATGCAGAACTGGTCGCAAGGGACACGGGCGGGCCGCTGTCTGGCTGATTTGGCCTAGCCGGCACCCGAGCGGCTTTCTCTGTCGGCGCTGGGTGGAAGGCCGTATTGGGCTTTGTAGGCCCGGCTCAGGCTTTCGGTGGCCGGGAAGCCGCAGATCATGGCGATGGTACCCACACGCTCGGTAGAGTTGCGCAGCAGATTGCGGGCCTGGCCCAGGCGCAGGTCCAGATAATAGGCCTGCGCGGATTTGCCGAACTGGCGCTGGAACAGGCGGCGCAGGTGCCAGTCGGCAATCTCAAGCCGCCGGGCGATCTGCGCGATGGAGATCGGGTTTTCCATATTGGCCTGCATCATCTCGATGGCGCGTACCAGCGTTCGGTCCATGCGGGGCAGGGTGAGATCAGCGCCTGTCCGGGGCAATCCTTCCTCCGCCTCGACGGGCCGGTACAGCAACACCCCGGCCACGCGCTGAGCAAGGCGCGGATCAGCATAGCGCGCAATAAGGGCGAGGGTCATGTCGAGGGTTACGACACAGCCCGCCGAAGAGCACCTGTCGCCGTCCAGATCAAACAGTTTGTCAGTGATGGCATCCGGGCCAGCGCCCTCGCGCAGGCTTGCGATTGCCTCGGGGTGGGCCGCGGCAGGCCGTCTGGTCAGCAGGCCGGCTTCTGCAAACAGCAGCGCGCCCGTATCCACGCATCCCATCAGACAGCCCGCGCGGGCCCGCCGGCGCAGCCAAGCCAGGAAGGCGCGCGAGCGCATACGCTCTGGGGTGTAGGAGGCCAACAACAGCACAATGTCGCAGGGGGCCTCATCCAAGGGGCCGTCGACGGCCAGCGCATAGCCAGACGAGGCCCGCGGGGCATTGCCATCCACACTGAGCAATCGCCAGTCAAAGAGCGGCGTCGGGCTTTCGCGGTTGGCCACGCGCAAGGGCTCGGTCACGAGGGACAGGGACAAAAGCGGAAAGCCCTCGCCCAGAACAATAGAGATCCTGATCATGTTCAATACTATCAAATAATTGCTCACTGGGATCAAGAATGGCGCGGTCTCTCTCGCTAGGCTCTGGCAAAGTTCCGAGCGCGACAGGGGAGGCGGCACGGATGACACACCCATTGGACGCGCTGCTGCGGCCCGCATCGGTGGCCTTTATCGGGGGCTCCAACCTATCTCCCGCTTTGGTGTATCACCGGGAGCTAGGCTTTGCAGGGCGCACCTACGTGGTTCATCCGAAGTATCCGGACATCGCGGGATTTACCTGCATCCCTTCGATTGATGCACTGCCCGAAGCGCCGGATCTGGCTTTCGTTGCAATCCGCGCCGAGGCCGCGGTGCAGGCTGTGGCCGCATTGCGTGCGAAAGGCTGCAAGGCGGTGATCTGCAATGCTGCGGGCTTTGCGGAGACCGGAGCAACGGATCTTCAGGCCGCCTTGGTGGCTGCTGCGGGCGACATGGTGCTGATGGGCCCCAACGCCATTGGCGTGACGAATTTCGTCCAGCCCTTTGGTGCCATGATGGATCGCTTTGGTGTGGCCCATGTGGAGCGGGGCTTTGCCGTGTGTTCCCAGGGCGGTGGATTTCTATGTGATGCGGTCTTTTGTGATCGCAGCCTGCCGATCACCCATCTGGTGGCGGGGGGCAATCAGGCGGTCACGGGTCTTGAGGCCGTTGTCGAACATCTGCTCGATGATCCGGCCGTCACCGCCGTGGGCCTGTCCTTTGAAACCATCCATGACATTGCCACTTTGCGTCGGGCTGCTGCCAAGGCCTTGCGGCTGGGCAAGCCCATCGTCGCCATCAAGTTCGGCCAGACGGAGGAAGGCGCGCGGGTTGCGGCCTCTCACACGGCGTCGATGACGGGGGCTGGGGCGGCCTGGGAGGCGCTGTTTGACAGGCTGGGCATTGTCTCCACCCGCTCGCAATCGGAATTTTTTGAAACCCTCAAGCTGTTCCAGACCACACCTTTGCCCAAGGGGCGGCGCGTGATGGCGTCGGCGGTCTCGGGGGTTCTGGGCGTGATGCTGGCCGATCATCTGGCGCAAGCGGGCTTTGAGATGCCGCAGCCCACCGGGGCCCGGGCCAGCCGCCTACGCGATGTGCTGCCGGGCATTGCCACCCCTTGTAATCCGCAGGATGTCACGATGGCAGCCTGGAATGACAAGGCCCGCCAGGCGGCCATCTATGATGCTTTGCTGGATGAGGGTTATGACATTGCCATCATGATCCAGAACTACCCCCGCGACGGCATGTGGGACGTGGCCGAATATGAAGCCCAGGTTGAAGCCCTCTCGGAAGCCTGTCAGGGGCGTGATATTTGCGCGCTGCAACTGTCGCCAATGGTGGATTGCTTCCCGCAGCAGGCGCGCGATCACACGCTGTCGCTGGGGCTTGCCCCGATGCAGGGGCTGGAAGAATGCATCTCTGCCCTGTCCCATGCGGTCTGGTGGCAGGAGCGGCGCGCGGTGCTGCTTGCGGACAGCCCGGTATGGGAGGCTGCGGTGCCCGCTTTGGGGCCGATCCCTGACACCGAAACCGCGGCCCTGAACGAGGCGGAGGCCAAGCGCCTGTTGGCTGCAGGTGGCGTTGCGGTGCCGCGCCATGTCGTGGCCCCGCCCAAAGACGTAGCCCAAGCTGCCGCCACGCTGACATTCCCGGTGGCGCTCAAGGCGTTGGATGGTCGGCTGTTGCACAAAACCGAGGCCGGTGCCGTGCGTATCGGCCTGCGCAGCATACAGGAGGTCTGCGAGGCGCTGGGCCAAATGGAAGCAGACATGGCCCGCACTGTGCCCGACATTCCCCTGACGCAGCTGTTGATCGAGGAGATGGCCCCTGCACCCGTGGCAGAGATCATGGCCTCAGTCAGCCACGATCCTTCCGTCGGACCGGTGATGCTTTTGGCGGGCGGCGGTGTCGAGGCTGAGCTTTGGGATGATAAAACCCTGCTCGCCGCGCCATTCACCCGCGCTGAAATCCGGTCCGCGCTGCATCGCCTGAAGACGGCGCAACGCCTGCGTGGCTGGCGCGGCAGGCCGGCAGGCGATGAGGCCGCGCTTCTGGATCTTTTGGAGGCATTGGCCCAAACCGCCCTGGCGCTTGGCTGTGCCGAACTCGAAGTGAACCCGATACTTGTCAGCCCGCACGGGGCCATGGCCGTGGACGCCGTGATCACCGGTGCGGTACATGACGACAGCCCCCGCACCCCCCGAATGGAGATCGCCTGATGGACTTCGCCCTCACCGAAGAGCAGCAAATGTTGTTCGATACGGCCCGTGCCTTCGCGGATAAGGAACTCATGCCCCATGAGGACCTGCTCGAAGAAACGGGCGAATTGCCTCCCGAACTGGATCTTGAGATCCGCAAGAAAGCCATGGAGATCGGCCTGCATGCCTGCAATTTCCCGACATCAATGGGCGGGGCCGGGCTGGACTGCGTGTCGTTCACCTTGGTGGAAAAGGCGATCGGGCATGTGTCGCTGGCGCTGGCGGAATGTATCCGTCGCCCCAACAATATTCTGGAGGCTTGCGAAGGCCAGCAGATCGAGCGGTTTCGCGATCCGATCCTGCGAGGCGAAATCCGCGAATGTGTTGCCATGACAGAGCCCGATGCGGGCAGTGACCTCAAGGGCATGAAGACATCGGCACGTCGGGAGGGCGGCGATTGGGTGATCAACGGCACCAAGCACTTCATCTCCAACGCGCAGATTTCTTCCTTTGTGATCCTGTTTGCGGCCACCGGTGAAGACGTCACGCCCAAGGGCACGCGTAAGCGCATTTCCTGTTTCCTCGTGGATCTGGACGCGCCCGGAGTGGAGGTGGCGCCGGGCTACAAGCACATGGGCCAACGGGGCTACTACAACAATATCATCCGGTTTGATGACGTCCGCGTCGAAGACTGGCAAATGGTCGGCGGCGAGGGACAAGGCTTTGAGGTGGTCAATACATGGCTCGGGCCCGGCCGATTGACCGTCGCCGCAACATGTCAGGCCAGAGCCGAGCGTGCCTTCGATGTGGCGCTTGATTTTTCCGCCACACGCGAACAATTCGGCCAGCCGATCGGCAAATTTCAGGGCATCAGCTTTCCCCTGGCGGACATGGCAACCGAGTTGCGCCTCGGTGATTTGTTGTTGATGAACACGGCTTGGCGTGTCGATCAGGGGCTTCCGACGATGGCGGAGGATTGCGCGATGGCGAAGGTCTATTGCTCAGAGATGCTGGCCCGTGTGGTGGACCAGTCGATCCAGACCTGCGGGGGCATGGGCGTTATGGCCGACCTGCCCCTAGAACGGATCTACCGCGATGCCCGCGTCGAGCGGATCTGGGAGGGGACCTCCGAGATCCAGCGGCACATCATATCGCGGCAATTGCTGCGTCCGCTGGGGGCCTGATCCATGGAAGTTGTGAAAAGCGAACGGCACGGGCGCGTCCTTGAGATCACGCTGGATCGGCCCAAGGCCAATGCAATCGATGCGGCAACCTCGCGCTTGCTGGGGGCCGCCTTTGAACGCCTTCAGGCCGATGACAGCTTGTCGGTTGGGATCATCACGGGAACGGGCCGTTTCTTTTCGGCGGGCTGGGATCTGAAGGCGGCGGCTGAGGGCGAAGATCCCTATGCCGATCAGGGCATCGGGGGCTTTGCGGGCTTGACGGAATACTGGGGCCTGAAAAAGCCGGTGATTGCCGCGGTGAATGGCATGGCCTTGGGCGGAGGCTTCGAATTGGCTTTGGCAGCAGACATGATCGTGGCCAGCGAAAGTGCACTCTTTGGGCTGCCCGAGGCCACCATCGGGCTGGTGGCGGATAGCGGCGGTATCTTGCGTCTGCCGCGCCGTCTGCCGCGGGCCATCGCCATGGAAATGATGATGACAGGGCGCCGCGCGGATGCGGCTGAACTTGCGCTCTGGGGGCTGATCAATGAGGTCACCCCAGATGACAGCCTGATGGACGCCGCCCGTGCCTTGGCCCAGCGTGTGGCCGCGTCGGCGCCTCTGTCCTTGCAGGCCATAAAGGAAATCGACGCCGCAACCGGAACGTTGCCCGAGCAGGAGGCGTTCGATGTCATGCGGTCTGGCACCTTGCCGGCCTATGCCAAGGTTTATGACAGTGAAGACGCCGCTGAAGGCATGGCTTCTTTCGCCGAGAAACGGGCCCCTGAGTGGAAGGGGCGCTGAGATGATGGAAACCGAAACGTTCCTGCATCCTTGGGACGGGGCTGTGCCGCGCCCGCTGTGCTTGGTGGAAAACACCGTCAAGGCAGCATGGGTGGATGAATTTCAGCACCTCAACATGGCCCATTACCTGACAATCTGCGATCAGGCGAACTGGGCTTTCTGGAACTGGGTCAACCATCCCGTTCAAACGATCGAGGCGCGGGGCGGCCATGAATATGTGATCGTGGAAAACCACGTCACCTATTCAGGGGAGTTACGTGAAGGGGATGCGTTCTCGATCACGACGCAGCTTACCGCCGTGGATGCCAAACGCTTTATCCTGTTTCACACGGTGCTGGATGCGGCGGGTGCGGTATCTGCCACGAATGAAGCCAAGATGCTGGGCTTCAACCTCGAGACCCGCCGCCCGGAAAACTGGCAAACCGTCGTTGCAGAGCGGCTGGCGCGGATCGAGGCCGCGCATAGCCAGGCCTTGGGCCGCCCCGCGCAGGCCGGGCAGGGTGTTGTGCTGAGCAAACGCTAAAGCGGGCAGAGGCGGGCCTTGTCCAGTAATCCCTAGATGTCTTCCAGCTTTGCGCCAAACAAGGCTTCGAGGCTGGGGCGATCCGCTTCATAACTGGGCCGCAACTTGGCCTCGAGCATGCGCCCGCGCCTGACACCGGGGCGGGCTGCGCAGGCCTTTAGCCAGCGCGCGAAGTGCGGCTTGTCATCAAGCGTTTGTTCTTGCCCGACCCAAAGATGCGCCCACGGCCATGTGGCCATATCGGCGATCGAGAACGCGTCACCCGCTATCCATTCATTGTCGGCCAATTGTGTGTCGAGCACGCCGTAGAGGCGCGCGGTTTCAGAGCGGTAACGATCCTTGGCATAGGGGATGTCCTGCTTTGCAAACTTCAGAAAATGGTGGGTCTGCCCCGCCATCGGGCCCACACCGCCCATCTGCCACATGAGCCACTGCTCCACGGCGACGCGTGCGCGCTCGGTCTCGCCCAGAAATCGGCCGGTTTTGCGGGCCAGATACAGCAGAATTGCGCCGCTTTCGAAGATCGAGATAGGGGCGCCGTCCGGGCCATCGGGGTCCACGATGGCTGGTATTTTGTTGTTCGGGGAAATCTTCAGGAACTCTGGCGCGAATTGTGCGCCTTTGCCAATCGGGATCAGATGGGTGCGGTAGGGCAGGCCCATCTCCTCGAGTGCGATCGAAATCTTGAAGCCGTTTGGCGTTGGCCAATAGTACAGATCGATTGGGGCGGATGACATCGAGCACCTCCTGCGTTTGACCGGCACAGGATGCCGCTTATCTGGCGCGGTGCAAGCCATCGTGCGCCGTGCTGTGGATCAGCTCTGCCGGAACGGCTGCTAGCAGAACGCGGGATCTTGCCCGCCCGCTTCTCGCGCCGGCACCTCCTCTTGACCCTTTCGCATCTGCAGCGTAGTCAACGCGCACCGTGGCGATTTGTGAACCGGATTGCGGGCCATGGGGCAGGGCGAGGCAAAGGATGGCTCGGGTCTGCCAAATCAAAGCCGCTAAAGAGGTCAGTTTGTGGGGCTCCCCACCGCTGGCTGCGGTTGGGGATTTTTTTGTGTCTGGAGGCACAACATGGACGACTGGAACCCACGTACGAAACTGGTGCATGCGGGCACCCGCCGGAGCCAATACAACGAGGTCTCTGAAGCGCTGTTCCTCACGCAGGGCTTTGTCTACGACACGGCAGCCCAAGCTGAGGCCCGCTTTATCGAGACCGGCCCGGACGAATTTATCTATGCGCGCTATGGCAACCCAACCGTAGCCATGTTCGAAGATCGGATCGCCGCGCTGGAAGGGGCAGAGGCCGCCTTCGCGACCGCCTCGGGCATGGCGGCCGTGAACGGGGCTCTGATGGCCTTGCTCAAGGCAGGTGATCACGTGGTGTCCTCGCGGGCACTGTTCGGCTCCTGCCTCTACATCCTCGAAGAAATTCTGACGCGCTTTGGCGTAGAAGTTACTTTTGTGGACGGCACGGATTTGGCGGCGTGGGAAGCGGCTCTGCGCCCGGAGACAAAGGCCGTCTTCTTTGAGACCATGTCCAACCCGGTGCTTGAAGTCATCGATATCCGAGCGGTTGCCGAACTGGCCCACGCCGGGGGCGCAACTGTGGTGGTGGACAACGTCTTTGCGACACCCGTCTTCAGCCGGGCACTGGAGCAAGGCGCTGACGTGGTGGTGTATTCCGCCACCAAGCACATCGATGGGCAGGGCCGTGTGCTGGGCGGTGTCGTGTTGGGAACAGAACATTACATTCGCAAAGTGCTTGAGCCTTACATGAAGCACACGGGTGGCTCCATGAGCCCTTTCACGGCCTGGGTGTTGCTCAAGGGGCTTGAGACACTGGACCTGCGGGCCCGCGCGCAAGCGGCGACTGCGGCCCGGCTTGCTGCTGCGCTTGAAGGCCATGAAAAGCTTGTTCGCGTGATTTATCCGGGCTTGGCCTCCCATCCTCAACACGCGGTGGCTGCCGCCCAGATGGAAACCGGGGGCACCATGCTCGCATTGGAGGTTTCAGGGGGGCAGGAGGCGGCATTCCGACTGCTGGACGCGCTGCAAATCTTCACGATTTCCAACAATCTGGGGGATGCAAAATCAATCGTGACACATCCCGCCACGACAACCCACCAGCGCCTGAGCGAGGCGCAACGCGCAGCCTTGGGTATCACGGCTGGAACCGTGCGTTTGTCGATCGGATTGGAAGACGCAGGCGACCTCGAGCGAGACCTTTCCGTGGCGTTGGAAGCCGTCTGAGCGCAGATTTCGGTCGGAAATGATTGATCCAAGGCGCGTGTTCTTGCGTAATCAGTATGAACGCGCAACGGGGAGCAGCAGCTTTTCACGCGCCCTTGGATGCCACAGAGGGGGCTGCCATGAACATCCATTTTTCCGAACTGACCCAGGAACCGACTCGCGAAGACGCCGAGGCTGCGCTGCAGCTTTTGCGCACATGGGCGTGCCAAGCCACGCATGTGGAAGTCGCAGAGCTTGAGCCATCGATCGCACGGCTTCTGCCCGAAGGCGCGCAGGATGACTATCCCGATCTGGCCCGTGTCTACCCGGATGGATTCAAAGTGGATTCAGCATATCGGGACACACTGCCTGATCTACAGAACGGCCCGGAAAGCCTGATCAAAGGGGCAAAGCAGCAGATTCAGCATGTGGGCATTTCGAATTTCCGCTTGCCGATCCGTTTCCGCACCCGGGCCGGCGCAGATCTGCAACTCGAGACCTCTGTCACCGGGACAGTGTCCCTTGAGGCCGAGAAGAAGGGCATCAACATGTCGCGCATCATGCGCACATTTTACCGGCATGCGGAGGAGAGCTTTTCCTTCGAGGTGATCGAGCGCGCCTTGGACGACTATAAGGCAGATCTCGAGAGCTTTGATGCCCGGATACAGTTGCGCTTTTCCTTCCCGATGAAGCTGGGCAGCTTGCGCTCGGGGCTTGAGGGCTACCAGTATTACGACATCGCGCTGGAACTCGTTGAGCGTGACGGGGTGCGCAGCCAAATCGTGCATCTGGATTACGTGTATTCTTCGACTTGCCCATGCTCGCTCGAGCTGTCTGAGCACGCACGACGCGAGCGGGGGCAACTGGCCACGCCGCATTCCCAGCGTTCGGTTGCGCGGATCTCGATCAAGCTGGATCCCAACGCGTCGGTTCTGTGGTTTGAGGATCTGGTGGAGCTATGCCGCGGCGCGATCCCGACGGAGACGCAAGTCATGGTCAAGCGTGAAGACGAACAGGCCTTTGCCGAGCTGAACGCGGCCAACCCGATCTTTGTTGAAGATGCGGCGCGCCTGTTCAGCGAAGCTTTGCAAAAGGATGTCCGTATCGGTGATTTCCGGGTGATTGCATCGCATCAGGAAAGCCTGCACAGCCACGATGCCGTCTCGGTCTTGACGGAGGGCGACACCTTCGCCCAGTCCAGCCTAGACCCAAAGCTGTTCGGCACGCTCTTCCACGTGGGCTAAACTGGGCATGCGGGCATCCTCTCTGTGGATGCCCGCTGCGCCGCGGTGCTTGACTTGCCCGGCTGACTGACGCACCCCAGACACATGTTTGACCTGCGCCCCGTTGGCTATGTGACCGGCCTGCTTGTTGCCATTCTCGGCCTCGCGATGCTTTTGCCCGCGGGGCTGGACTTCTATGACGGCCACGAAAATTGGACCGCCCTGCTGGAAAGCGCCATTCTGACGCTGCTCTGTGGGGTTTTGTTGGCGGTGGCCTGTGCCAATGGCATGGGGCCGCGGCTCACAATCCGGCAAACCTTTTTGGTCACCACTGGTGTGTGGTTGGCGCTGCCTGTCTTCGGGGCGCTGCCCTTTCTGATCGGGGCCACAGAAGCCCGCCCCGTGGACGCCTTTTTCGAGGCCATGTCGGGGCTCACAACCACCGGCGCCACTGTGTTTACAGGGCTCGATGCGTTGCCCCGTGGCTTGCTGCTTTGGCGGGCAATCCTGCAGTGGCTGGGCGGGATCGGGATCATCGTTGTGGCGATGGTTTTCTTGCCAGAACTGAAGGTGGGCGGCATGCAAATCTTCAAATCTGAAAGTTTTGACACGTTTGGAAAAATTCTTCCCCGTGCCGCCGAGATCGCCAGCAGCATCGTTTGGATTTACTTGGCCCTCACTTTAGCGGGCGTCTTGGGCTATATCGCGGCAGGCATGCAGCCCTTTGATGCAGTTGCCCACGCGCTGACGTCGATTGCCACGGGGGGGATGTCGACGCGGGACGCCTCCTTTGGAGAGTTCAAGGGCGCGGCAGAATATGTTGCGACGCTCATGATGCTGGTGGCCAGCCTGCCCTTCGTGCTCTACGTGCAGGCGCTCGCCGCGCGTCTGTCACCGCTTTTTGGCAATGCGCAGGTGCGCACCTACCTTCAGGTGATCGTCGTCGCCGTTCTTGCACTCACCGTCTATCGGGTCTGGACGCAGGAGCAGAATTTTGAGCCTGTTTTCCGGGAAACGCTGTTCAATGTGACGTCGATCATTTCCGGCACGGGATATGCGTCCACGGACTACCAGACATGGGGCGCGTTTGCTGTCATGAGTTTCTTTTTACTGGGGCTGATTGGGGGCTGCGCTGGCTCGACCAGTTGTTCGGTCAAGATTTTCCGGTACCAGATCCTTTTCGCGGCAATCCGAGCTCAAATCCGGCAAATCCACAGTCCACGCGGTGTGTTCACGCCCCGCTATGAGGGGCGGCCGGTAGGCGATGATGTGATCAGCTCTGTGATGTCTTTCTTCGTGCTGTTCCTTGTGACCATGGGCGTGCTGGCGGTCGCGCTCAGTATGACAGGGCTGGATATGATCACAGCCGTCTCCGGGGCTGCCGCTGCTCTGGCAAATATCGGGCCGGGCCTTGGCGAAACGATCGGGCCAGCGGGCACCTATGCTCCGCTCAATGATACGGCCAAGTGGTTGCTGTGTGCGGGCATGTTTATCGGTCGCCTCGAACTGTTGGCGGTGTACGCCATTCTGACGGTCAATTTCTGGCGGGCCTGATCGGTGCGCACAGGGTTACATCCGCCCATAACGGCGCGGTTGTGCTGTGTGAGGGAGGGCGTACGCGTCAGCGCAAGGCAGGAACAGGCTGCTGCGGCTTGATGGTTTGCGCCTGAAGCCGGCGCCTGCCCAGCCGGCCGCGCATCAAATGAAGCCCTGTCAGCGCTGCGAAAACTGCAAACCCGGCCCCATAGAACCACGCCGTTGCCATCCAGAACGAGGCGCCTTGAAACAGCGCCCAGCCGGCAGCCGATACCGCTGCAAAAAAGGATAAAATAACGAAACCGAGGGCCAAGGGCGTGCTCCTTTGAGATGCCTCCAGTGTTGCGCTTCGGTTTTAACGGCGGGTTAATGGGCTGTTTGAGCGAGTTAACACATCAAATTCATTGCGGAAAAATTTAACTTTTGGGGTCTGGCAGTCAGGTATCTTGCTGCCGGACACGCCCAAGAAATTGCAATCTGGCCTGCGGTGTCACAACAAGATTGGGGCTATGTGTCCTCGCAAAAGAGGCCTGTGCCTGTCCACGCAAAGCGCTACCGTTCCGGTTGGAAAGCCGCGCCATCGGGGCGCGGCGTACGCAGGGCACACACCATGACGGATTTTCACCTATTTGCATCTGGCCCACGGCCTGTCGCCCCATTTTCACACGCGGTGGAATCCGATGGCTGGGTCATATTGACGGGGCAGATGCCAACCGATCCGCAAGCGCCTGATGCGCCTTTGCCGGAAGGGATTGTCGCCCAGACGGACAGGGTGATGCAGAACCTCGCCCTGATCCTCGCTGAGATGGGGCTTAGCCTCGCCGATGTTGTGCAATGTCGCGCCTATCTGACTGAGTTTGAGCGGGATTACGCAGCCTTCAATGAGACCTATCAGGCCTATTTTGACCCGGCCCGCCGTCCGGCCCGCACGACCGTGGGGGTTACAGCCCTTGCGGTGGGCGCTTTGGTCGAAGTGGATTGCGTTGCCCGCAGGCCGTGATGGGCCGTCGTTTGCCACTCAAAACGCGTTTGCAGATTGCAGAGGGCTAAGGCTCATGCCCCGGTAAAGGGCGGGCACTCCCGGAAGGCCTGCACGGCCGGGGGCGCATTTTCCAACGAGAAATCGAGCGACGCGCTACCGGACACGGCACGTGCGATCAAATTGAATTGCAACCCGTTGAGAACATTTCCGAACCCCTGATCTGCCACACTGAGCGTTTGCCCATCGTCTGAGAGCACATGCCGATCTGTGCCGATTGTCAGGGGGTAGGGGCCCTCAAAGCCCATCTGGAAGGCGGGTGCCGCAGGCCATTGCCCTGCCGCCAGCGTGATCGACAGCGTATAGAGCGGCTGCGCGGGGTCATATGTCAGTTCGATCGTTGCAGCCTCGGTTTCAGAGGTCAGCACACAAACGGGGCCAAGCGTGACGTCCCATGCCAAGGCAGGCGCGCTGGCAAGGCAGAAATTCGCTGCAAGGGCGCGCATCACTTACACCTCCGCATGGACTTCGATCACATTGCCCTCCGGATCCATGAAAAACACCTGATGCCATTCCTTCGCAAAGGCGGTGCCATAGTCCGAGTAAGGAATTCCGTTGTCTTCCAAGATCGCGAGAAAGGCGGGCAGATCATCGGTCCGAAAGGCAATGTGCCCGCGGTCAACCGGGTTGATCACCTGCCCGTTGTGAAAGGCCACGTTCAGATTGCGCTCTGCCAGATGCATCTGCATCCCGCCATCGGTGGCGAAGCGAATCTTGCCCGAGAAGCCACTGGTATCGGAGGCTTCCGTGCGCGGAAACAGCGCCACTGGCATGTCATCCAGCTGCAAAACCTTGGTGTAGAAATCATGCATTCTGTCCACATCTTCGGATACGAAATTGATGTGATGGAATTCCAGCTTCATCCGCGCTCTCCCTTGCCCGTTGGGGCAAAACCTAGCGTGCATCGGGGGGGCTATCCAGCGTCTGTGCGCAGGGTTTGCAACGATATCGGCACGACAGTGCAAAACTGGATTGGATCGCCGCCATCGGCCTGCTATCAGAGCGCCAGCGGTCCCTTAGCTCAACTGGATAGAGCAGCTGACTTCTAATCAGCAGGTTCGGGGTTCGAGTCCTCGAGGGATCGCCATCACACCAACGGCCTGTGAAATGTGAGCCCGCTAGAGCGACGCTGCCAAAGAAACGGTTAGCAAAGAGCCAATCGAAGAATACAGGATCGCGCGGGCAATGGCCTCGACCCGCACGCCATAGTTCAGCGCCAACATGAAAGCCACCACACCGCAGGGTGCCGCTGCAACCATCATGGCCGGGTTGCGCACTTCGGGGGGCAGCTGCAAGACGCCGGCGAAGATGATCCAGGCCAGCATTGGATGTACGAAAAGTTTTACTCCCGTCAGCGCCACCGGCAGCATCGGCTGAGCTACGCGCGATTTCTGGCTCAAAATCACGCCCAGAGCAAAGAGCAAGACGGGCGAAGCCGTGGCACTCAGCAAGTTCAGGAAAACGTCCAGCCCTTTGGGCGTAGAAAAGCCCGATAGGCCCGCCGCCAGCCCGAGCGCCAGGGCCACCAAGGGGGGATTGCGTGCGATCTTGCCGAGCATTTGGCCCGGAGATGCGCCTTTGCTTGCCAACACGTCCATCAGGATGAGCGAGCCGCTGAACAGCAACAGGCCATCCATCGAAATGATGGCGACAATCGGCGTCACTGCGGCCTCGCCAAACAGGGTGGTTGAGATCGGCAATATGAACAGGATGTGGTTGGTCAGAGCGATAACCAACCCGAGTAGCGCGGCTTCCATCACGTCTGTTTTAAAGAGGCGCCGGGCAATCAGAAATCCGATGGTGAACATCACCAACTCGGTGAAGAAGTATCCGGCCAGCATGGGCAGGTTGAACTCTTCCAGCGGCGCATTGGCCAGCAACTGAAAGCCAAGCGCAGGCACAGCGACAAACATGACGAACTTGTTCAGCGTCATGGCCATGTTGAAATCAAAGGCGCCGCGCCGGCCGAAGAAGTAACCGACGGCACCGATGCCAAAGACCGGCAGGACGCCATTTAGAAGCGGCTCAAGCATTCAAGGCCTTCCTGCTGCGGGGCGCGCGGCAGATGGAGGTGCAACACGTGTCACCATGGCTCGGCGTAGGGGCGGATATCGAGCTCATGTGTCCAGCCATCGCGCTGTTGGTGATGCAGGGCCCAATAGGCTTCGGCGATGCTGGCCGGGTTCATCAGGGTATCGGGAGGCAGGCTTTCGGGGTCTTTGCCCGCTTGGCGCAGCCGATCGCGCACGAATTCGGTGTCGACGCCCGCATCAATGACGAGATGGGCGACATGGATGTTTTTTGGCCCCAGTTCGCGCGCCATGGATTGTGCCAGCCCGCGCAGGGCGAACTTGCCTGAAGCAAAGGCCGCATAGCCGGAACTGCCTCTGACTGATGCGGTGGCGCCCGTGAAAAAGATCGAACCTTTTTGCCGTTCAACCATGTATTTTGCGGCTTCACGCCCGGACAAAAAGGCGCCGTAGGCACACATCTCCCACACTTTGCGAAAAACCCGCTCGGTGGTGTCGAGGATGGGGAAGCGCACATTGCCGCCAACGTTGAAGACGCAAATGTCAATCGGGCCGATCTGGTTCTCGACAAGGGCGAAGTTCTTGATGGCCGTGTCTTCCTTGCGCGCATCCCAGGTGAAGCCCTGGGCGCTGCCACCGGCGGCTTCGATTTCCTCGATCAGGGGCGCGAGCTTTTCGCCGCGGCGCCGCCCCATCACCACATGAAAGCCGCCCTTGGCAAAGCGTTTCGCGATGGCTGCACCGATATAGTCTCCGGCGCCGATGATCAGGCAGATTGGCTTGGATGTCATGGCCACACCCTTCCCTAGACGTCTTCTGCTGCTTTGAAGGCGGGCCGCGCCTCCAGTCGATCCGCATAGGATGACAGATTGGGCAGAGGGCTGAAATCTGCCCCAAGGCGCCGCGCCATGATGACGGCATGGCCTGTGATCGTGTCGGCAATCGTGAAGCCGCCTGACAGGAAGTCACGCCCCTCCATGTGCTGTTCGGCAGCGCTGAGCGTGCGGTTGAGCAGCTTCAGCGCCCGCATGGCGATCTCTTCGTTGCGGCGATCTGGTGGCAGGAGGATGGTTTCAACAACGTAGTTGTTAATCGGCGGCATGATCATGCCCTCGGCATAGTGCAGCCATTGCAGGAATTCGGCGAAGTTGGCTTCCTGCGGGCCCGGCGCAAGGGCCGGGGCATATTTCGCTGCCAGATATTGCGCGATTGCCGTGCTTTCACTGAGGGTCACATCACCATCCACCAGCGTGGGCACGCGGCCATTGGGGTTGATGCGGGTGTATTCGGGGCCGCGCATTTCCTTCTGGCCCAGTTGGAATTTCTCCAGCGTGTAGGGCTGGCCGATTTCTTCCAACAGCCAGACGGTGCGCACGGCGCGCGACTGTGGTGCATAGTAGACTTTCATACCCGACCTTTCAGATCTTTGCGGAGCCAGCCCGCGTTATTCTGGTTCTCCCTTCCCGAGGGAAAGTGCCTTCGGACAGTTCTATCAGTAGCAGCAAACGCCAAACCGGCAAGAAATACTGGGCTGAGCAGACGCCTTAAGGGGCAAGCACTCAGCGGCCGCGTCAGACCGCGAAGCGTTGGCCAACGCGGGCTGTATCGTATTTTAAGCGACCGCAGTGACGCGGTTGGCCGCACGTGCAACCAGCAAAAAAACCTGCCCCTAGACGTCGACGCATTCAGCTTCTCGGGACATGGCGACCAAGGTTCAGGTCGTTATGAGAAGTGAAAGATAGGCTTAGCTTTGGGGGCCATAAGTTGATCTGGGCTCCGTCACGTAGCGTGGCGGAGCCTTCAATCGTAGTTTTCACATAGGTGTGGCTGGGATGCAGACGTTCTCCGCAGCGTACGCCAATGTCTGGAATGCGGGACAAGGCTAACATTGCCAAATTCAAAACAGCATGATCATAATTTGATTTATGATTTCTGCTGTCCTTTTCGATCTTGACGAAACCCTCTTTGCTCGCACCGCCTCCCTGAGGCAGTTCATCGAAGACCAGATCAGAAGTCACTACCCTGACATTTTTCCGAATGTGGAAATGACTATTGGTCGCTTTTTGGAACTCGATAACCGGGGAACGAAACCAAAAGATGAAGTTTACCGCGTACTTTTGGCAGAGTTAGGCAGAGATGATGAGGCGCTTGCTGCTGAACTGTTCGAGCACTACGAGGCGAACGCGTGGAGGTTTGCCTCAGGCTTCGACGGTATGTCGGATGCGCTTAAGGATATCAGAGAGTTAGGGTTAAAATTTGGGATTGTCACAAATGGGCAAACTCACATTCAGCTTCGATCTTTGTTGGCTCTGAACTTGGATCGATTGGTGGACGATTACGTGATCTCTGAGGCGGTAAATCTCAGAAAGCCAGATCCAAGAATCTTTCACCTAGCGGCGCAAAATTTGTCAGTGCGTCCAGAAAGCTGTGTATTTGTTGGTGACTCACCGACGGCGGATGTCGTTGCTTCTAGAAGAGCTGGAATGAAATCCGTTTGGTTTCCAAACGGTGCGATGTGGCCGGATAATCTGCTCCAAGAAACCGACGCCGAGATACATTCATTGTCAGAGTTGAACACAGTTTTGCGCCAACTTCCGTAGTCGCTTTGGGCTCAGAGCGGACATTCGCTGCGACAACCTCAAACGTCAGCCAATCATCGTTCGCGATATCGGCGCGGTTTGCTGGGCTTGCGGCATAAACACTGACGATACTGGCCAACACCGTAGAAGAAGCGCACCTGACGCGGAGCACCCTTCAGGGAAAATTTTCCCCAAAAATCAGTCCGTATCGCCTCGACACTTTGTCACAGAAAACAAAAACCTACCGCGGAAAGTCCGCGGTAGGTGTGTGGTGTATGTCCCGAGAACCTGAATGCGTCGCCTAGACGTCTGCCGGGTTTTCCACGTCCCGTCCGAGGGCGGCGAGGTCCGAATAGCGGTCTCCGATGCGATGATGAGGACGTCCGCGCGTGGCGGCCCCCAAGGCGACAACCAACTCATCCACATCTGGCGCGTCATAGATCGAAAACTGAACCGTCAGATAGTGGGACCGCCGTCCGGTATCGTGTTTGTCCATGAGCGGGATCTGGATCTGGGTGTTGGCCGGCCCGCGCGTGTTGGTGAACCCCAAATAGCTTTTGGCCCCGACAGCTTCGCGGTAGAAATTGCCATATTGCAGCGTGTGGATCAGGGCGGAGGCATGCTCCACTTCGCAGCTTGTACCCGCGATGCAGGCCTTCCCATAGGCTTCGATCGCATCGCCTGATCCGGCCAGTGCGATCAGCCGATTGGTCAGCATTTCGCCCAGAACCGGCGCCATGCGCTGTATCTCGGGTGACAGGTCTTCGACGAAGCCTTTCCCGGCCCAGGGGTTCTTCACCACTGCGGCCACCCCAATCATGCGCAGCACTGGCTCGGACGCCCGTCCCCCTTCGCTGTGGATGTCTTCATCAAAGGTGACGACTTTGCGTAGCTCTGGGATCATCTCTTTCTCCAGTCAGACGTGATAGCTGTGGTGCCCGTCGCGGGTGTGAACAACGCCTTCGACGTCCGTTCCATGGTAGAACCCGAATGCACCATGACTATTCTCAAGGGAATAGCGGCGCAGCATGGAGCGTTCGGCGTCATCGCTGACGCGGTCGAGTGGCAGATCGCCAATGTCAAAATACCGCATCCCGGCGGGTGCCTGCCCCTGGACGCTGCCGTGATAGACGATCCGCTGCACGTTGCTGTGAGAGATCTGGTACACTGCATAGGGATGCGCCAACTCGGCACTCAGGCCCTGCCGTGACAGGTCATGGATCATCCCTTCGGCGGAGTTGGCCTCGCAGGGTGCGACAGGCACGGTGACGGCGCCGGTTGCGTCTGCGCAGAGCAGGATCTGATCGCCCCTGGCCAGAACGGCACCCACCGTGACGCCGCCTGTGGTGGCGGCCTCTGTCATGGCGCGATCAAGGCCGATGTCGAAATAGGCGCCGCGATAATAACCAAGTGGCTGCCCCTCTTGCGTATCGAACCCCTCGACTTCACCGATCAAGATCAGATGATCACCGGCATCCACCAACCTGTGGCGCGCACAGCTGAAATGCGCCAAAGCGCCATCGATCAATGGCATGGTGCGTGCATCTGGGTGCCAGTTCGCGATGTCGAATTTCTCAGGGGATTGTGAGGCAAAGAGGCCCGAGACGTCCTTTTGGGTGTCCGCCAGAATATTGACTGCGAAATGCTCTGCCTGGGCGAAGCTGGCGCAGGACAGGGCGGTTTTGCCGATGCAGACCAGCAGCAGCGGCGGATCAAGTGAGACAGACGTGAAGGAATTCGCCGTGAAGCCGCGCGGTGTGCCATCGGGCTGGCGGGTTGTCACCACCGTGACCCCGGTTGCAAAGCGCCCGAAGGCATCACGCAGGGCGGTGCGGGCGGCCTTGTCTGCCAGGGCGGGCTGCGCAAGGCCTGACAGCATGTCATTGTCGGCGCCTAAGGCAGGCGGTGGCTGCAGGGCACCCTGGCCATGTCGCCCGAACCGCAGGGGGTTGGCTGCAACCGTCCAGGGGGGCACGCTATGATCCGAGTGTTGCAGCGCGGCCAGCATCCCGCGGCGCGCCACATGGGGGTCTGTGGCGATATCTGCCATGGTGTTGAGCGGACCAAACGGCACGTGACCGCCCAGAATGCTGCTGAGTTCTGCTTTGGTATGGCGGCTGGTCCAGTCTCGCACGATCTGGTTGACTTGGGCGGCATTGCTGGCACGGGCTGCACGGGTGGCAAAGCGGGCATCCTCCCCGAGCGACGGCATGCCCATCAACTGCGCAAGGGTGTGCCAGAAGCAGTCATCGACGATGCCGAGTGCGATGTGACCATCTTTTGCCGGATACAGGCCGAAGGGGCTCAGAAACGGATGGCCGTTGCCCTCCGGTCCGGGCGCGTGCCCGGTTATGTCGTGCAGGTAAACCATGCGTTCACAAAGCGATATCATCGCATCGTACATTGCCACGTCGACGAATTGCCCTTTGCCGGTGGCTTCTGCCTCGCGCAGGGCGGCCATGATGCCAAAGGCCATCATCATGCCGGTGAATATATCGCCCACACCGGGCCCGGTCTTGGTGGGGGTGTCCGCGTCTGGGCCCGTGATCGACATCAAGCCGCCCATGGCTTGGGCCACCACGTCATAGGAGGGCCAGTTCGCATAGGGGCTGGTGCCGGAGCGCGGATCGCCAAAACCACGGATCGCGGCATAGACGAGGCGGGGGTTTTCTTCGGCCAGCACCTCATAGGAGAGGCCCAGCCGCTCCATGACGCCCGGACGGAAATTCTCGACGATGACATCCGCTGTTGCCGCCAGCTTTCGAAAATCTGCACGCCCGTCAGCGGTTTTCAGATCGAGCTGCACACTTTTCTTGCCGCGATTGAGGCTGACAAAATAGCCCGCCCAATCGTGGTTTGGATCATCGGCGCGGAAAGGGCCGTTGCCGCGGCTTGTATCCCCCGCCATGCTTTCGATCTTGATCACCTCGGCGCCGTGATCTGCCAGGTGCATGGTGCAATAGGGGCCCGACAACATCCGGCTGAGATCCAGCACGCGCAGGCCTTTCAGAATTTCAGTGCTCATGGGGCGCGCTCCTGATCATCGAGAAAACCGCGTAGCAGCTTGTTCATGGCCGGCGGATTTTCGGCCAGTGCCATATGTCTCAGCCCCGGCAGGATGGATGTTCTGGCGCCGGGGATTTCATCGGCGATGGCCTGTGTCATCTCTGGGCCGTTGCCAAAATCCTCATCACCGGTCACCACCAGAGTAGGGCAGGTGATGGGGGGCGTGGGGGCCGTGATCTCATCAATCCCATCGGCCAAAACCTGGTAGATCGTGTGGTAAATGGCTGGATCATTGGCCATTACCCAAGTTCGCACGCTGTCCATGACGTCTGGGTTGGCTTGGCGGAAATCCTCTGTGAACCAACGCTCCAAGGCCGCTTCCACCGTCGCTTGCGGGCCCTCGCTGCGGGCCTGCGAGACCCGTTTCAGGATCGCAGCCTGCGCCTGTGCTGTGCGTTTATGCGGCGAGTGCAGGATCATCAGCGCAGTGGCCCGCTCCGGCATGTCCTGGGCAAAGCGACGGGCAATCATCCCGCCGAGCGAAAACCCGGCAATGGCGGCGCTCTCGATTGCGCAGTGATCCATCAGTTGCCCCAATTGCTGCGAAAACAGGGACAGGCTGGGGGTCTTTGACGGTGGGGCGCTTTGCCCGTGTCCGTACAGGTCATAGGTCAGGACGCGGTACGTGTCGGACAGTGCAGGGATCGCCCATTGCCAGCAGGCCCGGTTCAGCCCCAACCCGTGCACCATCACCACCACCGGTGCCCCGTCTGGCCCGTCCAGTGCAAAGCGCGTTCCGTCTGGCGCGCTGGGCATCAACTGGAGCTTTCCAATGGGCGGTACGCCACCACCTCAACTTCCACGCGCGCATCGACCAAAAGATCGCTTACAACGGCGGAGCGTGTGGGCGGCGCCTCGGGGAAATAGTCACCATAGACGGCGTTGAACCCGGGGAAGTCACTGCGCTCACGCAGCCAGACCATGGCTTTGACCACATCATCGCGCGTGCAATCGGCCTCCGCCAGAGTTGCGGTGATGTCATCGAGCACGGCGCGGGTCTGTTCTTCTATGGTGCCATCCGTCATGGGCACCCCATCGCGCATCGGAATCTGCCCTGTCAGAAACACGAAATCCCCCGCACGAATGGCCCTGGATAGGGACAAAACCCGCCCGCCAATTTCCAGCGGGGGCCCGATTACTTGTTTTCTGTCACCCATGTTTTGGCCTCCCTTCGCACCAGCCTGCCCCTCGGCTCGGGAAAGAGACTCGGATTTTTCGACAGGCTCTGTCGTATTTTGTGAAGGCCGCGTCGAGAAAGCCGCATTGAATGGAAGTCAGACATGTGGGGAGAGACGCGTCATGGTGGAGATCAACAACTATCAGATGCTGATTGACGGAGATTGGGTCGATGCGGCTGACGGGGGTATCTTTGACAGCGTAAACCCGGCTGACGGCGCCGTATGGAGCCGCGTGCCAGAGGCCACGGAAAGCGACATCGACCGTGCCGTCAAAGCGGCGCATACGGCCTTCAGCACGGGCCCGTGGGCCCGCATGACCCCGACAGAGCGCGGCAAATGCCTCCGGAAGCTGGGGGACCTGCTGGCCGAAAATTCCGAAAGCCTGGGCCGGACAGAGTCAATCGACACCGGCAAGATGCTCAAGGAAACCCGCTGGCAGGCCAAGTATATCGCGGAGTTCTTCCACTTTTTTGCAGGCTGCGCGGATAAGGTCAGCGGTGAAACGCTGCCGATCGATAAGCCTGACATGTTCGTTTTCACCAAGCGCGAACCCTTGGGGGTTGTCGCTGCGGTGGTGCCTTGGAACTCGCAACTGTTTCTCGTTGCCGTAAAAATCGGGCCTGCCTTGGCTGCAGGCAACACCGTTGTGCTCAAAGCGTCCGAGCATGCCAGCGCGGCCATGCTGGAATTTGGCAAGCTGGTGGCCGAAGCAGGCATTCCTGCGGGCGTGGTCAACATCGTGACCGGGCACGGTGATCCCTGCGGAAGGGCGCTGACCGCGCACCCGCTGGTGGCACGGGTGTCGTTCACGGGCGGGCCTAATGCCGCGCGGCATGTGCTGGAGAATGTGAAGCGCAATTTTGCGGAAGTGTCCTTGGAATTGGGTGGAAAATCCCCGTTCATCGTCTTTGACGACGCCAATATCGAAAGCGCGGTCAATGCGTCGATCGCAGGCATTTTCGGGGCGACAGGTCAAAGCTGCGTTGCGGGATCACGGCTTTATCTGCACGAGGATATCGCCGATGAATTCCTCGAAAAGATGATCGCACAGACCCGCCAGATCGTCATCGGAGACCCTTTGGCGGACGAAACCCAGATGGGTCCGCTCTGCACGGTTGGGCAGCTCGAGCACATCCAGCGCGAGGTTGCTTTCGCTCAGGAAGAGGGTGGCAAAGTGCTCGTGGGGGGCAAACAGCCCGAAGGCAAAACCGGCCTCTATTTCGAACCCACGATCATCGACTGCCCACGCCAGGATTTGCGCATTGTCGACACCGAGTTGTTCGGGCCTGTCCTCTGCGTGCAGCGCTTCAAGACCGAAGAAGAGGTTCTGGCGCTGGCCAATGACACGGAACACGGGCTGGCTGCGGGCATTTTCACAACCGATAGCGCGCGCTCCTTGCGCATGGCGGGGGCGGTGCGCGCGGGCATTGTTTGGGTCAACACCTACCGCGTGGTTTCCCCCATTGCCGAATTTGGTGGGGTCAAAGGATCGGGATATGGTCGCGAAAGCGGGTTTCAGGCGATCTACGATTACACCCGTCCCAAAACGATCTGGATGAACACATCGGACGAGCCGATGGCCAACCCGTTTGTCATGCGCTGAGGGAGGACGCCATGAAGTTCCAACTTGCTGTCAACATGGAGCGCATCGACAACAGCCTGGATATGCAGGACGTTGCGCGACACACGCTCGAAATGGTGCAGATCGCTGAGGAAGGTGGCTTCGACATTGTGTGGGCCGCAGAGCACCACGCACTGGAAATGACCATCGCCCCCAATCCGTTCCAACTGCTCACATGGTGGTCAAGCGAAACGAGCCGCATCCGTTTGGGCACCGCCGTTGCCACAGCGGCCTACTGGCACCCGATCAACTTGGCGGGTGAAGCGGCGTTCACAGATCTTGTGACGGGTGGCCGATTGGAATTCGGTATCGGGTCAGGCGCCTATCAGCGCGAGTTTGACCGCATGAAACCGGGCCTCAAACAGTCCGATGGCTGGCGCTACATGCAGGAAATGCTGCCGGCGGTGCGGGCTCTTTGGCAGGGCGATTATGCCCATGATGGGGAATACTGGCAGTTCCCAACCGCCACCTCTGTTCCAAAGCCCTTGCAGCCGGAAGTGCCGGTTTGGGTCGCAGCGCGCTCGCCCATTACCTACGATTATGCCATGCGCGAAAGATGCCACGTGAATTGCTGGCCCCTGACGCGCCCCTTCTCCGAAGCGGAGCTCTACAAGCGCCAGCTCGACGAAGCGATCGCCAAGGCCGACAATGGCTGGACCCCCCGCTTTGCAATGATGCGCCACGCCTGCATCTATGACAATGACACTGACCGCGACAACGCCATCTTTGCCATCCGTCGCCTGTTGTCTCAGTTCGAAAACCTGTTCCGCAATTCCGGCGATGTTGTGGATGGCTTCCCCGCGCCGCTGCCGCTGGATCAGATCGAGGGTCGCGAGCAGTATGATCCGGCCATGCTTGAGGAAAACCTCCTGTTTGGTAGCCCGGACACTGCGATCGCAAAGCTCAAACGCTATGAGGAACTCGGTGTGAACGAGTTCATTTACTACGCCTCCATGGGGCTTGATCATGCCGCCCAGCAGCGCTCCCTGAGGATGTTCTGCAATGAGGTGATGCCGGAATTCAGAGAAGGGTAAACCATGTCAGACGGCGTAAAGGTCCACCGCGCGGGCCATGTTCTTGAGGTCACGCTGGATCGGGGAAAGGTGAACGCCATCGATGTGCCCACCTCTCAGGCGCTGGCAGCGGCGTTTCAAGAACTGCATGAGGACAAGGATCTGCGCTGCGCAATCCTGACGGGCGGCGGAGACAAGATTTTTTCGGCGGGCTGGGATCTGAAGGCGCTCAACGCCGGTGAAATGCAGCTCGACAATTGGTGGGAGACCGATGACTACGGCGTGGGCGGCTTTACCGGCCTGACCGAAAACTGGGCCCTCAACAAACCGGTGATCGCGGCCGTAAATGGGCTGGCGATTGGTGGAGGCTTTGAAATGGCCATGGCCTGCGATCTGCTGATTGCATCGGAGCATGTGGAGTTTGGCCTGCCCGAAATGCCCCTCGGTATTGTTCCGGATGCGGGCGCGCTGCAACGCCTGCCGCGCCGCATCCCCCACAATATTGCCATGGAGATGTTTTTGCTGGGCCGTCGCATGACCGCATCTGAGGCTGCCCATTATGGGCTGGTCAACAAGGTGGTGCCCAAGGAGCAACTGATGGATGCGGCGCGCGAATGGGCGGCGTCCATCGCGTGGTCGGCGCCGCTTGCCATGCAGTCGGTCAAGGAAGTGCAGCGCGAGATCGAAGGCGTGCCTTTGGAGAAGGCTTTCCATAAAATGCGGACGGACCCGATGCCGGTCTATCGCAAGATGCTGAAATCAGACGATGCCGCCGAAGGCGTGGCGGCGTTCGTGGAAAAGCGCGAACCCAACTTCAAGGGCGAATGATGTATCCCGATCCGGCTTCGGTGACCCGCATCGCCAGCCTCGGTGGCGGTCCAATCGGCGGGGGATGGGCGGCGCATTTCTTGGCGCGCGGCTATGATGTGACGGCTTATCTGCACGATCCGTCCGAGCAAGAGGCCTTCCACCTGATCGTCCAAACAGGCTGGAAATGCCTGACCGATCTGGGGCTGGCCCCCGGCGCTGCGCTGGAGCGGCTGCGGGTTGTCACGGATTTGGAAGAGGCCCTCGACGGCGCCCAGTTCGTGCAGGAAAGCGCGCCAGAACGGTTGGAGATCAAACAGGCGCTCTATCACCGCATGGGGGAGATCGTGCCGCCCAATGTGGTCATCGGTTCCTCGACGTCTGGCTTGATGATGAGTGACATTCAAGCCACCTGCGCCTCACCGGAGCGTTGCGTTATCGGCCATCCCTTCAATCCGCCGTATCTCTTGCCTCTGGTTGAAATCGTCGGCGGCAAGAAAACCGCACCGGAGGCTGTGGCCTGGGCGGGCCGTTTCTATGAATGCGCGGGCAAAGCGCCGCTTCTGATGAAGAAGGAAATACCGGGCTTTGTGGCCACCCGCCTGCAAGAGGCCCTGTGGCGCGAGGCGTTGCATATGGTGGCCAACGGGGAAGCAACCCCAGAAGATATTGACATCGCCCTGAGAAACGGCCCGGCTCCCAGGATGGTGTCGCAGGGGCAATGCATGGCGTTTCACGTGGCCTGTGGGGCTGGCGGGATGGCCACCAATCTCGATCAATTTGGCCCGGCGCTGAAATTACCGTGGACTCGGCTTGAAGCCCCGGAACTGACGCAAGAATTGCGGGATCGCATGGTCGATGGGTGCAATGCGATGGCCGGCGATCAGCATTTCGAGGAGATGGCCGCCCAACGTGACCGGGACATCGTTGCCGTCCTCAAGGCCTTGCGTCATTCCCGGGCTTACTGATCCGCGCTCGGCATATTGCTCAGGACAGACAGGAAATCAGACAGCGAGCCGGGCCAGCTTGGCGCCGGCTCATTTTGCGGCCAGGCCTCGCGATATTCGGAGGGACGGCGGCCGAAGAACCTGCCAAAGGAGTAGGCGAAATGCGACAGGGTATTGAAGCCTGAAGCCGTTGCAATTTCACGCACGCTCAAGTCGGTGGAAATCAGCAGCAGACGGGCATTTTGCAAACGGCGCAACAGGCCAAACTGCACCACCGTGCAGCCCACATGCTTTTTAAACTGGCGCTCAAGTTGGCGCTGCGAAACGCCCAGCACCGCTGCAATCTCGGGCACTTTCAGGGGCTCTTCAATGTTCTCTTCGATCAGGGTCATGGCTTCGCGCACAATGGGCAGCATCGTCTTGGTACTGCGGCCCATCGTGCTGCGTTGGGAGGCGTGGGCATCCCGGATCGGGTGGTGCAGCATCTGATCTGCGATTTCGCCCGAAAAGCCGCTGTCGCTGTTTGTTTCGATCAAGCGCAGCATCAGGTCCACCCCTGCCAGACCGCCCGAACAGGTCATGACCTTGCCATCCATAGTGAACAGGCACTCGCGCACATCGACGCGGTCAAAGCTTTCGCGAAACCCGCTGAGCCAGGACCAATGGATCGTGGCCGGCAGCCCATCCAACAGGCCTGCGCGCGCAACGATATAGCTGCCCAGTTCGACACCGCAGATCGTTTCGCCCGCGCGGGCGCGCTTGCGCAGCCAGGCAAGCAGGGCAGGGTTGGCATAATGCTCCGTTCCCCAGCTGCCCAACACAAACACATATTGCGCCTGCCCAAGGCTGCCGTGATCCGTTGCGACCGTGGTTGTCATGCCGTTGCTGGCAACGATTTCCGGGCCATCAAAAGAGATAATATCCCATGAAAACATAGGGCTTGGCGCGAGGTAATTCGCGATCCGCATGGTCTCAATCATGGTGACCAGAGTGGTCAGATTGAAGCGTGGCACCACAACGAAAACGGCGTGGTGCGGGGCCCGGGTCATCTGCGGGGTGATGTCGACTTGCATGCCGCTGGCTGTCCATCTTTGGGTGCGATTTTTCGCCAGCTTAAACCTATCTGTGGCGGATAATCGATAACTTTCCTCCCCAATCGCGCTTCAATCTAGTCAAATAAGGGGGCCGAAGATGAACTATGACGTTGTGCTGACCTGCGCGGTGACCGGTGCCGGGGATACCACCGGCAAGAGCCCGCATGTTCCGGTCACCCCAAAGGAAATTGCCGATGCCGCGATCGAGGCGGCCAAGGCGGGCGCGTCGGCGGCCCATATTCATGCCCGCGATCCGGAAACGGGGCAGGGCTCACGGGATCCGGCCTTGTTCAAAGAAATCGTTGACCGGGTGCGCGACAGTGGGACGGATGTGGTCATCAATGTCACCGCTGGCATGGGCGGGGACTGGATATCTGACCCGGCCAATCCGGCCATGCCGGGCCCGGGCACCGATATGATCGGCCCAGACGCGCGGCTTGCCCACATCAAAGAGTGCCTGCCGGAGATATGTTCGCTGGATTGCGGGACGCTGAATTTCTCTGACACAGACATGATCTACATCTCAACGCCGCCAACTTTGCGCCGTATGGCTGCATTGGTGCAGGAATGGGGCGTCAAACCGGAGCTTGAGGTGTTTGATCTGGGCCATATCCGCTTTGCCAAGGCCATGGTGGCGGAAGGGCTGATCGATGCGCCTCCGATGTTCCAACTCTGTCTTGGCATACCGTGGGGGGCGGATCAGACCGTCGAAACCATGGCGGCCATGAAGGCGCAACTGCCCCAAGGCGCCAGTTGGGCCAGTTTTGGGATCGGGCGTGGTCAGATGCCGATGGCGGCGGCGGCGGTTGCGCTGGGCGGCAATGTCCGCGTGGGCCTTGAGGACAACATCTATCTGGAGCGCGGTGTGCTGGCCACCAATGCCCAGCTTGTCACCCGCGCGCGCGAGATCATCGAGCGGATGGGCGGGCGCGTGCTCACGCCGCAAGAGGCCCGAAACAAGCTAAACCTGAGGGGGGCGGATGGCTGATCCCACCCAAATTGGCAGCTTGCAGATCCGAAATGTTTCCAAATTTTTTGGGTCATTTCAGGCTGTCAATGACATCAGCCTCGATATTCAGAACGGTGAGTTCCTGACCCTGCTGGGCCCATCCGGATCCGGCAAAACGACGCTGCTGATGATGGTGGCCGGTTTCTTGGACATCTCGCGGGGCGATATTGCCCTCGATGGCGCCTCCATCGCGACTGTGCCTGCGGAAAAGCGCAATTTCGGCATGGTGTTTCAGGGCTATGCCCTATTCCCGCATATGAGTGTGCGCGACAATGTCGGCTATGCGCTGAGTGTGCGCAAACGCCCGGCGCGTGAAATCCGCGCCCGGGTGGATGAAATGCTGGAGCTGGTGCAGCTTCAGGATTTTGCTGATCGCAAGCCCGGGCAACTTTCCGGTGGTCAGCAACAGCGCGTGGCCCTTGCGCGCGCCCTGTGTTTCGCCCCGCCGGTGCTGCTACTCGATGAGCCGCTCGGCGCGTTGGATAAGAAGCTGCGCGTGGAGGTGCAGGAACAGCTCAAGGATATTCACCGGCGTGTCGGGACAACCTTTATCTACGTCACCCATGATCAGGAAGAAGCGCTCTCGATGTCCGATCGCATCGTGATCATGCGCGATGGCGCGATTGAGCAGGTCGGCACGCCAAAAGAGCTGTATGAGCGCCCGGTCAATCGGTTTACGGCCAGCTTTCTGGGCAAATCGAACTTCATTGAGCATGCGGGCAAGGCCTTCGCGCTGCGTCCGGAGAAAATCGATCTGCATCCGGGCAACAGCCATGCCGAAGCACGCTTGCGCGGCACCATCCGCAGCATGACGTATTTCGGCTCGATGCAACGGATCATCGTGGCGGCGGACAACAATACTGAAATCGAGGTCGACATAGACGTGTGGCGCAACCCGTCCAATCTGGCGGAAGGCGCGCGCGTGGACTTGCTTTGGGAGGATACGGCGGCAGTAGAACTTCAATCGGGCTAGGCACCCCAATCAGAACGCTCAAAGGCGTCTCATCCGCAAATCGGATCAACAAGGAGGAACAAAATGCACGATAAACAATTCAAGAAGGAAATGCTGACTGAAAGCGCGCATGCCTACAAGGCAGGCCGCATGGACCGGCGCACGTTCTTGGCGCTTTGTGGGGCCTCAGGCGTTGCTATGAATGCAGTGCTGGCAGGCGACGCGGAAGCGGCGGCAGACTATGTTGTGATGTGGAACTGGGGTGGCCAGTCAGAAGAATGCCACGGCTCGGCCATCGGGGATGCGTTTACAGCCAATACTGGCAAGGGGCTGAAATTTGACACATCCGGTCCGCTGGAAGGCAAGATCCGGGAAATGGTCGACAGCGGCAATGTCACGGCGGACGTGGCCGATGCCGATCTGTTCAACGCGGTATCGCTCGGGCCAACCGGCCATCTGGAGCCGATTGATTACTCCGTCGTCTCAAAGGACAAGACCTTGCCGGGCTATGCGCTTGAGCATGGTGTTTCCGTCATCCTTTACGGCTACGCCTTTGTCTATGACACCGAAGCCTATGGTGATAACCCACCGCAAAACTGGGCAGATTTCTTCGATGTTGAGAAATTCCCGGGCATGCGCTCGCTCTACAAATGGGCCAACGGCTCGCTTGAGGCGGCCCTGATGGCCGACGGTGTGGCCGGCGATGCGCTCTATCCGCTCGACATGGACCGGGCGCTGGCCAAGATCAAATCGATCAAGGATGACAGCCTGTACTGGGGCTCGGGCTCCGAGGCGCATTCCATGGTCGTCAATGGCGAGGTCTCTCTGGGGATGGTGTGGCAGAACCGTGGCCGCAACATCGAAAGAGACACTGACGGCCGCTACAAGCTGGTGAACAACCAGGCCATGGCCATGCCCGGTGCCTATATCGTGCCAAAGGGCAACCCGGCGGGCGCCGCAGTGATGGACTTCATTGCAACTGCCCAGGAAGTGCCGGCGCAGCTCGCCTTGTTGGATTGTCTTGGCATGACGCCTTCGAACCCCGAAGCCTTTAGCCAGATCCCCGATGATCAGCAGCCCTATGCGATCACCTCGGCGATGAACATCGACAACATCGTCTACAACGATCCCGATTGGTGGGGCAAAAATGGCGGTGATGCGGTGAATGCCTTCCTAGAGGCCATCAGCTAACAGCGCCGGATGGCCGCCCGCACCTTCCAGCGTGCGGCCATCCATTCCACAAAGCTGGACATTTCATGCACGCCCTCACCCGTCATATCCACCCCGGATGGCTGATCATCGCACCGCTGTTTCTGCTGGTGGTCACGCTTTATCTTGGGCCGATCCTAAACATTCTGTGGCTCAGCTTCACGGACCCTGAGCCGGGTCTGGGCAATTATGCCAAGCTGGGGCAGGAGGGCGCGCAGCTGCGCATCGTTTGGACCACCGTGCGCATCTGCATCATCACCACGATCTTCAGCGTCGTGCTGGGCTATTCCATCGCCTATGCCATGGTCCATGCCCATCGCCAGCAGAAGTCTTACATGCTCACGCTGTTGCTGGTGTCTTTCTGGATTTCTATTCTGGTGCGCACCTTTGCGTGGCTGATGCTCTTGGGGCGCAAGGGGCTTGTGAATGTCACGCTCGAGGACATCGGCCTGATCGCAGAACCCATTACCTTCATGCGCAATGAGTTGGGCGTGCTGATCGGCATGGTGCACTACATGATCCCCTACGCGGTGCTGCCGCTGCTGGTGTCGATGCAGTCGATTGATCAGCGTGTGATGAATGCCTCGCGCAATCTTGGCGCCAGCGGAACACAGACATTCTGGCGGATTTATCTGCCCCTGACGACGCCCGGGTTGGTCGCGGCCACTCTGCTTGTCTTTATCCTCAGCCTTGGCTTTTACGTGACACCGGCGGTGTTGGGCGGCGGCAAAGTGCTGATGGTGGCGGAATACATCTCGGTGCAGTTGCTGGTCACCCTGAAATGGGGCACGGCGGCGATGCTGGCGGCGATCATGCTGATGGGCGTGCTTGCGATGCTGTGGATCATGTCACGCTTCATGAAGCTCTCCACTGTCTTTGGGGGGGCCACACGATGAAGCCCGGCCTGTTCTCCAAGTTCAACACGGCGGGCGCCTGGGTGCTGCTGCTGTTTCTGGTGACCCCGGCGCTGATTGCGATCCCTGTCTCATTGACGCCCAAGCGCTTCCTCTCCATGCCCAACGGCGAATATTCGCTGCGCCATTTCGAGAAGCTCTTTACCAGCGAAGAATGGCTTTCGAGCTTCTTTCAGAGCGGGGTGATTGCTCTGTCCTGCTCGGCATTGGCCACGCTTCTGGGCACGCTTTGTGCCATTGGCCTTTGGCGGGTGTCCTCCAAATACAGCGAGTTGGTGCGCGCCTTCTTGCTGCTGCCATTGATCATTCCGCAAATCATCTCGGCGATGGCGTTTTACCGGCTGTGGATCCCGCTCGGTTTGCTGGACAGCTATGCAGGCCTGATCCTTGCCCATACGATCCTTGCAGCGCCCCTTGTGCTGATCACGGTCAGCGCTTCGCTTGCAAGCTTTGATCCCAAGCTGGAGCAAGCGTCAAAGAATCTTGGCGCCTCCAACTGGACCACCCTGCGCCGCGTGATCCTGCCGCAAGTCAAACCGGGGATATTCGCCGGGGCGCTTTTTGCCTTCATTCTCAGCTGGGATGAGATCGTGGTGACGCTCTTTATCTCGAAATACAGCGTCTACACCCTGCCGCGCCGCATGTGGAACGGCATTCGCGAAAACACCGATCCGACGGTGGCGTCTGCCGCTGTTGTCCTGATTGCCATTACCCTGATTGCCTTCGCTGTCTCCGCGATCCTGTCGCGGCGCAACGCGCGGGCGCAGGCAGAATAAGTGAGGCTGCCATGAATATGGAAACCAGTCACGAAACAGAGCTGTTGGTCAGCACGGTCCGCCGCTTTGTAGAGACGGAAATGTACCCCCATGAAGAGGAAGTTGACCGTCTTGGCTATGTGCCCGAGGAGATCGGGCGCCAGATCGAAGCCAAAGCGCATGATCTGGGCCTCTACGCCTGCAACCTGCCCGAAGAAGTGGGGGGCGGGGGGCTGGGCTATGGGCCGATGTCGCTGATCGAGCGGGAATACGGCCGCACCAGCCATGCCTTGCAAAGTTGGGCGGCACGGCCCACCGAGCTGTTGATGGCATGCGAAGGGGACCAACGCGAACGCTATCTCCTGCCTGCGGTGCGGGGAGAAAAACGCGAACTCTTCGCCCTGACGGAACCGGATGCGGGATCGGATGTGATGGGTATGAAGACCCATGCTCAACGGGATGGGGCTGACTGGATCCTCAACGGCTCCAAGCATTTCATCTCGGGCCCGTGCATGCCGGATTTCGCCATCGTTTTTGCAGCAACGGGCGTCGACGAAACACCGCGGGGGCCGCGCAAACGCGTCACCGCCTTCCTCGTGGATGTGGGGCTGCCCGGGTTTGACTGCCGGGAAGGCACGCATTGTGTCAGCTACCGGGGATACAAAACATTCGAGCTGCATTTCGACAATGTCCGCCTTGGGCCAGACCAAATCTTGGGCGAGGAGGGGCGCGGGCTGGAACTGTCCGGCCAATGGCTTGGCATGGGACGGATCTGGGTGGGAGCCACCTGTTGCGGCAAGGCAGACCGTATCCTTGAGATGGCCACCGACTGGGCGGCAACCCGCAAGCAGTTTGGCAAGCCGATCGGCACCTTTCAGGCCACCGGGTTCCGGCTGGCGGATGGCGCGATGTCCTTGCGGGCGGCTGATCTGATGGTGCAGGACGCGGTGCAGCGCGCCGAAAAGGGCATGATGAGTGACGCGGATGCCGCAATGGTGAAGGTCTATTGCTCTGAGATGCTGAACAAGATCGCTGATGATGCGGTGCAGATTTTTGGCGGTATGGGCCTGATGGAGGAAATGCCAATCCAGCGTTTCTGGCGCGACAGCCGCCTCGAGCGCATTTGGGACGGCACCAGCGAAATCCAGCGCCACATCATCACCCGATCCATCCTGCGGCCGCTGGGCGCATGACACCGGCGCAGCGCGCTAATCTCGAGCGTCTTTTGAAACCGCGCCATATCGCCTTCATTGGCGGGCGCGACGCGACGATTGCCGTGCGTGAGGCCCGCCGGAGGGGCTTTGAGGGCCAGATGTGGGCGGTCAATCCAAAGCGTCCCGATCTGGATGGCGTAGCCTGCGTGCCCACTCTGGCAGATCTGCCAGAAGCGCCTGATGCTGCCTATCTGGCCATCCCCGCCAGCGGCGTAACCGGAGCCCTGCGGGAGCTCGAGCAAATGTCCGCCGGGGGCGTGGTCTGTTTTTCGGCCGGTTTCAAGGAAGCTGGCGATGAGCAGGCAGAGCAGCGATTGATCGAAGCCACGGGCGACATGGCCTTGATCGGGCCCAATTGCTATGGCCTGATCAACTACGTGGACAATGCCGCGCTTTGGTCGTTTGAGCATGGCGGCTGGTCCCCGGGATATGGCGCCGCGATCATAACCCAATCGGGCATGTTTTCCTCTGATATTACCATGAGCGCGCGCGCGCTGCCGATGGCCTATATGGTCTCGGCGGGTAATCAGGCGGTGCTTGGCATCGAAGAGTTTCTCGACGTCTTTGCCGAAGACCCTGCCGTGCGCGCCATCGGGCTGCATATCGAAGGCCTGCGCGACATTGCGGCCTTTGAAGCCGCGGCTTTGAAAGCTCTGGATCGCGGGGTGCCCGTGGTGGCTCTCAAAACCGGCAGTTCCGCCATCGGGGCGGCGCTGACGGTCAGCCACACCGGCTCCTTGTCGGGATCTAATGAACTGTATCAGGCGCTGTTTGATCGCACCGGGGTAATCAGCGTCACAAGCCCAGCGCAGTTGCTCGAAACCCTGAAATACCTCTGTGTGGCCGGGGCTCCGAAGGGGGCGCGCATCGCGGGGTTCACGTGCTCTGGCGGCGGGGCCACGATGCTTGCGGATCACGCCGAGAAAATCGGCCTCAACTTTCCAGGGTTTGGCCCCGACCATGCGGCCGAACTTGCCAAGCTGCTGCCGGACATCGCCACCGTGTCGAACCCCTTGGATTATACCACGCCGATCTGGGGGCATGCTGACAAAACCTACCCGGTCTTTTCAGCGGCGATCGGGGCCTTACAGGCGGACCTGACGGTGCTGGTGCAAGACTATCCGGCACCGGGTCTGGATGCCTCGAAGATATACTACGAAAATGATGCGGCGGCTTTTGGCCAGGCTGTCAGGGAGCATGCGATCCCTGCCGCTATTTGCGCCACGCTGCCAGAAAATCTGGATCATGATACGCGTTTGCATCTCGTGGATCAGGGTATCGCGCCGATGCAGGGTATCCATGAGACATTGAATGCCATGGGGCATGCCATCTGGTGGTCGCAGACGCGCAGCCGGATTGCTCAGGACAAGCCCGCTGACGTGCTGCCAAGCTTGGCCGTGCCGCAGCCGATTGTCCTGTCTGAGGATGCCGGAAAGGACTGGCTGGTCCGGAACGGTGTCTGTGTGCCCAAGGGCCGAGTCTGTGCGCCAGCAGAGGCCGCGGATTGCGCGCAACAAATCGGCTATCCCGTCGCCTTGAAAATGATGTCAGCGCGTCTGCCCCACAAAACGGAGGCAGGGGCGGTTGCCCTTGATATCGTCGATGCCGCCGCCCTTGAGGCTGCGATCCATGCCATGCAGAGCGCCGTCAAAGCCTATGACGCGTCCGCATTGAGTGACCGTTTCTTGATCGAGTCCATGTCGCCACCGCCCTTGACAGAGTTGATCGTTACCCTGCGCAGCGATCCGCAATTCGGGCCCAGCCTTGTGCTGGGCAGCGGCGGTGTTCTGACCGAGCTTATCGGGGATGTGGTCACGTTGCTGTTGCCCGCGTCGCGCGGCGATATTTTGCGCGCTTTAACCTCGTTGCGGGCGGCGCGGCTTTTGCAGGGCTTCCGCGGGCGCGCGCAGGCCGATATGGGGCAGATTGCCGGTGCACTGCACGATCTCAGCGCTGCCTTTGTTGAAGCGCGTTGCACGGTTGCAGAGATCGAGATCAATCCGATGTTTGTCTATGCCGATCGCATCGTGGCGGTCGATGCGCTTGTCCAGACGGCGCGGCCATGAGCAGCGGCAAGATCATTTCCAACCCGGACCTGACAGTGGGGGCTGACAACAAGCAGCGTTGGAACCAGCCGGCGCATCGCCGCCACGGGTTTCACAATGCCCACCGATTGTTTCGCCGCGGCCTCATGGTTCGATCGAAGGAGGTTTTGGTGCTGGGGTCAGCGGAACAGGACCTGTGCGCCGCAGTGCCCGGGTTGGCGGATTTGATATCCCACCCCGCCTTTTCGGCATTTTGCTGTCTCAAGGGCGATCAGATCATCATGGAGAAAGCGGCAGAAGATTTTTCCACCTTGGCGCCCCATTCCATCCAATCCGTGAGCAAACTGCATATCCACCTTATCATTGGGCGCCTCTTGGCTGAGGGTTGCCTGGCTTTGGAGGGGCGGGTACGGGACTACCTGCCGGATATGGGCAGCGGTTATGCGGATGCGACGGTGCAAGCGCTGCTCGACATGGATGTCGAGAATGACTTCACAGAAGACTACGCAGACCCGCAGGCGGATTGCTATGCAGAGGAAATAGCGCTCGGCTGGCGTCTGCCCCGCGCAGGGGCGGCGGATGTCTCGCTGGCAGAGTTTGCAACCGCGATCACCGGCTTCCGGGTGCGCGCGGGGGCTGGGAACGGGGCAGGGCAGGTCACGTACAAATCTGCCAATACGGACGTGCTTACCTTGATCGCTGCCAAGGTCTCTCCAGTGCCACTGGCCGCACATATGGAGGCGATCGCCGATGCGGCTGGCTATGAGGGGGCGTTGCACATCAGCATGAGCAAAGATGCCCACCCGGCCTTTTCCGGAGGCGGGTGCCTGAGTGCCCGCGATCTTGCGCGGTTTGGGATGTTCTTGGCGCGCGGCGGGCAAGACCTGCACGGCCAGCCTGTGGCCAACCGTGCTTTTCTGGAGGAAACGCGGACGCGGCCCGCACATAGCATGTCGCCCCCGAAGGACTGGCTGAGATATTCCAACCACACCATGACGGATGGCCGGATGCTCGGCCATGCGGGCTATGGCGGCCAGTTTCTGATGGCGGACATGGCGTCTGGCACCAGTTGCGCCTTTTTGAGCGTGCTGGAGAACGAAGCGGGTTATGATGATGCCTATATGGGCCAGCTTTCAGAGGTGCTCCGGGACGTCTGCCTGTCCGTCAGGTGAGAACGCCGGATCATCGCTGGGGATTGGGTGCGCCCTGCGGCCTGTCTCCCCCGTTCGGATAATTTGCGATAGCGCACACCCCGCCCGCGCGCCCTTGCGCAGTGATAGATCCGATGGACAAGGCCTAAGCGAAGGCATCGGCACCGGCCCCTGAGAAACGAAGAGGGCCGCCCTACAGGGGCAGCCCTCTCTCAAATCTCAGCGTGCCACAGACCGAGCTACAACCCAGACAAATCAGTCCAAGTGCCCGACAGGCTTATGCGGATTTCGCATAGCCGCCATTGTAGGCGTCGCTCTTCCGGCGGACTTGGGCGTGCTCCACGATGCGCTCGCGTGCAATGCCACGGAACTCCTCGATCGAGCCGTAGCCCTTGCGCTGCATGTATTCGCGCATGTCCGATGTCAGCTCGTGGATCAGCTTCACTCCAACCCCGCCGCTGCCCTTTTCTTCCATCGCCGCGGTGCAGACCTGCAAGTTGCCTGCGCCATGGGCGATAAAGTTGAAAGCTTCGCGCCAGCCCCGAATGCCCCCGATCCCGGAAATTGCCTTGTCTGGATAGGCCTTCGAGATGTCGTTCACGCGCTGCAGCGCCTGGTGCAGGATGGCCAAGCCACCCAGCCCGCCCGACGTCACCAGCCCGTCTACTTCCACCTCGAATTTCATGGTTTCGGGATCCATCAAGGGCAGGGAGGGGAAGGTGTTGCACAGCGAGATAGACGCAGCCCCCGCATCGTAGGCAGCCCCCGCAGCTTCGACGAGCGTCGATGTCGACGGCGTCAGCTTCACCCAGATCGGAACGCTTACCGCGCCTTGCACGGCCTTCAAAATCGCCCGGATGATATCTTCATCATTGGCGATGTTGGCGCCCATGTCTTTGCGGTCCATATGCGGGCAGGACATGTTCAGCTCGATCGCGTCACAGCCCGCATCCACACAGGCCCGCGCCAGCTTGGCCCAGTTTGCCATTTCCTCGTCGTTGCCGGCACCGGCCATGATTGAGGCGATGAGCATCCGGTCGGGATAGGTTGTCTTGATCTCTTCGAGGTCGGGCAACCACTGCTCCAGAGGCTGATCCGAGATCAGCTCCCAGTTCCATGACGAATGAGACACCGTATCGGGCCGCTTGGAGCGCGACACGTAAGGCTTCACGTCGCTTGTGCGCTGAAAGATCGTCTTGGGCCCGGCCACGTTTTCCACCGGATGCAGGCCGATTGTCTTGGTGACAACACCGCCCCAGCCGGACTCAAACGCCTTCAGGATCTTGCGCTTGCTCTCCGTCGGGGGCGCGGAGGCCAGAACGAAAGGATTGACGAATTCAAGCCCAGTGAAATTGGTCGTAAGTTCGCTCGACATATCATTCTCCTAGCTACTTGGATCAATAGCAGGGAATTTTTACCATCAAGTCAAGAATATTCGCGTTTGGGATGCCGGACGGCGGGTGCGCAGAAGTCGATTTGGGCAGAGTGTTGAAAACTTAGGCAACGTGCGGTTTGTGCCCCGGGCACGGTTTGTTGCGGCCCGGGGCGTTATTGGTTTTGCGGTGCCTTGCAGGATCAGTCGTGCATCAGCGCCTTGATGCCGCCGATGAACGTGCTGTCGTCCTGCGCTTTGCGCCGGTCCAGCATTTCGACGGCGTCTGCACCGGCCCGATAGCGGAGCGTGCCATCCGTTGCATGTGCTGCGTCCCAAATCACACGCGCAACCACTTCAGGTTCAGAGCGTTGCGCCCCCAATTTCCCGAAAACCTGCCCCATTGCGCCAGCCATCGGCGCGTAATCGGTCAGGGTGTCATCCATTGCGAAGTCGAAGGAACTGCCGCCGAAATTGGTGGCGATCATGCCCGGCTCGACAATGCGCACGCGGATCCCAAGCGGTTCCAATTCGTAGTGCAGCGCCTCAGAGAGGCCTTCAACCGCGAACTTTGTGCCGTGATACAGCGTGCCAAGCGGGAAGGTCACCTGCCCCCCGATCGAGGAGATATTGATGATCGTCCCGGCGCGGTTTGCCCGCATGTGCGGCAACACCGCCTTGGTCACTTCCATGAGGCCGATGACGTTTGTATCGAACTGCCGGCGGATGCGCTCATTTGAAAAGGCCTCAAGCGCCCCATAGGCACCGTAGCCCGCATTGTTGAGCAACACGTCGATCGTGCCGAAGCGGGCAATTGCGGCGGCGACGGCGGTCTCGATTGAGGCCGGATCCGTCACGTCGAGGCGCGCGATCTCGACCCTGTCCAACTCCGCAAGTTCGCCTGCATTTTCGGGCGTGCGCATGGTGGCCACCACATTCCAGCCCTGTGCGTGAAAGTGCGTGGCAGTCACTGCGCCGATGCCCGATGAGGCCCCTGTGATAAATATCGTTTTCATACCCTTTTCCCCTCAGGCGTTGAGCGTGAGCATCTCTGCGATGCCGGCCTCGGTGCTGGCCGTATCGGTGACATCCATCTCAATGAGGATCGCGCCTGCCGCTTCCAGTTCTGCGACAGCGGCCGCGTTCTTGCCCGTCTTGCCGCGCACACTGCCTGCCACGCGATAGCCCTGCTGCAAAAGCGCAAGGGCGGTCGGCTTGCCGAAACCGCCGGCGATACCTGTGATCATAATCGTCTTCATGGCGAAACTCCTGTCTCTGTGATGTCCCATACCTAGTCGCCCCAACCAGACAAATATTTCTCAGAATTCCAGTTTTCTTGCACAATCCTCCAAACTACAAAATTTATGTTATGTTTGTAGAGGCGCTATGCTAGCCCTGTGTCACCCCAAGAGAGGCCCCGCACATGCAACACAGCTTCCTGACCCACGTGTCACGCCAACTCGACCGCGCCGGACTGGCCGAGGGCGGGATGCTGGATGACAAAACCGGCATGCACCTCCTGCGCCACAGCGCGCCCACGCGCATGGATGCCACTGTCTATCGGCCCCTGCTGTGCCTCATCCTGCAGGGCGCAAAGGAGGTGGGCTCAAGCCGCAGAACGCTCACCGTGAACAGCGGCCAATCCCTGATCGTCAGCCACACGGTGCCCGTCACCTCGCGCATCACCCAAGCCACCCCGGCCCGGCCCTATACCGCGGTGGTCTTCCCGCTGGACATCGACCTGCTCCGCGCCCTTGCGCCGGGCCTGCCAAGCGCCCTGAACGCGCCCGCGACAGACCCGTTCTCGATCTGCCTGTGCGACACGGATGCCGATCTGGAACAGGCGCTGCTGCGCTATGCCCAGCACTGCGACAGGGCGGAAACCCGCCAAATGCTGGCCCCGATCACCGCGCGCGAAATCCATGCGCGGCTGCTTCTCGGGGCCCATGCGCCGGTGTTGCAAAGGCTGCTGTCCCATGATGGCACCGCGAGCCGCATTCACGTGGCAACGCGCACCATACAGGCCAACCTGTCCGGCCCCATCGTTGTGAAAGACCTCGCCCAACATGTCGGGATGAGCAACTCGGCCTTCTTTGAGCATTTCAAGGCCGTGACAGGCACCTCGCCGATCCAGTACCAAAAAGACCTCCGCCTGATCCAAGCCCGCGAGGATCTGCGCAGCACCTCTGCAAAAGTGTCCGAGATTGCCTTTGCGGTGGGCTATGAAAGCTCGGCGCAGTTTTCGCGGGAATATGCCCGAAAATTTGGCAAATCCCCCCGGCAAGACCGCAGTCAGGACCGCAGTTTGGCCTGACCCCCCCGCGACGGAAAAATGGCGGCTTGCAGCCCGCAAAAAGGTTAAAAAATCCTTGCGCGAACGGGAAGGGTGGTGAAACATCTTAGACGTGAATGCGTATAGCAGGATATCGACATGAAAAAGATCGCGTTTCTTGCCCCGGTGGCGCTTTTGAGCGGGGCCTCTTTTGCCAGCGCACAGTCCATTGACCTGACACCGACTTTGAAATTCACCGCACAGGACGGGGACAACGGTGACCAGTTCGGGCGTTCCGTCGCGCTCTCTGGCAGCACGGCCCTTGTGGGGGCGTGGGGCGATGGCAGCCGCAGCGGCTCTGCCTATCTGTTTGACACGACGACCGGCGCGCAAACCAAGCATCCTCGCGGATGACGGGGCGGCGAGTGACTATTTCGGGGAGTCCGTCGGCATCTCTGGCAGCACGGCCATTGTGGGGGCGTATGGCTGGGACGGCGAAGAAAACACTGAATCCTCTCGTGGCGCGGCCTATCTGTTTGACACGACGACCGGCGCGCAAACCCAGAAGCTGATCGCAGAGGACGGGGAGCGTTTTGACTATTTCGGGCATTCCGTCGCGCTCTCTGGCGATCGGGCCCTTGTGGGGGCGTATCGCTGGGCCGGCGAAGAAAACACTGAACCCCTTCAAGGCGCGGCCTATGTGTTTGACACGACGACCGGCGCGCAAACCAAGCTCACCGCACAGGACGGAGAGGGCGGTGACTTTTTCGAGGACGGTGACGAGTTCGGGAGTTCCGTCGCGCTCTCTGGCGATGGGGCCCTTGTGGGGGCGTATCTCTGGGACGGCGAAGGAAACACTGAATCCGACCGTGGCGCGGCCTATCTGTTTGATACGACGACCGGCGCGCAAACCAAGCTCACCGCATAGGACGGGGAGAGCGGTGACGAATTCGGGTTTTCCGTCGCGCTCTCTGGCGATCGGGCCCTTGTGGGGGCGTATCGCTGGGACGGCGAAGAAAACACTGAACCCCTTCAAGGCGCGGCCTATGTGTTTGACACGACGACCGGCGCGCAAACCCAGAAGCTGATCGCAGAGGACGGGGAGCGTTTTGACTATTTCGGGCATTCCGTCGCCCTCTCTGGCAATCTGGCCCTTGTGGGGGCGCAACTAGATGACGACAATAATGCCTCCGCGAGCGGCTCTGCCTATCTGTTTGACCTGCGCAATGGCGCGCAACTCGCAAAGCTGACGGCGGGGGAGGATGCAAACAGCGGTGACAACTTCGGGTTTTCCGTTGCGATCGATGGCAGCCGGGCGCTGATCGGCACTCTGTTTGGCGAGGCGGCTTATCTGTTTGATCTGGCACCTGACCTTTCCGCTCGTTGGGGCGGGGTCTTTGGCGGGCAGTTTGACAGCGATGAAAACTGGAGCGGGCGCACCCCAGAGGCGGCGCTATATGCCGTTGAAATCAATCCCGACAGCACCCAAACCATCACCGGCCCGGCAGGGGCCAGCGAAATTGTGGATTTGACGCTGGGCGCTGGCGCTGGTGTCGCCACGCTGGATCTGCAGGCGGGCGGGGGCCTTATCTCCGATAACACCGTCACCATTGCGGAAAACGGCGTGTTGCAGGGCACCGGCGGGATCATCGCCCCGCAGATCGCGAATGCGGGCACGATCAAGCTCACCGGGCTTGGGCTGACCGGCGCTGTAGCGAACAGCGGCCTTGTAGAGGGCAGCGGCACCTTCGCCAGCGCGTTTGACAATGCAGAGGACGGGGAAGTGTTTGTCGGGCCGGGCGAGGCGGTGGTGTTTAAAAGCGCGGCCACCAACAGCGGCACGATTCAGGGGCGCGATGCCTCCATGCGCTTCGATGAGGGCCTGACCAACACGGGCGCGGTGCAGTTTAGCGCCGGGACGACGGATATCTTTGGCGAGATTACAAACGGGCCCCTCGGCACGATCACCAATTCCGGCAATGGCACGCTCACGCTCTATGATGCGGTGTTCAGTGAGGGCAATATCAACACGTTTGGCACAGGCACGACGATCTTTATGGATGCCTATTCCGGCCCGGGGGATTTCCTTGGCAGTGGCGAAGTCATTTTCAGCGGTTCGGTCTCAACCGGCGCGAGCCCCGCTTTGACAGACTTCGCGGGCGACGCAACGTTCGCGAGCACTGCGACAACTCTGATGGAGCTGGAAGGCACCGAACGGGGCACCGAGTATGATGCCTGGGATGTGACGGGTTCCCTCACGCTGGGCGGCACGCTCGATCTGGTTGCGTTGAACAGCTTTCTGCCCGCCTTGGGTCAATCATTTAACTTGTTCTCCGCAGACGGAGGCATCCTCGGCGATTTCGACACGGTGACCCTGATGGCGCTGTCGGAAGGGCTGGAATGGACAGAGCAGCGTACGGCGAATTCTTACGGCTTTGCGGTGACATCGGTGCAGCCGGTGCCATTGCCCGCCGGGGTGTGGATGCTGCTGGCCGGGATGGGCGCGCTGCTGTGGCGGCGGCGCAGCCACGCCTGAAGCGGCGGCACGCACCCGCAGGACGGGTGGGTGCGTTCTGAGAAGGGCCGGGTGAGGCTGAAAGGGCGCCAGCAAGGGGCGCCCTTTCTGCAGCGGTCTCGTCTGCCGTGACCCTCAGCCTGACAGCTGGGCCAGCCGCGGCATCAGATCGAGCAATTCCGCGGTGTATTCCTGCTGGGGATTGGCGAAGAGGGCTTCGGTCTCCTGCAGTTCCACGAGCTTGCCCTGCTTCATCACGCCCACGCGGTCACACATCTGGCGCACAACGGGCAGGTCATGGCTGATGAACAGCATGGTCAGGCCGAGATGCTCCTGCAGATCCTTGAGGATGTTCAGGATTTGCGCCTGAATGGACACGTCGAGCGCGCTCGTCGGCTCGTCGCAGATCAGGAAGCGTGGCTGGGTGGCAAGGGCGCGGGCAATCGAGATGCGCTGGCGCTGACCGCCCGAGAACTCGTGGGGGTATTTGGCCGCGGCTTCGCGCGTCAGCCCCACCCTGTCGAGCAGTTCGCGGACACGGGCACTGATCTGATCGGGGGGCAGCAGTTTGTGGTGGATCAGCGGCTCTGCCACGATGCTTTCCACCTTCATGCGGGGGTTCAGGCTGGAGAACGGATCTTGGAAGATCATCTGGATCTGTTTGCGATACTCGGCCAGCGCTTTGGGCTCCATCGTCGTGATGTCGTCCCCGTCGAACTGGATGGCCCCGCCATCTGTGGGCAACAGCGTGCCGATCATCCGCGCGACCGTGGACTTGCCAGACCCGCTTTCGCCGACCAGTCCGAAAACCTCACCGTCTTTGATGTCGAACGAAACATTGTCGACCGCCGTGAAATAGCGCCGCCGCGAGGGCAGGATGGCGGGCTTTTCAATGAACTTCTTGGTGACGCCCTGTACCTGCAGCAATTTCCCGGACTTTGAAGGGGCGGTTTGCGCCCAGTTGCGGGCGAGGTCCTCGATCTTGAAGGTGGTTTCCCGGTTGCCATAGCTGACCTGCGGGAACCTGTGCAGCTTGACCTGCGGGCGCGGCACGGCGGCAATCAGCGACTTGGTGTATGCGTGGGTGGGCGCACTGAGAACCTGGTCGGTGCTGCCGCTTTCGACAACTTGGCCCGCATACATCACGGTCACCTGTTCGGTCGTATCGGCAATCACGCCCATATCGTGCGTCACGAGGATCACACCCACTTGGGTTTCGGAGGCCAGTTCCTTGATCAGGTCCAGGACTTGGGCCTGAATCGAGACATCCAATGCGGTTGTCGGCTCGTCGGCGACGATTACCGAGGGCTCGGAGCACAGGGCCAGCGCAATCACCACCCTCTGGCGCATCCCGCCCGAGAACTGGTGTGGGTACTGGTTGAAGCGCGTCACCGGATCGGGGATCGACACCCGTTCCAACAGGGCCAAGGCTCTGTCGCGGGCCTCGGAGGCCGACACTTTGAGATGCAGTTGGATGGTTTCCACCAACTGCTCGCCGATGGTGAAGAGCGGGTTCAGGGAGGTCAACGGATCCTGGAAGATCATCCCGATCTCCTTGCCCCGGATCGCGCGCTTTTCCTCGGCGTTCAGGTTGTCGATGCGCCGGCCCTTCAGCCAGATTTCGCCGGAGGCCACTTTGGCAGGGGCGTCGAGCAGGCCAATGACGGCATTGCCTGTCATGGACTTGCCGGCACCGCTTTCGCCGACAACGCCTCGGATTTCGCCGGGGCGGATGTCGTAGGTCACGTTCCGCACGGGCTTGAACAGGCCTTGGCGGGTTGGGATTTCGACGGTCAGGTCGCGAATGGACAATACGGGTTCGGTCACTTCAGCCTCGGATTCAATGCGTCGCGCAGCCAGTCGCCCAGCAGGTTCACACTCAGCGCCAGTGCAAGCAGGGTGCAGGCGGGGAAGAACAGGATCCACCACTCGCCCGAAAACAGGTATCCTTGGCCCACGCGGATCAGCGTGCCAAGGGATGGCTGGGTGGGCGGTGCGCCAACCCCCAGAAAGCTCAGCGTTGCTTCTGCGATGATCGCCAGTGCCAGCGAAATGGTGGCAATCACCAGCACGGGCGACAGGATATTGGGCAGGATATGCCGGATCATGATCAATGAAGAACCGCGCCCGATCAGCCGTGCGGCCGAGACATAGTCCTTGTTCTTTTCCACGAGCGTGGCGCCGCGGACCACGCGGGCAAACTGGACCCAGTCGCTCAGCCCGATGGCAAGGATCAACACCCAGATGGCCATCTGGTCGCGGTGCTCTACGGGCGTGATGCCCTTGGCAATACCAAAGATCAGCATCGCCACGAGAATGGCCGGGAAGGTCAACTGCACATCTGCCGCGCGCATGATGAAACTGTCGGCCCAGCCGCCATAATAGCCCGCCAGCAGGCCGAGGATAATGCCCAGAACCACGGCGAACAGCACGGCTGAGAAGCCCACAAACAGCGAAATCCGCATGCCGTAAAGGATGGTGGAATAGACGTCGCGCCCCTGATCATCTGTGCCCATGAAAAAGGTTTCACCGGTAAAGGCATTCGGCTCCATCGGTGGGGTGAAGCCATTCATCAGGTTCAGTGACGCGGGATCAAACGGGTTGGTCACCGCAAAGAAAGGCGCGAAGACGGCCATCAGGATCAGCCCGACTGCGACAGCGCTCGAGATCATGGCAACCGGTGAGCGGCGGAAGGCATAAAACAAATCGCTGTCCAGAGCGCGGCGCAACCGCGAAGGCGCAGCTTTTGTTTCGGGGACGAGGGGTTGGTCAGTCATTTCGCACTTACCCTTAGACGCGGATCGATCATGGCATAGAGGATGTCCACGACCAGATTGATGACGACGAACATCACCGAAATCATCATCAGATACGCGGCCATGACCGGGATATCGACGAACTGGATCGCGTTGATGAACAGCAGCCCAAGGCCGGGCCACTGGAAAACAGTTTCGGTGATGATCGCGAAGGCAATGATCGCGCCCAGTTGCAGGCCGATAATCGTGATCACGGGCACCATGGTATTCTTCAGCGCATGACGGAAATTGATCACCCGGTCGCTCAATCCGCGTGCGCGGGCAAAGCGGATATAATCTTGACGCAGCACCTCCAGCATCTCAGAGCGGACCAGGCGCATGATCAGCGTCATCTGGTACAGCCCCAGTGTGATGGCGGGCAAGATCAGCGCCTTGCGGCCGGACTCCGTCAAAAAGCCCGTGCTCCAGTTGCCAATCTGCACAACCTCACCGCGGCCGAAACTGGGCAACCAGCCCAGCTCAACCGAGAACAGGTAGATCAGCAAAATGCCAATCAGGAATGTGGGCAGCGACACCCCGATCAGGGAGGCAGACATGATCAAGTTGGCTGTAAATCCATGCCTTCGGATTGCCGTAAAGACCCCCAGCGATATCCCGAACACCACAGCCAGCAGCGCAGAGACAGCAGCCAGTTCCAATGTGGCGGGCGCGCGTTCCATGATGATCTCAGAAACCTCTCTGCCCTGGCGATAGCTGACGCCAAAGTTGCCATGCGCGGCCTCTTTGAGGAACTTCACATACTGAACCGGAACCGGCTGATCGAGGCCAAGCTGGGCCCGCAGGCGCTCGACGTCCTCCATCGTGCGTTCCTGACCCAACATATTGTCGATCGGATCGCCCACGAAGCTGAACATCGAAAATGCAATGGCGCCGGTGATCAGAAGGACCAAGGCGGACTGCACTATGCGTTTTAGGATGAATGACACCATATTGGAGACTTTCCTCTGACCTGGGCCGTGTCCCGCAAGCGCTGCGGGGGAGGGGCGGGTCAGATCGGGCAGGCACAGGGGACAGGCCTTCCTGCGCCGAGATAGAAAAGAAGGCCGTCCGCCCAACCGGGCGGACGGCCATGTGGCATTACTTCATGGTGAAGTACTTGACGCGCGGCTGGTCCTCGGCGTCCACCTCGGTGCCGACATTGTCGCTCATGCCCCAGTTCAGCACCTGGTGGTGGATCGGGATGTAGAGCTGCTCGTCCTGCACAACACGCCAGATGCTGGCGATGTCTGCGTTCCGGGCGTCGAGGTCGGTGTTCGAGGCGAGGGACTCGATCTTGGCATCCAGATCGTCATTGTCGAAGCCGGTGCCGTTCCAGGTGCCGATGTCGCTTTCGCGGCCATGCACAAGGAAGTTGAAGATGTATTCCGAGTCATAGGTCGGAACGCCCCAACCCAGCATGTAGAAGTCGGTCTTGCCCTCGGTGATCTTGGGGAAGTGCTGTGCCTTCGGGATGGCATCGAGGTTCACCGTGATGCCGATCTGGCCCAGCATGCCGACGGCTGCCTGACAGATCGCTTCATCGTTGATGTAACGGTCATTGGGGCAGTCCAGACGGATGGAGAAGCCATCGCCATAGCCGGCCTCAGCCATCATGGCCTTCGCGGCTTCCACATCGGTGGAGCTTTCGCCGTCCATGTCAGCGGTCCAGCCGTTGACGAAGGGCGGTGCGATCATGCCTGCGGGCTGGGATTGGCCGCGCATCACAACCTGACGGATGGCGTCACGGTTGATGGCCATGGACATCGCCTTGCGCACGCGGACATCTGCCAGCGGGTTCTTGCCATCCACATTGTCTGCCTCAAGATCGTCGGCGCCTTGGTTCATGCCGAAGAAGATGACGCGGTTCTGTGGGGCCTGCTTGACCATGAGGCCGTCGGCAGAGTCCACCCGGGCCAAATCCTGCACAGGCATGTCCTGAAGGAAGTTCACTTCACCCGACAGAAGGGCAGCAACGCGGGTCGCGGCGTTCTGGATCGGGGTGTAGATGATCTCGCTGACTTCCAGCGGGAACTCGTCACGGCCCCAATACTCTTCGTTGCGGACCATGACGGTTTTCACGTCAGGCTCGCGGCTGACCAAGCGGTAGGCGCCGGTGCCGTTCACATTGGTGGTTGCGTAAGTGATCTCGCCGCCTTCGAAGTCTTGCACGTTGACGGTGTCGTTCGCTTCGCTCCAGCCTTTGTCCATCATGAACAGGTTGGTCAGGTTGGACGGCAGGATCGGGTTCGGACCATTGGTTTCCAGCTCGACCTGATAGTCACCCACGGCGCGGACTTCGACGATCGAGTTGATCAGTTCTTTCATGTCCGAGTTGGGCTGCTTGGCGCGCTCGAAGCTGAAGACAACGTCTTCTGCAGTGAAGTCGGCGCCATCATGGAATTTCACGCCCTGACGCAGGTTGAAAACCCAGACATTGGGGTTTTCGGGATCGGGTGCCCAGTCGGTTGCCAAGGTCGGCACGAAGGCGCCAGTGACGTCACGAATGATCAGGGGCTCGTACATCTGGTGACGTACGGTATGGGTTGGGCCTTCGTTCTGAGCGTGGGGATCCAGCGTCAGAGCGTCGCCCGCGCGGGCCCATCGGAGTGTTTCAGCATTCACCACTGCCGTTGACGACATCAGTGCAGCAATCGCCAGAATTGTTGACGTTTTCTTCATTGTGACCTCTCTGTGTGTATAGTCGCTGAAGGCTCGGCTTGAGGGCGCACACACGCAGGCGGCGGGCTCGGCAAAATGCCTTCTTTGTTTTCCCGCCAAATGCACATTGCCAAAGACAACGGCCCCTCTTGTCCCGAATTTTTTCGCGTTTGAAATGGAGGTTGAGATAGCAACCTGCCAAAGCAGCGAACCAGCGTGCCGCGCAAGCTAAGGAAATATCTTTTCGCCTACAATAAGATTTTCCTGCATTTGACTCTCTTTTTACGAAGGGAATTTGGCGCCCTGATAACATGGCATTTGCAGGGACGATGCAGGCTGCCGCGCCGAGCGAGGCCACGCAGGGGAAGGGGGCGGTTGAACCCGCGCGATGGCGCACGGCAAAGCGTTGGCAGAGGCAATCGCGGGACGCGCGGCTTGCGTGGTTGCGCTGAGCGGCTTGGGCCTGTTCAGATAACAGTGCAGCAGGCCGAGCGTCGCGTCAGAGGAGCGCCACGAATTGCAAAGCACCGCGCCAGACATGACCGGCTCTGATCGAGCGTTGATGCCAGATTATTTGCGGCTCATCGCGCTGTTCGGCATTGTTGTCGTCAATGTTCAATACATCGCCTTTTCGTCGCTGCACCGCTTTGCCGAGCCGGTTGGGGACGATCTTGCCGATGCCATTACGGTCTGGCTGGTGAACGGGCTTGCACTGCTCAAGACCTACGGCCTCTTTTCCTTCATGTTCGGCGTGGGGCTGGGGTTCTTGATGCGGTCTGCCAAAGCACGTGGGCTGCCTTTCGGTCGACTTTACCGCAACCGTATGATCGGGCTTGTGGTGCTGGGTATCGCCCATGGCTGCCTGTTCTTTCCCGGCGATATCCTGACAGTGTACGGGCTGACCGGCGGGGTGCTGTACCTGATGCGCAACTGGGCTGTGCGCCGCCTTGTGCAGGTGGGTGTGGCGCTTTTGGGAATGCAGGCATTTATTGCTCCCCCGCTTCTCTTGTCTGAGATCGAGGTCTCGCCTGAGGTCTTTGCTTTGGAGCAACTGATCCTGACGCAGGGCAGTTTTCTCGATGCCGTGATGTTTCGCAGCGCCAGTTTCGCGTTCACCCTGCCGTTCTTTTTGCTGATTCAAGGCCTGTCCGCTCTGGGTTGGTTCTGTCTTGGCTTGGCCGCCGTGAAAAGCGGCATGATTGATGATGCCGGGCATCCCTTGTGGCGGTTGGCCCGGCGCTGGTGCCTCTGGCCGGGCGTTGCGGCTGGGCTGGTGGGCGCAGCGATCTGGCAGTGGGGCGCGCCCGCGCCGGGTGTTGTGCTCTGTATTGTCTCGGCCCCGGTGGCGACGCTGGGCTATCTGGGCCTGATCGCCGGGCTGTCTTGCCCGCGGGGCGCGGCGATGACGCGCTTGCTTGCCGCGGGGGGATCGAGCCTGAGCATCTATCTTGGCCAGTCGATCCTGCTGTCGACGATTTTTTCTGGCTACGGGCTTGGGCAATGGGAGGCAGTCGGCCGAATGGGGGCGGTGGTCATTGCGCTGGGCGTGACGATCCTTCTGATGGCGGCGCTATTGCTTTGGCGCAGCCACTTCAAGCTGGGGCCCTTCGAGTGGCTTTTGCGCCGGATCACATACGCGGGCGTGCAGAGGGGGCAGCCGGGGTGAAGCGGATAAACGCACAGGCAAATTTCGGGCGCCCGTGCTGGCAGGGCTCAGAGGCTTCCATCTTTGGGTGCGCTGCGGGCACAGAGGGCCTCAGCTAAACATAAGCTGGCTGAGTTTCAGGGCCGCGCTTTGAAGGATCTCTTTGCGTGCAATGGCCTCTTCTAAAGAAAGACGCTGGTCGGGGCCGTGATAGGCCAGGCTGGCAACATATCTGCCTTGCGGGTCTGTCACCGGTACGGCGATTGCAACCATGCCTTCCAGGAACTCCTCGCGATCGAGGGAGTATCCCTGCGCATTGATTGCGTCCAACTCGGCCAGCAAATCGGCAGGGTCGGTCAGCGTGCGCGGGGTCATCTTCTCAAGTGTCAGCGATGCCACGAGGCTTTTGCGTTTGTTGCTGGCGAGGCTTGCGAGAAAGGTTTTCCCGCTGGCTGTGCAATGGAACGGGACGCTGGTGCCAATGGGCAGCTGTATCCGGAAGGGCCAATCGGTCTCTACCCTGTCGAGATAGTTCATTCCGGTATCGCCGGGGGCTGCGTAGTTGACTGTCTCGCCAACGCTTTCGGCCACTTGTTTCAGGATCTGGTGGCGCGCAACGTGATCTCGGGAGTTGTAGAGCAGGCCTGACCCAAGTGCGCGCAAGCGTCGGGCCACCTGATACTTCTTGTTTGTCCCGGCGCGTGTCAGAAACCCGTTTTCCTCCAGCGTTGCGCAGAGTCTGTGAACGGTCTGCTTCGGCAAGCCCAGTTCCTCATTGATCTGGGTTGCCGTCATCGGCTGGTGGCTTTTGCCCAGAATCTCAAGGATCATGAGCGTGCGCAGATTGGTGGGAATGCGGCCCGATTCCGACACGGAAACCTCCCGGCAAAAAAAGTGATGCATTTCGTAAAAGACAGTGTATCGTTCAAATCAAATAAAATCGAGACAAAAAGTCTCATTTTTTGATAGTCCGGGGGGATATGGAGTTTGACTTCATTATAGTTGGGGCAGGTTCTGCTGGCTGTGCGCTGGCGAATCGCCTGTCTGCTGACCAGCGCAACACCGTTGCGCTCGTTGAGGCTGGCCCTGCTGACCTCAACCCATGGATTCATATCCCGGTTGGCTATTTCAAGACGATGGGCAACCCCAAATCCGATTGGATGTATGTCACCGAAGAAGATGGGGGCATCGCAGGGCGTTCGATCTCCTGGCCGCGCGGCCGCGTTTTGGGCGGCTCTAGTTCTATCAATGGGTTGCTGTATGTGCGCGGACAGCCTCAGGATTATAACCACTGGGCGCAACTGGGATGCACCGGCTGGTCGTGGGACAATGTCCTGCCTTTGTTCAAGCGGTCAGAGACTTGGCATGGGGCACATTCCAATGATGTGCGCGGCACGCATGGCCCTCTGTCTGTGCAGGATTCGCGTCTGAGCCGTGATGTGGTGGATCGCTGGCTCGATGCGGCGGAGGGTGCGGGCTACAAACGCACCGCCGACTACAATGGCGAAGATCAGGAAGGCGTCGGCTATTTCCAGTTGACGATGAAGAAGGGACGGCGGTGTTCGTCAGCCGTGGCCTATCTCAATCCAGTGAAAAGCAGGAAAAACCTGGCTATCATCACGAATGCTCAGACAGAAAAAGTGCTGTTTGAAGAGGGCAGGGCACATGCCATCCGCGTCAAGCGCAACGGCCAGATGCAAACCCTTTCTGCCCGCAAGGAGATCATCCTGAGCGCCGGAGCGATTGGCTCTGCCCAGATCCTCATGTTGTCGGGCGTAGGGGATCCGGAGGCGCTGCGTCCCCACGGGATCGACGTGCATATGGCCTTGGACGGTGTCGGCAAAAACCTACAGGATCACTTGCAAGCCCGTCCGGTTTTCAAAACGAACCTCAGCACCATCAATGTCGAAGCGAACAACCTGTTCAAACAGGGCCTTATCGCTTTGGAATATGCGCTCACTCAGCGCGGCCCCATGACAATGGCAGCCAGTCTTGGAACCGGTTTTCTGAAAACCGAAGAGCATCTCGAAACGCCCGATATCCAGTTTCACATACAACCCTGGAGCGCCGATAAGCCCGCCGATGGGCCGCACGCGTTTTCCGCGTTCACCGCGTCTGTCCTGCAGTTGCGCCCGGAAAGCGCGGGGCATCTGGAACTCCGCTCTGCGCATATGGACGATCACCCGGCCATCCATCCCAACTATCTGGCCACCGATCTTGATTGCCGTACTATCGTTAAGGGCATCCAGATCGCACGGAAAATTTCCCGTACCGAACCGCTCAAGTCTCACATCACGGAGGAGCATGCGCCCGGCGCTGATGTGGCTTTTGATGACGAAGACGCCACCCTCGACTGGGCGCGTCGCACAGCGGTGACGATTTATCACCCGACAGGCACCTGCAAGATGGGCATAGATGACAAGGCTGTGGTTGATCCGCGCTTGCGGGTCCGGGGCATTGCCGGTCTGCGCGTTGCGGATGCGTCGATCATGCCGAAGATCGTCAGTGGGAATACCAATGCGCCTTGCATCATGATCGGTGAAAAAGCTGCCGATCTTATCCTAGAGGATGCAAGAGCATGAGATGCGGATGTTTTCGACAGCGTGTCAAATTAGTTACCGGGCCGGGTTTCCGGCCCCAACCACACTCCGGAGCGCAGCCTTCCGCTCTGGACAAGAAAAACCCGTCTCGAAGGCAAACACCAATGGGAGGAAAAATATGTTTACCCTGAAACACGTAGCGGCTGGTGCCGTTACATTGGCGCTGACAGCGTCGGCTGCAATGGCCGAAAAAGTTCTTCGTATTCAATCTGTTTTGCCGAACACGGCTGACGAAGTGGTGATGCTGAAAGCGTTTGGCGATGACGTCGCTGCGCTGACAGGCGGATCGCTGAAGATCGAAGTTCTGCCTGCGGGGGCCGTTGTTGGTCCGCGCGACATCATGGACGCGGTGGATGCCGGCCTTGTGGAAGGCGGCTTCGCCTGGACCCACTACTGGGGCGGCAAGCATGTGGCGGCCAACCTGTTTGGCGCACCGGTTGCGGGCGCTGGCGTGGGCCTCGACAACATCGCCTTCCTGAGCTGGTTCCAGTATGGCGGCGGCAAAGAGCTGTATGACCGCCTCTGGGATGAGATGGGCGTGAACGTGAAGGGCTTCATGCTGCAGCCCGTGGGCCCCGAGGCTCTGGGCTGGTTCCCCGAGCCGATCACCTCAATGGATGACTTCCGCCAGATGCGCTTCCGTGCACCTCCGGGCATGGTTGGTGCCGCCTACGCCGATATCGGTGTTCCGGCGGTTGCGATGGGCGGTGGCGACATTCTGCCCGCGCTTGAAAAGGGCACGATCGATGCAGCTGAATGGTGCTGCCCCAAGCCGGACAGCGTCTTTGGCTTCCAGAAGGTTCTGAAGCACTACTACCTGCAGGGTCTGCACCAGGTGACCGTGAACGCGGACATGTATGTGAACCGCGATTTCTACGACAGCCTGAACGAGCAGGAGCAAATGGCACTGGAAGTGGCGGCCAACGCGTCCCTGTCCAAGTCGCTGTCCTACCGGATCTACGAGAACGGCAAGGCGCTCAAGGACCTGACCGAGAACCACGGCGTTATTCTCGAGGATACGCCTGCTGACTACTTCACCGAGTACATGGCTGCCGCCAAGAAGGCGCTGCAGGCTGCTGCCGATGAAGATGAGTTCTTTGCAGAGGTCTGGCAGTCCCAAAAGGATTTCGCGGATATCGCGGTTCCCTTCTGGGCGGGTGCACAGACGTCGAATGCCGGCCTTGGCCGCGCACATGCGGCGACGCTCAAGTAATCCTTTAACGTTGTGCGGGGCCCACGTGGCCCCGCGCTTCGTTTCTGCAAAGGGCAGGTGGTGCACTGCGCCCTTTTCAAAAACGAAGGCCCGCAAAGGGCACTGAACCGACAAGGGGGACAGGGGTATGGCCGCAGATGAGGTAAACCCGGACGAGCTCGAAATCGCTGACGAGCTTATTGCGGAGCGACGCTCCGAAGCGGTGGGCGAAACGCCTGAGGACATGACGCCTTGGCAGCGCCCAATCACCGCCGCCATCGATACGATCAACTATCGCGCGGGCCAGTTCATGGCTCTGATGATGGTCCCCCTCATTGCGGTGGTGGTCTACGAAGTGTTCATGCGCAACTCCTTCGCGATCCTGCAAGATGCAGGGTTCGAGGATTTGGCACGCTCTCTTGGGCTGGGGCCCACCCTTTGGGTGTATGATACCAGCCGCATGATCGCGGGCACCCTGTTCATGGCTGCTGCTGGCTACGGCCTGATGCGGGGCGTGCATATCCGCGCTGACTTCCTGTATCGCAACTGGTCACCCAAAACGCAGGCGACTGTGGATGCCACACTGTATCTGCTGTTCTTCATCCCCTCGATGATCTTCTTCACCATCGTGGCCTCTCAATTCTGGTGGTTGGCGTTTTCGACCGGTGAAACCTTGGCGCTCGACAGCGCCTGGGGACCCGTCCTCTGGCCCGCGCGTCTGGCCATGCCGGTGGGGGGATTTTTGCTCTTGATTCAGGGCATTCCAGAGATTTTCCGCGCCTTCCACAAGATGGGCAAGGAGCGTGAGCGCCTGTTCCTGCGTGCCATGCCCATCTATCTGGTGGCGTTGACCTGGCTGGTTTTGGCGGTGTTCCTGCCCGATTGGGTGCCCGGCGGCGCATGGTTCACCGATCTGATGAAATCCAGCCCCGGCCTGCCAAAGCCGACCATCGGCCTGATCATGCTGGGCGCGATGCTGTTTGTGATCTTCATCGGCTTCCCGATTTCCTTCACGCTGATCTTCCTTGGCTTCGTCTTTGGCATCTGGGGGTCAAACTTCAAGCTGACCACACTTTTGCTGACCCTCAACACCAACTCCACCATGCTCAATGACCAGCTGATGGCGGTGCCGCTCTTTGTTTTGATGGGCATCGTGATGGAATCGGCGGGATTGATGGAGCGGCTCTTTGCATCGATCCAGATGATCATGGCCCGCGTGCGCGGCTCATTGTTCATCGCGGTTCTGATCGTCTCGACGATCTTTGCTGCCGCAACGGGCATTGTCGGGGCCTCGGTGACCTTGCTGGGCATTATGGCGGGTGCCACGATGAGCCGCTCGGGCTACGATGTGAAGCTGGCTGCGGGCACCATCACAGCAGGGGGAACGCTCGGGATTCTGATCCCGCCGTCGATCATGCTGATCGTCATGGGGCCGGTGCTCGAAGTCTCAACGCTCGATCTGTTCCGCGGGGCCTTTATCCCGGGGGCGTTGCTGGCGTCTTTGTACCTGCTCTATACGCTGGGGCGCTGTTGGTTGAACCCGGAGCTTGGCCCGGTGCTGGCGGACGAGGACCAACCGGACACGTCGAAATACTACGGGGTTGAGGTGGCGTTGATCTGCCTCGGCATCCTGACCATCTGTCGTGTCTTTGGGCTGAGCCTCGGCGGCGCATTTGGCGGTGTCGTGCCCTTTGGCGGCCTGCTCGTTCTGGGCATTACGCTGGTGCTGGCCAAGCAAGCCTACCGGCGCCTGTCCATGTTGCGGATCTTGCTGCCGATTGCGGTTGCCTTCCACCTATACATGATCGTTGCGAATATGGGGGCCGATGGCAGCCTGCCGGTGATGTCCCTTGCGCTTGCCGCGCTGGTTCTGCTGCTGGCCTACCTCGCGCGTCCGATTTACCGCGCAGATGCTGAGTCGACGTTCTATTTCTCCGCGCTTTGGGATGAGTTCTTTGCCGGTCTCATGCCGCCAACGGTCCTGATCTCCTTTGCGCTGGGCTCGATCCTTCTAGGGCTGGCGACACCGGCTGAAGCGGCCGCCATGGGGGCATTTGGCGCGATCCTTCTGTCCTTGGCCTATCGCAAGTTCACCTTCGCGGGCTTCTTTGACAGCCTGATGAAGGCGCTTGAGATCACCGTGCTCATCATGTTCCTCGTGGCGGCTTCGAACTTCTTCGGGGCAGAGTTCTCGGCTCTGGGCACACCCAAGATGATGACAGAGCTTCTGCTCGGCCTCGATATGTCGCCCTATCTGATCTTGCTCCTCGTCATGGCATTGATCTTCCTTCTGGGTTGGCCGTTGGAATGGGTGCCGATCGTGCTGATCGTTGTGCCGATCCTGTTGCCGACGGTGGAAAAGCTCGATGTCTACGGGCTGGACCGCTACGACCTGATGGTGTGGTTTGGCATCTTGGTCGCCGTCAACCTTCAGACGGCGTGGCTGTCACCGCCCGTGGCACTGTCTGCCTATTTCCTTAAGGGCGTCGTTCCGAATTGGGACCTCAAGGACATCTACCTTGGCATGATGCAGTTCATGTTGGTGCAGCTCCTTGGCTTGATCCTGTTGTTCCTATTCCCGCAGCTTGTGCTCTGGCTGCCCGCCTTCATGTCAGGAAACTAAGCTATGCAACAACAACGCAGCACGGTGTCCTATCTGAAATGGCCGCTTCTTGTAACGGTGATCGGGCTTGGCCTGTCTGGCTGGCTGGGATGGGAGACCGAGGGCACCTCGTCCGGGGTGATCTCGTTCCTGATCGTCGGGACGGTGTTGGCCGCGCTGGAGATCGCGCTGTCCTTTGACAATGCCATCGTGAATGCCAACAAGCTGGAAGAGATGACGCCGGTCTGGCAGCGGCGATTTCTGACCTGGGGTATCTTGATTGCGGTCTTTGGCATGCGGATTGTCTTTCCGCTTGCCATCGTGGCGGTCTTTGCCTGGATTAATCCCTTCGCGGCTGTCCATCTCGCGCTTTCGGATCCCGATCAATACTCCGAGATCATCGGCCATGCCCATGGCCCGATCTCTGCGTTTGGAGGCACCTTCCTGATGATGGTGGCCCTGAAGTTCTTCATCGATGAGGACAAATCCATCGACTGGATCAAGGGGCTGGAAAAGCAGCTGCGCCTGTGGGGCTCTATCCGCGGGTTTGAGATCGCCTTCGTTCTGATCATCGTGCTTCTGATTTGCCGCACCCTGCCCGCGGCTGAGCAGGGCGTTTTCCTGACATCTGCGATCAGTGGCCTGCTGATCTTCACACTGGTGGATGGGCTCGGCAGCTATCTTGACAATATCGCGGGCTCAACGGCCAGCGTTGGGGCAAAGGGCGGGCTGGGCGCGTTTCTCTATCTTGAGGTGCTTGACGCGAGCTTTTCCTTCGATGGCGTGATCGGGGCCTTCGCTCTGACAACCAATATCCTGTTGATCGCCATCGGCCTCGGCATCGGCGCGATGTATGTCCGCTCGATGACGATCATGCTGGTTGAGCGCGGCACACTGGCGGAGTTCCGGTATCTGGAGCACGGCGCTTTCTATTCGATTTTCGCGTTGTCGGTGATCATGTTCCTGCAGTCGATCGTGCACGTCCATGAACTGATCACCGGAGGGATCGGTATGGGCCTGATCGGCTTGGCCTTCTGCGCGTCGATCTTGCACAACAGGCGCGAGGCCTGACGTTTCTTTTAAAGCTTGGGGAAAGACGATGGCCCGCACATATCTTAAGAAAGCAACCTTTACCGCCCGTTCTGATGCGGGAGATACCGTTGCCACCGTTGCAGGCATCCTCGCTGATATCGAGGCCCGGGGCGAAGCGGCAGCGATGGAGTACGCCGCCAAATTTGACAAGTATGAGGGCAATATCCAGCTCTCTGACGACGAGATCGAGGCGGCCATTGCCCGCGTGCCGCAGAAGCTGAAAGACGATATCGATTTTGCCCGGGACAATGTGCGCCGGTTCGCCGAAGTCCAGAAAGGCACTGTCCAGGACGTAGAATATGAGATCAGTCCGGGCCTGATTGCCGGCCAGAAGGCCATCCCGATCGCTGCGGCGGGGTGCTATGTGCCGGCGGGCCGGTATCGCCATATCTCCAGCGCCGTCATGACTGTGACAACCGCCAAGGTGGCGGGCTGCGCGCATATTACGGTCAGTTCCGCGCCGCAGCCTGGCAGCGGCCTCGATCCGGCGATTGTCTATGCTGCCCATGCCAGCGGGGCGGAAAAGATCATGGCGCTTGGCGGGGTGCAGGGCGTGGCGGCCATGGCCTTTGGCCTTTTCGGACAGCCCAAGGCCAACATCATCGTCGGCCCTGGCAACCAGTTTGTGGCAGAGGCAAAACGGGCGCTCTATGGGCGGATTGGCATCGACATGATCGCCGGGCCCACCGACAGCCTGATCCTTGCGGACAAGAGCGCCGATCCGCATATCGTGGCCACCGACTTGGTGAGCCAGGCCGAGCATGGCTACAACTCGCCGGTCTGGTTGGTGACGGACGACACTGCCCTGGCACAGGATGTGATGGCCCGTGTGCCTGAACTCATCGCCGACTTGCCGGAGTTGAACCGTGGAAATGCTGAGGCCGCATGGCGCGACTATGCTGAAGTGATCGTCTGCGATGATCGCGAGGAAATGGCCGCCACCTCGGATGCCTATGCGCCAGAGCATCTCACGGTGCAGGCCGAAGACCTGGATTGGTGGCTTGGCCGGCTGAGTTGCTATGGCTCGCTGTTTCTGGGCGAGGAGACGACCGTCTCCTACGGCGATAAGGCCTCCGGCCCGAACCACGTGCTGCCGACCTCTGGCGCGGCCAGCTACACCGGTGGCCTGAGCGTGCATAAGTTCATGAAAATTGTGACCTGGCAGCGGGCCACGCGAGAGGGCGCAAAGCAGGTGGCGCAGGCGACAGCACGCATTTCAAGGCTGGAAGGCATGGAGGGGCATGCGCGGTCCGCTGATGTGCGGCTGGCGAAATACTTCCCGAATGAAACCTTCGATCTCAGCGGAGGTGACTAGATGCGCCTAAACCAAGCATGGGCGCTTGCGCGGATGCGGCCCCCTGCCGTCCGGAACTGAAGGGAATGCGACATGTATGACAAGGTTCTTGTGCCGATGGCGTTGGATCACGGCATATCTCCACAAACCCTGGAGATCGCGCGCGCCATCACGTCTGAAACCGTTACGGTGACTGCCCTGCATGTGTATGAGGTGCCGAAAGGCTCTGTCAGCGTCTATATCGGCGAAGACACCATCGAGCGTGGGTTTGAGCGTGCGCGCGCCCTTCTGATTGAGAAGGTCGGCGATCTGGAGGGTGTGAAGGCCGAAATTACCCGCGGCCAAGCCCATCATGCGATTGTTGCCTATGCGGTGGAACATGGCTTCGACTGCATTGTAATCGGCTCGCACAAACCAGGGTTGACCGACTACCTAATCGGCTCCACGGCGGCGCGCGTGGTGCGACACGCGCCCTGCGCCGTGCATGTGCACCGGGACTAAACCCAAGCAGCTATCTGCCTGAGTGTTGCAGCTTTGCGCCGCTGCCTAGTTCTGCATCGTTTGCGGGTAAGGGCGCCTAACCCCTTAAATTTGAAGGCATCGTGGTTGGGCAATGGCACCATCGTTCTGCGCTGTGGCTGTCGAATTGCTAGGTTTACCTAGCGTTCACAGAAAAGAAGAGTGCATGAGCAGACAGGCCTAGCTAGGATATCGCGAGGGGACTCCACAGGGCGCGCATGGCGGCTGCTCCGTGGCGTGGCACGAAAAATCGTGAGGGAACACGACATGACGGACGAAACAATGCAAGACGAACCAAAGCAAGAGCTCAAATTTGAGTCTGACTCTGCTTCATCGAGATCCTTCTGGATCGCACTTGTTCTCACGATTTTAGTTGTTCTTTGGATGGCCAGTGGGCTCTTCATTAAATCCCCAGAGACTGTGGAAGCTCTGCCTATTGGCGAAGTGGAGCCGGTTTCCGTGGCTGTGAAAAACTCGACAGCACAGACAGTTACCCAGTTCCACCAAGCGGAAGGTCAGGCCCAGCCCGACAGGGATACATCGATCCGTGCCAAGACATCCGGGCAAATCGCTAAAGTGTTGGTCTCCAAGGGGCAGGACGTCGATGCCAATGCCGTTATCGCCGTCTTTGAGACTGCCGAGCTTGAGGCGGAGTTGGAGCGGGCTCAGACCGAGTTGGAGCGCGCGCTGCGCGAGTTTGAGAATGCCACTGAGCTTTTGGACCGTGGGGTGGCGACGTCAGATCGTGTCACAACCGCGGATGCTGCCCTTGCAACGGCGCGGGCACAGGCCGCGAAGGCCGAAGAAAATCTGCGCAACACGGAAATCATTGCGCCCTTCGCGGGCCGGATCGAGACGCTTGATCTCGATGCAGGTGAGTTTGTGCAAACGGGCACGTCCGTCGGCCGTATTGTCGACAACACGCCGCTTACTGTTGCCATTCAGGTGCCCCAGCAGTCGCTGGGCCTATTGACGAACCTGCAGCCGGCGCGCGTGCTTTTTATAACGGGCGAAGAGCGGGCCGGTGTCGTGTCCTTCGTGGGGACGTCGGCGGCCACGGACACCCGGACCTTCCTTGTGGAAATCGACGTGCCAAACGCGGACGGCAAAATCCCGGCAGGCATCTCGGCGGAGGTCCAGATCCCGGTGGGTGAAGTGAAGGGGCATTTCGTGTCGCCCTCGACCATCTCGCTCGATCCATCCGGCAATCTGGGCGTCAAGACGGTTGATGAAGAGGACATCGTGCGCTTCAACGAAATTGATGTTGTACGGGCACAAGTCGATGGGGTCTGGGTGCTTGGTTTGCCTGAAACGGCGCGGATCATCACGGTTGGCCAAGGCTTTGTGCGGGATGGGGATCGCGTCAACGCCCAAGATGCAGGTGATGTGCAATGAACGCGTTGATTGATGCCGCCTTTTCGCGCAGCCGCGTTGTCGTAATGCTTTTGGTGATGATCCTCACTTTGGGCACCATCGCGTATATCGCTGTTCCGAAAGAAGCCCAACCGGAAATCGCGGTGCCGATCGTTTATGCGACAGCAACCCTTGATGGCATAAGCCCGGATGACGCTGAGCAATTGCTGGTTAAACCCATGGAGCGCGAATTTGCTTCTCTGAATAACTTAGACGGCATGGAAAGCCACGCAGCCGAAGGCTATGCAAGTGTGCAGCTACAATTCACACCTGGTGGGGATATCGACGCTGCCTTGGACAAAGTCCGCGAGGCGAAGGAGCGGGTGCAGGGCGAACTGCCTGCAGATGCCTCCGATATCACGATTACCGAGGTCAATACGGCGCTGTTCCCAATTATCACGGTGCTTTTGTCCGGAAACGTTCCAGAACGGACATTGAACGAACTGGCCGATGACGCAAAGGAAGCCATCGAGGGCCTGTCGGACGTTTTAGAAGTCGATATCGGTGGCAAGCGGGATGAATTCCTCGAGGTGTTGATCGACCCGACCATTTTTCAAACCTACAACCTTTCATTCGAACAGGTGATTGGCCAAATTCAACGCAATAACATCTTGATCGCGGCAGGCGCCATCGAGTCCGAGGGGGGACGCATCGCGCTCAAGGTGCCGGGGCTGATCGAAGATTTCAATGATGTATTGAATATGCCAATCAAGGTGCGTGATGGCACGGTCGTCACTTTCAGTGACGTCGCCACGATCCGGCGCACCTTTGAGGCGCCGTCCGGCTTTGCCCGGATCAATGGCCAGCCTGCACTGTCCCTCGAGGTAAAAAAGCGCTCTGGTGCAAACATCATTAATACGGTCGCTGAGGTCACGGCAGTTGTTGAGGAACTGAAAGCGGATTGGCCGGAAACGATTAAGGTGGATGTCCTGCAAGACCAGTCGGAAATGGTGAAGACCTTTCTCTCCGATTTGGAGGCCAACGTGATTGCAGCCGTGATCTTGGTGATGATTGTGATCCTTTTCGCGCTCGGTCCAAGATCCGCGTTTCTTGTTGGGCTTGCCATACCTGGGGCCTTTTTGTCCGGTGTCACGATCCTTTGGGCGCTTGGATATACCATGAACATCGTGGTGCTGTTTTCGCTGATCCTCGTTGTCGGCATGTTGGTGGACGGTGCCATTGTTACCGTCGAATTGGCTGAGAGAAGGCTGCAGCAAGGGGACGCGCCCAAAACGGCCTATGCCTACGCGGCCAAACGGATGGCATGGCCTATCATTGCTTCCACCGCGACCACGCTCAGCGTGTTCTTCCCATTGCTGTTTTGGACTGGCATGGTCGGCGAGTTTTTTAAATTCATGCCGGTCACGGTAATCCTTACTCTGTTTTCCTCGCTTTTCATGGCCCTCATCTTCATTCCTGTGGTGGGTGGCTTGATTGGCCGAAAACAACCGCAATCGGCGCGTGCCAAGAAGGCGCTCTATGATGCGGAGGAGGGCGATCCGCGCAATATTGGCGGGATCACCGGTGTTTACGTGCGTGTCCTCGAGGCGGCGATCCTGCGTCCTGGTGCGACGGTACTTTTCGCCGTTGCAATGCTGCTCGGGGCGTTTGGGCTTTATGGCCAGTTCGGCAACGGGCTAACTTTTTTACCGTCCCAAGAGCCTGAATTTATGCAAGTGCAAATCCGCGCGCGCGACAACACTTCAATCTATGAGCGCGACCGTCTCGTGCGCCTCGTAGAGAACCGCCTACTGGCGTATGATGAGGTCGCATCGCTCTATGCGCGCTCGGTATCCGGTACAGGGCGCGGCGATGACGAGACGATTGGCACCTTGCAGCTTGAGCTCATAGATTGGGATAAACGCCGCAAAGCCGTTGATATTGCAGAACAGATCCGTGGGGATGTGGCCGATATTGCGGGCATAGACGTGCAGGTGTTGATAGATTCCGGGGGGCCCTCGGCCGGCAAGCCGATTAGCCTGCAATTGTTGGCGCAAAATGGCGATGAGCAGCGCAAAGCGGTTGAGGCTGTGCGGGGCGCGATGGCCGCCATTGGTGGCTTTACGGATATTACCGATACCCGGTCGCTTCCGGGAGTGGAGCTTTCGATCAATGTTGATCGCGTTGAGGCCGCTCGATTTGGCGCAGATGTCAGCCTTCTTGGCCAAGCGGTGCGATTGTTGACGCAAGGCATCAAGGTGGCCGATTACCGGCCTGATGATGTGGATGGCTCGCTCGAGATTCGTGTGCGTTTCCCGAATGAAGATCGTTCCCTTGCCGATCTCGCCAATCTGAAACTTCCAACCTCCTCGGGTCTCGTGCCGATCGCTAATTTTGTGAGCTACACCCCCACAGATCGAGTGGGGACAATCACGCGGATCGATGAACGTCGTGTGGTCACGATCGAGGCCAACCTCGCGCCCGGATACGCGCTGACAGACCAGGTTTCGCAACTGATTGCATTCATGGAGGACGGCGGCCTGCCCGATGGGGTGACCTACACCTTTGCGGGTGAGGCAGAAGACCAGAACGAGGCCATGACCTTCCTTTTAGGGGCGTTTATCGCCGCTATTTTCTTAATGTTTGTGATCCTGCTGATGCAATTCAACAGCTTCTATCAGGCCTTCGTGGTCATGAGTGCGATCGTGTTCTCGATCGCGGGCGTGCTGCTAGGACTGATCGTCACCGGCCGGCCCTTCGGCGTTGTGATGTGCGGAATTGGGGTAATCGCGCTTGCGGGGATCGTGGTGAATAACAACATCGTTCTGATCGATGCCTACAATCAGTTCAGAGCGGCAGGCCAATCCCCCTTGGAATCCGCCCTACGGACGGGAGCCCAACGTTTGCGGCCTGTGTTCCTGACATCCATTACGACAGCGCTTGGACTGATGCCGATGGTGATCGGGCTGAACATCAATTTCTTCTCTCGTGAGATCGTTTATGGCGCGCCGTCCTCCCAATTCTGGACGGAACTGTCCAGCGCCATCGCAGGGGGGCTGGTGATCGCAACAATTCTCACGCTGATTGTCACGCCTGCCATGCTGATGCTTGGCGAAAAGAAGAAAACCCGATCTGTCAGCGGCGTGCCGTCTCAAGCGTGAGGGACCAGAGAGGCCGTTGCTTCCTTCAAGTTGACCGCCGCGGGAGAGGCCATGTTCAAAGGGTTTGAGCAAGTTGATGTCGCGGTGGGCAGCGCGACGCTGCGGGCGCGGATCGGTGGGGCGGGGGAGCCGCTTTTGCTACTGCACGGCTATCCCCAGACCCACGTGATGTGGCACACCATTGCCGAGGATCTGGCGCGCACCCATCAGGTGATCGCGCCGGACTTGCGCGGCTACGGGGACTCGGTGGCCCGGAGCGATGATTTTTCGTTTCGGGCCATGGCCCAAGACCAGATCGAGCTCATGCAGCATCTGGGTCATTCCAGCTTTCACGTGGTCTCTCATGATCGCGGCGCCCGGACGGCGCACCGCATGACATTGGATCACCCGAAAGCAGTGCGCTCTGTGGCATTGTTGGACATCCTGCCAACCCTCGACGTGTGGCGCACGATGGATGACTGGCTGGCCATGCGCTACTACCACTGGATGTTCCTTGCCCAGCCAGGGGATATGCCACAACGGCTGATCAATGGTGACCCTGTCCATTTTCTGCACGCGGCCCTGCATGGTCTGTCTGGCGCGACAGAGATTTTCGATGCAGAGGCTCTGGCCGCATACGAACGCGCGGCGCGCAATCCCAATGTGGTGGCTGCATGGTGTGCAGACTACCGCTCTGGCGCCAGTACCGACATTTCCCATGATCGTGCGAGTGAAGGCCGGCAAAACCAGATCAACTGCCTTGTTTTATGGGGCAGCAGAGGGATCGTGGATCACCATGTGAAGCCATTGGAGGCGTGGCGGGCCTGGTTTCCGAACGCGCAGGGCCATGCGGTGGATGCAGGTCATTTCCTTGTGGAAGAACAGCCCCAAACGGTTCTTGATGCTTTGCTGAGGCACTTGTCGGACGCCGCGGAGATCTGAGGAGATCCGCGCGAAGTGGCTCCGTTTGTGAACGCATTTATCTGCGAAGTGGTGTGCGCCCGGGCGGGTGGGGCCCGCCCGGGCGGTGGCTGTGTCCGGATCAGAAGCGGATCTTCACGCCGACGCTCAGGCTGTAGGCGTTGTCATTGCCCATGTCAGCCAGGCCCGCCTGATAGTTGATCTCACCATAGAGCTGCGTGGTGTCGCTGATCGCAACCTGGCCCCCGGCGCGCAGTTCGATGCGGTTCGGATCCAGTTCGGTGCTCAGGGTCTGGCCCGCGTAATCCACGCTCGTTTTGGTGTCGAGCCCGTGGATATAGCTGACCGCACCGTAGAAGCTGCCCGTGTCCGTGACGTATTCGGCGCGCAGGCCGATCCGCGCAGAGGAGGTTGTGCCATCGGTGATCACGCCCACAAAGGGCTGGCCGAACGGATCTGCAATGGTGTCACCGCTGATCTTGCTGTGCGTCAGCTGGACCTGCGGCACCAGGGTCAGACGCTCGGAGACAGCGAACGCCTTGCCGATCTCGATCGAGGCAGCGACCCCTTCGCCTTCGGTGCCCAGAACCACGGGCCCCAACCCACCCAGCGACAAGTCGCTTGAGAAGTTGGAATAGCGCAGCTGCGCGCCGGCATAGAACTGGCTGTCGGACTGCCACAGGGCATTCAAGCTCAGCGCCGCGCCATCGGTGTCGATCCCGCCCGAATTGGTGCTCGTGATGATATCGCTCTGCGCTGTCTGCTTGGCAAAGGAAGCCCCAACGAGCAGCCGGCCCGATCCGGTTTCGATTGCGGGCAGATCCACGCCCAGCTCGAACGCCGACACGGAGGTGTCCACCGCGCTGTTGCTCGAGCTGGTGCCCTCATAGGTGGCCTTGGTCCCGTAGGCGCGGAACCAGAGGGCGGTCTCTGCGCTGGGGACAAAGTTGAACAGGTTGCGGGTTGCCGTGCCGGTGTCGCCGCTGGCAACGCCCGCCCGGTTGGCCCAGCTCTGGAACATCGCACCGGGCGTATTCAGAAGCGCCAGCTGCGCCGGATAGGCCTCCAGCACGTTGGCGATGGAGTTGAAGGCAACGTTGCCATTGGCATCGAAGGGCGTGAAGGCAAATTCCCCGGCCACATCATCGAAGGCCAAGCGATAGGTGAAAGCGCCCACAACCTGAACATTCTCACCCTCTGGCGTGGTTGCATTGGCGCTGGCCAGGGCGAAGGCATCCGCGGATGCGGACCCGCCCACGGTGACCAGCGTAATCGCTTCGGGCGTGCCGTCTGTCCCGAGCGCATTGACCGAGATCTGGCCGGTGCCCGTGACATCCCCGTCCACGGCCACGCGGTCGCCTGTGCCGGTGCGGATATCGGCATCGAGCATCAATCGGCCCGCGCCCTGCAGATCGCCGGATACCGTGATTTGATCCCCGGCGGCATCATCGCTGAGGGTGATGGTGCCGCCATTGTCCAGATTGCCGGTCAGTGCGACGGTGCCGGCCCCGCCATGGGTGGCGTCGAAGGTAGAGTCCGCGTCAATATTGAGGCCGCCTGCGAGGCTGAAATCTGCCTGGGTGGGCCGGAAAACCGTCCCATGTTTCAGCGACACGACGGCGCCGGACACCTGTTGACTGGTAAGACTGTTGCTGGCGGCCTCAAAGGTGTCTGCGAGGCTGACACTGGCCTGCGCAGCGCGGGAAACCGTTGCGATTTGTTGCGATACCACCGCTTCCGAAATTTCGTGACCGGTGAAGTTGATATGGGCTGCATCGAAGGTGACGTCTTCCCACCCGGTAAGATCCGCCCCGAAATCACCGTCAAATCCGGAAAGGGTCAGCGTGTCCCCACTGCCATCCCCCCCATCGAGCAGAGTGACGGCGCTGATATCGGCATTGGCGGCGATGGTCAGGGTATCAGAGCCATCACCCAGCAGCGTGCCGCCGCTGATTTTTGCGCCGGCGTTGAAGAAAACGCTGCTGTCGCCTGCCGTGTTCTGGATCGCCGCCGTGGCGCCCGAGACATCCGCGCCCTCATTCAAGGTAATCACGGACGTGGCACCTGCTGCGGTTGCAGTGGTGATGCCCGCCCCATTGGTGCCAGATGTTGCGCCCGAAACGGTGACGGTCAGATCGCCCGTGCCATCGTTGCGCGCCTCGATCCCGTCCTCGCCCCCTGTGACGTCACCGGTCGTCGTGATGGCGAGCCCACCGTCACCCGCTTCATTCTTGGCATAGATGCCGTCCTCATTTTCCCCACGAACATTGTCAGCTTCGATGCTGAGCGCGCCGCCATTCTGGTTTACGGCGTTGATGCCATCAAACCTGGCGGTGACTTGGCCGTCCCCGTTATTTGTGGCTTCGATGGTGAGGCCTTCCGTGCCGCTGTTTTGGGCCAAAATGCCAGTATCGTCCCCTGTCACAACGCCGTGCGCTATGATTGTGAGGCTCGAGCCATCGCTATCATTACTGCCGTAAATTCCGTCTTCTGCCTCACCAGAAACGGTGTCGGCTTCGATGCGCGCATAGCCACCGCCGGTGTTCTTTGCACGGATACCATTCTGATCGCCCGAAACCGTGGCTGTCCCATCGCTGTTGGTCGCCGCAACTGTCAGATTGCCAGTGCCCTTTTTCGTAGCTGAAATGCCATCAGCACCGCCAGACACTGTTCCAGTCGACGTGATGGTGAGGTCTCCGTCCGCCGCGTCAGTCCAGCCAAAGACACCTTCCCGGTTTACCCCTGTGGCATTGTCGACGTCTATTGTGAGGTTGCCGCCCGTGGCGTTTGATGCCGAAACGCCGCGCGTATTACCGGTGACTTGCGCGGTTCCGTTACTGTTCGTGGCTGTAATCGTCAGGTCGCCAGAGCCAAAGTTACTTGTGATTATCCCACTGCGCCCATCGCTTTGCACGCTGCCAGTTGTTGTCACGCGCATGCTCTGTGTGCCGCTGCCGTTGACCACTTCGATTGCATCGGCCACGTTCGTACGGACGTTGTTCGCAGAGATGTTCACATCACCGCCGAAGGAGTTTTTTGCAACGATGCCGCCGCCCTGCCCGGTGATCTGTGTGTCGTCTGCCGCAGTAACCGTGAGGCCGCCGCTCCCCTGGTTGAACGCATAGATGCCCCTGTTGCCGCCGCTGACGTCACCCGTCACATCGATGGACAGGGCGGTGCTTGTTATTTGTGTGTTGCTTGCGAGGATGCCGTCGTTTTCCGCGCCTGTAACGGTCTGTGCGTCGATCGTCAGGGCGCCGCCTGCGCGGTTCACTGCGCTGATGCCAGACATGCCGCCGCTTACGCCTGTACCATCGTCTGCATTTGTTGCGGTGATGGTGAGATCCCCGGTGCCGAAATTGTCGGCTTCGATGCCATTTGTCGTGCCTGACACGGCGCCGGCGGAGGTGATGGACAGGGCGGTGCCTTCAGCAAAGCCTTCGCCGCCGTTTTCTGCCAAAATGCCGTTTTTCCCACCGCTCAATGTGCCGGTGTGCTCGATTGTGATGCTGCCATTTCCGCTTAGGTCTGCGCTGATCGCATGGCCATTGTCAGAGGTGATGGTGGCCACGTTTGTGATGACCATATCGCCATCGCCATCGATATCGGCATCAATGCCATCGCCCGCACTCGAATATTCGCCCTCTGTGCTGACGACATGAATGTCGCCCGTGTTGGTGATGGTGACGGCTCCATTGCCTCCGATTGAATTGCTTTCCGCATCTGTGCCTAAAATGTCGGCATCGATGCCGTCGCCCTTGCCGTCGACATCCGTGACATTGAGCGTTGCTGCGTTGCGGATTTCGATGGTGCCGGAGCCTCTGATTTTTGCAAGTATTGCGTCGAACTCACCGCCTGTGACACTGCCCGTGCTGTCGATTGTGATGCTGCTGGTTTCGGGGCTGGCTTGGTCTGTCTCGCTTGCAGTTTCTTCGTCAATCTCGGCAAGAATACCGGTATCCCCGCCCGAAACGTTCCCGTTCGTTGTAACAGTAAGAGCGCCTGTGCCGTTGATATATGCGGAGATACCATCCTCAGACGCGCCAGAGGCATTCTGGGCTGTTACATGAAGATCGCCGCCAGCCGCGTTCAGCGCAAGAACACCGTTGGACCCACCAGTTGCAGTATCCACGTCGATGCTGAGCGTGCTGCCGTTTTCGTTTCGTGCTTCGATGCCATTCGCGCCACCTGTGACCTGCGCTGCGCCATTGCTCGTTGCCGCGATCGTCAGAGCACCTGTGCCTTGGTTGAGGGCGTAAATCCCGTTTGCGCCGCCGGATACCGTTCCGGTCGTGGTGACAGACAAGCTGCCAGGAAGGTATTCGCTTGGGCTTGCGCCGTCGTATGGGGAACTGACATTCTCAGCAAGAATGCCGTTTTGGTCCGCGGAAGATACATTGTTGGCTTTTATTACGAGGTCGCCAGCGACCCGGTTCATTCCAATAATGCCGATCCGGCCTCCGTGTACCGTACCGGTTGTTTCAATGGTTGTGTTGCCGCTTTTCTCCTCAAAGTTGGGCTCATGATCGGAGCCATCTGCCCAAACGAAACTATCAACGAAGATGCCTGTGGAGTTTGCTTCCACATTGCCCTCCACCGACACGAACACATCACCTTTGCCGCCGCTGACTGCAAAAATGCCCTCGTTTTGGCCGGTAACATTACCATCCACTTCGATTGAGAGATCTCGGCTGGTTGCACCTCCCAGCCGCGCCGCTATTGCCGTATCACCTGACACATTGCCGGTGTGCTGAATTGCGATGTTTCCATTGTCCATGACCTCGGCATCTATACCATTGCCAGCGCGGTCCGCTCCATTGGCGGAGACCGACGAGATATCGCCCGTAGTCACGATCGAGATATCGCTGCTATTTGCGCTCCCTACGCCGTCAGTTGCGGCTGAAATGCCGACTCCCGTGGGAATCCCCCGACCCGTCTCTCTATCGTCGATGATGCCACTCCGAGGCCCACTTCTGGAGATAGAGATATTGCCACTGTGTGTGATGCTAATTGCGCCACTGTTTGCGAGATTGGCATTTATCCCATTGCCGGCGCCTCTGCTGTAGGTGTCAAGATTGGCTGTGTCGGCATCAACGGAGATGTCGCCCGCGTGGGTGATGGTGAGGCTTCCGTCAGTGGGAACGAAGGCGTCGATCCCGTTGCCAAGGCCGTCTGCATGAATGCCGCCAGACCCGGTTGTGTCGGCATGAAGCACCAGTGCGCCATACTCGCCGAAGAACGAAATCCCATCGACATCTGTTGCGGGGGCGATTTGCGTCGATGTGACGTTTTCTACGACCAGCGTGGATGTCGTTGGGTCAACTTCCATCGCACCCGACCATGGGCCGGAAACGCTGACGCCGGATGCAAGATCGCCGGTACATGTCACCGTTGCACCGCTTGTCGCGCAGGTGTCGGCGACTTGTGCCTCAGCGATGGAAGGCAGCGCCATCGCTGCACCGAGGACGATCGCGCCTGTCGACAGGGCTGTGCGCACGCGGCCCAAACAGGGCGCGTAGCTTGCGGTGACCCCGGCGACCTTGGTCATGCGGCCGCCACGCAGCATCAATGACACATAGTTCTGGTCTGCCTTGGCCTTCAGGGCCACATCGTTTTTCATCGTCTTTTGCATCTGTCTAATCCACTTCTCGGTGCGTCTGTCGCTACGTTTGTGACGTTGCGTAATTCAGTTGCGGGGCCTCTAAACCCATTCATGTTGATGCGTCAACAAAAAAGTTGATGGATCAACAGAAAAGTTGACGCATCAACCAATCTGTCGCAGAGATAGGGGGTATTTTGGGTCTAGCAGGGGCTTTGTGTCTGCGTGGAAAGAGGTGGATCGCGTGGTGGCGCTGTGCTCTTGCCCGACGCTTCGATGGACGGATTCGCGCGCTCGACTTAAGGCAGATGAAGCCAATGCGTGCCTTTGACGGATTGTGAGAGAACGGGTTTCGAAAAAGATGACTGAGACAAAAACAAACACGCAGAGCCAGCCTGATACGAAGGTGGATTATTCGGCGTCATCCGGGCTTGAAAAGCGGCTGGCCGATTTGCAGGTGTCGTTTGCTTTCACGTCTTATCAGTCGAATTTGCTTTACTCGGTCGGAGTGAAAACCAACGGCGGCATCAACGTGCACCAAACCAGCGTCCCACGCCCGATGGGGATGTGTTTGAACGGGCCGCATGGACTGTCTTTGCTGGCCGGTCCGCAGATCATTCATTTCCAGAATGTTCTGGAGCCGGGCGAGTTGATCAATAACCAGTTTGATGCCGGTTTCCTGCCGCGCCGGACGGAGTTTGTCGGTTCTGTTGACGCCCATGACTTGGGAATGGATGCAGCCGGCAATGCGCTGTTTGTTGCCACGCTCTACAACTGCCTTGCGCGCCCCCATGCCCGCCACAGTTTTGAACAGGCTTGGCGGCCCCCGTTTATTTCGGCCCTTGTGAGTGAAGACCGGTGCCATCTCAATGGGTTGGCTATGGAGGACGGCGTACCACGCTACGTGTCTGCGGTCAGTCGCTCTGATACAATTGATGGCTGGCGGGATCGGCGCAGCAACGGCGGTGTCATCATTGATGTGCAAACCGGCGAGGTGGTGTGCGAAGGGCTTTCCATGCCGCATTCGCCCCGTCTGGTGAATGGGCGCCTATGGGTGCTCAACTCCGGCCGGGGAGAATTCGGCGAGGTTGTCTTCGATCGCCCGGGTAAAGGACGGTTTGAGCCCATTGCCTTCTGCCCAGGCTTCGTGCGCGGCCTTGGGATCGTGGGGCGGTATGCCTTCGTTGGCCTGCCAAAGCCGCGCTACAAGCGCTTCGAAGGCCTGGATCTGGATCAGAAGTTGCAAGATGCGGACAGCGAGCCGTGGTGCGGCGTGCAGGTGATTGATCTCAAGAAGGGCAGCTGTGTGGATTGGTTCCGGATAGATGGTGCGGTGTCCGAACTCTATGATCTGATGCTGATGCCGGGCATTCGCTGCCCCATAGTCGTTGCCCCCGGATCATCAGAAGCGGCCAACCTGATCACATTTGCCCAAGACAGCTAACAGGATCCCACCCAAACCTCACCAGACATTGCAGCATCTGCATGGAAGAGAGGCTTGCTGCGGTCCATGTCGGGCAGCCTCGGCGCCTCTTCGAATTTCGCCCAAGATGTGGGATGAAGGATCAGACTAACCCAAGCGCGGCTGCTTCCTTTCATCCAGCCCACATATACAAGAGGCTTCCCATGCGCCTTCTGGTTCTTGAAGATGATGCAACGCTTGGCCCCTGGACGGCCAAGGGCCTTAGGGAGGCGGGGCATGTTGTGGATCTTTTTGAAGACGGCAAGGATGCACTGGTTGCTGCGATGAGGCATGACTATGACGTGCTGATCCTCGACAGGATGGTTCCGGGGCTGGATGGCCTCTCTGTTCTCAAGGCCCTCAGACAGGCAAAAGTCCACGCGCCCGCGATTTTTCTGACCGCCCTCGACGATGTGGATGACCGCATTGAAGGGCTGACATCGGGCGGTGATGACTATCTCACTAAGCCCTTTGCGTTTCGGGAGTTGCTGGCCCGTGTGGAAATCCTCGGGCGGCGGCGCACCGAACCGACAGAAGGCAGCTCGCAGTTGGTTGCAGGGGATATCACCCTCGATCTGCACAAGCGGACATGTCTGCGCCAAGGGCAGGCTGTGGATCTCAACCCAAAGGAATTTCTGTTGCTCGAAGCCTTCATGCAGGCCAAGGGCCGCGTTCAGACGCGCACCATGCTGCTCGAAAAGGTGTGGGATATGAGCTTTGATCCCACCACCAGCGTTGTGGAAACCCATATCAGCCGCCTGCGCGCAAAGATTGAGAAACCCTTCGGAGATACCTTGATCCGGAACATTCGCGGGGCAGGCTATGTCTTTGAGCAAGCTTAGAGATATTCTGCGCCTTTCGACGGTTCGACAGACCGCTGGCCTGCTGGTGCTGTTTTCTGTGATCTCACTTCTGGGATGGGGCGCCACGTACGGGCTGGTGCGCTATGAAATGCGCAGCCTTGTCGATACCCGGCTGGCTGTCCGCATGGAACAGGCGGTTGTTGCGGTCAGTCAGGGCGAGCCCCTGCCAGAGCCCGGCCCGGGGCAAACTGCGCGCCTCGTGCCGGCGGGTGGGCCTGATGGCTACAGATCTCGCGATGTCGGCTCCCAGAACCGGGACACACGGTTTCTGGCCCAGACGGTGCCTGCGGGGCAGATTATCCTTGGTGAGGATGTCGAGGCGCAGGAAGAATTGGGCGAAATCCTCGCCACTGGCGTGGAGTTGAGCCTGCTTGCCACTTTGCTGGCCACTGTCCTTGTGGGGCTGTGGATGGCGCGGCGGGGGCAGGCCCGCCTGACAACCCTCACGGAGGGGTTGGCCCGTGTGGCAGGCGGCAAGCTCAACCAACCCATTGAGTTGGCAGGTAACGACGATCTGGCAGTGCTGGCAGAGCGGATCAATCTGACCACGGCGCGGCTCGATACAGCCATGACCCAAATTCGCGTGCAATCCTCAAACATTGCCCATGATCTGCGCACGCCTTTGGCCCGTCTGCGCGCCACTCTTGAGACGGCCCTGATTGCCACCGAGGAGAGCCGCGCGCCCGTTTCCCCCGAGGTACTGGAGGAGGCGCTTGAACAGATCGATCGACTGACTGGCACATTCGAGGCCTTGCTGCGGCTCTCTCGGCTGGAGAGCGGTGCCGGGCGCCAGGCCTTCAAAGCGGTGGCGCTTGCAGACGTGATCTCAGACGTTGAGACAACCTTTGGGCCGGTTGTCGAGGATGCTGGTCAAACGCTGTCAGTGGACATCGCGGCGCCGGGCATCGTGTTTGGTGACAAAGCGTTGCTGATCCAACTCTTCGCCAATCTGCTGCAGAACGCGCTGCGCCACGGGGCATCCGAACAAACAATCCGTCTCTCCCTCAGGGGCAGGCGGATTGTGCTGTCAGACGAGGGCCCCGGCATTCCCGCCGCAGAGCGCGAGCAAGTCCTGCAGCCTTTGTATCAGCGCGCCACCACCCGGCAGAACGAGGGCTTTGGACTGGGCTTGTCGCTTGTCCGTGCCATTGCCGAGCTGCATGGCGCAGAGCTTGTCCTCTCGGATGGACCCGGTGGTAAAGGCCTCTCTGTCGTGGTGGACTTTCCGAGCCAAGAGGCGATGTGATCTTTTCTGCCACCCTTGGGCCGGCCCGCATCGACTAGCCACGAGGTGGCTATGGTCAGAAAGCCCGGACAAAACCATGGGGATAGTGGCGCCTGCCAGGGTTCCGTGTGGAGGGGTAAAGGCAGACTGATCGATGTTTTGAGCGAGGCGCCTCGGATCAGTCAGGCGCTTACCCGCCAAGGGCGGCGCGGGAGATCAGTTCGAACCGCCCATCTTGCCGTTCGCCAACCAGCGCAATCTGGTCCACTGCAAATGGTGTGGGCAGAGGGCCGAAATGTGCCGTGGCGTGTGCGTGCCAAGTGTCGATCTGTGCATCGTTCAGACGCCCGGTCAGCGTGATGTGAAATTGGAACGCGTCGAGCACATAGGGGTATCCCCAGCGGACGAGATGCTGTTCTTGGGCGGCGCTCAGCCCGGCCTTGCGTCTGCGTGCCAGCTCCGGAGCGCTCGGCGGTGCGCGATGGCTATCGAGCTCGGTGACGCAGCTTGCCGCCAATGCAGAAATGTCCGCATCGGATCCGCGCAGGGTTAGGGCCAGAAAGCGTCCAATGCGCGAGAGGCTCAGCCCGTCTGCACGGGCCGGCGGCAGGCGGCTTGCCAGAGCGTTAAAATCTTTGGCAAGGGCAGTTTCGGTTGTGCCCTCAGCCAGCCTGAACGGGGGCTTCAGCGTTGCGTGAAAGCCATACTTCGCAGGGGTCTGTGTGATGTCTTGCAGACTGGGTACGCTGGGCTGCACGGAGGCTGCGCCGGCGATCACATCCCAGCCCAACCACTGTGCCCCGGCCTCTGCAAAGGGCCCTTCCGGTGCGATGTAATAGATTGCGTAACGCGTGTAGGTCATGGCGCACGTGCCTTCCGGATATGTCCTTGTCTCTGGCTAATGCTCTTGTCCCTGATGATCGCAGATATGGCAACGCGATTTGCCCCGCCCTTGGGCAGAATATTCTGTAGGAACCGCCCGTGCGCCTGTGCGGTTTTGAGGGGGGCAGGAGGGCTGCTGCGCCCCGCGGGCAGATCGGGGATTGGAACGGGGCGCTGCTTTCCGTCATACTGGAGCGCAAGACGCAGCGACCACCGGGATACGCCGCGCTGTACGAGGGAGGAAGGCGATGAACATCCTGTTCGTCATGTATGACCAACTGCGGTTTGATTACCTGAGCTGTGCAGGGCATCCGCATCTGCAAACACCAAATTTCGACCGCGTGGCGGCACAGGGTATGCGATTTACCAATGCCTATGTGCAGTCGCCCATCTGCGGTGCCAGCCGGATGAGCTACTACACCGGGCGCTATGTCGCCTCGCACGGGGCCGCCTGGAACAATTTCCCCCTGCGCGTTGGCGAGCAGACCATGGGCGATCATCTGCGCCGTGCGGGCATGGGGTGTTGGCTCATTGGCAAGACCCATATGAAACCTGATGCTGAGGGCATGGAACGTCTGGGCATCAGCCATGACAGCGTCATCGGAGCCCGCCAGGCCGAATGTGGCTTTGATGTCTGGATCCGCGATGACGGGCTGTGGGCGCAGGGGCCCGACGGTTTCTACGATACACGCCGCTCGCCCTATAACGCGTATTTGGCCTCCAAGGGCTACCCCACTGACAACCCTTGGGCCAATCACGCGAATGCCGGTATCGGGCCGGATGGCCGGGCGGCTTCGGGCTGGATGCTGGGCAATGCCGACAAGCCCGCCAATATCCGCGAAGAAGACAGTGAAACCCCTTGGCTCACGCGCCGTACGATCGATTTCATCGAACAGGCCGAGGGCCCGTGGTGCGCCCATGTCAGCTACATCAAGCCCCACTGGCCCTATATCGTGCCAGCGCCCTACCATGACATGTTCGGGCCAAACCATGTGCCGCCCGCGCGCCGCCATGCCATCGAACAGGAGGATCCGCACCCGGTCTATGGCGCCTATATGGGCAACAAGATCGCCTCTGCTTTCCAGCGCGAGGAGGTCCGCAACAAGGTGATCCCCGCCTATATGGGGCTGGTCAAGCAATGCGACGATCAACTGGGTGTGCTGCTGGATCACCTGGAGGCCACGGGCCGCATACAAGACACCATGATCGTGCTGACCTCCGATCACGGAGACTATCTTGGCGATCACTGGCTGGGCGAGAAAGACCTGTTTCACGAGCCCTCTGTAAAGGTTCCGATGATCATCTACGATCCGCGCTCTGAGGCTGATGCCACCCGTGGCACCACCTGCGACGCGCTGGTCGAAGCGATCGATCTTTTGCCAACGTTTCTGGAGGCCGCTGGCGGCACCATCCCCGGCCATATCCTCGAGGGGCGCTCATTGCAGCCCTGGCTGCACGGTGAGACACCCGAGTGGCGTGACTACGTGATCTCGGAGTTCGACTATTCCGCGACACCTCAGGGCGTCAAACTCGGGTTGGAACCTGCCGATTGTCGCCTCTTTATGGTCTGTGACGGGCGCTACAAGATGATGCATGCTCAGGGTGGCTTCCGCCCCATGCTGTTCGATCTGCAGACGGATCCCGATGAGTTCCACGATCTGGCAAAGGGGCATGACCATGAGGATGTCATTACCCGCCTGTATGACCATCTGGCGCAATGGGGGCGACGCTGCTCGCAACGGGTGACGCGGTCAGACGAGGATATCCGCAACATGCGGGGCAAATCCCTGCGCAAGGGCATCCTGCCTTTCCTCGTGGACGGCTCGGAAGTGCCGGATGAACTGACCGAGAAGTACCGCAAACCGGTCGAGGCCCGCTACATCGAGGAGTAACCGGTCTGCGGTTGGACCCCGTCGCGTCAGAGGCCCATTCGTTCACGCCGCCCGGAGCGCGGCGGTGCAGCGTATACGCGCGCTGGGCAGCCTTGCTGGGCGCGATCCCATCCCAGATGTCATGCAGCGCCCAGCCATAGAGCTCAACTGCCTGCTCCCCCGCGCCCCCGTGCACATCATCGAGCATGTTCACAGCGCTCGCCATGGCGCCGTTCAGGCCCAGCCCGCAGGTGACAGCCATCCGGGCTGCCGCGATGGACGGGGCTTGCGGGTCATGATCCACGGCCGCCACTAAAGCGCATTCCAGCAGCTGCGCCTGGGCAGGGGTGGGATGCTCTGCGCGCGTCATAAACCAGATCATGCCGGCAAAGCTCATCTCTCAGATCAATGTTTCGATCGGCGCGCCGCGCAGGCGGATTTGACCCGGCGCCATGTCGATGATCTCTGTGCGCCACCAATCGGCAACATCCGATGTCTTTTCGGTCATATCACGCTCTCCGCTTTCAGGCTGTCCAGTTCCGCGTCGTCCAAGCCTAGGCTGCCCCAGACCTGGGCGTTGTGCGCCCCCAGTTCGGGCGGCGGTGTGGCGACCTTCGGCGGCGCGCCGTCAAGCTTGATGCCGGTGGTTGCCACGGTGATATCTCGGCCCACGCCCGGGACATCGGCAAAACTATCGAGAAAGCCCCGATCCGCAACCTGAGGCAGGGCCAGCGCTTCGGGAACGCTCAGCACCGGACCTGCGGGCACGCCGATCCGGTTCAGCTCTGTCACCCAGTGTCCAGCGGGCCGGGTGCGCAGAACGGCTTCCAAGGCCGCTTTCAGGGCGACCCGGTTGCGCTTTCGGTCCTCGCGGGAGGTGAAGCGGGGGTCTTTGCGCAGGGCCGCCAAACCAAGGTGATCGGTCAGCAGCACCCATTGCGCTTCTTTATTGGCGGCGATGTTGAGCAGCCCATCGCCAGCTACAAAGGCACCCGATGGGGCAGAGGTGGGGTTTTCGTTGCCATGGGCGCCCGGCGCTGCCTGCGCGATCAGGTGGTTGGAGACCACCCAGCCCATTGTCGACAATGTGGCCTCCAACATCGACACATCTATGAAGGCACCGCGAGGTCGGGCATTCAGCGCGGCGGCAACGGCAAAAGCGGCCGTCATGCCGCCGACCGTATCGCTGACGGGATAGCCCACCCGCAGGGGCGCGCTCTGCCCGTCACCGGTGATTGACATGAGGCCCGATGCCCCTTGCACGATCTGGTCATAGGCGGGCCGATCCACCCATGGCCCGTCCTGCCCAAACCCTGAAATGGCGCAGTAGATCAGTTCGGGTCGGGCGGATTTGAGGGTTTCGTATCCCACGCCAAGACGGTCCATCACGCCAGGCCGGAAATTCTCAACAAGCACATCTGCGGTTTGTACAAGGCGCAGGAACAGCGCTTTGCCCCGCGCGTCCTTCAGATTGAGAGTGACTGATTTCTTGCCCGCATTCTGAGCCAGAAAGGAGACGCCCATGCCTTTCTCATTCAGGTCCGGGTCCGCCCCCAGCTGCCGGGCCAGATCGCCTCTGCCCACGGCCTCTACCTTGATGACCTCTGCGCCCATATGCGCGAGGTGGTGGCAGGCAAACGGTCCCGCCAGAACATTTGTCAGGTCAAGGACACGGGTATCACTGAGTGGGGAAGGGGGCATGGGGCTTTCCTTACTGTGCAGGCCACAGGGCGGGCACATGGCCTCAGCTTGTTCTACCTGATGGCAGGGCCTGTGTACCACCTTGAGGTGCGTTGTGGGGCGCTGGTGCGGAAGCAGGGGCGCGCTCAGACACGGTGCGGCGTGGCCCCCGCGGCAGTGCTGTTGTGGCGGCGATCAAGATAGCTGCGCATGGCTTGAAGGCCCTCGGCCATGCCTTTGCGCCCCATCCCGATCCGGAAACGGTCCACCGGCGTTTCCATCAGCTCTGAGCGATAAATCGAGGCGGGCAAAAGCAAAACACCGGCGCTTTCCACGATGTCTGAACAAAAGGCCTCAACCCCGTCTGCCCCGAGGTAGCGTGGATAAGCCACGCAGCCGCCATCCGGGTGGCGCCATTCGAACAGGTTCGGATAATCGGCAAAGAAGCGATCCAGCAGATCGCGGTTGTGTTTCACGAGGGCACGGTTGCGTTGCAGGATTTTGTCTCGCACCCGCAGGGCTGCGACAGCCAGGCGCTCAGCCGGGCCGGCGCTGCAAATCGACAGATAGTGGCGGTAGCGCTCAAGGGCCGCCAGAACCTCCGCATCGCGACACGCCGCCCAGCCGATGCGCAGGCCGGGCATCCCATAGGCCTTGCTCATCACGTTGACTGAAATGCCCTTCTCATAAACATCGGCAGCCTGAGGCAGACGTTTGCCGGCGTCGATCTCCAGCAGGCGATACACCTCGTCGGAAAACAGCCAGATGCCATGGGTGCGACAAATCTCGATCAAGGCCTCAAAAGTGGCCCGATCGGGGATTGCCCCGGTGGGGTTGTTGGGAAAGTTCACCGAGACGAGCTTCGTGTTTGGACGGATCGCTTTGCGCAGCGCGTCGAGATCCAGTTGCCAGCCCGCATCGGCGTGCAGCGGAACACCTGTGACTGCGCAGATATCAAGCGGCACTGTTTCAGCGGCTTGGTAATTGGGCACCACGACGATCGCGTGATCTTGCGGGGACAGCAGCACCCGCATGGCCGCGTAGATGCCCTCCTCAATGCCCACGAAGCATTGGATGTCATCGGGCGCGCAGACATCATAGGTGCTTGCGATCGCCGTGCGCAGATCGGGGGCGCCCCGTGTTTCCGTGTATCCCAGCCAGCTGCCCAGCAAGTCATCCCGCGCCTCAGGCCCTGCAAGCTGCAGCAAATCTTCGACGCTCATGCTCTCGGCATCGGATGCCGTCATGTGGTGACGCGCTGCGAATTCCCACTTGGAGAAGTGTTTTTCCAATTCGAAATCACGCATTCAGGAGGCTCCAGGTGATTTGGGGCGCAGACAGATAGTTCCGTCAGAGCACCATTGGTCAAAGACGTCCAGCACGGCATCGCAAAAGGCGCGGTCATTGATATGAGCGTCAATCACTGTGCTGGGATGGGCCGGGGCCAGCATGGTTTGGATTTCATCGAGCATGGCCGCCAATCCGTCGGGGTCATGGGTGGAGCCGCCGGGCCTGTCCCATTCTTGCACCCCGCCGCGGGGGATCATGACATGCACCGGCCCCCGGGCTGTGCGCAGTCGCTCGGCCATGGCCCGTACATTGGTGCGTCGCTCCTCGGGTGTGAAAACCGCGGATGTGATCAGGCGGTTATGTTGGTGGAAGGGTTTGGCGCTGTGGGCTGGGGGAATGTTTTGTCCACAGGCGAAGTCCAACAGGTCGAGCGCGCCGGGCGCAATGATTTGGGGGGTGCCGCTCTGGCCAGCACCGCGCAGGCGATCTGGCCCGCTGGACACCGCAGAGCCGGCCACCGCGTTGACAAGTTCCTGCATGCAAAGATCCATGACACAGGCGAAGGCCCCTTGCTGCGCCAGCTGTTCAAAGGCCAGCCCACCCATGCCGGTGGAATGGAACACAGCGACTTCGAAACCGCGGCTTTCCAATGCGGGTTTGAGGTGTGTCATGTAGCGCAAGCAGGAAACCCCCAGCGATGTCATCCCGATCAGGGGACGCGCAAAGCTGGGTGGGCGGGCCGCCAGAGCGGCGCCATAGACAGCCCCGGCCGCCTGGGCCAGCGACGAGCGGCACAGATCATTCATGCCATAAAGCCCGCCAGCCCAGAGCATCATCTGCGTGTCGGCCGCAATCCGGTGCGCTGGGATCAAGGGCGAAAAAGCAACCGTTGACAGGATGTATTTCGGGATGCCGAGGGGCAGGGCCTGGGCGCAATCCAGCGCGAGGTCCGTGCCCATCGTGCCCCCCAACACCAGCAAGCCATCACAGGCCCCTTGGCGGGCCCTGTCCGCACAGAGCTGCGCCGCGCCCTGCGCCATCACCTGAAACGCCGCGTTTTCGTCGTCCAAGGCCGTGATGTCTGCGATTGCATGGCCGGCAGCTGCAGCAACCGCATGCTTAGAGATCTCGCACGGGACTGTGGTGTTGCCCAGCACGCTGACATCCATGCGGGTGACCTTCGCGCCAAGCCCCTGCAGCGTGTCGGCCAGGAAGGACAATTCTTCCTGCTTGGTGTCATAAGTGCCGATCAGAAGAATGGCCTTGGGCATGTTGGCCTCTCTGGGATGGTTCACTATTTGAACCGTCGGTTCAAAATTGTTGAAGTGTGAGCTGCGCTCGGTCAAGCTTGGTGGGAAGCCTAGGAACTGTGATCCCATATGTCGACCGTCACCAAAGCTCTGTCCCTGCTAGATCTCTTCACGGAGGCGCGGCCTGTCATCGGGCTGAGCGCGTTTCAAAAACTGACGGGACGCGACAAGGCGACGGTGTATCGTCAATTGCGCGCGCTCGAGCAGGCCGGTTTTCTTGAACAGACGCCCACAACGCGGGCTTACCGGTTGGGTCACGCGGTCGCGCGCTTGGCGGAGATGCGGCAACGGACAGTGTCCGAGGCCGAGACGCTGAACCCGATTGTCGAAGAGATCTCCCGCAGTTTGGGCGAGCGGGTCCATGTCAATCGGCTGGTTGGGGACGGCTTGCACCAAGTGACCCAGGCGGATTTGGGGCGCCATGCCATTCGTGTCGAGTTTGAGCCGAACCTCGTGCTGCCATTGCTGACGACATCTTCGGGCAAGGCCATCCTGGCTTTCCTGCCCGCGACACGGCGCGCGGCGTTGATCAAAGCCCAGCAAGATCGGATTGACACCGCACCCATGCCTTCCGGTTCGGATGTGCAGGCGGCTTTGGCGCAGGCGGCCAAAGTGGGCTACGCGCAAAGCCGGGATAGCTTTGAGATGGGCGTTGCATCCGTTGCGATCCCTTTGTTTGACGCCCAGGGTGCCGCCTGCGCTGCGTGCTCTGTCGTTTATCCGACAATCCGCCATGACAGCCGGTTTCTGGCCAGGGCTGTTTCTGTTTTATGTGCCCACGGGCCCGGTCTGGTGGCGCGCCTTGGCGGGCAAATCCCATCCCGGGTGCAGCAGCTTTGGCAGCGCAGCGTGCCCGATATTCCAACGATGCGCCAAGAAAGAGCCCAGCCGTGAAAGACAACAATTTCCTCAAAGAGAACAACGCCCGGCACATGTGGCATCCAATGGCGCCTCCCGCCGCCAGCCACGAGCAGCCGCCATTTATCATCACACAGGGCGCGGGCGTGCATGTTGTGGATGTGGATGGCCATCGCGCGATCGATGCCGTGGGCGGGCTGTGGAATGTCAATCTTGGCTATTCTTGTGATCCCATAAAGGCCGCGATTACCGCGCAGATGGAGGCCTTGCCCTACTATTCCATCTTCCGGGGCACCACGAATGACAAGGCGATCGAGTTGTCGTACGAGTTGCGGGCGTTCTTCGCGCCAGACGGGCTTAGCCGGGCCTTCTTTACATCCGGGGGCTCGGACTCGGTGGAGGTGGCGCTGAAGCTGGCCCGTCAATATCACAAGCTGCGCGGTGACGCTGGCCGGACAAAATTCATCAGCTTGCACAAAGGCTATCACGGCACCCATTTCGGGGGAGCGAGCGTCAACGGAAACCCGAAGTTCCGCCAAGCCTATGAGCCGCTTCTGCCGGGCTGCATCCACATTCCCGGCCCGTATCTTTATCGCAACCCGTTTGACGCGGCCACGCCTGAGGCGCTGGCTGGCAAGATTGCCCAAGCCCTTGAGCAAGCCATTGCCTTTGAGGGTGCTGACACGGTGGCCGCTTTGATCATGGAACCTGTGCAGGGCGCTGGTGGTGTGATCCCCCCTCATGCCAGTCTGATGCCGATGCTGCGCGAGATTTGTGACCGGCATGGCGTATTGCTGATCTCGGACGAGGTCATCACGGCCTTTGGGCGTACCGGGTCGCCCACGGGGGCGCGCCATTGGGGGGTGCAGCCTGATTTTGCCTGTATCGCCAAAGCGATAACCAACGGGTATTTCCCCTTTGGCGCTGTGATGATCCATGACCGCATTGCTGAAGTGTTCGAAGGGGCGGGTGGGGCCGCGTCTGTGGATACCGGCTATACCTATTCCGGCCATCCGGTCGGAGCGGCGGCGGCGCTGGCGTGCATGGCAGAGACTCAGCGGATCAAGCCTTGGGAGAATGCCGCCGCCCGTGGCCCCGAGCTGTTGTCGGGCTTGCAGGCCTTGGCTGAGAAATATGAGGTGGTGGGCGATGTGCGCGGGGAGGGGCTGATGTGCGCCATGGAATTCGTTGCAGACCGGACTGCCAAAACGCCCGCGCCTGCAGCCGTTTCAGGCGCGTTTCAGAAGGCAGCCTATGAGGCGGGCACGATGATCCGCGTCTCGGGGCCCAATGCAATCTTTTCGCCACCGCTTGTGATCTCTGCCGAAGACGTGACCACGATCTTGCAATCGGCAGAGGAGGGCTTGAAGGCAGTCTGCGGCTGAAAATCGGTGCCCGGCTGTCTGGCGATCTTGTGCGCTGCCGCACATGGCCTCAGAGGTCAGATGAACGGAGACGTTTGATCGCCCGGCACTGGCTTGCGGTTTTGCGCCGAAATTGGCACACCTAGCAGGCCTGCATGACAGGCCGAGCAACCAGCGCAGTCTGCCCTTGTCTTCAAAGCCCAGATCTTCCCGATCCGAGACTCTGCTGGTCGCCTTTGCGATGGCCATCGCTGCGCTGTGCGTGCTGCCCCATATTGCAGTTGTTCTGGCGGCGATTTCCGGCACCTCTGATACGCTGGCCAGCCTTTGGGAAACCGTTTTGCCCCGCTATATTGGCACAACGCTGGTGTTGGTTGTGCTGGTGGCGGTGGGCACCTTCCTGATGGGCACAGGCGCGGCCTGGCTGGTGACGATGACGGATCTGCCGGGGCGACGGTTTTTCGAAGTGGCACTGGTGCTGCCATTGGCCTTTCCAGCCTATGTCATGGCCTATGCATATACCCACCTGCTGGACCATCCTGGCATTGTGCAGACGACCCTGCGGGATGTGATGGGGTGGGGCCCGCGCGACTACTGGTTTCCGGAAGTGCGCTCGGTAGGCGGCGCTGCCGTGATGCTGACGCTGGTGCTCTACCCTTACGTTTATCTACTGGCGCGGGCCGCGTTCCTGTCGCAGAGCGGCAGTGTGGTGTTGGCCGCCCGCGCAATGGGCAGCTCCCCGTTCAAGGCCTTCGTCCAAGTGTCTTTGCCAATGGCGCGCCCGGCCATTGCCGCGGGCGTTTTGCTGGCCACGATGGAAACCATCGCGGATTTCGGCACGGTTTCATATTTTGGAGTGCAGACCTTCGCAACGGGCATCTATACCAGCTGGTTTTCCATGGCAGATAGGACCGCGGCTGCGCAGTTGGCTTTGGGCCTTCTGGCCTTTGCCCTGCTGCTGGCTCTGCTGGAACGGTCCAGCCGGGGCCGGGCGCGCTACGCCAATGGTCGTCGTCAGGAGCCAATGCCACCGGCCCCTCTGGTGGGATGGCAGCGCTGGGCGGCGACAAGTCTGTGCGCGTTCCCCGTGCTGTTTGCCGTGATCATTCCAGGCATCGCTCTGTGGTTGATGGCCCTTGGATCTGAGCAGGATCTGCTCAGCCGCCGCTACATTCACTTCATCGAGAATTCGCTCACATTGGCCAGCATTGGCGCCGTGGTCACGATGGTCGCGGCCGTGGTACTGGGCTCTGTGGCGCGGCTGCGGCCCGGCCGCCTGACCAGCGGGACGCTTTATGCCGGTCGGCTCGGCTACGCGGTGCCCGGGGGCGTCATTGCTGTCGGCCTGCTGGTGCCCTTCGCCGCGCTCGACAACACGATCGACGCGTGGATGCGGGCCAATTTCGATATCCGTACAGGCTTGCTGTTCACGGGCTCGATCTGGGTGCTGATCATGGCCTACATGATCCGGTTTTTGGCCGCTGCGATTGGTGCGTACGAGGGGGGGATCGCGTCTGTAAGCACAAATATGGACAGCGCCGCGCGCGTGTTGGGGCAGGGGGCTGTGGGCACGATCCGCCGCGTTCATGTGCCCATCCTACGACCCAGCCTGCTCACGGGGATGCTCATCGTATTTGTCGATGTCATGAAAGAGCTGCCCGCAACATTGATCATGCGGCCCTTCAATTATGACACATTGGCCGTGCAGGCGCACCGCCTTGCCGCTGACGAACGCCTTGAGGGGGCGGCTGTTCCCAGCCTCGTGATCGTTGGCATTGGCCTTTTGCCCGTGATGTTGTTGATCCGCCGCCTGCGCAATACACGGTAGCCTATGGGCCCTGCGATCGCGGACGGGCATTGGCAAATCCAACCTTGGTTTGCGCTCGTGTAAATGGGCCAAAACACACCCGCAGGCGCACAAAAAAAGGGAGGCTGATTGCTCAGCCTCCCGCGTGGTTTCAAAGCAGGGCTTCGCCCCAAAGTTCGCCCTGTTCAGGCGTTAGGGATTATTCCCAACCAGCCTCGTTCAGCAGCTTCTGCGCGTCGGCGACGTTGCCGGCGATTGCAGTTGCGTCCAGATCATCCGGCTTGAAGAAGCCCAGGGATGCCACGGAGGGGCTGATCGCCACGCCGGGGACGGCCGGGTATTCGTCGTTACCGGCAGAGAAGTACTGCTGCGCCTGCGGAGAGGCGAGGTACTCAAGGAACTTGATTGCGTTTTCCTTGTTGGGGGCATGTGCTGCCACACCGCCGCCAGACAGGTTCATGTGCGCGCCGATGGAGTTCTGGTTCGGGAAGACCCAGCCCACCTTCTCGATGTCAGGGGACAGGCCCGAGACATCTTTGCGGATGGCGCGTGCGAAGTAGTAGGTGTTGGACATCGCCACTTTGCACTCGCCCGACACGATGCCGCGCAGCTGGTCGGTGTCGCCGCCCTGCGGATCGCGGGCAAAGTTGCCAACAACGGCCTTGGCCCAATCCAGCGTTGCGTCATAGCCCAGGTGCTCGATCAATGCCGAAACGATCGTCTGGGTGTACACGTTGGAGCTGGAGCGGATGCAGACCATGCCTTCAAACTCGGGGTTTGCGAGGTCCTGGTAGGTCATCGGGGGATTTTCGACCGCGTCCTTGTCATAGAACAGGATCCGCGCACGCTGGGAGAAGCCAAACCACTGGTTGTCTTCGTCCTGCACGTAGTCCGGCAAGGTCGCTTCCAGCGTGTCGCTGTCGATGGACTGCAGAACACCGGCGTCTTTCGCACGCTCCAGACGGGACGTGTCGACGGTCAGCAGAACGTCGGCGGGGCTGTTCTCGCCCTCTGCCTGCATACGGGTGATCAGCTCATCGGCCTTGCCTTCGATGCGGTTGATGGTGATCCCGGTCATTTCCTCGAAGTCCGAGTACAGACGCTCATCCGTGTCATAGTGACGGGACGAATACAGGTTCAGTTCACCTTCTGCGATTGCAGCGGCCGGGCTCAGCACGGCGGACGCAGCAAGTGCAATGACAGATAGTTGGAGGGTGGTTTTCATGGCTCTCTCTCAAACAAGAATAACAGAGTGTTTTTGTCAATTGCAGGAATCGCACTCCTCTACAACCTTTTTTTGATTATTTTGGTCAGATTTAATTTTCCCTTAACCATTGAGAAAGCCGGCTGCTTTTTCGTGGCGTGGCGTGAAAGGCTGCAAGGCGCCAAGGCAATCGTTTGCGCGCTGGGCCGCCGGCAAAATACAACCGAGGGCCTGTCAAGCATTTAGTTTAACGCTAAACGACATAGCAGCTATGCAAAATTGACCCTACCTCATCGAGCGCGCGCCATTTAAGCAATTTTCGCATGAATATCGTGCGAGCGTTTGGGCCTAGATGCATGAGGGACCTGTATGAAAGGCCTGTAATGTTGGGAAAATCGTACGATTTCGGCTGATGTGTGCTGGCTGAGAACGCGACAGTGCGCCACCTGTTGAATTATAAACGATCCTGTAAGCGGGGTCATGACTACCGCAAGGGCGTCTACACGCCTTGATTGAAGGGGAACCACCATGTCCAACCAGATGCCGGATATCGACCCGGTCGAATCCCAGGAATGGCAGGAAGCGGTTGAGGATGTCATCCAGCGCGACGGCGCGGACCGCGCCCATTACCTGCTCGACAAGGCTGTCCAGCAGGCGCGCGCTGCCGGTGCCAAGCTGCCATTCTCGGCCACCACACCGTACCAGAACACGATCTCAACCGATGATGAAGTCGAGATCCCCGGTGACACGGACATGGAATGGCGCATCCGCACGATCAACCGTTGGAATGCGATGGCCACGGTGGTCAAGCGGAACAAGCTCTCCAGCGAGTATGGCGGACACATCGCCTCGTTCGCCTCGTCTGCGGCAATGTACGATATCGGGCTGAACCATTTCTGGCGGTCGAAGTCGGCCATCCATGGCGGCGACCTCGTCTTTTTCCAGGGCCATGTGATCCCGGGCATCTACGCGCGTTCATTCATGGAAGGCCGTATCTCCGTCGAGCAGCTTGAGAATTTCCGCTCTGAAGTGGATGGCGGTGGCCTTTCCTCCTATCCCCATCCCTGGCTGATGCCGGAATACTGGCAGTTCCCCACGGTTTCGATGGGCTTGGGCCCGCTGATGGCGATCTATCAAGCGCGGTTCATGAAATACATGCACAACCGCGGTCTGATTGACGCCTCCGACCGCAAGGTTTGGGCCTTCCTCGGGGATGGCGAAATGGATGAGCCCGAAAGCCTTGGCGCGATTGCGTTGGCTGCGCGCGAGGGGCTCGACAACCTGATCTTCGTCGTCAATTGCAACTTGCAGCGCCTCGATGGGCCCGTGCGTGGCAACTCCAAGATCGTGCAGGAACTCGAAGGCGATTTCCGCGGTGCCGGCTGGGATGTTATTAAGCTGCTCTGGGGCAAGGGCTGGGACGAGTTGCTGGAAAAGGACACGTCCGGCAAGCTGCGCCAGTTGATGGAAGAAACCGTTGATGGCGACTACCAGACCTTCAAGTCCAAGGACGGCGCCTACATTCGCAAGAATTTCTTCGGCAAATACCCGGAGACGGCGGCCCTCGTCGAAGATTGGACCGACGATCAGATCTGGGCTCTGCGCCGGGGCGGGCACGATCCCAAGAAGGTTTACAATGCGTTCAAGCGCGCCACAGAGGCCAAAGGCCAGCCGACGGTTGTTCTGGTCAAGACGGTTAAGGGCTATGGTATGGGCTCTGCCGGCGAGGGGCAGAACACCACGCACCAGCAAAAGAAAATGCAGCTGGATCAGCTCAAGGCCATGCGTGACCGCTTCCAGATCCCAGTGACAGATGCTGAGCTGGAAAAAGACATTCCCTTTGTCGAGCTGAACAACTCGCAGAAGGCATACCTGGCGGATCGGCGTCGTGATCTGGGCGGCGAGTTCCCGAAACGGTTCACCGGCGCCCCCGCCCTAGAGGTGCCTGCGCTCGATATGTTCAAGGCGCAGCTCGAAAGCACGGGCACGCGTGAAATTTCAACGACGATGGCCTTTGTTCGCATTCTGACCACGCTGCTGCGTGACAAGAAAGTGGGCAAGAACGTGGTGCCGATCGTGCCCGACGAAAGCCGCACATTCGGCATGGAAGGGCTGTTCCGCTCGGTGGGGATCTACAATCCGCTCGGGCAGAACTACACGCCCGAAGATGCTGATCAGATGATGTTCTACAAGGAAAAGACCGACGGTCAGGTTCTGCAAGAAGGCATCAACGAAGCCGGCGCCATGGCAGATTGGATTGCAGCCGCAACCGCCTATTCGAACCACGGCGTGCCGATGATCCCGTTCTACATCTACTATTCGATGTTTGGGTTCCAGCGTATCGGTGATTTGGCCTGGGCAGCCGGTGACAGCCGGGCGCGGGGCTTTATGCTGGGCGGCACGGCCGGTCGGACCACGCTCAACGGCGAGGGTCTGCAGCATGAGGATGGCCACAGCCACATTCTGGCGGGCACGATCCCCAACTGTATCTCCTATGATCCGACCTTCAGCTACGAAGTGGCGGTGATTGTGCAGCACGGCTTGCAGCGCATGTTCGCCGAGCAGGAAGACGTGTTCTTCTACCTGACCCTGATGAACGAGAACTACGCCCATCCTGAAATGCCCATGGGCGCTGAGGAAGGCATCATCAAGGGCATTTACCGGATGCAGAAAACCGCAAAGCCCGGCAAGAAGCACGTCAACCTGATGGGATCGGGCACGATCCTCGTTCAGGCCATCAAAGCGGCTGAGATGCTCAAGGAAGATTTCGGTGTGACTGCCGATATCTGGTCGTGCACCTCGTTCAATGAACTGGCGCGCGATTGTCAGGACACGGTGCGCTTTAACCGCCTGAACCCTCTGGCCGAGCAGCGCACCTCTTATCTGTCGCAAACGCTGGCCGGTGTGGAGGGCCCCTTCATCGCGGCCACAGATTACATGAAAAACTACGCCGAGCAGGTCCGTGCCTGCGTGCCGGGGCGCTACACGGTTCTGGGCACAGACGGTTTTGGCCGCTCTGACAGCCGTGTGAACCTGCGTCGTTTCTTTGAGGTGGACGCCAACCATATCGCCGCCGCTGCCATGGTGGATCTGTGGCACGAGGGGGCTGTGACTGAGGCTGCCCTGAAAAAAGCCCTCGCCAAATATGACATCGACGGCGCCAAGCCGAACCCGCGCCTGGTGTAATCGCGGACTGGAGTAAGAAACATGAGCATCGAAATTAAAGTCCCCGATATCGGCGATTTCTCTGAGGTCCCTGTGGTCAGCATCCTGGTCTCGGTGGGCGATACAATCGCCGAGGAAGATCCGATCGTTGAGTTGGAAAGCGACAAGGCCACAATGGAGGTGCCTGCCTCCCATGGTGGCGTAATCCGCGAAATCAAAGTGTCTGAAGGCGACAACGTCTCTGAGGGCGCTGTGCTGCTGATCGTGGAGGCCGATGGGGCCGCTGCTGCGCCCGCCGCAGAAACCGCTGCCCCGACCCCTGCTGCCGCCCCGGCACCCGCTGCTGCCCCGGCCCCCGCCGCTGCCCCAGCGCCCGCGGCCGCCCCGGCTCCCGTCACGGATGCGGGTTTCTCCAAGGCGCATGCATCGCCCAGCGTGCGTGCCTTCGCCCGCCGCGTCGAAATTGATCTGGCCCAGGTAAATGGTACCGGCCGCAAGGGCCGCATCCTGCGGGAGGACATCGAGGCGGCGCTGAAAGCCAAGGCCGCTCCGGCGCCATCCACGGCAGGTGCGCCTGCAGGTGGCATGGGCATTCCGCCCATCCCGGCGGTGGATTTCTCCAAGTTCGGCCCGGTCGAAGACGTCGAGATGTCCCGGATCAAGAAGATCTCTGGCCCGGCCCTGCACCGTGCCTGGCTCAACATTCCCCACGTCACCCATAATGACGAGGCGGATATCACTGAGCTGGATGCCTACCGCAAGGAAATGGACACGATGGCCAAGGAACAGGGCTACCGTGTCACCCTGCTGTCTTTCGTCGTCAAAGCCTCTGTCAGCGCCTTGAAAACCCATTGGGAATTCAACTCTTCCATCCACCCGGATGGCGATAAGCTGATCAAGAAGAACTTCTACAATATCGGGTTTGCGGCCGACACGCCCAACGGGCTGGTCGTGCCGGTGATCAAGGATGCTGACAAGAAGGGCCTTGTCGAGATCTCGAAGGACTTGATGGATTTGTCGGCCAAGGCACGTGCCGGTGAACTGAAGGGCCCCGACATGTCGGGCGCGACCTTCACGATCTCGTCGCTTGGGGGGATTGGTGGCACCCATTTCACCCCGATCGTCAACGCGCCTGAGGTGGCAATCCTGGGTCTGACACGCTCGAAGATGGCACCGGTTTGGAACCCGCAGACAGAAACTTTCGAGCCGCGCCTGATGCAGCCGCTGTCGCTGTCCTATGACCATCGTGCCGTCGATGGCGCCTTGGCGGCGCGCTTCTGCGTGACGCTCAAGACGCTGCTGGGCGACATGCGCAAGCTGATGTGGTGAGGAGGATAACCGATGGAAGTCAAAGTACCCGATATTGGTGATTTCACCGACGTTCCCGTCCTTTCGATCTTGGTCTCCGTGGGGGATACGGTGTCAGCCGAAGATCCGTTGATCGAATTGGAAAGCGATAAGGCCACCATGGAAGTGCCCAGCCCGGTTGCGGGCAAGGTGCAGGCCATTGCCGTTTCAGAAGGGGACACGGTGTCCGAAGGCACTGTTATTCTGACGCTTGAGGCTGAGGGCGCCAATGTCGAGGCCGCACCGGCAGCCGCTGCGCCTGCCGAGGCAGCGCCCGCTGCACCGGCTGCTGTTGCCGCAACCGGCACGGCCTCCGGGCCTGGTGACGTGCATGCGGAAGTGGTTGTTCTGGGGTCTGGTCCGGGCGGCTACACAGCCGCCTTCCGCGCCGCGGATCTGGGCAAGAAAACCGTTCTGATCGAAGCCAATCCCACCTTGGGCGGGGTTTGTCTGAATGTAGGCTGTATCCCGTCAAAGGCGTTGCTGCATGTGGCCAAGGTGATCACCGAGGCCGAGGAAATGGGCGCCCATGGCATCAGCTTTGGCAAGCCTCAGATCGATCTCGATGAGCTGCGTGCGTTCAAGGATGGTGTGGTCGGCCAGTTGACTGGCGGGCTGGATGGCCTGTCCAAGGGCCGCAAAGTGGACGTTGTCCGCGGTTACGGCAGGTTCACGGGCCCCAACATGATCGCCGTTGAGGGTGCAGAGGGCACCCGCACCGTATCCTTTGATCAATGCATCATTGCGGCGGGCTCCGAGCCCGTGGCGCTGCCTTTCATTCCCCATGACGATCCCCGCGTGATAGACAGCACCGGCGCGCTGGAACTCAAGGATATCCCAAGCCGCATGCTCGTGCTGGGTGGCGGGATCATCGGTCTGGAGATGGCCTGCGTTTATGATGCGCTGGGCTCCAAGGTGACCGTTGTCGAGCTGATGGATCAGATTATCCCTGGCGCGGACAAGGACATCGTCAAGCCGCTTATGAACCGGATCAAGGGGCGGTATGAGAATATCCACCTCAAGACCAAAGTGACAGCTGTCGAGGCGCTGGATGAGGGGCTCAAAGTCACCTTTGAAGACGCTGCCGGCAAGAGCTTTACCGACATGTTCGACAAGCTCTTGGTCGCTGTGGGCCGCCGCCCGAACGGCGCCAAGGTCGATGCGGCCATGGCAGGTGTTGCGGTGGATGCGCAGGGCTTTATCGCCGTTGACAACCAGCAGCGCACGGGCGTGCCCCATATCTTTGCTATCGGTGACGTGGTGGGCCAGCCCATGCTGGCGCACAAGGCTGTGCATGAAGGCAAGGTGGCTGCCGAAGTCTGTGCGGGTGAGCAGCGTTACTTCGATGCCAAGTTGATCCCCTCGGTGGCGTACACCGATCCCGAAGTCGCTTGGTGCGGTGTGACCGAGACCGAGGCAAAAGCCAAGGGGATCACCTATGCCAAGGGCGTGTTCCCATGGGCGGCATCGGGCAAGGCGCTGTCCAACGGGCGCTCAGAAGGCCTGACCAAGCTGCTCTTTGATCCGGCAGATGACCGTGTGATCGGCGCCTGTATCGTGGGCACCAATGCCGGTGATCTGATTGCCGAAGCGGCTCTGGCCATCGAGATGGGCGCAGATGCCGTCGATCTTGGCCATACGATCCATCCGCACCCAACCCTGTCTGAAACGGTGAACTTCGCCGCAGAGATGTTTGAGGGTACGATCACGGATTTGATGCCGCCGAAAAAGCGCGGCTAGGCAACCGTGACGCAACTGCACTGATGGCGTCCAGCCCCGCAGAGGGCTGGGCGCCATTTGCTTTTTTAAATCCCAATCTGGTGGCGCATTGCGCGAGCGCGGCGCAGCAATGCGGTTCGAGGTCAAACCAGACCGGTGCGCGCTTTGCCCAAGCGAAAGCGACCTGTCGCAACAGGCCGCTTACATCCCAATGGAGAGACTGCAGGGGAGGGCTGGTCAGCCCGTGCGGCGCTCACCGAAGGAGCGGGCGATAAAGTCGGGCACGTGGTCGCCAAGGCCGACAACGGGCTCATCACGCCCACGCCCGCCACGTCCACCGCGCCCACGCGGCTTTTTAGCAGGCTTTTCATCCTGGGCTTTCGGCTCGGGCTCGGTGGCGCGGGATTTGCCTTTGGAGGTGGGCTTTGGCTCGGCTGCGGCCTCTGGGGCGTCTTCGTCAGCCTTTGCAGGGGTAGATTTGGCGGCTTTGCGCGCATCCAAGGGGTTTTCGCCGCGTGGGATTTCCTGCTTCACGAGGTCTTCGATCGCGGCAAAGGCTTTTTCATCCGATGGGGTGACAATCATAAAGGCCTTACCGGTGCGCCCCGCACGTCCCGTGCGTCCGATCCGGTGCACGTAGTCCTCAGAGTGGCCGGGCACGTCGAAGTTGAACACATGGCTGACATTCGGAATGTCGAGGCCGCGTGCTGCAACGTCAGAGGCGACAAGAAAGCGGATCGAGCCATCGCGGAAGCCATCGAGCGTGCGCATCCGGTGCGACTGGTCGAGATCCCCGTGGATCGGTTCGGCGTTGAACTTGTACTTTTTCAGGGACTTGGCAACGATATCGACATCCACCTTGCGGTTGCAGAAGATGATCGCGTTGGTGCAGCTGTCCCCTTCCTGCTCGATCAAGGCCCGCAAGAGCGAGCGCTTTTCGCTGGCAAGGCGATCCCTGCGCGAGGCTTTATGAAAGACGGCTGCTTGGGTGATTGTGTCTGATGTAGTGGCGGCGCGGGCCACCTCGACCTTGGCCGGTGCAGACAGGAATGTGTTGGTGATCCGCTCGATCTCGGGCGCCATGGTGGCAGAGAAAAACAAGGTCTGCCGGGTGAATGGCGTCAGCTGGAAGATTTTCTCGATGTCCGGGATAAAGCCCATATCGAGCATCCGGTCAGCCTCGTCCACGACCATGATTTGCACACCGGTCAGCAGCAGTTTTCCGCGCTCAAAATGATCGAGCAGGCGGCCGGGCGTGGCGATCAACACATCAACGCCACGGTTGATCAGCAGGTCCTGCTCCTTGAAGGAGACCCCCCCGATCAGCAACGCCTTGGTCAGGCGCGTGTGCTTTGCGTAGATGTCGAAATTCTCGGCAACCTGAGCTGCCAATTCGCGGGTGGGGGCCAGCACGAGGCTGCGCGGCATCCGCGCCCGCGCGCGGCCTTTGCTCAGAAGGGTGATCATCGGCAGGGTAAAGCTTGCCGTTTTACCAGTGCCGGTTTGGGCAATGCCCAAAACATCTTGGCCCTTCAAAGCAGGCGGGATAGCACCGGCCTGGATCGGGGTTGGCTGCGAATAGCCCGCCTCTTCAACGGCTTTGAGAACCTTCGGGGCGAGTTCGAGATCCGAAAAACTTGTCATGTAAGTCCCATGCAGGGTGAACGCATCGGGCCGCCCTTGCTGGCCCTGCTCTGCATCCCAATAGAAGGCCATGCCTCCAATAAATTGGGACGCCATATCGTTGCGCCCCGGCGGAAGTGCCCGCGCGCCTCGCGGACACAGGCGAGATACCCGGTTTCGGGCTGCAGGTCAAATCGCGCCAGTGCTGTGTTGCTCTGAGGTGAATAGGTGCGTTGGTTAATCCGCTGTGATCTGCAGGATTGGCCACAAATCGGAGGCAAAAAGGGCTGCATCGTCGTCTCAGCAGGATCAAAGATGCCTTTGCCCTCAAATTGCCTCTAATTTGGCCACAATTCCTCGAAACTACTGCTTAGCAAGCTCGGTGAGGGCACATGAGCAGTGTTGAGTGGAAGGGTCTGAGATGCCAGAGGAAATTCTAATCCTGTGGAATGCAATGCATCCCGCCATTGTTGCAGGATGGTTTATGGAAACCGTGCTTGGCGGGCTCGACAAAGTGGGTTTAACAGCTGAGCGGGTCAACTTGTCTTTGACAGCAGGTGCATTGAGCGCATGGATCGTGCTGCGTTGGCTGCGCCGCTTCGTTCCTGTCGCCAATCGCGACGCCAGCCCGCTCGACGATGCGCCGACATCGTGAGCGCCCAAGGGCGTAAGAGTTAGGCAAGGGCTGATCCCGCCAGCCCCTGCGCATTTCTACACCATCATTTCCTTCGTCGCGCTTAGCGTGATATCGGGATAGTCCCGGGCCACCCGGTCAATATCCCATTGCAAGCGTGTGAGGTAGACGATGTCGCCGTCATTGTCGGCGGCCATGTGCTGCTTGTTGGCAGCAGCAAAAGCATCGAGCGCGGTTTTGTCTCCGGTGACCCAGCGCGCAGAGGTGAACTGGCTCGCCTCAAACCGTACAGGCAGACCGTATTCCAGTTCGATTCTTGAGGCCAGCACCTCGAACTGAAGCGCGCCCACCACGCCGACGATAAAGCCCGCACCGATGCTCGGTTTGAACACCTTTGCGGCGCCTTCTTCGGCAAACTGCATCAAGGCCTTCTCCAGATGCTTTGCCTTCAGCGGGTCGCCCGCTCGACAGGTTTGCAACAGCTCGGGCGCAAAGGAGGGGATGCCCGTGACGCGCAAAGCCTCGCCCTCGGTCAGAGTATCGCCGATCCGCAATTGCCCGTGGTTCGGAATGCCGATGATGTCACCGGCCCAGGCTTCTTCGGCGAGTTCCCGGTCAGAGGCCAGAAACATCACAGGGTTGGATACCGCCATGGGCTTTTTCGTGCGGACATGTGTCAGCTTCATGCCGCGCTTGAAATGCCCAGAGGCCATCCGCACGAAGGCCACCCTGTCGCGGTGCTTCGGGTCCATGTTGGCCTGCACCTTGAACACGAAACCCGATACTTTCTTCTCTTCCGGCGCAATCTGGCGTGGCGCAGCGGTTTGTGGCTGTGGCTCGGGGCCGAAATCAGCGATGCCGTCCATCAATTCCTTCACCCCGAAAGAGTTGATGGCCGAGCCGAACCAGATCGGTGTGAGCGTGCCATCTGCAACGGCCTGCATGTCCAGCCTGGGCAGCAATTCGCGCGCCATCTCCACTTCTTCGAGCAGTTTTTCCAAAAGCTCTGCGGGAATGTTCTCAGCCAATCGCGGGTCATCTAGGCCTTCGATTGCGATGCTTTCGGCCACCTTGTTGCGGTCCGCGCGGTCCATGAGTTCCAAGCGGTCATTGAGCAGATCGTAGCAGCCGAGGAATTCCCGCCCCATCCCGATAGGCCAGGAGGCGGGCGTAACATCAATCGCAAGGTTTTCCTGAATTTCGTCGATGATCTCAAACGTGTCGCGGCTTTCCCGATCCATCTTGTTACAGAACGTCAGGATGGGCAGATCGCGCAAACGGCAGACCTCAAACAGTTTCTGCGTCTGGCTTTCCACCCCTTTCGCGCCGTCGATCACCATAACGGCGGCATCCACTGCGGTCAGGGTGCGGTAGGTGTCTTCTGAGAAGTCCGAGTGGCCGGGCGTGTCCACCAGATTGAACCGGAAGTTCCGGAAATCAAACGACATTGCCGAGGCCGAGACGGATATACCGCGGTCCTGCTCCATTTTCATGAAGTCCGAACGGGTGCGCCGGGCCTCGCCTTTGGCGCGCACTTGGCCGGCCATCTGAATGGCGCCCCCGTAGAGGAGGAATTTCTCGGTCAGTGTCGTCTTGCCGGCATCCGGATGCGAGATGATCGCAAAGGTGCGGCGGCGCGCAATCTCGGGCGGCAGATCGGGGCGGTTTGGGCGTGTGTCCAGCATGGCGCGCGTATACGATGCTGTGGCTTCGGGGGCAATCGCTGGGATGCGTCGCAGCTCTGGGTGTTGCGCTGTTTTGGGCGGCTTGCACTCTGTCTGCCCCGCGGGATTTTAAGGATTTGGTGCGGGATGCTCCGCGGCACCGGGGCTTTGCCCCGGCCGGGCCCAAAGGGGGCAAGGCGATCTATGATCGCTGCCGCCTCCACGGGAGCGCCCTCGGCCCGGGCGCAAGGCGCAGAGTTTGAGGCCGTCAAGGCAGTGCCAATGCCTCTCAGGGGGTCATTCGTCCGGGCCGATCAACCCCAGGCCACGCAGGTAGATTCCGATGCCTGTCTCCAAAAGGTCTTCGGGTGGAAACGGGCTGCGCGTACCCGGAGCGCCGCGGGCAAACAGTTCGACAACGCCGTGGGACATTGCCCAGACATGGGCTGAAAACATTTGCGGCGGCGGTCGTTTCTCCGGGGGGATGCGTTCTGACAGTCGCTCTGCGGCCTTCTCCAGCACGGCGCCAGCGCGGCCCGCAACTGCTGCCAGTTCCGGGTCGCGGTTGATGTTAATCCCGCTTTCAAACATCGCCTGATAGTGCCCGGGATATTTGCGCGCGAAGGCGAGATAGGCCCGGCCGGTGCTCTCAAACGCAGATAGCGCTGAGCCTTCGCCTTTGGCATAGGCAAATTCCATCAGGTCGGCAAAGACTTCGTAGCCCTGTTTTGCAATCTCGGCCAAGAGGTCTTCGCGGCCCGCAAAATGCCGATAGACGGCTGCGGGCGTGACGCCTGCGGATTTGGCTGCCTCCGACAGGGTCCAGCCCTGGGGGCCCTTTTCCTCAATCAGGCCTATCGCAGCTTCCACGAGGGCTTGGCGCAGGTTGCCATGGTGATATCCGCGTTTCTTGTCGGCCAACGCTTCTTCCTCTAGCCCTGCAAGATATCCGGGCCGCCGCAGATTGCGTCGTCGCGCAGGCCAATGGCATCGGTGTCGCGGCCCTCATAGGGCACGGCCTGAAGCACTGTCTGGATCGCGGCAATCCGGGCCCGCCGCTTGTCGTCGGAGCGGATCACGGTCCAGGGCGTGTCGGGCGTGTGGCTGCGCGACAGCGTCTCTCCGATCGCGGAGGTGTAGCCGTCCCACAGCGCGAGCCCCTCCACATCGATCGGGCTCAGCTTCCACTGCTTGAGCGGATCGCTTTCCCGCTCGAGAAATCGGCGCAGTTGTTCTGCGCGCCCGACATTGAGCCAGATCTTGAACAGATACATGCCATCGTCGACCAGCGTCTGCTCAAAGCTGGGCAGCTGGGAAAAAAAGCTTTCGCGCTGATCGGGCGTGCAAAAGCCGAACACATGCTCCACCACGCCGCGATTGTACCAGGAACGGTCGAAAATGGTGATTTCACCTGCGGCGGGCAGGTGGCACGCATACCTCTGAAAATACCATTGGCCGGCCTCCCTGTCGGAGGGTTTCGACAGGGCCACCACCTTAGCGATGCGCGGGTTCAGGTTCTCGCGGAAGCGCTTTATCGTTCCGCCTTTGCCCGACGCATCCCGCCCCTCGAACACAATCGCAATGCGTGCGCCGCTGGATTTGACCCAGCTTTGCAGTTTGACCAACTCGATCTGCAGGTCATCGAGGTGTTTGTCATAGGCCTTGCCCGACATCTGCTCCCTGTAGGGGTAGCTGTCATCGAGCATGTCGCCCTTGTCGGCCTTGGCCAACGCTTTGCGCACGGCGGCGGGGGCCTCGGTGTCGTGATAGGCGCTGATGGCGCCGTCAAAGGGCAGTTTCTTGGTCATGGGATCGGCTCGACCTGCAGGCTAGGGGCGGTTGACGGACTATGACGCCTTGGATTGTGCCACGCAACCTATGCTCAGCGCATCCCGGCGCGCGCCGCTGCCCTGTCGATCGCGGCTTCTACCGCCTCAGGTGCGCTGTGATGGGGCATGTGCCCGATGCCGTCGAGCACGGTGAGGACCGTATCGGGTGCCGTTTCGTGGAGCGGCTGGGAATGTATGCGTACGGGAACGATGTCGTCGGCCCCGCCATGTACGATCTCGATGGGCATGGGCAGGGTCGCGTAGGATGGCATCAGCGCTGCGATCTCATCATAGAGGCCCACACGTTCGGCTGCATTGATGCGCATGGTCTGGCGGCGCAGGGTCATGGCGGGGCCGAAATGCGCCCCGTAGCCCTCCGGTGCTGGCTGGGGGGCAAAGACTGAATCGATGGTGCGGGCCACATAGCCATCAGACACCCATGCGGTCAGCAGCGGCACTGCAATTGCTGCGCCCAAGCTGCGCCCGGTGACCCGGTACAAAAGATCGATGCCACCGTCCCAGGTGTGGGAGACGCCTGCAAGCATCACGAGGGCCGACAGGGTGTCGGGCCGCTCAGCCGCCCAGGCAATGGCCACCGCCCCGCCGTAGGAATGGCCCAGAACAACGGGGCGTTCGGCGCCCAAGAGGGCGGCCGCTTCCTGCAAAGCGCCGGCTTGCTCGGTGATCGCGCCCGCCCCTTGGGGAAAGGGATCGGACCAACCGAAGCCGGGCCGGTCCAGGGCGATGACGCGGTAGCGCGCTGCCAACCGGTCGCGCATCTCGAAGGTCCAATCGCGCACGCTGCCAGAGGCCCCGTGGATCAAGACGATGTCAGGGCCCGAGCCGGACACGACAGCGTGGATCCTCTGGCCCGAGGCAAGGGTGACAAACTGCCCGGAGGGCGGATAGGCGGCCTCGGCCGCCGCTTCGCGTGCGTTGGCCCGCCACAGCGTCAAAAGCCACGCCACCGCGAGCAGAACAAGGATGCTAAGCGCCAATTTCATTCAGATCGAACGGGGTGGTTTGATAAATTTCGTTGAGCCAGTTGCCATAGAGCAGATGGGCATGGCTGCGCCAGCGGTTGAGCGGCGTGCGCGTTGGATCATTGTCGGGATAGTAATTGTCCGGCACGTTGATCGGTTTGCCGGCAGCGACATCGCGATCATACTCGCCCTTCAATGTGTCGCTGTCATACTCGAAATGGTTGAACAGGTAGAGCGCCCGGTGGGCGGCATCTGCAACAAGACAGGGGCCTGTGTCGTCACTACCAAGCAGGGTTGTGAGGCCGTCCACGGCGTCGATCTCGTCTTGGCGCATTTCTGTCCACCGGCTGACAGGGATCACGAAATCATCGGAAAACCCGCGCAGATAAGGTGAAGCGGGCTGCCGGTTCGAATGCCTGAAACAGCCAAAGGCCTTGGCATCCAGCATGTGCTTTTGCACGCCGTGGAAGTGATTGATCATGGCCATCCCGCCCCAGCACACGCCGAAGGTGGCGTGGACATGGGTCTGGCTCCAGGCGAAGACCTCGGTGAGTTCCTGCCAATAGGTGACCTGATCGAATTCGAGATGCTCGATTGGCGCCCCGGTAATGATCAACCCGTCAAATTTCTCGCCGCTGGCGCGCACCTCCTCGAAAGGGCGGTAGAATGCATCCATGTGTTCCGCGGACGTGGTCTTGGAGACATGCTCTGTCATCTTCACGAGATGCAGATCGATCTGCAGCGGTGTTGCGCCGATTAGGCGGGCAAACTGTGTTTCCGTGCGGATCTTTTGCGGCATCAGATTGAGAAGAGCGATCCGCAGGGGGCGGATGTCCTGCCGTGCGGCCCGGCCTTCGCCCATCACCATGACGCCTTCCTCAGAGAGGATGTCATAGGCGGGCAGGTTGTCGGGCAACGTAATCGGCATGTTCGTCTCTGAGGTTGCGTCAGCGCGGGGCTGTTGGCGTCGTGCGGGCCGTTGAGATAAGGGTTTTAGGTGGTGCGCTCAAGGGCCTTGGCAATCAACTGATTGAAGGCCTCCGGCGTTGTGGCTGCGGCGATCTCCTGGGCAGTGACGGATACGCCCCAATTGCGCGCCATGGCCGCATAGCGGGGGTGGCGGTGCGACAGGGCGCGGGCATAGGTCCAGCGCACGAAGTCATCGGGGTCGACCGCGTCCTCGGCCAGATTGCTGTCAGCCAGATAGGCCGCCCAGCTTTCATTGAGGAATGCGGGGTCATAATACATCGGCTTTGGCGCACGATCGAAGCGGCGCGCAAGCTCTTCCATATGATCTGGTGTGTCCTCGATCCAGACCATCAGAAGATTTTCCGCGAGGGTCTTGAGCACGGGATCATCCGCATCCTCAGGGTTCACCACTTCGCAGATCGAGCCGCCACTGTCGCACACGAAATTGTCATAGGCATAGAGCGCCTGAGCGCGCTCGATAAAGCGTGGCGTATCCTGCAGCGCAGCGATCTCGGCGCTGCGATGCTCGGCTTGGCGCTTGCGATAGGTGGCCAGAGGCAACCCGCCTTTCTCTGCACTGCCCGGCTTGCCCAGATACATCGACAGGGGCGCGAGATTGTCGAACGTGATGTTGGACGCGATGTAGATCGAGTCCGTCATCAATAAATGCCGCAGATAGGGCACCTGCATGGCTTCGTGCTTGAAGCTGTCGGCAATCAGTTCGCCCATGTAGCGGGTGCCGATGCGGTAATCGATCGAATAGTGAAACCACTGGCCCTTGCTGCGCAACATGTTCGAGGCATGGGTTTTGCCAAGCCCGGACATGCCAAACAGAAGCACACGTTTGGCCTTTGCGGCAGTCCACGCCGCGGCGTCGGGGTAATAGAGCGGATGCAGTTTCATGCTTAGCGGTCTAGCGGGGGGGCGCGTGCTGATCCAGCGTCTTTTTGCGCCTGTCGTTTGTCTTGCTGGGCGCGGAGGCGCCGGGGGCCCTGTCATGTGTGCTTGGCATAGGGGCGCTAGGAGCGCTGATCCCTGCATGGCTCGGCATCGGGTGGGGCGCAGGGTCTATCCGCAAAACGAGCGTTTCATGTCTGCACAAACGAAAAGCCCCGGCGCGCGGGCCGGGGCTTTGAGTGTCAGGTGATCGCTTGGATCAGAACTTATAGGCAACCGAGAAGCCAACGCCGACGACGCTGTTGTCAGAGAATGTTGCTACAGGCGTTGGAGGTGTCCCTGGTGCTCCCGTGGCATCCCCAACCTTGGTGTAGTTGATGCCGCCAGAGATTGTGATCTGGTCAGACACATCGTAGGCACCGCCGATGCTGATGCCGATCAGCCCGTTCGTTGGAGAGAGAGGGCTTACAAGATCGTCGCCTTTTGCCTCGTATGTGATCGAGACTGATCCTGCAAATTGATCAGTGAACCGACGAGCGACCCCGATGTTGTAGGACGTGCTGTCATCAATACTTGCTAGATTATTGCCTGGCACATTGCCGCCCAGAATAGGTATCTCTCTTGTGGATTGCGGCACTGCGAAATCGCCCCATTTAGCATAGCGTATGGAACCAAAAACCAAAGTGTTGGCTGCAACGCCTGTTTGGAATTCAAGATTTATACTTTCTGGCGTTGACGTTTGCAGCTCGTATCCCGGCATGCTAATAGCTCCGCCGATGATCTCTGTTGAAGAAACTTTGTAATCAATCGCGGAATTATAGGTCAGGGCGACCCGCAAGGCAATGTCAGGGCGTTCATAAGCTGCGCCGACAAGATAACCGGTTTCCGTGGCTTTGCTCGTCTGCAGCTGGTAAGCAGGCGACCCACCGAAGGCGTCGCCAGACAAAATTATGTTTCCTTCGATGGATTGCGACCGCAATCCAGCATGAACGCTGAAGCCATTCCCAAACTTGTAACGGCCCACGAGAGTTGTCGCTTGCGAGTTCACTTCTGTTGTTAAACCGCCCAACGCGTTAGTTACCGAAGGAACGGGGTATGCAACGTCGGACCCAAAAGGTTCATCGAGGATGAGGGCGAAAGACAGGGCTTCGTTCACGTCTGCCTTCAGTGACAAACCCATGCGTGTATAATCGCCAGCAACACTATCATAGGTGCCTTCAGTGCTAGGGATTACGCCGTTATCTGCGCCACCAATACTTGGCATGACCTTGCCATAGCTAAATTTCAGAACGTTGCCGTCGGCGAAGAGATCACCAAGGAACTGGCCGGATCGATCGAGCCCGCCCGCCTGCGCTGAGCCCGCTGCGAGCGCGGCGATTGCTGCGCTTGTTACAAGTGTTTTCATGTTCTCCATCCCACAAGGCATGTGCAGCCTCGCTCAAAAATTTTTCACTGCCTCCTAAAAAGGCATTATGGAAAGCCAATGCGTCAATAATTTACCCAGCGGAAACTGCGAAGTGCCGTTACGTTGCGACCTGTCTGCAACATTTGAGCATAGGTCTTTAAAAAGCCGTTAACTATCTGAATATACTATTTTTTCGCTGCTTTTACAGCCGATTTTATGTTGATCCAATTACCATAGAGAATCAGCGCGGCTCCGATCAAAACCAGAGGTTGCAGAGGCTCTGAATAGAGTAAGGCACCCACGGCAACGATGACGGGCAGGCGGGCAAAATCCATGGGGAAAACGATCGATGCGGGCGCAAGCGAGAGGGCTGTTGTCAGGCAGAAATGCGCCACCAGACCGGCCACTGCGATCAGAATCACCCAAGGTAGGCTGATGGCAGAGGGCAGCGTGATGTCGCCATCATAGAGCACCGCAACGGCGCCAAAGCCTGTCTGCAAAACGGTCAGCCAGAACAAGATGCAGGTGATGCTTTCTCGGTTGGTCAGCTTTTTGGTGAAGATGGCGGTCGACGCAAAACAGATCGCGGCCACCGCGGCCATCAGATGGCCAATGTTCATGTCTGCGGTGCCCGGACGCACCACAAGCAACACACCCGCGAAAGCCAGCGCGGCCGCAACGCCTTTGCGCAGGGTGAGGCGTTCGCCAAGAAACAGCGCGGCCAAGACCATCACCCAAAGCGGCGAAGTGAACTCCAGCGCGAAGAGTTCGGCCAGAGGGATCAGCGTGAGCGCATAAAACCACAGGTTCTGGCCTGCAAAGTGGCACAGGTTGCGCCCCACATGCAGATCCATGCGACGCGGGTTGATCTGGCTCAGTGTGCCAAACATCCATGCCAGAAGCACAACAATCCCAATGCCCGCCACCGAGCGATAGAACATGATCTCGAAAGTATCGAGTTCCAGGGCTGCGGCCCGCCCTGCAATTGCCATTGACGTGAAGGCCACGATTGCCCCTACCATCCACGCCGCGGCCAAAAGGGGGCGGCCGTTTGTGGAGGCGGCAGGGCTGGCGGTCAGGTCGCTCACGTCGATACTCTTCTTGATGGCAGCGCTTGCGCCTGTGTCGGAGAGGCCGGGAGGCCCGGTGCTGTCTCGGTGCTGATTGCATCGATCACGGTTCTATGAGGCCGCGAAAATGACCCAGCAGACTTTGGGCTGGGTGTTTGGTTTGGTAGAATTTGAACGTTCTGAGTGATCACCGCTTTCTGCGTCTGGTGAACATCTAGCGTAGTGAGTGCTTTTTCAACTCGCGTTTTCCTAGTCTAGCTGCCGTAGCCCTGCAACTTAGACGCTTGCTAGCCGTCCCACAGACCACGACGCAAATGCGCAGCATGGCGGATCGCTTTGCATCTTCACCCTTATGCTTCTGTTTCATGGGGACGCATGCAGGTCATCTGTGCGCAGTCTATTCGCCAACATTGACGAACCCCCCTGCTGTCCCTCAGCTTGTGGACGGACATATCACAGCCCTTCAGCCGCCGATGCAGATAGAAGGGTCGAGGGCGGTTACTCCCACTCGATCGTGCCCGGAGGCTTGGACGTGATGTCGTAGGTGACTCGGTTGATACCCTTCACCTCGTTGATGATGCGTGTCGCGGTCTCTCCGAGGAACTCATGGGTAAACGGATAATAGTCCGCCGTCATACCATCGACGGAGGTCACTGCACGCAGGGTGCAGGCGTAATCATAGGTGCGCCCGTCCCCCATTACGCCGACAGTCCGTACGGGCAGAATCGCGACAAAAGCCTGCCAGATCTCGTCATACAGGCCGTGCTTTCGGATCTGATCGATATAGACAGCATCGGCCCGGCGCAGGATCTCGAGCTTTTCGCGTGTGATTTCACCGGGGCAGCGAATGGCAAGGCCGGGCCCGGGGAAGGGGTGGCGGGCAATAAAATGAGCGGGCAGACCCAGCTCATGGCCCAGTGCACGCACCTCATCCTTGAAGAGTTCGCGCAGGGGCTCCACCAATTTCAGGCCCATCTTTTCGGGCAGACCACCAACATTGTGATGGCTCTTGATGGTCACCGACGGTCCGCCCGAGAAGCTGACGCTTTCGATCACATCTGGATAGAGCGTGCCCTGGGCCAGAAATGCTGCGCCCTCGATCTGATCCGCATATTTCTGGAACACGTCGATAAACAGCTTGCCGATGATTTTACGCTTGGTTTCCGGATCTGATACCCCGTCGAGCTGGCCCAGAAACAGCTCCTGCTCCTCCGCGTGGATCACCTGAAGGTTCATGTGGTCGCGGAACATGGCCACCACTTCGTCTGCCTCATTCAGGCGCAACAGGCCGTGGTCAACAAACACACAGGTCAGCTGGTCACCAATGGCTTCATGGATGAGGGCTGCGGCGACGGAGCTGTCCACGCCGCCAGACAGGGCGCAGATGACCTTGGCATCGCCCACCTGTGCGCGAATCCGGGCGATCGCCTCCTCGCGGTAGGCGCCCATGGTCCAATCCCCCTTGAAGCCGGCCATCCGTACGAAATTTTCGTAGAGGCGTGCGCCGTTTGGGGTGTGGTGCACCTCCGGGTGGAATTGGACCGCGTAGAAATTGCGGGCCACGTCTGCGGTGATTGCAAAAGGAGCGCCGGGAGAGGTCCCGTAGACAGAAAAGCCCGGGGCGATTTCCGCAACATGGTCCCCATGAGACATCCAGACCTGCTCGCGCCCGTCATCAAACCAGCCTTCCAGCAGGTCGGTCACCTCAGCGCTGGGCGTCACATAGGCCCGCCCGAATTCTGCGGTGGCATGTTCTCCAGCTTCGACGCGTCCGCCCAGATCATGCATCATCACTTGCTGGCCGTAGCAGATCCCCAGAATTGGCACGCCCAGCTCATAGACGGCGCTTGGCGGGCGGGGCGATCCCGCGCGCATCACGCTGTCAGGGCCGCCAGAGAAAATCACGGCCTTGGGCGCAAATTCTGCGAGGCTTTCGGCTGTGACGCTCTGGTAGGGATGGATCTCGCAATACACGCTCAGCTCCCGCAGGCGGCGCGCGATCAGCTGCGTTACCTGAGAGCCGAAGTCGATGATCAGAAGGCGGTCATGGTGCTGGGGCTGTGTCATGGGCAGCATTTAAGCCGGTCGCACTGGTTTCGCAATCCGGCTGTTATCTGAATTTGGACCCCATTGCCCTTACGTGCGAATGTCGCTTTCGCCCCGCAAGCGGCGGGAATGCGCCGCGTTTGAACGGCTGGAGGCGGTACATGCTTGGCCAAGGCTTGGGCTTCGTGCCCTCAGATCTTCGGCGACGGGAGCGAACCATGACGGCATCTGCAGAAAAATCTTCGGGGCGGCGGCGCGGACGGGCTGGGGGCGGCGGCGCCGCCAGACGTGCGGAACGGACCGCCGTGCGCATCGAATCCGCACGCTACATCACCCGCAATGTCCCGGATCTGGACATGCTCTCTGAGGATGCGCTGCAAATCATCGAGCATAACGCTGAGACGATTCTTGAAGAGATCGGTGTCGTTTTTGCCGAGAATCCGGGTGCGCTGGAGCGTTGGAAAGCTGCAGGCGCTGAGATTACCGGGGAGCGGGTGCGCATTCCACGGGGTCTGGCCCGCAAATTATGCGCAACAGCGCCGTCCAGCTTTATCCAGCACGCCCGCAATCCGGAAAAATCGGTTGAGATCGGTGGCCGCAATCTGGTTTTGGCCCCGGTTTATGGCCCGCCCTTCGTGCGCGATGCCCAAGGCGGGCGTCGCTACGCGACGATCGAGGATTTCCGCAACTTCGTGAAGCTCGGCTACATGTCGAAATGGCTGCATCATTCGGGGGGCACCGTGTGCGAGCCCACGGATGTGCCGGTCAACAAGCGTCATTTGGATATGCTGCTGGCCCATATGACCCTGTCAGACAAGCCGTTCATGGGCTCAGTCACCGAGCCCTCGCGCGCCCGCGATTCGGTCGAAATGGCTGAAATCCTGTTCGACGGTCTTGATGGGCGCACGGTGATGACCTCGCTGATCAATATCAATTCGCCGCTGACATTCGACGCAACCATGATGGGCGCGTTGGAAGTATATGCCGAGGCAAATCAAGCCTGCATCATCTCGCCGTTTATCGTTGGGGGGGCGATGGCCCCTGTCTCAGTCACCGGCACGTTGACGCAGGTACTGGCCGAGGCGCTGGCAGGCGTTGCCTACTCACAGCTGGTCAAACCCGGGGCTCCCGTCATCATGGGGGCGTTTGTGACGTCGATCGATATGAACTCGGGCGCGCCGACTTTCGGCACACCTGAGGCATCGCAAATCACCTACGGTGTGGGCCAACTGGCGCGGCGCCTTGGTTTGCCATACCGCTCTGCCGGGGGGTTTACCGGATCGAAACTGCCCGATGCGCAGGCGGCCTATGAAAGTGCAAACTCGCTGAATGCGGGCCTGTTTGCCGGTGTGAATTTCATGCTGCACGCCTGTGGTTGGCTCGAAGGTGGGCTTGTGTCTTCATACGAAAAATTCGTGATGGATGCCGATCAACTGGGGATCTTGCATCGGATGGCTGCCGGTGTGACTGCCGATGAAAACGCTCAGGCGATGGATGCCTTGCGCGAGGTGGGCCCGGGCGGCCATTTCTTAGGCTGCGCCCACACTCAGGCCAATTTCAAGGACGCGTTCTGGCGCACGGATTTGCTGGACTACAAGCCCTTTGAAACCTGGGAGGAAGAGGGCGCGCGCACGACCCAGGAATTGGCCACTCAGAGAGTGCAGAAACTGCTGTCGGATTATCAGGCGCCGCCGCTGGACCCGGCAATCCGGGCAAAGCTCGAGGCGTATGTACTCGAGAAGAAAGCGTCGATGCCCGATGCCTTCATCTAGGCTGGAAATCTCTGTGAGGTTGTAGAAATTACGCGGGCGTCAAAGCCCGCATACTCTTTTCTTGCACATTCAGCGCCCGCGGATGGCCTCAGCTTTGAAGCTGGGCTTCGGCCATCAAAGCGATCAACGCCTCAAGGTGGCGGGTCACCGAATAGGTTGCAGCGCCTTCTTGCCGAATGGCTTCATGCTGCGCCTCCGCTTCGATGAGCGCGGCCACTGCCCGGCCAGGTGCAGGCAGCTCTTTGCCCGGAAAAATGCGCTTAAGGTGCTTTTTTCGATCGTATTCCCGCAAGCCAAAACGGGCAGCGCGGATCATTAGGCTTGGTCGGCGCAGGGCGCGCAGCGAATCAATGTAATTTTGCATGTCAGGTCTCCAACTGAACTGGAAACATGAATGCACAACCTGGGCGTGTGTTGCCTTTCGGCGGCGGGAGCGCACGGTACAACAACAGTTTGTTCCACTTTTTACACAAATTTGTCCACACCCCGCGATCTTTTAACCAACCCGTAAGACATTCCACCTCAGGTTGTGTTCTTATGTCGGGGGCGACAAAACGATGCCGTAAGGAGACTACGGATGAGTAACGCCACCTTTGGGGCTGTTGGAAGCAGCTCTGATGCGGGGCAGGTACCGAGTTGGGTGCCGCCTGCTGCTATGCATTATCTTGATCACACCGAAGCGGGCATGTCGATCCGCGCGGTGGCAAGACGTGAAGGCTGCCATGCCTCCACGATCCTTCGGCAAATTAGACGGTTTGAACAGCGTCGCGACGATCCTTTGATCGATGAGGCGCTTACCCGCTTGGGCGCGTGTCACAACGCGACAGGCCGTCTGGATTCAGCGTCCAAGGAGCCCAATGCCATGTCTATGCAGCCTAAGCCTCTGCGCACGCCGTGTGACGAGGCAACAGTGATGAAGGAAGCGCGCCGTATCCTGCGGCGTTTGGCGGAAAGCGGCGCCATTCTGGCCGTCGCCCCGCAGATGGAAAAAGCCGCTGTCTTACGTGAACTGTCCGATGGCCGGTCCACGCGGACTGCTGTGGTGGATCGCCACGTGGCTGAGGCCTTTGCCCTGAAAGATTGGATCAGCCTGTCACGCAGCGGCAAGGTGGCCACCTACCGGCTCAGCCAAGTAGGCCGCGCTGCCCTGAAACGCATGCTGGAAGAGCCGCGACGCGCACCTGCCAACCGGGATGGGTTCGCTGAGGCCCAAAGCCCGTTTGGCGATCAACACCGGGTCTGGGGCAGCAAGGAAGTGGACGGCGACACCCCAGGCGAAGGCCGTCGTCGCGTGCGCTACAACATGGCCGAAAGCCCTGTGGTTGCTCTGTCGCGTCGCCGTGAAAAGGACGGTAAGCCCTTTCTGGCGCCGGATAAGCCCTTTCTGGCGCCGGAACTGGTAACCGCTGCCGAACGTCTGCGTGAAGACTTCGAGCTCGCCCAGATGGGGCCGCGTGTCACCCAGGATTGGAACCGGTTCCTGACCGCAGGCACCCGGGGTGGTTTTGGCAGCGGGGATGGCTTGCGCGGCCCGGAAGCGGCCCGTGAGCGCGTGGCGGGCGCCCTGCGCGACCTAGGGCCCGGCCTCGGCGATATGGCCCTGCGCTGCTGCTGTTTTCTTGAAGGACTGGAGGCCACTGAGAAACGCATGGGCTGGTCGGCGCGGTCTGGCAAGATCGTTCTGCGCATCGCGCTCGAGCGGCTCAAGCGCCACTATGAAGAAACCTATGGGCCCGGCGGCGGCTTGATTGGGTAAGCAACACAGAGCGCCACTCTAGGTAGCTCTGCTGCCGAAGGGCCTGATGGGCAATCCGCCCTCAGGCCCTTTTTTGATTGCAATGAAACCCAGCTTTTTACGCCGCGAGGCAGTGCTTCGCGTGTGTCTCATGCTTTGCAACTCACGCATAGGCGGTATGCTGCGGCAACTCTGTCTTGGACATGAGGCGCAGAAAGGCTTACCCAAGGGCCAGCCGCAAGCTCTGGAGCACGCCAATGTCTCGTGATCTGAAAATCCCCGAAAGCCGCCACCCTGAAAAGGCGCATCGGCCGGATAACGCTCAGCCGAAGAAACCCAAGTGGATTCGCGTAAAAGCACCCACGGGCGAGGGCTATAAGCGCACCCAGCAAATCATGCGAACGCACAAGCTGACCACAGTCTGCGAAGAGGCAGGCTGCCCCAATGCGGGCGAATGCTGGTCGCAGGGTCACGCCACCATGATGATCATGGGCGAGGTCTGCACCCGAGGCTGCACCTTCTGCAACGTGGCCACCGGCCGCCCGGATGATCTCGATCTTTTTGAACCCGGGCGGGTCGCCGATGCGGTTGCCAAGCTTGGTCTCAATCACGTTGTCATCACGTCGGTCGACAGGGACGATCTGGAAGATGGCGGCGCAGAGCATTTCGCGATGACGATCCGGGCCATCCGCAAACGTGCCCCTGACACAACGATTGAGATCCTGACACCGGATTTCCTGAAATGCGCCCCTGAGGCGCTCGAAGTGGTCGTGGCAGCGCGTCCCGATGTGTTCAATCACAACCTCGAAACCGTCCCGGGCCTATACCCGACGGTGCGCCCCGGTGCGCGGTATTTCCACAGCCTGCGCCTGCTACAACGCGTCAAGGAACTGGATCCCGCCATGTTCACCAAATCCGGCATCATGGTGGGTCTTGGCGAAGAGAAGCAAGGTGTCCATCAGGTCATGGATGATATGCGCGCTGCTGATGTTGATTTCCTCACGATCGGGCAATACTTGCAGCCAACGCCCAAACACCACCGCGTTGATCGGTTCGTGACGCCGGAGGAATTCAATGCCTACGAGACCGCAGCCTACGGCAAGGGCTTTTCGATGGTATCGGCGACGCCTCTGACCCGCTCCAGCTACCATGCAGGCGATGATTTCGTGCGCTTGCGCGAAAGCCGTCTGGCCAAGCTGGCCTCCAGTTGACGCCCCGCTTGCGGAATCTGTCGCAGCGACTCCTGCGTCCCGACAGGCCCGGCTGACATCATCTTGGCCTGAAACTCCGGGGGAGATGGCCGATAGGCCAGCGGGGGCAGCGCCCCTTGCCCCAAAGTTAATTGTCGTTTGCTCTCTCGTTGCTTTTTAGAGTGACGCAAACCGCATCAATGGAGACTGGTAATTCGTTTCGCCATGACAGTCTATCCGGCGCCTGTAGTTGCTTTGGTAAAGCTCTTTGCTCGCTCTTGCCCACGTTAACGCATGGCTGAGATACGTTAATGCAAACTACCGGATAGATTGGGCGATCCAAGCAAAGCCTGACAGAAACATTGTTGGGCACGCTCTCTCTAGCAATCAGCTCGAATGATTTGGACAGACCGAAGCCTGCAACGTGGTGAGATCCGGCCCACAGGACGAGCCGTTTTCAGCGGTCCATATACTGTCTGGTTAAAGCAGGTATTTGTTCGCGACACAGTTTCAGTTGAGTTCGGGTTAAAGACGTTAGTCGACTGCAAGGAAGCGCCTTGCGGGACCTATTCTGAAATGAACCGGTTCTCCATTTCAACCTCTTGCTGGCGCATCAATTTCCATGCCATTTCCATGTGGTCAGCCATGATCGACCGCGCGGCGTTTGCATTTCCATCGCGCAGGGCAACAATGAGTTGCCGCTGATGTTCCCGGCCCTGTTTCCAAAGCTCGATATTGGGCGGTGAATAGAGGCGTCTGTAGACTGTCAAATCCGCCAATAGGTTCACCATGAAATCAATAGCAAACCCCATCAGTGGATTTCTCGCTTGCTCGGCAAGGATTGCGTGAAAGCGTAGGGAGGCGACGTGCTGCTCCCGCTCTTCGTCCAACGTTTTGGCAGGCTCGGAGTACTCTGCAAGATTTGCTTCTAGCTGTTCTAGGACTTCCTCTGACAGCTTACCCGCCATTGTTGAAGCCAGCTCTGGCTCCAACGTGAGACGCAGTTGATATATGTCACCGATTGTCAGGTCTTTGAAATAAAAATAGTTTCCCAACAACGCTTTGGCGCGCTGACGGCTGACTTCGTGCACGAAGCTCCCCCCCCCAGGGCCAGTGCGCGTTTTGATCAAACCTTGTGCTTCGAGCACGCGCATCGCCTCTCGGATGGTGCCTTTAGCCATTCCAAATCGTTCAATCAGTTCTGCTTCGCCAGGAAGTCTGTCTCCGGCGTGCAGTCCCTGCTCGACAACCCAACTCTTGATTGCTTCAGCAACCTGAACGGGTCGGCTCATTTTGTGCTCACGCGTCGAGTGGGAAGTGGCAGGCGGCAAGTTGGTCTTCTCCCATTTGGGTAAGTTTCGGGGCCGTCGTGTGGCAGATGTCAGCGGCGATCGGACACCGACCGGCAAAAGCACACCCTGGCGGAGGGTTCAATGGATCAGGAAGCTCCGTTTCTTTTTGCTCAGGCGCCTTCAGGGGTTTGCCCACGGCTGGTGCGCTGCTTGCCAACAATCTTGTATACGGATGCTTGGGTTTCGCAAAGACTTGCTGGGCGTTGCCGATCTCAACAACGGAACCGAAATACAACACGATAATCCGATCACTGACGGCCTCTACCACTGCAAGGTCGTGCGTAATGAAGAGATACGTCAGTCCAAACTGCGTTTTCAGTTCGGCGAGCAGGTTTAGAACCTGCGCCTGAACCGACACATCCAACGCTGATACAGGCTCATCAAGAACGATGATTTGAGGGTTCGCTGCAAGCGCACGGGCGATGCCAATACGCTGCGCCTGACCACCAGAAAACTCATGTGGATAACGCTCGAGGAACTCCTCGCGCAGGTTCACGCTGGCAAAAATTTCTTGGATACGTTTGTCGCGCTGGGGTTTTGTCATTCGGTGCAACCGCTTTAACGGCGCTTCCATCACCTGACGGATCGTCTTTCGCGGATTGAGTGAACTTTGCGGATCCTGAAAAACGTACTGGATCAACTTGCCGAACTCCGCGGGGTTTCCAGTGTTGAGCGGCCGTCCCGCGATTTGAATTTCTCCCTGCGAAGGCTCCAGAAGTCCCACCAACATGCGTGCAAGCGTTGACTTGCCACATCCAGATTCGCCAACCACGCCAAGAGTTTCGCCGCGCGCCACTTCAAAGCTCATAGGCTGCACGGCACGTACACCCGCAGAAGCTTGACCGAATAGCGGCTTTCTCGACGAGAAGGTTTTGGCGAGATTGTCTACTTTAAGCGCAGGCATCACCCGGCCTCCTCAGGGAAGAGACAGCGTACCGACCGAGGCCCCATACCACGAAGGCAAACCTCTCCTGAGTGGCAACTTTCTTGCGCTTTTTCACAGCGGGGGGCAAAGGCACATCCCTTTGGAAGGTTGTCGACGACTGGCGGCAAGCCTGGGATGGAAGGTAGTTCGCGACGTCCTCCGCCAAGTTCGGGCACGCAGGCAATCAGACGTTTCGTGTACGGATGTGCGGGTGCTTGCAGCACTGATTTTGTGGGGCCTTCTTCAACGATGCGTCCCGCGTACATGACGGCCACCTTTTCACAAAGCTGCGCGACAACACCGAAGTCATGGGTAATGAAGATGATTGCCAATCCTCGCGCGCGGCGCAGGTCGTCGAGCAGCGATAGGATCTGCGCCTGAACAGTTACATCCAAGGCGGTTGTGGGTTCATCTGCAATGATAACGTCAGGCTCATTCGCCAGTGCCATTGCAATGCCCACTCGCTGTCGCATGCCGCCAGATATTTCGTGTGGATAGCTGTCCAGCCTAGCTTCGGCGTTTGGAATGCGAACATCTTTGAGCAATTGAATGGCCTTTTTACGGGCCTCAGCACGTGTGAGTTTATGATGCGATTGGATCGCTTCAGATAATTGGTCACCGATACGATAGAGCGGGTGCAACGTGGATAGCGGGTCTTGGAATATGTAGGCCACCCTGTCACCGCGCAATCGGCGAAGCGTTTCGTAAGGTGCGCCAATCAGATCTGTGCCTTGGAAGCGCACTGCGCCGCCTTTAATGACACCTGGTGGCGAAGCAACGAGGCCCATGACGGAAAGCGCTGTCACAGATTTACCGGACCCGCTTTCGCCTATTATGCCCAAGCATTCTCCAGCCTCGACAGCGAGCGACACACCTCCGACGGCCTTGTAAATCCGATCTTCAACATGGAATTCAGTTTCAAGGTTTTGGATGGCCAGAAGGTCATCGGTTGCTTGCGGAATACTGCCGACGCGATCGACGACGGTCATCGCCCTTGGGCGCGAAAGGGCGCCTGAACGCAATCGCGGGTCAAGCGCATCCCGCACCCCGTCGCCAAGCAGGTTGATGGACATAACGATCAAGAAAATCATAACCCCTGGTACAACCGAAGTATGCGGGTGTGAGATGATCGACGACCGCGCCTCACCCAGCATTGAGCCGAGATCAGCCTGCGGCGGTTGCGAGCCCAGGCCGAGAAAGCTCAGGCCTGCGGTTTCTAAAATCATCCAGCCAACGGTTGTTGACATAGCGATCACAATGACCGGCAAGACATTAGGGAGGAGTTCACTCAGGATGATCCGTGTATGTCCCATTCCTGCAAGGCGCGCAGCATCAATGAATTCACGGCCAGCAAGGCCCACCGTGATACCCCTTATATTCCGGGCGAAGAAGGGTACGTTGACCGCAGCAACCGCAATAAGGGCGTTCATCAAACCTGGCCCGAGGGCGGCTACAATGGCCAGCGCAAGCAGAATGTATGGAAAGGCCATGAGCATATCGACGCCGCGCATGATGATATTGTCGATGCGCCCACCAAAATACCCTGCGACGATCCCTATGCCTGAACCAAGGGTGGCGGCGATCAGCGCAGCCGCGAAACCAACTGCCAGCGATAGGCGTGTTCCGTACAAGAGGCGGCTCAAAAGATCACGCCCGAGGTGATCTGTGCCAAGGACGTGACCTTCGCTAAAGGGACGCTTAAAGCGATCTGCAGTGGCGGTGGCATCCGGGTCTTGCAGAGGCAGGAGCGGTGTGATGATCACCAAGAGCAGAATTGCTCCCAGAACCACGGCCCCTAAAGCCGCAAGTCGGTTGCGAAACAGCAGTTTGAAAAAAAGCTTCACGTCTTGATCCTTGGATCGAGCAGACTTTGCGCGACGTCCACCAAAATATTGAACAGCACGTAGCAGGCCGCCACAAAAACGACGCCACCTTGCACAAGCAACAGATCGCGTTTGAGGATCGCATCAACCAACATGCGACCGACGCCGGGCCATTGAAAGACAATCTCAATATAGACCGCACCCGACAGAACGAACCCTGCCTGGATACCGAGTACAGGAATGATCGAAACCATAGCAGCGCGCAGCGCATGCCGCATGATCACTTGCCGCTCAGGCACTCCTTTGGCGCGCGCGGTTCGGATATAGTCTTGTCGAAGGACTTCCAGCATCGCCGAGCGTGCAAGCCGGGCAATCACACCGGTCGCCACTGCCGCCAGCGCCAGCGCAGGCATAATGAGATGATCTATCAAATCCGGAAGATCCCCACCGCCATAGATCGAATACATACCCGAGACTGGCAGCCAACGCAGATTCACTGCGAACAACAAGATCATCATCATCCCAAGGAAGAATGACGGCACAGAGATACCGATCAGCACGACAAAGGTGATGACTTTATCCGCGAGCCCGAATTGCCGTGCAGCTGAGAAAACGCCCGCTAGAATGCCGAACACTGAGCAGAGTGCAAATGCTGTGCCCGCGAGGATGAGTGTTGCATTAAAGCGCTCCAGCACTTCATCGATTACCGGTCGATTGAGGGAAAAAGAACGCCCAAAGTCACCGGTCAGCATGTTGCCCAGCCAGATGAAGTATCTTTGAACTACCGGCTTATCGAGCCCGAGATCGCGGTTAAGTTTTTCTATATTTTCAGGCGTCGCATAGGAGCCGAGTATCGCTGTCGCCGGATCGCCCGGGATAAGCGACATAATAAAGAAAACAATGATCGTAATTCCCAGAAGGACGGGGATCGCCGATATGAGACGTTTAAGGATGTAGCCGCCCATCGATGCCCTTAGCAAAGTTCGGTCCGGGGCCGCCAGAGCGGCCCCGGATTAATAGGGTTTAGTTTTTCACAACGCCTTGCAGGTTCAACAGGAATGACGGCTCAAGTCCGAAATTCTGCACACGGTCATTGATCACTGCGTTCTGCTTCCAATTCGCGACAAAGACCCATGGCGCATCCTCCTGCACAATCTCTTGCATTTCGCGGTAGAGCTGCGCGCGTTCGTCTTGGTCGGTCGCTGTTCGAGCCGCTTCCAAGAGCTCGTCCACTTTTGGGTTAGCATAATAGCCGGAGTTGAAACCACCCTTGTCAGGCCATGCCTCAGACCGCAGCGCCAGATAAGGCAAAGTATCTGGGTCATTGGTCATCCATGCCATTTCAGCCATGTCCGCCTTGCCCTCCAGCCCAGGGTTCACTTCTCCAAGGAAGGTGTTCCATTCATAGGTCTCGATCTTTACGTCAAAACCAACGGCCTGCAGGTCGGCTTGAATGGCTGTTCCCATCGGAACAGGATCAAGCATACCCGAACCGCCTTCGGTGACATAGAACGTCAGCTCTGCGCCGTCTGCGCCAGCTTCAGAGATCAGCGCTTTTGCCTTTTCCGGGTCGTAGGGATAGGGATCCAGCGCTTCGTTGTAGGCCCAAGCAAATGCGGGCGGCGTTGGACCAGCCGCAACGCTGGCCGTGCCTTCAAGCACGTCATTCACAATCGCTTCTTTGTTGATCGCATAGTTCGCAGCCTGACGAACACGCTTGTCAGCAAATGGGCCTTCTTTTGCGTTCAGGATTAGGAACCAAACATGAGGGCCCGCTTGCTCTGCCACACTGAAACCATCCCCTGAAAACTGGCCCAGTGACGTCGGTGGCACTTCAACCATCATGTCGATGCCCCCTGCCAACATTTCGGCAACGCGCGTGTTGGCATCTGTAATCGGGCGGAAGACAACGGCCTGTGTGCCCGCGGTCTCACCCCAATAGTCGTCGTGACGTTCAACAACCACAGCTTCGTTCGAACGCCATTCCGCGAACTTAAACGGTCCGGTGCCGACAGGATTGCGGCCGTATTCCTTTCCATTTGCTTCAACAGCGGCGGGCGACACCATGAGGCCGGTGGGGTAAGCGAGATTTGACAGAAATGGCGCATAGGGCGCGTTCAGCGTAAATTTCACAGTCATATCATCGACCACCTCGGTCGACTCAACAGCGCTGAAGAAGAAGGATAATGGGAACGGTCCGGTGTCGTGATAAGGATGCTGATCGTCCAGCATCCGATCAAAATTGAACTTCACTGCTGTTGCGTTGAATGGGGTGCCGTCGTGAAAAGTCACTCCGTCGCGTAGCGTGAAGGTGTACTCAGTCCCATCCTCGCTGATGTCCCACTCGGTAGCGAGAGCAGGCTCAACTTCCAAGGTGCCAGACTTGTAGCGGGTCAGTCCCTCGTAAAGATTCACGAGAATCCGAAAATCATTCACCGCGGTGACGGCTGCAGGATCGAGCGATTTCGGTTCAGCGATCTGGCCTACAATCAGCACGCCTGGCGGCGTTTGTGCGGTGGCCGGCGCAGCAAAGCTGCTCAGCACAAAAGCAGCTCCCGCGGCAGCGACCAAGCCCCTTCGGGTCCAGGAAAGTAGCGTCATCATTGGTCTCCCAGTTGGTTTTCTGAAGGGAGATTTATCATGATAAATTGCAATCGTCAATTTATCATGATAAATGAATGGATAGTGATTAAGGGTAGGACATGACTTTTTCGATTCTTGCACGTGACCCAGAAACGGGCGCTATTGGTGGGGCCGCAGCAACCGGTAGCCTTTGCGTAGGGGGTTGGGTTTTGCGCGGTGACCTGTCGGCCGGGATGTCCGCCAGTCAAGGGGCTGCGCCCTCTACATTTTGGGGCGAGGGGGTCTTGCAGCACATGCGTGAAGGTGCTGCACCCGAACATTCCGTAAGGGAAGTAACAGCGTTGGACAGTGGGCGCGATTACCGGCAACTGGCGGCAATGAATCCTTTGGGTAACTCGGCAGCGTACACCGGCGATAAAAACGAAGGTGCAAAAGGCAGCCTGACTTTTCCTGATGGGATCGTGTCAGGCAACATGTTGGGCACTGAAGCTGTTCTTAGCGCGATGGTCACCGCGTTCACTGCTTCAGGTGATGTTTTCGAAAGACGCTTGGTCGGAGCCCTTAAAGCAGCACATCATGCTGGCGGCGATTTCCGCGGTTTGCTGTCGGCGGCGTTGCTTGTCCTTCACCCCGACCGTCCGCCCTTAACCTTGCGGATCGACCATCACGCCGACAATCCTATTGCTGCGCTAGAGACGCTCTTGGAAAGGGCTACATCCGGTGACTATGCTCGCTGGACCCAGCAAGTTCCCGTGGTCTCTGACAGGGAGCGCATCCTTGATTGATTGGGGGGCGCGTGCCGAAAGCCTGCTGAACGATTTGTCCGCTTGCTCTGAGCAGGGAGCCGGCGTGACACGACTTCCATTTACACCGGAACACAGGCTGGCAATCGACCTGCTCAAGGCCCGCATGGAACAGATTGGCCTTACCGTCACCCTCGACGACGCAGGCACTTTGGTCGGCCGGCTGGAGGGACCGCTGGGCTCAAAAACCTTGCTGACAGGGTCCCATCAAGACTCGGTGCGCCACGGCGGTGCATATGACGGCATAATGGGTGTTGTTCTTCCACTGCTGGCAATCGAAAAGCTTCAGACAGAGGGCATTGAACTGCCCTTCTCGGTAGAGGTGCTGGTTTTTGCCGATGAAGAAGGCGTTCGGTTTCCCACGGCTCTAATTGGTTCGCGTGCACTGGCGGGAACATTCGATGCTTCTGTCCTAACGATGCAAGACTCCCAAGGCATCACAATTTGGGATGCAATGACAGCATTCGGGCTGAACCCAGACCGGATTGAAAAACTCGCACGGCACCCAAGTGACGTGATTGGCTTTGTTGAAACACACATTGAACAGGGGCCAGTTCTCGAACAGGCCGAGAAGGCGTTAGGGGTCGTTACTGCCATCTGCGGCATTGAGCGGCACAGGATCGAACTTATCGGCGAGACTGGCCACGCAGGGACATTGCCGATGCTCGGACGGCGCGATGCCCTAGTTGGAGCGGCGGAAATTGTCACTGAGGTTGAACGCTTAGGACAATCGACGCCGGGCCTGCGCGCAACCGTTGGCAACCTTGACGTGTCGCCAAATGTCGTCAACGCGGTTCCGAGCCAAGTCACTCTGACTGCCGAGTTTCGTTCCCCCAATGATCAAACACGTCAAGACGCGGGAAAAGCGCTGCACAAATTCGTTCAGATGCAAGCCTTACGGCGCGAGCTGACATGCAACGTCCAAAAAACGTATGCGCAGGTGGCGCAGCCTTGTGCTGATGATTTGTCCAAGTCACTTGCGCAGGGAATTGCCGCTATGGGTTCTCATTCCCTTTCCTTGCCTTCAGGCGCCACGCATGATGCTTCGGCGATGGCAGACCTGTGCCCAATAGCAATGCTATTCGTGCGATGTCGGGCAGGTGTCAGCCACAAACCGGAAGAATTCGCTTCGGCAGATGACATGGGGTTGGCTATTTCGGCTTTGTCTGAGTTTCTTCAGTCTGCGGTGCATCCGTAATCTTGATGCAGGATTGACAGGTATACTCGTGCTTCGTCTGAGTGTCAGACCTTACACAATCAGAAAAAGCCCCGCAGTGAAGCGGCCAAAAAATACAAATGCGCACCCTATGCGATCTCCAGATCACTAAAGTGTACACATTTCAAAGCGACTGCATTGTTGAGACGGTTGTGAAAGCGATACCTCAATTGCTGAGAAACCAAACAAAGCAGAGTTCATTTGGAGGGCAATAGACGGCCGGGAACAGGGCCCCTTGCCCCACCGTTAATTGTCATTGCTTCAAGGCAGTATTTTCCTGCTTTGTTCACTTGTTTGCCTTTCTCGGCACGGGATTAAGAGAACACTTTGACAATCTAGTGAATTAGGGTAGGCTCACCATTTATGCATGCCGTCCAGGATGCAGGCACACCCTTGCGGCACAGTCTATGCAACACTTTACTGACTGCTGTATTGGATGAAGACCGCTCCCTTTTTGAGTGAAGTCGCTGTAAGTCTAGTGTGAAAATTCCGTAAAGATTATAAATAATATCATATTGAATTAATGAACTCAGAAACGAGTTTCAGTCTAAATCGATCCTTTGTAGCAATAAGATGCGTTTGATGGTTCTGTTTCATTTCTTTTAATGGAATCTCAGAAATAGAGTTTTTTATTAAGCTGCTGCCGCTTAGGAAAACGGCGACACCAATCCCCTGTAGGACTGCCTCATACATAAGAGGAAATGACTTCATCGTCACGGTTTTTCGGAGATTTACCTGATGCTTGTCGCAGGCCGCTTGAAGAAGTTTGAGCGTCAACGAACCCTTTTCTGGGATGATGACGGTCTCTGACTCAAGCTCTTTGAGCGAAACAATTTTTCTCTGGCTCAATGGGTGATTTGGCCGACAGTATAGCACATAGCAGCGGCTCTCTATGTAGATCTTTTCCCAAAGGTCTGAGTCTGGCGCATCTGTAATCAGACCAACGTCAGCAAGTCGGTCTTTCATCATATTCGTAGCGGTCGCCCAGCTATACAAGCCAAAATTTACGCGGATATCAGGGAATCGTTCTTTAAATTGGGATATTATGCGCAAGGCAGGTTGCGGGGCATTTCCAATCACATTTAATTGGCCATCTCTCATTGTATTGAAACCCTCGAGACGCTCGGAGACTTCGGCCTCCAGCGCAACCATGCGATCCGCTAGATCGTAGAATTCTTGTCCTGCTCGGGTCAGCTTTATGCCATCACGCCCGCGCAGCAAAAGCAGCGTTCCGACGGCACTTTCTAATTTTGATATGTGTTGGGTGATCGTTGGTTGGGTAACGCCCATACGCGCAGCAGCAGCAGAAAAGCTTCCTTCACGCACAACGTAAGCAAAGGCGAGAAACTGATGATGGTTGGGGCGCATAGGAATCTCCTTAGGCGCCACCCATAGAACGCATAGGTATCACCTATATGACGTCATAAAAGCGTGGTCTGCCCAATTTACCGTACTCCTAGGTCAAAGGGGAATCACATGGCGGGCCTTTCCATCACGTCAGTAACCAAGCGATTTGGCGATACGGAAGTTCTCAAGGGCGTCACACTAGATGTTGGCGATGCAGAGTTCGTATCTCTGGTCGGGCCCTCTGGTTGTGGGAAATCAACGCTCTTGCGAATTATTGCCGGGCTTGAGGATGTAACCAGCGGCGATGTTTCAATAGGTGGGCGAAGCGTCACGGGCACTAGGGCCGCAGATCGTGACCTCTCAATGGTGTTTCAGTCTTATGCTCTTTATCCGCACCTTACCGTTGGCGAAAACATCGCCGTACCTCTGCGGATGCGCTCGCTGTCTCCGCTTCAAAGGCTGCCTTTGCTAGGCGGGTTCATGCCTGGTTCACGCGAGAAGCGTATTGAGATCAATTCTGCTGTTCGCGAAGCCGCAGATATGCTTGAGATTGGCGCTCTGCTTGACCGCAAACCAGGGCAACTTTCCGGTGGCCAAAGGCAAAGAGTTGCGCTTGGACGCGCGCTGGTCCGCGACCCCGCGGCTTTCCTGCTGGACGAACCTTTGTCGAATTTGGATGCGAAGTTGCGGGTGCAAACCCGTGCAGAAATCGCACAACTGCATCGTCGCCTGAACACCACCTTTATCTACGTCACCCACGATCAAGTAGAAGCGATGACGATGTCGGATCGCATTGCTGTCATGATGGATGGTGAAATTCTGCAATGCGCAGCGCCAGACATCATTTATGAAGACCCTAACGACATCCGCGTTGCGGAGTTTATTGGCTCACCAAAGATCAACATCCTACCATCTGAAATTCAGGCGGGAACCCTTTCACTCTTTGGTAAACCCATTGCCAAACCGAGTCTGCAAACGCAGCCGGGACTGTTCCAGTTGGGATTGCGTCCGGAGGCGTTGCGCCTCACTGCCAAAGATCCAATTTTGTCGGGCAGAGTGGCACATGTGGAAAATCTTGGCTCTGAGCTTTTCGCGCAGATCGCGCTGGAAGGGGAGCCTATCCGGGTAACGCTGCGCGCTTCGCCATCGGACCGCCACCATTTGAAATTGCAAGCGCAAGTGGGGCTGACCTTCACATTGGAGGATGCGCTGATCTTCGACGCCAATGGAAAACGCCATCGGCGTGCGGAGGTTTTCGCACCTCGGTCAGTCGAGGTTGCTTGATATGGGTGTCGTTGAGATTGACCCATCCGTGACCCCGGCGCGTGAGCGTAATCGCCAAGCCCGTACAGCATGGGGCCTGACAGCACCAGCTCTTGCACTTATGTTCCTGATTTTGCTGGTTCCTGTAGTGATTGCAGCGCTTTTGTCTTTTACAAACTATTCGCTTGGAAACAGTGGGTTCGAATGGGTCGGCACCAAAAACTATGATCGACTGTTCACGCGGTCCACCTACGAAAAGATGTTCATCGCGACCTTTACCTATGTCGTAACAGTTGTGCCGATTTCCGTCGCACTGGGGCTGGGTGCCGCGCTTTTGGTCAACGCACTGGGCAGGATCGGTGACATCTACAAAACGATCTATTTTCTCCCCGTGATGGCGACCCTGCTTGCCATGGCAATCGTTTGGGAATTCATGCTGCACCCAACTATCGGGATGGTGAACCAAACCTTCGAGTTAGCTTGCGGAACTGTTCTGGAGCGCATTCCGTTCTTTGCAAACGGCTGCGCCGAGGGCTTTCCTTTGTGGCTCGGTGATCGGGATTACGCAATTTGGGTTATCTGCTTTATCGGCATTTGGCAGGGCTTTGGCTTCAACATGGTTTTGTACCTCGCCGGGCTGACCTCAGTACATCGGGAACTTTATCACGCTGCTGAAATGGATGGGGCGAAAAGCGCCTGGGAGCGTTTTCGCTTGGTCACTTGGCCGGCGCTTGGCCCTACAACTGTTTTCGTTGTCACGATCAGCTGTATTCGGGCTTTTCAAGTATTCGATACAGTTGAAGCTTTCTGGCCCCAAGGTGGGGGGCCTAACAAATCGACCTACGTGATGATGTTCGCAATTTTTGAAAAGGGCGTGCAGCAAAACCTTATTGGGATCGGTTCTGCAATCACCATGCTGTTTCTTATCTTCGTGATGTTTCTCACATTGATCCAGCGTTGGCTGGTTGAGCGGAAGGTGCATTACTGATGGCGCGTGACCTGTGGAAACATCTAGTGCTGATCATTGGTGCAATTATCGTTCTTGCCCCGTTTTACATGATGGTCAGTTATTCATTCAAAAGCCCGGGTGAAATTGATCGAGGTGAGGGTGGTTTTTTCGGGCGACAAGAGCTGATGGTGGATGAGCGCTGTGTAAAGCTGCGCGATCCGAACCGTGATGAGATTGCAGCCGTCGCCGCGCAGTACCCTGGAAAGACCGACCGCCAAATTCGCGAAGAAATCATGGCGGTTGCAGAGACCGAATGTTCTATGCGGCCGGTGGTTTTCAACTATTCCAAGGCGTTCGTGGAGGCGCCGTTGCTGCGCTATCTGCTCAATGGCATCATTGTCACCGTTTCCATCTTTGCAATTCAGGTACTTGTGGCTTTGCCTGCTGCCTATGCGCTCGCGAAACTCAAGTTTTGGGGTAGGGATGCTGTTTTTGGATTGGTGCTTTTTTGCCTGCTTATTCCGGTTCATGCCATCGCTCTGCCGCTTTACATCATGTTGGCGAAGCTTGGGCTGACCAACACTTACGCCGCATTGGTGGTGCCCTGGACGATCTCGGTCTTTGGTATCTTTTTGATGCGGCAGTTCTTCATGACTGTACCGGATGATCTGATTGATGCAGCCCGTATGGATGGGATGAGCGAGTTTGCCATTGTTTGGCGGGTCATGTTGCCCACAGCGGTGCCGGCGCTTTTGGCCTTCGCCATTTTCAGTATTGTTGCTCATTGGAACGATTACTTCTGGCCCAGAATTGTCGTCACTGGAAGCCGTGATCTTTTCACACCGCCACTTGGCCTGAGGGAGTTCAAGGGCGACGCCGACGGCTCATTCTTTGGCCCAATGATGGCAACAGCCACGATTATTGTCACACCACTGATCGTCGCGTTTCTGATCGCACAACGTCGCTTTATCGAAGGGATCACGTTGTCTGGAATGAAGTAGGGCGGGATTGATCCCACCCTACTCAGCGCCCTGACGGGCTTATCACCGGGGTCTGCCAATCGCCAAACCGTCAGCCCCAACAACTGGAGTAAACGTAATGAAAACGACAGCAACTGCAATGACTTTGGCTTTGGTGGCTTCTGCGGCCATGGCTGAAGACAAGGTAACGATTGAGTTCGCCTATCCCTACAGCCACCTCTTCGACGTGACCTACGAGGCAATGATGCCTGCCTTCAAAGAGGCGCACCCGAACATCGAGGTGAAGTTCCGCGCAACCTACGAATCCTACGAAGATGGAACAAACACAGTCCTGCGCGAAGCCGTTGCGGGCAACTTGCCTGACGTGACCATGCAGGGCCTCAATCGCCAGCAGCCCTTGGTTGATAAGGGCATTGCACAGTCGCTCGAACCCTTCATCGCGGGCGAGGCCGATTTTGAGAAAGACGGGTATCACGAGGCAATGCTGTCGCTGTCAACCTTCGACGACGCTGTATATGGCTTGCCGTTCTCGGTTTCGCTTCCGGTTGGCTACTACAACATGGATATCCTTCGCGAAGGTGGCATCGAAGAATTGCCCACTTCTTGGGACGATGTGATTGCCGCATGTAAGACCATGAAGGCGAATGGCATCGACAACCCGATTTTCTGGGGTTGGAACATAACCGGTAATTGGTTCATGCAAGCTCTTCTTTGGAGTCAGGATAGCGCCATTGTAGACAATGGTCGGGTCACTCTCGACAGCCCTGAGGCTCTTGTCGCACTGGAGCAGATGCAGGAAATCTTCACCGAGTGTGAGATGCAGAATCTTGAATGGAAGGCTGCATTGGCGTCCTTCTCAGCAGGCGAGATTGGCATGATGTTCTGGTCGACCTCTGCGCTTGGTGCTGTAGAGCGTTCGCAGGGCGATTTTGAACTTGTTACGGGGCCGTTCCCCGGCTTTGATGGAAAGCCGATGGGATTGCCCGCAGGTGGCAACGCAGCAATGCTCACCTCAACTTCAGATGATCCGAAAGTACGGGAAGCGGCATGGACTTGGCTGAAATATATCACGTCGGGTGACGGCGCTGCTGAAGTCGCAAAAACCACTGGGTACATGCCACCGAATAAGGCCGCCAACGAAATCATCCTTGCCGATTTCTATGAGCAAAACCCGAACAAGCAAACTGCCGTGGACCAGCTGCCGCTGCTTCGCGACTGGCTTGCCTATCCGGGTGACAACGGCCTTGCGATCACTCAGGTCATTTATGACAGCATGGAGCGGATCGTCACCGGCGACGCAACCGATATGAAAGAGCTTCAGCAAGAGCTCGTAGAAGAGGTCGCAGATCTGCTGCCGAACGGCTAATCCCATTTTCCGGCCGCCTGCGGAAGCGGGCGGCCGGTCCATTTCTGAGGATTTCAAAATGAAGCTCGTCCATATTTCTGATATCCACCTCACTTGCCCAGGCGAACGCATGGGTGGCCTTGATCCGCACCGCCGCTTTGCCCAAGCCTTGGATGAGGTGCGCGCGCACCACCAAGATGCAGACCGCATCGTCATTACCGGTGATTTAACCCACTGGGGCGAGCCTGCGGCATATGACGCTTTGCTAGATGCACTCGAGGATGTTCCATGCCCCGTGCGGCTCTTGGTTGGAAACCACGATAACCGGGATAACTTTCTTGCAGCCTTTCCCGATCATCCCAAAGATCACAACGGCTATGTCAACTACGCTGAAGACATTGATGGCACCCGGCTCATCTACCTTGACACCACCGAGGCCTTCACACACGCGGGTCACTTCGGCGCGGATCGGATCAAATGGCTCGAGGCAGAGTTGCTAGAATGCACCCGCGCGAGGCTCTTTATGCATCACAACATTATGACACTGGGCCAACCCGCCGAGGACAAAATCGCGCTTGTTGACGCTGACCGCCCAGGCTTTGCAGATCTGCTCAAAAGACATCAGGCCAAGATTGAGTATATGCATTTCGGCCATATCCACGCGATCTGCACCGGCACTTACTTTGGAATCCCCTTCGCTTCGGTGCGGTCCACAGGAAATCAATCCCTTCCAGATTTCACCGAGACCGAACTCCTGCATGGCGGACCGATGGCCCCATCTTTTGCAGTCATTCAGACCAGCGGCGACATGACCGTCATCCATGACATTCCCTTCACTTGGGATGGTCCTGTATTCTCGTCGGGTATCGGTTGGGACGATTGGTCCAAGCCCGTCGCTGCCGAATGAAATTCATCCACCTGACAGACACTCATGTTGTTGGATCAGGTCTGCTGTACGGCCAAGATCCGGCATGGCGACTTTCCAGCGCGGTGACGTCGATCAACGCGGAGCATGCTGATGCACACTGTGTGATTGTCACTGGCGACATGACCCATTCGGGCGATGCCAACGCTTATGCGCGCTTCGCCACCGAGATCACTAGGCTGACCATGCCAGTCCATCTTATGGTCGGAAATCACGACGACACGCCGGCGCTGATGGGAGCATTCCCCAACCAGCCGCGCGATGAGAATGGCTTTGCGCAACAGGTGATTGAGACGCCGCGTGGACGTTTTCTGCTGCTCGACACAAAAGCGCGGGAAGGCCACATGGGGGCCTATTGCAAGGCGCGATGCAACTGGCTAGCCCGTCAACTGGAGGCACCTGGCCCCGTCTTCTTGTTCATGCATCACCCGCCTTTTGAAGTCGGGATCAAGGCTATGGATGCAATCATGATGCAAGAAGGTGAGATGTTCTACGCGGTAATCGCACCGCACAAACACCGCATCCAACACCTGTTCTTTGGCCACGTGCATCGGGCGATTTGGGGAAACTGGCGTGGCATCAGCTATTCATGCATGCGCGGGCTCAATCATCAGGTTGCCCTTGATCTGAATGCTCCAGCAGATCAGATTATGGGCAATTTTGAACCGCCTGCCTATGGCGTTGTACTCTTGCAGAACGACCACGTTACCGTCCATCTACATGACTTTATGAACATTTCCGATTCATTCCAGTTGTAGGCGTACACATGGACAAAGCTACAAGGGTGGCCTTCGTGTTTGATCGGTGCAGAACAATTGCTTATGCGATAGAAGATCTTCTATCGCATTAAATTGAGCGCAGAATCTACTTCGATATGCCGCCGCTTGAGAGATGCTGTTTTTGTTGCGTCAGTCGCGACGCAGTTCTCTGTCCGATGGGCCCATGCCGTGAAGTGCGGGACAACGCTTCCTCCGCCAAACGCCATCAAGTGATACTTGTCGAACTGGTAGTCGGCTAGATTCAAACTGCTGATGCTAAAAAGATACTTTTCTCAGACGTTAAAGTGCGCTGGATGCTATTGATTCTCTTGTTGCGTGTGCAGTTTATGCACAACTAACCCATCGCAAAAGTAACCAAATGGTCTTAAGCTGCGGGGCTCGGAACACCATTTCATTGTAGATGAAGGGAGGCGACCGCCTCGTCTTCTAAAAACCCCATCCACACTGCTCGCTACGAACAATCGAGATTGCAAGTTACGCGCGAGACCGCATCTTGATGGTTGAGAATTCGAGACGGATATCAAGCTAGCGAGGCATCCCGAAATTCTCAGGGTCGCTATTTGGTTTGACAAATTCGAGCAGCATGTTCGCGCATACAGTTTGTTTCTGAATGCGCGAAACTGTTTGAAGGCGCGGAGAAGCCCACCGTGCACGTTTTACGCGCATTTGTAGTCAAATTCTGGTTTTCGCACCACACGCAAAGGGCAGGGCGGGGTTTCTGCAGTTTCTTTCGGAAATGGTATTTTCCTCGCCTTTGTCATGCCAGTGTCACGTGCGCAACTTATCAAAAATTCATTCGGATGAATTGGACATGAAGCACGAAAACTGGATCATAATTCGGGACACCCTCTTAGACGACATTCGCTCAGGGCGGTTGTCTGCGGGAGATCAGTTGCCGACAGAAACGCAATTGGCTCATCGATTTAGGATTGGCCGCCACTCGGTACGCCGTGCACTGGAAACGTTGGCCCGCAATGGAAAAATTAGCATTGAACAAGGGCGCGGAACCTTTGTTGCCGATGCGCCGAGGCTGACATATCAGGTCGGTAAGCGCACAAGGCTTCGACGAAACCTCATTCCACAGGGCGTGGAAGTAACCAGCCAACTGGTGTCAGCCTGCCGAGTTGCAGCACCCGATTGGGTGGTAAAGGCCCTTCATTTGAATGCAGGCGCCCAAGTCACTGAGAGCCAAAGGATCACGTTGGCGAATGATCTGCCTGTTGCTTTTGGGTGCGCCTATCATTGCGCGGAACGGTTCCCCGATTTTGCTGCGCGTCGGGATGTCCTTGGCTCTACGACAGAGACATATCGCTCTTTCGGAATAGACGATTATGTGAGGCAGCACACCTCGATCTTTGCTCGCGCTGCGAAAATTGCAGAGGCCAAAACCCTAAAGCAGCACACAGACGTCCCTGTGCTGATCGTCACTGCAATTGATGCCACACCTGATGGGACTCCGATTTCAACGGGCCGGGTCATTTGGTCAGCGGGGCGAGTGAATTTTACAATGGAGAATGAGGATGGATGACACGCTGTGCACGCTGGCGCGCGCCGATGGCGCAGCGCTCAAAGCTTTTGCTGAAACTCTGATCCCGGAGCTTGGCGACATAGAGGTTTTAAAGTCGCAAAGCGGCCTTGTGATGCTGCCGATGCGCGATACGGCGAAAGGCGTCGCCTTTCACCTTGGGGAAGTCCTGATGAGTGAAGCGCATATTCGCAAAGGCAATGTGAACGGCTACGGCATGCGACGCGGGCACGATTTGGAAGTCTCTATGGCGATGGCGCTCGTTGATCTCGCAATGGCTACCGATGTGCGCGTCTCAGAGTGCGAGGCGTTTTGCACTGCACAGGCTGAGGCGTTGCACCGGGCAGATGAAGACGTTCTGCGCCGCGTTGAAGCCACCCGCGTTAATATGGAGACATTCTGATGTTTGCCACACCCGCGCCAAGCACGGCCGAGACACGTGACAACGCAGCTTTTGACGCCTTGCTTTGGACGTTGAGCCGTCCTGGCCGTCCTCGTGAATTGCCAGAAGCTGGAGAAGCGTCGATCATCACTGCGCTGCTGGACAGAGAATGTTTGGTCTACGCGGCCGACCCGCTCCTCATGCCCGAGATCATGCGCACTGGCGCTGAGGTGGCCGGCATCGGAAAGGCCGATCACCTCTTTATGGGATCAATGGCGACTTCCGATCCGCTTGGCGACGTGTCTATCGGTAGTGATCTCTACCCCGATAATGGGGCCACCGTAGTTGTCCGCGCCACTATCGGATCGGGGCCGGCGCTGTGTCTCACGGGCCCAGGAATTGATGGATCTTTGACCCTTCAGCTTGCCGGGCTGCCAGACGGGTTCTGGAAAGCGCGCGCCGGGCGTCTGAGATACCCGATGGGGTTTGATCTGTTCTTTGTCGATGGTGCCCGCGTTGTCGGCGTGCCGCGATCCACGACTGTTGAGGAAACATAATGGCCTATGTCGCAACACGCGGTGGCGAACGGGCCATCGAACAATCGGAACGGCTCTTTCGTGAAGAAATGGGAGGTTTTGATCGCGGACGTGTCGAAGAGGTCAAGAAAAGCCTCCCCTATCTAATCGACCGGGTCATGGGCGAGGCCTCGCTTTATGATGAGAATCTAGCCGCGCTTGCTTTGGCCCAGACCGGCGGAGAGCTTTATGAAGCTGTCTTGCTGCTGCGCGCTTGGCGGACCACGCAGCCGCGATTGCAGGTGGCGGCTCCGGTTGAACAAGACACCTTGTTCACGCATCGCCGCATCTCTGCCGCTTTCAAGGACATCCCCGGCGGGCAAGTTTTAGGGCCTACCCTTGACTATGCACACCGCATCTTGGCCACCGATGTGTTACAGGGCGCGGCCTATGCGCCCGAACCCGTGGAGCCTGCGGCCAACCCCTCGCCTGCCTATCAACCCAGCGTCAGCGCATGGCAGGCCGAAAACGATCTGCTGGATCCCCCGGCGGAGGATCCGACGCAGGGCAACGACATTCCTGACCTCACGCGTGAGCCGCTGCTCTTTCCATCTAAACGCGCCCATACGCTGCAAAGCCTTGCACGGGCTGAAACCGGCGGTGTTCTGGCGCTTGGCTATGCCGCGATGCGCGGCTACGGGCAGGCGCATCCAACGGTAAATGAGCTGCGCCTGGCCGAGGCCGAGATCGCCGTGACCCATCCCGACGGGCGACAGTTCTCGGCTGGGCGGGTCAAGGTTTCTCAGGCCGAAGTCGTTGACAAAAAGGGCGAGAAACTGGGGATCGGCTATGCCGCGACCTTTGGCTGGAACGAGGTCAAATGCATCGCAGCAGCGACGCTGGACCTGAACAGCCCGGGTGCGCAAAAGGGCTCGGCGACGGAAGAGGAATTCTTCCTTTACCACACCGAAGGCGTCGAAAGCTCCGGCTTCTGCATTCACTTCAAGCTGCCGCATTACGTGACGTTCCAGTCTTCGCTGGACGCGATGCGCGACGCAAAGGCCAAGAAGGCCGCGGCAAATCCTCAGACACAGCCCTCAATTAGCGAAGCGGTAGGGCATACCAAAAGCGAGCCGGCAGAATGAGCCTGTCCACCCTAACAAAGCCATGGGAAGCGATGAGCTATGGCTTCCTTGACGGCTCGGCCAAGCGCGAGCTGCGCCGAAAGATGCTGAAATCCGTCGCCGTACCGGGGTGCCAGATGCCCTATGCCAGCCGCGAAGTGCCGATGGCGCGCGGTTGGGGCACAGGGGGGCTGCAGGTGTCGCTGACGCTGGTGAACCCGCAAACGCGCGTAAAAGTGATCGACCAAGGCGCCGATGACAGCGTGAACGCCGCGTCGATCCGCCGGTTCATCGCGCGGGTCGCAGGGACACCCACGACGATGGACACGCTGGACGCGGATCTCATCCAGTCCCGCCATCGCATCCCCGAGGAAATCTTGCGTGAGGACCAGGTGCTTGTGTTGCAAGTGCCGAACCCAGAACCGCTGCGACCTGTTCAGCCGAACATGTCTATCGCGCGTCAGATGCACGCGGATGCCGATTATGGGCGGATGTGGCTCCAGCTCTACGAGCAGATCGTGCGCTCGGGTCGGGTTATGCAAGGCGCAAGCTATCCCAGCCTTGTGCATGGTCGTCATGTTATGACTCCTTCGCCCATTCCGCGTTGGGATGTTCCGAAACTGCATATGGCCAAACATTTGACGATCCTGTCGGCAGGCCGGGAAAAGCGCATCTTTGCGGTGCCGCCCTATACGCGGGTTGAACCATTGGTGTTCTCGGATGTGCCTTACAAGGTCGAAGAGCACGGGCACCTCACCTGCACCCGCTCGGGCACAAAGGGCTTTTTCATGAACGAAATCCCTCAGGATGATGGCACGTCCAGCTTCGAAGTCTCGGACAGCGAATGGGGCGTAAAGACCATTCGCGCGCGCGACGGTGAAGGCGAAAGCCGGGGCGATACCTGGTACAAGGATGGGGAGATGCCGCAATGACCCTGACGCTGGATGCTCCCCGTATTGTTGACACCCGCCCCCTGCTTGAGGTGCACGGCGTGTCCAAATCCTACGGGCCCGTGCAGGCTGTGCGCAACGTGTCGGCCCATGCTTACCCCGGCGAGGTGCTGGGCATCGTTGGCGAAAGCGGATCGGGGAAATCGACCTTGTTGCGGATGATGAACCTTGAGGAAATCCCCGAAACAGGAAGCTACACGCTCGATCTGCCAGATGTGTCCGGTAATCTCTTTGAACTGGACCGTTTCGCCCGCAGAATGCTCTGCGCGACCAAGATCGGGATTGTGTATCAAAACCCCCATCTGGGCCTTCTGATGAAGCATTCCTCGTCAGGGAACGTCGCCGAACGGCTTTTGATCGCGGGGGAACGCAGCTTTGCGACCCTCCGTCAGGCGGCGACCGAAGCCCTAGATGCCTCGGAGTTTCCACTGGATCGTCTCGACGCCCCGCCGATTGAGCTGTCAGGCGGGATGCAACAGCGCGTGCAGCTGGCCAAGGCGATTGCGCTGGAACCGGCGCTTTTGCTGCTTGACGAGCCAACCACCGGTCTGGATGTGAGCGTGCAGGCGCTGGTGCTCGACACGCTCAAGCGTCTGCAGCAAGACAGGCAGATCACCATGGTTATCGTCAGCCATGACCTTGGTGTCATACGCACGTTGGCTGACCGTGTTATGGTTATGCGGCGTGGTGAAGTGGTCGAAACCGGCCTGGCGGATCAGATCTTTCAAGACCCGCAGCATCCCTACACACAACAATTGGTGCACGCGAAGCTATGACACAGGTTTTGGAAATTGATGGCCTCAAGAAGGGCTTCTCGCTGCATCATCTTGAAAAAGACATTCCCGCGTTCGAGGATATTTCCTTTAGTGTTGCAGAGGGAGAGTTCGTGCTGCTCAAAGGGGCAAACGGCGCCGGCAAGTCCACGCTGCTCCGTACGCTCTATCGCTCTTACCTGCCGCTGGCCGGGAAAATCCGGTTCCATTCCAGCCATGGCATGGTCGACCTTGCCAGGGCTGCGGATGTGGATGTTGCGCATTTGCGGCGTACGGAAATTGGTTTTGTCACGCAATTCCTTACGGCGCGTCCGCGGGTGAGTGCCGAGGCAATCGTTGCTGAACCGCTCAGACTTGCCGGGTGGGGCCCTGAGGCTTCACTGGACGCGGCCCGCAGAGCTCTGGAAACCTTCGGCGTCAAACCTGACCTCTGGGCTGCTTATCCCACAACCTTTTCGGGGGGGGAGCAGCAAAAGGTCAATCTTGCTCGCGCTCTGATTCTGCCACAAAAACTGTTGATGCTGGATGAGCCTACCGCTTCGCTGGACGCAAATGCGCGTGGAGCCTTGGTGGCGCGTTTGCAGGAACTCAAAGATCAAGGGACGGCAATGATTGGCGTGTTCCACCATCCTGACGATGTGATGCACTTGATCGACCGTGTGGTTGATCTGACTCCGGAAGCAGCTCCTGAAGAGGAAAGAGACGATGTGGCTCTCTGACGTCAAACTCATCTTGGCCGACAGGATCATTGAAAATGGCGCGTTGCGGATCGATAACGGCGTGATTGCTGAAGTCGTCGAAGGCGCTGGCCAGCCATCCGGCTTCACTGTGTTCCCTGGCTTTGTCGACATGCATGGAGACATGATCGAGATGGAACTGGAGCCCCGGCCAAAGGTCGAATTCCCTATGGAGGTAGCGGTCGGTCATCTGGATGCGCGTCTCGCCGCTGCTGGGGTGACGACGGCCTATGCCGGCGTGTCTTTTTCGCGCACTGCGGTTGATGGCCAGAGGCGTTCCTTTGCACACACCTCAGCAATCATTCGCGCGCTGAAAGATAACATCCAAGGCTTACGCGTTGATCACCGTATCCATGCGCGTTTCGACATGACCTACACGGCTGCGATTGATGCGCTCGACGGCTTGTTGACAGCAGAAGCGGTTGATCTTGTGTCGGTCATGGACCACACACCCGGCCAAGGCCAATACCGCAATGTCGAGACACTGGTCGCCAATCGTATGAAAAGTGGGCTGAGCGAAAGCCAAGCACGGGCGCATGTCGAGCGTCGCATACAGAATGCTATTTCGGCGGACCAGGTTTTCGAGAACCTCCAGCGGATTTCAAAGCTCTGTAGGTCACACGGGGTTGCCATGGCTAGCCATGACGATGACACCGTTGGAAAGAGCCACCTGATGGCAGATATCGGGGCCGTTATCAGTGAATTTCCCGTAACGATGAAGGCTGCAGAGGTCGCTAGGGAACGCGGTCTGATGGTTGCTATGGGGGCGCCTAATGCGATGCGTGGTCAGAGCTATTCCGGGAACTTGTCTGCACGCGACGCCCACGGGGCGGGGCTGCTGAATATTCTTGCAGCAGATTACCATCCCGCGGCGATATTGCCTGCAATACACGCCCTGGCCCCAGCGGACCCGGATGGTCTGGTCGGCGCGGCGCGGCTGGCCTCGAAGAACCCGGCGCAGTCTTTGGGCCTTATGGACCGCGGTGAAATCGCCGTTGGACTGCGGGCAGACCTTGTTATTGTTGATCACAATAGCCGGGTCGTCGAGACGTTCAGCGCAGGCCAGAGCATCTTTTCAAATGGGTCTGGCCCCAAGGTTTCGGCACAAACAGATATCGCAGCCGTAGCTTAACCAATCTTTCACAAAAGGGACTCTTGGACGTCACAGAGGAAGGCAAAATTCAGGTCATAATTCATTCGGATGAATCGCCATGCCTGCTACCGCTGCTCTTTCTCTCTCTGGTGTCACCAAGGTCTTTGACGAAACCCGCGCCGTTGACGATGTCTCTTTAAAGATCAAACCAGGGCAATTCGTCGGCGTGATTGGACGATCCGGCGCTGGTAAGTCCACGATGCTTCGCCTGATTAACCGCCTTATCGAACCCACGCAGGGCTCTATTACGTTTGGGGATACTGAGATCACGGCCCTTAAGGGTAAAGCGTTGCGTGAATGGCGGCGTGACTGCGCAATGATCTTTCAGCAGTTCAATCTGGTCGACCGCTTAGACGTTTTAACCAATGTCCTGATCGGGCGTCTGGCTGAACACGGCTTTGTCAGTTCCATGGCCATGCACTTCACAGATGCCGAACGCGCCATGGCGCTCGCTGCTCTGGATCGATTGGATCTCGTGCCTCAGGCCCTGCAGCGTGCAGGCACTTTGTCCGGGGGGCAACAGCAGCGTGTCGCCATAGCCAAGGCTCTGGTTCAAAGCCCTAAAATCATGCTGGCAGATGAACCCATAGCGTCGCTCGATCCTGCTAATGCCACACTCGTCATGGACGGATTGCGCCAGATCAACAAAGAGGATGGCCTTACCGTCCTCGTAAACCTCCACACTCTTGATACGGCTCGCGCGTATTGCGACCGAATTATCGCCATGCGCAGTGGGCGCGTTTTCTTTGATGGAGTTGCCGCGCAACTGACCAATGACGTCATACGCGACATCTATGGCCTCGAAGGTCTGAGAGAATTCAACGAGGCAGTTACGTCGACCCAATCGGTCGCTCTGCCCGCCTGACACCGAATCCAATCGCCAAACCAACCAGGGGGACCTGACCATGAAGTACCTTATCACAACTGCAGTGGCCGCTGTGCTTGCCACATCTGCTGTCGCAGAAGACTGGAAAGAAGACTATCAAGTCATCAAGTTCGGCATCCTGTCGGGTGAGAACGAAAAAGACCGGATCGCGCGTTACACGCCGTTCGAGGAATATCTTGAGCGCGAATTGGGCGTTGAAGTCGAGATTTTCACCGCCGGCGCGTATGACGGTGTGATCCAAGCGCTTGGCGCGGATCAGATCGAATTCGCCTTCCTTGGTTCGTCGTCATATGCCGCCGCATACACCGGTACAGATGGTGCAGTTGAGCCGCTGGTGACGCGCATCCGTAAGGATGGCTCCTCGGGCTATTTCTCGGTTGTCGTCACCCGTTGCGAAGACGGCTACACGTCCTTGCAGGATCTCGAAGGCAAGGTTCTGGCCTTTGCTGACCCCGACAGCACCTCGGGTTACGCTGTGCCTTACTTCAATATCGCCAAAGAAGTTGACCCGAAGACCTTCTTCTCGGCGATCCCCTTCTCGGGCTCCCATGAGGCCGGTGTTGCCGGCGTTGCACAAGGCACGTTTGACGCCGCTGCCACATGGCAGAACAACGCCACCGACGGACGCTGGCAGCGCATGATCGAGAAGGAGATGATCTCCGAGGGCGAAATCTGCCCGATCTGGGAAAGCCCCGAGATCACATCCGGCCCCTTTACGGCTCGCAAGAACCTGCCACAAGGTTTGAAAGACACCATGCAGCAGCTGGTTATCGACGTTGTCGAAAAGGATCCAGAAGCTTTCAAGGCCATGATTGGCGAAGTTGAAGGCACGCCTAACCCGCAGGTCGGCTGGCAACCTGCCACGCACGAGCGTTATCAGTGGATCGTGGACATGCGCGACTGGCTGAAAAAGCAGCGCCGTTCGTAACTTCATAGACTGGGACCCCCACCAGTTTGGTGGGGGTCTATTCTTCTTGGGATACCAGAAATGACCGCTGCTGCAGATGTGACGCCCTTGCGTCCCATAGACCAATTCGAAGTGGATTATGCCTTCCACAAAAGGCGGGCCAAGCTTGGTTGGCTCATCGCCAGCGTTCTCTTTTTTGCTTTCTTTGCTTTCTCAGCCTGGCTCGGCGATTTCTTCAAAGTAACACAAGTGACCAATGTTGATGGTTCCCGGGAATGGCGCTGGATCATTCCCGCAGGTCTACCGCGCCTTGGAGAGTTCATTGAAAAAACGCTTCCTGATTTGCACTGGGACAGCCTCGGCTCTGATCTCGCAGAATGGTTCTGGCGCTGGAAGGTTTGGTTGAACCTGTTGATTGAGACGGTTCTGATAGCCTTCATGGCGACCGCTCTTGGCGTCTTCGGCGGCTTTGTGATGTCCTTTCCCGCGTCGCGCAACCTTGCCCCCAATAAATGGGTGCTCTGGTTCAGTCGCCGCTATCTCGAGATCGCGCGCACGGTGCCGGAACTGGTCTGGGCGTTGATCTTCGTTTTTTGTTTCTCAGTGGGTCCCATGGCCGGGGTTCTGGCGATTGGGCTGCACACAGCCGGTGCCCTAGGCAAACTCTATTCTGAGGTGAATGAAAACATCGACATGCGCCCGCTCGAGGGTGTGAAAGCCGCCGGTGGCACGTGGTTTGACCAAATCCGTTATGGGGCGGTGCCACAAGTGTTGCCCAACATCATCAGCTACACACTGCTCAGGTTCGAAATCAATGTGCGCGCTTCGTCCATCATCGGCTACGTGGGTGCCGGGGGGCTCGGCCAGGAATTTCGTGAGGCTTTGTCCTTGCAAGAATACACTGACCTGTCGGCGCTTTTCCTAATCATATTTGTGACCGTGATGGTCATCGACTACGGGTCGGAGAAGCTCCGTCACCGCATCATCGGACTTGAGAGAGGGCCAGCGACATGAGTGTCCTGCCACTTCGCTACTTGAGGACTGCGAAATGACCCCGACCAACGCGCAAATCAAAGACTGGATGGAAAAGCAGCCGCTGGCCTTCCGCGACACGCCCGCCGTGCGCGCGCGCAAGATTGGTCTCTGGGCGCTGTTCATTGGGCTCTTTGCCTGGTGCCTCTATGATTTCAACTTTTCACCTGAACGGATCTGGGTTGGCCTCCAAAGGCTAGGAACTGTGATCTCGTTTATGTTCCCTCCCTACTTGTGGGAGACTTGGCCCGAATGGCTCGAAGTTTTCACAGCGCTTGGCGAGACCGTCGCGATGGCCTTCCTTGGAACTGTGCTCGGGTTGATCATCGCGTTCCCTGTGTCCTTCCTTGGTGCCAAAAACATCAATCGGATCTTCTGGCTGCGCCACTCAGCGCGACGTGGCTATGACATCATCCGAGCGTTCGAGACCCTGATACTTGCGCTGATTTTTATTCGCGCTTTCGGACTTGGCCCTTTGGCGGGTATCTTGGCCATCGCCGTCTCGGAGATCGGCACCTTCGGCAAGCTCTTCTCTGAGGCGTTGGAGAACACCTCCAAGCGCCCGGTGGAAGGCGTTGTGGCGTCGGGCGGCTCTCGGTTCCAATCTATTCTCTATGGAATCATGCCGCAGGTTTTGCCGGTGCACCTTTCAATCATCCTCTACAATTTTGAATCCAACGTTCGGTCTTCAACGATCCTTGGCATCGTCGGGGCGGGCGGCATCGGGTTCATGCTCTCAGACCGGATTGCGGGCCTCTTCTGGGACCAGGTCTGGACGATCATCCTCCTGATCATCGCGATGGTCTACATCGTAGACTATCTGTCAGGCCTGATCCGCACCCGCGTCATCGGCAAATGGGAAGGCGCCCACTAGCCGAGATGAAACGCCGAACGATCACAGGCGGGCCGGAAACCGCAAAGTTTGCACAGGCCCGCAGTTTGGGAAGCCCTGCGGCGCCGGTGACGTGTCCGCGCTATGCTTCCCATAAAGGCCCGTCATGAAGTTGGTTGTCCTCAGCGATATTCACATCGACCTGCCTCTCGAAGATCAAAAATACCCGGACAACCTGGCGCGGCTTGAAACAGCGATTGAGCGCATAAATACGGCCTATTCGGACGTGGACCTCGTGGTGTTCGCGGGTGATCTGGCGGATCGGGGACGCTTTGCTGCGCCATATGAGGCACTGAAGGACGCGCTGACACACCTGTCTGCGCCCTACGCTCTGACGATTGGAAACCACGACGACCGTGACAGTTTTTGTGGCGTGTTCGGGAACGCCTACGCCGACGAAAATGGCTACATTCAATCGGCGCACAAGCTTGGCGGAACGCATGTGCTTGTCTTGGACAGCGCGGCGGGTGCGCCCGCGCCCGACGGATTTAGAGGGGCCCGCGCGGCCTGGGGGCAACTCTGCGCAAAACGGCTCGATGTGCTCCAGCATTGGTTGCAGGAGGCGAACGGCCAACCGGTTATCGTGATCTTGCATCACCCTCCGCTCCCTTTAGGCCTTTGGGGTGACCCAATGTTGCTGCGAGAGCCTGGCGCATTGATCGATATGTTGGCCGACTACGAAAACGTCCGGCAGGTGATCAGCGGCCATATCCACATGACGACAACCGCGTTTCACCGAGGCATCCCATTCACCACGATCGCCGGGGGGTGCACGACGGTGGTTGAGGATATCGGACGGCGCGAAAACAGGCGCCGCCGCACCGGTCCCGCTCAAATGGCCATTGTGCTGAGCAATGCAGAGCAAACCACCGTGCATTTCGACAACTACGTGGATGCACATCCCACATTCTCAAAATAGGAGACATTCACATGGCAGGTGCTGGTTCCAAAAATGCCCTCTCTGAGGCCCCAACGATCCACGAGGGCGCCATCGTCGACGATTTTGAACTGGGCCAGTGGACCGAGGTCGGCCGGGGCACGATGATGAGGCACGGATCCATGGGCGATTGGTCCTATATCACCAAGGATTGCCATGTGATCTGGACCACAATCGGCAAGATGTGCTCGATTGCCAATTCGACCCGCATCAATCCAGGCAACCACCCCACATGGCGCGCGGTGCAGCATCATAGCGTCTATCGCGCCGAAGCTTACGGGCTGTGCGAGGATGACTATGACTTTTTCGAGTGGCGCAAAGCCGATTGGGTCACGATTGGTCATGACGTCTGGATCGGCCACGGGGTGACCGTGACGGCAGGGGTCACCATCGGGACGGGTGCTGTTATTGGCGCAGGCGCGGTCGTCACCAAGAATGTGGAGCCCTACACCGTCGTCGTCGGTGTGCCCGCCCGTTTCATCAAGCGTCGCTTCACCGAAACGCAGGCAGATGCCCTGCAACAGATCGCCGTTTGGGATTGGAGCTACGACGCCTACAAGGCGGCGCTCCCCGACATTCGCGCCCTTGAGATCGACGCCTTTATCGAAAAGTACCAATAGGTGCGCTTCGTCACGCCCTCTTTGACGTATCTGGAGGCCTATCACGCCGCTATCGAAGAGCTGGGCATTGAAGCAGATTTCATGTTCTCAAACCCTCAATTCATAACCGCGACAACACTGGTCGGGAGCACGCCCGGTCATATTGATGTTTCGCTTTGGTATGTCTTGAAGGGCGATCGGCAAACACCGCTGGACTTGGACCGCGGTGAGTTCAGACAAGTACGCTGGTTTCACCGCAACCAAGCTCCGCTAGACCGATGCGAACCGGAGTTGGCACGCTTCTTGGCAAAGTTGAGGGCGACGGCGCGGTGATACTCTCTTATATCAGCATCAGCGCCTAGGACGCTGCAAGACTTGCACAGTTCTATTTGGATGCGCTGGAAATGCACGCGCTCCCTCCTGCGACGAGGCTGAGGGGCGCCGTTATCTCCCGTGGAAACGGACATCCGAACAGTGATATAACCTGTAGCTGGATGGGCTTTCCGATAACAAAAAGCCCTTCCTTGAGATTGCGACCTATAGCGATTGTCTTGCTGAAGCGCCGAGAGCAGTCAACGCGCCTGGTCTCGCGCGTATTGCGCTTGAAGTCAGCGAAATCCACAGCACCGTTGAGCGGGTTTTGCACTTTGGAGGCCGTCTTCAAGGTGAAATCGTGAACCTTGGATCGCAAGATCGACCCATTTTTTGCGTCTACGTGCGAGACCCGGAAGGGAACGTGCTGGAGTTGGAGCAATCATGCATGACTAGCTAGCGGGCGGATATAGCCTGCTGCACGGCGATCCATTGCTCAATCTCGGCATATGTGGCGCCGCTTATTGTAATGTGATCAGCTCTCTCAAAGACTTCGGTGAAATGATCAAAAACCCTGACTGAGTTTCTGTCCTTTGGCTTCACCCAAAGGGCGCACACGCGGTTGTTTTCGTCCCTTTCGACAACATAGCAAGTGTTCGGCATCCCAAACCTCTTCTCATGTGCAGATTCTCTGACAGTACTCGATGTCTAATTTTCTGACAAACGGCTGCTTTTCGGTGGCAAAGCTCATCGCTCTGTTTACGCTTTTCGAACGCATGCGTTGGTCAAGAAACTGCCCTGTCACGCTGCTGTTGCAAAATCGTTGCAAGAAAGAATTTTCAAGAGGTTCGATACCTTTCTGCGACACCCAATAGACCCTCCAAACGCCACAGGTACCCATGGAAAAGCTGCTAGAGACACATCTGCAATCTACTAACGGACTAACCTTGAAAGGTGGCCGTGTTCTGGGCTCAAATGGTCAATTCACAGATGCAGATTTGCACATGGATGCTGGGGTTATCACGGAAGCTGGCACCGCCTCGGCGCGGGTGCTTGACGTTTCAGACTGCCTGATTCTGCCAGGCATCATCGACGCGCATGGAGATGGACATGAGCGTCACCTAATGCCGCGTGCCGGAGCAAATTTTCCAGAATGGGTTGCCCTACGAAACGTGGATCGCGAGCTTATTGCAAATGGAATCACGACTGCCTACCTGGCTCAAAGCTATTCTTGGGAAGGCGAAACGCGGGGCGCTGATGCCGCCCGCGCCGTGATCGAAGGCTTGCGAAATTTGCACCCCAGACCGACAGCCGACATCCGAATTCAACTGCGATATGAGACTTTCTACCACGATGGCGCTGATCAATTGCTCGACTGGCTGGAAGACGGCACGGTTGGGTACGTTGTGTTCAACAATCACATCCCTCAGTTCGAGCAACTGCGGGAAAAGCCCGAGCATGTCGCGCGGTGGGCGGCAACCATCGGCATGACGCCGGACGAATTCTGGGCCTTGATGGAGAAAACGGTCAAGGACGGCATGGGCGTGCTTGACGCGATCACGCGTCTGTCTGACGCGATGCGCCGCCTTGGCATTCCCTTTGGCTCGCACGATGACCCGGATCCGGAAACCCGGCGCAGCTACAACGCGGTCGGCGCGACGATCGCGGAGTTTCCGCTGACGCGTGCGGCGGCACAAACAGCGCGCGATCTAGGCAATCCGATCATGATGGGCGCACCGAACGCCCTGCGCGGGATCAGCACATCGGGGAATGTGTCCGCTAGAGAGTTGATTGAATTGGGACTCTGCGATGCACTGGTCTCTGATTACTACTACCCCGCGCTGCTGCACGCGCCGTTCAAACTCGCCCGGGAAGGGGTCTGCGACCTCGCAACGGCCTGGGCTCTTGTCTCTTCCGGACCTGCGAAAGCAATTTGCCTTCACGACCGAGGCACCCTAGCAGCCGGGATGCGCGGGGATGTAGCTGTTGTGCGCCAAGACGATCTTGGCAGACCGCATTTGTTGGCCTGCTTCGCGGCGGGTCTGCCCGTGTTCATAGACCAATCCTGCGCGTAAGTGATCGTATAGGTGCCCTGCTTGCGGATAGATCTGTGCAGAAGACATACATGACCCTGGAGCGGATAATCATTACCGGTGCCAACGGTACGGGTAAAAAGCGGCTCGCGCAGAAGCTTGCCAAACGCCGTCCGGACTTGGATGTCATCTCTTATGGCGTGCTGCGCTTGAGGGAAAAGTGGATTAAACGCCCCGAGCGTGAAACCACATCTGCTCTAAACATACTCCTAACTCAGGATACCCGGATATTGGAGGGTGGTCCAAGCCTGCTTGGGTTGGCGCTGCGCCGTTGTCACGGCGTGATCTGGCTGGACCCACCAACGCTTACACGGGCCTTTCGTCGTGCAATCCGACATTAGAAATCACTTGGAATGGTTGGTGATGGCTTTCGGGCGGGCAATGTCGATTGGCCAATACAGCAATACCGCTTCGCCTTGCGCAGTCTGGCCAAAAGCGGATGGCTCCGCAAAACCATAGAATATGCGCTCCTGACGCAGCCTCGGGTGCCAGTTTGGCGCTGCACCATCGATGCGCAAATCAGTTCAGCGGTGAGAGAGATCTTCTAGCGTCAAACCACTAGCCCAAGACCCTTCAGATAGGCAAACCCCTGAGGGATGTCCGACTTGCGGCGCAGTTCCAGCACCAGATGCGGCTCGGATTTGCATTCTGACAAAGCACGGAAGACCTCTTGCCAGTGGATCTCGCCTTCGCCCGGGGCCCAGTGACGGTCGGCGTGGCCGTCGAGGTCTTGCAGGTGAACATGGCGCAGCTGGTCGCCCGCATCGCGGACGAAGTAATCTACAGGTGGGGCACCGGACATGCGGCGCGCCAGATGCGCATGGCCCGTGTCGATGGAGAGCGCGATGGCACTGCTCTCAAAGCTGTCGGCCATGGCGCGACGGCTGGCCGGACCCACGTCTAGGATGTTTTCGATCACCAGCGTGATCCCCGCCGCCTCCGCCGCTTTGACCACAGGCATCATCACATCATGGATGCGAGCGAGCTTAGTCTCCCAATAGTTCGGCTTGTTGAGACAGTTCCAAGCGTACCAACGGTTGTACGGCGAATGCAGCACCATCTGCCGCGAACCCAACCTGTCAGCTGCTTCCAACGCTTTTAGATAGCGCGCGGTGATGAGCGGGCGTAGCTCGGGATCTTTGTTGTCCATATCCAGCCCCTCATAGGGCCCATGAATCCCAAGGCGACCATTGAACCCGACCAAAGCCTCTTTGGCAGCGCTGATGCGGTCCTCGAACTCTATGGCCAGGTCCTTGTACGTACTGAAGCCTTGTAGCTCGATGTCTCTCTCCGCATCAAAAAGCCAGTCGCGGTGGTCCACGATTTCGTCCGGTGTCAGACATGCTCCGATTTTAAGCGGGGTCATTGGAAAGGCTCCTTTGGATTTTGCGTGCATCGGGAATGAAGAATGCAAATAGAATGGCCGCGCCAAGTATCGCGGTCATGGCGGCAAAGCTGATCCAGCCGCCAAATTCCTGCGTGAGATAGGCGAAAGCAAATGGGGCCGAGGCGTTCGCGGCCATCGATGCAGAATTGATCCATCCAAGCCGCGCGCCATAGCCTTTGTGGCCAAAAAGTGTGAGTGGCAATGTGCCACGTGCAATGGTTTTGATGCCGTCACCCATGCCGTAAAGCGCCGCGGCTAGAATGATCCCGGGCACGGTGAATCCCACAGCCAGAATGGTCAAGAACCCGGCGAGGATCAGTCCCAGCGCCAGCATATAGGTGACCAGCGGATAGAGGTTGCGACTAATCAGCAGCTCAAGAAACCGCCCCACAGTTTTGAACGGACCGATGACTGCTCCGGCGAGCGCGGCCATTGCCGCTGTGTGTCCGAGGTCTTGAACATTGGTGACCCAAAGCGTCATGATCGCGCCCATCAGATAACCTGAAAACAGGAAAGATGTGACCATCCACAGCATGCCGCGCCGACGTTCGGTACCAATTAGCTCGGGCCAGTCCGCGTTCGTGTCCTGTTTGGGCGCGGACGTGTCACGCTCCGGACGGCCTAGGCTCAGCCAGTGCAGCGGCACGCAAATCACAAGATAAGCAATCCCAAGGATCAGCCAGGCGCTGCGCCAGTCCACCGCGTTGTGAAGCGCCAGTGTCAACGGCCAGAAGATTGTTGAAGCAACGCCACCAAAAAGTGTGATGACAGTGATTGAGCGCTGTGGGCTTACGCTTAGTTCCAGCCGCGCAACAGCGGCAAAGGCCACCGGGTAAAGCACAAACATCGCGGCAGCTTCGATGACGAGAATACTGAGGAAAAGGCTAGTCCGTCCTTCAACCAGCGCCAGCGTCGTGGTCGCGAGCCCCGCTATTAGTGCCCCGCCGGTCATTACGAAGCGCCCGCCAAAGCGATCGGTCAAAATGCCTGCGACCGGCGACATAAGCCCGCCGAAAAATAGCGCAAGTGACAATACTCCAAAGATGCCGGATAAGGTGAGCCCCAACGGGTCCGCCATTTTGGGCAGTAGGACGGCGTAGGCATAGTAGAGCACACCATAGCCCATGATCTGCGTGATCCCCAGCCCAAGGGCTGGTAGGTAGTCTCGGTTTAAGGTCATGCGGCCAGTGGTAAACCGCGATAGGCGCAGTGGCCAGCAACCCAAGTGCCTTGTATCGCCGGGGTCTGTCCCTTAGGCCAGTCTACCAGCACAAGATCCGCGCGTTTGCCGGCGGTGATATCTCCCCGGTCTGTCAGGCCCATAGCCTTTGCCGGACCGGCGCTGATTAATGACCAAAGTGACAAGCGGTCCGCCCGTTTTTCCCGATCCAAGCGATCAACTGCGGCCAACATCGCAGGATAATAGTAGTCGGAGGCCAGAACGTCACAAAGGCCGGCTTCAACCATGTCACCCGCGCCAAGCGAGCCGATATGACTGCCCCCGCGCACTGCATTGGGGGAACCGAAAATGATCAAATCACCATCGGCTCGGGCTTGCTCGACCGGGGCCATCGTCATTGGGAATTCCGAGGTGGTCGCTCCGATGCCGTTGTAAAACTTGCGGGTCTCCGCCTGCGTGTCGTCATGGCTGAGCATGGGAATACCCTTTGCACGGGCCTTGGCTGCCACGGTTTTCATCGTTTTGACAACCTCGGGGCGGCGGTTCCAGACCTTGTGAACCAGCGCTTTGTGGGCCTCATACTCCAACCCAGATCGTTCCGTGTGCTTGCGATAGCGCTTGGCAAACAACTCGGAGTCGCTGAGATCCATTATTTGAAAATCTGGGCTGTGCTCAAAGGGTCGTTCCTGCATGGCAGTGTCGGCGCTGCGCATAGCCATCGACAGGTGATCATTAAAGGCGAGCGATGGTTTCAGCGGCGCATCCATCGCCCAGTCGAGCGTCTCCAAAGCCTCAAACGCAAAGGTCTCCCAGCGCAGCTGGAATCGGTTTTCAACGGTTAAGCGCGGTGCAAGATCGAGGATCGCCTGCATCATGGATCGCCCGCGCTCTACGCTTCTGAGGCCCGGTTCGTAGCTGAGTGTGATCGAATGATAGGTCGTGGCAATGCCGTTGGCCGCCAATTGGCGGTCGGTCTCAAGAACGGCGGTTTCTATCGGAAAGAACACGCCGGGGCGGGGCATGACCTGCCGTTCGAACGCATCTCCATGCACGTCGATCAAAGCAGGCGCGAGAATCTTACCGCGTGCGTTGATCTCAACACCCCGAACCGGGCCACCAATCTCAACGATAGTACCGCTGTCCATAGTGACGGTTGTGTCCACAATTTCACCGGGCAGATAGACCTCAGCCCCCACAAAAGTCTGGATCACGCCTGCCGCTCCAGAATGAGATGCCAGTGCCAAGACCCGGCCTTTTCATGCTCACGATCCTCCATCCAGATCACCTCAAATCCTTGGAAGAGACCAAGCATTTCGGCCGCGCCGCAATAGTAATGCGGGTGGCGCTTGTCAGACCCATCTTCATCAAACACCCAAGTGTTGTGGGAAATCTCTTTCGGGCCGTTCAGCTTTTCGCGGTCGATCCACAGGCGCCGCTTAGAAAGCATCGTCAGCATGAAAGTCCCGCCATGCTTCAGCACCCGCCGCACTTCAGCGATCGTGTTCAAAAGAACAGTCTCATCTCCGTGATAAATCACGTTCCAGCTCAGCACGTGGTCGAAGGCTGCGTCTTCGAACGGTAAGTTATCCATTCGGCCCAGAAAGGTCTTCACTCCGGCTTCTTCTTTGTTGATTTCAGCCAAGCCCTCAGGCGCCGCGTCGAGCGCTGTCATCTCGAAACCAGCAGCCTGGAGGAACAAGGCATGGCGCCCAACGCCGGCACCCAGATCAAGGATAGATGCGCCCGCCGTTAACCCAGCGGCCCAGCGCTTGACATCAGGCTCTGGCGTAAGCCATTTCGAGCCTTCTTCGATTTCGTCCCAGATCTTACTCCAATGCCGATCTGCGGTATCGGTTTTGTTGATGACGTTCAACGTTGCTCTCCTATAATTTTCGTCCGGGCCCAGCCCGAGAGGTATTCGATTGAGATGACCACCACAGCAATCATCAGGATAACGGTCATGGCGGTCGGATAATCAAAGAGGTCAAAGCCCACCTTCAACTCGATTCCGATGCCCCCAGCCCCCACAAGGCCAAGGATGGTCGAGGATCGTACGGCTTTCTCGGTCGCAAAGAGCGAGGTCGAGATGAACGCGGGCATCGCTGCAGGGATGGTGGCGCAGGCGACCACATCCAATTTCCGGGCACCCGTGGCCGTCAAGCTTTCCGAGGGTCCTTTGTCGGCGGCTTCCATGTCATCTGCAAAGAACCTGCCACAAAAGCCAATAGTGTCGATGGCAATGGCCAGCATGCCTGCAAATGGGCCAAGGCCCACAGCGACGACAAATACTAGGGCCCAAGCGATATCCGGCACAGCCCGAATGAAACCAAGCCCCGTGCGCAGAAGCTGATTGATCCAGGCCGGAGCGACCAGTCCCCGCGCGGCTAAAAGCGCCACGGGCACTGACAGGATGATCCCAATCACTGCTCCCGCCAGAGCGATCTGTAATGTTTCCAGCATTTTCCAACCAAGGCGTGCCAGCACTTTAGGCTCAAGGTTGGGCGGGAAGGCACGGTCCAGAAAGTCTGCAAAACGCGGCGGTGACGAGATCACCTTATCAATGGAAAAGCCTGCGCCCGCAAACGACCAAATGATGATCACGATGCCCACGACATATCCTAGAAACGCCAGCACTGAAGGGCGTTTGTAGCGGGAGGGCAGAGAGGCGTCAGTCATAAAGCCCTCGCAGTTGTGTCGCGTCGAGGCTGGCTGATCGTGCGTCCAACGACATCCCGCCATGCGCCAGTCCCAGAACGCGGTCGCCGTATTTGAGCGCGTGGTCGATATTGTGCGAAATGAAAATCACCGTCACACCCTCCTGCCTTGCGAGATCAAAGAAGAGATCCATGACATCTTTGCCTGCCGCAGGATCAAGTGACGCGGTCGGTTCATCCGCAATCAAAATCCTTGGCTGGCCCACCAATGCGCGGGCGATGGCCACACGTTGGGATTGCCCACCAGACAAGCGATCTGCTCGGCGTGATGCGAGATGGGCCAAGCCAACCTTCTCCAATGCCTGCATGGCCGCGGCTCTTGAAGACGCCGGTGCAAAACTTTGGTTCCAATGACGTATCCCCGGCTTTTGTCCCAACAGCCCCTGCACCACATTGGACAAGACTGACAAACGCGGAACTAGATTGTGTTTCTGGCTCACGAGGCCCATCCTTGCCCGCATCGCGCGCAGGCCAGCGTTTGAAACGCTCCCTACATCCGTGCCCAATACGTCGATGGCCCCGGCATCGGCAGGGATCAACCCCATCAGGCACCGCAGCAACGTTGATTTCCCGCTCCCATTCGCGCCGACGATGGCCACTGCTTCGCCGCGGGACAGGCCAAAAGAGACATCTTTGAAGATCGGCGTCCCGGCAAAGCTTTTCGCGAGCCGTGTCACGCGCAGATCAACAGGCAAAACCGGGGCAGATATCTCTGCCCCGGTCTGACCCGGCCGCGCGGGCGCGACCAGCGTTTCGACACGCAACTCAGTCACCAATAAAATTGTCGAACTGGGGATAGCCTGCATTCGAATACATCGAACGGACATAGTCGTAGGCGCTGTCCTCAATCGAGACGAGGTCCATACCAACGTATTTGTCATTCTCTTCATGGGCGGTGATGCCCGCGATGATGCTGTCTTTGTTCGCAAGGATTGCATCACGCACTTTCATCGCGGCATCTGTTGGCACATGGGCACCAACCATGATCATGTCGTTGGGCAAATCGCCGGAACGCGCGATCATTTTGAAGAAGCCATAGGGCAGTTCAGTCTCTTTGTTGCGCACGCGCAGCCAGCTGCCCGCATTGGAGCCCAAAGCATCCACATCGCCGTTCTTCAGAGCTTCATGAGCGATATTGCGAGAGGTATGGGTTTTCTCGATGTCGTTGACTGGGTCGAGGCCATAATCCGCCAGAACCTGCATTGGGCACAGCATGTTGGACGTGGAACCGATATCACCAAAGGCAACCTTCTTGCCTTTCAGATCGGCCACTGTGTTTATGCCGCTATCCGCTCGTACAACAATGGCGCAGTGGTAATCTGGGCGACCGAGGCCGATGATTGGCGTGGCATTGGTCAGCTTGTTGATGACCACGTATTCAGCCGGCCCGGAGACAACAAAATCGACCGTTTCGCCGCGCAGCGCTTCGGCGGCTGCGGTACGAGAATTCACCGCAAAGAACTCAAAGCTGTCGCCAGTGGCGGCTTCAAGCGCATCCTTGAACGGCCCCCACTCAAGCTGAAGGCGTTCCATGCCTTCAACATCGGTGACGGCCAGCTTCCAGGTTTCAGCTTGGGCCGCAATGGCGGCGGTGATTGCCAGAGCAGCGCTGGCCAGAACAGAACGAAGTTTCATAGAAGTTCCCTCACTGTGAAAACAACGGAACGATGCTGAGAGAATGAAACGCCCACGTGACGGATCGATGACCCTTTTGTTTCGTTTGCGCGGCGCCAATGTTGTGTGCACCAACTGTGAGCGAAACTTCATGAGCGGCTCATGTTTCTTTCGGGCGATACTGTTCCTTGCCAACCCCTTCCACGATCTGTTCGCAAAAGACCTAGGCCCGTGTCAGACCGGAGCGTTTGAATCTCATTCCAAATCCAAAGAAGGAAGGGGCTCGCGATGCCGCCAGCCCCAACCGATCAGGAATCTCCAAAAAATTGTCGATTTTAGTCTGTTGTTCCAGCGCTGCCGATTGAAAAGAACATCGTTTCGCCGGAGTGATCGTCCACGCCATCATTGTCGGTAGAGATAAATATCTCACCGGTCTCCATGATCGCCATACCTTCGACTTTGTCGAGGACATAGCCGCCGGTAGACACCAAATCCGGGAGCAGGTCGCGCACCAGTTCCTTGGAGACAACGGGGGCTTCCGCGCCGAGCGCGACAGGCACCATTTCCGTCGCAGGGATGCGGTATACGCGCTTGGTCACAGCCTCCAGACCATGCTGATTGTCACGCTCTATGACATAGACCCAATCACCATGTGCAGTGATTTCTGACAGCCCCACCCAACCCTTTTCGGGGGCCGCCTTTTCGTAGTGGACATAACCCCACTCTTCTGTTTCGAGGTTGTAAGCTACAAGTTTGACGTGGTTTTCCGGATCATCTTTCCACTCACGCTGCACGGCCATCCACAGGGTGTCACCCACTTTGGTAATTCCTTCAAACCCAAAGCGCCGTTCGATGGCCAGCAGTTCGGCGGGCAGGTGAATTTCGTCTTTGATGCTTCCGTCGGCGCCAATCCGGTATAGACCGTGTGGGATCATCCGGCCAGTGCGGCCCTCGGACGCGACCCAGAAGCCACTGTCTCCGTCCAGAGTTATTCCTTCGAGATCGATCTTCTGCGCCGGGTAGCCTGCGCGGGTGATGCGAAGTGCATCGGTGATCCGCGCCGGGCTTTTGCTGGAGTCGATCACGAAGATCGTCGGCTGATACCCGTAGAAGCTGTCATTGACAGCATAGATCGTCGCACCCTCACCAGCTACCATGCCAGAGATCGCGCCGAAACCGATCAGTTCATCCGCTCCCTCAGAGGTGATCTGTGGGAAGACCATTGGGGCGTCAGAATACTGATAGATCATCACATGCGCGCGCGCCGCGCCATCTTCCAGTCCGTCATACTCGTTCGCGGTTGCCAGTAGACCACGCGCCGGAATGGCAACCGCGCCTTCGGGAGAGATTCCAGAAGGAAGAAGCTGGGAAAGCTCTGCATTGGAAGGGTCAGTCACATCATAGACGCCCACAATCGAAGACCGTTCGGCCATCACGAAAACATAGGGTGTGCCGTTAAATACACCGAACTCCATACCTTCGGGCTCTACGCCTTTGCTGTCAGAGCGTTTATCAGGGTAGTGGCCAACCTCAACAATTGCGTGCTCGAGTTGCACGCCGGTTTCAAACATTTCAGTACCATCCTTGTGGAAGATCGTCATGCCACGGGAGCCACCATCCATGTCGCCTTCATTGGCGATTGCGAAGTGATTGTCGTCGATCCACTGAACTCCGTCTGGTTCGCGCACCCGACCCTCTTGGCTTTCCGTGAAAACCAGCGCGCCGCGCTCGTCTGTGGCGTCGATGTTTTCTAGATCAACAGTACCAGCAGAAAAGTGCGAAACGATCGACCCGTCCCGTGCCACAACCACGATGTGGTTATTTTCCTGCAGAGTGACAACCGTTTCTCCCAGGTTGTTGATATCAACAAACTCAGGCTCAGGGTCCTCGCCTGCCACGTCAGCCAACCCGGTCAGATTAGCACGGATAAGACTGTCGCAATCGAGGCCACCAGCGACGACGTCGATCATCACCAAATCACCAGCGGGCATCTGCGGCACGCGACCATTGCCTAGATCCTCGTCACGTTCGTTCTCAATCGCAACGGCGATGAAAGAACCGTCCGGTGCCTTGCCCGTGCTGTCGGGCTGACCGCCCAGATCACAACGCGCAAGTTCGGTCATGTTGGTTACGTCGATGGCCTTGATCATGCCCGAGGGTTCAATAAAGCTCTTGGAGGTGTTGATCCCAACAAATGCTGTGGTGCCGACAATGGATAGTGCCGTCGGCTCGCCATCCATCTCCATGACTCCAAGCGGCCGCGGGTTTGCGGGGTCTGAGATGTCAATCGCGCCGATCACGCCCGCTGGGCTGTCGGTGTACACGAGCGTCATGCCATCGGCTGTCGCATCAATGATCTCTGCAGACGTTTCCGTGGGCACTTCGTCATTGAAGTTGGCTACGACTGGAAAGGACGCAATTCGATTGAAGTTCATCTCAGCCAATACGGGCCCGGCCAACAACGCTAGTACGACGCTGCTGAGCAACACAGATTTTGTCATGGATATCTCCCTCGTTTTCTCCGAACGACAACTGATCTCTCATTTGTTACAGGGGCGTGTCGGTTCTATATCTATGCTATGAAATTTGTCGGAACGAATTCCGCGTTTTTTGTTTAACTAGAGGGGGTTGTGTGGCCAGCCGTGCGCTCCTACTCGCTCATTTTCGCCATAAGTAGACTCACGATCGGGCCTGACAGTAATCTCAAAAAATGACGCCCACTCTGGGCTTTGCGTCGTCATTTTCTGCGTTGAACACGCGTGCCTGCTGCTAGCCGGGAAAAACCCTTTTCAATACACTGCGGCATCTGTCACAGTCCGTTGACTATTTTGCCTGATCTGCGGAGCTACAGTTACCTTGACTGAAATGATCCGGGGGAGATGGCCGATAGGCCAGCGGGGGCAGTGCCCCAAATCTCTGTGGTCTCAGGCCCGCATGCGTTCCGCCTTTGGATCATACATGGGGGTCAGTGCCGCTTGGGCCGCAACGGTTTGGCCCGCCACGTCAATCGCGTAGGTCGACGCCAAGACCTCCTCCGTGCTCTCGCCCGCGCACGGCACATAACCAAGGCCCACCGCGCCGCCGAGATGGTGGCCATAGGCGCCTGATGTCAGATGCCCGACGATCCGACCGTCGCGCAATATGGGCTCATTGTGATAGACCATCTTATTGGGGTCGTTCAGCTTGAATTGCACGAGGCGCCGGGTCAGCCCGGTCTCCTTCTTGCGCAAAACCGCATCGCGTCCGATGAAACTGGGCTTGCTGGTCTTGACAGCAAAACCCAGTCCCGCCTCCAGCACATGATCTTCGCAGGTGATGTCATGGCCGAAATGGCGAAAGCCCTTCTCGATGCGGGCGCAATCCATCATGTGCATGCCACAGAGTTTCAGGCCCAGATCCTGCCCTGCGTCATGCAATGTCTCAAAAACATGGCCGGCCATATCTGCAGAGACATAGATCTCCCAGCCGAGTTCTCCCACGAAGGACACCCGATGCGCCCGCGCAAGACCCATTCCGATCTCGATCTCCTGCGCCGTTCCAAAGGGGTTGGCTGCGTTTGAAAAATCATTGGGAGAGACCGCCTGCATCAGCGCCCGCGCCTTGGGGCCCATCACCGCCAAGACCCCTTCACCTGCGGTGACATCCGTGAGCACCACATTGAAATCGCCAACATGGCGCCGCATCCAAGCCTGCTCCGCTTGCCGCGTGGCCGCAGGGGTCACAACAAGGTAGGTCCATTCATCCAAGCGGGTGACGGTGACGTCGGCCTCGATCCCGCCTGCGGCATTGAGAAACTGCGTATAGACGATCTTGCCCGCCGGCACAGACATGTCCGCCCCGCACACATGGTTCAAAAACTGTTCTGCATCCCGTCCCTCCACCCGGATCTTGCCGAAGGACGACATATCATACATGCCCAGCCCATTGCGCACGGCCAGATGTTCGGCGCGCGTGTTCTCAAACCAGTTCTGAGGGCCCCAGCTATAGTCATAGGCGCGCTTCTGGTTCGGCAGTGCAAACCAGTTGGCCCGCTCCCATCCGGCAATTTCACCGAACACAGCCCCCTGTGCGTCGAGGTGGTGGTGAAACGGTGAGCGCCGGACGCCGCGCGCCGTGGCCTTCTGACGGTAGGGAAAGTGATCCGCATAGAGTAACCCCAAGGTCTCTTTGGAGCGCTCAAACAAGTAGTGGCGGTTGCCCTGAAACGGTTGGTTGCGGGCAATGTCCACATCCCCCAGATCGAAGGGCTTCTCGCCGCTGTCCATCCATTCTGCAAGTGCCATACCGGCGCCGCCTGCGGATTGAATCCCGATCGAGTTAAACCCACAGGCCACCCAGAAGTTGTCCACTTCGAGGGATTGGCCAAGGTTGTAGGCATCGTCTGGGGTGAAGCTTTCCGGGCCGTTGAAAAAGGTATGGATTCCAGCTTCTGCCAGCATTGGCATCCGGGTCACGGCGGTTTCGAGGATGGGTTCGAAATGATCGAAATCATCGGGCAACTGATCAAAGCAGAACGTCTCGGGTATGCCGCTCATCCCCCATGGTTTGGCATTGGGCTCGAAGGCCCCCAGTAGCATTTTGCCTGCGTCTTCTTTGAAATAGGCGCATTCGTCGGGCACCCGCAAAACAGGCATCTGCGTGAGCCCGGCAATGGCCTCGGTCACGATATAGAAGTGTTCGCAGGCGTGCAGCGGCACGTTGACGCCTGCCATCCGGCCCACCTCGCGGCCCCACATGCCCGCACAGTTGATCACATGCTCGGCTTCGATCTCCCCCTGGGCGGTGCCCGTGTCCCACTGCACAGCGGTGGCACGCCGGTCCTTCACAGTGATCCCGATGACCTTGACGCCTTCGACCACCATTGCCCCCCGTTGCCGGGCACCTTTCGCCAGTGCCAACGTGATATTTGCAGGATCCCCTTGGCCATCCTTGGGCAGCCAGACGCCGGCCTTCACTCCCTCAAGGCTCAAATGCGGATAGCGCTCTCCCACCTCAGCGGGCGACAGTTCCTCCACCGCCACGCCAAAGCTGCGGGCCATGGCAGCGGTTCTGAAAATCTCTTCCTTGCGGGCGTCGGTCAGGGCGACGGTGATCGAGCCGCATTGCTTCATGCCCGTTGCAAGGCCGGTTTCTGCCTCCAGCCCGACATAGAGTTCGGCAGAGTATTTCGCCAGCCGTGTCATGTTGGCGGAGCTGCGCAGCTGCCCGATCAGACCTGCGGCATGCCAGGTCGTGCCGCTGGTCAGTTGTTTGCGCTCCAGCAACACCACATCGCGCCACCCCTTCTTGGTCAGGTGATAGGCAACGGAGGCCCCGATCACGCCTCCGCCGATGATGACTGCACGCGCTTTCGAAGGGACCATGGCGTTTCTCTCAGATCAATGTGTGACCGTCGGCCCGCAGGCGGCGGGCCATTTCGGCGATATGGGCGGGGCCGACCTCGCAACATCCCCCAACCATGGTGGCGCCTTCAGCGATCCAGTCCATCGCGTGGGCGGCATAGACCTCGGGCGACAGGTCTTGCCGTGCCCTGAGGGCGTCAACGGTTGGTTTGTCTTCGAGAAAGCCGGCGCTGATCTCGACAAAGCCGTTGGCATAGCCGCCAAAGGCTTTGCCCAGCTGCGCCAGGATCGGCATGGCCTGTGTCACGGCCTCGGGGCGCGAGCAGTTGATCAAGGCCGCCGTCACATGGGGGGCTTGCAGCAGGGGCAGCGCATCGGAAAGGGCCTCGCCCGAGCGCAGGCGCGTACCGTCATCATCATCAACGCTGAGCGCAATCCAGGTCGGCTTGTCGCTCAGAGTGGCTGTTGCATGCAGTGTGTTGCGCAGCTGGTTCAGGGACGTCACGGTTTCCGCCAAAAAGACGTCGACATAGGGCTCCAATGTGCCGATGACCGGGCCGTAGCCGGCCTCTGCATCGGCAAGCCCGTGGGTGAAATCGGTGCGATAGGAGGCCCCGAGCGGCCCCAGAGCGCCAATGACCCTGCCTTGGCCATTTGCATCTGTTGCCGCCCGCGCGGCGCTGCCTGCCGCCTTGAGCAGCGGCTCGAGTTGCTCTGGCACCCCGTTCTCCGCCATCCGGTCTGGCAGCACCGGATAGCTGTTGGCCGTCGCCACCGTGGCACCCGCGGCGTAGTAATCCTCGTGCAGGGCACGCACTTTGGAAGAATCTTCCAGCATGACGAAGCTGGACCACAGCGGCGTGGGCTTTTTGCCGTGCCGATGGACCAATTCCTGACCGATGGAGCCATCCAGAAGCGTGATCTGACTCATGCGCGCAGCCTTTCATTTAACGGATCCCACAGGGGGGCATCCTCTTGTACAGTTGCCGGGACCCTCTGGCCGTAGATTTCGACCTCGATCTCGGTGCCCGGTGTGGTCAGGTCACTGCGCAGCATGCCCAGCGCGATCGAATGATCGACCCGGTAGCCCCAACCGCCCGAGGTGGTTTCCCCCACCACGGCGCCGTCGCGCCACAGCGTCGACATATAGGGCGCGTCACAGCCGTTGGCTTGCACTTTCAGTGTGACAAAACGCTTTTTCACGCCCTGCTGCTTCTGGTTCATCAGTGCCGCTTTGCCCGGGAAGTCCTGGGGCTTGTCCAGCTTTACAAACCGATCGAGCCCGCCTTCGAACAGGGTGTAATCCGTGGACAGGTCTCCCTTCCAGGCGCGGTAGCCTTTCTCGAGGCGCAGAGCGTTCAGCGCGAACATCCCGAACGGGGTTGCACCGCCCGCGATGAGGGCCTCGTAGATCGCCGGGATTGCATCTGTGTCAGCGTGGATTTCCCAGCCCAGTTCGCCCGCAAAGGAGACGCGCAGCAGGCTGACATCGCACCCTGCGAGCGTGCTTTCCTGATAGCTCAGCCAAGGCAGGGACAAATCCGCATCCCCCAGCCCGCTCAGAAGATCGCGCGACTTTGGCCCCGTCACGATCAGGGTTGAGATGCGGGTGGTCCAATCTTCGAGGGTAAAGCCTGCGTCAGCGGGCATGTGCTTTTCCAGCCATTCGCGATCGTGCCACTGCGCTGAGGCGGCCGTGACCAGCACATACTGGTCTTCGGCTTCGCGGGTGACAGACATTTCCGTCACGATCCGGCCGCGCGTGTCGGCGAAATAGACAAGGCCCACACGCCCGATCCGGGGCAGGGCACCGGTGACAAGGCCGCGCAGCCACTCATCGGCGCCTGGGCCCGCAATCCGGAACCGCGAGAAACCGGGCAGGTCGAGCACGCCAACCGTGTCGCGCACCGCTTCACATTCGGCACGCACACGCGGCTCCCACGGGCCCGCGCGTTCCCATGTGTGGGTGCTGTGCTCGGAGGTGTCGTCGCCCGGTTGCGCAAACCAATTTGCCCGTTCCCACCCGTTATAGGCGCCCATCTGGCCGCCCAATGCCTTGACCCTGTCATGGACGGGCGAGAGCTTGCGGTCGGGGGCGGCGGGCCAGCGGTGATGGGGGAAATGCATGGCATATTCGTTGCCATAGACTTCGAGGCCCTTGAGATTGCAGTATTCCTGATCCGTGTAATCGGTGTAGCGCCGGGGATCGACGGCCCACATGTCCCACTCTGTTTCGCCTTCGGTGATCCACTCGGCCAACACCTTTCCAGCCCCGCCAGCCTGAGAGATGCCAAATGTGAAAACACAGGCCTCAAAGGCGTTCTTTACGCCGGGCATAGGCCCAAGCAAAGGCAGGCCATCGGGCGCATAGGGGATCGGCCCATTGATGATACGCTCCACCCCTGCGCTGCCTGAAAGCGGGACGCGCTCCATGGCATCGGCCACGATATCCATGATGCGATCCAGATCATCGGGATAAAGCTGGAAGCTGAAATCATCCGGCATTTGATCGTCGGGTGTCATCCAGTGGCCTTTGCAATTCGGCTCATAGGGGCCGATGTTGAAGCCGTTCTTTTCCTGACGCAGGTAATAAGAAACGTCGACATCGCGCATCAGCGGCAACTTCCCGCCCTTCTCCTTGGCGAAGGCCTCGATTTCGGGCACCTGGCTTGTCAGCACATATTGGTGGCTCATCACCATCATCGGTACCGTGCGCCCGCCATAGGGCTTGAACCACTCGCCCACCTGCTGGGCATAGTAGCCCGCCGCGTTCACAACGAATTCGCAGGCGACGTCCCCTTTCTCGGAATGCACGATCCAGGAATGGTCGGGCCGCTGGGTGACCCCTGTGACAGAGCAATGCCGTTCGATCCGAGCGCCGAGATCGCGCGCGCCCTTGGCCAGGGCCTGGGTCAGTTGTGCGGGGTCAATATCGCCATCGGTCGGATCCCAAAGCACTGAATGCAGATCGTGGGTTTCCATGAACGGGTACATCTCAACCGCCTCAGCCGGGGTGAGCATCGCCATGTCGATCCCCTGATAACGGCCCATTGAACTGGCCCGCTCGAACTCCATCGTACGATTGCGGGAATGGGACAGGCGCAGAGATCCGGTGACGTGGTAGTTCATGGGGTAATCAACAGCTGCGCCGAGGTCGCGATAGAGCTCGGTCGAGTAGCGTTGCATGTTCATGATCGCCCAGGAGGTTGAGAAGGTTGGCACGTTGCCGGCCGCGTGCCAGGTGGAGCCTGCAGTCAGCTCGTTCTTTTCCAGCAGCAGGCAATCTGTCCAGCCGGCCTTGGCAAGATGATACAGTGCGGACGCCCCGACGACGCCTCCGCCGATGATGACAACGCGCGCGGTTTTTGGAAATTCGGACATCGCAAGCCTCCCCGTATTTTCATCGACTATGGAAGCAAGAATCCAATCTGGCAATTCGCTGATGGCCGCAGTCATGAATCAGATCTGAAGGGCCGGGCAGGCGGCCGCCTTGCGGAAAGCCGCGCTCTGCCTCTTACGGGCTTGCATAGGCTTGCAGCAGGATGCTGAAATGGCGCACAAGGGGGCAAGCCGGGCCGCCCGGACACAGGGAGCAAGAGATGAAGATTCAAACCACGCATGTTGGCAGTTTGCCCCGCACTCAGAAGGTCGTGGATTTCATATTCGCCCGTGAGCATGGCAAAGACTATGACGCAGCCGCCTTCAACAGCGCGATGACAGAAGCGGCCTCAGAAACCGTGCGCAAGCAGGTGGAAGCCGGCATCGATATCGTGTCTGATGGCGAAACCTCGAAGATTTCCTATGCCACCTATGTCAAGGATCGCTACACCGGCTTTGAAGGGGATAGCGCCCGCAATGCGCCGGCGGATCTGAAGATGTTTCCGTCATTCTTGGAGCGGCTCAAGGATGATGGCGGCACGCCCACCTACGCGCGGCCTTGCTGCGTTGGTGAAGTTACGTCCAAGGGGCAGGGCGAATTGCAGTCGGATATCGACAACCTGCAGGCTGGGATGCGCGCGCATGGGGCGCAGCGCGGCTTCATGAATGCGGCTTCGCCCGGGGTCATTTCGTTGTTTTTGCCCAATGAGTTTTACAGCAGCCGCGACGCCTATCTTGCAGCCCTGTCCGATGCCATGCGGGCCGAGTACCGCACCATCGTTGATGCCGGGCTTGATCTGCAGTTGGATTGCCCCGATCTGGCGCTTTCGCGGCACATGCTGTTTCCGGACCTGTCGGACGCGGAATTCGTCAAGATCGCCGCTTCTCATGTGGAGGCGCTGAATGCGGCTCTGGACGGGATCGACCCTGACCGGGTGCGGGTGCATATCTGCTGGGGCAATTACGAAGGGCCCCACATCTGTGACATCGGCATGGAGAAGGTGTTTGACGTGCTGATGTCGACCAAGGCGCGCTACCTTCTGTTTGAAACCTCAAATCCCCGCCATGCCCATGAATGGACCGTCTTCCGGGACCGCAAAGCCGACATTCCCGAGGATAAGGTGTTGGTGCCGGGGGTGATCGATTCGACCACTAATTTCGTTGAACACCCAGAGCTTGTCGCCCAGCGGATCGAGCGCTTTGCCCAGATCGTGGGGCCAGAGCGGGTGATTGCGGGCTCTGACTGTGGGTTCGGCACGTTTGCCGGCTTTGGGGCGGTCGATCCATCGATCGCCTATGCCAAGCTGGCGAGCCTGACTGAAGGGGCCGCTCTTGCCGGTGACCGGCTGGGGCAGGGCGGCTGATGCACGAAATGACAAGCGCCGGGCAGCCTTTGCCCGTGGTTCTTTTGCCGGGCATGATGTGCGACGCGCGCCTGTTTGCCCCGCAGGTGGCAATTCTGTCGCTGGCGTGTTCCGTAATGGTCAGCCCGTTGACCGGGGCTGACAGCATCGAGAAGTTGGCGGAACGCGTTCTGGCCGATGCGCCGCAACGGTTTGTGCTTGGGGGGCTGTCGATGGGGGGCATCGTGGCGATGGAAATCGCCCGCCAAGCGCCCGAGCGCGTTGCCGGTCTGATCCTCATGGACACCAACCCGCTTCCTGAATCCGCAGCGCGTTCGGCCACGCGCGAGCCGCAGATGATTGGGGCCCGCACGGGCCGCCTCGAAGAGATCATCCGCGAAGAGATGAAGCCGAACTACCTGGCCCCGGGGCCGCGCCGGACGGAAATCCTTGATCTTGTCGTGGATATGGCGATGGCGCTGGGCGCGGAGGTGTTTGTGGACCAGTCGCGGGCCCTTCAACGCAGGCCAGACCAGCAGAGCACCCTGCGACGGCTGAAATGTCCGGCGCTGGTGCTGTGCGGCGAGCATGACACGCTGTGTCCGCTTGCTCGGCACACGCTGATGGATGATCTGATCCCTCAGTCGCAGCTGCGTGTGATTTCGGGCGCGGGGCATCTGCCTGTGCTGGAGCAACCAGACGCTGTGACGTCTGCCATCGCAACGTTTCTGTCAGACCTATAGGCGCGCAGCGCTCCGCAGACCAACGCACACCTGCAGCGGGCAAACTGCTTCGCGAGAAGCAGCTTGCCTGCGCGCCGCCTTAGCTGACGACAGACATCCGACGGCGGGTGTGGGTCATGTTCGCATCGATGAATTCAAGCACAAGCGGGCGGATGTTGTTGCGCCAGCTCTTGCCTGCGAAAATGCCATAATGGCCCGCACCCTCTTCCAGATGGCTGGCTTTTTTGCTGTCGGGCAGGCCGGTCAGCAGATCAAGCGCCGCGATGCACTGGCCAGGGGCCGAGATATCGTCCTTGGATCCTTCAACCGTTTTCACCGCCACATCTGTGATCTTTGAGATGTCGACGGGCTTGCCGTTGACCGTAAAGGTGTTCGTCGCAATCTCGCGCTTCTTGAATACCCGCTCCACCGTCGACAGGTAAAACTCAGCCGTCATATCCATCACGGCGAGGTATTCATCGTAAAACTTGTTGTGGCGGTCATGCTCCTGCGCTTCGCCCTTGGCGGTGCGCAAAATCTGATCGAAGAAAGCCTTCGAATGCATTTCTGAATTCATGGCCATGAATGAAGCAAGCTGTTGCAGCCCCGGATACACCATCCGCCCTGCGCCCGCATATTTAAAGCCGACCCGTTGCAACACATGGTTTTCGAGCTGGCCCATTTTCACGGTGCGGCCGAAATCGGTCACTTCTGTGGGGGCTGCTTCAGGGTCAATCGGGCCGCCGATCAGGGTCAGCGAGTTGGGCTGGGCGCTCGGGTCTTCCTCAGCGAGGTAGGCCGTTGCCGCAAGGGCCAGGGGGGCTGGTTGACACACGGCAATCACATGGGTGTCCGGGCCCAGATGGCGCATGAAGTCTGCCAGATAGAGCGTATAGTCTTCCACATCGAACGTGCCCGCAGAGACGGGAATATCGCGCGCGTTGTGCCAGTCGGTGATATAGACCTCACAATCGGGCAGCAGCGACACGACGGTCGAGCGCAGAAGCGTCGCGTAATGGCCGGACATCGGCGCCACGAGCAATACCTTGCGCGGCAACTCTTCGCGGCCCTGCACGGCGAAATGCAGCAGGTCGCCAAAGGGGCGTTCGATCGCTGTCTCGATATTGACCAGATGATCGCGCCCGTCTTCTCCCACCACGGAGGCGATGTTCCAGTCGGGCTTGGCCACCATGCGGGCAAAGCTGCGCTCGGTGACCTCACCCCAAGCCGCCGTTAGCTGGGCAAGCGGGTTGGTCGTCAGTCCGAACGCTGGATAGCTGAACATGGCTTTGGCAGAAGCGCCCAGCCATTGGTTCGTGACCCGCATGCTTTCCATGAGGTCATACGTCACCATATACTTCATCGTATCTCCTAACCGTCTTGGCGGAACAACGTGTCGCTTTGCTCCCCCGATACGGCGGCACTAGGTTGCTGAGCAGAATTTAAGGAAGAAGCCGGGTTATGACAACTAATCAAATCGACCAACGTCCCCATGACGTCGAGGACGCCACGGCCGAAATCGACGTCCTGGCGCAAAATCTCAAGCGCATAGAAGAGTTGAGCGGCCGCGTAGTGGCCGCAATCTCGCACCAGCGCAGTGTTCCAATGGGCCTGCAAGGCCCAGCGCCAGACCTGTATGTGAAGGCGAGCACGGCCTACATGACCGAGATGATGTCGAATCCCAGCAAGCTGCTCGAGCATCAGATCACGTGGTGGAGCAAGACGCTCAAGCACCATACGGATGCCAATCGTGCCCTACTGTCGGGCAATTTTGCGGCCCCTGAAGACAATACTGGGCGCGACAAGCGGTTTTCCGGAGAACTTTGGGATCGCCATCCCTATTTCAACTACATCAAGCAGCAGTATCTGCTGTCTAGCGAAGCGATTCAGGGCGCGATTCAGGATATCGAGGGGCTTGAGGACCAAGATAAGGTTCGGCTGGATTACTTCGCCAACCAGATCATGGATATGCTCAGCCCCGCCAACTTTCTGGGCACCAATCCCGACGCGCTGGCCAAGGCCGTGGAAACGGAAGGCCAGTCACTGATCGACGGGCTGGAAAACCTCGTGCGGGACCTCGAAGCCAATGACGGTGATTTGGTGGTGACGCTTGCGGATAAGGATGCCTTCACCGTTGGCGAAAATATCGGCACCTCACAGGGCGAAGTGGTCTTTCGCAACCGCATGTTCGAGTTGATCCAATACACGCCGACAACGGAACAGACCTACCGCACACCGCTGGTGATCTTCCCACCTTGGATCAACAAATTCTACATCCTCGATCTCAAGGCGAGAAACAGCCTGATCAAATGGATCGTGGATCAGGGCTTCACATTGTTTGTTGTGTCCTGGGTCAATCCAGATGCCTCCTACGCGGAGGTGGGCATGGATCAATATGTTGAGGAAGGCTACCTCACTGCGATCGACTGCGTGAAAAAGATCACCGGCGAAGACAAGGTCAATGCAGTGGGTTACTGCATCGCGGGCACCACCCTTTCGCTGACATTGGGGCTGATGAAGAAGCGGGGGGACAAATCTGTTCGCTCTGCAACGCTGTTCACAACCCTCACGGATTTCTCCGACCAAGGCGAGGTCGGCGTATTCCTGAACAATGATTTCGTGGATGCGATTGAGGCAGAAGTCGACAAGCACGGCGTATTGGACAGCTTCTACATGTCGCGCACCTTCTCCTATCTGCGCAGCAACGATCTGATCTATGGCCCGGCCATCAAAAGCTACATGATGGGGGAGGCGCCCCCGGCCTTTGATCTGCTCTATTGGAACGGGGATGGCACCAACCTGCCTGCCAAGATGGCCGTGGAATACCTCAGAGGCCTGTGCCAAGCCGACAGGTTTGCGTCTGCCAGCTTCCCGATTTGCGGGGAAGAGGTGTCGATCAAGGATGTGAATGTGCCGCTATGTGCGATCGCCTGCGAAACCGATCATATTGCGGCATGGAAATCGTCTTACCGGGGCGTGCAGCAGATGGGGTCGCGGCAGAAAACATTCATACTGTCTGAATCTGGCCATATCGCCGGCATCGTGAACCCGCCGAGCAAAAAGAAATACGGCCATTACACGAATACCGATCTGAGTGCTGCGCCAGAGGACTGGCAAGAGGCGGCCACCTTCAATGAGGGCTCGTGGTGGCCCCGTTGGGGGGCGTGGCTCGCCAAACGATCGGGTGCCAAAGTGCCGGCCCGTGTGCCGGGCAGCCACCCGGATTTTGCGCCCATCGCTCCGGCACCAGGCACCTATGTGCGCTCTGAAACGGTTAAGGCGAAGTAACGCTTTCGCCGGAGTTGCCCGAAAAGAAATGTCATGCCGCATCCGCATATCGCGGGTGCGGCATTTTGGCATATTAAGCAGATACTCTGAATATTTTCATTTATTTTATATGATTGGCCCCTCTGGTGTCTTTTGCTGCGGTGCAGAAAAAACTTGAAATGCTGCGCTGCAGCGTGTAGATATCGTCCACATAAGCGCTGGGTCAGTCCCTAGCGGGACCCACCGAATACGGAGATTAGACCAATGGCTACCAAGACCAACGACATGACCAAGATGATGCAGGAAATGATGGCATCGTTCCCGATCGACGCGACCGCCATGCAGGACGCGTTCAAAACTCAGGCCGCACTGGCCGAGAAGATGTCGAAAGTGGCCCTTGAGGCAGCTGAGAAGTCCACCGAGCTGTCCGCAAAGTTCACCAAAGACACGCTGTCCAAGTTTGGCGAAATGGCCAAGGTGAAGGACGAGCCGACCGACTACACCAAAGCAATGACCGATTTTGCCTCCTCGCAGGCAGAGCTGGTTGCCGAGCACATGGCTTCCTACGCTGAGGTTGCCAAGAAAGTGCAGATGGAAACCGTCGAGCTGATGCTCGCCGCCGGCAAGGACTTCTCCGAAGACGCCACTGCCGCTGTCAAGAAGGCCACCACCGAGGTGACTGCTGCTGCCAAGAAGGCAACTGCCAAGTAAGGCAAGCCATCGAATTTGCGCCTCCCTCTCCCTTTAGGGCGCAAACAGGAAAGGACGTGTTCTCTCCCGGACACGTCCTTTTTTCATGCGCGGATCCTTCTGAAACCGCTCCGGACGGGCCGCAGCGCTCGGATCAGCCGCTTTTGTCGCGTTACGCGGACGGATTGGGCCTCCCAAATCGGGCCTTTGGCACTTTGCGCCCCACGGTTTGCCGCGCATTGCCCTGCGTCCCTGTCAGGCCCGGCGGTTTTCTTTCTGCACCGCAACTGGGCAAAGCGCTTTTCATTTCGGCGACAGTGTCCTAGCGTGTGTTGCACCGCAGCAGGGAGGACGCCGCGTGGCAGAGACAGACAAACCGCTCTTGATCAAGCGCTATGCCAGCCGGAGGCTCTACAACACCGAAACCAGCGATTACGTCACGCTGGAGGATATTGCGGGGTTCATCCGGGCCGGACGGGAAGTGCAGATCGTGGATCTGAAGTCAGGCGATGACCTTACCCGCCAGTACCTTTTGCAGATCATTGCCGAACACGAAAGCCGCGGCGACAATGTTCTGCCCACCAATGTGCTGACGGATCTGGTGCGCAGCTACACGGGCCAGGTCGGTTCGGTTGTGCCGCAATTCCTGGCGGCATCCTTTGAGATGCTGCGCGACGGACAGTCGAAAATGATGGAAAACATGGAGAAGATGAATCCCATGTCGACCATGCCCGGCTATGAGGCGATGAAGGCGCAGCAAGAAATGTTCCTCAAGGCGATGACGGGCGGCATGTCCGGCAGCTGGGGCGCGCCCGGATCCGCCACGCCGGAGCCGAGCGACAGCGGGGATGATCTCAACGATATCAAGCGTGAATTGGCCGAACTTCAGGCAAAACTTGCACGGATGGGCAAGTAGGCCCGGCCAGTTCCGCGCGCCACGCCCGATCTGCCTAGCGCTCGGTCTGTTGCCCGATCCTGTGGCGGTACCCGGCTGTAGAGGCCGCTGCCGTAGGCTACGCATGGTGGCCTTGCCGACGCCGCATATGCAAGTGCCATGACATTGAGGCCGGAGGTTTCCCAACCCTCTGATTGCCCTTCAGCCCGCGCCCAGCCGCCCCGTTCGGGCCAAAGCCCGTCTGCGTTTAGTCAACACGCTCGCGGCTTGCCGGGGGTCACACGTTGGTGAGCAGGTGCTGGCGTTCCCACGGGCTGATAACCTGCAGAAACTCCTGATATTCCAGACCTTTGACCGTGCTGTAAACCTTGCAGAAATCTTCCCCGAGCACTTTGTGCAAATCCTCGGCCTCGGCAAAAAGTCCGAGTGCTGCGCCGAATGTGCGGGGGATATCATCTGCCCCGCTTTCATAGGCATCGCCCACATATTCTGCGGTTGGGGCCGTTTGCTGCTGCATGCCCAACAGGCCGCAGGTTAGCGAGGCGGCGATGGCGAGATAGGGATTGCAATCCATCCCCGCCAGCCGGTTCTCGATGCGGCGCGCTTCGGGGCCAGACACAGGCACCCGCAGGCCGGTGGTGCGGTTGTCACGCCCCCAAGCCAGATTGATCGGTGCGGCAAGATCAGGCACGTAGCGGCGATAGCTGTTCACATAGGGGGCCATGAGGGCCGTTGCGGCCGGCATGTGCTTTTGCAGGCCACCGATATAGTGATGAAAGCGCTCGGTCTCGTTGCCCTGCGCGTCCGAGAAGATGTTGGCCCCGGTTTCTCTATCAACCACCGAATGGTGGATATGCATGGCTGACCCGGGCTCGGCCTCGATGGGCTTGGCCATGAAGGTGGCGTAGCAGTCATGGCGCAGGGCGGCTTCGCGGATCATGCGTTTGAAAAAGAAGATCTCGTCAGCCAATCGGACCGGATCTCCGTGGGCGAGGTTCAACTCGATCTGGCCGGCGCCGCCTTCCTGCAGGATGCCGTCGATCTCGAAGCCTTGCGCTTCGGCAAAATCGTAGATGTCGTCGATGACAGGGCCATACTCGTCAATCGCCGAGAGGGAATAGGCCTGGCGCGACACCGCAGGCCGTCCGGAGCGCCCCATCGGAGGCTCGATCGGCTTGCCCGGATCCGTGTTCGGCGCGACCAGGTAGAATTCCATCTCCGGGGCCACGATCGGCTCGAGCCCAAGCGCGTGGTATTGGGCGATCACCGCGCGCAGAACATTGCGTGGGGCATAGGGCACGGGGCTGCCATCGTGCTGCTGGATGTCGTGGATGACCTGGATCGTCCAGTCGGCGGTCCAGGGTGCGGCTGTCGCGGTTGAGAGGTCGGGCACGCAGACCATGTCAGGCTCCGTAAAGGCGCGCCCCTCAACATCGGCCCAATCTCCGGTAATCGTCTGCAAAAAGATCGAATCTGGCAGGTAGAAGTGGCTCTGCCGCGCAAACTTTGAAGCCGGCATCGCCTTGCCGCGCGCAATCCCGGCCAGATCCGCGACCACGCATTCCACCTCATCGAGGCGGCGACCATCAAGGTAGGTCTGGGCGGCGGGGGGAAGTTGTTCGAGAAGTGTCATGATGCGACGGCCTGTGTTGTATCGGCATGGGCTGATTTGAAGAAGTCGGCGATCGTGGCCGCAATCCTGCGATTGTCGTTGCGCTGGCCGAGTTGTGATTTCACATAGCGTAGCCTGTCTTCAGGCAGCGCGCTGCCCCGATAGGTGATCAGCCCTTCCAGCATGGTGTCATCGAATTCAGGGTGCGGCTGCAGGGACAAGGCGCGCTTGCCATAGAGCAAGCCCGCATTTTCACAAAAACCGTTGCTGGCGATGCGGGTGGCAAGGGCGGGTTTGACAGTTACCTGATCCTGGTGCCATGCGTTCATGATGATCTCTTCACCGGCCATCTGATAGCCTTGGCGGCCAACACACCAGCCTTTTTCAAACTTCTCGACTGTCCCGCCCATGGCCTTTGCAATGGCCTGATGTCCGAAACAAATGCCTACCATGGGCACTTCGGCTGCAAAGGCTGCCTGAATGAATTGGATCAGCGGATCGAGAAACATGTGATCTTCATAAACCCCATGCCGGGAGCCCGTGATGAGCCAGCCATCCGCTGCATGGACCGAGTTTGGAAACTCCATATCCACGACACTCCATGTGCTGAAATCAAACCCCTGACCCTCCAGCAGCTTGTGGAACATGGTGTCATAGTCGCCCAGGCTCGGGATGAGTTCCGCCGGGGCGTGGCCGGTTTGCAAGATACCGATATGCATGAAGACCCTCCGTTGGGCTGACAGTAGCGGGCGCAGGTGCGAGAGGGAAGCCGTCATCGCTGCGCGGAAGCGCGCCCTGCGCCAGCAGGGCGCGTGGCCCAACGGGGCAAGCCGATTGGGATCGGCATTGCCCGGGCGGGAGAGCCACGTTTTGGTTTAGGTCCAGTGCTGTGTGCCTGTGCCGCGCAACTGGGCAATGTTGGAAAGGCCAGCCGCCTGCGCCGCATCCCGCAGCCCGGCGTTGATGCGCGTGACAAGGCCCAACCCCTGATAGGAGAGGGCCGTGTAAAGCTGCACGGCGGTGGCACCGGCCTCGATCTTGATGCGGGCCTGTTCGGCCGAACCAATCCCCCCGACGCCAATGAGCGGCACTGCATCGCCGAGGCGGCGATAAAGCTCTGCCAGAATGCGGGTGGATTTCTCGAACAACGGCGCCCCCGACAGCCCGCCCGCCTGCTGGGCATGCGCGTTTTTCAGCCCCGCCCGATCGAGGGTGGTGTTGGTGGCGATCACCGCGTCCAGCTTCAGTTCAAGTGCGATGCCGGCAATATCATCCAGCTCTGGCGCAGACAGGTCCGGGGCGATCTTAAGAAACACGGGGATCGGATGTTCCATCCCGTCACGCACGGCCAGCACACCTCTCAGAAGGCTGTCCAAGGCTGCCCGTCCCTGCAGGTCGCGCAGTTTTTCGGTGTTGGGTGACGAGACATTTACGGTCGCGAAATCCAGATGCGGGCCGCAGGTCTCAAGAACGCGCGCATAGTCCTGCGCCCGGTCAGGGCTTGTTTTGTTCGCGCCAAGGTTCAGGCCGATCACTGCTTTGCCAGGCCGCTTCTCCAATTGGCGCGCCATCGCGGCCATACCATCATTGTTGAAGCCGAAACGATTGATCGCAGCCTTGTCCTCGGGCAGGCGAAACAGCCGGGGTTTGGGATTGCCGGGCTGGGGCAGGGGCGTTGTGGCACCGACTTCGATAAACCCGAGGCCGGCCCGGGCCAGCGCGTGCATGGCCACACCGTTTTTGTCAAAGCCCGCGGCAAGGCCCACGGGATTGGCCAGATCGAGCCCGGCAATCTGCGTTTTCAACACGTCGTGACGCACAGGGCGGGGCAGGGGGGCCAATCCCATGCGCAACGCGCGCAGCGCCACGGTGTGGGCGGTTTCAGGATCAAGCTGGCGCAGGGCTGCCAGCCCGGTGCGCTCCAGCATGCTCATACCACGCCTTCGGGAAAGATATGGCCGGTTGCGCCCAGGGGCAGGGATTTATCCCAGACCACGTCCTGCAAGGTCAGCTCCCGGTACAGATGGGGAAACAAAGCCCCCCCGCGCGAGGTTTCCCATTTCAGGTCTGATTCCATGCGCTGCGCGGCGCAGGCCACCAAAACCAGATCGCTTTCCTCACTGAAATGTTTCGAGGCGGTTTCCGTCACCTGCTCGGCGGTGGAAAAATGGATGTACCCATCGGCCAGATCGACAGGCGCACCTGCGGTCTGTCCCGCTTTCTGGAAGGCATCCCATTCGGAACGGCGGAAAATCTTGAAGATCAGCATCCTGTGCGTGTGCAAGATGCGCCTCGCCGCGTCAAGGTGGCGTGTTGCGCAATATCGGCGCTTTCCCTGTCACATTTGCAGGGCTAATCTGTCCGTATAGAAAAAGCGCGCCAGAGGGGCGTGCATATCCACTGGGGAGTTTCCGGTATGATCCATCGTTTCTTGGGCGCGGCTGCCGCGCTGGCCGTGTCGGCGGGCATGGCGCAGGCAGAATACACGCTGCATGTTCTTCACATCAATGATTTGCACAGCCGGATCGAGCCCATCAGCCGGTTCGATGGCACCTGCGGCGCAGAGGATGACGCGGAAGGCAAGTGTTTTGGCGGTGTGGCCCGCCTCAAGACACTGATCGATTCCAAGCGTAGCGAATTAGCGGGCGAGAATGTGGTGACACTCGATGCGGGTGACCAGTTCCAAGGCTCGCTGATGTACACCACCTACAAGGGTGACGTGGAAGCCGAGATGATGGAAGCGATCGGGTTCGATGCCATGGCCGTTGGCAACCACGAGTTCGATGACGGGCCCGAAGCGCTGTCGGCATTCATCGACAAAGTGTCCTTCCCGGTAATCTCGGGCAACCTTGATCTGTCCGCATCCGACCTGCTGCGCGACAAGGTCTCCTCGACCGTTGTGCTGGAAGTGGGCGGCGAAAAGATCGGGATCGTTTCGGCCCTGGCCACGGACACGGCTGAAACCTCCAGCCCTGGCCCGAATGTCACCTTCCAGGATGAGATCGACGCGATTGCAGCCGATGTGGCTGAACTTGAGGCCATGGGCGTCAACAAGATCATCGCCCTGACCCATGTGGGCCTGCGCAAGGATCTTGAAATTGCAGCCGCAGTGCCGGGCCTCGACGCTGTGGTGGGGGGGCATTCCCACACCTTCCTGTCGGCCTCGAACCCCAAGCGCGCTGGCGCCTATCCCACATTTGCCAGCCAGGAAGACGGCACGCTGGTGCCGGTCGTGCAGGCCTATGCCTATTCCAAGTATCTTGGCCACCTTGAGCTAACTTTCGATGACGCGGGCAACCTCGTCTATGCCGGTGGGGACACCATCCTTGTCGGCCCCGAAATCACCAAGGATGCAGCCCTTGAAGCCCGCGTTGCGGAGCTGGCCGGCCCGATCGAAGAACTGAAGGCGCGCGTTGTGGCTGAAACCACTGCGCCGATCGACGGCGATCGGGCGAATTGCCGGGCGCGCGAATGCGAGATGGGTAACCTCGTGGCAGATGCCATGCTGGACCGCGTGAAGGATCAGGGCATCCAGATCGCCATCCAAAACGGGGGCGGTTTGCGGGCCTCGATCGACGCCGGTGAAGTGACCATGGGCGAGGTGCTGACCGTGCTGCCGTTCCAGAACACGCTGGCCACGTTCGAGCTTACCGGTGCGGATGTGATCGCGGCGCTGGAAAACGGGGTGTCCCGTCTGGCCGATGGCGCGGGCCGTTTCCCGCAGGTTGCGGGCATGAAGTACACCTTTGATGGCGCTGCAGAGCCGGGCGCCCGTGTCTCGGACGTGATGGTCGCTGATGGGGACGGGTTTGCCCCGATCGAGATGGACAAGGTCTATGGCGTGGTCTCCAACAACTACATGCGCGGCGGTGGCGACGGCTACAAGATGTTCTCGACCAATGGCATGAACGCATATGATTTCGGCCCGGGCCTTGAGCTTGTCGTGGCAGATTTCCTTGCTGCCAACGGCGCCTACACCCCGATGCTGGATGGCCGCATTACAGCAAAGTAAGCGGAACGCATCTGTGAACATTGAGAAAGGCGCCCTTCGGGGCGCCTTTTTTGTGGCTGGCTGCGCGGGCCAGCTATGGGCACCCATGCAATATGGGCGCGTGCCGTTCCGGGGCGGCTCTGCAAGGGGTATGGGGCTGGTGGCGGGCGATCATGGCGCTAAACTTGGCCCATGTGTGGACGTTTCGCCCTGACCTTGCCTGTCGATGCCATGGCCCAACTGTTCGAGGCCGCGCCCTCGAACGATTTGCCAGATACGCCGTCTTTCAATATCTGCCCGACGAACACAGTGTCTGTGGCCGTGTCGGAGGCGGGCGCGCGCCGTTTGCGCCCCATGCGCTGGGGCTTCATTCCGCACTGGTACAAAAAGCCGGCAGATGGCCCTCTGTTGATCAATGCCAGGGCCGAGACCATTGCAGAGAAACCGGCCTTTCGCGCGGCATGCCGGTCGCGGCGCTGCGTGATCCCGGCCACGGGGTTTTATGAATGGACGAAAGACGCAGAGGGGGGGCGCTTACCCTGGTACATCGCGCCCGCCGACGGGGCGCCAATTCTGTTCGCAGGCATCTGGCAGGATTGGGGGCCGCAGGATGCACCCATGTCCACCTGCGCCATCGTCACCACAGGCAGCGGCACGCATCCCTTGTCTGCCATCCATCACCGCATGCCGGTCACGTTGGGGCCTGATCAGATTGCGCTATGGCTGGGGGAAGAGGGCAAGGGGGCCGCGCGCCTGATGCAACCCGCCCCGCAGGATCGGTTTGCGTGGCACCGTGTAGACAGGGCCGTCAATTCAAACCGCGCCTCTGGGCCCGGCCTGATCGCGCCCTTGGGGCCGGACAGTGCCGCCTGATCAGCCGATAAGCCAGTCGGTAAATGCATCGTAGCTGTCAAAGGCATGCAGATGCGGAAGCTCAGCAATGGGCGCCTTGCGATAGCCCCGGGTGAACAGGGCAAACGGAACGCCAGCGCGTGCGGTGGTCTCTGCGTCCACCTCGCTGTCACCCACATAGAGCGGGGCCTTGCAGCCCAGCGTCTCAATGGCAGCCTGCAGGGGCGCGGGATCTGGTTTGCGCACAGCCAGGCTGTCGCCGCCCAGAACAACGCTAAACTGCGACTGCCAGTCGAAATGGGCAACCACATTGCGCGTGGGGCCGATGGGCTTGTTGGTGACCAGACCCAGCGCAAACCCATTGTGCGCCAGTCTCTGCAACGTGCTCTCTACACCGTCATAAAGCTCTGTCAGGCTGACAGCTGTCTCATAGATGGCGAGAAAATCTGCCAGCAACGGGTCCTGAAGATCGGGCCCAAGGCCCAGCCCATTGCGCAGGCGCTCGATAAAGATTGCCGCTCCATGGCCCACATAGGCGCGTGCCTGCTCGGCGGTGATCTGGGGCAGACCGCGCTTGGCCAGAGCCGCGTTCGCCCCGGCGTGGATATCCGGGGCGCTGTCGATCAGGGTGCCGTCGAGGTCAAAGAGGATGGCATCGAACCGCGGCGCGCGCTTTGGGGTTTGCAGATCCAAGGACTGCGAATGGGTTGGCTCTGCCATTACCTTGGGCCTACAGATCGCCTGTGGCGGCGCGGATAGCGCGGATGTTGTCGCCATAGGCGGCGGGTTCGGCGGCACTGCCCCCTTTGAACACGGCAGAGCCTGCCACAAGCACATCTGCACCGGCGGCACGCACGAGGGGGGCCGTGGTCGGATCAACGCCGCCATCGATTTCGATATGGATCGGTCTGTCGCCAATCAGCGCGCGCAGAGTGCGCACCTGCTCCACCTGGCTGTGGATGAATTTCTGCCCGCCAAAGCCGGGGTTCACGGTCATGATGCAGATCAGGTCTGTCAGATCGAGCAGCGGCTTGACCGCCTCGACTGGCGTGCCCGGGTTGAGGGCGAGCCCTGCCTTGCAGCCCGCCCCGCGGATGGCCTGCAGTGTGCGATGGGTGTGAGGGCCAGCCTCCAGATGCGCTGTCAGCACATCGGCGCCCGCATCTGCGAAAGCATCGATATACGGGTCGACCGGGGCGATCATAAGATGCACATCCATCACCGTTTTGATGTGCTTGCGGATCGCTTTCACGAGCGGTGGGCCAAAGGTCAGGTTGGGTACGAAATGCCCGTCCATCACATCCACATGGATCCAGTCTGCGCCTTGCGCCTCCACCGCTTCGATCTCACGGCCGAAATCGGCGAAATCGGCAGCAAGGATGGAGGGCGCGATCTTGAGGTCATGGGAAAAGGTCATGGCGAGGCTCCTGAAGCGTTGGCGCCGACATAGGCCGGGACGCGCGGTGGAGCAAGGCTGGATTGCGTGCGTCCGACGCAGGGTCGTCAAAACGGGCTTCGGCGGGGCCTTAAATCTGTATGCCGCCCGGGCGCGCCCCGATGGGGTGGCCGGACGTCCCTGCCCGGGCGTAGGGGGGTCTGCGAGATATCCCGGTCTGCGCGCCAGAGTTGCCTTTCCGGTGCAGTCTCTGGCGCGGATTGCAGTTGAAAGCGTCGCTTCAAAGGCTGGCAATCTGATTGTTTGCGGCCTCAAGCTTCCCCTTGGCATCCAGTCCGATCGACAACTGAATCAAGGCGGCTAGCTGGCTGTTGCCGATACAGAGCCGTTTGAGGGTGTCCGCCCGCATCCGAAAGATTTGGGTGTCTTTTACAGCGGTGACCGTTGCGGTGGCGGGCTCTCCATTCAAGACGGTCAATTCTCCGAAGAATGCGCCACGCGGGATGTGCCCGACATCACGACCTGCAACAGAGACCTGCAGATCGCCATCGCTCACCCAGCCGAGCGCGCCGAAAACCTCGCCTTCTCGCACCACGACGGTTCCTTTGGGGATGGTTTCCCACATGCCACGGTCGAGGAACCTGCGTGCATCTGCGCGGGAAATACCGGGGAGTTTGGCTTCCGTTAGAGCGCGCTCATGGGGGGCAAGTTTGGTTGAATGATGAAGGATCGCGCGCCGCAACAGCCCAAAGAGGCTCATGAAGATCCAAATGATCTGAATGAGGGCGGCTGATTGATTGTAGGTTTCCATCAGCGAAATCAGAACAAGCGATGCCGCTGCCAAATTCATCAACGTATAGCTGTTGCCAGAGCCCGAGAGCAGCCCAAGCTGCAAGCCCGCATAAGACAGCACGTAGAAAGATACCCCGATCAAGCCCACAATTTGGAATGAAATGATGTCTTCTAGAAGCATGTAAAGCAGGCCCTTTGCGGTTGACGGCTCGCGCATGACTGCATCTTTCCTGCTCAGCATCAAGAATTACGCGTGCTCTGGCACGAGAATTCGCAAAGCGCGACAAGCGGAGATCGAGCAACCTTGGTGCTTTTGCTTGGCTGTCGGCTGGAACAGCTCGGCGCACATGGTGGACACAGAAAACGGGGCGGGGTTTTTCGCCCCGCCCCGTTTCAATTCCATCGGCGCGTTTTCGCTGTGGGCCCGGTCAGGCTGGCGTCATGCCACGCAGCCGTTCAGACCGCCGGCGCAGGATCTCCACTGTCGCCAACAGCAGGATCGACAGGGCCACAAGGATCGTCGCCACAGCGAGGATCGTCGGGCTGATCTGCTCTCTCAGGCCGGTGAACATCTGCCATGGGAGCGTTTTCTGGCCCGCCGAACCAACAAACAACACCACCACGACCTCATCAAAAGAGGTGATGAAGGCAAACAATCCCCCAGAGATGACCCCGGGCAGAATCAGCGGCATCTGGATGCGAAAGAAGGTTGTGGTCGGGTTGGCCCCCATATTGGCCGCAGCGCGGGTCAACGATCTGTCAAAACCCACAAGCGTTGCTGTCACGGTAATGATTACGAAGGGGATGCCAAGGGCTGCGTGCGCCAGAACAACGCCGATATAAGTGCCCTGCAAACCGATGCGGCTGTAAAAAAAGTACATGCCCGCCGCAGAGATGATCAGCGGCACGATCATCGGTGAGATCAGGATCGCCATGATCGCCTGACGGTAGGGCACATGCGGCTGGCTCAGGCCGATGGCTGCCAGCGTTCCAAAGGTGACAGAGAGCAACGTCGCCATGGGTGCGATTGTCAGCGAATTCCACAGGGCATTCTGCCAGTCGGAATTGGTGAAGAAGTCATCGTAATGCTTCATCGAGAAACCGTCCGGATCAAGGCGCAGCATCTCAGGTGTGAAGGTGAAAAAATCCTGCGCGTTGAACGACAGGGGCATCACCACGATGATCGGTGTGATCAAAAAGACGAAAATGGCGCCACAAATCACGCGAAATGTGTAATGCCACAGCACTTGGCCCGGTGTCAGGTAGGGCACCAGTTTCTGCCGGTAGCGCCCGGTGGACAGCCAATAGATGAACCAGCCGAAAAACCAGCCAAACAGCGCGCCGATAATGCCGCCCATCAGCCCGCCCAGCGTGAAACCCGCGAGCGCCATGAGCACGAACAGGCCCCAGCGCCCTGCTTTTTCCTTTTCCGACAAGGCTCCGGCCAGAAGCAGTGCGATGCCAGCCAGCAAGGCGGCCCCGGCCACAAGGCCCAGCAGGGTGGCGCCCTGTGCCGTGCCGACAAAGATACCGGCAAAGCCACCGGCGGCGGCCACAACCGGCACGTAGAAGGAGGCCGGGGTTGGCTTCACGGGGGTCAATGCAGCCATGGCCTCAGCCTCCCAGCTTGACGTTGTCGATGCCCACGATCTGATCGTAGCACCAGTAGAGCAGCAGAACGGCAGCCAGGAGGATGGCCCCCAGGGCAGCACCAAGCCCCCAGTTCAAAGAGCTGGAAATGTGGTAGGCGATCCGGTTCGAAATGAACGTTCCGGTGGTGCCTCCCACGATCTCGGGCGTGATGTAATAGCCGATGGCCAGAATGAAGACGAGGATCGAACCCGCGCCAATTCCCGGGATCGACTGCGGGAAGTAGACCCGCCAGAAGGCCGTCCAATTCGTCGCCCCCAAAGATTTAGCGGCGCGCAGGTAGGTGGGCGGGATCGTCTGCATCACCGAGTAGAGCGGCAGGATCATGAAAGGCAGCAGGATATGCGTCATTGCAATGATCGTGCCCAGCTGGTTGTTGATCATGATCAGTCGCGCGGTGTCTTCCACCAGCCCGAGCCAGACCAGCACGTCATTGATCACGCCTTGCTGCTGCAACATCACTTTCCACGCTGATGTGCGCACGAGAAGAGATGTCCAGAACGGCAAAAGGACGAGGATCATCAGCAGGTTGGCCGTCCGCATGGGCAGATTGGCCAGCAGCCACGCCACCGGATACCCTAGCAGGATGCAGGAGAAAGTGATCACCAGCGACATGAACATCGTCCGCTTGAACAGCATGATGTAGATGCGCTCGTCATCATCCCTAAAGGCCGTGCCATCCGGGGTCTTTTGCATGTCGATGGCATTCAGGAAGTAGCCGGATGTGTAGTTTGGCGCATAGGTCTGGATGGTCGACCAGTTCGCGACATCCAGCCAGTCTTCGTCCACGTCTTCGAAAAAGGCCCGGTAATCGGGCAGGCTTGGCGCCACGTCGGCTGCGGCTTGCAGAAGCTCTGCGCCCGGTCCGGTGTAGCTGGCGATCTTTTCGATGGTGCCCGGTGTGGCCAGATCATGGGCCAGGGCGGTGTAGACGGCCTCCCACGGGTCTTCGTCGGCAGGGGCATCGCCATCGACGCGCGCGGTAAAGACGGCGAAATCTGCGTAGGCCGCGGCGGTGAGCGGCAGCAGGGCGCTGATCTCAGCGCCGGGTGCAAAGCCAATCTCGCCGGCCATGCTGTCACCCGTCAGGGCTTCGAGACGCGCGCGGGTGCTTTCCAGAAGTGCACTGTCGGAAGGGCCAGTGCCTGTCATCAAGGCATGGAAGGCGGCTCCGTCGCCTAGGTCTTTGGCTGCTTTCTCGAAGGGTTTTTGATAGTCCTTGCCCAGATCATCCAGTTTGCGGCCCGATTTGCGGAACAGCGAGGAGATGCCGGTTTGTTCGTAGTTCAGGCGGGTGCCCAGCTTGGTGTGTTCTTTGGCCTCGGCGGCGACAAACATATCGTAGTAAAGCGCGGCAAAGACGTCTTCGCCCGGCGCCTCGCCCGCGCTTCCGTCCCAGCCCTCCAGGGTGGTAATGGTTCGGGGCAGGGTTGTTGACACGATCTGGTTCTCGACCGAGCGAAACAGCATGTCGGCAATCGGCGCGATGAATGTGACGAGGATGAAGATCAGCAGCGGGGCGATCAACGCAAGGGCCCGCAGCTTTTGCATCCGAAGCGCCCGCGCGATCGACTTTTTCAACGGCGTGCCATCTGCCGCCAGCATCGGGCCTGAGGCAGCGGCCTGTTCGGTGCTGCTATCGGACGTGCTCGTCATCTATCAGACCCCTTCGACGCAGATGATCTGGCCATCGGAAATGGCCTGCCGGATTTTCAGATTTTCCTGATATTCCGGATCATTGTACCAGCGCAGGGCTTCGTCATAGCTCGGGAATTCGATGACCACGTGCCGGACAAAGCCCGTGCCCTCCAGATACTGGGACTGGCCCCCGCGCACGAGAAACTTGGCGCCGAATTGCGGCAACATCTCGTTGTTCTTCTGGGCGTAGGGTTTGTAGTCCTCAGGGTCGCCAGTGATGGTGACGTGACCAATGATATAGCCTTTGGGCATGGCTGCGTTCTCCGCGCGTGCATCGTGTTGGAGGGGCGGCGCACCGCCCCTCCGAATGTGTCAGGCCAGAGCCTTACTGGGCCAGCCATGCCTGGAACTTGGCGTCCAGGTCATCGCGGTAATCTGCCCACCATTCGTAGTTGAACAGGAAGGTGTTGGCTGCGTTCGCCGGATCGGTCGGCATATGGGGGGCCATATCGATGCCAAGCGAGGCGTGCTTGCCGACCAGCGGTGCAGAGGAAGCGCGCGCCGGACCATAGGAGATGTACTTGGCCTGATCTGCCAGACGCTGTGTGTCCGTGGCGAAGAACAGGTAGTCCATTGCCTGCTTGGTGCGCTCTTCGCTCAGACCGGTCGGAACAATCCAGCCGTCGAGGTCAAACACCTGCGCGTCCCACATCATGCCAACGGGCTGGCCCTGCTCTTCGATCAGGGAGAACAGACGGCCGTTATAGGTGGAACCCATAAAGATTTCGCCATCCGCCAGCAGCTGCGGTGTGTCGGCGCCGGCAGACCACCAGATCGTCTGATCCTTGATGGTGTCGAGCTTGGCCAGCGCCATGGCGATACCATCCTCGGTTTCCAGCACGTCATAGACGTCTTCCTTGGCAACGCCGGAGCAGAGCAACGCCCATTCCATGTTGTTGATCGGACGCTTTTCCAACGCGCGCTTGCCCGGATAGGTTTCCAGGTCGAACACGTCGCAGATGTCGTTGGGCGCTTCCACGCCGGCAGGCACCATGTCGGTGCGGTAGCCGAAGGTGGTGGAATACACGATCTGCGGCACGAAGCAGTCGGACACGATCAGGTCGCCGAAATCGTCGGAGGCGGAGGTGCCATCGGGGGCAGCCGCCAGAACCTCGTCATGGTCGATTTCCATGGCCAGGCCTTCGTCGCACAGGCGGATGGCGTCAGCGCCAACCACATCGACCACGTCCCATGTGACGTTGCCGGCTTCGTTCATGGCGCGCAGTTTGGCCACGGCTTCCGCCGAGCTGTCATCATTGATGATCTCGACGCCGGTCTTTTCCGAGTAGGGATCATGGTAAGCGTTCTTCTGGGACGCGGAATATGCGCCACCCCAGGACACGATGGTCATGGATTGTGCCGAGGCGACACCGGCCGACACGACCAGCGCGCTCGTGGCGAGCAGAGCAGTAGTGAGTTTCATAAGGGTCATCTCCCAGTTGTTTTCCCGTGTTGTAAGTTCAAGGTGATCCGGACGACGGGACCGTCCGACCACCGTGTTGCCGCCCCGCAAAAGCCGCAGGCCGGCCGTTTGAAAGCTTATGCGTCCAAAGCCCGGCAATCGCTGGGCAGCCAACCGATTTCGAGCTGTTCGCCCGGTTGCAGGCGGCGCTGATCCGGCGCATTGCGGGTTTTGACGATGAAATCTTCGTTTCCGGCGACGCGCAGGCGCGTGCGGTAAATGTCGCCCATGTAGATGAATTCGAGCACTTCGGCCTTCAGGGTGTGGGCCCCTTTCTGCAGGCGTTCCGCGTTGAATTCGACGCGTTCGGGGCGGATAGACACTTTGGTGCGTTCGCCCGGCTGGCTGACATTGACGGGCTTGGCGTCGATCACTTCGCCGCCATCAAGCCGCACCGTACAGCTCTCGCCGTCGATGGTTTCGACAACGCCTTCGAGCGTGTTGTTTTCGCCAATGAACTGAGCGACGAAGCTGTTTTCCGGCTCTTCATAGAGGTGATCGGGCGGCGCCAATTGCTGGATGCGCCCATCGTTGAACACCGCGACCCTGTCTGACATGGTCAGCGCCTCAGTCTGGTCATGGGTCACATAGACCACGGTGATGCCCAAGCGGTGTGCAAGATCGGTGATTTCGAACTGCATCTTTTCGCGCAATTGCTTGTCCAACGCGCCCAGCGGTTCGTCCATCAATACCAGTTCAGGTTCAAACACCAGCGCGCGGGCCAGTGCAATCCGCTGCTGCTGACCGCCCGAAAGCTGACTTGGCCGGCGGCCCCCAAAGGCGCCCATCTCAACCATGTCGAGCGCGCGCTTCACCTTCTCTTCGCGCGTCGACTTGCCGATCTTACGCACCTCCAGCGGGAAGCTGAGGTTTTCGTTGATGGTCATGTGCGGAAACAGCGCATAGTTCTGGAAGACCATCCCAATGCCCCGCTTGTGCGGCGGGATATTGTTGATGGGATTGCCGTCCAGCAGGATTTCGCCATGGGTGGCGGTCTCGAAGCCGGCCAGCATCATCAGGCAGGTGGTTTTGCCAGACCCTGAGGGCCCGAGCATGGTCAGGAATTCGCCCTTGGGCATGGACAGGTTCAGATCCTTCACGACGAGGGTTTCCCCGTCATAGCTTTTCTGAACGCGCTGGAATTCTACGAATGCGGATTGGCTTGCGTCTTTGGGCACACGCTTTCCTTGTTTCCCTGTGGTGTCGTTCTGCGCCTCTGGCGGGCACATGTCAGGCGTCAGTTAACGGCGGCAATGCGGTGGGCCGCAAGCAATTTTCTCAAAAAACTGGCAGGGATCGTCGAATTGTAGGTCTCCGCGTCTCAAAAAACGGCAGTTTCCTTCAGATTTGCCCAAGCCAAACACTCTTAAAAACAAGGTGTTCTTAAATGCTGTCAGAGGTTTGCCGGCCTGCTGCAGGCGTCGAAATGGAAAAATGCGTTGAGGGGAGCAGAGCGCCCCAAAGCGCTGTGAAGGAAGGGTGGGGCAATTTGGCTCTTCACTTTCCAGCCACAAGTCTAGTTATCCTGTTCGTGGTGCATTGAGCTACGTGCTTGACGGCAGCCAATTTGCCGCGAGTATGGACGTTCAAGACTTGCCTTTTCTCCCCCCGGGGCGATGCTGACATCGCGCCGGTTCAAGTCCCCAACCACGTAATGTGGTCCGAAACCATCCTTCGGATCGCGCAATAGGACTTTGGTCGTCAATGAAGGGCGCAGATGTGCTCTGGATGAATGCGACCGTGAATTAAGGACTGCACTGACCATGCAAATGTCAGGGACCCGAACAATCGCCGCAGATCAAGCTACGGTCTGGGCTGCCATTCTTGACCCGGAGGTGCTGAAAGCGTGCATCCCAGGCTGTCAGGAGATCAGTGGATCAGCCGATGAAGGCTTTGAGGCCACAGTGGTGCAGAAGGTGGGGCCTGTGAAGGCGACCTTCAAAGGTGCCGTAGAAGTGTCTGACCGGGTGGAGCCCGAGAGCCTGACCATTTCGGGTGAAGGCAAGGGCGGCGCTGCGGGTTTCGCAAAAGGGGGCGCCAACGTCACCATGACGGCCGTCGAAGGCGGCACAGAGCTTTCCTACGAGGTCGAAGCCAAGGTGGGCGGCAAGCTCGCGCAGTTGGGTAGCCGCATTATTGATGGCTTTGCCAAGAAAATGGCGGACCAGTTTTTTGAGAAATTCCAGATAACAGTTGAAGGGCCAGAAGAAGCCGAACAGACTGGAGAGGATTCCACCGACGGTGGTGAGGAGAAGAAGGGTTGGTTTGGTCGCCTGCGCGGCTAAGTGACTAGGAAGCACAGCGCCGCGCTCGTTGACGGAGCGCGGCGCCGACCAAGACAGGCCTGTAAAAGGGCACTCAAGGGAGAGAGAACATGTCTGAAATCGAGATGAAAGTGAACGGGAAATCCGTCAAGGGGGATGCCGAGGGCCGCACGCTCTTGTCGTCTTTCCTGCGCGAAGAGTTGCGCCTGACGGGAACCCATGTGGGCTGCGATACGTCGCAATGCGGCGCCTGCGTCGTTCATGTGGATGGCGTTGCCGTGAAATCCTGCACCATGCTGGCCGCTGATGCGGCCGGAGCCGACGTGACAACGATTGAGGGCATGGCCAACGCCGACGGCTCGCTGTCTGTCATTCAGGCTGCATTCCAAGAGCATCATGGCCTTCAGTGCGGTTTCTGCACACCGGGCATGGTGATGTCTGCAGCAGCCCTGCTGAAAGAAAACCCCAAGCCCAGCGAAGCCGAGATCCGGCATTACCTGGAAGGCAATATCTGCCGCTGCACCGGGTACCACAACATTGTGAAATCCGTTTTGGCCGCATCTGGCCAGCTCGACGAAAGCGGTGGAGCAATCGCCGCCGAATAAGAGAAGACCCAAGGCAAGCTAGCAGGGCATGCGCACAGAGTATGCCCACGCACGTGAATGATTTCGGGAGGATATCATGCCCAAGGACAACGGAATTGGCGCAGCACCTAAGCGCCGCGAAGACCTACGCTTTTTGACCGGTAAAGGCCGGTACACAGACGACATCAACATCGCTGGACAGGCACATGCCTACTTCCTGCGCTCTGATGTGGCTCATGGCACAATCAACAGCATCGACACCGCAGCCGCGGCCGGTATGGATGGCGTTGTCAGCATTCTGACAGCCGCTGATTTCGAAGCCGCCGGTGGCATTCCTTGCGGCTGGTGCGTCACGGACCGCCATGGCCAGCCCATGAAGGAGCCCAAGCACCCGATCCTCGCCGAGGGCAAGGTGCGCCATGTGGGTGATCCGATTGCGATGATCATCGCCGACACGCTGGAGCAGGCGCGCGACGCGGCCGAAGCCATTAATGTTGACATCACGGAACTGCCCGCGGTGGTCGACATGTCGACGGCGCTCGATGCGGGTGCAACCAAAGTCCATGATGAGTTTGACGACAACCTCTGCTACGACTGGACCTTCGGCTCTGACGATGCGGCCGTGGAAGAGGCGTTTTCGAAGGCAGCACACATCACCACACTCGAACTGGTGAACAACCGCCTTGTCGCTAACCCGATGGAGCCGCGCGTCGCTGTGGGTGATTACACCTCTCACAATGATGAAAGCACGCTCTACACCACCTCGCAAAACCCGCATGTGATCCGCCTGCTGATGGGCGCGTTCGTGCTGGGCATCCCCGAGCACAAGCTGCGTGTCGTGGCCCCGGATGTGGGCGGTGGCTTTGGCGCCAAAATCTATCACTATGCCGAAGAGGCTGCCTGTACCTTGGCCGCCAAACTGTGTGGGCGTCCAGTCAAGTGGACATCCTCGCGCTCTGAAGCCTTCATGTCAGATGCCCATGGTCGGGATCACATCACGAAGATGGAACTGGCATTGGATGCTGATAACAACTTTATCGGCATTCGGACCGATACGCTGGCCAACATGGGCGCGTACCTGTCCACCTTCGCCCCGTCGATCCCAACCTATCTGCACGGCACACTGATGGCCGGCAACTACAAAACGCCGGTTGTGCAGGTGAACGTGAAGTCGATCTTTACCACGACGGTGCCAGTGGATGCCTACCGCGGGGCCGGACGCCCCGAGGCAACCTTCCAGCTGGAGCGGATCGTCGACATGGCCGCACGTGAGTTGGGTGTGTCTCCCATCGATCTGCGCAACCAGAACTTCATCTCGAAGGACATGTTCCCCTACGCCACCCCGGTGGCCGTGGAATATGACACGGGCGACTACCACGCCACGCTCGCCAAAGGTGCGGATCTTGCGGATGTGGCCGGCTTTGACGCCCGCGCTGCTGCATCGGCTGCCAATGGCAAGCTGCGCGGCCTCGGCGTTGCGCATTTCATCGAAGCCTGCGGTATCGCACCTTCGGCCCTCGTGGGGCAGTTGGGCGCCCGTGCCGGCCTCTACGAATCCGCCACTGTGCGTGTGAACGCCACCGGCGGCCTCGTGGTCATGACAGGCTCGCACAGCCACGGCCAAGGGCACGAGACAACGTTCCCGCAGGTCGTGGCCGAGATGATCGGCATCGATGAAAGCATGGTCGAGATCGTCCATGGCGACACGGCCAACACGCCGATGGGCATGGGCACCTATGGCTCCCGTTCCCTCGCGGTCGGTGGCTCTGCCATCGTGCGGGCGACCGAGAAGATCATCAACAAGGCCAAGAAGATCGCGGCCCACCTGATGGAAGCTGCGGAGGGCGATATCGAGTTGAAGGACGGCACATTCTCTGTGGCCGGCACCGACAAGTCGATCGCTTGGGGAGATGTGGCACTGACTGCATATGTGCCCCATAACTACCCGCTCGAAGATCTTGAGCCCGGCCTCGAAGAAACCGCGTTCTATGATCCGGCCAACTTCACCTATCCCGCCGGGGCCTATATCTGCGAGGTTGAAGTGGACCCAGACACCGGCAAGGTGGATGTGTTGAACTTCACCGCGGCAGATGATTTCGGCAACGTGGTCAACCCGATGATCGTTGCCGGTCAGGTCCATGGTGGCATCGTGCAAGGCATCGGCCAGGCGCTGCTGGAGAACTGTTCTTACGATGAGAATGGCCAGCTGCTGTCAGCGTCCTTCATGGATTACACCATGCCGCGCGCGGACGACATTCCGTTCATGACGGTGGATCACTCCTGCGTCACGCCCTGTACCCACAACCCGCTGGGTGTGAAGGGCTGCGGTGAAGCCGGTGCGATCGGGTCGCCCCCGGCAGTTGTGAACGCCGTGCTCGATGCGCTGCATCGCGGTGGCCACAACGTGCCGCATATCGACATGCCCCTGACGCCCTCGCGCGTTTGGAGCGCCATGAACGGCTGATGAAGGATCTGCCGGGGCGGGCCGCTTGGCGCGCTCGCCCCGGCTTCCGAAACTATGGAACCCGTCTTGCCGCAAGACACGCAAGGCGTAGATCCGGAGAAACTGAAAATGCACAATTTCGAGTTCGTAAAACCCTCGACCATCGCCGACGCCGCCGCTGCGCTGGCCGGTGACGAAGCGCAGGCCCTCTCAGGAGGGCAAACCCTGCTTCCGACGATGAAACAGCGCCTCGCTGCGCCTGATACGCTGGTGTCCCTCACCGGTATTCCTGAAATGCAGGGCGTCTGCATTGGCGATGACGGCGCGGTCTGCGTCGGCGGGGCCACCACTCACGCCACTGTCGCGGCTGAAGCTGCCGCCAGCTTTCCCGGCCTTGCAGGTCTGGCAAGCCAAATCGGGGATCCGATGGTGCGCAACCGGGGCACGGTTGGCGGCTCGCTGGCCAACAACGATCCGGCAGCCTGCTATCCGGCCGGTGCGCTGGGCACCGGTGCCACGATCGTCACCAACAGCCGGGAAATCGCGGCTGATGATTACTTCCAGGGCATGTTTGCAACGGCCCTTGAGGAAGGAGAAATCATCACCGAGGTGCGCTTCCCGGTGCCAGAGGCGTCCAGCTATCAGAAGTTCCTGCAGCCTGCCTCGCGCTTTGCTCTGACGGCTGTCTTTGTTGCGAAATACGCCGATGGCGTGCGGGTGGCTGTCACCGGCGCGTCTGAAGAGGGCGTCTTCCGCTGGACCGAAGCCGAGGAAGCGCTGTCTGCCAACTTCTCTGCGGATGCTGTGGACGGCTTGTCCGTTGCGGCTGACGGGATGATTGCAGACCTGCACGCCTCCAAGGAGTACCGGGCCCATCTCGTTAAGGTCATGACCAAGCGGGCTGTTGAAGCAGCCAGCTAACCGCTCTGACCTGAAATAAAACAAAACCGCCCCTGAGTTCGCTCGACGCATTCAGGTTCTCGGGACATACACCACACACCTACCGCGGACTTTTCGCGGTAGGTTTTTTTTATTTGGCAAAGCGTCTAGGCGAAACGAACCGATTTAAGGGAAAATTTTCCCTGAAGGGTGCTCCGTGAGTGCGCTGCCACTACGGTTTCGGCCAGTATCGCCAGTGTTTATGCCGCAAGCCCATCAAACCACGCCGATATAGCGAACGATAATTAGCTGACGTTTGAGGCTTTCGCAGGGAATGACCGCTTCGAGCCCAGGCCGGGCGTAGATTGTGCCGGACAAACCATTGGGCTAGGTTGTTATTGGGGTTTACTGCGCAGGGTGACTAAGTGTTAGGCCTTCGTACTCGTAGCGAAAGAAATTTGAGATAGAGCAGTTAGATGGCCAATTCTGGATTGACTAAAATGTTTCAACAAAGAGGCGTCAGGACGCTCTTCTTTGGTCTGGGCGCTCAGCGGTCGGGGTCTACATGGCTGCATAGACTGTTGTCCAGCCATCCTGACATCTATGTCCCTGAGCAACAAAAAGAACTACATTACTGGAGTAAGTGGAGTTTCCCATATAGCGAGACTGGACTGAATATTTTCGAGCGCCAAAGACCAACCGGAATACCAAGAAATTTATTGTCAGCATTGTTGCGGAAAGACGGCATCCAACAGCGTAGAAAAACGATTGTCCGGGGTGAGTTTCTTGAAGCTTGGCGCGTCAGTCTTTCCGATAGAGACAATACACACTCGCACTACGGGCGCGTCCTTCTTTCGAACTGGAGCAAAGAGCGTGTCGTTGGCGAAATAACCCCACTGTATGCGTTGATTGACGAGAGTGGATTCAGGGAGATGGACGCACAGCACAGTGATGTTCGCTTTATCTACATTTTAAGAGATCCAGTGGATCGCTTCAAGTCAGCGATATCATACTTTGCTGCGCGAGATCTCATCAAAGCTCAGGATCGTATGTTTGATAAAGACGGCTTTCTTACAACTGGAATTGGCAAAGAATATCTCAGACATTCGCAGTACGAAAGAACTATACAGGTGCTAGAGGCGGTGATCGACCCTGCGAAGGTACACTACTGTTTCTTCGAAACGATGAGGCTGGAGCGTGAGGTTGAGAGACTGTGCGAATTTCTGTCTGTCGATCCATCGGGCGTAACGCTGCCAGCAAAAGTAAACGCATCGAAACAATTACGCGTACCAATTTCGGAAGAACTCGTGGGAGAAGTCCGACAGGCACTTGCGAGCACGTATAGTTTCTGTTCAGCGAAGTTTGAAGAACTTCCCGGCGCCTGGCGAGATAACATTATAAAGCTCCAAAGCGGAGCAACAGCAGCACGGTAGCAATTCCAGCCACCTACGTATGGCGCCTTTGTCCCGCATTCCAGACGTCGCGTACACTGCGGCGATCGTATGCATCCCAGCCACACCTATTTGAAACCTACGATTGAAGGCTCCGCCACGCTACGTGACGGAGCCCAGCTCAACTTATGGGCCCCAAAAGCTAGGCCTATCTTTTACTTCTCATAACGACCTGAACCTTGGTCGCCATGTCCCGAGAAGCTGAATGCGTCGGTTCGCTCGGGGGCGTTTTTTTTATTTCGGCGGTCCGCAGAACGGCAGCCTGTGCGCCGCCGGATGGCACAAGTGGCTAGAGTTCCAGTTCCAGCAGGCCGCCCTGTTCTGCTGCGCGCGACCGGCACAGGATCATCGCCGTCTGTCGCTCGCCTGCGCTGAGCACATAATCGCGGTGCTCGACGTCCCCGCTGCGCACACCGCATTTGCACACCCCGCACAGGCCGTCCCCGCATTTCACATCGACTGGAATGCCGGCTTCGATCAGAGCATCGGCGGCCTCTTGGTCGGCGGCCACTTCGATCTCGCGCCCGTCCATCAGGCGCAGGATGAAGGGGTGGTTTTCCCATTCGGGCTCGTCGGGCAGGGCAAAGTATTCCAGGTGGCGTGCTTCTTCCGGAAAGCCATTGGCCGTGGCCGCATCCATGACCCCTTCCATGAAACGCTCCGGTCCGCAGGTGTAGACATGGCTCCCTTCTGCGTAGGCGCCGATCAGGGCTGGCAGGTCTGCCCGTGTGCCCTCTGAGGAGACATGAAGCTGGACCTTGTCTGCCCAGGGCACGTTGGCGAGATCGGGCAGAAAGCCCGCGCTGTCACGGGTGCTGACACAGTAGTGCAGCGCGAAATCCGCCCCTTGTGCATGCAGCGTATGCGCCATTGCGATCATGGGGGTCACACCAATGCCGCCGCCAAATAGAAGCGTCCGCCGGGCGTCAGGGGCCAGGGGGAAGTGATTGATCGGATGAGACACGAACACCCGCCGCCCTTCGTTGAAGATCCGGTGCAGCAAGGCAGAGCCGCCCCGTCCGCTGTCTTCGCGCAGGACGCCGATCTGATAGACCGAGCGGTCTGACGGATCGCCCGACATCGAATATTGACGGAGGTATTCCGGGGCCACCACCACATCCAGATGGGCGCCCGCTGTCCAGGCGGGCAACTCTGCCCCATCGGGATCTCGGAACTCATACTTCGTCAGCCCGTCAGCCATCTGTTCGACCTTGGAGATAACAAGCCGCAGCACAGGGCTGGTGTCACTATCCCCTGTGTAGCGATGGTCCCAAGGGCCTGTTTCCCCCTGATCAATGCGGCGTCGATACTCATCGGCGGGCAGCATGGCGCGATAGGCCTCGATGCCGGCCTCGCGATCCATGGGAAATGGATAAGGATGCGGGTGCGGGGCGAGCGGCGCCGGATAGACGGCCAAAGTCTGGTCTTCGTAGCGCAGGTCGAGGTCTTTTTGCAGATCGCGCGCATTGACCGGGTGGCGCGTGGGCCGATAGCCGCCATCCTCGCAGATCTCGAGATCCCACCACCATTTTTTGATGGGGTTCAAACCGCCATTGCCCACCATGTCATCCAGGCGCGCAAGGACGGGCGCAGCTTTCGGGACATGCATTGCCGCCCAGCGGAACGGGCGTTCGGCAAACAGTCCTTCGAGGTTCCATGGGCAGGTTTTCATGCACCGCCCGCACATGGCGCCCCCCGCCGTCGTGATCCGATACGAGGTGCATTTCTGACTGTCGGATTTCCAGATCTCATAGCCGTTGAACATCAGCTTCGGACCGGCCGTGATAGCGCCAGAAGGGCATTCGCGCGCGCATTTGTTGCAGCTCTCGCAGAAGGTTTGCATTCCGAAATCAATGGGCTTGTCATGGGCCAGCGGCATGTCCGTTGTCACGACGCCCGATTTCAGGCGGGGCCCTAGAAACGGGTTGAGGATCACCTCGCCAATGCGGCTGACTTCGCCCAGCCCGGAGAGCAACAGCAACGGCGGCTGCAAGACCTCGCCGTCGATCACCGTATGCGCCTTGGCGGAATAGCCGAGATTTCTGATTTGTCGGGCGATCACGCCGCCCAGCAGAGAAAAGCGCAGATAGGCACGCATGGATTGCGCAACGCTGATCCAGTCATCTCCGCTGGCCCCTTCCATGGTCTCATAGCCTTGGTCGATGATCATGGAGATCGCCTGATCATGGGGCGGCTCCAGCACTGCGCCGGTGGCATCATGGGAGTACCATGTCCATTCGGGACAGCGCGAAATCCCCACCGCATCGACGCCTAGCCAGTAAGACGCAGCCTTGATTGCCAGCGCATTTGCCGCCGCATCGGTCGGGCGCGGGCCATTGTCTGGCGTGCCGTCTTGCAACAGAACAAAGGCCCCCAGCATCCGGCGTTGCGCTGCCGAGGGGGCGGCTTTGCGGGCGTAATGTCCGCCCTTGGCGCCGTCTTGCAAGGGTTTGCCCATGTCGCCAAACTGGGCACGGGCGAACATGTCCGTCCGCTTGGGCACGCGGGCCACGCGGGCCTCATCGATATAGGTGGTGGGGCGATCCACGCGTTTGAGGGTTTCAAACGGGTGCGGCCCATCGGCAAAGGCGCGGCGTGCATAGGGATCGCGATTGAGCGCCGATTTCGCGTGCCCGATGCCCAGCCACCAGCCTGGCCCCTGTTCGGCCGACCAAGGCTGGTGCGCGGCCAGTGGCCTGTCATGGCCCATTTCGAGGGTGGTCGTGATGGCGGCCAGTCCGAAACGCGGTCCGAGCCAGGGGGCCACGGCTTGCCCGTCCACGATACGGCACAGGCCCGCAGCCACAGCAGCGCGGGTCAGGTCAATGTCGCTGGAGGCGGCGGTATGCGCCTTCGCGTCCCATCCGAGCAGGCGGATATAGTTCGCCAAGACGACGGCCGTTTCCGCCGCGCGCAGGCTGGCGCGCTGGGTTTCGGCATCATGGATCCAGTCACAGCCGTTCTCGTTGGGCCTGATGGGCCGGGGCATCTCGTAAAGCACCACATAAACATGGCTGTGCCCGCCGATCCCCGAGGGGGGGGCCTCCATGCTGTCTTTGAGATCGGCCATGATCATGTCGATGCCCGAGGCCAAGGTTTTGGTCTGCCGGGTGCGCAGGTCACGGGCAAGGCGGTCGATATCCGGATTGCGCAGGGGCTCTGTGAGACACAGCGCATCGGACATCGGCCCAATCCCCACCATTGAGGCATCGGAGAAGTACCCGAACCCTTTCAGGTGGTTGGCCCGCTCCCTTGGGTCATCGGGAATCTCGGCCCGGGTCTTGTTGACGAGCCCGTCGCGAATCGCATCCATCGTGGCCATGTAGTCGGACATGGCGTTGACGATGCTTTCGGGCTGCGCCGCGCGTGTAAAGGGCACCGCCTGAAACGGCGGAAGTGTCTCCAATGCTGGCGCTTTCTGCGTGCGCAAGAGCCGTTCCAACGGATAGGGCCCCTTGTGGACCGGGCGCTTCGCATCGGAAAAAAATCGTGTCCCCATGTCGTCTCCTCTCCCGCGCGCCACGGTAACCGGATAGAGCCTGTGCGCAACCGGAGGATTGCGCATGTCGACAGTTGATCCATTTGCCGCCGCATCGGGCGGTGTTCGCCTTGCTTGGCTGGACGAGGCGCGTGGCTGCGCGATCGTGGCGATGGTCCTCTATCACTTCGTATTCGACTTGGAGCTGTTCGGCCTGATTGCCCCCACAACGGCAACGACACCGCCCTGGTCTTGGCTGGCCACGGCGACAGCTGGTAGTTTTCTGTTTCTGGCGGGCATCTCTTTGGGGCTGGCCCACGCAGCCCGTGTTAAATGGGCCAAGGCACTTTGCCGTCTTTTGAAGATCGCGTGCGCGGCCCTGATCATTACGGTCGCGACCTATTTCAGCGACCCTGACACCTTCATCTTCTTCGGCATTCTGCACGCTATTGCCACCTTCAGTCTGTTGGGACTGGTGCTGTTGCAGCTGCGGCTGCCCCCATGGGGATTTCTTGGGCTGGCCGGTATCCTCTTTGTTGGGGCGGATTTGGCCTGGTTCCCGTCATTTGATCATCCGGCCCTTGTGTGGACGGGCCTCTTTACGACCCCACCACTGACGCTGGATTTCGAGCCGCTGTTTCCCTGGGCGGCCCCCTTTGCGCTGGGCATTGCAGCGGCGGCCTATCTGCGTGGCCCTTTGCTGCAGGCAGGGCCCCTTGTGGGCGGGGCGCTGGGCCGCATCCTTGCCCGTTTCGGGCGGCACAGCCTCGTGATTTATCTTATTCATCAGCCGGTTTTGATTGCAGGCCTATGGCTGACCCTTTGGGTGCTGGGCTAAGCCAATCCAAGCCAATCCAAGCCAAGCCAAGCCAAGCGGGCAGGGCGCGATCAGCCCTCCGGCACAAAGCGATAAGCGGCACCGGCCGTCTCAACCCGGCCGAGCCCGCCGCCGCGCAGGTGGTAGCCAACAATGGCCGTGCCCTCTGACGCGGCCTCTGCCAGCAGGTCTGTGCGGGTTTGCACGGCGGTTTCGCGATCTTGATCAGCGCCAGAGATCATGTCCGGGGCGGTAAAGGCCACGTGGTCATTGCCGATGGCATCGCCGACGATCAGCGCTGTGCCTGCTGCGCCCCCGTCCACCTCAAAGGCCAGGTGCCCGGGCGTGTGTCCGGGCGTGCTGCGCGCCATAACCCCGGGCACAAAGGCGGCTCTATCGGGCAGCACCTCGAGGCTGTCCGCCAGGCTTTCCAGTCGTCGCGTTGCCCCAACGGCGAAGGCTTGGCGCGCGGCCCCGATGCTGTCGAGCGTGGCGGGATCCGTCCAGTAGGCATATTCTGTCTCGCCGATCACATGTCGGGCCTCGGGGAACATCGGGTCATCAAAATCATCCAACACACCCCACAGGTGATCCGGATGCGCATGGGTGAAAATGACATCGGTGACATCCTCTGGTGCCACGCCAAGTGCATCCAGCGCATCAGGCAGAAGGCCGACGCCATCCTGAAAAGCTGTGCCAGACCCCACATCGACCAACACAACGCGGTCGCGCCCGCGCAGCAGGGTTACATTGCAAGGCGGTGTCAGCGGGGCGGCCGGATCAATGCCGGTTCCTTCCAGCGCTGTGGCAAGCCGATCCTTCGACATCGGGCCAAAGAGGAAATCCGGCGGTAGGGTCAGCACCCCATCGCTGAGCGTGTCGATCTGCCAGTCTCCCAGGGAAAGGCTTGCATGGGCCCGCCACCCCGGCAGCGCAGCCAAGGCAAGGCCGGCTGTGGCAGTGGTCAACAACCTGCGGCGCGTGATGGTCATGGTGTGATCTCCCTTTGGTGCTTGCGCGGGACACACGCCGCCCAACATATTCAGTTTTCTGAAAATGTTGGCGGCAAAGGGGGGGCTTGTCCAGAATAAAGACCTGCGGGAGACCAAACCTGCGCCTCTCAAGAGGCGCTTGCAGCAGTCATGCTAGGCCCTCCGAAGCCGCAAGTCAGTTGACGGACTGCCTTGGGCTGGACAGACTGAAACAGGACAAAAAACTGCAGGTGCACCCATAAAGAAGGCCTAGAAAACGCGTTGTAGGAGACATCATGTTCAATCACATCGGTCAAATTCCAGCCGCCGCCGCCGCACGCTTTGCGAACAAAGAAGCGCTTGTTTTTGAGGGAAAATCATTCTCATTTAACGAGCTGCACGGCCTTGTCGAGCGTGCCGCCGGTGGTTTGAGCGATCTGGGTGTCGCGCCTGGTGATACGGTTACCCTCTACGCGGCAAATTCGTGGGAATGGATTGTCAGCTACTATGCGATTGCCCGGTTGGGGGCGGTGATCAATCCGGTGAATACGATGCTGACGCCGGCAGAAATCGAGTATGTCGTAAAGGATTGCGGTGCCAAGGCGATCATCGCCTCACCTGAAAAGGTGGCTGCAATTATGCACGTCAAAGAAGTGTCCGATGTTGGGGAAATCATCTCTTTTGGCGCGGATGTCGCCGAAGGGGCCGTGTCCTTTGACGCCTTGGTCCAAGCCAACCTCACGCCGCCGGATCCGGTGGAGGTTGCACCGGAATCTCTGTCCACGATCGGCTATACATCAGGGACAACCGGACATCCGAAGGGCGCCATGCAATCGCATCGGGCGGTAATCACCAACGGTGCCATGACAAGCCAGATGCAGATGCGCGGGGCTGACGATTGCGTTGTCAGTGCTCTGCCATGCCCGCATGTCTATGCGAACGTGATCATGATGAGCATGATGATGTTTGGCTGTAAGCTGGTCCTGCATCGCAGTTTTGATGTGGATCTGGCCTTTGCCGATATCGCAGCCCACAAAGCCACGATCTTTGATGGGGTGCCGGCCATGTACATGTTCATGTTGAACAGCCCGGCCATCGAAAAGGCGGATCTGTCGAGTTTGACCCGCTGCTATGTCGGCGGGCAAACCATGCCGGTCGCCACGATGGAGGCGGTTGAAGCAAGCTTCAAAGTGCCTTTGATTGAGCTTTGGGGCATGACCGAGATAGCAGGGCTTGGATCAACGCATCCGATTTATGGCACCAACAAGCACGGCTCGATCGGCTGCGCCTTGCCCTATTGCGAATTGCGGATTGCGGATGCGGAAGATGCGGGCATCACCATGCCACGCGGTGAAGTGGGTGAGTTGATGGTGCGCGGGCCGATTGTCATGATGGGCTACTACAATAACGAAGAAAAAACCCGCGAAACCCTAGAGCCGGATGGCTGGCTGCACACGGGCGATCTGGGGACAATGGACGCCGATGGCTGTGTCTATATCGTGGACCGGAAAAAGGACATGATCCTGACCGGCGGCTACAATGTCTATCCAGCCGAAATCGAACGCGTGTTGGCAGCCCATCCTGCGGTAGCTTTGGCCGCTGTTGGCAAGTTGCCTGACGACATTAAAGGCGAAATTGCAAAGGCCTACATCGTGCTGAAAACCGGTGCGGAGTGTACAGAAGAGGCCATTATCTCCTTCTGTCGCGAAGAGCTTGCCGCCTACAAATGTCCGCGCGCGGTCCAATTTGTTGAGGACGTGCCAAAGACCAGCACCGGTAAAATCATGCGGCGCGAATTGCACACGCTCGACCAATAAGGCCATCTTGCCCGCGTTGAATGAAATTTTCGGCGCTCCGTGAAACCCAAGTCATTCGGGATCGCCGCAACTCAACGCGTCTGCCCAACTTTGAGATTTTCTACTGGGGCCTTGGGCGCGGCAACCGCCCTAGTCCTGACGCCAAGCCTAGGGCAGCATTCCGCGCAGCGGGGGCAGGCCCGTCGTCTGAGAGATCGTCCGCTCAATGGCATCGATATTCCAGCCACTGGCATCTGCGCCTTTGCCAAGTTGGACCAAGGCCGCATCCTGTTTCCAAACGAGGCGTTCATGGAAGGGGCGATCACCTGCCTGCAAATCCACAGAGATGAACAGCACCATTAGGTAGGCCGCCGCGCCACTCCGCACGGCACAGCGCATGAACAGGTTCTCTTCCGGAACAGACTGCGCCTGCCGCAGCTCTGCGAGGCTGGGTTCAGGTTTGCCCTTCTCTGGTGCGGCCTGTTTAGGGCGCTTAGCCAGGGCGGGGTCTGCGGGCATGTCCTCTTGGATATCCCATTTGTCGACAATCTGCATGAGCGCTGAATGCGCTTTGGCATCAAGCTTGGTTGCGTTTTTCTCTGAACTCAGACGCGTAAGCTGCCGGTTTATTCGCTGCATATCGAACTGCAAATGTCTGATGCGCCCGTCCACGAGGGTGCCGAGGGCGTTCTGCGTGCGCTGCTCCTCCGTATCCGCTGAATTATCCTGAATGCCTTTCAAGCGCTCTTTGAGCGCGTGATGGCGCATGATGTGCGTTTCGCGGGCCTCAAGATGGGCCGCGAGCGCCTTCTCAGCGGCTTTCAGACGATCTGAAAAGCTGCGTTTCATAGGGGGCTCTCCTCATTCTTGCGGCCTTCTTATCGGCAGCAGAAGGCGGCTAAGGGGAGGAATTGAGGTGATTTTGAGCTGTTGCGGGGCCGGGTTTGCGGCACGGACACGCTTGCGCCTCCCTCCAGCGCTGCTAGCGTGCGCCCGCATCAAGGCAAAAAGAGGTATCGATGAATATCAACATCTCCGAGATCGAGGCCCGCAGTCATGCGGCACTGGTGGCCCATGGCGCCGGCGATTGGCAGGCCCGTGAAGTGGCCCGGGCCGTTGCCCGCGCTGAGGCAACGGGGAATGTGATCTGTGGTCTGTACTATTTGGAAAGCTACTGTACGCAGCTGGTGTCAGGGCGTGTGAATGGCACTGTCGATCCGGAGGTGGCGCGTGTGCGGCCCGGCGCCGTTACCGTCAACGGGCGGTTGGGTTTTGCACAGCCGGCCTTTGCCCGCGGTTTGCCGGAAGCGCTGGCTGCCGCGCGGGAATGTGGCATTGCTTGCCTTGCGGTGGCCCATACCCATACCTGTACCTCCCTCGGCTTCTTTACCGAGCAGATCGCGGCCGAGGGGCTGATCGGGCTGGGCTTTACCAACGCCTCTGCCATTGTGGCTGGGCCGGGCGGGCGTAAACCCACACTGGGCACCAACCCAATTGCCGTAACGATCCCGGGCCCGAACGGGCATCCGCGCATGCATGCGGATTTTTCTACGGCTGCTGTCGCGCTGGGCAAGATCACCATGGCCAAGGCTGCCGGTGAAAGCATCCCGCTGGGCTGGGCCGTGGATGCCGAAGGCGCACCAACCACCGATCCCGAAGCGGCCCTTGGCGGGGCGCTTGTGTCGGCCGCGGGCTACAAAGGGTGGGCCATTGGACTAATGGTGGAAATGCTTGCTGCGGGGCTGACGGGCTCTGTGACCTCGCGCGAAGTTAAGGGGCTGAAGCTGCCCGATGGGCCGCCCCATGATCTGGGCCAGGTCTACATTCTGATTGATCCCGATACCCACAGCGATCAGTTTGGCGCGATTGCCGACAGAGTTGCTGCGGCGGTGGCAGAGGATGCGGGCGCGCGCATTCCCGGCGCCCGGGTGCGCGGGCGCGACAGTGCGGATGTGCCGGACGCCCTCTGGGCCCGCGTGCTGGAACTGTCCGGCGGCTGAGCCCTAGAGATAGGGCAGCCAGAGCGCCAGTTGCGGGAATATGATCAACAGCGCCACAACGATCAGCGAGCACAAGATGAAGGGTATGGCGGCGGAATAGATCTGCCGCATTGTCGTGTCGGTTGGCGCCACACCTTTCATCACAAACAACAGCAGCCCAAAAGGCGGTGTTGTGAAGCTGATCTCGAGCGCCAGCAGCATGATCAGCCCGAACCACACGGGGTCAAACCCAAGGCTCAGCGCGAGGGGGAAGAAAATCGGCACGGTGAGCAACATCATTGAGATTTGCTCCATGAACATGCCCAGAACCAGCAAGACTGCAAACATCACCAGCAGCATGGCTATGGGTGCCAATTCAAAGCCCGTGGCCCAATTGATCAAGCCGCGCGAGGCTCCGGAAAATGCCAAAAGCTGGCTAAACGTGGCCGAGCCGAACACAATCAGATAGGCCATCAGCGTCACGCGCAGGGCCCCCCGGACAGAGGCTTTCATGGCCTCCCATGTCAGACAGCGATACATGATTGCCAGGATCAGCACCCCGAGGGCGCCGAAAGCTGCGGCTTCAGATGGGGTGACAATGCCGTTGATCATCATGATCACGATCACCACCATCAACCCGACCATGGGCACCACATCGCGCATCAACAGCGCCAGTTTTTGACTGATACTTTGCGCCTCAACATCATAGGCGGGGGCGGCGTTCGGATCGATGCGGGTCTGTAGGTAGATTGTTGCAATATAGAGCGCCGCGAGCAGCAACCCCGGCAGAACGCCTGCGATCAACAAGGCGCCCACATCGATCTGGGCCAGTGTTGCCAACAGAACGGCCAGCGCCGAGGGCGGGATGATAATGGCAAGGCCTCCGGTGCCCAAGATGGGCCCGATGGACATGTGCTTTTTGTAGCCCCGTTTCGTCATCTCGGGCACCATCAGGCTGCCCAGCAGCGCTGTTGAGCCCATCGAAGAGCCCGACAGGGTGGAAAAGCCCGTTCCGCCCAGCACCGTGACATAGGACAACCGGCCCGGAAGGCGGCCCAACAGCCGGTCAATCGCCGAGAACATGCGCCCGCCGAGGCCGGTGTGAAAGAAGATCTCGCCCATCAGCAGAAACAGCGGGATCGGCACGAGCGCAAATTTCGTCAGCGCGCCCCAGCCGTTGTTCAAAAGGGCCACGACACCGCGTTCACCGCCCATGAACACCCAGGCACCGATGATGTTTGCAGCCAGAAAAGCCAGGGCCACGGGCATGCCGATGGCCATCAGGAACATGATGCTGCCAATCAGCAGCAGAAGGGCTTCGTACCATTCCATTATTCGTGTATCCCCGCTTCCCCGGAATGCATCAGCTCGCGCCCAAAGGCAAAGCGGGCAAACTCTACCGCCATAAAGCTGAAGGCGATCGGAAAGGTGATCGTAAGCAGCCAGCGCGGGTAATAATAGGCGCGCACATCGTAGTCATTGCGCTCGATATTGGTGAGAAACAGCTGCAGCCCGTACCATGCCAGGATCAGCGACACCGCCACGCAGGCCAGGGCCACGGTGCGGCTGACGATCCGGCGCAGGGTTGGGGGCAGGGCGGCCGTGACCAGCTCGATATGAACATGGCCGCGCTCGCGCACCAGCCAAGGCGCGCCCAGCATGGTCATGTAAAGCAGCCCGTATTCAGAGCTTGTGAACAGCCACGCATAGGGCTGCATCCCAAGGTTTCGCATCACGACGGAGGTGACCACCGAGATCATCAGCCAGATCAGCGTGCCCGCAGCGATCAACGCCATAAAGAACAGCAGAGCGTCATAAACGCGTACGAGATGGCGCATGGGCCCTCCGGTGTCTCGATCGTGCGGCTCAAGCAGCCCAAAGCGGCTGGCCGGTTAGAGTGTGGGACGGCGCAGGGTGGGTTTTCGTCCCGCCGCGCCGCGCCCGATTGCTTACTTGTCCGCTTCGGGATCGTAGAACAGATCCAGCAACGTGTCGTAGTTGGCCGTGCCCATCGGGTGCTCTGCCATCTGCTCTTTCATGCGCTCCCAGGTCTTTTCGCGCGCTGCCAGCAGGTAGTTCGCCTTGGCTTCGCCTTCGAGGCTGACAGCTGTCATGCCCTGCTCTTCGAGCGCGGCAAAGTCAGCGTCACGCTTTTCACGCAGGGCGTTTACACTGTCGATCTCGTGCTGGATGGCCACATCCTGAAGGATTTTCTGGGCCTCTGGGCTGAGTTCGTTCCAACGGTCATTGTTCACGATGACACCGAGGTCGGTCGAGAAGAAGCAGGGCTCGATCCGGTAGTTCAGGAACTCGTTCCACTTCAGGTCCAGCAGGCCGATCTGCGTCCAGCCGGTGGCATCGACCACACCGCGCTGCAGGGCGGAATAGACTTCGCCGGAGGGCATATCGATGACCTGTGCGCCCAGATAGTTGGTGAAGAAGGCATTGTAGACGGCGTTGCCGCGCAGCTTCAGGCCTTCGACTTCCAGATTGCCATTGGCATCAAAGGTGGGCTCATTGCGGGTCCAGAGGTTGTAGCAAACGCCGCTGTCAAACCAGCCGAGGTATTTCAGACCCATCTTCTCCTGGTGGATCTGGTCGATCAACGCGGTGCCGCCGTTCTCGCGGGTTTCGACAGCGGTCAGGTTAGAGGCAACGAGGGCATCCTTCTCGGGCAGCGCGCCGCCGTAGAACGAACCGGGCGTATAGACCATGTCAATGATGCCATCGCGCACGGCATCGGGCTGCTGGAACATGCCGATCGCCTCGGGGCCGCCGCGCACTTCGATCTGAACCACGCCGTCGCCGGCGGCATTCACCTTGTCCACGAAGGACAGGAAGGATTTGGTGTAGATCAGTGTTTCCGGGAAGGCGTGCACGGCGGTGATCGTTTCCGTGGCCTTTGCGGCACCCGCAACCAGCGCAGCGCTGGCCAGGACCCCGGCGGTGAGTTTCATGTTCATGGTCTTTCCTCCTTTGCTCAGCGCCCGAAAGCGCCCTGTTGGACCGGTGTCCCGGCCCCCTCTCTCTCAAGTGTTCCCGCCAGCGGCAGCGTGTGCCGCTGGAAAGCTCCAGGGCTGGGATGCGGCCCGCGCGGCGCGAAACGCTGCGATCGCGTCCGCGTGCTGACGGGTCAGGTCCGTATCATCCCAGCCATTGATCAGTTTTTGGCGCCACCCCGCGTCCAGTTCGAATTGCAGGGGGCGGCCTGCGACATGCCCGCTGCCTGCAACCAGATCGACCTGTGCCGGGCCGGCCCGCCCCGCCAGATGGCGGATGTAGCCCTCCACCGCATCTTCCGTCACTTTTGCGGGAAGCAGCCCGTTGTTCACGGCGTTAGAGGCGAAGATGTCTCCAAAGCTCGGGGCGATCACGATGCGAAAACCCGCATCTACAAGGGCGTAGACAGCCGCTTCGCGCGAGGAGCCGGATCCGAAATTTCGGCGGGATATGAGAATGCTGGCTTGCGGAGCCACGTTGAGCGGAAAATACGGATTGGGCGTGCCGTCTGCCTCGGTGCGCATGTCGTGCAGCAGAAAGCTGCCATAGCCTTGTGCGCGGGGCGTCGACATGAACCGCGCCGGGATCAGTTGGTCTGTGTCCACATTTTCGCGGTCCAGCGCGATGGCAACGCCCGTATGTCTGCTCCAGCCTGTCATGCCTGCACCTCACGGCCTTGCAGAAGGGGGCGCACATCGGTCAAGCGGCCCGTAACCGCCGCGGCGGCAACCATGGCGGGGGACATCAGATGAGTGCGGGCCCCGCGGCCCTGACGCCCACGGAAATTCCGATTGGTGGTCGAGGCGCAGCGCTTTCCGGCGGCCACGCTGTCGCCGTTCATGGCCACGCACATCGAGCAGCCCGCGCCGACCCATTCCAGCCCTGCCGCGGTGAAAATCTGGTCCAGTCCTTCGGCCTCTGCCTGGGCTTTCACGCCCGCCGAGCCGGGCGATACCAGCCCGGGCACTTGCGCCTGACGGCCTTGCAAAACAGCGGCAGCGGCGCGCAGGTCTTCGATCCGCGCATTGGTGCAGGATCCAATGAAAACCTGATCGATCGTGATGTCCTGCAAGCGCTGGCCCGCATTAAGGCCCATATAGTCTAGCGCGGCCCGTGCCCGCGTGGCCTTGTTCATCGGCAGCCGGGTGGGATCCGGCACCGTTTCTGTCACTGGCAGAGCTTCCTCCGGGGAGGTGCCCCAGGTAACCACCGGCGCGATCTCAGAGGCATCCAGCGTGACTTCTTTGTCAAAACGGGCATCGGGGGCAGAGGGCAGTTTGTGCCAGCGCGCCACGGCTGCATCCCAGTGATCTTCCCCTGGGGCCCAAGGGCGGCCCTTGAGATAGTCAAATGTGGTTGTGTCGGGGGCCACCATACCGAAGCGACCGCCGCCCTCGATCGACATGTTACACAGGGTCATGCGGCCTTCCATCGACAGGCCGCGCACGGCTGCACCGGCATATTCAACGGCGTGCCCGCGCGCACCATCCGCGCCCAAGCGGGCAATCCACGCCAGGGCGATGTCCTTTGCGCCCACGCCCGGGCCCAGAGCGCCGGTGATCGTGATCCGCATTGCCTTGGGCTTTTTCTGCCAAACCGTCTGTGTGGCCAGCACATGGGCCACCTCTGTTGCACCGATGCCGAAGGCGAACGCGCCAAACGCACCATGGGTGGAGGTGTGGCTGTCGCCGCAATTGATCAGCAGGCCCGGCAGGGTCAGCCCCTGTTCGGGCCCAGCCACATGGACAATGCCCTGTCGCGGATCGCCTTGATCAAACAGGGTGACCCCGTGCTGTGCGCAATTGCTGCGCAGGGTGTCGATCATGCGTGCGATATCGGCCGTGGCGGGTGCCCCGCGCGTTGGCGCGTAGTGATCGACGACGCCAAAGGTGAGGCCGGGCTCGACCACGGGAAGCCCTTTCGCGGCAATCTTGCCAAAGGCGTGGTGCGAACCTTCATGCACCAGATGCCGGTCCACCCACAGAAGGCTCGCGCCATCGTCGCGCGTGGTGATCACATGGTCAGACCACAGGTTGTCGAGCAGGGTTGCACTCATGGTGAGCCTGCCCCGATCACGGGTTCCCAATGGCGGGCGTCCCCAAGGCCGACACGATTGAGATTCATCTCAAGGCGAAACATGTCAGGGCGATACAAAGCAGACAGATATTCGATGCCCTGTCCGGTTGTATCATATACGATCCGCGTCAGCGACAGCAGTGCCGAACCTACCGACACCTGCAGGGTCGCGGCGACTTCGGGCGCGGCCAATGTGGCACTCACCGACTGGTGTGCGCCCGCGATTTGCACGCCGCTGCGCTCCAGCAGGCGAAACAGGGGCTGGGTGGCCAGATCGGCCTCGTCATAGCTTTGAGCAATATCTTGCGGCACATGGGTCGTCAGATGCGAGAAGGGCTGGCCATCGCAAGACCGCACGCGCACAGCCGTCTGGACCTGTTCCCCCTGTGCCAAACCGAGCGCTTCGGTCACCGCTGCCGGTGGCATTCCGTAGGAGAACGACAACAAGCGTGCGGTTGTTGAACGTTCCATTTCAATGACTTGTGGGATCAGCGTCGCCATGTCGGCGGCGATTTGTGGGGCGTCGTTGCCCCGCGCCAGAACCCGCGACCCAGCGCCGGTGCGTTTCTCGATCCACCCGTCTGAGGCGAGGGTGTCAAGCGCGCGCCGGATGGTGACGCGGCTCACGCCGAACCGCTCTGACAGGCGGCTTTCGGATGGCAGAAAGGCATCGGGTGCAAAGGTGCCGTTTGAAATGTCATCGCGCAGAGACAGGTAGACCCGGCGGGCCTTGCCACCTTCGGGAAGGGTGTTCTGCACATTGGGTGGCACGGCTTGGACGCCTCCTGTTCGTGTTGCCGGACATAGGCTTGGGCGCAAAGGGGTCAAGGTTGGCGCTCAAATCTGTCTCATGGTTTTGGGGTTTGATTACACCGATATCTGTTCTAAATAAAGTACAGATTTTGGGAGGACACATATGCCGATTGTCGAAGCGCATGTGCTGGAGGGCTATGCGCCAACGGAAAAAAGCCGGCTCTTGGAGGCGCTCACGAACGCGATCCGATTCGTCGTTCCGGCGCCAGCTGAGGCGGTGACCGTGCTCCTTCATGAGTATCCCGCCGACAGCTACGCCCGCGGTGGCGTGCAGCGCCAACCCGCGCCCGCCTTGCCAGATCCGGCGCAGGTGGTGCGCGCCTATCTGTCCGCGATGGAAGAGCGCGACCTCGCTGCCGCGCAGGCGCTGCTGGGGGCGGATTTCTGCATGGTTTTCCCGGGCACGGCGCCGATGCGCACCCTGTCCGAGCTGGTGGACTGGGCGGCCGGGCGCTACCGCTTTGTCCGCAAGACCTATGACGAGGTTGAGGCATTCCACGCAGGGGGTGTGAACGTCGTCTACACGCGGGGCACTCTGTCTGGTCAATGGCCCGATGGCAGCTCTTTCGAAGGCATTCGCTTCGTCGACCGGTTCGAACTGAGCGGAGACAAAATCATCCGACAGGATGTGTGGAACGATATAGCGGAGATGCGCCCCCATGGCTGACACGATTGATCCGATCACCTTGGCTGTTCTTGCAGGCCGCATGGAGCAGATCGCCGATGAGATGGATGCCACCCTGTTTCGTGCCGCCTTCAATCCGATCATTGCGGAGGCCCATGACGCCTCGCATGGGCTCTATCATGCGGGCTCTGGCGATACGCTTGTGCAGGGCAAGTCAGGCCTGCCGATTTTCGTGGGCGTGATGTCTTTCGCCGTGAAGGCAGTGATCGACAAGGCCGCGGCCGATGGCGATTTGCAGGATGGCGATATCTACATCTTCAATGATGCGCATATGGGCGGCACACACCTGTCTGACATGCGCCTTGTGCGGCCCTACTACCATGACGGCGAAGTGTTTTGCTATCTCGCCAGTGTTGGCCACTGGCACGATGTCGGTGGGGCGGTGCCGGGCAACTACAACCCTGCCGCGACCGAAGCCTTCCAGGAAGCCTTTGTGCTGCCCCCAGTTAAGCTGGCACGGGCAGGGGTGGTCCAGCAGGACATCATCGACATCCTTCTGCGGAACACCCGCCTGCCGCAATCTGCCCAAGGCGATCTGAACGGCCAATTGGGCGCGCTGGATTTGGGTGTGAAACGCATGGATGACCTGCTGGCGGAATATGGGGCCAACACGGTCAGGGCTGCGCTGGATGCCCTGTCTGACCGGGCCGAAACCTTCATGCGCGCCGAGTTGGACGGCCTGCCTGACGGGCGATGGGAGGCCACGGATTTCCTCGACAATGACGGGATTACCGATGTCGCGTTGCCAATCAAGGTGGCGCTTGAGGTCACAGGTGATCGCATGGTGCTCGATTTCGAAGGCACCGCGCCGGTTACGGCTGGTCCGGTGAACATCGCCCTGCCGACTGCAGTTGCCACAGCCTATGTTGCGATCAAGCACATCTTTCCCGATTTGCCAGCCAATGCAGGGGTGATGCGCCCGATCGAGGTGCGGGTGCCCGAAGGATCGCTGCTGTCGGCGGAATTCCCGGCCCCTGTGGGCGGCTATACGGAGACCATCCTGCGGATGATCGATGTGATCTTCTCGGCTGCAGCCCAAGCGGCGCCGGAGCGGGTGGTGGCCAACGCCTATGGCACGATCAACGCCCTTTCGATCGCGGGCAAACGTAAGAACGGCGCGCCCTGGGTCATGTTTAGCTTCTATGGGGGCGGGCATGGCGGCAGCATTGAAAGCGACGGTCTCAATCACGGCAACGCACCGATTTCCACCGCCACGATCCCACCGCTGGAAATTCTCGAAGCGGCGTATCCAGTCATGTTCCGGCAATGGGCCCTGCGCCCGGACAGCGCAGGTGCAGGCACCCATCGCGGCGGCTTGGGCGCGGTCTATGAGATCGAATTGCTGGAAGAGTCGGCCGAGGCGTTTCTTTTTGGTGAGCGGGGCCGCTTTGCGCCCCAAGGTGTGGCGGGCGGCGCGCAAGGGGGCGTCAACCAGTTCCATTACGAGCAAAGCGATGGCTGGCACCAGCCGCCGCTGGCGTCGAAAATGCGCGGCATCCGCTTGAAAAAGGGCGAGGCCGTGCGCCTTGAGACGCCGGGGGGCGGCGGGTACGGGCAGGCCGCAGACCGGGATCCAAGCGCCGTTGCCCGCGACGTGGCGCTGGGCTTCCTCTCCGCTGAGAACGCATCCCGCATCTACGGACCCGCCTGGAAGGAGTGTGATCAATGACGCGCATGATCGGCGTTGATGTCGGAGGGACTTTCACCGACGTGTTCGTTCTTGACGAGGCCACAGGCACCGCAGAGGTGGCAAAGGTACCCACGTCGCGGCCGGACCAGTCAGGCGGGTTTCTGGACGGCATCAACCGGCTGGTGCCGGACCTGACACAGGCCGCTGTCGTGGTGCATGGCACAACGGCTGGCACCAATGCGCTGCTGGAACGCAAGGGCGCACAGATCGGCGTGATCACCACCCAAGGACTGCGAGACGTGCTGGAAATGCGCCGTCGGGACAGGCCGCGCACCTGGGGGCTGCGCGGGGATTTCACCCCCGTGGTGCCCCGAAACCTGCGCCTGGAAGTGCCCGAGCGCACCTTGGCCGACGGCACGATCCACACGCCCGTCGATCTGGACGCGGTGCGCGCGGCGGCCCACACGCTGCTTGAGGCTGGCTGTCAAGCGGTGGCTGTGCTCTTTGCGAACGCCTATGCCAATCCCGAGAACGAGGCCCGTGCCACCGCTGCCTTGCGCGATGTTTGGCCCAACGCCCATGTCTCTGCCTCCGCGGAGATCCTGCCGGAAATCCGGGAATTTGAACGCTTCTCGACGGCCTCTCTGAACGCGTATCTGCAGCCTGAGGTGTCTGGCTATCTCGACCGGCTGGACAGCGCGCTCAAGGGCGGTGGCTTTGGCGGGGAGTTTCTGATCGTGCAATCCAATGGCGGTGTCATGGGCACGGATACGGCCTGTCGTTTGCCCGTCCGCACGGCTTTGTCTGGCCCGGCTGCCGGTGTGATTGCGGCCGCACATATTGCGCGCACGGCCGGCTTTGAGAATGTCATCACCGGGGACATGGGTGGCACAAGCTTTGACGTGGCTCTGATCGCAGAAGGCCAATCGATGCTGTCGCCGCAGACTGCGATTGACTTCGGCATGGTGGTCCGAACCCCGATGATCGAGATCACCACGATCGGCGCAGGGGGCGGCTCAATCGCCTGGGTAGATCGCGGTGGTCTGCTCAATATTGGCCCTGAAAGCGCGGGCTCCACCCCGGGCCCCGTTGCCTACGGTCAAGGCAACACCCGCCCCACCGTTACGGATGCAAATGTGGTGCTGGGCCGGATTGATCCGGACAAACCCATCGGCGGCAAGCTGGACAGGCTCGACGTGGCCGCCGCTGAAAGAGCCATTGAAACCCACGTCGCTGAGCCCCTTGGCCTCAGCGTGCTGGACGCCGCCGAGGCAATCCTGACCGTTGCAAATGCCCGGATGGCGGGGGCGATGCGGCTTGTCTCGATCGAGCGCGGCTTCGATCCCAAGCGCTTTAGCTTCATGCCCTTTGGCGGTGGCGGCGCGTTGCACACGGGCGCGATGCTTGCAGAGGTCGGTTTGGCCAGCGCCATCGTGCCGCGTTACCCGGGGGTGACATCGGCCATGGGATGCGTGATCGCCGATATGCGTCAGGATGCGGTGCAAACGATCAACGCCCTCACCGCCACGCTGGATCCGAACGTGCTGGGGACCACCATGCAAACCCACGTGGATGACGGCATGGCGCTCCTGGATGCGGCACAGTCCAGTTTTGAGCGGCGCGACACCGTGTTCGAGTTGGATATGGCCTATGTCGGGCAGACCCATACGGTGTCGGTGCCGCTGCCTGTCACAGTGCGTGATGGCACGGTGACGCCACCCACCGTGGCAGAGGTTGAGGCAGCTTTTGATGCTGCTTACCTTGCCACATATGGCAGACTGCTGAAGAACGGGATGCGCCGGGTGATGAACCTGCGCACGGCCGTGATCGGCCGCCGTCCGAAATTTGATCTTAGCTCGCTCGCCCCATCCGGCGGCAGCGTGGAGGACGCCCTGCAAGGCACGCGCCAAGTCCATTTTCAGGATGCTTGGCACGAAACGCGGATCTATGATCGCCTTGCCCTGCCCGTGGGCGCAGAAATTGCCGGGCCTGCTATTTTGGTGCAGCCCGATACGACCGTTCTGATCGATCCCGGCCTCGTCGGCCGTGTCGATGAGTGTGGCAATACCGTCATTACTGCAAAGGACCGTTGAGCAATGCTGGAAGAGCTTGATCCAAAGCGCACCGCGCTTCTGACGATTGATCTGCAAAACGATTTTCTGCATCCCGAAGGCGCCTATGGCCGGGCCGGGCAGGGCGCCCAAAGCATTCTGGATTTGCCGGATCGGATCGCCCCTGTTGCGCAGGCTCTGCGGGCGCGGGGGGGCACCTATGTCAGCGCCCAGTTCACACTGGTGCCCGGACCGGGCCAAGAGCCCCTGATTGCCCCCCATCTGAAAGCCTTGCGACCGTTTCTGGGCAAGGGGGATTTCGCACCGGGCAGCTTTGGTCATGCTCTGGTCGACAGATTGCAACCGGCCGATTACACGGTCGAGAAGGTGGCCTATTCCGCCCTCTACCAGACCCGGCTGGAATACATCCTGCGGGCTCTCGATATCGACACGCTGATTATCGGCGGGATCGTCACGAACGGGGGCGTCGCCTCAACCGTGCGCGATGCCCATCTGCGCAACATCCACACGATCTTGCTCTCGGATGGCTGCGCGGCGTTCCGGCAGGATGTGCATGATGCCACGCTGGTGTCGCTGGGATCGATCACACCGATTGTCACCTGCGCCGAACTCACGGAGGCCCTGACATGAGCCCGGACACGACACAGACCACGCCCCTGCCAGCCCTGTCCCTGCGCGATCGACTGAGCCGCCAGGACATCCTGATCGCCCCCGGCGTTTATGACGGGCTGACAGCCGCAATTGCCGAGCAGGCCGGTTTTGAGGCGCTATACCTGTCGGGCGCTGCAGTGGCCTATACCCGTCTGGGCCGACCGGATATCGGCCTGTCCTCCGTATCTGAAATGGCAGACACTATGGCGCTGATCCGCGATCGGGTCAGCTTGCCGGTGATCATTGATGCGGATACGGGCTTTGGAAATGCCCTGAATGCGCAACGCACCATGCGCACCTATGAGCGCATGGGGGCCAATGCCCTTCAGGTAGAAGATCAGACCTTTCCCAAACGATGCGGCCACCTGTCTGACAAAACTCTGATTTCGACGTCAGAGATGGTTGGTAAAATCCGGGCCATGGCGGATGCGCGCCACAGCGAAGAGACGCTGATCATTGCGCGCACCGATGCGGTGGCCTCCGAGGGGTTCTCGTCTGCCGCTGACCGGGCCGAGGCCTATGTTGCGGCGGGCGCGGATGTCCTGTTCATCGAAGCCCCGCGCTCAGGCGCGGAATTGGGCCGCATCGCGGAGCAGTTCAAAGGGCGGGTGCCGTTGCTGGCCAATATGGTTGAAGGCGGGTCGACGCCGGTGCAGGCTGCCGGCGATCTTGAGGCGCTGGGCTTTGACATCGTGATCTTTCCAGGCGGCATTGTGCGGGCCTTGGCGCGCACTGCTCAGGCGTATTACGCCAGCCTGCAGGCCCATGGCTCGAACCGGCCATTTGCGGACCGGATGCATGATTTTGATGGTCTGAACCGCGTCATTGGCACGGCGGATATGCTTGCCGAGGGCAAGTCATACGAGGGCTGAGCCGGTGCATGTTGAACCTTCTCCCCGGCGCTTTGATCTCGAGGTGCCGCTGCTCATCGTCGGGGCAGGCGCCTGCGGCATGACTGCGGCCCTCGCTGCCCATGATGCTGGGCAAAGTGCCCTTGTCATTGAGGCGGATCCGGTGCCGTCAGGGTCCACTGCGCTGTCGGCAGGGCTGATCCCGGCGGCAGGCACCAAGATACAGAACGCCGCCGGCATTGACGACGATGCCAGCCTGTTTGCCGAAGATATTCAGGCCAAGGCAAAAGGGGAAAATCCGCAGGCCCTGGTGGACGTGCTGGCCCGGGAAAGCGGGCCCACGATCGATTGGCTGGTCGCGCGGTTTGACTTGCCGTTCTCGCTGGTCACGGATTTCGACTATCCCGGCCATTCCCGGCGCAGGATGCACGGGCTGCCCTCGCGGGCCGGCCGTGAGCTGGTGGATGCGTTGCGCGCCACCTGTGAGCAGGCAGGGATCGACATCATCTGCAATCGCCGCGCCACCACGCTGTTTCAGGCCGATGGCGAAGTCACAGGGCTGCGGGTGGAAGGCCCGGACGGGGCTGAGACCATCGGTTGCAAGGCGCTGATCCTTGCTTGCAACGGGTTTGGCGGCAACCGGGATATGGTCGCCCATCACATGCCTGACATCCGCGATGCAGTTTGGTTCGGCCATGATGGAAACCGGGGTGAAGCCGTGGCCTGGGGGGATGCGCTGAACGCGCAATCACTGCATCTTGGGGCCTATCAGGGGCACGGCAATGTTGCCCATCCCCACGGTATTCTAATCACCTGGGCCACAATCACCGAAGGCGGCATTCAGGTGAACCGCGACGGCCACCGTTTCTGGGATGAAAGCCAGGGCTATTCCGAGGCGGCACGGTATGTGATGCGGCAACCGGGCGGCGTGGCCTGGACGATCTTTGACGCGCGCATTGCCGAGGTCGCGCGGCAATTTCAGGATTTCAAGGATGCAGAGGCCGCCGGGGCGCTGAAGACAGCGATGCGACTGCCCGAATTGGCCCAAAAGTTTGGGCTGCCCGCCGACGCGCTTTCCGAGACGATTGCCCGCATCTACAGCGGGGCGCCCGACATTTTCGGGCGCCAGTTTAGCGGCCCGGCTCTGGCCCCCCCCTTCTACGGAGTGCAGGTGACCGGGGCGCTCTTTCACACCCAAGGGGGGCTGAATGTTGCGCCCAACGGGCAGGTCCTGCGCCGCGATGGCGCAGCCTTTGAAACACTTTTTGCAGCCGGAGGAGCCGCAGTTGGGGTTTCCGGCGCGGCCGACAGCGGTTATCTGTCAGGCAACGGCCTGCTGTCGGCCGTCGTTCTTGGCCGGATTGCCGGGCAAGCGGCTGCAGCGCAGACATCCACGGGAGACTGAAAATGCTTGATGGAAGTTCAAAGGGCCACGGCCCGGACCTCGCGGCCTTTGATTGGGCCGACCCGCTCGGCCTCGATGCCCAGCTCAATGAAGATGAGCGCATGGTGGCCGAGGCGGCTCGTGCCTATGCCAAGGACAAATTGGCCCCGCGCGTGGACGACATGTACCTCAATGAAGGCGTTGCGCCGGAAATTTTTGCCGAGATGGGTGCGATGGGCTTGTTGGGCGTTACGATCCCCGAGCAATACGGCGGTTTGGGGGGCAGCTATGTCACCTATGGCCTTGTGGCCCGCGAGATCGAACATGTGGACAGCGGCTACCGCTCTATGATGTCGGTGCAGTCGTCTTTGGTGATGTATCCGATCCACGCCTACGGAACCGAAGAGCAGCGGCAGAAATACCTGCCCGGGCTCGCTGCAGGCACGCTGATCGGCTGCTTTGGCCTGACAGAGCCCGATGCAGGTTCTGATCCTGCCGGCATGAAGACGGTCGCGACGCGCACCGAGGGGGGATATGTCCTTAACGGTGCAAAGATGTGGATTTCGAACGCGCCGATTGCGGATGTTTTCGTTGTCTGGGCCAAATCCGAGGCCCATGGCGGCAAAATCCGCGGCTTTGTGCTGGAGAAAGGCATGAAGGGCCTGTCTGCCCCGAAGATTGCCGGCAAACTGTCCTTGCGGGCGTCTGTGACCGGCGAGATCGTCATGGACAATGTCGAGGTGTCTGAAGATGCACTTCTGCCCGGTGTGCAGGGGCTCAAAGGGCCGTTTGGCTGTCTGAACCGGGCACGCTATGGCATCGCCTGGGGCGTTATGGGCGCCGCAACGGATTGCTGGCACCGTGCGCGCGACTATGGCCTAAACCGTCGCCAGTTCAACCGTCCGCTGGCCCAGACACAGCTGTTCCAGAAAAAACTGGCTGACATGCAGACAGAGATCACGCTGGGCTTGCAAGCGGCCCTGCAAGTGGGACGGATGATGGATGCCGGAACAGCCGCGCCAGAGGCGATCAGCCTGATCAAGCGCAACAATTGCGGCAAGGCGCTCGACATTGCGCGCATGGCCCGCGACATGCATGGCGGCAACGGGATCGTGTCGGAATATGGCGTCATGCGCCATGCTTCCAACCTTGAGACCGTGAACACCTACGAAGGCACCCATGACATTCACGCACTGATCCTTGGGCGTGCGCAAACGGGCCTGCAGGCCTTTTTCTGAGGCTGAAGGCTTCGGATTTGACGGTTTGCTCTGCCCCGTGCAGTCTGTAGCGGGGCAGGGCAATTTGCATCTTGGCAGCCCGACGCGGAGCGGTCTTATCGGCCGAGCTTGACCACTCTGCACACCAAGATCTGTGCCCGCTCTGGCCTGATTGCGTGGCATCTGTAGAGTGGTGGCGTGGCCGCATCTTTGAACATCATCACACCTGCCACAGGCCGCATTGAGACCATTTTGCGCAGCACACGGCATATTGAGGCACCCAACTGGATGCCCGATGGTGACGCTTTGCTGGTGAATGCGGAGGGGCGCCTTTTTCGCGTGCCGCTCGCGTCTCCTGATCTGCATCCCGTTGCAACCAACGGTTGGGAGCAGCTCAACAATGACCACGCCCCCTCGCCTAATGGGCGCTGGCTGGGTTTTTGCGACAAGACCGAGACGGGCAAATCCTGCATTTACCTGCGCGCGGCCACCGGTGGGCCCACCCGGCGCCTTACAGCGCAGGTGCCGTCATGGCTGCATGGTTGGACACCGGACAGCCGTCACCTGCTATACACCTGCGTCCGCGAGGGCCACTTTGGAATTGCGCGCTGTGCATTGGACACGGGCGCCGAGACGCTTCTGATCGGTGGGGAGGGGCATTATGACGGCCCTGACAGCACCCCGGATGGGCGCTGGATCTGGTTCAATTCGGATCGCAGCGGGGTGATGGCGCTGTGGCGTATGCGCCGCGATGGCACCGCAGCCGAGCAGATGACGGACGGACAGCGCGTGGACTGGTTCGCCCACCCATCCCCTGATGGCAAGCAGGTGTGCTATCTATCCTACCCGGCGGGCACACAGGGCCATCCTGCGGGCCGCGATGTGCAACTTCGGATCATGTCGGCGGCGGGCGGTGCGCCGCGCATTCTTGCGGAAATCCACGGCGGGCAAGGCAGCTTGAATGTGCCAAGCTGGTCTCCCGATGGGACGCGCTTTGCCTTTGTCAGCTATGACAAGGCAAAGAACACGCCCGTCTGAACACCGTTGCAGGCAAGGCAAACACGTCGGCGGCCTTGGGTGCTTGCCGCTTTGCCCATGCCGGGCCACATTAGAAAAGGAATGTATTCGGCTGCGGGGCGCGATCCTCAGCAGCCCCACAACGTGCCCCACGCGCGCTGGAAGAGGATCGGGCAGAACTGCGCGAAGCCTCGGCCCAGCCCCGACGCAGGAGACAACGATGCAACGCTGCTTTTTCGCGCTGGTGATGGTGATCGGCCTTGGGCTTGGGCTAGGCCTGTCTGGGGGGGGCGCTTCGGCAAACGGCATAGACCGCGAAACCCTGCGCTCTGTCGTGTCGGTTTTGCCGGTCTGGCCTGGCCAGCCACAAGGCGGCGCTGCACAGCCGCCGGGGGCTGCGCCTGAAGGGGCCGGGGTTGTGCTCAGGCCGGGCATCGTCGCCACGGCTTGGCATGTGGTGGCGCCCGCCGAACGTGTGGATGTTCGGCTTTCCGATGGACGCATTCTGCCTGCGCGGATGCTTGGCCATGATGCTGCCAGCGATATCGCATTGCTGGAAGTCTCCGCCGCTCTGCCCCCCTTTGAGACGCTGCGTGACCCCGCCCTTGCCAGCCGGGCTTGCGCGATCGGGAACGCGTTTGGACTGGGTCTGTCTGTGACCTGTGGCGTGGTCTCGGCAACGGGGGTGAGCAACGCGGGCTTCAACCCTGTCGAAGATTTCATCCAGACCGATGCCAGCGCAAATCCGGGCACATCTGGTGGTGCGTTGGTGGATGGGGAAGGGCGCCTCATCGGGATGGTTTCGGCCATTTTCGCCTCTGAGGGCGATACCGATATTGGCATCACCTTCGCTGTGTCCGCCGCATTGTTGGAGCGCGTTGCAGACGCTTTGATCACCGATGGGGCAGTGCGCTATCCGCGTCCGGGCTGGCGTTTGATGCCCCCTGATCGCACCCAGAGCGCACGCCTTGCAGCACCGGTTGTCACTGCCCTCGACGCGGCCGGCCCAGCGGCATTGGCCGGCGTGCAGGAAGGCGACCTTCTGATCGAGGTGAATGGGCGCCGCGTGCACACCCCGCGCGATGTGATCGCAGCCCTTGCTGTGCTGCCGCAGGACGCGCCCGCGGTTTCTGTGCTGCTGGAGCGGGACGGGCAACCCAGCCCGGTGGAGGTGGCTTTGATGCCCCCTGAGGCTGCGCCAGACGCGCAAGAGCAGGCTGCTGTGGTCGCACCCGACCCGGCCTGTCCCTATGACGCTGACATCTGCGAGATACGCCAGGCTGTTTTCCCGGTTTCGAGCTTTGATCCGATCGCAAGTGCCACGCGGATCAGCGCAGACCTTCTGGTGACGAACCGCCATGTGGTGGGCGATTTCGAGACGGCAGAGATCTATACCCCTGACGGGCCTGTCATGGCGCGCGTCGTGCCATCGGCCTATCGCGGGGATTTGGTTTTGCTGCAGGCAGACGGCCTGCCCGACGAAGGGCTGCTACCGCGCCTGTCCCCGGCGATGTCGGTGCCGCCCTTCCAGGCGATTGGGGCTGATATCGCACGACAGGAGATCAGGGTGTTTGCCCCTGGTGACTTGCTTGCGGAGCCTGATCCCGATGCCCCGCTGGGGCGGCTTCATGTGACAGCGCGCATGCAGCCCGGTGTCAGCGGTGGTGCGTTGGTGGATGCCACAGGCGGCATGGTGGCGATCGCCGTGGGCGGCGGGGATGGGCGTTTCGAAGCGGTTCCAGCGGCGCAAGTGCTGCATCTGCTGGCTTTGCGCGAGGCCCCGGGGGCCGCGGGCGTCACACAGGAACTGGGTGCAGCCTTCGCCACCTGTTCCGGGGCCATCGATGAGGGTGCGTCACCAGAGCAGACCGTGCAGGCCTGCCGGGCGGCTGAAAACCACGGCCTGCTTCTGGAAGCGGGACGGGTTGTCTCGCAGGCTGGGGATTTCGATGGCGCAATTGCCCTGCACAGTGATGCGGTGGCGCAGGTGCCCAACTCGATCAATGCGCGGATTTCGCTATTGGTGTCCTTGCAGCTTGGCGCGCGCTTTGAGGAGATGCTGCCCCATGCCCGCTGGCTGCTGGGGGCTGCCCCGCAAGACAGCAATAGCTTGCGCTTTGCCATTCAGGCCGGCGTCTGGGGAGGCGATCTTGAGCTTGCAGAAGCAGGCTATGCCCAATTGCTGAAAACCGATCCTGCGCAAGCCCAGGCAGCGCGGCGCTTTATCGATAGCCCGCCACCAACGCCCGTGCGCCGCTAAGACCTGTGCGCGCCAGCGGTGGTTACGCGGAAAGATCTGCAGATGGTCGTGGCCCCAATGGGGCATGGAGGCATGTCTGTGTCTGTCGGAGGTGGCTGGTCAGTCGTCTAATGGATCGGCGATCCATCCTGCCGCAAGCCGGCCTTCTTCCTCAAAGGGTGAAGGCTTGGCGCGGGCCAGAAGCGCGGCACGCAGTGATCGCGCATCGAGGTTTGGATCACGCTCAAGCAGGCGCACGGCCAGAGCTGCGAGGCGCGGCACAGCATAGCTAGAGCCTGACGCCGTGGCGGCTGCCCCGCGGAAATCTGTGACGGGCACCCGCTCTGCGGGCAGCATGATATCGACGCTTTGCCCACCCCAATTTGAGCCTTCCGCCAGTTTTCCGAACCCATCCGAGGAGGTCACGACCAGCATATTTTCGAGAGGCAAGGTTGCCGGGTAGAGCGGCGTTGCATCGATGTCCTGGCCGTTGTTGCCAGCGGACACGATGGCCAACATGTCATGCCGGGCGAGCGCTTCGGTAAAGGCGGTCCAGTCTGCTGCAGATCGGCTGCCCAATGGCATGGCAAGGATACGGGCGCCCGCATCTGCGGCATGGGCTACCACATCGCCCATCCGGGACATGTCCGGCCGCGGATAGCGCAGAGGGATCACCTGCGCGGAGGGGGCTTCGCGCAGCAGAACGGAGGCCACTGCTGTGCCATGTCGGATGGGAGCAAACGGGTTGCGGCCCGTATCGCCATCATAGGGCCATGGATCCATGTCCCAGAAGTCATACCCAAGGGGGTGCCCCGTGGCGTCCCGGGCCAGACGATCGGCGATCCCGGGCAGGTTATAGGCGAGGCCACTGTCAACGAGGGCAACACGTATCCCCCCGGGATCACGCCCCTCGGGCCATGGCATCTGCAAGATTTCAGACCAGCGCAGGGTGACCAGATCATCCTCCAACTGGTCGAGCCACACCCAGCCGTCTGCCTCTGTGCGGATGGCCCGCCCAGCCCGCAGGCGGCAGCTGCCATCGGCGGCGGCCTGCAGCACGGGGGCCAGTTTTTCACCCTGTCGCGCGAAAAGGGACACGGTGAAGCGGCGCAGCCCCCCGCCCGGTTGCAGACGGTTAATTTCCAACACCCCTTTTGCGCCCAAATCCAATGTCAGGTCGATCACATTGGCCATGCCCGTTGCAGGGCGGCGGGTTTCACTGAGCAACCATGCGCCCGGGAGGCGGGCCTGCGCATCGAGGCCGGTCATGTCCTCGAGCGGGCAGATCTGATCGACTGCGCGCTGCACCAGCGCCACATCTGCCATCACGGTGGCAGGTGAGCACGCAAAAGTTAGCGCAGTGAAGAGAGCGACGCGGAGCATGCGACCACGCTGCCATCACCGCAGGCGCGGTGCAACTCACAGCCGCGCCAGCGATCCGATGGGCTGAGCACGCGTTACCGTCTGCGCCCGTGGCGGATGCGATCGGACCAGGGCGCAAGCGTTGCGCGAAAACCCGCGCCAGATTGCGCGCAGGATATGGACAATCCCGCGCCTGTGCCTAACCTGACCGCAGTTTCAACAAGGGGATCATGAGATGAAAATTGCAGTAACGTCGGCGCTTGTGGCAACGATGATGGCCTCAACAGCCATGGCGGGTGGCCATGCAGGGTGTGCAGATGGCAAGACGTTGGAAGAAGGCGTGCTGACAATCGCCACCGGTAATCCGGCCTACTACCCTTGGGTGCTCGACGATGCGCCGGAAAACGGTGAAGGCTTTGAAGCGGCTGTCGCCTATGCCGTGGCTGCCGAGATGGGCTTTGAAGCGGATGCCGTGAAGTGGGTGCGCACCTCCTTCGACGAAGCAATCCAGCCCGGCGCCAAGGATTTCGACTTCAACATGCAGCAGTATTCGATCACGCCCGAACGCGAGATGATGATCGATTTTTCAGAGCCCTACTATTCCTCGGCCATGGCCGTTCTGACGACGGGCGCTGTGGTGGATGGGGGCGCTGAGGCCACCATCGCCAGCCTCAAGGGCCTGAAATGGGGGGCAGTGGCCACCACAACGGCCGTTCCGATGATTGCGGGCCTGATCGCGCCGGACAGCGATCCGCTGCTCTATGGCGACAACACCGATGTCACCGCGGCACTGCAGGCGGGCCAGATCGATGCGGCATTGTTCGATTTGCCCACCGCTCTCTATCTGTCGGCCGTCGTGGTCGAGAATGGTGCGATCCTGGGACAATTTCCGGCGGATCGTTCCGAGGCGCCTGACCAGTTCGGTCTGCTCATGGAAGACGGCAACGCTCTGAAGGAATGTGTGGATGGTGCGCTTGCCGCACTGAAAGACAGCGGTGCATTGGCTGAGCTTGAGGCGCAGTGGTTGCAGCAGGCCACCGGGGTGCCGGTGATCGAATAAGACCAGCAGATGAGCGGCTCTGAAACAACAGCGGGAGGCCTCTCTCGCCGTGCGGCCTATGAGGCCCGTCAACGCAAGCGCGCGATGCGTGTGGCAGCGGGCTCTACTGCCGCTGTCGTGCTTGCGCTCGTGCTGTTGGTGCCGCTTGCACCAGGTTGGGAAAAGGTCCAGCGCAGCTTCTTCAACAGGGAGGTGTTTGCCAAAACTTTCCCCGGCTTGCTGGAGGCTTTCCTGACCAATATCTACATCTTTGCGTGGTGCGCGCCGTTGATTGCCGTGCTGGGGCTTGTCATTGCCCTATGCCGTGATGTGCGCGCACCAGCACTCTATCCCCTGCGCCTCTTTGGCGCCATTTACACGGACGTGTTTCGGGGCCTGCCAGTGATCCTCGTAATCTATCTGGTGGGCTTTGGCATTCCCGGGCTTGGTCTGCCGCGCCCGTGGAATTCGCCTTATATCTGGGGTTCGCTGGCTCTGATCCTTGTCTATGCCGCCTATGTGGCGGAGATCATCCGATCCGGGATCGACAGCATTCACAGCAGCCAGCGCGCAGCGGCCGCGTCACTGGGGCTGAACGAGAAGGATGCCATGCGGTTTGTGGTGCTGCCCCAGGCCATTCGCAATGTTGCGCCCGCCAATATGAACATGTTCATTGCCTTGCAAAAGGATGTGGCGCTGCTGTCTTTCATCGGACCGGTTGAAATCTTTCGTCAGGCCGGGGTCTACAAGTCATTGATGGCCAATTTCACGCCCTATGTGGGGGCTGCGCTGATCTTTCTTGCGGTGACGATCCCCGCGACGCGCTATGCCGATTACCTGATGCAAAAGCAGCGCAGGGCCCGGACATGAGTGCAAAGCTGGTTCTGTCCGGGGTGCGCAAGCGCTTTGGCGATAACGAGGTCTGCAAGGGCATCGATCTGGCGGTTCAGGAGGGCCAGATGGTCTGTCTGATCGGGGCATCCGGCTCTGGCAAATCGACGTTGCTGCGCTGCATCAACCTGCTGGAACCCGTCGACGACGGCACCATTTTGCTCGACGGTCGCGATATCGCTGAGCCGGGGCTCGATCCCCAACCGGTGCGGGCGCGGATCGGCATGGTCTTTCAATCCTACAACCTGTTTCCCCATATGACGGCCGCCGAGAACGTGATGCTGGCGCCGCGCCGGGTGCATGGCCGCAGCCGCTCGGATCTCCAAGCCCCTGTGACCGCCCTGTTCGAACGCTTCAATCTGGGGGACCGGATGGGGCATTACCCGGATCAATTGTCGGGTGGACAGCAGCAGCGCGTGGCCATCATTCGGGCCCTCGCGATGCAACCCGAGATCATGTTGTTTGACGAGATCACCAGCGCCTTGGATCCGGAGTTGGTGGGCGAAGTGCTGGATGTCTTGCGCAGCCTGCGGGCCGAAGGAATGACGATGATCCTTGCAACACATGAGATGGCTTTCGCCCAGGAAGTGGCAGACAAGGTCTGTTTTCTGGACAAGGGCCGCATTCTGGAGGAGGGCCCGCCCGAGACAATCTTTGGCGCGCCACGCGAGGCCCGCACCGCAGCCTTCCTGAGCCGGGTGCTCTGATGCTCGAGACGGCCATTCGCAACGCCCGCATAGTTACTCCTGCCGGGATCGTGGAGGGGGATCTGGGCATCCGGAAGGGCCGGATCGACACCGTTGGTCAGGCGGGGAAGGCCCGCCATGAGATCGACGCAGCGGGGCGGTTTCTTTGCCCTGGCGGGGTCGACCCCCATTGCCATATTGAACAGATGTCGGGCATGGGCCAGATGAACGCGGACACCTGGGAAACCGCCACGCGCTCGGCTGCGATGGGGGGAACAACCACGGTGATCTCCTTTGCAGCGCAGGCAAAAGGCCAGCCGCTTGCTGCTGCAATGGCTGATTACGCCGCCCGGGCCAAGCGCGGCGCTGCCATCGATCACGCCTTTCACGCCATCATTGCAGACACCAGTGTGGCTGATTTTCAGTCTGATTTGGCGCGGCAGATTGCGGCCGGTCATCGCTCGCTCAAGCTGTTTACCACCTACAATATCGGGCTGGATGATGGTCAGATCCTGTCGGCGATGGCGGCGGCGCGGGCCCATGGCGCGCTGGTCTGCATTCATGCGGAAAACGATGCCATCATTGCGCGCAGCCGGGCTGCTCTGCTGGCAGAGGGCCGGGTTGCCCCGCGTGATCATGCAGCCTCGCGCCCCCCTCTGGCCGAGATCGAGGCCGTGGAGCGCATGTGCCGTTTTGCGGAACACGTGGATACCCAGATCATGCTGTTCCACATCTCGGCTGCGGGGGCCGTCGAGGCTGTGGCGGCCGCGCGGGCAAGAGGTGCGCCAGTTTGGGCGGAAACCTGTCCGCATTATTTGTTTCAGACAGAGGAAATCCTGTCGCGTCCGCATGGGGCAAAGTGGATGTGTTCGCCGCCCCAGCGGACAGAGGCCGACCAAGCGGCGCTGTGGCGGGCTTTGCTGTCCGGGGGGCTTGATCTCGTGTCTTCCGATCATGCGCCTTACCGCCATGATGAAACCGGCAAGTTATCTGCCGGGCCTCAAGCAGGCTTTCACCAAATCGCCAACGGCATGCCAGGCCTAGAGCCGCGCTTGCCGCTGATGTTTGATGCGATGGTGTCACGCGGGCATGGGGGCATCGAGGCCTTCGTCCAACTGACATCCACAGCCGCTGCGGACCTCTACGGGTTGCCGGGCAAGGGCCGTATAGAGGCAGGCTATGACGCCGATCTTGTGATCTGGGATGCGGGTCGCAGCGTGACCTACGGCGCCAACGATTTGCATGACAATGTGGGATACAATCCCTGGGAGGGCACCACCGTGACAGGATGGCCTGATACGGTGCTTTTGCGGGGGCAAATCATTGCCCAGAACGGTGCTTTCGAGGGCCGCTTTGGGGCCGGACGGTGGTTGTCGAGACAGGCGCCCGCCGCTGCTGAACGCGAGGACGGATAATGCAACGCCCTGCCGCAGAAAATACCCTTGCGATCACGTTTTTTTACTACAGGGACCTGCCCGCCGCCATGCGGTTTTACGAGGATGTACTGGGTCTCTCGCTGGCGATTGACCAGGGCTGGTGCAAGATTTACCGGATTGCCGAGGGAGCCCATGTTGGGCTGGTCGATGAGGCCCGCGGCATGAACAAATGGCAGGCCAAAAAACCCGTGCAGCTGTGTATCCGCGTGCCTGATGTGGATGCGTGGTACCAATGGTGCGCGCAGTGTAAGGTAGATGCGCTTTCGGACATGTTCGAGAATGCTGCGCTGGGCATCCGGGCCTTCGTTTTCACGGACCCGGAGGGTTATCAGGTGGAAATTCAGACACCCACACGGGAGGGCGCATGAGCCTTGTTGTGATCAACCTCAACTCGAGCCAATCCGTTACAGACGGGATCGCGCGCGCCTTGATCCCCCTGCAGGGCGGCATCGTGCCGATCCGGTGCCTGACGCTTGAAGAGGGGCCGCCGGGCATCGAAAGCCAAGTCCAGGCAGACCTCACAATCGCGCCCATGCTGCGGCTTGCAGCCGCCCAGAGCGATGCCAGCGGTTATGTGATCGCCTGCTTCGGAGATCCCGGCCTGCACGCCCTGCGCGATCAGACGGCCCTGCCGGTTCTGGGTATTCAGGAGGCCGCCGTCATGACGGCGCTTACCCTCGGGCAGCGGTTCGGTGTGATTGCGATCCTGCCAGGCTCGATCCCGCGGCATTTGCGGGCCTTCGGAGCCATGGGCGTTCTTGATCGTCTGGCCGGTGACAGGGCGCTTGGGCTTGGGGTGGCCGAACTGTCAGAGCCCGGGCGCAGCCTGGCGGCGATGATCGAAACGGGCCATCGCCTGCGCGATGAGGACGGGGCAGACGTGTTGATCATGGGCTGTGCCGGGATGGCAGATTACCGCGACACGCTGGAGGCCGAAACCGGCCTTCCCGTGGTTGAGCCCTGCCAAGCCGCCGCGGCCATGGCGCTGGGTCAGATCGCGCTCAACCTTACCCGCAGACCGAAGAAAGGAGCCCCGAATGATTGATGGCACTGAGACAGGCGTTTTCACCATTGCTGTTACCCCGTTTCTGCCGGATGGGTCTCTGGATCTCGACAGCCTCGACCGTGTCACGGATTTCTATCTCGAAAAGGGGGCAACGGGCCTGACAATCCTGGGCATGATGGGCGAGGCGGGCAAATTGTCGGCTGCCGAGGCCATTTCGGTGGTGCGCCGTGTGACGGCGCGGGCCGGCGTGCCGGTGATCGTTGGGGTCTCTGCTGCGGGTCTGGCCCCGATGAAAGCCTTGGCGGATGAGGCCATGGAAGCAGGGGCTGCTGGCGCCATGGTCGCCCCGCCCTGGACGCTGCAAACCGATGACCAAATCCTGGGCTATTACCGCAATGTGGCCAACGCGCTCGGTGAAATCCCCTTCGTATTGCAGGATTTTCCGCAGGCTACTGGGGTTCAGATTGCCCCGTCGGTGATCCTGCGCATCGTTGAGGACTGCCCCACCTGCGTCATGCTCAAGCACGAGGATTGGCCCGGGCTCGACAAGATCAGCACGCTGCGGGCCGCGTCACAGGGTGGGTCCCGGCGGATCAGCATCCTGTGCGGGAATGGTGGCCTGTTTCTGCCTGAGGAAATGGAGCGCGGCGCCGATGGCGCCATGACCGGCTTTTCCTATCCCGAGATGATGGCGCAAGTGATCGAAGCCCATACCGCGGGTGACAAAGCCCGTGCCTTGGATATCTTTGATGCCTATCTGGCCTTGGTGCGTTATGAGTTGCAGCCCGGTCTTGGCTTGGCGATCCGCAAGTTCATTCTGGCCGAGCGGGGCGCGATCGCCAGCCCGACTTTGCGGGCACCGGGGGCGGGCCTGCGTCCGGAAGCGGTGGCCGAGGTGACGCGGTTGATCGCCCGTCAGAAGGTCAAACTTGCGGCGCTCGATCTCTAGCCATCTACCGGGCGCGGCGGACAATCCATAGGCCTAGGGACTGCCGTGCCTTTTGCGCGGATGCCCTATGCCCTGTGCGGGCCCCCGATTGCTTGGCAAGCGCGTGACAGGGCAGGGCGGACCTGGAGATCCTGATACGCCAACCTGTCGCCCGAGCCGCCCAGAAAAGACACCGCGGGTGACGCCGTTGAGGCGCACCTGCAAAAGGCCTCTTCGACAGATCTTTCGACGTTCTGCACTGGGCTGCGGGGACTGCTGAACAGACTTACACGTCCAGTTCGTCCACGAAGCGGGCGTTTTCCTGAATATACTGAAAGCGCAGATCTGGCTTTTTGCCCATCAGCCTTTCGACCAGATCACGGGTTTCGCCCGGCTCGTCCTCGTCGATGCTGACGCGGATCAGCTTGCGCGAGGCGGGGTCCATGGTGGTTTCCTTGAGGTCCTTGGCATCCATCTCACCCAAGCCTTTGAAGCGGCTCACATCGATACGACCTTTGCCCCCCAGCCCTTTGCTCAGCCAACTGTCCCGCTCGGCCTCGTCGAGGCAATAGTGCCGCTTAGCGCCCTGCGTCAGACGAAACAGAGGCGGGCACGCGAGATAGAGATGGCCCGCATCGATCATCGGGCGCATTTGGGTAAAGAAGAATGTCATCAGGAGCGAGGCAATATGCGCCCCGTCGACATCAGCGTCGGTCATGATGATGACCTTGTCGTAGCGCAGATCATCAATGTTGAATTTGGTGCCGATGCCCACGCCCAAAGCCTGACACAGATCGGAGATTTCCGCATTTGATCCCAGCTTGGAGGAGGCCGCGCCCAACACGTTCAGGATCTTGCCGCGCAGGGGCAAGAGGGCCTGTGTTTCGCGGTTGCGGGCCATCTTGGCAGACCCACCCGCGCTGTCGCCCTCGACGATGAAAAGTTCGGTGCCATCGCGCGCTGACTGGGAACAATCCACCAGTTTGCCGGGCAGGCGCAGCCGCTTGGTGGCGGATTTCCGGGCAGTTTCCTTTTCCTGACGGCGGCGCAGGCGCTCCTCGGCGCGCAGCACGAGGAAATCCAGAATGGCCCCCGCAGATTTCGGATCCGCCGCCAGCCAGTTATCAAAATGATCGCGGACCGAAGCCTCGACCATTTTCGCCGCGGCCTCAGTGCTGAGCCGGTCTTTCGTCTGGCCGACAAAGGCGGGGTCACGGATGAAACATGAAACCAGCGCGCACCCGCCCGAGATCAGGTCTTCGCGGGTGATCTGCGCAGCTTTGCGATTGCCAGCCAACTCGCCATAGGCCCGGATGCCCTTCAGGATCGCCGCCCAGAAACCGCTGACATGGGTGCCCCCTTCGGGCGTTGGCACCGTGTTGCAGTAGCTTTGCAGGAAGCCGTCGCGCGACGGCGTCCAATCGATTGCCCATTCCACCGAGCCGGGCTCATCAAAGCGCCCGGCAAACTCGACCTTGCCGGCAAAAGCGCTTTCGGCATAGGTCGTGGCGGACCCGAGGGTTTCCACCAAGTAATCTTTCAGGCCGCCGGGGAAATGGAAGGTGGCCTGCAACGGCGTTTCGCCGTCATCCACCGCGGATTTCCAACGGATCTCAACCCCTGAGAACAGATAGGCCTTGGAGCGGATGGACTTGAACAGGCGGCTGGGCTTTAGCTTCAGCTTGCCAAAAATCTCGGCGTCTGGGTGAAAGGTGACTGTGGTGCCGCGCCGGTTTGGGGCCGCGCCCACCTCGGCGACAGGGCCCAGCGGCAGACCCCGTGAAAAGGACTGCTCAAACAGGCGTTTGTCACGGGCAACTTGCACCACCATGCTGTCGGACAGGGCGTTGACCACGGAGGCCCCCACGCCGTGCAGACCCCCGGATGTCTGATACGCCTTGCCAGAAAACTTGCCGCCCGCATGCAGCGTGCACAGGATGACCTCCAGAGCGGATTTGCCGGGGAACTTGGGGTGAGGATCGGTGGGAATGCCGCGTCCATTGTCCCGGATCGTGATCGAGTGATCCGCATGCAATTCCACCTCGATGCGATTGGCATGGCCGGCCACGGCTTCGTCCATCGAGTTGTCGAGCACCTCTGCCACAAGGTGGTGCAGGGCGCGCTCATCGGTGCCGCCGATATACATGCCCGGGCGTTTGCGCACCGGCTCGAGCCCTTCGAGAACCTCGATCGAAGAGGCATCATAGGCGGGGGAGGTGCCCCCGGAGAGAAGATCGTCGGACATCGGTGCTGCTCGATTTCGCCTTAGGTGTTTGCGCCAGTATGGCAGGGCCTTGGAGGGAGGGAAAGCGGCAGGGCAGGCTCAATCGCCAAGCCGGCCACATTTCATCACGGATCTTGCGCCCCGTCTGTCTTTGTAGAGGTTGGTGGCTTGTTGTTGCAGTGCAGTTTGCTAGGTCTGGGCCATGCTGATCTTTGCGCTTGCTGTCTTTTTCCTTTTGATCACGCCGGGGCCGGGTGTGCTGTCGACTGCAGGTGTCGGGGCGGCGTTCGGGGTGCGGCCGGGGGCGCGCTATGTGATGGGCCTCTGGATGGGGACCAATCTTGTGGCGCTGGCGGTTGTCACGGGCCTCGCCGCGGCCATGCTGGCGGATCCGAGATTGCGCGTGCTGCTCTATGGCGCGTCAATCCTGTATCTGGTCTACATTGCGGCCCGGATTGCTTTGGCCGGCAGCCAGATCGCCTTTATTTCGCGCGCGTCCCCGCCGGGCCTGATGGGCGGGATCGCGCTACAGGCCATCAATCCCAAGGCCTATGTGTTTAACACCTCTCTGTTTTCCGGTTTTGCTTTTTGGGAGAGCGCGCCCCTCGCCGAGATGGCCGCCAAATTTGTGATCATCAACCTGATCTGGCTGCCGATCCATTTCCTGTGGCTCTGGGTTGGTATCCGTGTGAACGCGCTGGATTTGCCGCCGCGCACGCAACGGGCGATCAATATGACCATGGCCGGGCTGATGTTGGCTGTGGTGGCTTTGGCGACCCTGTTTCCACCAGGCAGGTAAGCCCGCCCGCCCATCGCGCGGCCCCCGCGTGTGGCGTGTTTCAATCGGAGTTGGTTTACTGGCCTACAGCCCCTTCGGAGGGGGCATTCGCAGCCAGATCGACTGGCAAGCCAGACGGCACGGAGGTGGGACGACCCAGCGGACGGGTTGCGCTGGTTTCGCCTGTTAATGCCTTCAGAAACGCCACGATATCGGCCTGCTCACTGGCTGACAGGGCCACCGGGGTGATATCCAAAACCGAGCGGTGGCGGGCGGCCTCAAGCCTGTCGTCGCGGATCACGAAATCGATGGCCTCCAGCCACGGCACATCGGGCAGCTGAGCATTCCCTTCCTGCCATGCGGCCAGTTGCACCAAAGGTTGGGCGTGATGGGCCACGATGCCTTCCAGCGTGGCATATGCGCCGTTGTGGCCGTAGGGCGCGGTCAGGGCCACGTTGCGCAGGGACGGCGTCCGGAAACGGTAAGCATCCTCCAAGCGGTCTGTCTCGCCCATGCGGCCGACATCGCGGGCATAGGGATCGAACTGGCGCGTGCGTCCGGGCCCAAACTGGGGCAAGGCCAGCGCATGAAACTGCATGTCGCTCAGCAGCGGACCACTGTGGCAGTTGGCACAGCCCGCAGGGCCGTAAAACAGCTCCATTCCACGCGTCTGGGTCGGGTCCAGTGCGGTGGCGTCCCCGGCGAGGTAGGCATCGAATGGGCTGTCGAAATTGCGCCACTCTGTTTCGATGAAGGCCCCCAGTGCATTGCCGATCTCCACAATGCTGACGTCTTCGGCCGCTTCGATATGGTCAAATGCATCGACGAACATCTCCCCGTATTCGGGGATAACGCGCACCCGTTTGGCCAGAATGGGCCAGCCGAGATCGATCCTGTCGCGCACGGCGCCAATCACCTCGTTTTCGCCGACGTTGCCTGCCATTTCAAACTCGGCGGTCAAAGGCAGCAAGGCCTGGGCGGCCGTAATGGAGGCAAGCCCCTGCGGCAGGAACTCCTCGGCGGGGCTGTCAAACCCGTTCCCAAAGAGGTTGGACACGGAAAGACGGCCATCATGGAACAGGACAGCGATATCCTTGTGCCCAAGGTTCCAAAGGCCCGGTGCGTTGCGCGGCACCCGCTTGGCGATCCGGTTCTCGCCCGCACCCGGCAACCGGGCGTGCCCCACGCCTTCGCCACCCTCACCAATCCCCAGCGACAGCCCATCAGTGCCCGCAAGATCATGGTGGTGGCATGTGCCACAGGCGATATTGCGATTGCCTGACAGGACTTTATCGTAGAACAGCAATTGCCCGAGCTTGACCTGCTTGGGGTCATGGTGGCGGAAGTCATCCGCGCGCAGGGGGGCAGGCACATCGCCTGCCAATACGGACGAGGCAAAGATGCTGAATACAAAAGGGAAAACAACGTGACGCACCTGAAAATCCTCACCTTTTTGCAGGGGCCTTTCCTCGCCATCAGCCTAGCATTGCCTGCCGCAGCAGAGCAACGCCTTACAGTCGAGGATGCGCGCGATCTGATGGAGGCGGGGCGGTTTGAAGAGGCCTATGATGTGTTCTGGCCGGCAGCGCGCTCCGGCAACGCCGATGCCGAGGAATGGATCGGCGTCATTTATGCGCTGGGGCTGGGCGTTGAGAAGGATTATCGGCGCGCATTCGAGTGGTATCTCAGGGCGTCCATGAAGGGGCATCCGGGCGCGCAGTCCGGGGTGGGCTGGTATTACGAACTGGGGTTGGGCATGCCGGCACCGGATCTGGTGCGGGCATATATGTGGTACACGCTGTCGGCCATTGGGGGGGATCCCGATGCAGCCATCAGCCTCGAAGAGGTGGTCAAGAAGATGACCCAAGAAGAGATCGAGGAAGCCCTGATCCTTGTCGATGACTACAAGGTGTGGATGTATCCGTTCCGTTAGGGCGCGGGGCGCGCTGCCCTGCATGGCGTGCCGCCAACCTGCGCAGAGACACTGCGCCAACGAAAAAGCCCGGGCATGCGGCCCGGGCTTTTCCTGTTCAGGAGGGGACGCGCTTATTCAAGCTCGGCGTCCATCACCATGTTGATCTCGGCTTCGGCCTCGGCCACGGCAGCATTCATAGCCTCGAGGATCTCGGCGCCGCCGTCGACATTGGCAGTGAACCAGTCAAACACCGGTGCGGCGGCTTCCTTGAAGGCCGCTTTTTCTTCCGGGCTCGGCACATAGAGATCACCACCACCGGCGACGAAATCTTCGTAGGCCTGGATCGACTTGCGCTTGGGCGAGGCAAAGGTGGCCTGCTGCAGCTGGTAGAAGCCGTTCACGATCACGCGCCGCATGGCCGGATCCATCGCTATGAACTTCTCGTTGTTCATGAACCACAGAGCGCCCATGTAGGCATGGCCGTCCAGCGTCACATACTGCAGGCCGGCATCTGGGAACTTCATGTTCATGATGTCGGTGATGCCGTTCTTGGAGCCTTCAACAACGCCGGTCTGGAACGAGGTGAACAGCTCGGGCCACGGGATCGGCGTGGGGGCAGCGCCCAGAGCACGCACCAGTTCCTGGGGCAGGTCAGCAACCACGGTCCGGATCTTCAGACCGTCCATGTCACCCGGGCCCTGAACGCGGCGCTGCGTGTTGGCAAAGTTGCGCCAGCCGCCAGTGTTGCCGACGGTCATCAGGCGGATTGCGCCTTCGGAGTTTGTCAGCGTCATTTCCTGCATCTTCTTGACCAGCGGCGAGCCGTTGGCCAGTGCCGCTTCCGCGACGCGGTCATCCGCCATCAGGTAGGGCAGGTCGAGCACCTGTACGAAGGGGAAAATGCCCGAGGAGCCACCGGAGGTCGACACATAGATGTCGATCCCGCCATCGGCCACACCGGCCAGGCACTCTGCGCCGTTCGAGCACAGCTGCGTGCCGATGAACAGTTCTACCTTGATGGCACCGTTGGAAGCCGACTCAACGTAGTTTTTGAAGACAACGAGGCCGTCGTAGTCTTCGTCGTTCTCGTTGGAATTGGCCGTGGCGCGCAGGGTCATCTCGTGCCCGCCAGCCCAGGTGGAGGCCGCGCCGCCCACCAAGAATGCGGCTGTCAGTGCCGCTGTGGTTAGTCCTTTGATCATGGAATCTCTCCCTGTTTATTTTGATTGATCAAGGTGTAACGAAACCCGTCAAACGGGGGATCGTCATGGAAATCGCCGGGACGTATGTGATCAGGAATATCACAAAAATCTCGACGGCAAGAAACGGAAGTATGGCCTTGGCGATGGTTTCGACCTTTTCGCCCGACACGCTGGAGGCCACGAAAAGCACAAGTCCCATGGGTGGCGTCGCCAATCCCACGGTCAGATTTACCGACATGATGATGGCGAAATGCACCGGGTGCACACCCATCTCGACAAAGATAGGCCCCAAGATCGGGCCCAGAATGATGATTGCCGGCCCCGCATCGAGGAACATGCCCACGATGAAGAGGAGAATGTTGATGAGGAACAACAAAACCAGCGGGTTTTCTGACAGGCTGAGGATGGCTTCGGCCAGAGTTTGTGGGGCTTGCGACAAGGCCACCACCGTTTTGAAGCTGACCGCAGCCCCCACAAGCAACAGCACCGTGGCCGAGGCCATGGCAGACCGCGTCAGGATCGGGCCGAGGTCCTTCAGTTTCATCGAGCGCAGCACGAAGAAAGACACGATCAGCGCATAGGCCACAGCAATGGCAGAGGCCTCAGTAGGGGTAAAGACGCCCACCAGAATGCCGCCGAGGATGATGATCGGGGTTTGCAGCGGCGCGACGGCCTTCTTGCAGACCACTCGGAAATCATTGCTGACACGGGTGCGATAGCCGCGCAGCAGCAGGTCTGCCGCCAGATAGCACACCGCAAAGGTTGCCAGGGCGACCCAGCCATTGCCGTCGATCGTGCTGCCATCGGGGGCAACACTGTCCTGGCCCAGGCCGGTAAAGCCCGTCACGGCCAGATAGAACAGCCCGCCAAGATTGAGGCGCAGCAGGACGAGGCTGATCCAATACTCTGCCGTGCTGATCGTCGCTCCGCGCGTCACGATGCGTTCGGCCTTTGGCAGGTCATATTTGTCGGCCAGAAGCCGAACCATCACCATCAGGGATACGCCCACCAGCACGCCCGGCACAATCCCGGCCAGGAACAGGGCCGCCACGCTTTCGCCCATGACATAGGCATAGATGATCATGATGCCTGAGGGCGGGATGATCGGCCCGATCACGGAGGAGGCCGCTGTGATCGCTGCGGCGAACCTACGGGTGTAGCCGTTTTTCTCCATGGCCGGGATCAGGGTGGAGCCCAGAGCCGATGTATCAGCCACCGCAGACCCTGACAGACCGGCGAACAGGATCGAGGACAGGATGTTCACATGGGCCAGCCCACCTCGCAGATGGCCCATGAAGGCCTGGCTGAATTCCACGAGCCGGGTGGTGATGCCGCCCCGGTTCATGATCTCGCCCGCCAGCATGAAGAAGGGCAGCGCCATCAGGGGAAAGCTGTCCATCCCGTTGTAAAGGTTGCGGTAAAGCAACTTAAGGTCTGAGGCCTGGTCCATCACCACCAGCATCCCGCCAGGGGCGGCCAGCAGAGCAAAGAACACGGGCAAGCCGACCATGAGCAGGGCAAGGAAGATGGGCAGGAACCAGATCAATGCGCTCATGCTATTCGGCCCCCGCCATGTCTGCCGCATCGAGCGGGGGAAGTTGGGCACCGCCACCCAGGAAATCGATGATCGCGCGCAGGATCAATTCGACCGACACGACAAGCATCAGGGTCAGACCCACCACGAGCGAAGCCATCATATGGCTGCGCGGCATCTTTCCGTAGCCAAACTCGATTGTCATATCGCTGATCGACGGGAAAAAGACCGTGTAGAGCGAGGCGGTTTTGAAAGTGCCCGCAAAGCCCGTCACCTCTGACCATCCAATCTTGAGGGCCTCCCAGATGACCACGGTGCAGACGAGCAGCAAGGCGAAGGTCAGGATGCGCGCCACCGCGCGGGGCAGGGCGCGGGCCATCATGTCAATGGCGACGAAGCCCCCGCGCCGATAGGCCGTAGGGGCCATGAGGCCGGTCATCCAGAGCATGGCAAAGCGGGCCGCTTCATCGGGCCAGGGCAGGGCAGAGTTCAGAACATAGCGGAAAAAGACCTGCGTCAGGATGAACACCACCATGAACGCCAGCGCTGTAGCAGCCAAAAAGCGGCCAGCCGCCAGAACGACGTCATTGAACAACCGCAAGGGGGTCAGCACCCCCAAAAGAACGCCCATGCGTGCGCCCTCCTCCCGTTGGGTTCGCCCGCTTATTTGTGCGGGTCGAACAGGTGGCTGCCGGTTTGGCCGGGCAGCCCAATCTTGCGCACCTAACGTTTGGCGTCAGGTGTCGTGCGCAACGCGCCCATAGGCGCCTTGCGCAAAGATGAGGGGCGCAGCCCCGTCCGAGCGCGCCGCCTCCGTGACTTTTCCCAAAATAACAGTGTGATCGCCCCCCGGATGGGTGGCAAAGCGTGTGCAGGTGAAGCGGGCCACACAGTCCGGCAGGACGGGCACGCCCTGCGCATTCTCTGACCAAGCGACGTCGTCAAAGCCCCGTCCGTTCAGCGCGAAATGAGTGCAAAGGTCCTTCTGCGCGGTGGACATGATGTGGATCACGAAATGCTCGGCGGCGACGAAACTGTCGTGTCGCGCCGATGTCAGGGCAGGGGACCACAATACAATCGCAGGATCGAGCGACACCCCAGCAAAGCTGTTGGCCGTCATGGCGAGGGGGCCTTGCGCATCGCGGCAGGTCACCACGGTGACTCCGGTCGCAAAACAGCCCAGTGCGTCCCGCAAGGCCCGCTGGTTGTCCGGGCCTGGAATAAACGTGGTCTCACTGTGCATTGTGTTCGATCCGTCTGGCATTAGGGAACTTCCTGTCCCGTCGCCTCAGTGTAGAGCGTAAACCATTCCGTGCGAGTAAGATTTACTTCCATCGCGGCAGAGATTGCCGCGATGCGGTCAAGCCGGTTGGTGCCCAAGACAGGCAGGATATTGGCCGGATGCGCCAACAGCCACGCGATGGCGATGGCGGTGGTATCTGTCCCCCGCATGGATGCGATGGCCTTCAGGGCCTCTGTCAGGCCTGGATTGGAGCCATCAAAGAGGGCACCTCCGCCCAGCGGAGACCACGCCATCGGCGGCACGCCAAGGCGTTGCAGCGTGGCTAGATCGCCATTGGTCCAGGGGGCTGTGCACAGCAGGCTCATCTCGATCTGGTTGGTCACCAGCTTGTTTGACATCGCCGATTGAAGCAGATCCCAATCCCAGGGACGGAAATTCGACACGCCCGCAGCCCGGACTTTGCCCGAGGCAATGACCTCATCGAGCGCTGCGCCGGTTTCCGCGTGATCCATCAGCGGGTCCGGGCGATGGATCAAGAGCACGTCGATCTGCTCAATCCCCATTTCGCTCAGGGATGTGTCGACCGATTGCAGGATATGCGCGCGGCTGGTGTCATAATATTTGATCGGCGCGCTCTCGTAGCGGCCAACGGGCGCAACGATATCGCATTTCGTGACGATCTCGAACTTTTCGCGCAGGCTAGGTGCGGCCTTGAACGCGGTGCCAAGGATCGCTTCTGCGGTATAGCCGCCATAGATGTCGGCCTGGTCAATCGTCGTGATGCCCTGTTCCAGACAGGCTTCAAGCTTGGCCTGAACATGGGCAGCGCTGGTGTCAGTGTCGTCTCCGAGGCGCCACATTCCGTAGACAAGACGGCTAAAGCTGAGGCCTTCTGCAAGTGCGATACGATCCATTAAACGCGGTCTCCTACGCCCAGAGGCGTTGCGGGTGTTGAGTGCGGCACGCGGCCATAGGCATGGGGCAGCGAGCATGTTTTCAATTCGGGCAGCACGCGCTGTCCAAAGCTTTTGCATTCATCGAGATGGGGATAGCCCGAGAAAATAAAGGCTCGGATTCCCATCTTGCGATAGTCTTCGATTTGGCTAAGCACCTGATCGGTTGAGCCCACCAACGCCGCGCCACAGCCCGAGCGGGCGCGCCCGATGCCTGTCCACAGGTGCGGCTCCACATAGCCGAATTTGTCGGCCAACTCGCGCGCGCGGGCTTGGTGGCTGACACCGAGGCTGGTGCTGTCATGGGCGCGGTCTCGGATCAGGGTGCCGTATTCATCGTCAAGCTTGCTGACCAGATGATCGGCATATTCACGAGCCTCTGCTTCTGTGTCGCGCACGATCACATGCACGCGCAGACCATAATCCAATGTTCGGCCGTATTTCTCGGCAACCGCATTCACCGCGGTCATGCGTTGGGCCAGCATTTCCTTGGGTTCAGGCCACATCAGGTAGACATCGCAATGCTGTCCGCACAGCTCCAGTGCGGCGGGGGAGTAGCCGCCAAAATACAGCAGCGGACCGCCCGTCTGATAGGGGCGCGCGGGCCCTGTCGGGACCGAGTCGAAGTTATAGACCTCGCCCTTGTAGGTGATTTCGTCCTGGGTCCACGCCTGCTTGAGGATCTCGACAACTTCGCGCGAGCGCTGATAGCGGAAAGCGCTATCGGCGGTTTCTCCGGGAAAGTCTGAGGAGATGATATTTACTGTCAGACGGCCTTCGAGCATGTGATCAAGCGTGGCGACGGTGCGGGCCAGCATGATGGGCTGCATTTCCCCGCAGCGCACGGCGGCCAGCATGTTGATGCGATCAGTGATCGGTGCGCAGCCCGCAACAAAGCTCAGCGTATCTTGGCCCACCTGATAGGATGACGGGCACAGAATGTTTCCAAAGCCTTGGTTCTCGGCTTCTCTCAGAATGGCAGAGCAATGCTTGAAGGAGGACCGCAAATCCCCCTCAGGCACGCCGAGATAGCGATAATCATCAGAGCAAAGCGCCGCAAACCAGGAGACCTCAGACGCGTCGAGATCTGCAGAGGTGACGGGGACGACAGTCATGAAAAGATTCCCTTTGGGCACGTGTTTCTGTTTGCGTAGCACCCCAGATATTGTAGATCAATCCTGTATCAATTTTTTCGGTGCCCCATGCAGCCCGCCCCGCTGAGCGACAACACGCAAGACCATCGCCCGCTGTATCGCCGGGTGGCTGACCTTGTGCTGCGCGAGATCATGTCCGGGCGTTTGGTGGATGGGGCGCGTCTGCCCCCGGAACGGGACATGGCTGCGGATATGGGCGTGGCGGTCGGAACTTTGCGCAAAGCGCTGGAGGCTCTGTCCGAGGACGGTCTGCTTGAACGCGTTCAAGGATCGGGAAACTACGTGAAAGCGCCCGCAGAGCTGTCCGGTGTCTATGCGTTCTTCCGCCTTGAACTTCTCAGCGGTGGCGGTGTACCGGACGCAACAGTTTTGTCGCTGGACAAGGTCCCGCAACGCGGCGACCTGCCTGCCCTGGCCACCGCAGGCCCGGCCTTCCGGATCCGCCGCCTGCGTCGCCTCGATGGGATCACGGTTGCTGCCGAGGAGATCTGGCTGGATGGCAGTGCCGCGACCGATTTGTCCGCTGGCGATCTGGGTCCGTCGCTGTACCGGTTCTACCGGGAGGTGCTGGGGCTGTGGATCGCGCGCGCACAGGATCGGGTGGGGATGGATGTCTGGCCTGATTGGGCGCCGCTGGGCACCACCTCTGCGCCCTGTGGCTTTGTGGAGCGCTGCGGACAGGCAGCGGATGGACGACAGGTTGAAGTGTCGCGCACCTGGTTTGATGCCAGTGTGGCGGCCTATGTGAACAAGATGGAGTAGGGCGCGATGAACGAGATGCGCTATGGGATCATTGGCACGGGCATGATGGGGCAGGAGCATATCCGCAACATTGCCCTCTTGAACGGGGCATGTGTTGCGGCCCTGTGCGAGCCCAACCCCGATATGCGTGCGCAGGCCAGTGCGCTTGCGCCCGAAGCAGCTGTCTTTACAGACATGGATGCGATGTTGGATGCGAGCGATCTGGATGCGCTGGTGATCGTCAGCCCAAACCACGTACACGTGCCCCAACTTGCCCGGATTGCATCGCGCTGTGCGGTGCCGATCCTGGTGGAGAAGCCGCTCTTTACCGGGCCGGACCAGCTCGAAAAGCTTCGGGCCTTCCGGGACAGCTATGCCGCGCCGGTTTGGGTGGCGATGGAGTATCGGTACATGCCGCCCGTTGCGGCCCTGTTGCGAGAGGCCGAAGCTGTGACCGGCGGTGTGCGGATGCTGTCGATCCGCGAGCACCGCTTTCCATTCCTTCAGAAAGTGGGTGACTGGAACCGCTTTAACGCCAATACAGGCGGCACCTTGGTTGAAAAATGCTGCCACTTCTTTGATTTGATGCGCTTGGTTCTTGGGCAAGAACCTGTGCGTGTGATGGCCAGCGGTGGTCAGGTGGAAAACCACCTTGATGAAACCTACGATGGGGCTGTGCCTGATATCTGGGATGCGGCCTATGTGATCGTAGATTTCGATGGCGGGGCAAGGGCCATGCTGGAGCTGTGCATGTTTGCCGAGGGCAGCCGCTATCAGGAGGAAATCAGCGCAGTCGGTCCTGCTGGCAAGATCGAAGCGCTGGTGCCGGGCCCAACACGTTTCTGGACCGGAGCAGGTGCCCCCCCGGTGCCCAAGGTGATCGTTAGCCCCCGGGCCTACAAATCCCCGATTGAAACCGAGATGCCAGTGCCTGCGGAGTTGCTGGCAGCAGGGGATCACAACGGATCGACCTTTCACCAGCATGAGGGCTTCTTGGAAGTGGTGAGGGGCAATCTCGCACCAGAGGTAACCCTCTCTGACGGATGGGCTGCCGTGGCCTTGGGCCTTGCCGCGCAGGAAAGCGCACGGACTGGCCAAGCGGTGCAGATCACGCCTGATTGGCAGATGGATACAAGCGCCGTCGCTCAGGTTTCTTGATCCAAATCACCCACCTTTTCCATCGGAACCGGACCTTCAGGCAGAATTATCTGCGCTCTTGGACGGCCGCCTCGAAGGCCGCTTTGGCGACTTGCTCCATGCCTTTCTTGATCAGAAAGGTCTTGATCGCGCCTGCTCCGATATGGGTGCCAATTGCGCTGCCTGCCATCGAGATGCCAGGGGCCATATAGGTTCTGAAAACACCGTCGAGCGCCATGGACAGACCCACAGATTGAAACTGGCTCGCCTGCATGCGCGACAGGGCAGCTGCGCGCTCTGGGCTGCCTCCATCGGCGATACACAAGATGGCTTGCTCGCGCGCACGGCTCACGACTTCAAGTGTTGCCGTTCCTGCCAACGACACAGGGAAGAGCCTTCCGGCAACCCATTCCGCAGCGCTGACTCTGCCGTCCCTGTCTGCGTCATAGTCTTCGAAGAAACCAACCACGACAGCCGGTACATCCCCGATGAAGGCAACAGCGCCAATCTTCTTGTCGCCGAAGCGGTCGTTCACGAGCATCCATTCGATCGGATCGGGCATCTTCCGCTCCTTCCCATTAAAGACAAAGCCAGACCTCTAGATGAGGCGAAAGTTTACCTTAGGGCAAGTCTGCCATGTCTGACCATGTGCTTGGCGCCTGCGCTGCGTGGAAACATGCTTAGGCGACGTGACAAAGGCGTGGCGAGGGGGGCAGCCGATGATTTGATTTAGGCCCACTCTCAGTTTGGTGGGGTGCGGCACCTGTGACCCTCTCGAAGAAGGCCTCGAAAGCGAATTCAACTCACAAGAGCGGCCCAGAGTTCAGCTCAGAAGGTAGGTTGGCAATTCGGGAAAAAGCTGCGGTTTTGGCAACCGACAAAACGGATGGGACATGACGCCCATCCAACCTGTTTCAGACAATCTGTGCAGCGGCCAGCCAGCAAGCTGCCGCGAGTGTCGAGCCAGCGGTCCTTGCATGATTCAGCCGCGTCCATTTCTGGGCGTAGTGGGGCCAATAGTCTGCGGTTTCGCGCAGCTGGCCGTCCATCGCATCGAGACGATTATTCATTGGAACATTGCCCATGCCAGTCACGGCAAGCACTCCAATCAGGTAGGAACCAGCCCCGACAAACGTCAGCGGCCGTGCTGCGCCTTCAAGCTGCCAGAGAGCGAATAAACCCAGACTTCCCGAGACTGGCACCAAGCCCAGTAACAGCACCATAAAGACTGACCGATATACCGTGCGGTTCAGACCAACCATCCCCGCTGCTCCTTGAGACGCAGGGGCTTGTACAAGTCCCCGCATGATGAAGTCGGAAAAGCCAAGAAACACTCCTGCAACCAGCGCAGCAGCAAGACCGGCGATCATCAGTATCCATTCCATGGTCTTTGCTCCTCAGCTCGACAGACCAACGGCCCGGCCAATGTATTGGCGGTCAGACAGCTGACGGGTCAGAAAACGCGCCAACTCGCTGCGGGCAATCTTCAGATCAAGGCCACGGGCCGTATTCTGCACATCCTCGATCACGGGGCGCGTTGTGGGCTGGTCAGTAAAGGCGCTGGGGCGGACGATGGTCCAGTCGAGGCCGCTCGCCTCAACCAACTGTTCCTGCAACTCATGATCGCGGAAAACAGGGGCCAGCAGCACGCCGAACATCACGCGCTTCCACCAAAAATTTAGCGTGGGCCAGCTATCACGTGCACCCAAAGTGGATTGTGCGATCAAACGGCGAACCCCGTGGGTCTGCATGGCCTTGACGACGTTCATTGTGCCTTGCGAGCGGATCTTGCTCTTGCGCGACATACCAGAGCCAAGTGTGACGACAACTGCGTCGTGCCCTGCAACCGCAGCCGTCACGTCTGAGAGTTTCATCGCGTCGCCAGCGGCGAGGCGCAGCTTGGGGTCGCTCAGGTTCAGTTTCTCGGGCGAGCGGGCAAAGGCGGTCACGCTGTGACCAGCCTTCAGCAGGTTTTCGACGGCGAGGCGTCCAACGGTTCCGGTCGCGCCAAATACAATTACTTTCATTGTTGTTCTCCTTACGAGGTGAATACCGGCCATAACTTGACACGGTGTAAAGTTGACACGGTGTCAATAATCCGTAACTTGACATCATGTCAAGAGCTTCATCCGATACCCGCGCCCGCATCCTCAATTGCACTTGGAACCTTCTGGAATCCCGCGATAAAAAAGTTCGCATGTCAGATATCGCCAAGGCAGTTGGCATCAGCCGTCAAGCGCTCTACCTGCATTTTCCCATGGGGGCAGAGCTGCTGATTGCCACGACAAGGCATATTGATTCTGTCAAAGATGTGGATGCGCGACTGGCTGAGAGCAGGGCTGCCACCTCAGGCTGTGATCGGTTGGCGGCCTTCATTCATGGATGGGGCGGCTACATTCCGGAAGTCCATGGCCTGTTCGTTGCGTTGCGTAACATGCGCGATGATGATGCCGAGGCCGCGGTGGCGTGGGACGACCGGATGCGAGCCGTCAGGCACGGGTATGACGCGGTAGTCGCGGCCTTGGTAGCGGACAAGATGCTCAGACCCGATCTCAACAACGAGGTTGCAACGGATCTCCTATGGACGCCTCCGTCGGTCGAAAACTGGGCGCGTTTGGTATGCGACTGTGGCTGGTCGCAAGCAGAATATAGAAACCAGATTAAGAGACGTGCTGAGGCAACGCTTTTGGCGACGGATCAATGAGCCTCCGCCATCCTACAATTTTCACTTCGGAACGCATGCAGGCAAGGCAATGTCCGCTCGAGGTAGAAGCAGTCATTGGCCATAAGCAAACGGATGTCAGAGTCTCAAAAGACCAAAGCCTGCTCACGGGGAGGCCATCCCACCATATCTCAACATTTATCGCTTGGTCTGCGGCGCGGCGCGATCCGGCTCTGGATTGCTGTCGTAACCAAACGGTTTAGCTGAGTGCGTAGGTAAAGGCTTCGTCCGCCACATCGACCTCAACGGATGTCAATTCCTCCCCTTCGACAGCCCGGTGCAGGATGGCCCGCGACAGATCCGGCAGGATAGAGTTCGTGATGATGTTGTCGATCATGCGCCCGCCACTGTCCGGATCCTGGCACTGGGCAACGATGTGATCGATCACCGCATCAGAGAAAGTCATCGTGGCATTCTGGTTTTTCTTGAGACGCTTGACGATTGATCCCAGCTTGAGGCGTGTGATCATGCCGAGCACATCCTCATTGAGCGGGTAATAGGGAATTGTCACGATCCGGCCCAACAGGGCAGGCGGGAATACATCCAGCAGGGCAGGCTTGAGGCTTTCTGCCAAAGCTTCGGGATCGGGCCGCGCCGCGCCGCGGGCGGTCATGTCCATGATCACATCGGTGCCCGCGTTGGACGTGAGCAGGATCAGCGTGTTCTTGAAGTCGATCAACCGGCCAGAGCCATCTTCCATCCGGCCCTTGTCAAAGACCTGAAAGAAAAGTTCGTGCACATCCGGGTGGGCCTTTTCCACCTCGTCCAGGAGGACGACTGAGTAGGGTTTGCGGCGCACTGCTTCGGTGAGGCGACCGCCTTCGCCGTAGCCGACATAGCCCGGAGGAGCCCCTTTCAGAAGCGAGACGGAATGGGCCTCCTGGAACTCCGACATGGCGATGGTGATGACGTTTTGCTCGCCGCCATAGATCGCTTCGGCCAAAGCGAGGGCGGTTTCCGTCTTGCCGACACCTGAGGGGCCCGCCAGCATGAAGACACCGATCGGCTTTTCTGGGTTATCAAGGCCTGCCCGGTTCGTCTCGATACGCTTGGCGATCATCTTCAATCCGTGATCCTGGCCAACCACGCGTTCCTGGAGCCTGTCTGCCAAGGTCAGGATGGCCTGAACCTCGTCAGTGACCATACGGCCCACGGGGATGCCGGTCCAATCGGCCACCACGGAAGCGACGGCCTGTGCATCCACATGGGAGTAGATCATCCGGTCATCGGGGTCATGACCCTCCAGTTCGTGCACCTTTGCGGCAAGCGCCGTGCGCAGGTTGTCTTCGTCTTCTGCTGTCAGCTCCGCATGATTGGGGCCATCGGCAGTGGCTGCGCCCTCCTTGGGGCTGTCTGCGACAGCCGCCGCGTCGGGCGCCTCGGAAGGCGCTTCAGCGCCGTCCTCGGGGGATGCTTCGGGTTTCGGGTCATCGACGGGCAGGGTTGCGCTGACTTCGCCGCCAGAGAGTTTCGAGCGGATTTCAAGAATATCGCTGACGACAGCCTTTTCCCCTTCGTATTTCGCGGTGAGTTCGGCCAGCCGCTCTTCTTCTTTGGAGAGCAACTCTTTGAGCTCGGCCTCGCGATCGGGATTGGTTTCGCCAAGCTCCCCTTGCTTGGCCTTTGCGCCAAGCTCCGCATGGATCGCGGCAATTTTGCCTTTCACATCCTCGATCAGGGCGGGGGTGGTGGATTGCGAAATCGCCACGCGCGCAGCAGCTGTATCGAGCAGGGATACGGCCTTGTCCGGCAACTGGCGCGCGGGGATATAGCGATGGGACAAATTCACCGCAGAGACGATTGCCTCGTCTGAAATGCGCACTTTATGGTGCTTTTCCATCGGGCCCATAATGCCGCGCAGCATATAGCAGCACTGCTCGATGCCAGGCTCGGGCACATCAATGGGCTGAAAGCGGCGTGTCAGGGCCGGGTCTTTCTCGAAGTACTTCTGATATTCCATCCAGGTGGTGGCGCCGATCGTGCGCAGGGTGCCCCGGGCAAGGGCAGGTTTCATCAGGTTGGCGGCGTCGCCGGTTCCGGCTGCACCGCCCGCGCCGATCAGGGTATGGGCCTCATCCACGAACAAGATGATCGGTGTGGGTGAGCTTTGCACTTCGTCGATCACCTGGCGCAGCCGCTGCTCGAACTCGCCCTTCATAGACGCGCCCGCTTGCATCAACCCGATGTCGAGCGACAGCAGGGACACGCCGCGCAATTGCGGGGGCACATCACCGGAAGCAAGGCGCTGGGCAAAGCCCTCGACCACGGCGGTTTTGCCCACACCCGCCTCACCGGTAAGGATCGGATTGTTTTGACGCCGCCGCATCAGGATGTCGATGATCTGGCGGATTTCCTCATCCCGCCCGACGATCGGATCCATTTTCCCGGCCTTGGCATCGGCTGTCATGTCGATGCAGAAGCGCCCCAAGGCCGTGGTGCCACGGGCCCCGTCTTCGCCGCCGGGGGCGCCCGAGGCGCTGGCCGTCCCGCCACCGCCGCCGATGCCTGCCCCGTCCATCGCGCCCATATCCTCTTCCTCGGAGGTGGCCCAGACAGCGCGCGCATCATTGGCAACCGTGTCTACGTTGAGCCCGGCCAGTGTTGGAGAAACGGTCGGCAAGGCCTGGCTGAGCTGCGCATCCTTCAGCAGAGCGACAAGCATGTGCCCTGTGCGGATCGAGGGCTCGCCAAAGAGCAAGGTTGCGTAGTGCCAGCCCCTGTCGAGCAGGTCGATCACCTGGGCGGCAAAGCCGGGCATCTCGGTGACGCCCTTCTTGTAGCTGTCGATGCTTTTTTGAATTTCCATCAGCACCTTGGCGCGGTCGACGCCGTAATGCTGCAAAGCGATCGTGATATCGGACCGGTCATTCATCAGCATGTGCAAGAGCCAATGACTGATCTCGACGTTGCGGTTGCCTTCGTTCTTGGCATGCCGCAGCGCCTTCATGAAGCTGTCATAGCCCGTGCGATTGAGTTTCCCTGCGACTGTTTCGAGGCTAATTTCCGACATGTCTCTAATCCCTGTCCGCTATCGTGAACCACCCTTGCGGGCACCAATGAAAAAATCCTGCACCTTAGTCCGCCTGACGCAAGCTGAACTTGGCATCGGCGACGAATGCGTCACTGTCCGTTTGTGGGGGGGCAGCCCAAGCATTCCAGCCCAACTGCCCGGAAACCCCAAGCTTTGCCGCCGTCCGTTCCTGCAAGGGTAGTGCGACAGCGACATCGAAATCGACCGTATCTCCGAGGTAGAAGCGGACCATGTCTGCCAAACGCGCGAACATGGTGCCGCCGGGCAAAAGGGCATTGTACTCTTCCCGGCTGCGGGCGCGCAGTTCAATCACCGCCTTATCGTTGATCGAATAGGCGCGGGCGCCGAGATACGAGTTTTGGCCCAGATTAACCCCGCTTTGCCCGATGCGGCTCAGATCAGCGTCCTCGAAATCCAGCCACATGCCTTCGCGTTCGCGGATATGCACATCGACATCAAGGATGCCACGCAGGGCTTGCTCCAGCCTAGACGCCGAGCGCACGCGCCCGGACAAAAGCCCGGCATAGGGCAGCTTGGCAATATCTGGGACGCGGTCACGGTCTCTGTAAGGCGCTGTGCCAATTCCAATGAAGCTGCCGACATAGGCGGCAAACCGATCTTCCTCCGGACGGTCAAACTGCGAAATCGGTCGGGCATCGGCCCAGGCACGGAAAAACAACTGCAAAAAGCGGATCGCGAAAATGTCGACGAACTTTACGAAGGCATCGTCATTGCGTTGCTTCCAGTGGTACGCCTCGATCGTAGTGGCCAGCGGCAGGGCCCCTTGCGGGCCGAAAAAGCCTAGGAAGCGAGAGCGCACCGAGGGCGGTTTGCCGTGCTCCTCTGTGTAGCCATCAACATTGGAGGCCGGGAAATCAAGGAACGGGTCTTGCCCGAGGCGTATGATCTCCTGGGCGGTTACCTGGCTTTTGCCGATGCGGGGCTTGTCCGGGTTGTCACGCTCAAAATCCCGCAGCAGTGCAAACAGGTCAAAGGCGTGGGGCTCCTTGAGCAGGTGCTGTCTGCGGGTTTGGGCTGTCACAGCAATGGCCCCGTTCCAGAGCGCGGCGCAAAGCGCATCACCTCGCCGCGTTGTTCAGAATGCAACACCGTTTCGGTGAAGCTGTTGATGTGCGTGTAATCCGCAAAGAAACGATCCAACACCGCCCCCAGCAGCATGATGCCCGAGCCTTCAAAAGCACGCTCGTCGAAGGTGAGTTTGATTTCGGTGCCACGTGCGGCGTGAAAGCCGCCTTCCCGGTGCAGAGACCGGGTGATCGGGCGGCTGTCGATTCCGGTGATGCCGCGCAATTGCCTGTCGGTGATGGAATCCCCTCCGCCCACAAACAGGGCCAGCATTTCGCGCAGACCTCCGGCCGGGTCATCTTTGTGCCGGTTTCTCAGGCCCATCTGATTGAAGGAAAGCATGTTGACCAGACGCCACATCACCTCGCCGTGGTTGCCCGTGCGGGGATCTTCACGATCCATGTCGGCTATGCTGGCCCGGGGAAGGGTGGGGCCGGCGATGCAGGCCAAGCCGATTTCGGTGTCATCCACGAGGCGAAAATCGACCTCAGACTGCCCAATCGGCAACTGGGGCACGAGATGCCGGTTGGAACACATGGCGGTGACAGAGATGCGCTGGACGCGCTGTTCGTCGTCCAGACCGGCAGGCTCATACAGAGACATGTAGGTTTCATTGCCCATGTAGTCGCCCCCAAAGCCGAACCTGCGCTCTTTCTCCGTCATGCGGCGAGGCCGGGTCCGGCACGCGTAGAACAGGGCGTCGCGTGGGCGCACATCCCCATCAGGCAGGGAATAGATGCGGTGCACGGGCACCTTCTTTTTCACACCGTGGTAATGGGCAAACACGTCTTTGATGGCGTGGATCTCGTAGTTCACGCTTGGGCTGCTATCCGGGGAAACGATGAATTCGTGATGGCGGGGGTCTGGGCGCACCCGTGAACACCGCTCTTCAAAAAGATTGATCGCAGGCGCTGCATAAAGCTTGAAAGTGTCGAGCCCGACGACCGAAGCCAGCTTTGGCTGAGCGCGATCAAACTCGATCATCAGATCGAAGGCGTGGGAAGGGACCTGCTTGAGCAAGGCCCTGAGCCCCACGAGTTTGAAGCCGAGGAACATATTTGGCAGCGTGTAGAAATCCCGCAGGTAGTCAAATCCGCGAAACACCCGGTCATCCTCCGGGTACAGGCCGTCACCATCAAATCCGATTTGCTGGATCATTTCCGTGGGGCAGCGGATAAACAGCGGATCGCCCTGCCGATTAAGATAGCGCAGCGTGATCCTGACCGTATTGCCGATGAGTTGTTCATAGAGTGCGATCATGTCGGCCATGGGGCCATCAAGATGCACCTTCAGCGTATCGCAATTGACCTCATTCACGAGGGCGGGCTTTTCGCCTGCCTTGGGTTCGTCTTCGGGATCATGGGGGGCGTTTGAGACGCGCCGGAACAGGCGCAAGCGCAGGCCAGCGGCCGTCTGATCTGAGACTTCAAGGCCCAAGGCCTGCAAGGGGCCGGGGCTTGGGGCGTAGCTGGCGATATCAATATTGAGCGGATAGAGCGCGAGTGGCTCGGAGAGGCGGAATCGGCATGAAAGGCGGGTCTCCCGCTCCACGTAGGTTGCGTCCAGATAGGCACCTGCGGCAAAGGTTTCGCCCTTTGCCAGATCCTTGTCGCTGTAGTCGGGCACGGCCTGCACCAACATTGCGGCCGGAGTGGGGGCCAGATAGCCGGGTAGCAATTGTTCCAGCAGGCCGCGCGTAAAGGTTTCAAACTCGCTTTGCAGTTTGACCTGAACCCGTGCCGCCAGAAACGCAGAGCCCTCGAAAAGCCCCATGAGGCCTGGTTCGAGCTTGTCCTGCGTCAGCCCGCCCAAACGCTCGGCTATGCCGGGATAATCCTCCGCGAACTCCTTTGAACGTTCGTAAAGAATGGCAAGTTCGCGGTTATAGGCTTCTAGAAACTCGCGGTTCATGAACGTCCTGAAGAATCGTTAAGTTGCATTTTGCCCGATCCAACATCGATCTCGGCGGAGAATTCGAGTGGAATATCCATTGGTTTACAGGCCATTTCACATTCGATGTCGAAGACCAGCTTTTGGTTCACATCATCGAATTTATTGCGCATTTTTACGTGCATTGTCTCAGGCACGAAGCGGGGCTCGCAGGCCAGCAAGGCCTCGGCCAATCGCCCCGAAAGCTTCTGAACATCGGCGTCTTCGCTGGTCAATTCTGACAGGTCGATGACCCCGAAATTCAGCACTGATTTGCGGATGTATTTGTAATCCTCGAGGTCCAGCGCGGCATCGAGATTGATCGTATTTGAGAGGTGGATCAGATCGAGGTAGAGGTTGCGTTTGAGCTCATGCTCATTGGCGCCGCGCCGGCGCTGAGCGGCGCGCTCACTCAGAACACGTTCGCCGTCTTGATAGGTTGTAGAGGAGATTTTCGCATCACGTGCGATGTGTGCTTCTCGGAAAGCGTACATCAGGGGGATCTGAAGCTGGTTGCGCGCATTGCGCTTGCCCACCTGTGTTGTACTGCGTGCCATGTGAGGCCCTCGCTCTCGTGTCGCCAGCCAAGATAGGGACAGGCCCCTAGCCCATTTGCCAACTGCTCAAATCTGTACCGCAAAGGCACCGAACGAAAAAAGCGGGCCGACGGTGCGGCCCGCTTTGTGTCTTGTGCTACCAACTGCGCATGCGGCTATTTGATTAAGCCGCGCGTAGGCCTCGATCAGGCACTTTGGTTGGTTGCGACGTTGAACATCATGGTGCCGCCGTCGGAGAGAATGCCATCCTGCTCCTGCTTCCAATACTGTGTTTCGATCTGCTCGAAATTCAGCGAGAAGTTCTCAGAGATGTAATCCAGCCCGTCGCCCGAGCCACCCATGGAATAGGATGACACGATGACGTTGGTCAGCTTGATCTGGAAGTACTCTTCCACACCGCCGCCAGTCGATTTGAACACGGACAGGGTTGCATTCGGGTAGTGGTTCCCGAGGCACACTTTACGGCACAGGTCGTAGGAAGCCTTGTCCAGCTTCTTGGACATCATGAGATCACCTACGGTCGGGGCGCCCCCACCGCCGCCGCCACCACGGTGGAACGTGCCTGACTGGTGATAATCGATCGAATACTGATCGATGTCGATCTTGTCTTCATGCCCACTCAGCTTGGATTCGCCGCTGGTGGAGCCAAGGTCTAGGATCATTTTTAGAGCCATAAGATTTCTCCTTAGAGGTTTTATGCATTAGCATGCAATAATAATGGGTTAGCCCGAGGGCAGTCGGGATACCAAGCTCATGCCGATATCCATGCCTTCCATCTGGAAGTGCGGTCTGAGAAAGAATTTGCCCTGATAGTACCCGGGATTTTCCTCGTCCTCGATAACCTGTATTTCGGCTCCTGCGAGTGGACGCTTGGCCTTGGTTGCCTCGGTCGAGTTCTTTGGATCCCCATCAACATACTGGTTGATCCATTTCTTAAGATCCCTTTCAAGGGCATCTTTCTCCTTCGTCGCCCCAACTTGATCCCGCACCATGCATTTCAGGTAGTGGGAAAACCGGGAGACGGCGAAGATGTATGGCAGGCGGGCCGATAAATTATCGGAAGCTGTCGCCTGCTCATCTTGATAGGACTTCGGCTGATAGAGGGTTTGTGCCCCGATAAAGGCAGCCTTGTCCGTGTTCTTGCGGTGAATGAGGCCAATGATGCCGGCCTTTGACAATTCGCCCTCGCGACGGTCGCTGATGGCAACCTCTGTGGGGCACTTCATGTCGACAGAGCCATCGTCCGTTTTAAAAGTCGGCGTCGGCAATGAGACAACCTCGCCACCCGACTGAACCCCGCGGATGCGCACTGTCCAGCCGTGCTCCTTGTGGGCACGGGCGATATTCGCGGCCATCGCATAGCTGGCATTCATCCAAGCGTATTTGCCACCGTCATGCCCGTCTGTCTGTTCTTCAAAGTTGAAGGCCTCAACGGGGAGCGTGTCGGGGCCAAAGCTATCGCGCGCAAGCATGCGCGGCGCCGTCAACGCAATGAAGCGGGCATTCGAGCCATCGCGGAGGCCCTTCCAGCCAGCGTATTCTGGCGTGTCGAGGATCGAGTTCAAATCCGTTGGGTTGTTCACCTCTGACCAGTCGTCCATCCCAAAGAGAGTGGGGGCAACGGAGGACAGGAACGGAGCACAGGACGCTTCAGCGATCTTGCCCATGTCGCGCAACAGGCGCACATCCGCGGGCGAGTGATCGAAATAGAAATCGCCCACCAGTGCGCCAAAGGGTTGGCCTCCGAGCTGGCCGAACTCGGCCTCATAGATCTTTTTGAAGAGCGGCGACTGATCCCACTTGGCACCAGGATACGAGCGCAATTCGCGTTCCAGCTCCGCCTTCGAGACATTCATCACCTTGACCTTAAGATCAGTCCCAGGCTCAGAATTGTTCACCATGTAAGACAGGCCGCGCCATGCGCTTTCCACCTTCTGAAACTCATCATGGTGAATGATCTCATTGACTTGTGCTGTCAGCTTTTCGTCGATCTTGGCGATCATTTCTTCGACTGTGTCGACGACATCTTCCTTGATCACCGAGCCGTCGGCGAGCGCGTTCTTCACCAAGGTGGTGACAGCTTTTTCAACTTCACTTGCAGCGCTTTCTGTACGCGGCTTGAAGTTCTGCTTCAGCAGTGCGGAGAACTCATCGAGTTCAGATACGGCGCCGCCAGCGCCTGCTTCCTGTTGGCCTTCGGTGGACATGCGTGTTCACCCTTTATTTGTGATCTATCTTGATGGCCGAGCGCCCATCTTTTCGGCGCTCGGAGAAAATCGTGTAACTTATTCGGCCTCGTCAGAGCCGTCTTCCTGTCCCAGCATCTCCATCAGCTTTGGGTCGGCCAAAAGCTGCTTGAGCTGATCTTGGGCAGCGGACTTGCCGTTCATATATCTTTGGAGGTTGGCCAGTTGGTCCCGTGCTTCGAGCAGCTTAGCGAGCGCCGGAACCTGCTTGGCCAGTTCGCCGGGATCCAGATCGCCCATGGAGGCGAAATCCAGTTTCACAGACAGTTTCTCGTCGTCCGCATCACCCAACTTGTTGTCGACTGTCATCGAAACGCCCGGCGCAACGGATGCCATGTAGTCATCAAAGTTCTCGGTGTCGACTTGTGCGAAGTCCCTCTCCGCCAACGGATCTTTTTCAACCTCAGAGGCGTTACCCGACAGGTCAGAGAAAACGCCAAAGACAAAAGGCAGTTCGATATTCTTCTCTGCGTCGTAAGGATCTGCGTATGCAATTTGAACGCGTGGCGGACGATTGCGTTTAATAAAGCCGGAGCCGGAGTCAGAAGCCATTGAAATTTCTCCTTGGATTAATTCAAGCAAGCCATTCAATCGCGAATTTGTCAACTTTTGGATGGCGGGCGGGGAGTTTTGGCCTTGGATTTAGGTGTTTGCACCCCCGTCCTGAGACACATGGGCGAACAGATCGTTAATGATCGCCGAAAAGTCTCGGCTTTGATACGTTTTCGCCTTGAACAAGAGGATTGGCACAGGACTTGAAGGCTCTGTTTGGCGGTAGAATGTTTCTACGTTTGATATGGTTGCAGAGGCCTGTTCACGATTTTCGACCACAAAGGCAGCCGGGTCAGATGGGGTGATCTGGTTATCGCTGGCCCCTTCCGACAGCATTTTCATGCGCGGTACGGTCATGTTGAAGCCATGCTCGGAACCAAAGTCGATCATAGCCTTGTCGGCGACGCCCGGCAGCAGGATTTCCAGGGCGGCCATGAGGGGCTTTCCGATCAGCAGGCGGGCCTGTTTGACCAAGATCAGGCCCGGGGAAGAGGGTTCGGTTTTGATAAAGTAGGCAACTACAGCGTCGAGGGCGGCCGCTGCATCGGCATGGCTGGCCACGTTGCCCACCGCAGTGGGGCCGCCACTTGCAACACTGGTGATCTGGCTGGCTTCTGGGCTGTGTGCGGTATCGTCGGCTGTCTCCGTGCCTGCCGGATCGTCTTGATCCGCTGCACTTGCCTCATCTGCGGCAAGGTCGGGCCGCGCTTCTTCGAGAAAGCTCCTAATCCCGTCGAGAACGCCTTCGAGGCGATCGAAATCAGGTGAAAACGGATTGCTGTCTGCCAATTGGCATTTGCGGCGGATTGCGCCAGCAGCCTCTCTTGCTGCGACTGTTGCCGCGTAGAAGGCTTCAACTTTGCTTGCGTTGTCATGGCTTTGGACGGCTGCCACGATCGCGGAAGTGGCGGGCGGCGCATCACCGGGTGCATACTCGCCGTCGCGGGCATCCTTCTTGCCACACGCCACCTCATATGTGCGGTATGAGACGTTTCCAATCTTGCCATCCGCGACGATCGGCATGTGCATGAGAGGCATGCAGATTGAGGCATAGTCAGAAAACGTTTCAAGTGAGTTTTGGCGATCAACTGTGAACCCGTCTTCAATGACCGGATGCGCATCGTACCATTGCTCACTGAGTAAAGCCGCAGCCCCCTGCAGGCAGGCGGAATATCCTTCCATTGTGCCGCACAGCGCTTGTAGGCGCGCCTCCAGTGCGATCAATCGCAGATCACGGGATCGCTCCAACAGGCTATGCAGGGTTTCAATGTGGGGCTCGATCTTGATCGCTTTGCGGTCAAAGGGTTTTCCCTCGCTCAGAAAGCGACTTGGAAAGAGATCTTCGATCAAAAGGGTGGCATTATCGAATTCGAAATCGCCGGATGCAAGGAGATCCGGCCCGCAAGGCTGCTCGTCGCTGACGGCTTCAGTGATCGCAGTATAGTCCATACAAACCCCGAAATTATCAAATGCCATCCTGATGGGACGGCACTTTGCTGTTCAGGTCAAGCCGGAGGTGTGCCGGCTCAAAACTCGATCAGTCGAGGTCTATGCGCAATTCGACCCGCCTGTTCTCAGGGTCCATGGGGTCATCAACACGGGGTGCAGCCTCCCCCATACCCAGAGCCGTTAGCCGTTCTGTAGGAACACCTTGATCGATCAGATACGTTTTAACGGCGGCGGCCCGCTCTTCTGACAGAGTGTCGTTGTAGATATCGGTTCCGCGGGCATCCGTGTGCCCTTCGACCACGAAACTGGCCTTCTTGAGCCGCTCATCCTTCAGAGCCTGTGCGAAGATTGCAAGATTTTGCTGGGCTTCTTCGGTCAAGTCGGCGGAGTCGAGTTCGAAATTGATAAACATGTCCAAGCCCTTGGGCTTCGGCGGTGCACACTCTTCAGCCGTGCCAATGCAAATTCCGCGATTGAGCCCAAGGTCAACAGAATCGATGAGAAAGCTGACAACGTCATCTGGAGCGTAGGGGGCCTGTTGGGCGGCGCTCGGCAAAGCAGCGGCGCAGGACAAGAATGCGGCGGTTAAAATACAGCGCATAGGGGAATTCCTCTGTACCTTTCACAATGTGGCAAAACTGGGGCCAAGATCCCGTGTTGTCAAGAAAAACAGGGGTGTTCGCCGCATTGCGGCTGCGTAAATATGCTTCGGAATGTGATTGTGAGCCCGTCTATTTTCCGTTTGAAGCGTCGTTGTACGCGTCCGAGAAATAGGCTTGGAACACATCCAGCATGCCGTTTTCATAGGGGTGCGTTTTTGCATCCCAACGCTCTACAAACAGATCCCACGCCTTTGCAGACTTCGAACTGAAGCGTCCAGCGCCAACTTTGTCTTCTATCGCTTCGGGGCTGAGGTCCTCGAGCAAGCGAGCGAGCGCAGGCTGCAAAGCGGCTTGAACAGCGTATTGGTGGTGTTTGATATCATCGAAGGAGGACTGCATGGTTGCAGGTCCGCGCAGGTATCCTTGCCGTGCCGGGCCAAACATCACTGCAAGCGCCTCATTTGCGGTCGGGATGAACTTGAGCGGGTTGTTGTCATCGCGCCCAATCATGGTGCGGCTGGATTTTTCGTAGCGCTGCTTGCCTTCTGATCGCACGCGCAGCAGGGATGCCAACTCAGCGGCGACAATGCGCAGGGCTTGACCAATCTCGTAGCCTGCAGCGCTGGCATCCACGCCCGCCAAGACATCGGGGGAAACGCCAGCGCCTTCGCAAATCGCTTTCAGCACTGCCGAGTCAGAGGCCGGGGCCTTGGCGGCGCCTGCGGGGCCAGTCTTTTGTGCGTCGACCTGATTGGATGTGCCTGCGGCGGTGCCAAACGCCTCGGAGGCCGGAGACGCAGCGGGCATGCCTTGAGGCCCAAGTGGCGCCGGTATGCCTGATGGCGGTGAAGGTTGGGCAGTGTCGCCAAAGGGCGATGCTCCAAATGGCTGGGCGGCGCTTGGTGCGGCCTGCTGTGGGGTGCCAAACGGGCTGTCGCTGCTGCCTGCCTTGGATGCACCGTCAAAATCCATCGGAATCAACTCGGCTGCGGAATCACCACCAGATGGCGGCGGGACATTATTGCCAAAGGCCATCGGATCGGCAGCGGGTACACCGGGAACGGACCACAGATCGTCGGGGCTGTTGGCATATGGGTCTTGTGGAATGGCGGACCCAAAAGGATCGTCCTGACCCGCAAATTGATCATCCTGAGTGGGCGTAGCAGGGAAGGGGCTGTCTGCGCCAAACGCGGAACCGGGTGCCGGGCGCCCTGCGCTGCCAGCGCTCTGCACAGAGACTTCGACGATGTAGTGGCCAAACTGAATCTTGTCGCCATTCTGCAGTTGGTAGGGGCTTTTCACGCGCATGGAGGCGCCGTTCACGAAAGTCCCGTTCGTGGAGACATCGTAGAGCCAATAGGCACCGTTCTCCCAGCGCACTTCCGCATGGCAGCTTGAGACAAATCGATTGGGATCGGGAAGCGTCCAGTCCATGCCACCATCGCGTCCGATCTCAAAACGGCCCTCGGTGCAGCTGTACCGCGTGCTCCCTCCATCGGGGAGCGTTGTCATGTTGGTTATCTGCAGCGTTAGCGTCATTCGGCCCTCGTAGGATACAGATCACCGCCACATGATGCGTGCGGAGCCGTTGCGCCCGGGTAAACTGGGCAACGCAACAGTGTTAGTGTGTCAGCCGGGTGCGGCGCAACCCATTCGAGGATCAACAGTCTGTAAACCCTTACTTAAAATTGGTTGCGGGGTGGAAATTTCTTCTCAACTCTCGCCTTCGCCCAGCCGGATTGCCATCCGGACGAATCGTTCGAGCGTCTCTTGGCGGGCATCGATCGTGCCGCGGGCCAGCACGGAAAGGATGCCCGCATTCACTGCGCGGGCCGTCAGGTGGGGGGCAGGGGGCACCGGTGGCAGGTCTGGGCCGACCATAGAGCCGCCCGACCACCCTGCCGCCAAAGCAACCCATACCCCCGGCGTTTTCGAGGCGCTGTCCATGGCGGCCTCAAGCGCGGCATAGCGTTCATCTTCCTTGGGCGATCCGACCCAAGTTGCTGCCAATTCCATCATCTCCCGGTCATTGGCATCCAGGTAATCGCCGAGCGTCACGAGGCTTTCATGACCCCACCACACACAGTAGCGGCGCGGCAGCAGATAGGCGCAAAAGGCAATCGCCTCCTCGGGCGTGTCGCTGCGCAACAACTCATGGCAAAATGTGACCACATCCTGCGAGTCCGGCTTCATCCCAATGTCTTCGTGGGCTTCCGGGATCTCTTCGAAAAGTTCCCGTGCCGTCTCGAAGCGAAAGTTCGGCCGCGTCTGTGTCACTGTTTGGTTCCCGGTTGAATCCTGCATTTGGCCAATCTCAATTGATCATCACAATGGAGCCTTTGACGGTCATTATGGCGTCGGCCTTGTGGGTGGCCATGAGGCCTTGGGTATTCAGGGTCGTGGTGGCTTTCACGTCAATCATCAAACCAGAAATCGTGATTCCAGTGGGCGTCAATTCGATCTTTTGACTGGCAACTTTCAGAGTGATCTTGGCCTTTGAGTCGATTGTAATTGGCCCCGTTCCTGTAATCTTGGTGGTGCCGCTAATCTTTGTGGTCTCATTTGCGCCAATTGTCGTTTCGCGATTTGCTCCGACTTTGTGCGTTTCATTCGCGCCGATATCCGTGTCGTGGTTATTGCCTATTTCGCGCGATTCATTGTTCCCGATCGCCCAGGTCGAGTCATTGCCGATCGAATGCTGCTCGTCATTGCCCACCTCACGGGTTTCATCGTTGCCAATCGTTGTGGTGCGATCAACATCCACTTCCCGGGTTTCGCAGTTCAACACCTTCGTGTGCATGTCCTTCTGGGCATGCTGGCGGATGAGCTCTGCATCCTTGGTGTCGTCGAACACATACTCGTTGTAGCCCCCTCCGCCGGTGGTGGAGTCAGACTTCAAACCGGAGATGTTTTTTTCCGCGGGCAGCGGGAAGGGGGGCATATTGTCAGCGTTGTAGACACAGCCCGTGACAAGCGGGCGGTCCGGATCCCCTTCAAGGAATACAACGACCACCTCCATGCCGATGCGCGGGGTGAACATCGCGCCCCATTGCGCCCCGGCCCAAAGTTGGGCGACACGGCAGCGCATTGATCTCGCACCATCCATATCCCAATGGAATTGAACAAGAATTCGTCCATATTCGTCAACGTCGATCTCTTCTCCGCCGCCGCCAACAACAATGCCGGTTTGGGGCCCTTGAACGCGTGTGTCGAAGGTTTTGCGTTCCGGCACGCACTGGGTGTCTTCGCCCAGAAATTCATACCGACCCTGAAAGCTCTCTTTCTGGCCCGCGCGCCCGCCCGATGCGTAGGTCTCGCCGGTGTAGATGTGGTGGGCGCGGATGCACAGATATTCTGTGCCATTGGTCAGATCTGCAGGGTGATCTCCGTCCAGCGTCACCAGATGGCCCGACTTCAGGTGCTCGATGTGGCCTTGGCCGACAAAGTGCCCATCCTTGACGCGTTCTTGTCGCGTGCGGGTGGCGGCCTCTTTTGTTGCGCCCGCATGATCCTCGTGGCGGCCCGGGAAATCATAGCTCGTGATCGCGCCGTTGCCGTGTGACAGTTGGCTGACCGTCTGGTCATCCATCCGCGCGGTCGGCGTTTTGAAATTATACCCCTGCACCTTGACCGCACCCGTTGTCAGCTGGCGCTTGCCGCCAAAGGCCCACAAATGCTCGCCCGCGTCATAGGCGCCTTGGGTTGGGATATATTCGCGTGATCCAATCGAGGGGAAAGAAGCGTTAGCATCCGTCAAAAGCATCACGTGGCCCGCTGCATCATGGCCAAAGGAAAAGCTGATGCCATAGCGCTCCATCAAGCGGCGCACGAAGCTTAAATCTGTCTCGCGGTACTGCACCGTGTATTCAAGCGTTGGGTAGGTCTCGATCGTCTTGTCGTCGATCTCACCAGCATAGTCAGCCAGCACTTCGCTGATGATTTCGAGCACGGTCTTATTGTGAAATATTCGCTGGTTGCGTCGTTGGGAGGCAAGCCACAGCCAGGGGCGTAAAACAAAGCGGTAGTGCAGGCCGGATTCCCGCACGCCGACCCATTGCGCCTCCGTCACCACGCCATTGAAATAGATTGCTCCCTCGGCCCCGTTCTGGCGTGTCTTGAGCGTCATCGCCATGTTGGTGCCGATCAACTGATCGAAGTCCACGTTTTCCATCGCGGTCACGGCTTCAACGCGATATTCGAACAACTCATTGACCCCATCCGATCCGTCAAAGCGGACGAGGGCAAGCACATCGTCAGACAGTGCAGTTGTTAAGCTGCCACGCCGATCTTGTTGCGATTGTTCAACAACCATGCGGATTTCTCTTCTATTCTTCTATCAAAACTGAAGGTGCACCTTCAAAATCGCCTGGCGCCGATGTCGTCTGTAATAATACGTAGACCGTCGCACGGCGAAGGGCCTTTGCGCAAGCTTTGCGTGTAGTCAGTAAGTGTGCTGCGCCCAGTGCGCTGAAAAATAAGATGGGCATTTTTTCTGCGTCCACCGCTCAGTTAGTGCCTTGTGCGAGCACGGTGACAACATTTTGTTGCGTGCTTGCAACAAGTGCTGCGCTCTTCCTGTCCTAATTTCGCTCGCAGGTGCGTGAGCGGCACTTTACAGTTGAGGCAGCGCGCCGCCGCTCGTAAAGTGGTTAAGATTATATTTACCGCGTGGGACGCGCGGTTCGGGTGAGGGCATACCATATGGCGCGCGTATTTTCAGCGAAGACAGCAAATTTTAAATATTCACCGCGCCGTAAAATACTGATGACCAGCTCCTCAGCTCTCGTGCTTGCTGTGGTTTTGGCGGCGGCTAACCCCGGTATGGGACAAACCATCAGCTCTGGGGCGCAGACCGGCGATGTCGATATCACTGCGCCCACCGGGTCTGTTGCCGCCGGCACTGCCGATTTCGTCTCGACCCACGATCTGACGGTCACTCCGACTGGCATTTTAACAGTCGGCGGTACTTCCAGCATCATTAATGTCGACGACCTGACGATCAACGCGGGTGGCATTTTATCGATGGAGCCGGGTTCCACGATCGTAGGTGTCGACAATCTGACCAGCGCCGGACAACTTAGCGTAGATGGCGCCTCTATTTCCGACGTTGTGGGGATGACATTGAGTGGGCAAGTAGCGCTTTCAAATAGCGCGACAGTCACGGTCACAGATACGCTTTCGGTAGCGAGTGGTGGGCAAGTAGATCTTACAAATAACTCGGCGGTCACGGTCACAAATACGCTTTCGGTGACAGGTGCTGAGGTCAGTGCAAGCGCAAACTCTACTATTTCTGCAGGAACCTTGGACGTAGGCTCTGGCGGACAGCTGGCGTTGCAGGGTGGACTTGATGCGGACACGGTGACTGTGGGCGCAGAGAGCCAAGTTGACTTGTCGGGCGATGTGGATGTGACCAATGCGCTGACCGTCAACGGAACTGGCGGCGCCAGCGCCACGCAGTTTGCCTTTGCAGGCGCCACGCTGGATGCGGCCACTATGATGGTGGATGCGGACAGCCAGGTCGACTTGGCTGGCGCGGTCAATGTCACCGGCGGGATAACAGTCGACGGGACCGGTGGCACCAGCGCCACCCAGCTTG